>Ga0180009_10000008_pt1 | contig 420721 bp, 360 predicted proteins | sample OS_PC_MetaG_FD_123537 | JGI IMG/M metagenome (GOLD analysis project Ga0180009, IMG submission 123537) | Groundwater microbial communities from the Aspo Hard Rock Laboratory (HRL) deep subsurface site, Sweden - OS_PC_MetaG | ecosystem: Environmental > Aquatic > Deep subsurface > Groundwater...
CAGGCCCTTCTCCGCCAGGTACTTGGTGATGGCGCTGGTCAACGTCGTCTTGCCGTGATCAACGTGACCGATCGTCCCGATATTTACGTGCGGCTTGGTTCGCTCGAATTTTGCTTTGGCCATACCTGGAATCTCCTTATATTCTGGTAAATTTTTCGCTTTATATTTTACTTTTCAACTGAACGTAATTAGTGCCGGCTTCCGCTTTTTTCCATTATCTCCTCGGAAACAGACCGGGGAACCTCCTCGTAATGATGAAACTGCATGGTGTAAATGGCTCTTCCCTGAGAGAGGGATCTCAATCTGGTAGCGTACCCGAACATCTCGGAAAGGGGGACCATCGAGGCTATGACCTGGGCATCCTTGCGTTTCACCAATCCCAGAATCTTACCCCGGCGGGCGCTGAGGTCACCGATCACGTCACCCATATACACTTCGGGGACCACCACTTCCACGTCCATAACTGGTTCTAAGAGAACTGATGATGCTTTCTGCAGGGCATCCCGGGCCGCCATAGAAGAGGCTATCCTAAAGGCCATGTCCGAAGAATCCACCTCGTGATAGGAGCCGTCGGTCAGCTCAACCTTGACATCCACTACCGGATATCCCGCCAGCACCCCTGATTCCAGACCGTCCTTGACGCCCTTTTCCACCGAGGGAATAAATTCCTTGGGTATGTTGCCGCCGATGATGGAATTGACGAATTCAAATCCGGTCCCGGCCTCTTTGGGCTCGGCATGTATCACCACGTGGGCGAATTGTCCGTGGCCGCCGGTCTGCTTGGCAAATTTGATGTTGCTGGTGACTGATTTGCGGATGGTCTCGCGGTACGATACCTGGGGTTTGCCCACGTTGGCCTGCACCGAGAACTCCCGCAGCATGCGGTCCACGATTATCTCCAGATGAAGCTCGCCCATGCCGGAGATGATTGTCTGGCCGGTCTCCTCGTCGGTCTTCACCTTGAAGGTGGGATCCTCCTCCAGCAGTTTTGCCAGGGCCAATCCCATCCTGTCCTGATCGGCCTTGGATTTGGGCTCCAGAGCCACCGCTATAACCGGATCCGGGAATTTCATGGCTTCCAGCACCAGGGGATGCGTCTTGTCACAGATGGTATGCCCGGTGCGGCTTTCCTTTAATCCCACCAAGGCGGCGATGTCTCCGGCCGATATTTGGTCCACATCCTCACGCTTGTTGGCATGCATCATCAGGATCCGGCTGACCCGTTCCCGCTTGTCGATGTTGCTGTTATAGACCGTTTCGCCGGCCTTGAGAACTCCGGAGTAGATCCTGACGAACGAAATCTTGCCCACATAAGGATCGGTGGCTATCTTGAACACCAGGCCGGCCAGAGGCTCGTCGGGACTGTCATGCCGCTCTTCCTTGTGGCTGGTATAGGGATTGATGCCGGTGATTGGTGGAAGATCGGTGGGGGCCGGCAGATAATCCACGATGGCGTCCAACAGCAACTGAACCCCTTTGTTCTTGAATGAAGCCCCGCACAGCACCGGGAATATCTTAATCTCCAGGGCACCTTTTCTGATGGACCTTTTCAGCATCTCCGGGGTGATCTCCTTGCCGTCCAGGTAAGCATGCATGGCCTCCTCGTCGAACTCAGCCACCTGTTCTACCAAGCTGTCATGATATTTCCGGGCGTCCGCCATCAGATCCTTTGGTATGGGCCCAGCTTCGGGAGTTTTTTCGCCCTTCTCGTCAAAGGTCAGGGCTTTCATAGTTACCAGATCAACCACCCCGCTGAAGGCCTCCTCCCGACCGATGGGCATCTGGATGGGCACCGCCTTGGCGGCCAGCCTCTCCCGCATCATGGAGACCGCATCGTCGAAGTCGGCCCCCACCCGGTCCATCTTATTAATGAAGGCTATCCGGGGAATGTGATACCGGTCGGCCTGGCGCCACACCGTTTCGCTTTGCGGTTCCACTCCGCCCACGGCGCAGAACAGCGCCACTGCACTGTCTAATATTCTCAAAGAGCGTTCCACCTCGACCGTGAAGTCTACGTGGCCCGGGGTATCTATGATGTTTATCCGGTGATCTTTCCAGAAACAGGTGGTGGCGGCCGAGGTGATGGTGATGCCGCGTTCCTTCTCCTGCTCCATCCAGTCCATGGTGGCGGCTCCGTCGTGGACCTCGCCGATCCGGTGGAGTCTGCCGGTAAAATAAAGTATCCGCTCGGTAGTGGTGGTCTTGCCGGCATCGATATGGGCCATAATGCCGATATTCCTGGTCTTATTTAAAGATTCCTGCGCCAATTTGTTTCCTATCTCCCGCCGCCTGTGAACTCTATCAATCAGGCAGCCAGAATATCGATCTGCCTATTTCAGATATGATATGCGATGTAAAATGGCGACAGGTTGTTCATTTAACTATATTTTCTGAATTTCAAACTTCATCTGTCCGCCCCTCACTACTATTCCCTCTCCCCACGGGGAAGGGACATAAGGAAGGGGTCTTAGAACCGGTAATGGGCAAAGGCCTTGTTAGCCTCGGCCATCTTGTGGGCGTCCTCTTTCTTCTTGATGGCGCCGCCCTCGTTCTTGATGGCCGACAGGATCTCTCCGGCCAGGCGTTCCCGCATGGTTTGCTCGGAGCGGGACTTCGCCGCGGCGATCATCCAGCGGATGGCCAGTGCGGTCCGGCGCTCCGGTTTTACTTCCACCGGCACCTGATAGGTGGCGCCGCCCACCCGGCGGGGCTTGACCTCCAGCACTGGCTTGATGTTGTTCAGGGCCTGCTTGAAACCGTCGATCCCCGAGGCCTTGGTCTTCTTCTCCACGATCTCCACCGCGTTGTAGAAGATCCTCTCGGCGATGCTCTTCTTTCCCCGCTCCATCAGGTTGTTGATGAAGATGGTAACCATGGTGTCGTGGTATTTGGGATCGGGCAGCAGTTCCCGCTTTATGACTCTTTTTCTTCTCGGCATTTTTATACCAGTCTCGGTGTTATATTTTTATTTTTGGAAAGTTGCTGGGACAAGGGATTATTTCTTGGCGCGTTTGGTGCCGTACAGCGAGCGGCTTCTCTTGCGGCCGTCCACGCCGGAGGTGTCCAGGGTCCCGCGGACGATGTGGTAGCGCACGCCAGGAAGATCCTTGACGCGGCCGCCCCGCACCATCACAATGGAGTGCTCCTGCAGATTATGACCCTCGCCGGGGATATAGGACAATACTTCGATACCGTTGGACAGCCGGACCTTGGCCACCTTGCGCAGGGCTGAGTTGGGCTTCTTGGGGGTGGTGGTGTAGACCCTGGTGCAGACGCCGCGCTTCTGGGGGCAGTTTTTCAGGGCTGGGGCCTTGGTCTTTTTGGATTTGGTTTTTCTTCCGTGTCGGATCAGTTGGTTGATGGTCGGCATGGGATCTCCTTAACCGATTTTCCGTTGATGCTGCCGGGGGATTAAAAACAAAAATCCCCATGTCCTGTCCTACTTTCTTTAATAAGGCAGGAAGATGGCATACATAAAAGTTTTCCTAAAGAATTGATATTATATAAGATTTCATATGAAATGTCAATCCCTAAAATAGAAAAAAATGATATTTTTTGATATTTTTTTACATTAAACTCAAATCAGGTTAATGGTAAACTTTTACACAATATGTTGGATTGTTGCTTCTACCTGTAGGGGATGGTTTGAAACCAGCCAGCACGGTTTACACAATAATAACGAAAATTAAAAAAGCCGCCCGTTTATGGACGGCCCTCTTTTTTGCCGCATTAAACCGATAAAATATATTTATGCTTTTTAAGTGGCCAATAAGGAAACCTTTATACTGGTACGATTACCGGGGATAGATCACAAATCCCTTAAAGCCAGCCTTGCCCGGGATGCCAAGTTTTATTATATGGTTTCTTTTCGATTAGAGATTCGACCACTGGCATAAGAAAAATCCTCATCTCATTTATAGCGGCATCCAGTTCGCATATCTCGCCGGGCTTAGTCTTTTTAAGGAACGCCGTCCATTGCCGCTGCTTGGCATTATCTGAGGCGAAACCATCGCCCAGACCTTCCGGCAAGGTTTCCGGCAACCCCGTTTTCCTTCTCTTAAAGGTAGCCGCTATTGCCCTGGAAAGCTTTGATCCGTCGATATTGCTATGCCTAGATATGTACCAAATATCGTAATAATCCTTCATCCGGCTGTTGGCCAGACCTTTGTCAACTAGCGTCTGTAGTTTTTCGGCAATTGCCGTGTATTGTGTGTAAACCTTGATGCTGGGGGCGGGAAAACCCAGCAGCACTGGATACCTTATGCTCTTGGGCCTGGGAACCACCGCATCGCCGAAACCGACGTCTATCTGCAAATGAATCCGGGCGCCGGAAAGCATGGCTGTCAGCGTTATTCTTACGCCCTGATATTCGGCATTCTCACGTATCTCCAGGCCACTGACGGTGTCCGGCAGGAATTCTAACCCGTCCGGCTCTACCGGAACCAGGCACAGTTCCCGGAATATCTTCACCAACTTCGGTATATCGCTGTTTCCTTCACCCAGCAGATCAGCGTCCATCGAGGTACGAACCATCTGATCGTACCAGACCTTGAAAAGCAAGGCGCCCTTTAGCAGGAACCGATCCCGGTATTTCGAGCGGCCCAGACGGTAAAGCAGACGCTCCAGGGCATAATGGGTGAGCAGGACCTTAAAGTCGTAGCCCAAGCTGTCAGCTTTCTGCTTAAGGCGCTCGCGCACCGAAGCGCCGATGTCGGTCACCGGCTTACGGCTCAAAAGACCGCCTCCATGTACGGCCTGATCACGTTTAGCACCCTGTCTATCCTGGCGTATTTGGTCAGCTCGTCTGCGGTGAACTTGCGGGCCCTACGGCCTTCCTTAAGGGCTTCCAGGGCCACGTCCAGGCCGATCTTGTTGCGGTATTTGAAGCAATCGGCCACCGTCTTGGCGGGGCTGTAAACCCGAACGTTGACGCCTTCGATTATATGTTCTTCGACGCCTTCTGTAAAAGCTTTACCGGAATATCTTATATATTTAATATTACGGTTATCAACGTTAGGCCGTCGTGCTTTCTCATCTATGGCAACCCATATTTGCCACGGCAGTTGTGTAGTGAAATTATTGAAACGCAGTGCTGAAATCAGGCAAACAACGCCTTTAGGCACTAGCCTTGATACATGTGCATAAGCGTAATTCTCTGTTTTATTGACATTAGGGAATGAATACACACCTCGTCCGACCTTCTCAAGCTTGCCTTGTTTATATAGACGCGAAAGATATTCCCGCGGAATGTTATGCGCATTGAGGTCACTAATGCTAATTACACTACGCTTCCCAAGAAGTTCATAAAGTATTTTGTATTTTGATTTTTGCATATACAGAATATATCACATAATGTATATATTTGTCAATATCTATTGACATTTTGTGACACAATGAACTTGTTAGATATTTTAACTAAACGAAACATATTTACTATTTTTTCATTCTCCTTAAAATATATACCCACCACCACAGCTACCGTCACCGTCACCATCATCATCATCCACCATCATGACAATAGCGGTCAGCCTCCTCATTATTTATTTTATCGGATTAATAAAAACCAAAGGGCCGCCCTTACGGGCGGCCCTTTAACCGCAGATAAATCTAGTTGCCGTTGACCACGATGCAGGTAACTGTTCGGCCGACGCCCTTGGTCCCCTGGATTTTGGAAATGATCAGTTTGGTCAAGTCCTTCATACTTGGGGCCTCCACATAGGCGATGATGTCATGAAGCCCGGTTACCACGTGAGCCTGCTTTAACCCTTTGATCTTGCGCAGGGCCCTGACTACCAGTTCGGCTTTGCCGGCATCGCAATTGATGAACTCATAAGCTGCTACCATTCAACACACCTCCTTCCATTATTTTGATTTTGGGTCTGCTATAAGTCTAAAGTCTAAAGTTTAAAGCTTAAAGCTTAAAGAATAAAAGCCTTTGTGTCTTGTTGGTTAAAGGTTCCCTGGATTGCTTCGTTAGTTATTGCTGGCTGGTGTTCTCGCAATGACGTGTGGAAGTTAAAAGTTAAAAACATTAAAACCTTTGTGTCCTTTGTGGTTCAAAAAAACCTATCCGGTCAGAGGTCATCCCCGGATTCCACCTTGTCGAACTTGCCGCCCTTCTTCAGATAGGCATTTATGAACCGGTCTATTTCCCCGTCCATCACCGCTTTCACATCGCCGGTCTGCTCCAAAGTCCGGTGGTCCTTGACCATGCTGTAGGGGTGGAAGACATAGGAACGGATCTGGTTGCCCCAGGCGATATCGGTTTTAGAGGCCTCTAGAGATTGGCGTTTTTTATCCTCTTCGGCCTTATAATGCTGGTATAGCCGGGAGCGCATCACCTTCATGGCGTTGATCCGGTTCTGGTGCTGGGATCGTTCGTTCTGGCTGCAGACCACTATCCCGGTGGGAATGTGAACCATCCGGATGGCGGTCTCCACCTTGTTGACGTTCTGCCCGCCGGCTGAGCCGGCCCGGTAGACATCTATCCTAATATCTGATTCCAGAATATCCACCTTGATGTCGTCGTCAATTTCCGGATAAACGAAGGCGGAGGCAAACGATGTATGGCGGCGCTTGTTCGAGTCGAAGGGAGATATCCTCACCAGCCGGTGGACGCCGATCTCGGCCTTGAGATAGCCGAAGGCGTGCTTTCCGGACACTTCCACAGTGACGCTCTTGATGCCGGCCTCGTCGCCCGGCTGCAGGTCGATCACCTTATATTGATAGCCATTGCGCTCCATCCAGCGGGTGTACATCCGAAGCAGCATCTCGGCCCAATCCTGGGATTCGGTCCCCCCGGCCCCGGGGTGGATGGTTAGAATGGCGCTTCTTTCATCATCCTCGCCCCGCAGCATATGGCGAAACTCCAGGCCCTCGATGCCTTTTTCCAGGGAGGTCAGATCGTCATGTATCTCTTTTAAGGATTCGGCGTCCGATTCCTCCACCAGCTCCAGCAGGGAGAGGGCGTCGTCGCACTTTTTCCTGAGCTCCTTCCAGGGATCTATCCATTCCCGGCGGCGGTTGGCCTGGGCGATGACCTCCTTGGCCTTGATATTGTCGTTCCAGAAATCCGGGGTCGACATTCGGGTCTCATATTCGGCCAGCTCGTTATCCAGACGGTCTAGGTCAAAGATACCTCCGCAGGTTCTTTATATTCTCATCGGCTATCTGGCTGTTATCTTTCAATTCTTCTATTGTCAAAGCAGGGTCATCCTTTATTGATTTGTATTTTTCCCATTTAGTGGTTTGACCTTACCCATTTCCAATGAGGGCCAGGTAAATGACCCGGGGGCCGAAGGTCAGGAACATCATGGTATCTGGCCTTTTCACTCACTCCCTTTTATTTATTATGCCCACCTTATGTTTTCGGGAAACAAGTAATGTTCATTTTACGACAAAAATGGTGAACAATTCAACCTTTTTGCCATTAAATAAATATTTTATTCCAGACCCGGGCAGCCTTTTTTTCTAGCTGGCCGATAGTGCCATTGTTGGTGATAATAATCCCGGCCTTATGTTTTGTTTTAGAAACCGACAATTGCGAAGCTATTATTTTCCTGGCCTTGATCATAGATATCCCCCGGGCCTGCAATCTGGCCAGACGTAGCTTTTTTAGCGAGTTCACCATTATCAAAATATCCAACTTTTTCTCCAGACCCCATTGCACGATCAGCGCAGCGTCAATTACTATCGGCCTGGCGGGGCATTTTGCCCGGCAAAGCAGGATGCGGTTTTTAATCTCCCTCAGGAGGGCGGGGTGCACGATACGGTTTAACCGGGACATTTCGGCCGGATCGGAGAAGGCCCGTTCACCCAGCCGGCCGCGATCTATGGTCTTTTTATCGGACAAAATACCGGAGCCAAAACCTTTGACAATTTTGGCAAAGCAGGGTAATTTTTCATTCAGCAGTTCGTGTCCCAGTTTATCGGCATCAATGACGCAAGCTCCGCGGCGCCGAAAAACCCTGGCCACAGTGCTTTTGCCCGAGCCGGCCCCGCCGGTCAGGCCGATAATTATAATATGCTTTTTGTTTTCTTTCATATTTTAGCGGGTGCTTGGCTGTATTTTCTTTTGAAATAGATGCTCATTCCCGAGGCCCCGGCAAACAGGATCATGGCCAGGATGAAATCGGCCCGGTATCCCACCCGGGAGAGCAGGTAATATCCCAAAAGCGGACCCAGGAATCCCCGGACCCCGGTCAGGGTCACATGCAGGCCCTGGTAGACCAGGGAGTCCCGGTCCCCGGCGAAATGCAGGGAGCCCAGGTTCCACAGCATTACGATGCCGGTCAGGCCCAGCGAAAAGAAGCACAGACTGGCATAGGCCAGTGCCCGGCTGTTATACAAGCTGGCCAGGAACATAAGCAGGGGATACCCCACCATGATGGCGTAGGAGATGGCCGCTATCTTCCACAGGTTTATTCGGTCGAATATCATCCCGGCCAGGGGCATCAGGGCTAACATGAATATCTGGGCAAACACCCCCTTGGCCTGGGCCATCTGGGAATAGCTGAATTTCAGCTGGTTCAGCAGGAACAGCGGCACCGCCGGGACCATCACCATGAAGGCCAGCCCATAGGTCATAAAAGCCAGCTCGAACATCAGAAAATCGGTGCGCTTGAACATCACCTTCAGGTCGCGGGCGGTACGCCTCATCCGGTATTTTGATTCCGGCCGGTAGGTGATGTGCGAATCTATGATGATGAACAGCAGGTAGGTAATCCCCCCAGTGACGGCGATGCTCATCAAAATGGGCTTGTACAGCTGTGGGGAGATGTCCAGCAGGCGCCCCACCACCAGCGAAGTGGCCATGGAGAAAATCATCAGCACCATCCGGGTGAGGCCGAATACCTGGCCCTTCTTCTGGGCGATGTGCTTCTGATAGAATGAATTTATTATCGGCCCCTGCACGGCATACAGGGAATAGTAAAAGAACAGCAGCAGCAGGAAAAAGTTGGTCCCCTCCAGCATGAAGGCCAGGATAAAGATCAGCCGGCCCAGCACCAGGCCGGGAATCAGGATCCATTTCTTGCTGCGGTTGCTGAAGAAGAAACTGACCACCAGAGACAGCAGCATGGTGGCGTTGGCCAGCAATCCGATGACTGATATCTGGAAATCGCTGGCGGCCAGGGCTTTCTTGGCTATGGTCTCCTGCAGCAGGAGCACCCCCTGGGTCATTCCGTCAAAAACGCAGGACAGCAGAATCAGCCAAAATACCAGTCTTTCCTTTTTATTGAACGCCGAATAGAAACCGAATAATCTGGTGAGCATATTATAAACCGTAACGGCTCGTCATTCCTCCCTGGCCTCCCGTTCCTGGCTCTCCCGGCTGTCGCTATCCCGCTCCCGGGAATCGCCCTCCCGATCGGGATAGATGTCCCAGGGATCGTAAACATCGTACATTCCCTCGTAGGCAGGGCCGTAATAATATAACTCCAGAAAATTATATTCATCGCTGGAATCGATTATGGCCGGAGGGGCAGAAACCGGGGCAGGTTTCTTGGAGGCGGCGGAATCCGCGACCGATTGGATGGCCGGTCCTTTTGCCGCCGTCGAGTCCTTCTGGGCTATTAGCCCAGCCGGCATCAGACACAGGACAAGAATCATTATTATTATTTGTTGTTTCATTTTAAATAACCTGCTTTGCTACTATATGTTCCATGTTCTAATAATTTTCTCACTTTGCCAGCTTCTCTTCCAACAAGATCCTCTTATCCGGAGTGGCAATGAAGATCAAAACCATATCGGCCGCCAGTTTCATCATGGGATCGGGATTGTAGTCGTAATCCTCACTGCCCAAAAGCTTAGCCGATATTGCCAGCACCCCGGTCTCCTTATGTACATCCAACAGGGTCCTTCCGATGAAGCCGGAGTTTTTGGGCACCTGGAACTCCTCCACCCGCATGGCGTCATGCTTTTTGCTCCTCAGCATGGTGTCCAGGAAAGATACCGTCGCCGGGCGCACCAGCTCCGAGGCGATCCGCATCCCGCCGATCATATTGGGCGAGACTAGGTGCGAAGCCCCAGCGTTGACGAACTTGTGCCGGGTGGCGGGATTGTTGAAGCGCGAAGCGATTTTGATGTCTTTGTTCAAATCCTTGGCCGCCACCACTAAGTAGAGGTTCTCCTTGTCGCTCTCCAGCGCTGCTATCAGGGCCTGGGCTTTTTTGATCCCGGCCTCCAACAGAACATTGTCATCGGTGGGGTCCCCCACCACCGCCACCACATCGGGGATCTCCTTGCGGATGGCGTCCAGCGCCTGGGGGCTTTCGTCGATGACCACAAATGGCCGCTTGGTTTCCTTTAATTCGCGGGCGATATAAACCCCGATATCCTTGGCCCCGCAGATTATGTAATGCTTGTCCATTCTCTTTATCCTCTTCAGTAATTTTCGCAACTGGAAGAATTTATTCAGCCGGCCCTCTATCAAAAAGGCGGTGAAATTGGATACGGCATAGGCCACCCCGATCATATAGATGAATATCAGGGCGATGTTGACCACGGTCAACAGCCGGCTGCCCTGGGTGCCAATCATGTCCTCGTAGCCGATGGTGGAGATGGTGATGGCCACCATATACAGGCTCTTCAGCAGGGTAATATCCTTGCCCTCCATCCGGGCCAGTCCATAAAGCAAAAAGGAGGATAATATCACCAGCAGTGCGATGAACGCTATCGGCCAGATTATTTTTTTAAATTCTTTATTCATAACTATGGCTTATTTCTTTTTCAATCCGAAAAAATTCTTTATATTCTGCAGGATCTTATTGGAAGAGAGGGTCTCGCCTTCGAAGGCTGCCTTGGCGCCGGATCTCTCCAGGGCTTCCAGGTCCTGCCTCTGATGTTCCTCCAGGTTTTTGGACAACTTTTCCGCAATCCGGGCGTTCTTCTCCAGAATGGGAGCAAACCGCTCTTTCTCAATCTCAAAAACCACCGTATCGGTATCAGCTGTAATGGTGGCCCGCCGGGGTGAGCCGGTCAACAATGAAAAATCCCCGAAAAACATACCCTGCTCCATATGGATTACCGGCACCTGTCTCCCCTTCCGGTCGCGGATAGATACTGAAATTCTGCCTTTCTCTATCACAAACAGGGAATTGCCCGGATCGCCCTGCCGCACCAAGATCTCCCCCCTGGCAAACAGCATCGGCTTAAGGCCGACGGACAGGATTCGGATCTCCCTCTCCGGAACAGAGTCAAACAAGGGTAGGTTTTTTAACCTTTCAAATATCTCCCCTTCCTGAAGGCTGGGTGCCTCCTGTCTGATGCGGACATCTCTGATGGGAAACGGTATCTGAATGTCGTTCCTCTGAAAAATATACCACAGACGGCTCATCAGGCTGTCCTCAATGGCAAACAGATGGCTGTATCCGTCTATCCAGAATTTCATCCGATATATGATTGCAAAATCGCCGTATTCGACCAGCCAAATCCTTGGTTCCGGTTTTTTCATTATCTCCGGGGTCTCATTCATGGCCAAGGCTATCAGTTCTTTGACCTTATTGGGAGGGGTGGTATAAGAAACGCCAACCTTAAGTTCCCGGGCATGGATGGTGGTGGGATGGCTGTAATTGATTATCTCGTCCTTGGAGATCTCGGAATTCGGTATGATCACATAATTATCGCTGAAGGTCTTTATCCTGGTGGCCCTCCAGCTCATGTCCATCACCAACCCGGTCTTTTGGTTGATCATCACCCAGTCTCCCAGCGAGAAAGGCTTTTCGATATTAAGGGCCAGCCCGGCGAACAGGTTTCCCAGCACATCCTGCATAGCCATACCGACCACAAAGGTCAGGGCGGCCGAGGTAGCTATCAGCGGGGTCAGGTCGACCTTGAGGTTGATATGCAGGATTATGAAAAGCAGGGTCACGGCCAGGAGCCAACGGATCATCCCTCTCAGCAGGTTGGGGATCTTGCTGCGGACCCTTTCATCCACCAGATAGATGAACACCACCCCCTCCACCGCCTTCAACAGCAGAAAAACGGCCAGAAATACCCCCAGCGACTGGACCCATTTCCCCGCCCGGTCCCCCAGGCCGATGCCGCCCCAATGAACGAACAGCCGGAAGGACAGGTAGATCAGGCTGGCCATCAATGTGTTGGCCAACATTTTCCAGAATTGATACTTCATCAGAAAACGGCTGAAAGTCCAGCAAAGGAATATGGCCACTGCCAGCGCCAGCGCCAGAATGATCAGTCGGATAATATCCATAACGGCTTTACCTTTTATTAATTGTTCTAAAAGAAAATGATTGATTTACGACAGGAATAAACTGCCGCATCTGACCTAAAATCTTTTGGACAGTGACAGCGACCAGGGCGTCACCTGCAGGGAAAACTCCGGTTCGCTGTGCTCGTCGAACTTGAACATATGGGCGTCGACATAGGCGTCGGCCAGCGACAGGGTCCAGATGCCGATGAACCACCATTTGTATGTACGGCGGCGCTCGTTGTGGTAATTGTAATCGTCCTGAACAGGGTTTCCGATAGCCGCCTGATCCTCCCGGTTGTAACAATAGCCCAGATATCCCAGGCCTCCGGCAAAGACCGCAGCTTTCAGATACTGCTGTGTGTAAAGCTGCCCGCCTCCGGGGAAGGCCGCCGAAAAACACACCGATAATAGCGGCGAGCGGTGGGGTTTCTTTTCCTCCTTGACCTGCTGGGCGGATATTCCACCGGAAAAAACCACAATTGCGATAGTCCAGAAAAATATTTTTGTAATTTTCATATCTGCCACTTTAAAACAAATTCCTCGTGAGGTTTCATCACCGAAAAACTATCCTTTTTATCGTTGCGATAGATATTTATTCCTACCGCCTGGTCCTCCAGACGGTCGCAATATCTGGCTAGTATCTTCCCAGCGGTCTGTAAAATATCATCGGATATCTCCCCGCGGATGATGCCCACCGGGCCCTTGATATTCTCGGCCGGGCGGATAACGGTATCATCGCTTCCTGCCATATCCAATAGGCGCTGGTTCTCCGACTTATTGCGTCCCACTATCAGCTTGGTTTTATTATCCAGCCGGAAATGGCGGCCAATGCTTAATAATTCGGCATCATGACGGGTCAATCCTTCGTGTTCGATGAGTTCCTTCAGGCGCTGGGAATATCTTTCCTCGGTCAGCAGACAACCACCGGCCGGCTGGGGATAATCCTTTATCCCAAAGCTTTTGACCAGCTCCTCCTGACGTTTGCGGCCCCGGCCGGAAAAGTCGTAAAGTTTTTCCCTATCCACCCAACCCTCCCGTTCCGGTTTGGTAAGTTCCAGAAGTTTGGCGGATAATGGGCGCAGCACCAGTTCCCGGTCGGCGGATAATTTGAGTACGGCATTGAGTCCGCCTCTGGTCTGGGACATGGGCCGCTCTCCCAATACCTCTCCGGTGATCAGGAATGAGGCCTGGTATTTTTCCAAAAGACCGTGGGCCGTTTTCAGCATCAGGCCGTGACAGTCTATACAGGGATTCATGTTGCCCCCGAAGCCGTAGCGGGGGCTTTTCATCATGGCGAAGTATTCCCCGGTGAAATCGTGCTCTACCAGTTGGATCCCAAGAGTTTTGGCCGCATTCCGGGCATTGTCCGGTCCGAAGAAAGGCGTGACAAAACAGACACCGATCACCTCGATTCCCTGCTCCATGATGACTTTTGCTGCCAGTATGCTGTCTAAGCCCCCGGAGAGAAGTGATAAGCACTTCACAGTTTTCTCTTATCCACAGATTGTTCCCTTATCTTCCCCACGGCGTATGCACACCGAGCGCTAGAGCTAATGACGGCACCCAATTATCGACAGGATGAATTCGCTTAATGTCGTTTGAGAATGAGTAATACGTTACTCCGCCAATTAACTCGGCTTTGAATATTTCCCAAAAATCCGCCTCTAAAGACACTTTCATCGATGCGGTTTCGGTTTTTTCGCTGTATATGTAATTCACTCCGTCCCATGAAAAACCAAGTCCGGCAGCGGCAACCAAAGGCAGTATTCCCGTACCAAAATGGGCCGTGCTTGTGCCTTTGCCATAACCGGTTGATAGCCTGCAATTCCAATGTTTATTCAAGGCAAAACGATAAACCCCTTTTAACCTATAGAAATCATATTCAATTGCCGGTCCTCCAATGAGCATCAATGAAAATTGATCAAAGGGGTCGCCTTCCTCATGTTCAACCTCAATCCCCGCTCCATGCCAAGTTAGAATATAACTACTGCCGATGGATGTAAATTTCTGCTGTATTTGCATATAGCCCTGGTAGTCAAATCTCGGAGCATCGGTTACCCAATCGAAGCAGAAGGCAATGGTTGGCATCAAGAAGAAAATCAGTGCCAAAAAGAGCGCTCTCATTTTTTCCTCAATATCAAAAATAATAATAGATGGTGCGGTAATCCTCGATGTTCTCTCCCCGCCGCTTCAATTCCTGCAAATAATCGTAGATCGGCACATCGGAATCTATGTAGGTATCCACCAACGCCAGTTTCTTCTCCCAGGGGTGGAACTCATAGATCCGGCTCCCATCGGGCATGATGGTCAGCAAGGTATGGTGCTGCTCGGCCCGAACGTAGTTCTTGCCCAGCCGGGGAACGTTATACACCGGCTCATCGGTTCGCACCAGACCGGGGAACAACCGGGCCTCCTCCTTGACCTCCTGCTGCAGACGGGCCAGCGGCACCCGGTAGTTGCGGGTCTCCTCCTTGCCCTTGGTGTTGAAGGTATAATAGGGATCCACTCCTATCAATCGCAGTGCCCGGCGCAGGGCTACCAATTCGAAACGCCGACTATTCTCCACGGTGAACACCGCCTGGTTGTAGACCGACATCCCCTTCTGCTTAAATTTCTGCACCACTTTAAGCGAGTCCTCGGTAATCTCGTAGGGATGCTCGAAATGGGTGACTATCGCCACCTCTCTTTTTCCCGGCTGGTGATATTTGGCGATGATATCTATCAGGTTGTCGGTGATCCTCTGGGGCAGCACCACCAGGGTCCGGGAGCCTATCCGTATCCTTTCCACATGATCGATCCGGGAAAGGTTCAACAGCACATCATCAATCTGCTGATCTTCCATCACCAGGGGATCTCCCCCGGTGATCAGCACCTCGTTGATCATGGGATGGTCTGCTATCCACCCGATGGCCTGCTCCAGCTTGTCCGGGTCGGCCATGGCCTCCGGGCATAGCACGTCCTCTATCTCCCAGTTGCGCTGGCAGTAGACGCAGATCTGGCTGCAGGTGTTGTATGGTTTAAGGATCACGATCCGGGGATAGCGCCGGGTTATCAGGTCTATGGGCGAGGTGTCGTTTTCCAGCATAAAGTCGAGGGAATGGGTGTGATCCTCCTTGTTCTTTAGCATTTTTTTTACGTAATTGGCCGGCGGGATCACCTGGGCCCTGACGGCGTGATCGTTTTTACGGGATGGATCCTGGTCCATCAGTGAGACGTAAAATGGAGTGATGCCGAAAGGCAGGGCCCCGGATTTAGCCTTATCTATTGATTTTTTCTCCTCATCGCTCAGATCGATCAGGCTGGAAAGCTGTTCCGCGTTGCGGACGATATTCTTCATCTGCCAGCGGTGATCGTTCCAGTCATCCAAAGAAGCATTGAGCTTTTTTAATATCCGGTCCCGGTTTTGTTGCCTGGCCTTTTTAACATCCGGTTCCAGGCCCGAAGCATACCTTTTTATGAAACCTTCGCAGCGCAGAGCCACGGCGTCCAGCTGGTCCGACCGCTGAACGGCGGATTCCCGTCCGTGCATGTTGGCCGAAGTGGAATATATCTCCTGGTCATAGACCCGGCTTTTCCCGGTGGTGCCCATGAATATGTGCCTCAGATCCTCCAAGAAAGCGTCGGAAAGATTTTCAGGAAGATCCTTACTGTCATCCCGGGTCAGTTGCCACAGCAGTTTCATTATGCTGAACTTGGCCAGGTTCTCGCTGCGGGCCGAGATTAACTTGCGCAAGGCGTAGATGCAGCTTATCTGCAGCGACCATTCCAGACTCTTGGGCGCTATGACATCGAGGTGCAGCATCCGGACCATCTCGTCCAGATAGACCACCAAAAGGTTTTTGGCTATTAGATAGTTTTCGGCCTCCTTCAATATCCCGTGGATGGTGGGATTGGCCTCGAACAGGCGCTGGATATTTTCTTTTTTATAATTCATGTTATGCCCTCCTTTTATTGATCGTCACTAAAAGCAAATCCCAGGTCTTTCCGGCATCTCCTTTTAAAACATGGTTATTTGCAGTTATTGTTACTCTGAGAAATAAATAGTCCGATAAATTTCATCCGCTTTAGCGCATTCTTTTTGTCATGCCAGTGAAAACTGGCATCCAGCTATGGATTCCCGCCTGCGCGGGAATGACGCATACTCTGTTTATTTATCGAAGCAATATTTATCAATAATATCAATGAGCGTATGGCGGAGTCCCCGAGATAATATTACCAGTTATGGTCGCCCACTATGGCCTCCACGGCCTTGGGCAGTATGGATATCTCGTATCGTTTCTCCCTTTTAGGCCACAGTTCGCCGTCCACCTGGGCGGCCATGGGCTGTTCCGATTCCACCACCACCTTTTGCGTCCGGCCCATCACGATCTGCTTGAGATGGGTATGTTTTCCCTTGAAGGTCTTGGGGACGTGCCGGAAGAACTCCAGCCAGGTCAGTTTGTGGATGATGCACAGATCCAGCCAGCCATCGTCTACCTCGGCCTGAGGTGTCAGCAGATAGCCGCCGCCCACGCACCGCCCGTTCATAATCTCCACCAGCAGGGCCTCCACCCAGATCTTGCCCGGCCCGAAATCCAGGCTGATCCGCTGGCCCTTGTAGCGCATCAGGGCCTTGACAGTCGCCAGCAGGTAGAGCTTCAGGTCCCGCAGGCCTTTGATCTTCTGCTTTTCTATGATCACCTCGCCGTCCAACCCGATGCCCAGCGAGTTGAAATAGTACCAGCCGTTGACCACCCCGGCGTCCATCATCTTGGTGCGGTGCTGTTTGATGTGGTTGACGGCATCGGATATATTACGGCCGATATTCAGGGATTTGGCCAGATCGTCGCCCGAGCCCAGGGGAATCATCCCGAACACCGCCTGGCTGCCCACCAAGGCCCCGGCCGTCTCGCCGGCCACCCCGTCGCCGCCGCAGGCCACGATCACCTTGAAACCGCGCTCCACCGCTTCCTGGGCCTGCCGCCGGGCGTCGCCCTCCTTGTCGGTCAGCGATATCTCGAAGTTTATGCCGGTGGCCTTCAGCAGGGCCTTGACCTGCTCCAGATGCCCGGCCGCCTCGCCCCCGTGGGCCTTGGGATTGAAGATAACTTTGGTTCTCAGCATAGTTGAGCCTTTTTTACCACCAAGGCACTAAGTAGGTCTTTTTGTGCCTTTGTGTCTTTGTGGTTAATTAGATTTCCCCAATCGCCTCTATCTCAATTTTGGCGTCCTTGGGAAGCCGGGCCACCTGAAAGGCCGAACGGGCCGGCGGGGCCTGGTTGAAATACTCGCCATAGACCTCGTTCATGGCGGCGAAATCGTTCATGTCGGCCAGGAACACCGTGCACTTGATGACCTTTTTGAGATTTGAGCCGCCGGCCTCCAGCACCGCTTTTAGGTTCTCCAGCACCTGTTTGGTCTGAACTTTGATGTCGCCCTCGACCATCTGCCCGGTCTTGGGGTCCAGTGGGATCTGCCCGGATGTGAAGACCAGCTTGCTGTCGAACTCGATGCCCTGGGAATAGGGCCCTATGGCCGCCGGGGCCTTGTCAGTTTTGATCACCTGACGCATGAGATTCTCCTTATATAAATTTTTAAAATTATCCTCTGGGATGAAATTGTCTGTGTACTTCCTTTAAATACTCCCGGTCCACATGGGTGTATATCTGAGTAGTGGAGATATCGGCATGGCCCAGCATCTCCTGCACCGAGCGCAGATCGGCCCCGCCCTCTAAAAGGTGAGTGGCAAAGCTGTGTCTGAGTATATGGGGATGCACCCGTTTTTTGATCCCGGCCTTTTGGGCGTAGGCTTTGAGCAGTTTCCAAAAACCCATCCGGGACATCGGCCGGCCCCGGTTATTCAGAAACAGCACATCGGTGGCGAATTTTTTGATCAGAGCCGGCCGGGAGCCTTCCCGATATTTTTCGGTCCAGTGCCGGGCGGTCTTTCCCACGGGCACCACCCGCTCCTTGGATCCCTTGCCGAAACAGCGGATGTATCCCTGGTCGAAGGCCAGGTCGGACTGCTTGAGACCCAGCAGTTCCGATATTCTCAGGCCGCAGGCATAGATCACCTCCAGCATGGCACGATCCCGTAAACCCAGCGGCCTTGATGTGTCCGGCTGGGACATCAGAGCGTCGATCTCCGTGGTGTCCAGAACATCGGGAAGTTTCTTGGCCAGCTTTGGCGAATCCAAATTCTCGGTGGGGTCGGTTTTGCAGAGCCCCTCTCCAACCAAAAAGCGGTGAAACCCCCTCACCGCTGAAATATTCTGAGACAGACTGCCGGGAGAGAGCCCGTATCCCGCCAGTTGGGAGAGGAATTGCGATATATGGCGGCGCAATATCTTGGAGGGATCGGTTATCCCCTGGGTTTCCAGGGAATCCAGATACCGGCGCAGGTCGCGGGAGTAGGCATCTATGCTGTTGGCCGAAAGCCCCCGCTCCACCGTCAGGTGGCCCAAAAACCTGTCCAGCAGTTCCGTATTGTTATTCATCGGATCTACCCGAAAGTGATTTCCTTGGCCGGTTTGTCCTTATCGGCCGCCGGCTTGAGCAGTGACTTGTGCGCCGGCGGTTTTAATAAAGAATGCTCGGATGGGGAGATCTCCTTTTTCAATAATGGGGCCGGCGCCGGCCTGGGTGTCAGGGCCGGTTTGGCAAAGGGATTGACCGCCTGTTTGAGGGCCAAGGCCTGCTTGGGAATCGGTTTTTCCTCATGCCTGGGAGATAGCAGCGGCTGTCTGGACAGCATGGTTTTTTCCTTGGCTGGCAATAATGATGGACGCTGCGGCTCCTCCGCGGTTTTGATGGGAGCCAGTTTGGGCTTGGCCATCAGCGGCATCGGTTGCCTGGCCGGAACGGCTTTGGGTTGTTCTTGAGTTTCCGGTTCCTCGCTCTGACCCTGGGCTGTCTCCGATCTTGGAACCGGGACGGATTGCGATAATCCTGTCACCGGGCGTCCTTTGGCTTTTATCCTGAGGAAGGCTGCCCTCTCCTCCTCCTTGCGCCGGGCCTCCATCTTCTCCCTCTCATCGCGCTCCCGCAGCAATCTGGCCTCCTCCTGCTGCAGCAGGGCCACCTGCTGTTCCAGTTCGCCCATCTGCTGTTTTTTGTCGTCTATCTGGTTTATCAGGTTCATGATCTCCTGGTTGGCCTCCTCGGCGTTGGCGACCCTCTGTTTTATCGCTTCCTCCTCGGCCCTCTTTTTCTCTAGGGTTTTTTCCAGATTGCGCAGGTTGGATTGATTATCCTGAACGCTGGCCGACAGCAGTTGCTCCGATTCCCGGAGCTCCTGCACTTTCTGCTGAGATGTCTCCAGCTCGGTCCGTAAGGCCGCGATGTTCCCCTTGATCTCCTCAGCCTCCCGGCTTAAATCCTGCTTCTGGGACAGGAACTCCTGCAGTTCGTTCTTCTGATGTTCCATCTGGGATATATCCTGATTCAGCTGATTGTGGCTGTTCTCCAATTCGGACTTCCGGTCCTCCAGTACTTTGACCTCATTATGGAAATTGTTCAACTGTTGCTGTTTCTGAGAATATTCGCCGTCCACCTGTTCCTTCTGCTCTTTGAGTCGGGCCAGCTCCTGCTCGGCATTTTCTCTTTGGCCGGTCAATTCCTCGACCTGCTGGCGCATATCGTCCAGCTGCCGGTTCTGTTCCTCCAGCTGTTTCAAAGATGCCTCCATCTCCTTCTTCCGGCCGGCCAGTTCGTCGTTCTGCTCCTTAAGCTGATTCCGCCTGCCTTCCAGATCCTCCACCTTCTGGCCCAGCTTCTCCTCCTTCTTGGTCAGTTTCTCCACCTGAGACTCCAGTTCCTTCTGGCTGGCCAGCAGCTCCGGCACTTTCTCCTCGGAGGTCAATATCTGGGTGCTGATCTCGTCGCGCTTGGCCTCGGCCTCGGATATCTGTTGTTTAAGATTGTTCAGGCTGGTCTCCAGCTCGCGAATGGCCTCGATCTCGTGCTGTTTCTGGGACTCCTCCTTCTCCAGCTCGGCCACCCGTTTTTGTTTTTCCTCTATGGTCTGGTTCAATTCTTTTATGTTCTGCTGGGATTCCTCCTGTTCGGTCTCGGCCCTTAAAACTCCGGTCTGGATCTCCTCCAGGGATTTGGCGGCATTGGCCTGCTCCTCTGTCTTCAGGTCGATATCCAGTTCGATCCCCTCCAGGCGGCCCTGCTTTTCCGCCAGGTCCTTTTCCTTGGCCTCCAATTCCTGGGAGATCTTATCCAGCTGCTGTTTCCGCTCGTGCTGTTCCTTGACGATGACCTGCAGTTTCTCCTCGGCTTCCTTGATGCCGCCGTTAAGGGCCTCCATCTTGGTGGAGACGCTGGACTCACGGCCGGTCAGCTCTTCGATCCGCCCCTTGATGGCATCCTCCTCCTTCTTCAGTGTCTGGTGCCGCTCCACTACCTGGGTTTCGGAGCTCTTGATCTCGGCGATCCCCTTCTCCAGCTCGTCTTTCTGTTTCCTCAGTTCACCTACCGCATCTTCCAGCTGTTTGGCTTCCGATCTGTAGGTTTCGCTCTGCGAGGCCAGGTCGTTCTTCTCCTGTTCGGCGGCGCTTAGGTCCGATAGTATCTGGGCCTGCTTGCCCTGGGCCTGATCTATTTTGGCCTGCAGCTCCTTCAGTTGGTCGTTCAAGCTTCCCACCGATTCGCCCAGTTTATTTTCTTCTTCCTGCAGGTTTTTTTTGCGCTCCAGGAACTCGGCCTGGGTCTTTTCCTTTTCGGCGAACTGGGAGACCACGGTCTCCTGCTCCTGCCGTTTCTGGCTGATCTCCTTCTCCAGACCCTCCAGTTCCTTCTTCCATTTATCCGCCTGGCTCTGGCCTTCGGCCGCCTGCTGTTCCAGTAGCATGATGTCCGCCTGGAGCGACTGGCTCTGCTGGACGGCGGCATCGGCCGTCTTTTTGGCCTCGTCCATCTGCTGGTTGACGTTCAGCAGCTCGGCCCGTTTCTCCCAGATCTTGGTGGCCAGGTTGGAGTCCTCCTTGGACCTCTCATCCAGCTTCTTGTTTACCTCGTCCAGCTTTTCCTTGGCCTCGTCCATCCTCTGGGACATGGCCATCTCCTCGCCCAGCGATTCGGCCAGGCGGGAGTTTATCTCGTCCATGGTTTTCTTACGCTCGGCTATCAGCTGGTCCAGGGAGGTGTAGCTGCGTCGGCCCTGCTCCACCTGGGCGATCACCTCGGCCTCCTCCTTTTTCATCTGATCCAGGGGATTGGCCGGGGCCTTGTCTTCCTTCTTTTTGGAGAACAACATATTATTCTGCCTCCGATATTTGGGAGATTTGTTTTATCTGATTTGAAAATTGATTATACGTTCACCTTCTTGCCCACGAACAGGTAGCGCTTGATCTTGCGGGTGGTGGTCTTGGGAAACTCCTCCTCCCGGATGGAGAAATGCTTGACCCGCTTGTAGTCGGCCAGGTGGCCACCCTGGTGTTTGACCTCGTCCTTCAGGATCTTCTCGATCTGGGCCGTGTCCAGGGTGATCTTGTGTTTGGCGGCATACTCGTCAAAAGTCTCATAACTGGGGTAGATCATGGCGTGAACCTCCTCCCGGTCGGTCTGGGAGTTTTTCTCGCCGATCACCAGGACTTCGGAGATATAAGGGCTGTTCAACAGCTGGGCCTCGATTTCTTCGGGATAGATATTTTTGCCGGCCGCCGAGACTATCAGGTTCTTGGCTCGACCGGTGATGAACAGGCAGCCCCGTTTGTCGATGTACCCCAGATCGCCGGTCAACAGCCAGCCATCCTTGATGATCGCCTCGGTGGCTGCGGGGTTCTTATAATAGCCCAGCATCACATTGGGGCCCTTAGCCGCTATCTCGCCGACGCCGTTGGCGTCGGGGTCCAATATCTTCAGCTCCACACAGGCGATGGGCGGACCCACCGAGGCATGATCGGGGTTATTGATGGTATTGATGGTCAACACCGGAGAGGATTCGGTCAAACCGTAGCCCTGGACTATTGCAAATCCCAAAGTCTCAAACCCCTTGCCCACTTCTACGTTCAGGGCCGCTCCGCCCGAAACGAACAGCCTGAGGCTGGACAGTCCGGCCTTTTCCCGCAAAGACTGGAACAGCTTGCCCCCGGCCCTTTTCCCGGTGATGGACTTGATGGATTTGACTATCCCATTGGAGGTGGAGAAGGCCATCCGGGTCAGCATGGGCTTCTCTTTGACCGCTCGCACTATCCCCTGGTATATCTTCTCGAATAACAGGGGCACCCCTACCATCATGGTAGCCTGGCTATCCCGGATGTCGTTGATGATGTCCCGTGATTTTAAAGACTGGGCGTAGGTAATGGTAGCCCCCACATACAGAGGCACCAGCATCCCGCAGGTGGCCTCGAAGGTGTGATGGAGCGGCAGCACCGAAATGAAGTTATCGTGATGATCGTAATGGAATATCTGGTAGCTTCCATCCACATCGGACATGATGTTCCGGTTGGAGAGCATCACCCCCTTGGACTGCCCGGTGGTTCCCGAGGTGTAGATGACGGCCGCCAGGTCGTCCAACTGCACCTGCCGCTTGAGGGTCTTGGGTTCGGGCGCCTCATAAAGGTTGGATAGATTATTCATGGAGAAGACATGCTTCAGACTGGACAGCTTGCTGGTGGCCTCGTCGGTCACCTCCTTGAAATTGCTGGAGACGATCAGGGCCACCGCTTCGGAGTCGGTCAGAATATGCCGGATCTCCTGGCTTTTTAGCTGGGTGTCCAGAGGCACCAGTATCGCCCCGGTGCTGGCCACCGCGATATAGCTCTCCACCCACTCCGGGCAGTTCTCTCCGATGATGGCCACTTTGTCGCCGGGCTTTATGCCTTTACGCAAAAGTCCCGAAGACAGTTGCTCGGTCCGCTCCTTAAGCTCCTTATAGGTAACCTTGTAAAAGTCGTTCCCCCGCCTGATCTGCAGGGCGGTCTTGTAGGGGTACAGCCCGGCCGATCTGGCCAGCATTCCCTTGATGGTGATCAGGCCCAGCCCCTCCCTTACCGGATAATGTTTGTTGCTGAAGGTCTCCATATCTTTCTCCGAAGGTTTTTTATTTTATAGGAAACTGAATATCTCCGGGCCGGCAAAGAACCTGGCCACAAAAGAGGCCGGTAAAAGCAGATACGACAAAACATTTATCCGGGTCACCTGCATCAGTATGATCAGCCCGATGAAGATGAACATGCCGTATTTCTCCAGGCTCAGGTATCTCATGGATAGTTTCCCCGGCAGCAGCCCGGCCACCACCTTGGAGCCGTCCAGCGGGGGAATGGGTATCAGGTTGAAAACCGCCAGCACCGAATCGGCCAGCACCAGATAGAACAGAATCATCATTACCGGATAAAGCATGGTGCCCGGCCCCTCATAAAAGGGATACAGCAGACGGAACAACAACCCGCTGGCGGCGGCCAGGATCAGGTTGCTGGCCGGACCAGCCAGCGACACCCAGATCATGTCCTTCTTGGGATTTTTGAGGGCCAGAAAATTCACCGGCACCGGTTTGGCCCAGCCGAACACAAATGGGGCCTTGAGCAGTATCAGCATCCCGGGAAATATGAAACTGCCAAAGATGTCCAGGTGTTTCAGCGGATTCAGGGTCAGGCGGCCCATTAGATATGCGGTGGGATCCCCTTTTTTAAAAGCCACCCAGCCGTGCGCCACTTCGTGCACGGTTATGGCGAATAGGATCGGCGGAACGGCCAACAATAATGTCAACAATATGTCCATGGTTTAGCGCCTATCCTTCATTTTAATGATTGCATTGATTATCTCACGTGCCGCATCCCTGGCCCGACTGTCGGCTGTGAGTATTTTATCTAAGCTGATCTTCCCTTTGGCCGCAAATTTTCCCATGGTCTTTGCGATAACGGCCGGGATCTCCAGAAACCCTATTCTGCCATTCAGGAATGATTCCACCGCGACCTCATTAGCGGCATTCATCACCGCCGGCATGATGCCGTTACTCTCGATCGCCCTATAGGCCAGGTCCAGGCATTTGAAGGTCATCTTGTCGGGCTTATGAAAAGTAAGCTGGCCCAGTTCCTCCAAACGGCAGTCGTTGACCAATGATGGCAGTCGGGAGGGATAGGTCAGGGCATACTGGATGGGCAGGCGCATATCGGGGGTCGAAAGCTGGGCGATTATCGAACCATCGTTGAACTCCACCATGGAGTGGATAATGGACTCGGGATGGATCACCACTTTTATCCGCTCCGGCGGGATGCCGAACAGGTAATGGGCCTCGATCATCTCCAGCCCCTTGTTCATCAAAGTGGCTGAATCTATGGTCACCTTACGGCCCATGGACCAGGTGGGATGGTTGAGGGCATGGTGCGCCTTCACCGAGTGCAGCTGCTTTGCAGAATGCGAACGGAACGGCCCGCCCGAAGCCGTCAGTATCAGGTTCTTGACGGTTGACGGGTCCCGCCCCTCCAGGCATTGGTGCAAAGCCACATGTTCGCTGTCTATGGGCAGTAGCCGGACCTTCTTTCTTTTCACCGCCTGCATCACCAGCTGACCGCCGGCCACCAGGGTCTCCTTGTTGGCCAAAGCTACGTCATGCCCGGCATTGATGGCCGCCAGGGTGGGATCCAGCCCGGCCGAGCCCACCAGGGCGTTGACCACCATATCGGCGCCTGCCAGCGAGGCCAGTTGTTTCAATCCCTGCGGCCCTCTTACCAATTTGAATGGTGCTTGGGAGTTATCTATGGCGGATATCCCGGTCGAGTCCTGGCCGATGCAGACCATCTTGGGCTTGAACTTTTTTATCTGCTGTACCAGTAGGTCGAACCTGGAATTGGCCGCCAGCCCCACCACTTGGAAAAGTTTGGGATATTTGTTGATGACCTCCACGGTCTGGGTACCGATGGACCCGGTGGAGCCCAGTATTATTATTTTCTTTGGCTTTGTCAATTTGATGCAATACTTTATTTAGATTTCAATTTGATATTTATATCCGCAAAGGCCTGGATAATCCCAATTATATCTTATTTATTACTTCGGCAAATCAATAGCGCAATGTGTCATTCCCGCGTATGCGGGAATCCAGGCCTGGATACCCGTTTTCACGGGCATGACAACAAGGATGTTCAAAAAACGGGTAAGGATTATTAATCTATTTAATTACCAGAGTAATAAAAAGCTCTATCCGTGTGAATCTGTATTAATCCGTTTAATCCGTGTGCCATTTATTAATATTTCTTATAGACCGGAATATCTTTCCCCTGCTCCTGGAACAGCCGGAACTGCATCTCGGCCAGCAGCCCGGTGAAGATGAACTGCACGCTGATGACGATCAGCACCAGCCCCAGCAGCAATAGCGCCTGGTGTCCCACCCGGCCGATTATCAGGCCTTCGATCACTATCACCAGGTCGATCAAAAAGCCCACTGTCCCGAAGATCAGGCCGGCCAGACCGAAGAAATGCAGGGGGCGCTTGATGTACTGGGTCAGAAAGGCCACCGTCATCAGGTCGAAGAATCCGCTCAGGGCCCGCGAGGCGCCGTATTTGGTGACTCCGTGCTGGCGGGGATAGTTCTCCACCTTGATCTCGGCGATCCGGTAGCCCTTCCAGTAGGCTAGGGCCGGAATGAAGCGGTAAAGGTCCCCGTAGACCTTCAGGTTCTTGACCACCTCGGAACGATAGGCCTTGAACGGGCAGTTGGAATCGTGGATGGAGAGCTTGGTCAGTTTTCCCGCCACATGGTTGAATAATTTTGAGGAGAGCGACCGCTTGCCCTTGCCGGTGTATTTCCAGCCGGTCACCAGGTCATAGCCTTCCTCTATCTTCTTGAGGAAGTTCGGTATCTCCTCCGGGGCGTCCTGCAGGTCGCCATCCATGGTGATCACGATCTCGCCCTTGGCCTCGGCGAAGCCGGCGGTGTAGGCCTGGGCCTTGCCGGAATTCTTGGCCAGATCTATGGCCGATATGTTGGAGTCCTTTTGCTTGGCCTTTTTGATGGCCTCCAGGGTTCCATCTGAACTGCCGTCGTTCACGAACAGGATTTCGTATGATGCCTTCAGTGAATTGCACACCTGGGTCAGCCGGCTTGACAGCTCGGGTATGTTCTCCTGTTCGTTGTAAACCGGAACGACGATTGATAGTTTGATATTATTCATATTTATTTTTCCTTTATAATCTGCAGCACATAGGTTGGCGGGTTGCCGTTGGCATATATTATTTTATATTTCTTATCCAATAGCGGCTGAACCGCCGGAATCAAAAATCTTTGCCCCGTCCCGCTGACCGGCTCCACCATTACCAGGTCGGCCCTCTCTATGGCTCTTAATAGAGAATCCTGATCGGCAGTGAAAGGATAGCAGAAGGCCTTTCTTTCCGCTTTCAGGTAGAACAGGGTCGGCTTGCGGGACACCACGATGATGTTCTCCGGAGTATTGTTTTTGATCCATTCCGCCGCCGTAAAGAAACTGCGCCAGGCCGGATCGTAACCGGAATATTTATCCTGGGAGTAATATTTTCTTGCCTGCAGATTACTGTCGATCCTGTTCCAGTTGGCCGAGACATTTGCGGCAGCCATAACAAGTAGCATTATCACTGCCGGCCAAAGTGCCTTTCTTTTGAACATGAAAGAAATAACATATTGATAGGCCTGCACCAGGTATAACAGCAGAAACGGCAGCAACGGCAGTAAAAAACGTATATCTGACCAGGCCTCCGGCCACAACAGGGACATCCCCAGATATATAAGAACGAACCAATCGTAGCCTTTGGGGTTTTTGATGATCCTGACGATCAGGGCCGCTATGGCCGGGATTACCGTAAGCAGCATTATTATCACCAGGCCGCCGGACAGCCCCCAGCTATCGGCCGCCGGGAACAGCATCCGGGGCAGGACATTGGTGAAATATATTTCTATATTGGCAAAAAATCTCCGAAACAATCCTCCGGCACCCAGAAAGCCCAGCTCCGGCTGGTACGGGTCCCGCATCAGGAACTGTTCCAGATACCCGCCCGATGTCCCGTAATGGCTGTTGCGCAGGGCCCAGGGCAGGGTCAGCGCGATGCATCCGGTTATAAAGATTATTGACGCTTTGAACTTCCTCTTGAAAAGCAAATATGCAAATATTCCCAGATACAAGGCGACCCCGGTGCTGCGCAGGTAATTAGCGAAGACTGCGGACAGAATGACGCCAGCCAGCCAAAGATGCTCTCCGCTCTTTTCCCATTTTTTCAAGGTCAGAAATGTCAGCAGAATAAAAAAAGTAAATGGCAGTTCGGACAGCACCCAGTGGGTGTATTCCAGAAAATAGGGATTGAGGGCCAGCAGAAAGACCGGCGCTATGTAAAGAACTTTCTTGTCGTCCTTTATCAGAAGCCAGAAAGCCAACAGGGACAAAAGGCCCGATAGCCAGGGGATCAGCTTGTACCAAGCATAGGGCAGTTTGAGCAATGATATCGGCGACAGCAACAGCGGGAATCCAAAGGGATACTGGGTGTGGGCTTTCCCTTCCGGGGTCCATATCTCAGTTAGTCCCTTCCCCTGTGCCAGGGATTTTGCTAACGACACATAGGCCGCATTATCGCCGCCCACGAATGGTTTGGGATCGAACATCAGCATGGAGATCAAGATGAACAGCGCCATAGCGGAGATCAGCAGCCACCGGGAATGCTTTGCCGCCCATCCCGAAAAATCAAAACCGCCTTCGGCCGTAGTTTCGTTTTGAACCGATATTTTTTTCTTTCGGCCCATCAATTTACAAACCGATATTTGATCAGGGTCCAGATGGCCGGCAGGGCGTCGTACCATTGGATCTTCTTGCCCTCACCGTAGTCCCGTCCGTCGTAGGTGATGGGCATCTCGTAGACCCTCAGCTTGCGATTCTTGAATATCTTGGCGGTGATCTCCGGCTCGATATCAAACCTGAATGATTTGAGATTAAGGTTTTTGATCACCTCCGCCCGGAACACCTTGTAGCAGGTCTCCATATCGGTCAGCATGGTATTGTAAAGGACGTTGGTCAGGGCGGTCAGAAATTTATTGCCCAGATAATGCCAGACCATGAACACCCGGTGGGTGCCGTAGAATCTGGAGCCGTAGACCACGTCGGCCGCGCCCCGCACGATGGGCTCGATCAGCCGGGGATATTCCTCCGGCGAGTATTCCAGGTCGGCGTCCTGAATGATGACGATATCGCCGGTGCATTCCCGGATGCCGGTCCGGATCCCGGCCCCCTTGCCCAGATTGTATGGGTGGTATGATATCTTAATGCCCGGCCGGCCTTCGTATGTTTTCAGAATCTCTTTGGTTCCGTCGGTGGAATAATCGTCAACGATCACCAGCTCCTTTTCGATGGGCACCGCCAGCACCCGGGCGATGATCTTTTCGATGGTGGCCTTTTCGTTGTAGACCGGCATGATCACGGAAAGTTTCATTTAAAGGGACCTTTCGTAAATGGTTATCTCGGGATAGAAATAATTCCAGTCGGCCAGCGGGTATCCCTCGAATTTTATTCCCCAGCACTGTGGTACCCGGTTGAATACCCGGCTCACCCGGTAATCTGTTTTCAGCATTTTAAAAAAATCATCCCGCACCTCGGGGGCCACCCGGCAGAAGGCGTACTGTTTGGACTCGTATTCGCTGATGATGATCAGGGGCGGATGAAAATATTCCAGCTTGGCCGGATCGTAATCCAGTCGCAGCAGGTGGTATTGGTTCTCCTCCAGGGGCGGGGTGTAGAACCAGAGCCGGCCGGCCAAACCGATAACCGAGTCCAGCGGCACGCCCTGCTTGATGTATTCCGCCGCTTCCTCCCGGGGGTCCTGGCCGGACATCACCTTTACCCAGGCCAGGCTGTTGGCCAAGGCATAGCCGGAGGTCAAAAGGATCAGTACGCCGGCTATCAATGAAAAACTGCGGTGCCTTAAATATCTCCCGGCCTTTTCCATGGCATATATGATCAGCAGTATTATCAGAGGGACTATCAGCACCATGTGCCGCATAAAGGGCGAAGCCTTGTAGCCGTAGATCAGGAAATACGGCAGGATGCCGGCCGCCAGGATCAGGCCGGTTTTATCGGGCTTTATAACCAGCGCTGACAGGGATGCCAGAAATAATATCCATCCGGGCCAACCCAGTGAATGCCGGCTGGTGTGCAGCCAGGGATACAGCCAGTCGGTGGCAAAATCGTTGTAAGTAAGCAGGCTGTTTATTCCGCCCTTCCACTCGCCGAAGGACAGCACCGAATACGGACATCCCAGCAGGAAGCCTGCGATCAGACAGCCGGCAAAAACCGGGATTTTGATCTGCGCCTTTTCAATTCGCTGATCACGGTTTATTATCTGCCGGATCAAAAGAACGCTAAATACAGATATAATACCCGCCAGGGCGTTGTATTTGGTGGCCACTGCTAATCCTGATACCAACCCGGCGGCCGCCCACACCCAAAGCCGCTTATCCTTGAAAGCCTTGATCACCAACCACAGCGCCAGCAGGAACCAGAATCCCACCGGACCGTCCACCGTCAGGTAGTGCGATTGTATCACCATGGTCGGCATTACGGCCGCCAGCCAGGCCCCGGCCAGGGCATAGGCCTGGTTTTTAAAGAACTCACGGCCCAGCAGATAGGTCAGCCAGATGGTCAGCACCCCCAAAGCCACGCTGAGTGACCGGGCCGTCAGCCAGATCCTGGCGACGTGATCCAGGGTTACCGTGGGCGCCTCGTCCATTATTTCCCTGGGGGAGGGGACGAAATTTACCGTTTGGGCCGCCCACCACAGCGTGCCTATCAGGTAGTAGTGAAAGGTGGGGTTGACAAAATAATGCGGGTTGAGGCCGTCTTCCGAAGCGGACATTTTTATCAGGGTAGTAAAGGCCACGCTTTCATCGGGATGATAGGCTTTCCAGTAAGGCGCCCGGGGGATCCCCCAGTTCAGGCCGTCCACCCTCAGCAACAGTCCGTTTAGCAGAATCAATCCCAAAAGAAGATATGGAAGAACCTTTTTGTTTATCAGCATCCCGCCTGCTATTGTTTATTTTTTTGCCGCGAACCAGTCGATGGTCTTTTTGATGCCTTCCTCGAAGCCGATCACCGGCTCCCAGTTCAGCATCTTCTTGGCCCGGCTGATATCGGGCCGCCGCACTTTGGGATCGTCGGCCGGCAACGGCTTGTGCTCGATGGAGGATTTTGTTCCGGTATATTCTTTGATGGCCCGGGCGAATTCCAGAATGGACATCTCGTGAGGGTTGCCCAGATTTATGGGCTGGTGCTCGGTTGACTTCATGCTCAGGTAGATGCCCTCTATCAGGTCCGAGGCATAACAGAAACTGCGGGTCTGGCTGCCGTCCCCGAACACGGTCAGGGGACGGTTGTTTTGGGCCTGGTCGATCAGGGTGGGAACCACCCGCCCGTCGTCCAGCCGCATCCGCGGCCCGTAGGTGTTGAATATCCGCACGATCCGGGTGTCGATATTCCTATAGCGGTGATAGGCCATGGTCAGGGCCTCGGCGTAGCGCTTGGACTCGTCGTAGACGCTGCGCGGCCCGATGGGATTGACGTTGCCCCAGTATTCCTCGCTCTGGGGGTGCACCAGTGGATCGCCGTAGACCTCTGAAGTGGAGGTCAGCAGGAACCCGGCCTGCTTTTCCCTGGCCAGTTCCAAAAGATTATGAACGCCGTAGGACCCCACCAGCAGGATATCCATGGGGATCTTCACAAAATCTATCGGGCTGGCCGGAGAGGCCAGATCGAAGATGAACTCTATCTTGCCTTCTACCTTGAAAGGCTTGGTGATATCCTGTTCCATGAAAAAGAAATCAGTGCGGTCCTTTAGATGGCTGATATTCTCCAGACTCCCGGTGATCAGATTGTCCACGGCAATAACCTGATGACCATCAGCCAGCAACCTGTCGCACAAATGGGAGCCCAAAAAGCCGGCTCCCCCGGCCACCAGCATCCTCATCGGCCGATGCCCTGGTAGATGAACCCCAGCTCTTTCATTTTTGCCGGGTCGAAGATATTCCGACCGTCGGCGATGGCCGGAACTTTCAGCAGCGATTTGATCCTGACCAGGTCAAGTTTTTTGAATTCGTCCCACTCGGTGACGATGACCAGGCAGTCGGCATCCTGGGCCACGTCATATGGATTATCGCAATACTGAACGTCCTTCAGCACCTGCCGGGCCCGGTCCATGGACACCGGATCGTAGGCCTTGATCTTGGCTCCGTCCTTCTGCAGGGCTTCTATGATATCGATGGACGGCGCGAATCGCATATCGTCGGTGTTGGGCTTGAAAGCCAGCCCCAATATGCCGATGGTCTTGCCGGAGATGTTCCACACCAACTCCTCGATCTTCTTGACGAATAAATTCTTTTGATCCTCGTTGATCTCCTCCACCGCCTTCAGTAGTTTGAAATCATAGCCCAGTTTTTCCGAGATCCGGATGAAGGCCTGCAGATCCTTGGGAAAGCAGAAGCCACCAAAGCCTATCCCGGCGTTCAAAAAGCTTCGGCCGATCCGCCGGTCCAGCCCCATGCCCTCGGCCACCTGCTCCACGTTGGCCCCGGATTTTTCGCAGATCACCGAAACCGCGTTGATGAAGGAGATCTTCATGGCCAGGAAGGAATTGGAGGCGTGTTTGATCAGCTCCGAGCTCTGGATGTCGGTGGCCACGATGGGACAGCCCAGCGGAGAATAGAGTTCCAGCAGCATTTTTCTGGCCCTCTCGGAATCGGTGCCGAACACTACCCGGTCGGGCTTCAGGGAATCCTCGATGGCGGTGCCCTCCCTTAAAAATTCCGGATTGGAGGCCACATCGAACTCCACTTTGTTTATGTTGTTGACCGCCATGGTCTGTTTGACCCGGTCGCCGGTCTGCACCGGCACGGTGGATTTCTCCACCACCAGTTTATATGATTTCATCCGGCGGGCCACAGTGGCGGCCACGGTCTCCACTGCCGAAAGGTCGGCCTCCCCGTTGGCCCGGGGCGGGGTGCCCACCGCAATGAAGATGATATCGGACTTATCGGTAGCTTCCTCGATGGAGGTGCTGAACTCCAGACGCTGAAGATTCTTGTCCATCAGCTCCTTCAATCCCGGCTCGTAAATCGGGATCTGGCCCTTCTTCAGCATCTCGATCTTAGCGGCATCGTTGTCCACGCATATCACCTGATGCCCCCATTCGGCGAAACAAACCCCCGACACCAGGCCCACGTAGCCGGTGCCTACCACTGCCAGCTTCATTCTTCTCTCCTGTTGATTATTATTTTATCATCCTGCCAGAAAGCCACCTGATTCTTCCCCTTCTCCTTGGCGTGATACATGGCCTGATCGGCCTTTTCTATCAGGGTCCGGTACTCCTGCCCGTCAGCGGGGCAGCTCACCACCCCGATGCTGGCGGAAAGCTGCTTGCCCCCAGGCTTTCTTTCGGCAAATTCAGTGCTGTATATGCTATGTCTTATATTCTCGGCCTTCTCTACCGCTGTTTTATTTTCTATGCCTGGCAGGATCACAGCGAATTCGTCTCCGCCGTAGCGGAAATAAACCGCCTCCTCCATCCCCACCGCCGACTTAAGTATTTCTCCCAGGCGTTTCAATATCTCGCTGCCCTTAAGATGGCCGAAATTATCGTTGTATTGCTTGAAGAAATCCAGATCTAACCAGATCAGGGAAACCATGGCCTGCTTCTTTTGGCAGTGCTCCAGCCGGCGGCCGAATTCATCTATGAAGTAACGGTAGTTGTGAAGCCCGGTCAGTCCGTCGGTGGTGGCCTCCTTCTCCTTCTCCTCCATGATGCCGGCATTCTCCAGGGCCACCGCGGTATAGCTGGCCACCAGCGTCATGGCCGAAAGCTCGCTCTGGCTGAACTTGCGGTTGGCCCTGACCTCGGAGATGTTTATCACACCGATCCGCCTGTCGCGGATTATCAGCGGGACCACCAGCATGGAGCGAATCCGGTTATGGTAGTTCTTGGGCGAGGGAACGAACAGCGGCTCCTTGCTGGTGTCCGGCACGTTGAGCGGCTGGCCGGTCCTTAGCACCTCGCCGGCGATGCCCTGGTCGCTCCTCAGCCTCAGCTTGCCCACCGCCCCGGCCCGGATGCCCCGCGAGGCTCTTAAGACCAGCTCATTGGAGTCGTGGTCTAAAAGAAGTATGGAGCAGCGGTCGGCCTGCAGCAGGTCCTGCACCGCATCCAGCGTCAGGTTCAGGGTCTCTTCGATGTTGCGGGACGAGGACAGCAGGGCGCCCATCCCGAACAGGGCGGCCGACTGGATGTCGGATGCCGTCCTGGTCCATTCGTCGGCGATCTGGCTGAGCTCCTGGTTTCGCAGCCGCCATTTCTTCTGCTGGTCGGATAGCAGGCCGGCCCAGAAGGCGGTCAGCGATAGCAGCCCGATCTTGAACAGCAGGTCGTATAAAAAGTACTGGTCCCAGCTTAGTTCGCCCCTCCATATCAGGGCCAGAAAATACATCCCCGAGGCCAGGACGGTGACATTCAGGGCCGCCTGCCGGTTGCCGGAGACCGCCGCCATGAATATCGCCAGATAATAGAGATAGAAGAACTGGCTTTGGGCCCCCAGGGTAAAAGCGATCAGCAGGCTGGCGAATACCAGATCGAACACCAGGCTCAGCCAGAAGGCCCTCAGGAATTTGAGCACCCTTCTTCCGGCAAAGAACACCAGCAGATTGTACAGGGCCGCCAGGCCCAGGGTCAGATACAGGCCCAAATAATGCCCGGCCAGATCCTGGGGCCGCAGGGTCACCAGCAGCAGGGCCAGGAACAGCACCGCCCACCTGACCCAGCTGGTTATCCGCTCCTCAAAGGAGATGATGTGTATGGCTCTTTTGGCTCGGTTCGGCATTTATTTTTCCCCTGCGCTTTTGCCTGCCAGGAACCCGGTGGACCAGGCTATCTGCAGGTTGTACCCGCCGCAGGGCCCGTCCAGGTCCAGGATCTCTCCGCAGAAATATAATCCCTTGGCCTTTTTGGATTCCATGGTGGCCTGATCTATCTGGTCCGGGTCCACCCCGCCGGCCGTCACCACCGCTTCGTCGAAGCCCCGCAAGGATGTCACCGTAAAGCGGATATTCTTTAAAAGGGCGATGATCTTTTTGCGCTGCCCGGCGTTCAACTGGTTGACCCTCAGGTCTTCGCTTATCCCGCACAGTGCTATGAATACCGGGATCAGCTTGGCCGGCAGATATTCCTTGATGAATATCTTGAAGGTCTTTTTGCCCGATTCAACAATCTCCCTTTGCAGCCGCCTATTTAAAGTCTCTTCATCCAATGCCGGCTTCAGATCCAGCCGGCAGTCCACCGGGCCGTCATCCAGCCATGGCCCGATCGTCCGGCTGGCATCCAGCACTATCGGGCCGGAGATGCCGTAATGGGTGAACAGCATCTCCCCGAAATATTTTATTTTTTTTGAGCCGCGGGCAAAGGTCAGTTCCGCATTCTTGAGGCTTAAGCCCTGCAGTTCTTTTACGAAATCCTCTTTGACATTGAGTGGCACATCCGATGGCTTCACCGGAATGACCGTATGCCCCAGGGCGGAAGCCCAGGAATACCCATCGCCGGTGGAGCCGGTGCCGGAATAGGACCTGCCCCCGGTGGCGATGATCAACCTGTTCAACCGGTAAGCCTCGGCTCCGGCCGTGACGCTGAACCCCTGGCGTTCCTTGATGATGCCGGTAACCCGGGCATTGGTGACCACCCGCACTTTTCCCGAGTCCAGATACCTCTCCAGGGCCTCCAGCACATCGCGGGAGCTGTCGCTCTCCGGGAAGTAGCGCCCGCCCCGTTCCAGCTTGGTCTTAAGGCCCAGCTCCTCGAAGAACTTTAAGGTGGATTCAAAACCGAATCGGGTCAGCGGGCCGAACAGGAAACGGGCCATGGGACCGCAGTCAGCGATGAATTTCTTTACTTCCAGGTTATTGGTGATGTTGCAGCGTCCCTGGCCGGTGATCAGCAGTTTTTTGCCCAGGGAAGGCATTTTTTCCAATAGAACAACAGACGATCCGCCTTTGGCTGCCGTTCCGGCCGCCATCATGCCTGCAGGACCACCGCCGATGACTATTACATCTATTTTTGTTTTTTCCGACGTAGCGATAAAAATGACCTTATTAGTGTATCTACAATAACTTACATAATACCAAATTTTATGTCAACTTTGCAATATATTTATGAAAAATATTTAATTTTTATGGGACGCCACTTTTTTGCCACAGAGGCACAAAGACACAAAGATTTTTAGGTTAGCCAGTCATTGCGAGAAAACAGCATGCTTGGCAAACGAAGCAATCCAGGTCCCTTCCCCTCTAAAAAGAGGGGATTAAGAGCCTGCACTGAGGTTTGCCAGTATTGCCCTTTCGAAGTGGGTGTGTCCGGTTTCCCCGCTATCCACAGAGATAGGGGATACAGGGCCTGCACTGAGATTTACACCTTGAATGACTTTCGAAGCGAAACAACCCACAATTGTCATTCCCGAGTAATCGGGAATCCAGGGTACTGCCTTCCCCTCTAAAAAGAGGGGAACGAGAGCCTGCACTGAGGTTAACAAGTATTGCCCTTTCTGAAGTGGGTGTGTCATAAACCGACCTCACCCTACCCTCTCCTAAAGCATAAGGAGAGGGAAGAGCCTGCGCTGAAAAATCCATGTATAATGACATGTGAAGCGGTGAGATCCCTCCGGTCATTGCGAAATGTCCACAAAACCGCACTTCGGGCAAAAAAACAGGCCTCATTAAGAGGCCCAGCGATGTCCTTCAGGGCATGGCAATAATAAATAGAATAGCAAGAGTCGCCATTATTTGAGTAATTTATTTAATTCTTTCTTTTAGTATCTGGTGTAAATTTAAGTGACCCGATAATTCTATCCGTTATTGGCTCTAAAAGCATTTCTGCTGTTTTTAAATAAGAGATAGTAAGAGTGAACGACTTATCTTTTGCAAATACTCTTATTAATCGTACCCGAAAGTTGCTCTTACTAATCGAAGACGAACGATAATATTCTGTTAAAAATACTGTGATTCCATTGATTTTTTCTTTCGTTGTTCCTTTCCATGACACTAAGGTTAATTTGGATTTTTTTAATCCTATGTGAATACCATTTTTAAGTGTAGTGTCCAATAAATTGACTTCTTGGTCTGTCATTTTTTGAGCATCTGATTGAGACAATTCTTGTTGTGGGTAATAGCGAAGATTCAATATTCCTATAACACTACCATTTTCGCCGTAATAATTAGCTGCAAATGGCAATTCAGAGGATTGATTTTTTTGACCCGTTGACTCTATAAACAATTTTACATAATTGTCAAGAGTTACCCGTTCATTATTCAATAAGGGACCCCAATTATTTGATAACTCAATAGATACACCGTTTGGCAGAGAAATTGTTTTATACTCTTCTGCTTGTGTAGCGCTCAATAATGTGTTAGGAAATAATATCATAGAAAAAGCTAATGAAATCCATGTTGGCCTAATAATATTTTTCATATCAACTCCAATAACTAAAAATTAACTTTCTAATTACTTGCATTTTAAATGTTGTATTTTATGCCTATAGAATAACGAGTCATTATAAGAATACACCCGCAAGGCAATAAAAATCAAGAGAAAACTATGTGAATAACTAAAAGCCCCTTCATTGCTGAAGGGGCTTTTAAATTTGTCAGATTACTTTCTGCCTTTTTTCTTAACTGCCTTTTTCGGAGTGGGCACCGAGCTACGTCGAGGTGCAACCTTCTTTGCCTTAGCGGTCACCAAGCTTCGTCGAGGTGTCGCTTTACGCTTCACACTTTTCGCTGTCTTCTTCTCGGCCTGCTTCATATCCTTGATCGCCGCCTGGGCCAGCGCCAGCCTGGCGATCGGCACCCGGAACGGCGAGCAGGAAACGTAGTTCATCCCCACCCGATGGCAGAACTCAACCGAAGACGGCTCTCCGCCGTGCTCTCCGCAGATGCCCACCTTCAGATTGGGCCTGGCGGCCCGCCCACGCTGGATGCCTATCTCCACCAGCTCGCCCACGCCCTCCTGGTCTAATATCTGGAAGGGGTCGGCCGGCAATATCTTCTTCTCCACGTAATCCGGCACGAACCCGCCGATATCATCGCGGGAGAAGCCGAAGGTCATCTGGGTCAGGTCGTTGGTGCCGTAGGAAAAGAACTCGGCTGTCTCCGCTATTTTACCGGCCATCAAAGCCGCCCGCGGGATCTCGATCATGGTGCCGTACATGTAATCTATCTTCTTGACGCCGTACTTGGCGCATACCTCGGCATAAATTTTGTCCACTATGGCCTTCTGGTCCACCAGTTCGTTCTTCATGCCCACCACCGGAACCATGATCTCAGGCCTGATCTTCTTGCCCTCCTTGATCAGCTCCACGGTGGATTCCAGTACGGCCCGCACCTGCATCTCGGTGATCTCGGGATAGGTGACGCCTAATCTGACTCCGCGGTGGCCCATCATGGGATTGGATTCGTGCAGAACATCGGCCCGTCTGTTCAACTCCTCGGCTGTAATGCCAAGACTTTGGGCCAGTTTGTTGCGCTCGTCCTGGCCGTTGGGCACGAACTCGTGCAGCGGTGGATCCAATAAACGGATGGTGACCGGAAATCCGTCCATCACCTCCAGAGTGGCCTTGATGTCCTTCTTGACATAGGGGTATAGCTCAGCCAGGGCCGCCCGGCGCTCATTGACGCTCTGGGAGATGATCATCTTGCGCAGGCAGAACAGGGGAGCCTCGGAATTCTTGCCGTAGAACATGTGCTCGGTGCGGAACAGCCCTATGCCCTCGGCCCCAAAACCGCGGGCCTTGGCGGCATCTTCCGGGGTATCGGCATTGGTGCGGACGTTCAGCTTGCGGAAGGAGTCGACGTACTTCATGAAACTTACAAAACGGGGATTCTCGGTGGCGTCCACCATGGCCAGCTGTCCGGCATAGACATAGCCGCGAGTACCGTTGAGGGTGATATAATCACCTTCCTTGAATACCTTGTCGCCCACCTTCATGGTCTTGGTCTGGGCATCTATATGCAGGGAGCTGCTGCCCACGATGCAGCACTTGCCCCAGCCCCGGGCCACCAAGGCCGCGTGACTGGTCATCCCTCCCCGGGCGGTCAGGATGCCGATGGCGGCCCTCATGCCCTCCACGTCCTCGGGGTTGGTCTCTTCGCGAACCAGGATGACCTTTTTGCCCTGCTTCTGCCAGGCCACCGCATCGCTGGCGGTGAAGACTATCTGTCCGTTGGCTCCGCCCGGGCCGGCAGGCAGGCCCTTGGCCAGCACCTGGGCCGATCTTTCGGCGGCCGGATCTACGATGGGATGCAGCAGCTCGTCCAACTGGGCCGGGGACACTCTGGTAACGGCGTCTGCCTTCGTGATCAGCTTTTCCTCCACCATGTCCATGGCCATATTCAATGCGGCGGTCCCGGTGCGCTTGCCGATGCGGCACTGCAGCATCCACAAATGGCCCTCCTGGATGGTGAACTCAATGTCCTGCATGTCGCGGTAGTGCTTCTCTAAGCGGTTCCTGAAGCCGTTCAGCTCCTGGTAGACCTCCGGCATGGCGGTCTGCAGGGAGGACATATGCTTGTTCTGCTCGTTCTTGGTGTCCTCATTCAAGGGATTGGGAGTGCGGATGCCGGCCACCACGTCCTCGCCCTGGGCGTTGACTAACCATTCTCCGTAAAAGTGGTTGTCGCCGTTGGCCGGGTTGCGGGAGAAGGCCACCCCGGTGGCCGAGGAGTCGCCCATGTTGCCGAACACCATGGCCTGGACGTTAACCGCGGTTCCCCACTCGTCGGGGATGCCCTCGATCCGGCGGTAGGAGATGGCCCGCTTGCCGTTCCAGGAGGAGAACACCGCTCCGATGCCGCCCCACAGCTGATCCATGGCGTTATCCGGAAAATCTTTTCCGATGACTTCCTTGACCTTGGCCTTAAAGCGGTCGCACAGATTGATAAGGTCGGCTTCGGTCAGATCGGCGTCGGTCTTATAGCTCTTGTTCTTTTTGACCTCGCCCAGCATATCGTCCAATTGCCTGCGGATGCCCTGGCCCTCTTTGGGCTCCATGCCGGCGGCCTTTTCCATGACCACGTCGGAGTACATCATGATCAGGCGGCGGTAGGCGTCGTAGACGAAGCGGGGGTTGTTGGTCTTCTTTATCATTCCGGGGATGGTGGCCGAGCACAGGCCGACGTTCAGCACGGTCTCCATCATGCCGGGCATGGAGCTGCGGGCTCCGGAGCGCACAGATAAAAGCAGGGGATTCTGCCTGTCGCCGAACTTCATGCCCATCACCTTTTCCACCTTGGCCAGGGCGGTCTCCACCTGCTTTTTCAGCTCCGGCGGATATTTCTTGTTGTTCTTGTAGAAAACGGTGCACAATTCTGTGGTGATGGTAAAACCGGCCGGGACCGGGATCCCCAGATGGCACATCTCGGCCAGGTTGGCGCCCTTGCCGCCCAAAAGATTTTTGTCGCTGGCGCTTCCTTCGGCCGACTTACCGCCGAAGAAATATACGTATTTGGACATTTGAACTCCTCCTGCCGTGATCACACGGCAATATATGTTGATGGGTTTTGCTTTTCAAAACAAAGGGCTATTTTAGCACAAATGAATTTGATTTGCAACGGGGTGGTTTACCCCCTTTCTCCCTCTCCTAATGCTTTAGGAGAGGGTCGGGGTGAGGTCAAAATAACGTAGGGCCGAGGTTACCTCGCCCCTACGTTATCCGATTTATTTCCCAATCCTACGTTTCCTCCCCTTCGTCGTCCGCCCGGGGATGGGCCTGCTGGTAGACCTTTTTCAACCGATCGGTGGTGATGTGGGTATATATCTGGGTGGTGGAAAGATTGGCATGGCCCAACAATTCCTTGACCGCCTTCAGGTCGGCCCCGCGGTCCAAAAGATGGGTGGCGAACGAATGACGCAAAACATGGGGACTGGCCTTGCCCCCGTAATGGGCCGACCGGATGCGGGCCTGAACGATCCTCTGCAATTGCCTTCTATTAAGGGTCTTTCCCCGCGTCCCCAGAAAAACAATCTCATAATTTTCCCGCCCGGCAATGTATTTTTTCAAGGTGCTGATGGATTCCCGGGTTAAGGGCACAATCCTTTGTTTGCTGCCCTTGCCCATAACTTTGACCTGCCCGCCGGAGAGGTCCAGATCTCCGACTTTCAGGCCCAGCAGTTCTGACGACCGCAGGCCGCTGCCATAGAGTAGTTCCATAACGGCGTTGTTGCGAACCGTATCCTCCGGCTTTTCCTGGATGTTTTGGACAGCTTCTTCCGCCTGTTTCTCGGAAAGAAATGAAGGTAGCTTCTTGTCCAATTTGGGGGATCTTAAGCCCAACGCAGGATTGACAGGAACGATATTCTCCCGGGCGCAGTATTTGAAAAAGGCCTTGATAGCCGAAAGCTTCCTGGCCGCCGAACGCTTGTCCAGTCCCTGCCTTTGCAGTATCCCCAGGTAATTGCGGATGGTATTGCGGTCGATCCTGTCCAGGTTTTCGTGTTTGAGGTGATCGAAGAATTGCCGCAGGTCCCGCTGGTAGGCCTGGCAGGTATTGTCAGCCAGGTTGCGCTGGACTTTGATGTATGTTATGAATTTATTAATGGGCATGATTTATCCGTCATTCTGAGCCAACCATTCTGTCTGGCATGCGAAGAATCTGAAATTCTTGGAAAGTTTGCTTAAATGTCACGCTCAGGATGACAAGGATGCTGTCACCCTGAGACCTGCCTGTTATCTTACTAACCGAACGGGTGACAACTCATATCCCTCAACCTGTATTGCATCGAAGTCTCCTCGGGATGACAGTAAAACTCTTTATGCCTTGATGATTAAACCGGCTCTTTCTCCATCGCAGCGAAGCGCACCACCTTGTTCCTCCCGGACTTCTTGGCGGCATACAGCGCTTCGTCGGCCGCCTTGATCAGTTCAGCCTTCTTCTTGGCGTCCTGGGGATATGAGGACACTCCCAGGCTGATGGTCACCGGCAGATCCCCGGCGGTGGTCTGGAATTTCTCGCCTTCGATCGCCAGGCGCACTTGCTCGGCCAGCTGGGCGGCCTCCTTGTCGTTCCGTCCCGGCCACACCGCTATAAACTCCTCTCCCCCATATCGGGCCACAAAATCGAACGACGATATGCTTTTCTTCAGCCGAGCGGCCATTTCCTTGAGCACCGCATCGCCTATTGGATGTCCGTAATTGTCATTGAGCTTCTTGAAGAAATCAATGTCGAACAGCGCTATCCCCACCGGATTACTGTCCGATTTTGCCAGCGTTTCCTCCAGGTATTCCTGGAACCGGCGGTGGTTAGCCAGCCCGGTCAGGCCGTCGCGGATGGCCAGATTTTCCTTCTCCTCGTACATGGCGGCGCTTTTCAAGGCCAGGGAGAACTGCCCGGCGATAATGTGAATGGTGTCCCGGTCGGCCTCAAAGGCCTTGGGCTGGCGGCTCTCCAGCACCAGCACGTAATGGCAGACATCCTCGTATAACAGCGGCGCCGCCAGTACCGAGCGGAATCCGTGATCCGGCCGCTCGTCTTCGGAGAAACGGTGGATGCCTATGGCCCGCCGATAAAAATCGTCCACCGAGCGCCACTCCTTGAGATTGACAGCCTGCTCGGAAAGCGACCCTGCCATGTTTATCTCGGTTCCCGGGGCGGGATAGCCGGCGTTGGCCGGGTCGGACAGCAACACCCTGGCCTTTCCCGGTTCCGGCAATACCTCCAGCAGGACGATATGGTCGCAGGGCACCAGCCGGGGTATCAGCTCCTGGATTATCTTGATGACATCGTTGATCTTCAGGCGGGAGGCCATCAGCTCCAGGCGGCTGTTCCACTGCTGCAGCCGGTCCTTCTCCAGCCCCAGGGCCGAGTGGCTCTGGTGAAAATGCACCAGCCTGGCCGCCTCCTCGGCGAACCCGGCCAAAAGGATCTTGTCGTTTTCGTTAAATGCCCCAGCCTGTTCGCTGTCAACCACCAGAACCCCGATAACCTCGCTCTCCTGGAGCACCGGCACCGACAGCACCGAGCGGACCTCCTCGGATTTCCTGTAATATCCCAGGTCCCTTGAGTCCCTCTCGTAACTGGCATATAAAAGGCCCTGGCGCTCCCGGGCCGCCCAGCCTAAAAGACTGCTGCGGATCTCCAGGGAGGCATCCTTGATGACCTCGGCGCTGTAGCTTTTAAAGGCCATCATATTCAAAGTGCCGGTAAGATTGTCGGCCCTGAAAATGGCGCTGGTTCTGGTTCTCATGGCCGCCTGTATCAGGCTGCACAGCGAGGCCAGATCCTCCTTAAGGTCTTTCTGGACGGTAACCGGCTCGTCGAATGACATCACCGGCAGGCTGCCGACTACGGAGCTACGCCCCCGCCTGACGATTACCAAACTGATGACGTAGAGCAGCACCAAAGCGGCGATGATTGCCATTCCCGGTACTAATTCCTGCCGCCACCGCCCGGCCATAAGGCTGGAGCCCAGCTCGATGATCAGAACGGATGCCAGGGGAACCGCTTTCCACCTGTCACTGCGGTAGACAGCCAGAACGATCAGCAGGCCGTATAACAGGATCAGCGGAGAGCCAAACCCACCGCTAAGCTGGACCGCCAGGCCGGTCAGGGCAGTCAGGCTCAGAACCTGAAACAACTGCCAGCTGCCCCTCTGTTCGATCCGCCAGTATTTAATGACCAGAGCGGCATAGATCGCCAGCAGGGCAAACCCGAAGCCCAGGATCGGCAGACTGGCGGTTTGCTGCAGGGAGTACGCCAGCGGACGGTAAAAATATCCGGCGGTCAGGCCCACGATTATTGCCGTTGCCAGAAGGATCAAAAATATCTTGATGGGGTTTATCTTTGTTTTGGACATATCGTTACCTTATGTTATTTTAACAACAGCCATGCCAGCGAGATCAGGCCCGCCGCCCAGCAGTAATAAGCAAAATACTGCAGCTTGGAATTTCGGATTATTTTCAGGAGAATATTTATCGCCAGGTAGCCCGACAGCGCCGCCGCCAGCCCTCCCAATATGATCGCCGTCAGCTCGCCCTGCGGCAGTCCGGTCTTCAGCACGTCTTTGAATTCCAAAAGGCCGGCCCCCAGTATCACCGGGATGGACAGCAGAAAGGAGAATTCGGCCGACTTCTCCTGATCGGCCCCGGAATAGATCCCGGCCGAAATGGTGGCCCCGGAGCGGGAGATGCCTGGCAATATGGCCAGGGCCTGGGAGAAGCCTATGATCAGCGAATGTTTCCAGGTGATTTTTTCCTGACGCTTGGCCACCTTCCCGGTCCCGAAAAGGATGGCCCCGGTGAGCAGCAAAGCCAGAGACACCGTGATCGGACTATTGAAGGCTTGTTCGATAAAATCGTCAAATAAGATGCCTATTACCGCCGCCGGGATAGTGGCCAGGATCAGCAGCAGGGCCAGCCGGAGATTGTCATCGCTGAACTGCCATTTTCCTTTGACCCGCCTTATCCGTCCGGTAAAAACGGCCTTTATCAGTTTTCCTATCCTCCGACGGAAGGCGAAACATACCGCCAGCAGGGTGGCCAGATGCAGGGCTACTTCAAAGCGGAGGTTGCTGGCGCCCAGCCCCAGAAATTTCTCGAACAGCACCAGATGCCCGGAGCTGGAGACTGGCAGGAACTCTGTCAATCCCTGCACCAAACCTAAAATAATCGCCTGAATAAGATTCATACACTCCTTTATTAATTAAGCCATCCCCAAGGCAATGGCCATCAGTCCGACCAGCATGTCGATTTTTAATATGAAGCTGAGCTTGGCGTAATTGACTCCCAGCGGATTTTTTAACAGTTGATATATTACCGGCAAAAGAACCAGATCCACCCCCAGAACAACTGCCATCAGATACCTGATATTATAAATCTCCATCAGATAGGGCACCGGACTGAAGATTACCAGCAACATCAGGCTGAAAGCCGAAACGGACAAGGCTTTCTTGTGGCCTGCCCTGATGGCCAGGGTCCTGGCCCCCGACTGCCTGTCGCCGGAGATGTCCTGAACATCCTTGATGATCTCCCGGGACAGATGCATCAGAAAAGCAAATACCGCCGGGAAAACCGCCAGCACCGGATTTTGGACGACCAACCCCCCGTAGATAAAAGCCAGGGCGCATATCAAAGCGATGATCATGTTTCCGCCCAGCCCCATCATCTTTCCCCTGGCGGCATACAGCCAAAGCAATAGAGCCACAACGGAGGCCACCAAGCCGGTACCCCTACCGATCAGCCATCCCAGGATAACACCTGCGGCGTAACATATGATGCTGAAGATAAAAGCAAAGCGTGGAGAAACGCGCCCCGATGGTATTGGCCTTTCCGGTCGGTTTATGGCGTCCGTCTTTTGGTCGTAATAATCATTCTGGGCATTGCCCCCCGCGGCGATGGCCATGGCCGAGATCACGGCTATGATCACCGATTGAATGTTGGCCTCTTTGATGTACCCTCCGGTGCCTATCAGCACCGAAAATCCGGTGATGGCTACGTTGCCGATCCGGGAAAGTTCCAGTATGTCTTTGATCTTCTTCATTAAAAATCTATTTGTATCAACAAGTCCAGGCCACGGTCGTTGAAACCGGTTCCTGATATGTTGCCGGGATTTTTTATGTATGCCAGCCAGATATCCGCTTCCAGATTGGCCCAGTAAAATGGCTCCCATTGTAAAATAATTTTGCCCTTGTCCATCCGGCTGAAGGTTCCGCTTAAAAACGCGGTGTGCGGATCATCGATAGCTAGATAGCCTCGGTCGATCCGGCCCTCCCCATGCCTTTCCATTTGATAGCCTAACCCAACATTTAGCCGGGGATGGAATCGGTGTTCCAAAACCATGTCCAGCGCGTCGGCATCGGTGCCCACCCAGTGGCCCAGTATATTGACGGTATCGGCCCCTACATAGCGATTGGTGTATCTCCGGTGGGTATATACCCATTTTTGGTTGCCGGCCCATTCTATCTTCAGATCGGAATCCGTCAGCCCGGCCGGATCGGCCCAGTGGCCGCCCAGCAGAAAGCCCAGTTTCTGGGGAGCCGGCGGATCCTGCTCGTACTGCACATCATCCATTAAAAGTTCCCCGTAGGTCGAAAAACCCAGGCCGGGCGTCCAGCGTATATCCGCCGACCATAGGACATTGTCATCATCCCGCTGGTTCCATTGATTGGCATAATAAGGCAGCAGGGGATTCATGTAGGCCGGATCAATCTGATTGGCCTGGTAAACGACCGTCTCGGAAAACCCCAAGCCTATATTCCACGGCAGCTTGATTCCCAGCCGATGGCCGGATATATATCGTTTCAGGTCGGCACTCAATACTCCGAAGAAAGACTGGATTTCAATTCTCTTATAATTAAGTTCGAGGTCAACGGCATCGAAACCTTCGGAATTGTCCGAAAGCAGCAAAGTGCCGAAAGTCCCTGGGCCCCACCATCTCTGCTGCCTGCCCAAAGTAAGGGTCAAGTAGGGATGGGACGTCCGGAAATAAGCCCATCCGGTTGAGTATTTTCCTCCCCTCCAGCTCTGCAGGCTGCCCGATAGTCTCTCGATCTTCTCGGTTTCTTTTTCCAGGGTCAGGCTTATCCGTTGGTCAAAAATAAAAATGCCCGCCAATCCCCCCCCAACATCAAGCACCCCCGATCCCCGGCTCTGAGGTGATTCGGTATGGGCGATATCGGCTCCTAGCCCCAGGCTGATATCGGCGCTGATGGCGGTCCTTCCGTCATCGTAGGACAGTATTTCTTTATCAGACAGCCTTCTATCTGTTGTCCCGATATTGAGCTCCTGGCTGAGCTGGTCAAAATAATAGCGGTCGGTGGTGGACATGCCCGTCGCCCCGTCCATCTGGCGACGTAACAGATCCTGCAGATGTTCGATCACCTGCCATCTCTGGTATGGCCCCGATACCGGCAGGCTTACATATCCTTTGGCCTGAAATCTCTGCAGAACCGGATATGACCAGTGGTCCAGCGGAATATCCCGGCTGTCTTCATTGGCTGGAGCTAAAAAAGGAATTAACAGCAGGCTGGTAAATATAATTATCTTTCTCATACTCTTTTAAGTTATCATATTATAGGTATGTTTTTCAAGCAAATTTATTGACCCCCTAAAAGAAAAAGGACGGCAAAACCGTCCTTTTTCTTTATTGATTAACCAGTCCTAAGGATTACCTTCTTTTTTTCTTGGGTTTAACCGGAGCCTGGGAGGCTTCTTTCTGTTTTTTGGCGTACTCCAGATAGTTTTTATAATCCAGGGAATCGGGCTTAAGCTCCAAGGCTTTGGTATAAGCCTGAATGGCCCTGTCGTAGTCTTTTACGGTGTTGTGCAGGGCGCACAGGCCCAACAAACGGTAGGCTTCCACATCTTTGCTGTCTAAAGCAATCACTTTATCCAGAGCGCTTATAGCGCTTTTCATATCATTGCCTTCAAAGTAATACGCCTGGGCCATGTTGAACCAGGTATTTTTCTCATCCGGCTTTAACGCTCCGGCGGTGGCAAATGCTTTTTGGGCCTGGGGATATTCCCTTTTCTGCAGATAGGCCACCCCTAGATAATAAAACCATTGATCATTATCTTTTTTTATCTGGGTGGCTTTAGTTACGTTCTTGATGGCCTCATCCCAGTTCTGCGACTCCATGGCGGCTCTTCCCACCTGGAAATAGGCATCGGGATTATTGGGATCAATGGCGATGGCTTGAGCAAACAGGGCTTCCGATTCCTTGCTCTTGCCCATATATCGGTAAAGCAATCCCTTTCTTATGAAGTTATCCACTTTATTGGGGGAAATGTCTATGGCATTATTGATATTCTCCTCGGCTTTCTGCAGATAGGCCGCATTGGAGTCTTTCGATCCGGTCACCGCTTTCTTCAGATAGCCGCCGGACATGTTATACAAATCCTCCCAGGCGCCGTCCCAGGATTTCTGCAGGGAATCTTTCTGGGTAGGGCTGTATTCAATAGCGCTGGCATACGATTTTCCGGCTTCCTTGTATTTACCGGTCTGGACATAGCAATATGCTAAAAGGCCATGCATCTCGGAGTCCTTGGGGGCATACTCCAGACCCTCATTCAGGGTCGTTATGGCCGCCTCATAATTGGGCGGATCTAATTGCAAATGAACCTTTGCTCCGGTGATATATTGGTTGCAACCCATCACCCCCAGGCTGATAATCAGAGCCGCACCAATAAGCATTAAAGCTTTGTTTTTTAATCTGGACATAGCTCTACCTTCCTTTTTGATTTTTTTGATTTTTGAAGTTTTAATTTTAACTCTTTATCATTTCAAAGTCAAGTTTTAATTTATCCGCTTTTTACCCCAGCCCATAGACCGTTTCATCTGTCTTTCGATTTTACCGACATCCCCGGGGGAATCAACAGATAGACAAGAGTAATTCGTGTGAAGAACCTTTATATCCGCCCCGTTCTCCAGAGCCCTCAGTTGTTCAAGTTTCTCCAGCCGCTCCAGCCGACCCTCGGGCCATTGGGTGAATTTTATCAAAAAATTCCGGCGATAGGCGTACATGCCTATATGTTTTAGGAAATGACGGGCCTTCCCTGCATTTTCATCCCGGGTGAACGGTATGGGGCATCGGGAAAAATACAGCGCCCGCCCTTGGTCGTCGGTCACCACCTTGGCGGTATTGGGGCTGGCAATATCACCGGCATTCTCAAAATGGGTAGCCAGGGTGGCCATCAACTGTTTGGGATTATCGGCCATGTCTTTGACCAGCAGGTTGATGGCCCGGGGATCGATAAGCGGTTCGTCACCTTGAATATTGAGGATAATGTTGAACCCGCGGTACTGGGGTTTCCTGAGGACCTCGGCGATCCGGTCGCTGCCGGATAGATGCTTTTTTGATGTCATCACCGCCTGCCCGTTAAAAGCCCTGACGCAGTCGTAGATCCTCTTATCATCGGTAGCCACCACCACTTCATCCAGCATTTTCGCCTTCAGACATCTCTGGTAGACATGCTGGATCATCGGCTGGCTATTTATCAGGACCAGGGGCTTTCCCGGAAAACGGGTGGAGCCGTAACGGGCCGGAATGACGCCTAATATCTTCATCTTTTTCTATGCTTTTGGCCCTGAGTCCGCCACTTCTTTGGAAGCATAATCTTTATATTGCTCAAAATTTTTCGCGAACATAGCCGCCAGCTCCCGGGCTTTTTTATCGTAGGCCACTTGGTCCGCCCAGGTGTTCTTGGGGGTCAGCACCTCGGTCGGTACGCCCTCACAAGCATCGGGCACCAGAATATTGAACACCGGATCCGGAGTGAATTTGGACTTCTCCAGCTGGCCCTCCAAGGCGGCGGTCAGCAATGCCCGGGTGATGGAGATCTTCATCCGGCTGCCCACCCCGGCCGGCCCACCCGACCAGCCGGTATTGACCAGCCAGCAATTGGTTTGCTGTTTTGACAATTTATCCGCCAGCATGGCGGCGTACTTGGTGGGATGCAGGGGCATGAACGGTGCGCCGAAACAGGTGGAGAAGGTGGGCTGCGGTTCATCGATCCCGGTCTCGGTCCCGGCCAGCTTTGAGGTGAAGCCCGACAGGAAATGATAGCTGGCCATCTCCGGGGTCAGCCTGGCGATGGGCGGCAGCACTCCAAAAGCGTCGCAGGTCAAAAAGAACACGTTCCTGGGATGCCCGCCCACCCCGGGAATCACGCAGTTGGGAATATGTTCCACCGGGTAGGTGGCCCGGGTGTTCTCGGTAATGTCGTCGGAATTATAATCTATCAGCCGGGTGTCCGGGTCGACCACCACGTTCTCCAGCAGCGAGCCGAACCTGATGGCGTTGAATATCTGGGGCTCGGCCTCGGCCGATAACTTGATGACCTTGGCGTAACAGCCGCCCTCGAAATTGAAGATTCCGGCATCGGACCAGCCGTGCTCGTCATCGCCGATCAGCCGGCGGTTGGGGTCGGCCGACAGGGTGGTCTTGCCGGTGCCGGAGAGGCCGAAGAACAGCGCGGGAGCGCCATCCTTGCCCAGGTTGGCCGAGCAGTGCATGGGGAAGACGTTCTGCTGGGGCATCAGGTAATTCATGATGGCAAAGATGCTCTTCTTGATCTCCCCGCCGTACATACTGCCTATGACCAGGTTGATCTTTTTCTCAAAGCTGACCCCGACGAAAGCGTTGGATTCCGTGCCGTCGGTTCCGGGATCGGCTTTCAGGCTGCCGCAGCCCATCACCGTAAAACCGGGGGTAAAATTTTCCAGCTCCTGCCTGGTGGGCCGGATGAAAAGGGTTTGGGCGAACAAGCTGTGCCAGATGGTGTCGGTTATCACCCTGACCGCCAGCCGGTGCTTGGGATCGGCCCCGGCAAATCCGTCGAATACGTATATATCCTTATCGCTGAGATGATGGTAGGCTTTGTGCAGCAATTTGCCGAATTGCTCCGGGGGGCATTTCACATTGACCTTGCCCCAGGCTATCCGGTCTTTTATGGACGGCTCCTCGGCTATGAACTTGTCGTTGGGCGAACGCCCGGTTCGTTCTCCGGTCTTCACCACCAGAGCTCCGTTGGAGGCCAGGATCCCGTCGCCGGACGCCAGCGATTTTTCGATTAGTACCGCTGCCGGCAGGTTGCGGTAAACGGTACGGGAGGTTTTTATGCCCAATTCCTCAAGTCCTTTTCTGATGTCCATACTGGATAAAACTCCTTATTCAATAGAAATTTTATGTTGCGGATTATGGTTTGACGGTTATTATGATTCTTTATATCCTGATCTTAAAAGTCTAATGATTCTCTTTTTTAAAATCCCTTTTGCCCGGCCGCCAGAGCCTCTCCTCATGAAATCTTTCGGAGCGTTCCCGGCCTTTTCTTGCCCTATTGGGCATCGCCGATGGGTCAGGGTTACCTTGCCGGAAGTTCGAAGGCCGCCTTAAGGCACATCTCCCTAGCGGCGGCTGTCATCTGATCGGCAGGCGTAAAGGGGACCCAGTTCCCAGTGGGACGCAAATTACAGTTTCAAGGGCTTGAGCACCCAGATCTCCGGGATCTGGGGCAGCGAGGCCTTGGTTATCTCGACCTCGGAGCTATTGAGTATTTTGACATTGGCCCGGCCTGAGGTAAAATCCTCCAGCGGCCCCAGGTTGAAGCCGACGCCCTTGGTCTTGTAATGCATAGGAAGGCAGACCTTGGGCGAGAGCGATTCCATTACCTTTCCGGCCTCTCCGGCATCCACCGTAAAGGTGCCTCCCACCGGAATCATCAGTACGTCCACCGGGCCGATCTCGACAACCTCGCTTTTGCTTAGGGTATGCCCCAAATCTCCCAGATGACATAAGCTCATCCCGTCGATGGTATAGATGAATGCTATGCTGGAGCCCCGCTCCGAACCGCGGCTGGCGTCGTGATACAGGCTGACGCCCCTGACCGATATCCCCTTGAATACAACGGCCCCGGCCTCCCGGAAGACCCTGGCCTTGTCGTGCTCCCGGCTGATATAATTGTGGTCGGCATGGTTATGGCTGATGGTGATGACATCGGTGGGTTCATCGATCTTCTTGTAGCCCACCGCCCCTCCATAGGAGCCAGACTCGTAGGGATCGGTCAGCAGCCTGGTTCCCTTGGCCGAGATCAACTGAAATGACGAATGTGCAAAATATTTTATCTTCATTTTAGGCAGGGTGTTATATTAACGGAAAATCATGGAAAAAAAGGCGAGCTATTTGCTCGCCGCGTTGACTTTGGGTTCGGGATATACGCTTATTTTTTTGCCGTCCCGACCCCGGGATTCAAACCAGACAAAGCCGTCCGATATTGCAAACAGGGTGTCGTCCTTCCCTCGCATCACATTGAGCCCGGGATGGAATTTGGTCCCCCGCTGCCGGACCAGCACTGAGCCGGCGCTTACCTTCTGGTTGCCGAAGGCCTTGATGCCCAGCCGCTGGGCATTGCTATTTCGGCCGTTTCGGGATGATCCTACGCCTTTTTTATGTGCCATTATTCCTTATCTCCTTTGCCTGGATTCTTCTTGGCCGCGGCGGGTTTGGCCGCCTTGGCTTTCTTGGGTGCTTTTTTCTTCTCGGCAGCCGGGGCTGCAGGTTTGGCTATGGCTTTGATCTTGGGATGGCTGACGGTGTTGACCAGCAGGTCGGTATAATGGGTCCGGGCTCCCCAGCGACGGCGGTAATCTTTTTTAGGCTTGTAGATCATGGCCGATATCTTGGCCGAGCGGGAGTGGCCCACCACAGTGACCTCAACGATGGCGTCCTTGATTGTAGGCTGGCCGATGATGACATCCTGTCCGTTGGAAAGCAGCAGCACCTTCTCCATCTTGTACTTTTGGCCCTCCTGGGCATCTATCCTGGGGATCCTTACCTTCTGGTTCTCGGAGACCCTCACCTGGGTGCCTCCGCATTCGATCACTGCGTACATCTGATGTTACTCCTTAAGATACGATATATTGAAACAGCTATTTGCCGGAGGGAGCTTCCGGCATTTGATTCACCGGCAGTTCGCCCGGCCTGCTTACAGGCTGTTGGTTTGATTTCTGTTCCTGCTGCAGGGCCTTCTCTATGGCCGAGGTGGCCCGCCGGCTCTTGCCGGAGATCATGGCCAGCGACAGCGAGGTCATCATGAATACCACGGCCAGGATGGTGGTGGCCCGGGTCAGGAACGGGGCCGCGCCCCGCCCGCCGAAGAAGGTCTCGCCACCCCCTCCGCCCATGGCACTGCCCAGCCCCCCGCCTTTGCCGCTCTGCATCAGCACCACGCCGACCAGCAGCAGGCAGGCTATCAAATGGATCACCAATAAAAGGGTATGCACCTTAGTAAACCTCCCTGTAGTCCGGAGATATATCCACCGGATCTTAAATTAAGATTTTGCGCTAAGTTTTGTATTATAACAAATTTAGATATAATATTCAAGTATTTTTATTAAATTTTACAATTGACATCGGGGCTGGCATGTAATATCATCATAATATGTATAAATGATTGATATAGGTGCTGTTATGGAACTATCCTCCCTTTCGTTCTCATTAAGCAAGACGCCGGAGATCGCCTTCCCCCCGGCCCGGCCGGACAAGGAATACCAGTTGGCCATCATCGGAGGCGGTCCGGCCGGCCTGACCGCGGCGGTCTATGCCGCCCGTAAAAGGACCGATACCGTGCTGCTTACCCACGATCTGGGCGGGCAGGTGCTGTGGACCTCCAGCGTTGAGAATTATCCCGGCTTCCAGTTTATTCAGGGGCGCGAGCTTATCGATAAGTTCAAGGCCCAGGTCCAGCAGTTTCCCATTGATGTCTCCCTGGGGTTTAAGATCGTTTCGGTCGAGCCGCTTGCCAAGGGATATAAGATCTCCTTGGAGGACGGATCGCATTTTACCGCCCGGTCGTTGATAATCGCCACCGGCAAGAAATACCTCAACCTGAACGTCCCCGGCGAAAAGGAGCTGATCGGCAAGGGCGTGGCTTTCTGCGCCACCTGCGATGCCCCATTGTTCGGTGGCAAAACAGTGGCGGTGGTGGGCGGTGGGAATTCAGCCCTGACCGCAGTCAAGGATCTTATGAGCTATGCCGAAAGGATATTTCTGATAAATATATCTTCGGAGATGCAGGGCGACCCTTTCCTGCTGGAGCCGATAAAGAAATCCGACAAGGTCGAGTTCCTGCTGAATACCAAGGTGCTCTCGATCCAGGGCACCGACAGGGTCGAGTCGGTCACTGTCTCAAACAACGAGCAACAGATCATCGCCGTTTCCGGCGTCTTTGTGGAGATCGGGCTGATACCCAATTCGGATATTTTCAAGGGGCTGGTGGAGATGAACGAAAATGGAGAGATAATGGTGGACTGCGCCTGCCGGACCTCGCGGGCCGGGGTATTCGCCGCCGGGGATGTAAGCACCGTGCCGGAGAAGCAAATAGTAGTAGCCGCGGGTGAAGGCGCCAAGGCGGCGTTGAGCGCCTATGAATGGCTGGCAAGGAATTAAAATATTTCTCAATTAAGGAACAGAACATAAACCAGTAGGGACATAGCATGCTATGTCCCTACTATTTTTCACTATTTTGCAAAACGGAATTAAAGCTCAAATGACCAAGTGCCGATATTTTCACCAATTTTCTTTACATGTATCTCTCGTATTCCAGTAACATCAATATCCAATCTACATTTAAACAATTCACCAAGTAACCAAGTGAAGCAATCAATACAATATGTTTCATCCTTTTTTGTTACAATCAACGGTTTTATTATATTGCTCAAAGAATCAGGTAAATCGCCTTCCAATGTAATCTTATGATATTGGTCAGATAATATATCAATAGGTTTGTTTAATACTGGGTTTGTTGAATCAATCGGCATGCCTTTACCATGTGGTATTTGTAAATAATTCTCAACAAGGAATGTATTATTATTTTCATACATTTTACCCATTAAATTAAAATAAAAGCGAACGACAAAAACAGCTTTTTCTTTGGTTAGTTTTCCTTTAATAATATCACTCGCGGCCATTTTGTTGAAATTTATTGGATTCATATACCCGGGTCTTTTAATAGTGTCATCTTCCGGCCACCATGGCCATAACTCATAGGGCACTAACTGCTTATTTATAATATAAAAAGAAGATAAAGATTCACCTTCATGATGAGCAATAAATAATGTGCTGTCGCGTTGAACTATAAATATGGAATACTCATCTAAAAAGGAATAATAGACTTTATATATATGGCCCAATCTTTTAAAGTCATCAAACGTGTAGAATATATTAGGTGTTTTTGTCCAGGGAAAATCTCTACGGGTTATTTCGTTGATTTTCAAATTTATTGAAATATCAAAGCTATCAACCACGGAAGCCATTATTGATTCCGTGCTATTTTCATTGGTAATTGGTATTATTTTATGTCTGAGTGTGTTATTTGCACAACCCAAGATTGAAATAAAAAATATTATTGTTAGTTTTTTCATAATTGGTCTCTTATAATTTTGTCTGGCAATTAAACGGAAGCATATATATGCCTCCGTTTACATTAAACCCAGTAATTAATACCTCACGGATATATCTTCTCCAGCATCCGGGCAAACGGTATGGCCTCGCGGATGTGCTGCAGGCCGCAGATCCAGCTCACCGTCCGCTCTATGCCGATGCCAAAGCCCGAGTGCGGCACGCTTCCGTAGCGCCTTAAGTCCACGTACCACTTGTACGGCTCGTAGGGCACCTTATGCTCCTCCATCTTTTTAAGCAGTAGGTCGAGATCATGTATCCGCTGGCTGCCGCCGATGATCTCGCCGTAGCCCTCCGGGGCGTACAGGTCCGAGCCCAGCACCACCGAGGGATCATCCGGGTCGGGCTGCATGTAGAAGGATTTGATGGCCGCCGGGAAGCGGTCCACGAACACCGGGCGGTCAAATTTACCGGCGATGGCGGTATCATGCGGCGCCCCGAAGTCCTCCCCATATTCGATGGGCACTCCGGCTTCGTTGCATAATCTGACGGCCTCTTTATATGAGATCACCGGGAACGGAGCCTTGATCTTCTCCAACGGCGCGGTGTCGCGCTCCAAGGTCTTCAGCTCATTCTGGCATTCGTTGAGCACCTTTTCCATGATGGCGCAGATCATCCCCTCCTGGCACTGCATGTTCTCGGCATGCTCGAAATAGCTGGCCTCGGCATCCATCATCCACAGTTCGGTCAGGTGGCGGCGGGTCTTGGATTTCTCGGCCCGGAAGGCCGGGGTAAAGGTGTAGACCTTGCCGAAGGCCGCGGCGGTGGCCTCGATGTACATCTGCCCGGATTGGGACAGAAAAGCCGGCTCCCCGAAATAATCGGTCTCGAAAAGCGTGGTGGTCCCCTCGCAGGAGGTGGGGGTCAGTATCGGAGCCGGGGTATGGATGAAACCCTCTTTATGCAGGTAGCCGTGAATGGCCTGTTCGATTGTATCGCGGACCCGCAGGGCGGCATGCTGCTTGGAGGAACGCATCCACAGGTGACGGTGCTCCATCAGAAAGGCCGGGCCGTGTTCTTTGGGGGTGATGGGATAATCCTGGGACAGCTGGACTATCCGGAGATCGGTGACCCCCAGTTCGTACCCCGAGGGCGAGCGTTTGTCCTCCTTTACCCTCCCCTTGACGATGATGGACGATTCCTGGCTCACTTTGTCGCCCAGCTCAAAGATCTTGGCATCCACCTCGTTCTTGACCATCACCCCCTGGATGACCCCGGAGCCGTCCCGGATCTGCAAAAAATGTATCTTGCCCGAGGACCGCTTGTTGTACAGCCAGCCCTTGAGGGTGACCTCCTGCCCCAGGTGTTTTCCGATATCGGAGATATAGACGAAATCCAGTTTCATAAGATCCCTACATTGATATTTTTGATTGAATGTTAAATTTACCAAACTTCGAGCCTGCAAGTCAAGATAAAAGGCTTACCTGAGTGACAGCATTATAACTCATTTTCTCTTGACATATTCCGGCTTTTAAGCTACATTATTGTATATACTGCTGGCGGAGCTTTTTTAGGCTTCGCCATTAATTGCCAGAAAGGACATAAATCATGGGACACAAACCTATCGAAATATTGATGGACGGACAGCGCCTGCCGGCCAAGGCCGGGGAGCAGATCCAGAGCCTATTCAAGCGCTACCCCCCGAATGCCGGAAAACTGCTGGCCGCCAAGATCAACCAGAACCTGGTCAGCCTGGACGCTGTGCTGCACGCCAATTGCCGCCTGACCCCGGTATTTTACACCGACCGCGAGGGCCTGGCGGTCTATCGGCGGACGGCCTGTTTGATATTGTATGAAGCGGTGGAGGAGCTTTACCCCGAGGCCCGGATCATCGTGGGCCAGTCGCTGGCCAACGGCTATTATTTCGATTTTGTATCCGATAAGCCCATCGACCAGGAGATACTGGATAATATCGAAGCCAGAATGCGACAGATCGTGGCCGAGGGCCGGCCCTTTGTAAGAGAATCCATATCCATCGAAGAGGCCAAGGAATATTTCGATGCCGAGGGCTATCACGACAAGATAAAACTTCTGACCACCACCCGGCTGACCGAGGCCAAGCTTATTGGCTGCGGGGTGTTCAAGGACATCCAGCACGGACCGGTCACGCCCACCACCGGGTTTATCGACCGCTTTGAACTGGCCCTTTACGCCCCCGGCTTTCTGCTGCGCTTTCCCCAATCCAAGAACCCGGAGAGGATCCCCGACCTCTCGCCCCAGACCAAGCTCTTTAATATCCACAAGGAGACCAAGGAATGGAACAAGATCCTGGGCGTTACCAATGTGGGAGAACTCAATGAGATCTGTCTGACCAAAGAGATCGGCAACCTGATCCGGATATCCGAGGGCTTTCATGAAAAGCGCATCGCCCAGATCGCCGACATCATCACCTCCCAGCGGGACAAGGTGAAACTGGTGCTGATCGCCGGGCCCTCCTCCTCCGGCAAGACCACCTTCAGCAAAAGGCTGATGATCCAGCTCAAGGTCAACGGCCTGAGGCCCATCGCCCTGTCCACCGACAATTATTTTCTGGGGCGGGCCCAGACCCCTCTGGGCGACGACGGCAAGCCCGATTTCGAGTCCCTGCGGGCGGTGGATCTGGAGCTGTTCAACCAGCAGATGACCGAACTGCTGAAGGGCCAGGAGGTGGCCACCCCGATATATAATTTCCACACCGGGACCCGGGATGAAAGGACCGTCAGCCTGAAGCTGGAGGCCAACGATATCCTGCTGGTGGAGGGGATCCACGGGTTGAATCAGAAGCTCACCCAGTCGGTGCCCCGGGAGAACAAGCTCAAGGTCTATATCAGCGCCCTGACCCAGCTGTGTCTGGACGACCATAACCGGATCATGACCTCGGATGTCCGGCTGTTGCGAAGGATCGTCCGGGATCGCAAGTTCCGGGGCTACAGCGCCGCCCACACCCTTAAGGTGTGGCCCTCGGTGCAGCGGGGCGAGGAGCACAATATCTTCCCCTTCCAGGAGGAGGCCGACGTTATGTTCAATTCCACCCTGGTTTACGAACCGTCGGTGCTGAGGATGTACGCCGAGCGCTTTTTGCTGGAGGTGCCCACCGACGACGAGAGCTTCGGCGAGGCCTACCGCCTGCTGCATTTTGTAAGGATGTTCGTGCCGGTGTTCGCCGACGAGGTGCCCCACACCTCGATATTGCGGGAATTCATCGGCGGCAGCACTTTTGAGTATTGATCTAATTCGGTAACGAAAAAGCCCTCCCGGAAAACCGGAAGGGCTTTTTTATATTTCGGCCCTATTGCCTGGACTTCAGCCGATACCCGGAATCCTCTTCGTTTTTATGATAGTCGAATGAAGAAATGATTTTCCGGTCGCTGGTTATATCGCTAAGACTGGCCGGATAACTGCCATTGAGCATGTAATAGACTTCGATCCGGTTTTTCAGCCAACCCATCCGGGCCCTGATGATCTCCCGCTGTATCAGATTGTTTTTCTGCGCTGTCAGCAGATTGATCTTATAGGCCCCAAATCCCGCTCCGCCCAAAACCGCCAATCCCAGCAGGACAGCTGCCGTTGTTATGATCTTGCCGGTTGCGCTGGCCGTCTTTTTGGCCTGCCTTTCGGCCACCCTCACCTCCGGCTCCGGGGTATGGATTATCTCCACCGTTCCCGACATCAGCAGGTTATAGACGGCATTGAATGTCCGGAAACGCCCCAGATAGGTCTCCCCTATCATCTGGCTGATGGTCTTTGAGCCGTCGACCATTTCGAATATCTGCTGAAGGTCGGTTGAAATCTCCAGGCCGGTGACCGTATCCTGAATCTTTTTCAGGATGACGCCGTCGGAGGGCAGGGCTTTGGCAATGGCCGGCCATTCATCCTTGCGCCTCAGGGTCTCCAGCAGCAATAATTCGGCCGGGATGGCCACCTGGGAGCGGCTGTTCTGATACAGCCTCTCCTCGGGATTGAACTTGTAACGGGCATCGCTCCAGGTAAAGACCTCATCCAGCACCTCCTGGATCTTGAAGGTCACCAGCCCGTCTATCTCCTCCTGGGTCATCAGCCCCTCCTTCAGAAGCAGTTCCCCCAGGGGGATCCCGGTGTCGACCTGTATCTTCAGGATGGATTTCAGCTTTCCCTGCTCCACCTTTTTGGACCTCAGCAGGTAGTTCTGCAACTGGTCCTGGCGGCCCTGGCGGCCGTACACCGCTCCGGTGATCTTGCCGTAATCAAAGGCGATGGAGGCCTTGTCATTTTTTGATGTCAGCTGCAGCACCCCGGCCTTCTGGTTGCCGGCGATAAACTGCAGGACATCCGCCAGACCGAACTCTTTTACATTACCTTCAAGCGGCATCTGAAGCTCCTTGGTTTCTGAACAGCTGAATATACCCCACCCAGGAGATGAGATATAGTACCGCCATGATGATTCCGGCGATCCAATAAAAATTATCCGTCACTGAAAAATCCAGCCGGGGCGATATCCAGGGGGAGATGAATAACATCAGTCCGGCATACAACAGTCCCAGGGATAGTGAAAGAAGCCATCCCTTTATGGCGCTGCCCCGCATTACAAATGATGACCCCGGCAGGAAAAAATTTGCCAGGCCGGAGATCGTCCGCTCCCTCTTTACCGCCTGGCGGGAGAGCACCTCGGCCGCCTTTTGCTGCAGCTCCTGGGACTGGATGGAAAATATCTGGTTATGGCACTCTTGGCAATACAGGTTTCCGTCCTGGGCCAGGGCCTGGCATCGGGCGCAGACATAACGCCCGCATAGCCAGCAGTTGCGGACCGCCAGGTTATCCTTCACCAGAACCATCCATACGATGATCAGAGCCACCAGCACCAGCCAGGCCCATAACGGCAGCCAGAGATTCAGCCGGGTGAGGCTGGCGGCCTCCGCCGGAGCAAAGGAAGCCAATGGTTTCCATCCCCGCCATACTTCCGGCCAGAGCAGTTCCTGGTCAAGCTGGGCATCCATCACCATATTGCCGCCCGACTTCCGGCTCCGGCTTTCCATTCTGGCCGGGGCCAGCGAGGCGGCCCTCTCCAGCTCCACCCGGGCCTGGTTGAAATCGATGGCCTTAAAATGCACCTGCCCCAGGTTGTAATGGGCCTCGGCCAGATCCTGGTCGGCTTCGATGGCTAGGCGGTAAAACGAAGCAGCGCTGTCAAACTGCCCCTTGAAAAAATAAATATTCCCCAGATTGTTCAGGGCGGAGGGATTGTTCCCCGATGCTTCGATGATCGCCGTCAGATATGTTTGGGCTCGGTCCAGCCGCCCGCGGTTCTTCTCCATCAGGGAGAGGGCGTATATCGGTTTCAGATCAGAAGGATCCTGCTGCTGCTGCCCGGCCAGGTCCTGGACCAGCCAGTTATTCCACTCCGAGGTATTGGCCACCGCCAGGGCTTCAACCCGCCCCTGATCGCTGGCTTTGAAGAACTGGTGAACCAGGTTGAAGCCGGCCGCCGAACAACCGATCAGGGCCATGGTGATCCAGAACATTACCTTCTCCCGGGTCCTTCCCATGACGATGACCGCTCCGGCCGGGATCATTATGGCCAGGGCCAGACTGAATCCGGCTATGATCACTAATAACCCGACGCCCACTGATGTTGCCAGGAACATCCGGCCGAAATATGGCCAGTTTTTGGGGAGCAGGTCGGAGAGCAGATGGAACAGATAGGGAAGATATTTTACTGTCAATAACAGTAGGAAGAAAAGGCCTCCCGCTATCAGGGCCAGCGATAGCCCAAATATCCCCAGCCATAAGGTCCGGTATCTATAGCGGAAATCCTGCCGGTAGCCGTTGATGGCCTGGATGAACTGCCCCAGAGCCGATGCCACTCCGATAATACGGCTGTTGGCCTGGAAATGGGAGATATTGTTTTTAAAGGAATAATTATCGGCCAACAGAGCCAGCCGGGAATATTTTTGAGCCCCTTCCCAGTCTTTATTCTTCAGGGCCTGTCGGGTTTTATTTCCCCAATACGCCCCGATCACGGGAAGATCCAACCCCAGCGCCCGACTGCGGATCAATGAGGACTCGGCGGCGGCCAAAGCCTCCTCCGGCATCCCCTGATGCTGATAATCCAGGCTTCTCTGCCGCCACTCCTGCCATTGCATCAGATTAGCCCAGTCGGCGGTGTCCGCCACCACGATCGGCCCGCTGGCAGCCGGAGCTGTCTCCAGGCTATCCTCCTGGCTGTAGCCTAGCCCGGCCATCAGCAGAAGTGCGGTAAATATTAAAAGTTGTCTTCGCATTCTCGATGGTTGTAATTAAATACGATAGTTGTCATAATTGTCATATAGCAGGCTTTTCAATAATAGTGTATATATCGGTTAAAAGTCAAGCAAAAAGGTTTGCATTTTCCCCTCTTAATTTGGTATCATTCCCCGATATGGATATTTTGATCGCCACCAGAAATAATGACAAGGTCCGGGAGATCTCGGAGATATTGGATCTGCCCGACACCCGCTTCGTCGGATTGGATGGCTTTCCCGACTGTCCGGAGGCCGAGGAGACCGGCCGGACCTTCGATGACAATGCCATGATCAAAGCCAGCCAGGCGGCCTATTACAGCGGCCTTTGGGCTTTGGCCGACGATTCCGGCCTGATGATAGACGCCCTGGGCGGCCAGCCCGGCATCCTTTCCGCCCGCTTTGCCGGGCCGGAGGCCGATTACCGGGATAACTGGATGAAAGCGCTGGAGCTGATGAAACAGGTCCCGTCCGAAAAAAGGGCCGCCCGGTTTGTCTGTGTCCTGTGCCTGGTGGGAAACAATAACCGGGCCTTTTTTACCCGGGGGGAGATCGAAGGAACGATAACCACGGAACCCCGCGGCAGCAACGGTTTTGGATACGACCCCATTTTCCTTCCGGCCGGGTTTGACAAGACCTTTGCCGAACTGGACCCACCGGAAAAGAACCGGATCAGCCACCGATCCCAGGCCCTGAAAAAGATGCGGGCCCTGATCAACGGCTTGGCCTCCCCCGGCTCGCCTAAAACTTAGCTTGACATATCAACCTTTGGTATAATATAATTACTGTTTGCTGAAGGTGCTACGGGGTGTGGCGCAGTTGGTAGCGCGCTTGCTTTGGGAGCAAGAAGCCCCCAGTTCGAGTCTGGGCACCCCGACCAGTACTGATTATAGACAATAGATTACTGATCTTTGGGGCAGCCCCAAAATAGATTCGGTTAATTAGATCTTTAGTGTTTGGTTTTTAATATTTGTCGGGGAGTAGCGCAGCCCGGTAGCGCACCTGGTTCGGGACCAGGGGGTCGGAGGTTCGAATCCTCTCTCCCCGACCATTTTGATCTAGCGGGGTCGCCCCGATAAAATCGGGGTCTCCCCTATCACTTTCAGGTTAACAGGTGGGTTGCCTTAAGAAAATCAAGACCTACCCTATCGTTTTACGCCGGGAGTAACGGATAGATTTTAGATGATGGATTAGGGATACCGGAAAATGATCAGATATCCCTGACCTGTTATCAGAAATGCGCCTGTAGCTCAGTTGGATAGAGCATCTGCCTTCTAAGCAGAGGGTCACAGGTTCGAATCCTGTCAGGCGTACCATTTTGGATTATAGTCAATGGATAACGGATTTTGGGGACAGGTTTGGGATTTCAGTCCCTTGATAATAGATCACGGGGTTACGTTTTGGGGGTAGTTATGATCAGCGGGTTTATTGATCTGGAAGTATGGCAGAAAGCGCATCAGTTGTTTTTAGATGCGGTAAAAGATTCTGATAAATTTCCCAAGACCGATGCGGCCCGGATAATAACCAATCAGTTATTGCGAAGCACCGGTTCTATCAGCGCCAATATAGCCGAGGGCTATAATGCCCAAAGCACCAAAGAATATCTGCATTACCTGGATGTTTCAATTCGGACCTGTGCTGAAAGTGAAAATTGGATATATAAATTAAAAGACTTAAAATACCTTTCCGCAGAAATAGTTGACCAGAGATTATCAATCTGCCTGACAATAAAAAAGATGCTTTTCGGATTGAAACGAAGCCTGAAGAACAAACCCCGTAAATCAATAATCCTGTAACCCAAAGACCAAAATCTGTCACCTATGTTTTTCCAATTATCTGTCATCTGTAGACAATAATCCGTCTTGTGATCCAAAGGAAAAAATCCGTAATCCGTACTTTTTCCCTGTAATCCAATGACAAAAATCTGTAATCCGCACCTTTCCCTCTGTAATCCAATGACCATAATCTATAATCCGCACCTTTCCCCCTGTAATCCAATGACCATAATCTATAATCCGCACCTTTCCCCCTGTAATCCAATGACCATAATCTATAATTCGTACCTTTCCCCAGTAATCAAATGACCATAATCTATAATCTATAACATGGTGGATGTAGTTCAGCTGGTTAGAACGTCGGATTGTGGTTCCGAAGGTCGGGGGTTCGAATCCCCTCATCCACCCCACCTTGAAATATTAGAACTTTGACCCCTGCTAACACTTTGCTTCTCAACACCTTTAATCGGTTCTATTGGAAAGCCTCTTTTGGGTGACCCCAGATGGAGGCTTTTTAATTTCACCAAAGCTCTATTTGCTTTAAATTCCAATTTGTTATCCCGCAAATAAAAGTTCGAGCCTAAAAACAGCAGTATTTTCTTCTTTATTTCAAGGTCGCCAGACATAAACAACTCTTTAGCCTTTTCAGCAAAATTCAGGACCTTTTCAGCCTTACCAATCCAATCAGTAACAGCCCTGGAATTATCCCTTAATAACTTTTCAAGCCGCTTTCTCTCCTCCAAGAATTTCTTCTTGAATTTGATATAATCGCTGTCTGAAATAATCCCATCTAGATTCTTTCTAACCAGGGTATTCAAACTATCGTTCACCTTATTCAAATCCCTTTGGTGGCTTCGATAGATATTCCTGGCATTATCCCCGTCCTTGATAGTCTCTGTTTTTAACACAGCCATAACTATTTCATGCACCCGTGGGTTAATCTGCACAGCTATTAAAAACTCAACAACCTGCCTTTCGATTTCTTTTTCATTTATAGGCTTGGATGGGCACTTTTTATCTCTGCTTTTGGAACATCTGTAGTACCGATAGACCCGGCACCCACCGCTTACGATATTCTTTACCTTCTCTTCGGCCGTAATCATAGAACCGCAATATCCACATCTTATCATCCCGGTATAGGCAAAATTATACCGTTTCTTTCTTGACCTTCCACGGCTATGTACTATCTGCTGTGCCAAATCCCATTCCTCCTTACTTACCATCGGCGTATGCTTGCCATCATATAATTCGCCTTTATGCCTGAATCTGCCATAATAAAAAGGATTAGAAAACATCGTAAGGAACTTACTGTAGGCCATCTTTTTTCCGTGACGCAAAGTCAAATTTAGCTGGTCAAAAGCCATACTGTGCAACTCCTGAAATGACTTATGGTGGTAAATAAGTTCATACCACAATTTACGCACTTTTTCAAATCGGTCCGGGTCAGGAATAATATCGCATTCCCCCTTTCGAATATGCCTGTTGATATATCCAAACGGAGCATAATGTGGAAACCATCCTTTGCTTACTTTAGCCCTCATCCCTCTTTTGGTATTTTCACTTAAATCCAAGATAAACTGATTAGCTATGCCGAATTCCAACATCATCAGGAGCACATTATCCTCCACCTTATACTCCCGGTCATGGGTTCTGATGCGTTGGATGATTCCCTTCTGCAAAAACCAATTAATCTGCCCTCCATCAACCGGATTTCTGGCCAACCTATCCAATTTCCAGCAGAGTATGCCCTTAGCCTCTCCGGATTCTATCCTCAGTAACATTTCAGCATAACCTTTACGCTCGTTAGGCGCCTTGGCGGATTTCTCGTCCGTTATGACACCTATTACATCTATGCCCTCTTCCTTCGCCAAAGCATACAATTCATCAATCTGCGACTGCAACGAAGCAACCTGCCTATCTTCCGCCTCGCTTGATTTTCGAGCATAGAGAAAATACCTGATTTTCTTTTCCATGATAAACTCCTTTGTTAATGGTTATTATATAACTTTCCGCTGCTTACTTTCAATAGAAGAAGTGGACAGCCGAAAAGACTGCCCACCCCTTCTTTGCCCTGGTCAAATGGCGGCCTTGGCTACGGAAGCACCAATCTGATAGATTCTTTCCAGCGTATCTTTGGGTTGTATTTAAGTCTTTCCACCATATCGATGATACTGTCATCTGACTGCCAAGCCAGAAGCTGCATAGCTCGAGCCATGACTTCGGGATTATCGTGGCCGTTGGTCTTCAAGCGTTCCACCAAGTCATTTGCTTTACCAATCCATATTGTTTCATTAACAAATGGTTCGGAAATCCGCACAACTTCATCGATGTTGTCATCAAGCATTGGTTCACATGATACCGATGTCTGAAAACCATGTTCAAAAGCATACTTGAGACAGGCGATTCGCTCGCTCAGGCTGGGAGCACCTGGTTCCCAATACCCAAGAGTGTCATTATCAGCACTGCCGATGGTGAATCTGAATGTGATTTTGTCTCGATACTTCCTAAACCTTTTGCAGATTTCCTCAATGCAGACCAGATGGGGCTTGGAAACCACCAGTACTCCGGGATATGCCTCAAGAAGCTTGCCCAAGAATAATATGCTTTCCGTTAGATGTCCGGGGGTTATGTCATGAGTTGACGGAAACATCCGCAAGTCGCTCTCTTTAGGCACGGGCGAGTTCAGTTTGTAATGGTTCACCACTTCAACATCCCATTGTGCAGCAGTGCATCGGCCATCGCAAATAGCCAAGCATTTCGCCCAGCAATAAAGACAATTGTGCTGGCACCCACGGATGAAATTGATTGTTTTAGGTGCCCATTCTTTGGTTCCTTTTCCATGATAATCTTTCATTGTTTCTCCTTTTAAATATTTGTTGTTGTTTCCCTGAAAACACCAGCCGGGCATAATTAACCCCGCTTGTTCTGGCTAATCTTGCTTTATCCTCCCTTCATATCAACCCCTCCTCTCTAAGCCATCTTTCAGCTTTTCATACAGTTCATTACGGAGTTGGTTAATATCAACAGCATCCCCCAGGAGGGGCCTGAACTGCAGAGTCGCCAGACTCTCCAAAAATCTGGATATCTGGTAGTTCTGATACCCAAGTTCCTTCAACACCTCCTTGACATTCCCCAATTGAGGATACCTCCCTGCTATATGCCTGGCTCCGTTAGCCAGCAACCAATAAGTCAGGCCGCGTTTGTCCTTGGGCTTGCTCATAAACCCGGCTATCTCTGCCCGAAGATCGCGCACTTCAGTATGTAAAACCGGGGCGCTTGACAACCTCATTGTATCTCTGACACTGCCCAGATAGAAATCCTTCAAGTTCTCCCACTCAGATAAGAGGTCGGCCACTGTCCTAATCCGCAAGGCCTGGTGAATCGCCCGAGCTCTTTTCAATCTAACTTCCCATCTGATGATTTTAGGAAGTGGCCCGACTACTTCCTGTTCAGACCTAGTCATAACCGCGCTCTTGTCGTAGATACAAACCGTCCTCTGGCTTGTAATCAGGTAAAAGGTGCTATGGTATCTCTGAGGGTTACCCCTTCCGAAGTTTAGGACCTCAAAAAGAGGCCTATATTCCCCGAAACTGACACCACTACGAGCGTTGGAAAACAGATCCAGCCGGCTGACCTCCGCTTCCATAATGTTGATACTAACCCCGGCCGTCTCCCTAAGCCACAAATGGAGCCTTCCCAAGGCCATAAATGTCTCCGATAGGGAAATAGGCTCAATGGTACTTGCATCTCGACGGAAGAACTTCGGCAGACTGATTGCCACCATCAGATAATCAGCAAAGCTGGTTATGTTCACAAAATCCTGATGGAGGTAAACCTCCCTGATTGTCTGCGGTCCTGCCGCCCCAGGCCTCATCACATGCAGAACCCGGTCAGGATTGGGAATATCAAATCTTTGTGCCACCGGGACCAGGGTCAACCTGCTATTATTGTGTATGGTCGGCAACTTTATTCTAATTCTCAGTGTATCAATCATCTACCACCTCGCTTCCCCGGCCCACTCAACAACAGTTTATACAGCCCCACCAACTGTAAAAGGTCCTGGTTAACCTCCTCGTAGCTAGCCATGATGCCCCCCGCCAAATATGCTTCCCGCAGTGCATTGACTCCCTCCTCGGGTACCAGGCTGTTTGCTTGTTTCGATTCACCATTCATAGCACCTTACTCCTTAAATATTTGTTTGTAAGGGCCATGATAAAAAACTTGGTATATCCACCTTCTATTGGACTTCCATCAAATCATGTGAGAACAATATAACTGCAATAAAAAAAGCACCTAACTGCTTAATATTACAGAAGATGCAACTAACTTAAAAAATGGCCAATAAATGACAAAAAAAGGAAGCACATTTAATGCTTCCTTAAAAATTATATATATTTTATTTCTTATGCTTCAGTCGTCTTTTCCTTTCTCTGTTCATTTTCAAATATTCTTCCCCAACCATTAGCTTATATTCAAGCTCTGCAGCGTAAGTATCACTATTAATAGAGCATGGGATTTTATTATTCCTAAAAACAGCATTAATCTCACTAATATAACTTTGTACATTTTTTAAATTAGATGAAAAGAATTTGCTTGAAACTGGATAGACCAAATCAACAAGAAAATCCATTTTCAAAGAAAATCCATTGGCCTCCAAAAAGTGATTTAATATTTCAAAATTTTTAGGTTTTATCTTTATTGGTTTGCTTTTAAAATATAGCCTAGAATTCATTACAGTAATAGGCAATTCCATTCTTTTGGAAACAGAACCAGATATTATATCGTCCCCCGATAGTCTTCCCTCCAAAACATCAATTTTTTTCTCAAGCATTTTCTTTTTATCAAGCAAGTTTTCACAATAAGAATTATAGGCATCTACATCCAACACAAATAAAATAATGCCCAAATTAAAAGAAAATATTAGCTCTTTTCTTTCGTCATTATCCTTGCACTTATCCAATGCATTAAAATAATTCTTCACAGCATCACTTTGAAGATGTTCCTCAACGGTTTCATCTTCATACATGCCCCCTATATCCCTTCTTATCTTATAAGCAACAGAATTATTAATATCTTTAAACACCCCTTCACCAAAAATACTATTGACCCTTCTATATTGATTCTCTATTGAAATATTAAATGGATTATGCTTTTTAAAAATATGGAATTGTTCTTTTAATGCAATTTGACTTAAATGCGATTTATAAATATCCCCCAAAAGCCACAAGGATTCATCAACTTTTAATAAATTCTCTTTTAATTCTTTTATATTGTCCATAAAAACCCCCTACCCTCGAAACGTTCTATCTTTCAGTGAATAATATATATTACCACCCTCAATTGGTTTTATATTTTAAATAATCTACAATAAGCTATTTTTTCCGGGATATCTGAGGTTTCTGAGGGGTTGTGAGCGGGGGTGTGTATGGGAAATCACTTCTAAATGATAATACCCATCAATTTTATATCTGAAGATATATCAATTAAAAAGAATGTCAATATTTTTCCACTCTTTACCTAGCTTGCCAGGGCAGTAATCATAAACCCCCGAATCATTATAATACCAAATACCATTTTCAAAAACCACAATCCCACCAATATATTTTTTCCCAAGTTCCTTAAGCCTATAATGAAGCGCCACAGCCTTATCCTTGGTATATCCTTTTCCATCAGGCATTGCAGTATCACCTGCTTTAGTATCAAATATACCTACACGCCCATCTTTAAACCTAATAATCCAGTCTGGGTAAAACAGATGATATTCATTTTCTTTTGTTTTTAAATATTTCAAAGCATAATAATTCTGGCCTTTATCCCCATTTTTAAACCACCACTCAATACTTTTTTTCTTCTTGTCAATATAATTGATAAATTTAACCTCGTTTTCTTTGCCAGGATATTCCTTTAACAAATATAATTTATTTAGAGCACAAAGAGAAGTTTTAATTTCTTCATAATCCTCAGAAAATGAATATTCCTTTTGTATTGTAAAAACCGGAGCCTCTTTTTCTTCGATTTTCTTTTTTCTTTTATTAATCAATTCCCGAAGTATTGGTTTATAATCTTTTATTGCCTGAGTTATTGCAGGTCTAAATTTACTTCCGGCCTCTTTATTAATATCATTTATAAATACACGGTAATAATAATCACTGTTTTCTCCCATTATTGTTTTTAACCACACCCGTATGGATGATTTCAAAGGACTCCACGATCTCGCAATATTCGATATCTTGGCATCATTTTCAGTTTGCTCTTTTAGAAGCTTGTAGCAATAATAATTGAATGTTTTCTCAACATCATTTGCTGACATTTCTAATTCTATGTCGTGTCCCTTTTTATTAAAGTCATACGACAATTGATCAAAGTCTTCATATTTAGCATCTACTATCATTTGATTAACAAGCTTTGGTTTTAATTCTACCCCTGCTTTTGCCAACATTCCCTTAGCCTTGTCCTGAGATATATCATCAAGAGTAATTTTAAAATAATTATTAAGAGATTTAACAAAACTAATTTGAAACTTTGCTGAATTACTTAGATCGCCATATTCCAACCTTGATATAAAATCAGATTGAAGAGATATATTATTAATATTATCTTTTATACCTGTAAAATAAACATCTGGTTTATTCGATGATAGTTCAGCCCATTTTAAACATATCTTATTTCTTTCATAGTTTGTAAACAGATATCCAGTTCTTATTAAAGAAGAATTTTTAAAATCTTCCTTTTTTTCTGGTTCGGGCATTCGTAATATTCTGCCTACGGTTTGTATATCAAATGTTTCTGACTTAACTTCTCTAAATCTTATTAAGATATGTGCTCTTGGGCAATCCCACCCCGTGCCTGCAGCCTGTTTAAACAAAAGAAAATCGTGATCATCATTATTTTCTTCTATATAGTCAGGTTTCTCGTGTTTTACACCCCTACCTTGATACCACCTAGCGATTTTCGCCTTGCCCACTTTTCGACTATTTAATATCCTTAAAACAATATCTTCTTTTGTTTCTTCTCCCCTTTCTATAAACTCCTCATCATCATTTGGCAATTGTATTAAAACCAATGGATTAATGGCTTTGTTAAGCTTTTTATATTCTTCAACTATCTCTTTTCTTTTCTTTAACCCAAGATCAATTAGGACTTCATCTAAATCATTATTTTTAAATGTCTTTAAATCTTCTTCTGTTTGTACCAAAACCTTCTCTTTGATTAAACCCTGCTCAACAACTTTTTCTCTGGGAACTTCGATAAAACTATTTATTCTACGGCTTTTTAACTCAGACTCTGCAGACGGTGTTGCAGTCATATGAAATATTACTTTAGGATTAATATAATCAATAATTTGTTGAGCTAAATCTTTAGTGACGTGAGTGTGAGCCTCATCAATAATTAAAATTATTTCCCGATTATCTTTATGCGTGTTATCAATAAAATCTTCGAAGTAATATCCAGCTTCCTTTCTATCTTGTTCATTTTCCGGTCTTCTCAAAACTCTGGTTTCCGCGGCTCTTGAAACAACTTTTTGCCAATTCAAAAAAAGCACTTCATTCTTATTAAATTTACCTTTGTTAATGTCTTTTACTTCCAAAAGTTGGTTCTCTAATGTGTTTTCAAAATAAATTGCAAATTTATCTTTACTTTGTATTGCAATTTCATCGGAAAAGGTAATCCATACAAAGGCCTTATCTTCATCCCAATTAGGAAGATGATTCAGCCATTTAATAAAGTAAGCAACCATTAATGTTTTTCCACTACCAGTCGGTGCCTTAAAAACTAATGGAAGTTGAGTTTCATTCTTTTTCCAAAGGTTGATAAATGCTTTCGTTAAATCCTCAACGGCATCTTTTTGAAAATCTAATAAATTTAACATATTAATTTAAATTATAAATGTTTTTATAAATTTCCAATATTGGATTTGGGATAGATTTTATTTTAACATTGGACAAATGTTCAAATTCCTCTACGAATTCATCCGCACCCCAACTAAATACATATACAATTGTTTTTTTGTTCAGCTTTTCCACCAGTTCAACAAATTTATCAAAATGATCTAACTCTTCTCTGAAATATATAGCAGTATATGTGGTTTTAAGATTATCCTCAAATAATTGATAATATTTAGTTTGTTTTAATGTCTCAAGGGTATTTTCTGCGATAGATAATAACACACCCGCATTATGTGCCAGCTCTACCTTATCAGAATCAGAGGCATTTAAAATATTGTTTCCTCCAATAAAATCTGTTTTATAATATTTTAAAGAATTACCAAATCCTTCGATTTTATTATTTTTTTTATCCCGGTATCCAGTCATAACTTTTTTTACCCTTGGATAACAGACACCTGAACAAATATTATTTTCATTATTTGTTATCAAAATAAATTTATGATTATTGTTTGCATTATTTAAGTTCAACGTAGAATCACCTGTAGTACCAGTACCTGCAAAATAATCTAAAATAGTAGCGTTGTCTCTTGCAGATATTTCAATTATTCTTTTTATTAATTCCACCGGTTTAGGATGATCAAAATCACACTTTCCAAGTATATCAATTATTCTATTTTTTCCCGAAAGTGAAGATTTTAAGCCTCGAAATATACTGCTTTGGGTCACTGGCTTTGATTCGTTTTTAAATATTTTAATGCGCGGAACGCCATCGCCTTTTTTGCTAAAATGTATCCGATTATCATTGGCTAAATCATTATATTCAATTTCCGATATTGCCCAATTTCTTATATATTTCTTACCTGTTGGAGATTTAATTGTATAATAATTGCTTCCAGGTTTACCGTTTTCACCTCTAGAAATATTGCCAGACATCCAATCGCCACGTGGGTCTTTATCTGGATTGCTCCAGTCTTCTTTATTAGAATATGTATATTCCAGATATCGATTAAATTTAATTTTAGCCTTATTAATAAAACAACAAATTAAATATTCGTGTTCTTTTCTCACGGTATGCTTTGCTGTTTTTGGCATTGCACCTTCGCTTTCATCCTTTACATCCCAAATATATAATTCAACATTTGCACTTTGGAAAATAATATCACATAATAATTTCAAATAAGAAACTTCATTATCATCAATTGAAATAAACATTACACCGGTTTCTTTCAACAAATTATACGCCAATTCTAATCTTTTCCTCATAAAAGAAAGCCAATAACTATGCCTTAACGGATGATCTTTTGGGACATCAGTACCATCAGGAAATTTAGTGATTATTCTTTTATCCTTATATTTAAAACCGTCTGTCCCTGTATTATAAGGTGGATCTATATAGATTACGTCTATCTTGCCTTTGTGCGTATAGTTTAAACAAGTAAGTGCATGGTAATTATCACCCTCAATCAAAATATGCGTTGGTTTGCCATCATCATTTTTTATTGCTAAATCTGGCACTTCTTTCAATATTGGCAATTTATTTTCAACATCATCTTCAAAGGCCTCAGGAATATCCATCCAAACTAAACCAAATTGCTGCTTTTTGATAGATTTTTTTAATCTATCAATTTCTTTTTTTAATTTTAATATTTCTTTATTCTCGGACATAATATAATCCATTCTCTTGTTTATTTATATGCGATTAAACTTGATGTCTGAACAAAACACTTTTCAAAAATTTACCATCCAAGCTGACAAGCTCCACCTTTAGTATATCCTCTTTCTGTTTCATCCACTTTTTAACGTTCCCTCGGTGCTTCAAACTCCACTTATCGAACTCCACCAGATATTTCCCGTCTTTTACAGTTACCCTGGTCCAGCCCTTTCCCATCAGCTGGGTCAATATAACTCCTTGTACGTTCTTAGGATCCTTACCCCGGGCCAATTGAAAATGGCTTCCGGTCAGCCCGTATCTATCCTTATTGCGAAATACGGCATCATAGTGACTGCCAATAACCTCTATTATATGACCCTCCGGGGATATCCAGCAGTTCTTCATACCAAAGCTATTCCACCGAAATCCTAATTACCTTAGCTAAACTTTTCAGCTTCTTATTATCCGCTTTATTCAGGTCCTTCATTATCTTGGACATGATCTTCTCCCGCTCAGTGATCTTGGCCGGCACACCCTTCTTATTAGTCTCGATCTCCCTGTTGCTGGGAAACAGATCCGGCACCGTCAACTTAAGAGCATCAGCTATCTTTCCCAATGTCTTAAGGGTGGGATTGACCCTGGATTGCTCGATAAACCCGATATACCGATAATCAAATCCAGACTTCTCTCCCAGCTTTTCCTGAGATAATCCTTGGGCTTTGCGAAGCTTCCTGACTTTGGCCCCTACCAACCTGATAAAATCATTCATACGACCTCCTTATTTAAACCAGTCCCCGATATCAAGGCTATCTTATATGCTCCAAATAATAGCAATTTTACCAATAAATAGCAAGAACAAAAAGCCGGACAGAAATGCTCGGCTTTCTTAATAATAATAAGTGGTCTATGATGCACCCTGTGCATTATTCAGAAAGACCCCAGCACTTATTACGCCATAGATGTTAGGTATTTTACAATGTAACAATATAAATATATTTTATAAACTCTATTCCTCATTATTAACCAAATAAAGAAGAGACTCCATTATAACTTTGTTGAAATATTTTAAGGAAGATATGAAATTTTTAGGGACAAGTCCGCCATCAGTCCATAAATAATAGGTAGAAACAATTACATAAACCCCATTATCGTTTTTTAAAAGTGTGTGACAGGCCATAATAAACTTTTCGTTCGCAGCACTAATGTTATTTTTAATCTTTAAATAATATTCACCAGATTCAGAAACAGGCGTATATCCTAGGTATCGAATATATCTTTTTTCCTCATCAATGGTTAAAAGAGTTGTATTAGTATCTATATTTACTAATATACCAGCCTTATCGTTATTCCATTCATAATCTATGTATGCATTCTCTAATATTGACGCTATAGAATCATAACTAAGTTCATCCCTATTAATCACTGTATTGCTCATATATCCTCCAATATTATTATTTAGCATTTTATAATATTTATAGAACTGCTGTCAAGAATAATTATAGCATTAAATAAAACCCAGCCCGTAGACCGTAGGTCAGCCCCTGAAAGGGTCGTGTTGGGACGGACTGCATATTCAACGACAAGTCCAGGCAGATAAAGGCGAAGCCTTCATGAGCGTAGCAGGGTAGTTTGCATAATGCCGGTTATGTAAACCCTCCGGGCGTAGATCTGGGGCAAGACAAGGGAAAGGGACCATAATGCGCATTATGGGTCAGGCGACGGAATAGCGACAGGTGGAACGAGCGACCTGGAGCTGGCCTGGAGACGCCGGCTTTCCCGGTGGCTATACGGTGCCATGCCGAAACCCAGAGCCGCTAACCTGCAAGCGATCCAATAATGGAATCTGCCTGTGCCTGGAGTGAAAAGATATAGCTAAGGCTAGGATTGCCTGAGCGGATAGTGCCCGAGGTTGATTGAGTAGCATAAAGGAGGAAGTCGAAGGCTCAGGAATGAAGCGAACGAAGCCAACGAAGGCTACATTCTACAATATACTATGCATCTAAATCATCAAAAATGCTTCTTTTAAAATTATCCTCATTTTCAGTTGCTATATCTTCTAACATTTCATCATCATCATATTTTTCTCTCTCACTAATTAAATCCTTAACTTCACTTTTAATTTCCTCAATAATTAATTCGAAAGGATTATTTATTTCAAGGCCATCATACATTTCTTGGTTAAAAGATATAAGAGCATCAATTAAAGGCTCATAATAACCATCGGGTTCTTCTTGGTGATCATAATTCATACGCCAATTTTTAAAAACGATATCTAATTTTGGCACTAATTCTGTTTGAACTCTTTGAATTAATAATCCATACTCATCGGGCGTGAAGGTGTTTTTAATGTCGCCATCTTTCACAAAATCAGAATCCGGTGTTTGTACTGCAAGATCAGATACGATAGATATAAATTTCATTCTTGCACATTCTGGTAATAATTTATGCTTATTTAATTTCGTTATAAAAGACACTTCGCTATAATATCTAAGATAAGAACCAAATATCAATGCGGACCCAATTAATGTTGGTCTGACACTTAATATTTTTTTCAGAAAATCCACATCACACCTAGATGCAAGAAAAGAAAACAAGGAAGAATCAGCATTCCCCGCCAATTTAGATATTATTTCGTCATATCTTGAATGGGGTATAATAATAGCTCCCTTTATATCAACATCTCCACAAACAACTTCGCGCATCAATTTTACTGGGGTAACACCCTTAATATATATATCAATCATTTCAGAATTAGATGACAGCCATCTAGAATAGGCATCTCCAATTGTTGGATGTTTATATATCCATTGACTAGGATGACTTTTAATTAAATGTAGCAAACTTCCATCTAATGAGACTAAAGCGTCTTTTGTTTTCTTTTCGGTTGATCCCATCGAATAAAGAGAATCTCTTTCTTCATTTGATAAAGTCAATGGATGCGATATTGAGCCACCGTTCATAAATATTAAACCTATTGCTGCTTTAGAATCAATATCCAAACCTGAAAGCATATCAACGAGATAATCAATCGGATGTTCAACAAAATTATTTATAAATGTTTTATGTAAAAATAAATCTTTAGTAAACATCTGTGTGCCTAAACGTCGGGCAATTTCTGGGAGGAAATACGAACTACTACTGATATCTTCCAACATGGGTTTAATTTTTTGTTTAAATTCAACAGATTGATCACCAAGTTTAATATGATTATAAATCATTTGTTGCTTTTCAGATATTAACAAATCATGTACATTTATTACAACCTGAGATTTTTTAAGTAACGGAAATGCCGTGAATTTTAAATCATTGATTGCAGCTTGATATATATAATTACGAGACGTAAAAACAATTCTTGTGCCAGAAGAAATAGCAGCGGAAATATGTGGGAAGACACGGTTCCACGATAAAACCAAATCACGTTGATATTGCGTTGATCCAAAAACATCGTCAAACCAAAAAAATTGACGTTTTTCACGAGGGTTCCAATGTTTTTGAAAATCTAGCGGATCTATTAGTTTCATCGTTTGGCATTTCCACATATCAATAGCACCCAATGATAATGTCGCAGCAATTGTAGATTTTCCAGACGCTGGCTCGCCTAATAAAAGAACGAAACCTTCTTTTATTATTGCATTAGCAGCCTTGTTATGCACACTTGTTGTTACAAATTTTGCAAGATCCGAACCCATACTATCAAGAATTTCAGTTGCTTGATTATAAGCACGGTGATCTAATATTTGGCTTAAATCACCTAATCCGTAAACTCTCGGTACAAGCATCCTAAGTTTTGAAGACTCTTTTATTTGTGACGTTATCCAAGTATTATCATAAATACCAAGCCATTTAATACCCGAAATATTTAAAAAGGCTTTCCTAATCTTTTCCTCAGATTTTCCAGTTAAAGCACAATTGGTCAATAATATGTAATTATCAGCCAGCTTTTTTGAAGCTAAATTTTCAGCTTTATTTATTTCTTCAGACAACATACTTAATGTTATTGTTTTACCGGCTATAGATGTATGTTTACACTGAACAACAAATGATCCTTCCACTCCATTAGAGATATTATCCCATTTGCCGAAAAAAGCACCATCACGACCACCATCTCCACTGGGTAAAAAATTCTCCACAGTCTGCCCCAATACATCACGCATGATTGTAGCACATAAATCTTGAAATGCTTTCCAACCTAAAGTATGTAATTCATAAGACGTTTCTGTGGCATTAACCTTGGACATAATATTAACCCTAAAAATATATAATAATTATTTATGATAGATCAGAAATATACACCCATATATAATTTACTACAGACTATACACCTAACCAACAAGCAATTTCAAGTAAAATCTACCAACAATATTTCGGAGCTATTTGATTTTTAATTTGTAATAAAAAAGGTCCTCCAGCGCTCTACTCAAGGCTATTCTCTACCTACGTGTACTTTAATAGCTTTTGGAAAACAGTCAAAGTTATAACTTATTGATATCCTTGTTGTTGGCTTATTTCTTTTGATATCAAGAACTTACCTATTACCCCCTCCTGGGTTAAACGGTTTTTAGAAATGATTAATAAGGGACTTTCACTTGTTCTCCTCCTCTGAATAATACCCACTCGATCCGATAACCATATTATCCAATACCCGGATGCCCAATAGCTGGCAAGCCTCTCTCATGGTGCCCCAAAGGTTCCGGTCCTCCGGTGACGGATTGGTCTCTCCGCTGGGATGGTTGTGGACCGTAATGATACTCGGCGCACCGCTGGCCACTACTCCTCTTAAAACAAGTGCTGGCATTACCCGGCAACTATCTGCACACCCCATAGCTGTCATTTCCTTTTTGACGATCTTATTTTTAGTATTCAGGTGCAGCACCCAAAATATCTCCCTATCAGCCAAAGCCTCCTTTCGCATATACTCATATACAGCCTCAGGACTGCATAATGGCCGTTTAGAGATGGCTTCGGATACTTTGATAAGCTCCAATGGGATCATTTTGTAGCGTTTCATTGGATTTCCTTTCAATTTAGGCACAAAAAAAGAGGCCACCACGTTGTTGTGATGGCCCCTCAATTGTGCTGATGTTCATTCATCCTTATTATCCTTATTATTGGGACAAGAGAAATCCGGACAATGTATCTCTAGTTCTCTCCCGTAAAAAGTAAACCTGGCTACATGACCGCATAAGGGACAGGTTGCCAGGATTTCATCGACTTCAAACTCGATGAATGTTTCAAGGGTAAAAGCGTTGTTCATTTCTATCTCCTTTAAATTAAAGATTGTAGTAGTCGCCCAACCAAGTACAAGCGTTGTAATTTATCTCCCCTGGTTCGTGCATAATGTAGTCGGCCGCTTTCTGTGCTAAAGATGATGCCCCTATAATCAACCTCTTGTCGCTTTTCAATCTCTTATACCAATGGTCAATATAGGCAGCCTGGTTCTGGATGGTCCTTGGTGATATGCCGGCATAAGCACAGAGTATTGAAGAAGATATTTCAGCCACCAACTCCTCGTTTGAATAGACATCCTCGAATCCAGCCTTCTCGTATTTATTCTCCCTGTTAAGCCTCTTTGGATGCCCTGTAGAATGCCCCAGTTCGTGAAATAAGGTGCTATAGCGCTCTTCCGGACTTATAAAGGTGTTCTGGTCAGGCATTCCGACCACATCTTCGATCCTGTTATAAAAAGCTCCCCTTGCTGGTATGATTTTGGGTTTGTTTGGCATATGGTTGAAAATCTCCTCGCAAGCCTCTATAGGATTAAAATCGATCTGGTCTATTTTTGGTATCTTGTCATCAGGGATTCCAGTGCACTGTTCAAGATTAAAAATGCAGTAGTATCTCATCATCGGAATCTCTGTTATCTCCCCTGTAGAAGCATTGATATGCTCCAACAACCGCCAGTAAACCACCCTGTAAGACCTGGAACCCGGCTTTACATTCCCTCCTAGAGCCGATACCTGGTTAAAGGTCAAATAATAGGGGCTGGAATGCTCCGATAAGGCCAGGATTAGAAGATTGATTCCGTGATACCGCCTTTTGCTGATCATGTTCATCGGTAAAAGGGTCTTCCATGGTTTCATCCAAGGAATAACACCTTTCTCCAATGCATCCAAGATCTGATTGGTTACGATCTCGGCAACATCGGGTTTGAATGCTTTAGTTCGGGATATCATTGTTTGGTCCTCCTATGGCTTAAGATTAAAAAAGAACCCTCCTGTTTGGAAGGCTCTTATTGGTTTAGTGCTTCAAGGATATGCGCTGACCAACTGACGGCCAACACAAAGTCCCCGATGCTGTATGCCTCATCTTGTGCGTTCTGGCATGCCTGGATGAAGTCCTGTAGGTCCTTTGACATGATCTCCTCCTTTGTTAGGATTAAATAAAAAAGAGGCCATTCGATATGAACAGCCTCGTTAAGGGATAATCCGCCTTATTCCCTCCTTCCGTAAAGGCGGGATAAACAAAAAAAGCCCCACCTCGATTAAGAGATGGGGACCTAATAATAAGTGGTCATCAGTGCATAATACGCTATATGATAATTAAACAGAAAAAGTTCTATTGGGGTTCTAGCATTAAACCCATTACGGGTAAAATCAATACAGAACACCTTTTATAAATTTTAAAATGCGATTAAATTGCGCCATAAGTCTATATATTACATTCATTTAAGCTTTGACAAAAAATCACTAGTATCTATCAACAAAGTTCTATCGTCTCTAATCATCCGACCCCACCAAATATACGAAAGCCCGAATGAGCAATCATTCGGGCTTTTTCTTATGGTAGGACTACGGCCACCTTATATTTAACCTTTAATATTCCAATGAGCATTCAGACGGAATAGCAATATTTTAGTATAGTTATATGTTTGGTAGAATATCGTGATTATAAATTTATCATCACGCCACTTTTTAGCGATTGAAAAAAATGCGGGGTCTTCTCCGACAACGGTTTCTACTGTTTCCACCGTTTCTTTTATTGCATCAACGCGTGGACCAGAAAAGGAAATATCTTTAACAAGCTTCCTGATATTATAGTGGCTATAAGGATTTCTGACTTCATCCTTAAATTTATTCAAAACCACCATTTCATCTTCGGTAATAATACCCAACGATTTTGCTTGTGCAATAGCACCCCCAAGTTGTGTCCCCTCAACAGTGCAATCCCACCTTTGAGAGTTAAATAACACGCTCCGCTCTTGAATATCCCAATGATAAGTTACATATTTTAAAACATATTCAACCAAAACACCACATAACGTAATTGCTGCGCCATTGACACCAAAAAGAATACATTCTTTAATTTCATCATACAATTGTTGAATAGAGGGCCGTGATTCATCTAATACACGCGGGATTTTATCAACTATTTCTAATGCGGCAATTTTTCGCCTGTCGAATGTTTCAACTAATAATTCCTTGACGGGCTTTCGTGGTATTTTAACCAGTAACGAATTATCTTCGTTTTCTAGCTTTTCTATGATTTGTGGATCAGCCATGATTACTGTATTTGGGCCAGCATTTCGAACCATTTCTTCAAGCAATTGCTTGAATTTCTCTAAATCGATATCCACAGGAATATTAGATTTATCATTAGCAGATGGGCCTTGTGGATTATCGGCAACCATTTTGATCCTTTCTAATAGAAAGTAACTGATAGTTATTTCCCCATGAATATAATACTAATTAACCCGGACAAAATCATACAGATCTAAATCTCAATCTGGGGCGACATGCTGAACGGCTGTTTGCCTGGTTTATTGGGAACCACGTGGCATTTGCGGCAGCGGGCCTCGTACTTCTCAGCGGAGCCCACCGAGACCACCTCGCTATCATAGGGCGCCGGATGGCCGTCCAGCAGGCGCTGGGTGCGGGTGGCCGGCTCGCCGCATATTGAACAGATGGCGGAAAGCTTGTCCACCTTTTCGGCCAGGGTCAACAGCTGCGGCATCGGCCCGAAGGGTTCACCCCGGAAATCCATATCCAGCCCGGAGATTATCACCCGGATATCCTGGCTAGCTATCTCCTCGATGGCCGGAATTATATCGTCCCCGTAAAATTGCACCTCGTCTATGCCCACCACCTGGATTTTATTATCCACTGCGCCTATGATATCGCCGGCGGTCAGGCAGGTGACGGTGGGAAGTTTCAGGCCGTAATGGGTGGTGATGCACAACTCATCGTAGCGGGTATCGAACGAATGTTTGAATATCTGAACTTTCTGCCTGGCGTAAGTGGCCCGCTTAAGCCGGCGGATCAGCTCCTCGGTCTTGCCGCTGAACATGCATCCGCAGATGACCTCGATTTGTCCCTGTTGCATTTCAATCCTGACAATTAAGTTGGAATAAATATACACTTAAAGTAACGATAAAATCAAGGGAATATTAGATAACATTAATGATAGCTATGTGGCAAATGTAAATTGTTTGAAGTTTAAAAATAAGTCTTAGTGCCACTTCGATCCGCCTTAGGCGGACTCAGTGCATGCTTAGTGGTTAAAAAATATCCTGGATTGCTTCGCTTGCCCGTCAAGTCAGCCTTCTCGCAATGACCGAAAATCCAAGCTCAACAAAATCCGTGAAAATCTGTGTCCTATTCCGATATGGATTCCCGATCTGGCCAGGAAAGACCAATAAAAAAGCCCTGCGCAGTTAAAACGCAGGGCTTATGGCGTAGACCCAAACCGGTTTTTTGCCGGTATATGAACCAGGGCCTGATCAGTTCTGGCAGGCCTGGCGGTATTCCTCCACTAAAGCATCCATCAATTCCTTGACCGAGATGATCTCCTTGGCCAGGTAGGCGTTGGCGCCGGCAAAGGCGAAACCTTCATCCAGCAGGCCCTTCTGGGCGTTTATCAGAGCCAGGGCGATGCAATACGGAGTGTTCTTGAAGTCGCAGGTTATTATGCAATGATGCGGACAGGTGAACGGCTTTCTCTCCCCCCGGCTGACATCGTCAATGAACTTGTTGCGTATGGCCCGGCCCGGCATTCCCACCGGGCTTTTAATTATAACCACGTCATTCTGGTTCGAATCTATATAAGCCTGCTTGAATTTTATGGACGGGTCGCACTCAGTGGTGGTGACGAAACGGGTGCCCAACTGGACCCCGGCGGCTCCCATCAACAGGAACTTACAGATATCCTGGCCGGTATATATCCCGCCGGCGGCGATCACCGGAATAGGTCTCCCATATTTTTCGGCATAAGGTTTTACAGCCGCGATCACTTCGGGGATCAGGTTCTCTAGGGTGTAACGGGGATCGTCCAGGTGCTCTGCCTTGAACCCCAGATGCCCCCCGGCTTTGGGCCCCTCCACCACAATGGCATCGGGAAGGTAGTTGTATTTGTCGGACCATTTTTTAGCGATGATGGCCGCCGCCCGGCCCGAGGAGACGATCGGCACCAGCTTGGTCTTGGAATCCTTCGTTAAGAACTCCGGCAGGTTGAATGGCAGTCCGGCCCCGGAGAAGATTATATCGATCTCCTCCTCGATGGATGTCTTGACCAGATCGGCATAGTTGGAAAGCGCCACCATGATGTTTACCCCCAGAATGCCCTTGGTAAGCTTTCTGGCTTTTTGGATCTCCTTTTTTAAGGCCCGGATGTTGGCTTCCAGATAATTGGTATTGAAGTCCGGCTCGAACATTCCGATGCCGGCCGTAGCGATGGTGCCCACCCCGCCCTGATTGGCCACCGCCGAAGCTAGGCCTGCCAGGGAAACACCCACCCCCATGCCGCCCTGAATTATGGGAAGTTTTATGACCAGGTCGCCTATCTGTAGCTCTTTCATTTCATTCATATGCAAATATTCCTTTGAACGCTTATGCATAGCAGACCGGCGGTTTTGTGGTGATATCCGGCAAACTATGGCTGATATTGCCCCACTGCCTGGCATTGCCGGAAATCACCCATCGAATTATCCGCCGGCTCATCCAAAAGAAGTGCGACCATTATGCGATAACTATACACTTAAATGACAAAAAAAGCAAGACATAAATAAACAGCAAAATGCCTGCGGCCGGTTTATTTATTTAGCTTTAATGATAATGTATTGTCACAAATTTCCTTGCAATCGCCTTTTCAATCTTCTATAATGAACTTGTCAGAGGGATCACAATAATTTAAATTAATAAAAAGAGCGTGTATTATGACTTTCAAATATGTGGTTCTGGGTGCCGGACGGCAGGGTCTGGCCATTGCCTATGATCTGGCCAAATTCTGCCAGGCCAAAAATGTCATCGTGGCCGATTTTGACGGCAAGGTTGCCGCCGCTGGCGCCAAAAAGGTCAATTCCCTGTTGAAGAACAAGATCGTCAAAGCCCAAAAGGCCGATGCCGGGAATCCCGCATCATTGAAGAAACTCTTCAAAGGGATGGACTGCGTGGTCAGCGCCGTTCCCTATCATTTCAATTATGGCGTGGCCAAAGCCGCCATAGACTCCGGCTGCAATTTCTGCGACTTGGGCGGCAATACCGGCGTGGTATTAAAGGAGCTGGCCTTGTACCAGCAGGCCAAAAAAGCCGGGGTCACCCTGGTGCCGGATACCGGTCTGATGCCCGGCATGGGCAATACCCTGGCGGTGCATGCCATCAAAAAACTGGACCAGCCCAGGGAGATCCATATCCGCTGCGGCGGCCTGCCCCAAAAACCCAAGCCGCCCTTGGATTACAAGCTGGTCTTTTCCGTGGAAGGGTTGATCAATGAATATTTCGGCACCGCCTATATAATCAGGAAAGGAAAGGTCGCTAAAGTTCCCACCTTTTCGGAATTGGAGCAGATCGAATTTCCCAAGCCCGTCGGCAGATGCGAGGCCTTCGTCACCAGCGGCGGCAGTTCCACCTGCCCCTGGACCCTGGAGGGGATCGTCAAGGAATATGATTACAAAACCGTCCGCTATGCCGGGCACTACGAAAAGATCAAGACCCTGCTGGAGCTGGGATTCTTCGAACAGGAGCCGGTGGATGTCAAAGGCTGTAAAATAATTCCCCGCCATTTGAGCCACATTCTGCTGACCAAAAAGATAGACTTTCCCAAGGACAAGGATCTGATAGTGCTGAGGGTGACGGCCCTGGGTAAAAAGAACGGCCGTGAGACCGAGATCGTCTACGACCTGATAGATTACCAGGATGATAAGACCGGATTTACCGCCATGGAGCGCACCACCGGCTTCCCGGCCGCTATCGTAGCCCACCATCTGGTGCAGGGCAAAGCTCCCAAAGGAGCCATACCTCTGGAATTGGCCATTGATTCTGATGCCTTTGTGGTAGATTTCAAAAAGCGGGGCTTTGTGTTAAAGGAGCGGATCCGAACTAAATAATTATATCCCAGACCTATGGGGCAGGTAAGACTGCCCCTTTTTTATTGGATCGTTAATTTAGTTGATTTATTTTAAACCTTTTAGTGAACTAAACAGTCAAAGTGAAGGTGATATAAAAATATTCGTAACTCTCTTTGGCGTTTAGGGTTGTTTGCTAACATATTTATCTTTTACTGATCATGCTTCTTATGGCAAGCAAAATTATAATGCCACGTCCATCCCCACAATAATCCAAAAGAACCTGCCGACCCCTAAACAAATTACATGCCGCCACTTGACACTTGGGGATCAATTTTTTATAATACATAGTTGTGTTGAAATATTTGTAAAAAATTAACCGTTAAATATATATTTCCGGAGGAAATTCTAATGGAAAACCACAGCGACCAGATCAAGCGGATAAACGAAGAGATCGAAAAGAAAAGCATCATCATCCAGACCATTACCGCCGAGATAAGCAAAGCCATCGTCGGTCAGAACTATCTTGTCAGCCGATTGTTGGTGGGGCTTTTGGCCAACGGTCATATCCTGATCGAAGGGGTGCCCGGGCTGGCCAAGACTTATGCCGTCCGGACGGTCTCCTCCGCCATCAAGGCCAAGTATCAGCGGATACAGTTCACCCCGGACCTGTTGCCGGCCGACATCATCGGCACCATGATCTACAATCAGAAGACCGGAGAGTTCATCACCAGCAAGGGCCCCATCTTTGCCAACCTGATCCTGGCCGACGAGATCAACCGCACGCCTCCCAAGGTCCAGAGCGCTCTGCTGGAGGCCATGCAGGAACGCCAGATAACTATCGGCGAACAGACATTTAAGCTGGATGACCCATTCCTGGTGCTGGCCACCCAGAATCCCATCGAGCAGGAGGGAACCTATCCCCTGCCGGAAGCCCAGCTGGACCGCTTTCTGCTGAAGATAAAGATCAACTATCCCACCAAAGAAGAGGAAAAAGAGATCGTGGAGCGCATCGCCGTTAAAGGCGAGCCTGTCATCACACCAGTCATCACACCGGCCGAGATAATCAAGGCCCGGGAGCTGTGCAAGGAGATCTATATCGACCAGAAGATCAAGGATTACATCATCGATCTGATATTCGCCACCCGGGAGCCCGAAAAATACGGTCTGCCCGAGCTTAAGGGCATGATCCGTTTCGGGGCCTCTCCCAGAGCCTCGATCAATCTGACCACCACCGCCCGGGCTTTGGCCTTTTTGAAGCGCCGGGGCTTCGTGATCCCAGAGGATATCAAGGAGCTGGCCGGCGACATCCTGCGCCACCGGATAATCCTGTCCTACGAGGCCGAGGCCGAGGATATTACCACCGACGACATCATCCAGAAGATCCTGGCCGGCGTGGAAGTGCCTTGATCTGACCAGTCCTGTCATTCCCGAGTAATCGGGAATCCAGGTAATTTAACCCCTCTCCTACCTCTCCCCGCAACGGAGAGAGATTTGTTTGCAAATATTACGTCGTATAAAATATCATGCTGTCACCCGAATTCATAAAAAAGATCCGCCAGATCGAGCTTCACACCAAGAAGATCGTCAACACCACCTTTGCCGGGGAATACAAATCCACCTTCAAGGGCACCGGCATGGAGTTTGTGGATGTGCGGGAATACCTGCCCGGCGACGATGTCCGTTCCATAGACTGGAAGGTCACCGCCCGGATGGGTCGCCCCTTCGTCAAAAAATTCGTGGAGGAGCGCGAGCTGACGGTGATCCTGTGCGTGGACGCCTCCGGCTCGGGATACTTCGGCACCAAAACCCAATTCAAGTTGGAGCAGGCGGCCCAGGTGGCGGCCACCCTGGCCTTTTCGGCCGTCAAGAACAGTGACAAGGTGGGGCTTATGTTCTTTACCGACCGGGTGGAGAAATATATACCGCCCAAGAAGGGCCGGCTGCACGTGATGCGCCTGATCAGGGACATCCTCTACTTCAAGCCGCAGAACAAAGGCACCCAGCCGTCAGCCGCCCTGGAATCGCTGATGCACATATTAAAGCACCGGGCCATCATCTTTTTCATCAGCGATTTTTCCGGCCGGAATTTTTCCCCGGAAAAGTTCAAGACCCCGCTGGGCATAGCCGCCCGAAAGCACGACCTGGTGGCCATCGAGATCTCGGATCCGGCCGAAAGCCGCCTACCCAAGGCCGGATTGATAGACTTCGAGGATCTGGAGACCGGGGAACTGATGACAATCAACACCTCCGATCCCTCTCTGCGGCAGGGCTACTTGCAGTATAATCTGCTCGAAAGACAGAAACGGGAGCGGCTTTTCAAGTCCCTGAGCATAGACAGCATCAGCCTTTCCACCGACGAGGATTTCGTCCCAAAGCTGCATAAATTTTTCCAGTTGCGCTCCAGAAGGATCCATTAAATAATAGAACATCTATGCATCAATTATTATTAACCATCCTATTAATTTCCCAGCTGCAGGGACAGCCGTCTTTGAACACCAAGGTCATTGCCCGTAAACTTTCGGTGGGCACCCCTTTTGAATTGGTGATAGACGTCAATTACCCCAACAACGCCAACCCGCTTGGGCCCATAGCCGATTCCACCGGGTCGTTTCTGGTCATCGACCATAAAGTAAAAACCAAAAGCCATAAAGGTTTCAATACCAATACTTACCGGCTAAAGCTGGCTGGATTCAAAACCGGAGAAACGTCCCTGCCCCGTTTCAAATTTCTGATCAGCGATAAAGACCGCGTTGATACCCTCTATAGCGACACTCTTAAAGTGACTATCTCCAGCGTAATGCCAGCCAAGATGTCCGATATCAACGATATCAAACCCGAAGAGAAATTTCCCAACTATTGGCTGTGGCTGATACCGGCGGCCATACTTCTGCTGGCCCTGCTGGGATACTTTGGTTACCGGATATATCTGAAGATAAAAAAGATCCAGGAACTGGCCCAGGCTCCCCTGCCCCCCTGGATCGAAGCCATGAACTCCCTGGACAGCCTGCCTTTTAAGGAATGGCTGGATAAGGGCCATGTCCAGAGATACTATTACGCCCTTTCCGAGATAATAAAAAGATATATCGAACGGCGGTTTGATTTCAACGCGTTGGAGCAAACCACCACCGAGATCATTCATGATCTCAAAACAAACAAGACCCCACATCGGGAGGAATTCGGAAGCTTTTTGCATAAGGCCGACCGGGTAAAATACGCCAAGCTGATCCCCACCTATCAGGAGATCGAGGAAGCACTGCAGCAGGCCAAAGAATTGGTGCAAAAGACCACGCCCGCAGAAAAGCCCGAAGTAATTGATGGTGCCAAAAAGGAGAGAAATTAAATATGCGTTTCGCTTCTCCTTTATATCTTCTGCTTCTGATACCGTTGGCCGGACTGATCTGGCTGGAGCTGAAAAAAAGAACCGCTGCCGTCAGATTTTCCAATACCGATTTCTTCAAAAAAAATCCCGGCTCTGGCAGCCATTTAAGGCCGGTCCCTTTTATTTTGAGCATCATTGCTCTGGTTCTCATAATCATCGCCCTGGCCCGTCCCCAGAAAGGCCGGGTGTATGAGGAACTGGAGGACAAGGGAATAGATATCATGCTTTGTATGGATATCTCCGGAACAATGCAGGCCGAGGATTTCAGCCCCAAGAATCGCTTGTTCGTGGCCAAGGAACGAGCCAAGGAGTTCATTGGCAAACGCAAGGGCGACCGGATCGGCCTGGTGGTATTCGCCGGGCAGGCCCTCACTCAATGCCCGCTGACCTCGGATAAAAAGATTCTGACCGATCTGATCGATCACATCAACTTCGGCCTGGTGTCCGATGGGACGGCCATCGGAATGGGCCTGGCCTCGGCGGTGAGTCGTTTGAAGGATTCCAAATCAAAGAGCCGTATCATCGTGCTGTTGACCGACGGGCTGAACAACGCCGGAGAGATTGACCCCTTAACGGCCGCAAAACTGGCCCAGACCTATGGCATCAAGATATACAGCGTAGGCGTTGGCTCCAAGGGCCCGGTACCGTTCCCGATTGACGATCCGATCTTCGGCCGCCGCTATGCCCAGGTCCAGCTCGATCTGGATATGGCCGCCCTGGAGGAGATATCCCGCCTTACCGGAGGACAGTCGTTCCTGGCCAGCGATGCCGAAGCCTTAAAGCTGATATACGACGAGATCGACCGCATGGAACCCACCACTTACAAGGTAACCCGCCATACCGTATATTCCGAAAAGGCCGGAATATTCATGCTGACCGCCTTGGTGTTTTTTCTGCTGAACCTGATCTTATCATTCACCCTGCTCCGGAGGCTGCCATGATCAAATGGGCCGCTTCGCAATACCTTTATCTATTGTTCTCCATCCCCTTGGTGATCCTGGGGATTATTGTAGCTTATGCCATGAAAAAAAGATCTTTCAAAGCCTTGGCCGATGCCCATCTGATCCCGCAGCTGGCGGATACGTTCAACGCCAGACTGTGGTGGCTTAAATCGGCCCTGTTGATCATAGGATTGCTGTTCCTGATCCTTGGCCTGGCCCGTCCCAAATGGGGTGAAAAGCTTCAGATATACAAGGGGCGCGGCATCGACATCGTTCTTTGCCTGGATGCCTCCAAGAGCATGAATTCCCAGGATATAAAGCCGTCGCGCCTGGGGTGGGCCAAGATGCAGGTCTCATCGCTACTGGACAATCTTAGCACCAATCAGGTGGCCATCACCGCCTTCGCCGGGGATTGCTACGTCATGTGCCCTATGACCTCCGATATCGAGGCGGCCAAACTGTTCCTGGATATCATCGAGCCCAACAACATTCCCAAACCGGGCACCAATATTCAAAGAGCGGTGGAAGTATCAGGTGCGCTGTTCAATCCCAAGCAGGGAACCTCAAAAGCGCTGATACTGGTTACCGACGGCGATAACCTCGAGGGCGACCCCATGACCGCGGTAAAGCAGGCTGCGGAACTGGGCATAAGGCTTTATATCATCGGCATTGGCACCTTGCAGGGCTCCACCATCCCCGAGACCGATTCCAGGGGCAATCTGGTCGCTTATAAAAAAGATACCGAAGATAAGATCGTTGTCTCCCGGCTGGCCGAGCGCCTGCTGCTGGTGATGGCCAAGACTACCGACGGCCGCTATTACCGGGCAGAGGGCTTTAGCGCCAATAATCTGGTTTCTGAACTGGAAAGCCTGAAAAAGAAGGAGCTGGAGGGCGGAGAATATGTGGACTATGTGGAAAGATACCAGTATTTTCTGATGATATCTTTTGTGCTCATCTTTCTGGGCCTTTTTATAAGCGACCGCCGTGGCAAATGGTTTCCGAATATGGAGATGTCTCGGTTCAAGTTATTCATTTTGATTTTTATATTTTGTATTATAAATTCTTCAGCAGCAAACGCAGGGGTTGGTTCGAACATGAGGGCCGGCAATAAGGCCCTGAATAAGGGAAACATCGAGCAGGCCTTGGAGAAATACCAGGAAGCATTGATCCATGAACCGGATAACGAGAAGATACATTACAATATCGGCCGGGCTTTATACAAGCTGCAGAAATATCCCGAGGCGATATCCGAATTTCAACTGGGCTTACTGACCAAGGACAAAAGTTTTCAGGCCAAAACATTTTATAATATCGGGAATTGCCATTTTAAACAAGGTAAGTTGGACGAAGCCGTCAACAGTTATGTTTCATCACTTCTTCTGAATCCCAGTGACATGAAAGCCAAACAAAATCTGGAGTTTTGCCTTAAACAGAAAGAAGATCAACAATCCCAAAACGACTCAACCAAGCAGGATCAACAACAAAAACCACAACAGCAGGATCAAAATAAACAACCGGGGCAACAACCCAAGCCACAACCCCAAAAAGGCCAGCTAAGCAAGGACGAGGCCGATCGCATCCTGCAGGCTCTGCAGAACAAGGAAAAAGAGAATATGAAAAAGCAACAGGAGCAACCAGCCAAGACGGAAAAGGTGGACAAAGACTGGTAAAATGGCTATAATAACAATGTCATTCCTATCTTGAACAATAATTGATTTCATAATCATGGCCGACTTAAAACTGAAATATCTTCTGCCGTTTTTTCTGACCATTCTGACCGTTACGTTTGCCCAGGCCGCGGAGATCGAATTTAACGCCTCGGTGGACCGCTCAACGATCGGGTTAGGTGAGGATTTTGTCCTTACCGTAACCGTTCGGGGGCAGGATATGGTCAGCGTTCCCAAACCTGAATTGCCATCCTTGCCAGATTTTAATCTGCAGGGCAGTTCATCCTCTCAGTCCACCAATATTCAGTTCGTCAACGGCCAGATGTCCAAACAGGCTTCCGTCAATTACATCTACTATCTGAGCGCTAAAAAACCGGGGAAACTGACCATCGGTCCCTGTAAAATAAAATACAAAGACCAAGAATATACTTCCCAGCCCATAGAGATCGAAGTGGTAAAATCCTCCACCGCCCGGGCCCAACCGGCTTCGCCGGGACGAACTTCGGGAGTGCAGACAAACATCCCGCTCGAAGGGAATCTTTTCTTATCGGCTAACTCTGATAAAAGAACGGTATATGTCGGGGAACAGCTAACGGTTGATTTGACCCTATATAACCGCTTTCAGATATCCAATGCCACCCCCCCCGATGAACGTGGCTTCAACAGCTTCTGGAGCGAGAAGATCTTTGATGCTGATAAATTTGACTGGAAGCAAAAGATTATCGATGGCAAGCAATACCAGTATACGCTTGTAAAAAAAATAGCCCTTTTCCCCATATCTAGCGGAGAACTCACAGTAAGTCCCATGTCCATGAACATTACCGTGGTTCAGGCCTCTCGCGATTTCTTCGACTTCTTCGGAACCACTAAGAGTGTCAAAATTGAATCCAAACCGATATCTATTACAGTCAAACCCCTGCCCGAGAACAAGCCAGCGGAGTTCACCGGCGGAGTCGGCAGGTTCTCCATCCAGGCTTCTTTGGATAAGGACACCGCCACCGGCAATGAGCCCATAAATTTGACGGTCAAAATAACCGGCACCGGTAATATCCGCTTAATAGAAAAACCCATTATCACCAACATGCCCGGCCTGAAAATAATGGATCCCGAAGTGAAAGAGAACATTCAGGCTTCAGGGGATATCATTAAAGGCAGCAAGACCTTCACCTTTCCCATAATCCCCCAAGCTGACGGAAAGTATGTCATTCCTGCGGTAAAAATGGCCTATTTTGATCCCGGCAATAAAAGTTATCATACCATCCAGACCCAGTCGTTTGAGTGCACTGCTTCAGGCTGCTCTCAAAACACTCCCTTGGTGGAAGCAACCGGGCTGAAGGTGTTGGGCACCGATATAAATTACATCAAACCCGATGTTTTGGCTTTAAGCAACGCTTCTTTTGATATCCCGCTTTGGGCCTGGTTGATATATCTGTTGTTTCCAGCTATGATATTATCCGCCTTCTGGTATCGCGGCCATCAGGAAAAGCTGGCCACCGATAAGGGATATGCCCGCAAACACCGCTCCGATGGTCTGGTAAAAAAGCGATTACGTCAATCCGAAAGACATCTGAAAGCAAACGATATCAAGAACTTCTATTCATCACTTTCTCAGGCTATCCTTGGGTTTATCGGCGATCGCTATAACCTGGATACCAGTGCCCTGACTATGAACCAGTTGAAAATGAGCCTGGCCTCACATAACGTTCCGGAAAACAGCATATCCGATCTTCTGGCGTTGATTGATGGCTGTGACCTGGCCCGTTTTTCACCCTCAGCCATATCGGAATCGGATCCTGTCAAGTTTCTGGGAAAAGCCCGGGAGGCATTGAGTCAATTATGATGCAGATCTTGTTATTGGCCCTTTTAACTGTTTCCCCGGCTGATTCGTACAATCAGGGAAACAAGTATTATGAAAACGGGAATTATTCGGGGGCAATTGCGGAATACCAAAATGCCTTAACCGCTGTCTCGTCTTCGCATATTTACTATAATCTGGGCAATGTCTACTTTAAAAATGGCCAGATCGGCCAGGCGATAATCAACTATCGCCGCGCCCGGTTTTTGGATCCTCGTGATCCAGACATCAACAATAACCTTGTATTCGCCCGTAATTACAGAATTGATAAAGTGCTTACCACCACCGGTCCGCTTGACAATCTTATCGGTCGGCTGTTTAATTCAATTTCCTTTGCCGAATCCTTTTGGCTATGTCTTATTTTCTTTGGTTTGTTCTCGGCGTTTGTGTCTCTTTTCATCCTTAACCGGCGCCGTATTTATTTATATTCTTCAACTATAGCAGGCCTGTTTTTTTTGCTTTCATTGCTTAGTCTGATCTCCTGGCAAAACGAAAAGAGATCATCTCCGGCAGTCGTAATAATCCCAGAGGTAAGCGCCCTAAGCGGACCCGGTGAAGAATTCAAGCAGATACTATTGCTGCATGACGGCACCGAAGTGCTGATTAAAGAAAAAAGAAACGACTTTTTGTTAGTGCAGTTGCCGGGAGGTACCGGCGGATGGCTGAAAAAAGAAACGATTGAGCGGATTTACTAATTACAAAGCCCCGATTTAAAGTCGGGGCTTTTTTAAGAATATCTGTCTTTTAAAGTATTTCTTTAAGTTTAGCTACAATCAAGGGATCCAGTTGTGTTCCGGTTGCTTCATCCAGTCTTTTCTGCACCTCATTACCATCATAGGCCTTACGGTAGGGACGGTCGGATATCATTGATTCATAGGAATCAGCCACTCCGATTATTCTTGCTTCAATGGGGATCTCCTCACCTTTCAATCCTTTGGGGTATCCGCTGCCATCAAAATTTTCATGGTGTGCGGCGATTATTGGTGCGACCTCCTTTAAAAGTTCGATCTCAGAGACCAGCCTCCCACCTATCACCGGATGCATCTTGACCTCTTCGTATTCCTCCTTTGTTAAGCCGCCTTTTTTTGTCAGAAGAAGGTCACTGACGCCTATCTTGCCAATATCATGCAACAGGGCGGCATATGAAAGTTTTTTTAGGGAATCGGCTGACAGATTTAGTTTGCCGCCAATGCCCATGGCAATGTCCCGCACCCTTTCCGAATGGCCCCTGGTATAGGAATCCTTGGCATCCATGGCCGCAGTAATAGCCACTATCGTGTCATTGTAGCTCCTCTGCAGTTCGGCATTGGCCTTGGCCAATTCAGCGGTCCTCTCGGATACCCGTGCTTCCAGTTCCTCATTAGCTTTGACCAGCGCCTGCTGGGCCAAAATCCGCTCGGTGACATCCTCGGCCACCGCCAGTATACCCCACGGTGTCCGGTAGATGCTGGACTTCAGGTAACGGCTTTCATAACGCCCCTCCACCACCATCGTCTGCCCGTTTTTTAAGACCTGAAGGTAGGCTTGGTAGGTTTCTGATCCAGCCACTTTTGGAAAGACATCTGTCAACTTTTTGCCCTCGATTTTCTCCACCGGCAGCCTGACGAAATCGGCATAGGTGTCATTGCAGTAAAAAATGGTCATGTCTTCCCTGATGGCCAGAATAGGGGTCTTAATACTGTTCAGAAGCACCCGGTGTTTTATTTCGCTTTCCTTAAGGGCGTTCTCGGCCCCTTTCCGCTCCATCACGTTATTGATCGTCGCCGGCAGAACGATCAGATAATTCCTCTCCGGGTCCTTTATCAGATAATCATAAGCCCCGCCCCGCAGGGCCTGTACGGCGATGTTCTCATCGCCGCTGCCGGTCACGAAGATCACTGGCACCTCTCCGGTTATCTTTAGCAGATCCAGCCCCCGGCCGTCCGGCAGTAGATAATCTAGCAGGGCCAGATCGTAGTGACAGTCGGCCAGTTTTTGGGTGGCCTCGGCTATCGAAACAGCCATGTCTATATCATACGGCAGGCCCTCTTTCTCAACCAAACGTTTGATGGCCATCCGGTCTATTATGTCATCGTCGAGCAACAGTATCTTCAGTTTTCTCTGTTCCATAATTCGCCTTTCCATCAGGGAAGTTCGCTCAGCGTCCAGTACAATTTGAGGACCCTGACCGCTTCCACGAACTTTTCAAATTCCACCGGCTTGATTATATAGCCGGCCACGCTCAGGTTGAAACTATCCACCCGGTCGTTTTCTTCCTTCGAAGTGGTCAACACAATCACCGGGATTTTTTTTAGATCCTTATCCGCTTTGACGATTCGCAATAATTCAATCCCGTTCATCACCGGCATATTAAGATCTAATAATATTATGCCGGGGGTCGGTGAAATGTTAGGCTCGTCGTATTTTTCTTTATGTTTTAAATAATCCAGTGCTTCCTTTCCATTGCCTACTATATAAAGCGGGTTAATAATGTTGTTGACCTTGAAAGCCCTTTGTACCGTCATAATGTCAACCTGATCGTCATCCACCAAAAGGACCGGTATATTATTTCGCATCTATTTGCCTCCCGATTTATTGTTAAATTTCTGCGGCAATTGCTCTTAACTTTTGGGCAGGGTAAAGAAAAACTGGCTTCCTTTACCAAGCTGCGAAGTTAATCGGATTTTACCGCCATGGTATTCTACAATTTTTTTCACAATGGTTAAACCAATGCCGGTTGATTCAAATTCATCACGAGACTTGAGGCTTTGGAATATTTTGAATATCCTTTCAAAACACTGTTCCTCTATTCCCACACCGTTATCAGAAACGGAATATTCCCAATATTCCTCGCACTCGGTACACGATATGTTTATCAAGCCGTTTTTTTTATCGTTGTACTTTATGGCATTGCTGATAAGGTTCTGCATGACCTGGGTGAAATGGATACGATCATATACGATCAAAGGCAGCCTGTCTTGGATAATAATGGTTATGTGTTCCGGTGGCGACAACGAATCTATGATCTGACGAGTTTCTTCATGACTGTTTAACCGATGCATTGTCGGTTTCATGCGGCCCAATCGGGAGTACGACAGCACTCCCTCTATCAAGTTATGCATCCGTTTGGCGCGACCCAATAAAAGCGCGATCTTTTCTTTTCCTTCTTTATCCAGGGCATCCTTATAATCTTCGCTGAGCCATTGGGCTAAGGAAGATATTGCTCTCAACGGCGCTTTTAAGTCATGAGAAACGATATAGGCGAACTCGGCCAGTTCCTGGTTGGCTTTTTTAAGTTCTTGCAGGAGGATTTCTTTTATCTCCTCCTGATATTTATTGACGGAGATGTCGCTAATCACCCCGTAAACAGTGATATTGCCGTTTTGCTTCTCCACTCGTCCGCTGTCCCGCACCCAGATGGTTTCCCCATCGGCCCTTTTTATCCGGTACTCGGTCTGACTGTCGAGCCCTTTTTTAAAGTTCTCAACCTGAGATCTGGCTGCAGCCTGATCTTCGGGATGTATCAATTGTTTTGCCCAAAAGCTCCAATCTTCCAAAAACCTGGCATGAGAAAAACCGGCCAGCTTTTCAACATTGGGGGAAATATACGCATTGGCCGGTTCCCCTTTGGCGGAATAATGCGTCATATAAATATGATCGCTTATCGAAGCCACCACCTTCCGGAATCTTTCTTCGCTTTCGATCAGGGCCTCTTCCCATTTCTTTCTCTGACTGACATCGGTAAATATATAAACACTGCCAATGATTTTACCGCTGCTGTCCTTGACGGAGTTGGCCCTTACGCTGATCGGTATCACCCTGCCCCCCCGGCTTTTCATGTCCGCCTCCCCGGCCCAGGAGTCTCCGCTGCGGACCGACTGGAGAATCATTTCCCCGGTCAACCGATCCTTGAATAGATTAATCGCCCCCCCCAGAGAGTTGATGGCCGATATGGAATAGTCGAACAAGCTATAAAAGGCCTTGTTATGGTATAAATGGATACCGTCAAGATCTTCAATGGAAATGGCGTCGCTGGAACTCCTCATGGCCTGGCTTATTCTAAGCAACTCGTTTTCGGCCCGCTGACGCTGAGCCATCTCGTTTTCCAGCATCTGGTTGGTCTGACACAGTTCCTGATTGCGGTTCGATATCACGGCATCTTCGTCCTCCATCACCTTGGCGTAATAGAAAACCATGGCTGATTCCAGGAAAAGGCTGGCCAGCATCTGAAATGTGGCGTTCGGGGTGTAGGCTATGATTATCAATTTAAAATGGGCCATCAGATACAGCCCCAGTACTAAAGCGAACAATATCGACATCCAGGCGAAGCCGCCCCTTTTGCCGAACAGGAAGAAAGCTATTACCGGAAAAAAATATAACCAATATATGCCGGATCCGTTTACCCCGCCGGTAATAAAAAGAAACAGCAGCAGGGTCAAAAAGCCGGCTACGCCCAGGAAACAGGTCAGTGTTATTTTTTTTGTTATCCTAAGTAGCAACAAGTTAAGAAACCAAAAAGCCGCTGCGGTTAAATCAACAAATCCCAAGACCCCGTGGCCCTGATCCAGCCGGGCTGTGCCAGTGGTCGTTAGGTAAACAATGCCCAAAAAGGAAAAAACATTTAAAAATTTAGTCCTTCTCAAAGCAGAGCGATTGGCGATGCCATCCAGCCCGCCGATTATAAAATCATTCCATGTGTTCTTTACCCACGCAATTATAATGCGCATAGCATCACCTTTTATTAAAATAACTATACAATTTATAGTTCCATAATTCAAGTCATAAATAAATATATTTATTTACTGCCCAGCTTGATTTAATGCTTGTATTTATAGAACGAAATATATTACTATTGACCATGTTTTATAAAAGCAACATATATCGCACAACAAACGCCCCCTTGTATATTTTATCCTCATTTTCAGTAATTGGAGTATTTGTTATTCTTTGGCTTACTAGGTGGGGCATTGCTATCAATAACGACTCCACGGTATATATTGCTTCGGCCCTTAACTTTTCCCGTGGCATCGGTCTGAGTGAATGGGCCGCCAGCGGCCATCTGAAGCCTATGACCCATTTCCCCCCCTTATACCCGCTGCTGCTGGCTTTTACAGATAAGCTGGGGTTTGATATACTACCAGCAGCCAGATTTTTGAACGCTTTTCTTTTTGGGGCTAACATCTTTTTAGTCGGCTTGCTGTCGTTAAGGCTAACAGCATGGCGCCACGCGCCGATTGCCGCCGGTTTTTTATTTTTATTTGCCACTCACCTTTTGCTTATTCACATGACGGCCGTCTCCGAGCCTCTTTTTATTTTTCTGGCCCTGCTCGGAATACGGTCTTTTGTCGCCTATATTGACCATGGCGCATTCCCGAAATTGATCATGGCTGGTTTATTCTGGGGTCTGGCTTCGCTTTGCCGTTATATAGGGATTGCCTTTATTTTGGCTGGAATCTTATATCTTATATTCTTCACAAAAACGGTAAAAAAAATAAAAATCGTTCAGGCTTTGACAATGTTTGCCGTCTCTTTTTCCGGAATATTTTTCTGGGTATTACGAAATCTATCTTTCACCGGATCAGCAGCCGACAGATCATTCAATATTTATCAGATCAGCAATACAGCCATTCTTAAGGGCTTTCAAACCATCCTGTGGTGGTTGATGTTTGAAAGATATATGACTTCCCTAGGATATATCAGATTATTTACATTTATATTGATCTTGTTCCTTTTGTTAAAATATTGGGGCCCTCAAATAACGGTCTTATCCCGGAAACGATTATTACCGGAATTTACAAAATCATCCCTTTTTATTCTTTTATGCTTGGCTTCATACATTGCATCCCTGTTTTTCTCTATCCTTTTTTTCGATCCGGCCATCATGCTTGACTATCGGATACTTTCTCCGGTTTATATACTTTTGCTTCTGTTGTTTCCTGTGATCTTAAAACCAGTTAAATTAAATCGGGGGTTAACATCTCTCTTTGTAATTTGGGCGGTATCCGCCGCCGCCTATGGTATCTGGTGGGGATTGGACCGGACCAATTCCGTTAAATGGGATGCTTATCAGCGTTTCAACTGGCGCAAAATTGGATCGCTCACCTTGTTGGATCGCCTGCCGAATGATGCTGCTTATCTTACAAACGACCCAGAGCTTTTATATGCCTTATCAGGGAAAGTCCCAAACCTTTTGAACAGGGATAAGCTTTTTACTCTGATGAATCCTGAAGTCCCAACCCCTTTGGCCGAAAGCAGGCCGGATACTTATCTGGTCTTTTTCAAACAGAAGGTATCCAAGCCATTCTTGCCCAGCCTTGAAGATATCCGGGATATTCCCGGCCTGAATGTTATATTCGATTCCCCCCAAATATATATTTGTCGTATCAATTCATAACATTTATTTTGATTCAAGCATGACTATTGTTTTAGACTGAAAATATAACCCTATTCAAGGGAATGGTTCCCGGAGAAGAATAATCGGGAATATTCAAAGAGGTCCGGTCATTATGACCGAACCTCTTATTTTATCAATCCGCCTCCCAGAACCAGATCCCCTCGATAAAATACTGCGGACTGACCAGGGCTGATGGCCCTTTGGCTTTGTGTAAATCTTATTTGAACTGATTGCTCCCCTGTGGGCTTGATAAACGCAGGCGAACCCTTATGTTGGTTCCGAATTTTTACACCAGCCTTTATCTGACGGCTGGGAACTTTGATAAACCAGTTCACATCGGCAACATTCAGGATATTCTTATACAAAAGCTGATCGTCCCCTACGATTACCCGATTCTTTGAGGAATCAATGCCTATCACATATTGCGGTTTTCCCAATGCAATTCCCAATCCCTCCCGTTGACCTATGGTATAGTTGATTATCCCCCGGTGCTGCCCCAGAATTTTTCCATTGACATCAATTATCTCGCCACTTATGGAATTCGTGATATTATTCATATACTCACTATAATGCCCCTTGGGAATGAAGCATATTTCCTGACTTTCCGGCTTGTTCGCCGCTTCAAGATCAAGAGATACGGCCATTTTCCTGATCTGTTGTTTTTCATAATGGCCTAAAGGAAAAGCTATGGATTTTAATTGTTTCTGGCTCAGCATCCACAAAAAATATGACTGATCCTTCTGCTTATCCTTTGCTTTGGTCAAAATATATCTTCCCTGTCTTTGGCTAATCCGAGCATAATGGCCAGTCGCCAGATGGGTGCAGCCCATAGCCAGTGCTTTCTCCATCAATAGACCGAACTTGATGCTTTTATTGCAAACTACGCAGGGATTTGGCGTCCGGGCATTGGCGTATTCATTGAGAAAATTACTTATCACTCTTTCTTTAAATTCATTCCGGCAATCTATTACCCGATGCTCGATACACAGCGTTGATGCCGCCCTTTCGGCAGACTCTATTGCTTCATCGGCGCAGCAATTGGTTGACGAATGCGCTTCGGATGAAGAAAAAAGCTTCATGGTCAGTCCGATGACCCTGAAGCCCTTTTTTATCAGCAGGGCTGCTGCCACGCTGCTGTCCACCCCACCGGACATAGCCACCGCCACTTTTATATGTCTGTTATTATTTAACATCGGGCAGAGCTATTTTATCCTTCTTGTTCTTTTTCCCGTGAGTTGCCGCCCCTTTTTCCATTCTAAAATAACCATTCAGTGCTTTTTTCAACTTTTTAAAGGTATCCTCCAAAGCTTCCGAGACCACCTTGGTATCCGCCAACACCGGCATGAAATTGGTATCGCCGTTCCAGCGCGGCACCAGGTGCAGATGAACATGGTCCTCTATTCCGGCTCCCGCCACCCGGCCCAGGTTGAATCCCAGATTGTAGCCTTGCGGCTTCATCACCGCCGCCATGGCCTTCTGGCAAGCCTGGGCCAACTGCATGATCTCAAGAAGCTCCGCATCGTTCAGGGCGGTAAAATCTCCCACATGACGGTAGGGCGCAACCATCAGATGCCCGTTGTTGTAGGGAAAAATATTCATCATAACGAACGCCTTATTGCCGCGGTGCAGGATGTAATTATTCTGATCGGCTTTGCTTTTGGGTTTTTTGCAGAAAATGCAGCCTGATTGGTTTTTATCAGCGGCGCCGGTGATATATTTCATCCGCCAGGGGGCCCACAATTTTTTCATCCGGCCACCTCCTGCCCAGCCAATATTGATTCAATTGCCCGGGGAAGCTCCTCCAGGTTTTTTATGACGGCATCCGGTTCATAGCCCGACCCCTCATATGACTGATCTATCCCAGTTATCCGCAGATAGCTTTCGATATAAAGTTTTTCATAATTATCTGCCGGTTGGTAATCCATCTGGCGAAAATCCATATTCAGCCATAGGGCCCTCATCCCGGTAATTTTTGCCGGACGGACGTCATTGTCTATCCTATCCCCGACCATCAGGCACTGGTCCGGCTTTGCCCCGACCAAGTCAACGGCATGCCGGAATATTTGGGGATCCGGTTTGTGATAGCCCACCACATCGCTGATTATGATATGCTTGAAATAACCTTCCAGCCGGTGTTTCTTGAGTTCATCCATGGCCAGTGACGGCTGATTGGCAATTATCCCCAAGTTATATTTTCCATGGAGGCTTTTTAACACATCCTTGATGCCGGCCACCGGATAGTTTGAGCCCGGATAGACCTGCTGCCATTGATTGACCGCCCGGTCCACTATTTCCCGGTCGATATGCCCGGCAAATTTATCGGCGATCATCTTCCTGGGATTCATCTCCGGGGAATTGCTTTCCAGCAGCTTCTCCCTTTCCCGGAGCACCTCCTCGAATGACAGCCTGAGCCCGCCATCTTTCAATGTCAGGTAAAAATATTTCCATATCCTGGCCAAAAGGGGCAGGTCGTAAAATATCACATTCCCCACATCAAGGAACACCCATTTTTCACGGTTGCTGTTTCCCAAGACATCCATCAAAATATCTCCAGTTGTTCTTCCGGTTCATTGGTCTTATGGGGCTGGCGGCGGTCTCCGTCAAATATGCTCAACTTCCCTAATTCCCCGTCGTAACCGGGTATGATATTGACCTTTCCCTGCCGCACTCTGACGATCCCATCGGCCACTTTGTTGTTGGTCACTTCGTTCAGCTCGGACTTGGTGGCCTCCAGCAAAACGGTGAATTCGTTGCCGAAGCCTTTTACCAGCTTATGGTATTCATGTAGCACCGTTTGGGTCCCGGTTCCCAGGCCGAAGGACATGGCTATTATCTCCTCCAACGGGACCAAATGTCTGAATGGAATGGCATTGGCCGGCTTTACCCCCGACGGCCTATCGGACAACTCTTCGATCCGGTGCATTACTCCGATGGTCAGCTTTTTCCCGCAAACCGGACAAATATTATCAACTTCCCTAGCTTCTTTGGGAGTCAGGCGGCAAAGGCACTTGCGGTGGCCGTCATGGAAGTATTTTCCCTCTTCGGGGATATATTCAAGGGTGTATAAGAAACGGGAAATATCCTGTCTCTTTAAAGCCTGGCAGATGGTCTTATAATCCATGTCGCAGTCGAAAACGTTGGCCTCCCGCCCCAGTTTTGAAGGGCTGTGGGCATCGGAATTTGATATCAGGGAATGCTTATCCAAACCTGTCAGCCGCCAGTTCATGAAAGGGTCGGAGGAAAGCCCCGTCTCCAGCACATGGATGTTCTCGGTCTGATCCTCGTAGCATTCCTCCAGACTGTCAAAACCGAAATTTGCCCCAAACAGCGAGTAATGCGGAGTCCAGATATGGGCCGGGATCATCAGGCAATCTGGGGAGATGCCCATCACCAATTCCACTAAACGGGAGGCATACAGATTGACTATGGGCCGTCCGTCCATGGACAGGTCGGCATGGCGCTTAAGCTGGCGGTTGATCTGCTCCACCACTTCGAATGACGGGGCGAAGATCATGTTGTGTATTTTGCGGCTCTTTCCGTTCTTGGTAAATATGTTGCATACCTCGGCGGTCAGCATGAAGTCAACCCCCCGATAATGGTAGATGCCGTTATCCCTGGATTCCAGTTTGAATTTCAATTCCTTGAGCCAGTCGGGATGGGTGAAATCGCCGCTGCCCAAAAGCCCCAGACCCTTATATTGGGCCCATTCGGTTATGTGTTCCAGGTCCATATCCGGGCTAGTGGCCCGGCTGTACTTGGAATGGATATGAAGGTCGGCGATGAAACGCATATTATTTCTTATAGGCGATTATGGTGGCTCGGACGGTGTTGGGGTGGGGTGGCTCCAGGGTCAAATGCCTGAATATCTCTATTTTCCCAAAACCTGCTTTTTTAAGCATTGACTTCACATCATCCAAGGGAAAAGCCTTCTCTTGGTGGAATTCGTCTATCCTCTTATAGCCCTTTCCCCGTGGGATGAACAATGTCAGGGATAAATTGGCATAATGGCTTACGAAGTCGTAGCTGTTCCGCCAAATGGAGAGCATTCCTTCGGCCTCTTTCACCTCCAGCCGCTGATCCCAATATTTGGTGAGGGCAAAAATGGTGTTAACATCAAATATGAATACCCCTGGCCCGGACAAGGCCCCCTGGGCACATTTGCAGGCGCTAAGGAAATCTTCCTCTTTAAGCAGGTAATTCATGCTGTCGAAAAGGCAGGTAATTATTGAATACTTCTCTTTGGTGGGGAAATTCCGAATATCGCCTGGGTGGAATTTTATTTTAACTCCGGATTTTTTTGCCTTGGCCTGGGCGACACTCAGCATCCCTTGGGATAAATCCATCCCGCGTACCTTATATCCCGCTTTGGCAAAGAATAGGGACGATGTCCCGGTGCCGCAGGCCATGTCCAGCAGGGCGCTGCCTTTGGATATACCCGCCCGCTGAATCAAATGTATTATATAATCTGCCCACTCCTGATAATCCACATCCTGCATCAGCAGGTCATAATAGGAAGATATATCGGTAAAAGGTTTCACGATTTTCTTCTATATTACTGCTGGCTATAGCCCAACTCAAAAGCCTTTTTGTTCAGTTCCACCGTCTTCGCCGGGACCCTCCGGGAGATGACCTCGTGCCATTTATCGGGAGCCAGCTCCAGTTTTTTGGCCAGAGCCCCCAAAAGAACCGTATTGACCGCCTTGGCGCTCCCGGCCTTTTCGGCCAGTTCCATGCCGGGGCACAGCACCACGTTCTTTACCTGCTGTTTTATCTTTTCGACAATGTCGATCGGATATTCCGCCTGTCCGGTGGCTACCGACATGGGTATTATCTGCTGCTGGTTGATGATCAGGCAGCCCTCGGTTTTCAGGAACTGCAGGTATCGAGCGGTCTCCATCTCCTCGAAAGATAAAATGACATCGGCCTCACCTTCTCTGATCAGCGGGGAGTTGACCTTCTGGCCGAATCGGACATGGCTGACCACGCTGCCGCCCCGCTGGGCCATGCCGTGGACCTCGCTCTTCTTAGCGTCAAACCCACTGGCAATGGCGGTCTCGGCGATGATGTCCCCGGCCAGCAGCACCCCCTGTCCGCCCACGCCGCAGATTAGTATATTTACAGTTTTCATCATTGCTCCTTTCGTTATTTGTGACCAATGGCCTGCTTGGGGCACAGTGAAGCACAAACCTCGCAGCCTATGCAGAACATGGGATCTATCCGTGATTTTTTCTTGGCCTTGTCAAATGATATCGCCGGGCAGCCCAGTTTCAGGCAGATCTTGCAGCCGATGCATTTGTCTTCGTCTACTTTTAAGGCCGGCTTGAATTTCTTCTCTATCAAAATGCAGGGCGATTTGGCAATGATCACCGAGACCCCGGGATTGTTGATTGCTTCTTTGATGGCCGCTTCGGTCTGCTTCAGGTTCAGGGGATCTATCATTTGGACATGCTTCACTCCGCAAGACCTGACCAGCGGCTCCAGTTCGACTATCGGCGCATCCTGTCCCTGCAGGGTTTTGCCGGTGCCGGGATTCTCCTGGTGTCCGGTCATGGCGGTGATCCGGTTGTCCAGAATGATCACCGTGCCTTTAGAATTGTTATAGACCATGTCCACCAGCCCGGTGATGCCGGAATGGAAAAAGGTGGAATCGCCGATCACTGCCACCGTCTTTTTGGCCATCTCCGGCCCCAGGGCTTTTTCCAGCCCCATGGCTGCGGTAACGCTGCCGCCCATGCAGATCACGGTGTCCATGGCATTCAGCGGATCCATCATGCCCAGGGTGTAGCAGCCGATGTCCCCTGTGACCGTCAATTTGAGCCTATTTAGCGCATAAAAGACTCCGCGATGCGGGCATCCCGGGCACAGCACCGGAGGACGGGCCGGCAGTTCCAGCGGTTTGTAAGGAGATTCTTTCTGCAGGCCGAAGGCCCTGGCCAGCACTGTGGGATCCAGCTCGCCGACGATGGGTATTTTTGCCTTTCCGGTGATCTCCTTTTCATAGGCGCAGCTGCCGGAGACCTTATACCCCAGGGCTTTAATCTGTTCCTCCATGAAAGTGTCGTTCTCTTCGATAACATATATCTCGTCGACCGAGTTGATGAAGTCGGAGATTTTTTTTGCCGGCAGGGGAAAAGTCAATGCCAGCTTTAAATATGAGGCACTGGGGAAAACATCCTTGGCATACTGGTAGGAAATGCCGCTGGTGATGATCCCCAAATTCTTGTCCCCTTTTTCCACCCGGTTATAGGAAAAGCTTTCGCCGTATTCGGCCAGCTTCTTTAGGCGCTCCTCCACCTTGACATGCATCTTTCGGGCATGGGCCGGAATGGTGATGTTCTTGGCGATGTTCTTGACATAGCCGGTGGGTTTATGCTCCTTCCTTTCGCCCGCTTCCACCACTCCCTTGGAGTGGGAGATGCGGGTGGTCAGCCGCAACAACACCGGAGTATCGAATTTCTCGGAAAAGTCGAAAGCCAATTTGGTCATCTCCAGACATTCCTGGCTGTCCGACGGTTCCAGGCAGGGGATCTTGGCCATCTTGGCGTAATAGCGATTGTCCTGCTCGTTCTGCGACGAATGCATGCCGGGGTCATCGGCACTTACCACCACGAACCCGCCCTTGGCACCGATATAGGCCATGGAGAACAGCGGATCGGCGGCCACGTTCAATCCCACATGTTTCATACAGGTCAGGGCCCGGGCTCCGGCAAAGGAGGCCCCAGCCGCCACTTCTAGCCCCACCTTTTCGTTGGTAGCCAGCTCGGCATATATCTCCTTGTATTTTCCCAGGTTTTCCAGGATCTCGGTGGATGGCGTGCCGGGATAGGCCGACACCACATTGACCCCTGCCTCCCAAGCGCCCCTGGCCACCGCCTCGTTTCCCGATAGGAACATTTTCATAAAAATCTCCGCAATGCTAAATAAGTTTTATGTGCTTTAATCACGCAGTCCAGGCAGTAGCCTGGGCTGCACTGGATATCAGCCATCCAGGGCCTTGGCGATCAGTTTAACGGCCCAGTCCACTTCCTTTTTGGTTATCACCAGCGGTGGTGCAAAGCGGATGGTCTGCTCGTGGGTATCCTTGGCCAGCATTCCCATCTCCTTCATTTTCAGACAATAGGGCCGGGCTTTCCCGGCCGAGATATGCAATTCCATACCGGTCAGCAGTCCCTTGCCCCTGATGTCCTTGATCTTTTTAGTTTTGATCTTGCCTAGCTGGGAACGGAAATAATCGCCCAATTGCTGTGATTTTACATCTAATTTCTCTTTGGCCAGAACATCCAGGGCCGCGGAGCCGACGGCGCAGGCCAGAGGATTGCCCCCGAAGGTGCTGCCGTGCTGGCCGGGCTTGATGACCTTCATGATGTTCCATGAGCTAAGAATAGCGGAGACCGGATACACTCCCCCACCCAGGGCCTTGCCGACGACCATGATATCCGGCTTGGCATTGTCGTGTTGCCAGCAGAACCACTTTCCGGTGCGGCAGAAGCCGGTCTGTACCTCGTCGGCTATGAACAGGACATTATGCTTCTTACATATCTGTTTGACCTTGGTCAGATACCCCTTGGCCGGAACCTTGACCCCGGCCTCTCCCTGAATAGGCTCCACCATAAATCCCACGGTGTTTTTGGTTATGGCCCTCTCCAGCGCCTTGGTATCATTGTAGGGAATGATTTTGAACCCCGGCATGGCCGGTCCGAATCCGCTGTAGGCGTCGGGATCGGTGGAGAAACTCACGATGGTGGAGGTGCGTCCGTGAAAATTCTCGGCGCAGACGATGATCTCGGCCTTGTTCTTGGGCACCCGCTTGACCTCATAGCCCCACTTACGGGCCAGCTTGATGGCCGTCTCCACCGCCTCGGCTCCGGTATTCATCGGCAGGGCAACCTCCATCTGCGATACTTTGCAAAGCTTCTGCAGGAAGGGTCCCAACTTGTCATTATGAAAAGCCCGGCTGGTAAGGGTTACTCTTTCCAGCTGATCCTTCAGGGCTTTCAGCACTGCCGGATGGCGGTGCCCCTGGTTGACCGCCGAATAGGCCGAAAGCATGTCCAGGTATTTTTTGCCCTCCACATCCCACATCCAGATGCCCTTGGCTTTGGATATCACCACCGGCAGGGGATGATAATTATGGGCCCCGTATTTCTCGGTGATCCTGATCAGCTCTTTGCTGCTGGCCATTTCTCTCTCCTATAATAGATGTTTTAATTTAATATTGTTTGATCTTTATAATAGCCCAACACCCCGGCGACGCTCAGATTAGAACGAAGGGCAGAGTCCATCTATATTATAACGGCACTCTGCCCCCGAGGGTGGGTAATTTATTGTATCGGCCGTTATTTCTTCTTAGCGACCTTTTTCAGCACCTGATCCAGGATATCCAGGCCCACCTTGGCCTCTTCCTTGGTGATGATCAGCGGCGGGCAGATCCTGAGGGTGTTGGTGCCGCAGCCCAGCATCAGCAGGCCGCGCTTGAATGCCTCCTGGACGACCGCTTCCATCAGGTCGTGGTCCTTCTCGCGGGTCTTGCGGTCCTTGACCAGCTCCACCCCGATCATCAGCCCCTTGCCGCGGATGTCGCCGATGGCCGGATGCTTCTTCTGCATCTTCTTCAGCTCGGCCATTATATAGTTGCCTACCACGGTCGAATTCTTCATCAGGTCTTTCTTGACCAAATCGTAGGTGGCGATACCAGCCGCGCAGCACACCGGGTTTCCGCTGAAGGTATTGCCGTGGGCGCCTGGTTTCCAGCTCATGACCTTGGATGACGCTATGATGGCGCCCATCGGCATGCCCGAGGCCAGGCCCTTGGCCATGGTTATGATGTCGGGTTTCACCCCGAAATGATCTATGCCGAACCACTTGCCGGTCCGGCCCATGCCGGCCTGGATCTCATCGGAGATTAGCAGCATGCCGTGCTTGTCGGCTAGCTTGCGCAGGGCCACCACCGCCTCCTTGGGGGGCACCACATATCCGCCCTCGCCCTGGATGGGCTCGAACACTATGGCCGCCACCTCCTCCGGCGGCAGGATGGTCTTCAGGACCACCTCTTCGATGTATTTGATGCATTCCAGTTTGCAACCGGGATAGGTTTTATTGAAGACGCAATGATAACAGTTGGGATACGGAACATGGGTCACTCCCGGCATAGTGGGAAAGAACCCCTTTTTCTGGGTGGTTTTGGAGCCGGTACAGGATACCGCCCCCAGGGTTCGGCCGTGGAAGGCCCCGATAAAAGCTATGAACTGGGGACGTTTGGTGTAATATCTAGCCAATTTCAAAGCCCCTTCGACCGCCTCGGCCCCGGAGTTGCAGAAGAAAACCCGGTTGTCCTTGCCGGTGGGGGAGATGGCCTTTAGCCGCTCGGCCAACTCAACCTCCGGGGCATAGTAGAAATCGGTGCCTGAATAGTGAAGGAATTTATTGGCCTGTTCGGTAATGGCCTTTACCACCTGGGGGTGACAGTGTCCGGTGGCGTTCACCGCAATACCGGCGCAGAAGTCCAACAGCACGTTGCCATCCACATCGGTCATCCAGACCCCCTGGGCCTTTTCGATGACCGCCGGATAGGAGCGGGTGTACGAAGGAGACAATGATTTATGGTCGCGTTCCACGATGGCCCTGGCCTTGGGCCCGGGGAAGGCGCCCCTTAAGATCGGTTTTTTCAATACTTTCATGGCAAAATCCCTTCTATATGATATTGTAAATTTACTCACTAAAGCATTATATTCTAACAGAATTACCGGTTAGTGTCAACCCACCAAATTTAACATCCGGAGGTTGTTGTTCTTAATTTTCCCAATTGACAAGAACCTTGATTTGATATATAATTACATCTCTTGATTATTCATACACTAGGGGATCGTCCAACGGTAGGACATTAAGGCTTGAGGACCATGGTATCGGGGTTCTCCGCCTGATGTTCGGCAGGAAAGCCCGGCGGCGGCGGACCCGCCGCACTAAATGGTTTTTATTATCACCGAGGCGGGGAATCCCCACCCTATGCCATATTACGTATATATAATAAAAAGCATTAGCAAGGGCATTCAGTATGTTGGCTCTACTTCTGATGTGCACAAGAGTGTGGCCGACCATAACGCCGGACGAAGTAGTTTTACCAAGGGACATCGCCCCTGGATGTTAATGCACCAAGAATCATTTACAACTAAGGCCGAAGCCTTGCAAAGAGAAAGATATTTAAAATCAGGCAAAGGCCGGGAAATACTCAAGAAAACAATTAAATAGCACTGGGGGATCGTCCAACGGCAGGACACATGGCTCTGGACCATGGTATCGGGGTTCGAATCCCTGTCCCCCAGCCATAAAAAAGACTGCGGCTAAAACCGCAGTCTTTTTGCTTTGCACTAAAAGAACCCCGATACCATTTTATAATGGTGGGGTTCTCCGCCTGTCGAATAATTAAAGAAGCTTAGCGGCGGCGGATCCACCGCATATTATCCCTAATAACATTACTTAGGCGGAGAATCCCTGTCCCCCAGCCATGACTTTTACAAAGCAAGACATTTTAATAAGTTGCCTTGCTTTTTTTATTGTATTTATGCTGTTGGCGAACCAGTAAAATAATTAAGCCCAAAGGCACTACGCCAATGGGCTTTCTCGTTAGAAGGCACATAGTAGACCAGGTTAGAAGGTTTAAACCTAGTCGGAAACCATTTTATCGCAGATATCTATTACCACCTCTGCCTTTTTCAGCAGGCTTTTGCGAGCTGTTTCATCTTTTTCCAATATTGCCAGCTTCTGTTCATCCTTAAAGCCGTCTGTCTCCAGCTCCAGTAATTTGAAAATTATTTCACGCGCTTTCATTTTGGATTCCTCCCTTTTCACGATGGTTTGGTTTATTGACCGGTTTGATGAAATCACCTACGGCTTTTTTTATGCTGTCCCTGACCTCAACGGTCTTTTTCAATTTTTCCTGATCACTCCCGGTAAATGACGAAGGATCCGGAAAGCTCCAGTGCAGCCTCCGGGCTATACCGGGAAAGACCGGGCATTTATCTTCTTCTTTGATATCACACACTGTTATTACAAAATTATACAGTTCCCCCTTAAGGTATAGATCAAAAACGCTTTGTGATTTTTTCTCTGATATATCTATTCCCATTTCGGCCATGGCCCTTACAGCATAGGGATTCAGTTCCCCCGGTTCCAAACCGGCGCTCTCGGCCTGAAATCTGTTACCGGCCAGGTGGTTTAATAAGGCCTCGGCCATCTGGCTGCGGGCCGCATTATGGCGGCAGATGAACAGGACTTTTATCTTTTCCATTTTATTTTTCCTGATGGTGTTTTATGACTTTGGCCTCGGAAATATAAATAACCTCTTCACTGATGTTAGTTGATAGGTCGGCTATCCGCTCCAAATTGCGGCTGATCAATATCAGACCCATGGCCCGGCTGATCGCTTCCGGCTTTTCGTACATATAGGTCATCAATTCCCTTAATGTTTGATCCTTCAGCTGGTCCACCTGGCTGTCAGTAGCGCATACCTGACGGGCCTTTTCTGCATCCTCATGGACAAAGCTATCCAAACTGTCCTTTAGCATCGAGGTAGCCAAATGGGCCATCCTGGGGATATCTATCAGCGGCTTCAAGGGAGGCTCCTGCCCCAGCTTCAGCGTGCATTGGGCGATATTCACCCCATGGTCGCCGATGCGCTCGATATCGCTGTTAATTTTGATGATACCGACAAGAAGCCGCAGATCCTTGGCGGCCGGCTGGTGACGAGCGATCAACGAAATGGCCTCGTTCTCTATCTCTATCTCCAATTTGTCGATCTCCTGGTCCGAGGCCATGATCTGTTCTGCTTTGACCAGATCCCTTTGCAAAAGCGATTCCACCGCCTGGCTGATGATATGCTCGGCCTTGGAAGCCATCAAAAGCAGTTTTTCCTTTATCTGTTCCAGCTCACGGTCGATGTGCCTGGATTGTTCCATAATGCCCCTCCTTTTTCTTTTATTTATTGAATATCATCCGAATCTTCCGGTGATATATTCTTCGGTCAGCTTACTACCGGGATTGGTCATTATCTTCTCTGTAGGGCCGAATTCCACCAGTTTGCCCAGCATCAAAAAGGCGGTGAAATCGGACACCCTGGCGGCCTGTTGCATGTTATGGGTGACGATGACGATGGTATATTTTTCTTTGAGGCGGAATATAAGTTCTTCGATCTTGGCGGTCGCAATAGGGTCCAGGGCCGAGGCCGGCTCATCCATCAGGATGACCTCCGGCTCAACCGCCAAGGCGCGGGCTATGCATATCCGTTGTTGCTGTCCGCCGGAAAGCTCCATGGCCGAACGGTGCAACCGGTCCTTTACCTCGTCCCAGATGGCAGCCTCCTTTAATGATCGCTCTACCACTTCTTCCAATTTTTGCTTGGCCGGTACGTTATCGCCCATTCTCACCCCGAAGGCCACATTCTCGAAAATGGATTTAGGGAACGGGTTGGGGCGCTGAAACACCATGCCCACCTTCCGTCTCAGCTCCACCACGTCTATATCCTGTTGATAAATGTCCTCCCCATCCAGCAGGACCTGCCCCTCTACCGTCACGCCGTCAATCATTTCGTTCATTCGGTTTATTGACCGCAATAGGGTCGACTTTCCGCAGCCCGAGGGCCCGATGATGGCGGTAACCTTTTTCTCGGGGATCATCATCGAGATGTCCTCCAGGGCCTTGGTGCGGTGATAGTAAAGATTGAAATCCTTTATGTCCAAACGGTTGATTCCGGTCTGCATATTATCTTCCCTTTCTAAGCTGGCTTCTGGTGCGGGATCTTATGATTATGGCAATGATATTGAGCGAAAAGGTAAGGGCCAATAGTACCAGAGTGGCTCCCATGGCTATCGGCATCGTGGCGTCAATATCCGGCGATTGGGTGGTCATCACAAAGATGTGGTAACCCAGGGTCATGAATTGGTCGGTGGGCAGCTTGGGCAGGTACGGCAGGTAATATGCCGCTCCGGTGAACATAATTGGAGCCACCTCTCCGGCTCCCCGGCTGATGACCAGCACTACTCCGGTCAGGATACCTGGAATGGCCTGGGGAAGCACCACATGCCTTATCGATTGCCACTTGGTGGCACCCAGGGCCAAGGCTCCGGCCCGTTCCGCCTGGGGAATGGCCCGTAAAGCCTCTTCGGTGGCCACTATTATCATCGGCAGGTTCATCAGGGCCAGGGTCAGCGAGGCCCAAAGTATACAGGGCTGTCCGAACAGGCCGGTCTGTCCCAGCGAGCGATCAAGCCCCCCTCCGATGAACTGGATGAAGAAACCCAGCCCGAACAGACCGAAGACGATGGAGGGCACGCCGGCCAGGTTGTTGACCGCCCCCCGGATCAACTTGGTCAGAATGAAACCGGGCCGGGCATACTCATGCAAATAGACTGCAGTGGCCACGCCGATCGGCACCACCGCGATCAGCATCAGGAGCAGGGAGAACACCATTCCGAATATGGCCGGAAATATCCCGCCCTTGGTCATGCCTTCGGTGGGCGCTTGGGTTAAAAATTCCCAACTAATGCTTTTATACCCGCCGATAATAACCGTGCCCAGTATGATCACCAGAATGGCCAGGATCAGCAGCACCGCCGATCCGGTCAGGCCAATTTTGAGTTTATCTTTGATATTTCTTAGGTTCATTTTATTTGTCATATATATCTACTTCTTGGCCCCGTAAAGTTTGCTCATCAGGCCGTCGAACAGTGCCCAAGAGGTCATGTTGATCACAAAAGTGACCAGGAACAGGACCAACCCGATGAAGAACAGGGCGTGGTAGTGCCCGCTGCCGAAAACCACCTCTCCCAGCTCGGCCGCAATGGTGGCAGTCATGGTCCGGGTGGAATTGAGAGGGTTGAATGAGAATAGCGGAGCATTCCCGGCCGCCATCAGCACCACCATGGTCTCGCCCACCGCCCGGCCCATGCCGAACAATACCGCTGCCGACACCCCGGGCAGGGCAGCCGGCAGAACCACTTTTACGGCCGTCTGCCAAGGAGAGGCTCCCAGCCCCAGGGCCGCCTCTCGGAACGATCTGGGTACTGCATTGATGGCATCCTCGGCCAGTGAATAGATGGACGGAATGACGGCAAAGCCTAAAGCGATCCCGGCATTGACCGCATTGAGCCGGATCTCCCAGCCGAATATGTTTTTCAAAAAGGAGGCCATCACCATCAGAGCAAAAAAGCCCAGCACTACCGAAGGGATCCCGGCCAGCAGCTCCACTGCCGGCTTGATGAATTCCTTTAAGCGGCGTCCGGCGAACTCCGAGCTATAAAGAGCAGCGCTGATCGCCACCGGAACGGCGAATAACAATGCGATCAGGGTCACCTTTAAGCTGCCCAGAATTATCGGCCACAGAGAGAACCGGGGATTATCCGACACCGGTCGCCAATCGATCCCTTTGAAAAATTGTCCAAAGGTAATCTCCTGCCGCACCTCGCCATTGAAGAATATGGGCAACGATTCCCGCATGATGAATATGAATATCAGGAACACCACCACGATGGCGAAGGTGGCGGTGATCTTTATGTTACCCTCTATCAGAGATTCTCCGAGGTATTTGAATCTCCTTTTCTTAAGACTCATGTTCTTGGTTCCTTTGATAACGGGAAATCCAAGGGGTCTGTTTTAGCCTAAAAACCCCCTGGATCTTGCCCGAAATTCAAAATTATTTATTTTACGGTAAAGTATCCTACCTTTTGCACCACTTCCTGGCCCTCGGGAGAAAGCACCCAATCGACAATCTTCTTGATCTCACCGCTGGGCTTGCCCTGCAGGTACCAGTAAAGATTCCTAGCCAGGGGATACTGGCCGCTCTTGACGGTTTCGGTGTTAGGCTTGAAAGACCCCTTGGCTGTCTTTATGGCCAATTCCTTAACCCCCTTGGCGTAGGCTGCGCCGCCGTATCCGATCCCGAACTTATCCTTTGCCACGGCGTTGACCACAGCCGCGGTGCCCGGCAGAGACTGCATGCTGGATGTATAGTCGGCGTTATTCATGGCCTTTTCCCGGAAGAACACATAGGTGCCGGAGCTGTTCTCACGGCCGTAGACGATGATCTTGGCATCCGGCCCGCCTACCTGCGACCAGTTGGTGGTCTTGCCGGTGTAGATACCGCTGATCTGGTCCAGGGTCAGTTCATTAACCGGGTTGTTCTCGTTGATATACAATGTCACCCCGTCCTTGGCCACTGCAATTTCGTAACCGCTGCTGAAATAACGGTCGCGCAGTTTCTTCTTTTCGGAATCTTTCATGCTGCGGGAGGCCTGGCAGATGTCGGTGGAGCCGTTGATCAGCGCCGCAATGCCCACACCCGAACCGCCTCCGGTGACCTGAAGGACCACCCCCGGGTTCTTCTGCATGTACAGTTCGGCCCATCTCTGGCCCAGCATCAACAGGGTATCGGAGCCCTTGAGGGTGATGGCTTTCCCGGCCATGACAAAAGTACAGGTAAGGATGACCACCAGCGCCAGTGACGCCCAAAATACTATGGTCTTGAATTTCATCTAAATATCTCCTTTAATTAAATATTGCTTAGAATTTGATCTGCATCTGCATGGTGATTTTGTCATCCTGGTAGGTGTTGTACTTGGGATGCAGTCCCAGGGCCATGTCGGTATGATATAGGGTGCGGTCCAAAGCCAGGGTCAGCCGGACGGCATCGTCCCACCAGTAGTTCACCGCCGCCGAGAGGTTGGAGGTCTGGTCAAAGGTGAGGTCGTTGGCGGTGCAGACATACTTGGTGGTGTCGGAGGAGGTATTGGGATCATAGCTGTCGACCCTCAATGCCACGCCCAGTTTATTGCCGATGTTCTGGACCAGCATGGCGTAATATCCCAGAACTTCCTTTGTCTGGGAGACGCCCTTGATGGCCTCGGCCAACACTGCCGTGCCTCCAATGGGCAGGAACTGGTTGTACAGCTCGAAGGAGCCGCCCATCCGGTTCTTGTAGAAGTTATCCGAGGCGGCCGAGGTCTTTTCGAATCCCTCGTAATAGGAGCCGGTCAGGGCCACCATGCCGAAATCGTACTTGACCCGGCCGATGAAATCCTTGGGCTTGGTGGGATCGTTCCAGGTAAAGACCGAGTTGTCTATGCCATAGCCATTGTAGACGCCCAGATCAACGCTCATGTTCTTGATAGGAGCAAAATTGAGTTTGACCCCGCGGTCCCGCTCGCCCTTGAACAGCTTGTTGGACATGACGCTTCTCTCAGGCACCTCGCGCACCGAGGAGGACCTTTCGATCTCCACCCCGAACGGCCAGTTCATCTGGCCCATGGTCAGACTGAAGCCCATAGGAGACCAGGGCTCTTTTAGAGTGATCCAGGCTTCTTTGAGAGAAACCGTATTCTTGGAAAAGTCGGGATAGATGCAATACTGCGAAGTGGATGTTGGAGTATAGACGAATTTTATCCGGCCGCGGCGAACGTAGAACCAGCTGGAATCGGCCCCTTTATCCAGCGAATTGGCAGCGCTGTCGATCTTGTCGTGGTTGATATACTCGAACCGGGTCTGGATATAGCCGGATATTTTGAGTTTCTTAAGTCCGCCGATATCGCTTTCGGCGGTCAGCATTCTCTCCTCCATTCCGGCCAGCTTGTCGTGGGCAGCCGAGACCTTTTCCTCGACAGCCTGAACCGGGGTTTGTTCCTGTTTGTTAAGTTGATCCTTGGCGGCATTTAATTCCTGGCCCAGCAAATTTACCTGCGATGTCAGGGCCTCCATTTTCTGCTGAAGGTTTACTACTGCAGTGTCTGGCTTCGCGGTTCTCGATCTCTGGGCAAATGCTGTCTGGCAGACCATCACTATTGCCAGACTGGTTACAATTACCTTTACCTTGCTCATTTCTACTCCTTGTGTTTATTTAATTTTGATTTTTGCAATTATACATTTCGGGCGTTACGAATAAATTGCGTCAAAATTAAAAATGTGTTAACTTGCCGCCATCTGATCGATCGCCCCTCCTTTAGGTCCGTACAGGGCCATTTTGCCCCACAGGTATTTCATAAGAAAGTCCCATAATGCCTTGCCGGCCGATCTGCCGCTTTTGGCCTGCACCGCCTTGTTCCTGATGGCTGAATACAGCATGGCTGATCCTCTTCCCGGGAAAACCGTATATCCCTGGCCGATGGCTTCCGGAGTGTGAGCATCGGAACCTCCCACACCTGCCAGCCTGAGCTTGGTGTTGAGTTTTTGCGTGAAGGCATTGCTAAAACCTTCAGTGGGGGAGCCGTTAACCGTCTCTATGGCGTCAAACTGTAGGCTTTCCACCAGAGATCCCACCCCGCCGCACTTGAACAGCTTAAGCCATACTGAAAAGGGATGAACCGCCACCGCCAGGCCTCCTTGCCGGTGTATCTCATCTACCGTGGCCTCGGCGGTTAATAGCGGCCGGATCCTGTCTTTTAAAAACAGGCCCACCACATGGCCGTCCGAAGTGGTTATTTCCTCCCCTATTATCACGTCAATATTAAGCCCCCATCTTCCCGCCAGCTCTTGGGCTTTAACGGCTCCCTCTATTTCGTTATGATCGGTAATAGCAATAGTACCCAACCCTGCGGAGATTGACTTTCGCAGCACCTCTTCAACGGTTCCTGAGCCATCCGAATAGACTGTATGGATATGTAAATCTGCTTTGCCCATATACTCTTTTTTAAATTCTGTCTAAATATAACCTTCTGCAGTTATGAAATGATTACAGTAATGTTAAATTCATATTAAATATGATTTAACCCGGAATTAACAATTTCTTAACCCTTTTTCTCTTTACTTTATATATAATTTCAACTATTATCTAATTGAATATATGGAGATACTGAAGATATGCCCAAGAAGATATATATTGTGGAAGACGAAAAGGATATAGCCGATATCATCAGGCATTATCTAAAGAATGCCGGATACACAATGGAAGAATTCGATGACGGAGAAAAGGCTCTGCGCCGTATACATGTTTCGGTCCCGGATCTTTTGCTGCTGGACCTGATGCTGCCTGGCATGGATGGCTTGGAGCTTTGCCGCCTGCTGAGATCGGAACCGGCCACTAAAAAACTGCCCATCATAATGCTTACGGCCAAGGGCGAGGAGACCGACAAGATCGTCGGCCTGGAGATGGGCGCCGATGATTATATAACCAAGCCATTCAGTCCTAAGGAACTGGTGGCCCGGGTCAAGGCTCTTTTCCGCCGCAACCAGCCGGATGTGGAAGCGGCAAAGAACATTCAATACGGTAAGCTTTTCCTTGATGTCGAGACCCATACCGTATCCATCAATAACAAAGAACTGACGCTTACCGCCAAGGAGTTTGCCCTGCTGGAATATCTGCTGAAACGTAAGGGCAAGCTGGTGTCGCGTGACAACATACTCGATGCGGTTTGGGGCATGGACTATTACGGTGGTAACCGCACCATTGACGTCCACATCCGCCATCTGCGGGAAAAGATACCCCTTTTAAAGACCTCCCTGGTCACCGTAAAATCATTCGGTTATAAATTGAAGGACGAAAAATAATGGCCAAAAGCCTTAAATCCAGGCTGCTTTCTATCACCCTGCTGACCATCATCTGCATGATAGGCTTGCTGAGTATTTATCTTTCAGCGGTCAGCCGCCATTACCTGCTTAACATAACCATCAAGGGAATGGAACCTCTGGCCAGACTGACTGCGGAGAACATCTCCAAATCAATGACCGGTCCGTCCCCTGTTCATCTGGATTCGCTGGCCGACGGTTTTTCTAAAATCATAGGTTATCGCATAACCATCATAGATGCTACCGGCAAGGTCTGGGGAGACTCCGACGAAGACGGTGCGAACCTGGCCGCAATGGACAATCACCTGGGCCGCCCTGAAATACGAAACGCTTCCCGAACCGGAAGCGGACATTCATTGCGCTACAGCCAAACGCTTAAAAAGGAACTGATCTATCTGGCGGTACCAGTCATTGTCCGGGGTATTCCTTGGGGTTATTGCCGCATTGCCTGGCCGTTCACCGATTTCGCCGCCTACCGCTGGCACCTGTTCTTTTCATTGATAACCGGGTTCCTCATGGCCGCCGCCCTTTTGATCTTCATTTATAACGCCTACTGGAACGCCGTCATCAAATCGATAAAAAAACTGGAAGAGGCTGTGGCCCGGATAAGCGGCGGGGATCTTTCCGCCCGGGCTCCTACCAACCAGAGCAGCGCGGAATTGAATTCTATCGCCGACTCGCTAAATAAATTGGCCCAATCATGGGAGCAGACTCTGTCCGACCGTGACGGACAAAGACTCCGCCTTTCAACGGTCATGCAAAGCATGTCCGAGGGAGTGCTGGTGATTGACAATCGCCAGAGGATAACGATGATAAACACTCCGGCCTGCCGTATGTTCGATTTAGAACATTCCGGTTGCCCGGGCAAACTTCTCATTGAGGTCATTCGCCATCCGGAAATAGAAGAATGGTCTCGAAATTGTTCCTCGGGCCTCGAATTTACGGTCGGCAATAAGAGCTACCTGGCTCATGGATCACCCTTAGAAAACGGAAAGAAAGAATCGGACATAGTTATCGTCATTACCGATATCACGGATTACAAAAGACTAGAGAACGTCCGTAAGGATTTTGTGGCCAATGTTTCCCACGAACTGAAAACACCGCTGTCGGCCATAATTGGTTACAGCCAAGCTCTCCATGAAGGCAATTACCAGAATACGGAACAAATGAATGATTTCCTGGAAAGGATACACCGGCAGTCGGAACGCATGAACCGGATAGTAAACGACCTTTTGGCCCTGTCGGCGTTGGAAACCGGAAGTTACCAGATCAACCTCAGGCCGGTTCCGCTGAGGGAACTGTTACAACGAGCAGTAGAAAACATCCAACAGCAGGCCGACCAGAAGGAACAGGTCATGTCAGTAAAGAATATCCCCGATATTCTTCAAATAAAGGCAGACGAAGTCAAAATGGTACAGGCACTGACCAACCTATTGGACAATGCTTCAAAATATACACCCGAGAAAGGAAGAATTGAGATCTCGGTCGAATCCAGCGAAAACAGCATTAGGATAAAGATATCAGACAACGGAAGCGGTATATCCTCCGAGCACCTCCCCCGCATTTTCGAAAGATTTTACAGAGTTGATAAGGGGCGATCCCGCGAATTAGGGGGAACCGGTTTGGGATTGGCTATCGTCAAACATATCGCAGAAATGCACGGAGGGAAGATGGGGGTAGAAAGTGTTTTGGGGAAAGGAAGTACGTTCTGGATGGAATTGCCGGTATAATAAAGAATATTTGGAAGAACCATGAAAACTAAAACAGCCCCACCTCCTTTAAGAGATGGGGCTGTGAGCAGGGGAGTGGGGTAAACTTAGTTTTCCGTTAATTGAATAATACTCCGTTGCCGAAGGTCTGGAATGTAGATATATCCTTGGTATTCATAGATCGCGGTTCGGACTTTGTCCACTACGGTCAGTCAGTATACTAAGTCCTAACCGAATGAAAAGAGGTAACCTTTAAGGTTACCTCTTTTCTATTGGATCACCGTGTTTAATATAACTGAATTTAAACACTTTTCAGGTCGCGGCCGAATGCCCAGAAGTACAATGTCCCCAGCAGGCCAAACCCGGTTGCCGTCAGCAGATTGGCAGCCGGGGATATTTGCCAAAGGAACGCCCCGCCGAAGGCCGCCAGGGACACGATCACATCCCGCACCAGATAGTATAACCCGAACATCCCGGCCTTCTTGTCCTCGGGCGCCAGGTCCATGATCAGTGCTTTCCGGGTGGGCTCTCCGAACTCCTTAAGGCCCCGGATGACGAACGCCAGCACCATCATCGGGAATGAGTGCGAAAACAGCAGGAACAGTGGAAACACCGTGAAATTGAAAAAAGTGATCAATACAAAGGGCTTCTTGGTGGACTTGTCGGCCAGATAGGCCACTGGAATATATACCAGCATGGCGACCACCATTTCGATGGCCGTCAGCATTCCGAACTGGAAGGCAGAAATAGTGTTGTTCTTAAGGCACCAAACCACCACGAAGGCGTAGGGTATCTGCTCGGCGTAACGGATCAGGATGTCCGAAACCAGCAACCGTTTAAGGTCCGCGCCCATGAACCGCCACAGTTTGAACGGGTTTTTCTCGGCTGACCCCTGGATGGGTTTATCATCATCTATCATCACCTGCTGAACAAATAATGACACCAGACCCAACACAAATGCGGCCACGAATGCCATCCGCACGCCGGTCTTTTCGCCATAGATGCCTATCAAAGCTCCGCCGATCAATGGCCCCAGCGCCATCGGTATCCTCCGCACCAACGAATGCATGGAAACGCCCATGGTACGTTTGTTCTGGGGCAATGCCTTGGAGACCAGGCCCATGATCGCCGGAAGTGAAATGGCGGTCCAGGACAGGAAGAATACCGCACCCGCGAAAACTGCCGGCCAATAAGGGAATATGATGACGATGGCGTAGCCGAACAGGGCGATCAGGTTGAATACCAGAAGGGCTTTCTTATGTCCCAGCCGGTCCGACAAATACCCGCCGGGGAAAGAGTATAACGCCGAAAACAGATTGTCCATTCCGTTGAGAAAGCCCACCGACAGGAATCCGCCGCCCAGCGCCAGCAGATAGATCGGCAGGAAGCGCTCGGCCATCTTCTCCCCCAGTCCCACTAAGATCACCATGGACATAAGGGCCACCATCGACTTCTTCAGGCCCAGGAACTCGATGGCTTTATTACGCCACGAATTTTCCTTGGAATTGGTCATTTCGGGGCCTGCAGACGGAAATAGTTATAGAGCGCATCATAAACTTGGAACTGTTGTTCGATATTCTTATGGTCATCGGAATACAATAATGAATACCCCTGAGCAATGGCTTCCAGTCCAGAGGCGAAAGGATTCTTGTCCATGGCACCGGTATCGGCGGCGTTGACCACGTCCGCCAGTTTCAAAAGAGCCGGATCCTTGAGGTTGTATTTATTTACTATCGACACGAAACTGCAATGACCGTCCTGATGTCCCAACTCGACGCCCGGCGCATCGAACGGTATGGCATTAAGCCGTTTGGCCTCTGCGTCAACCAAGTCCTTGGCGACGAAAACGAACTCCGCCCCGGCATCTACGAACCGCTTGATAAGCCAGGGGCAGGCCACGCGGTCAACATGAACATGGGCACGGGTTATCCATTTCATACTAAACTCCTTATTGTTTAAATTACTCGTGGGCAAATTGTAAGCGATAATGAAAGCAATTACAAGTAGGCTCTACAAGTGTTGATAGAGTATTAGGATTTTAATTCAGCCCGTATATAATGTACGTACTGAATAAAAGAGAGGCAACCTCAAAGGTTACCTCTCTTTTTTAACAACGAGTTTTCCTACTTGCCACCCAATGCTTTTCGCACCCCCTCGGCATACGCCGGATCAGCTTTCTGGAAATGCCCCAGTTGCCGTTCAATGATCTCCTTGGGAACATCCTTTATTGACCCGGCGATCGCCGCATGCAGCCGGTTTCGCTCGGCCTGCGGCATCAGCCGGTAGAGGTTGCCTGCCTGGGTGTAGTCGTCGTTGCCGACATGATGGTCATATCGGTCGGCATCCCCGCTGATGCGCAGCGGCGGTTCTTTGAACCGGGGATCCTCGATCGGACCGCCGAAGCTATTGGGTTCGTAGTTGACCGCGCCGCCGCTGTTGCCGTCGAACCGCATCCGGCCGTCCCGGTAATAGTTGTTGACCTGGTTTCTGGGCTTGTTGACGGAAAGGCTCTCGTAGTTGACCCCTATCCGGTATCGCTGGGCATCGGCGTAGGATAAGATCCGCATCTGCAACACCTTGTCCGGACTATGACCGATGCCCGGCACCACGTTTTTAGGCCCGAATGCCGCCTGCTCAACCTCGGCGAAATAATTCTCCGGGTTCCTGTTCAGCTCCATGATGCCGACGTCGATCATCGGATATTCCTTATGGGGCCAAACCTTGGTGAGATCGAAAGGATTGTACGACGTTTTTTCGGCGTCGGTCTCGGGCATGATCTGGACCTGCATCTTCCAGCGGGGAAATTCACCCCTGGCGATCGATTCGAACAGATCCCGCTGGTTGCTTTCCCGGTCCTCGCCTACCAACTTGGCGGCCTGCTCGTCGGTAAGGCACTGGATGCCCTGCATCGTCTTGAAATGGAACTTCACCCAAAACCGCTCGCCCTTGTCATTGAACAGACTGAACGTGTGACAGCCGTAACCATTCATGTGCCGAAAGCTTTTCGGGATGCCGCGGTCCGAGAAGAGGATGGTCACCTGGTGCACCGACTCCGGTGACAGCGCCCAGAAATCCCAGGCGGCGGTGGCGCTGCGGAGATTGGTCTTAGGATCGCGCTTCTGGGTATGGATAAAGTCCGGGAACTTGTAGGGATCGCGGATGAAGAATACCGGAGTGTTGTTTCCCACCAGATCCCAGTTTCCCTCCTCGGTGTAGAATTTCAGTGCGAACCCCCGGACGTCGCGCTCGGCATCGGCCGCCCCACGCTCTCCGGCCACCGTAGAGAACCGCTGAAAATACTCTGTTTTGACGCCGGGCTTGAAGACGGCGGCCTTGGTGTATTTGGTGATGTCGCCGGTTATGGTCAAGGTGCCATAGGCGCCCGAACCCTTGGCGTGAACCACCCGTTCCGGAATGCGCTCCCGGTTGAAGTGGGCGTGTTTCTCGAACAGTTGCCAGTCCTGCACCAGCAGCGGGCCGCGCGGTCCAGCGGTCAACGAGTTTTGATTATCGCTGACAGATATCCCGGCGTCGGTGGTAAGTTTTTTCTTCATTGGCCCCTCCTTGACTGTTTTGTTTGATGGTACTAACTTTTTTACCCCGGAATGTCTTTGCCCCATTAGAAATAAGCCGTATTAGTACGGTATCACTATATTATCAATTTGTCAAGTATCGCCTGAAAATATAGACGTTGTTCGGTACTTCAAGAATATGCCGACGGTTAAAAATGAGTTCCGGGTTGGATGTAGCACCGATGCTTATATTAACCGAGATACGCGATTCGCGGTTTATGTGGATCTCCGGTGAAATAATTTCCACCCTACCCGACTATAAGGGAAGGGCTGAAGCATGCTTCAGCCCTCACTTTGGATCTCCCGGACCTATTCGCCCTCCAGGGCCCGCAGGATCTTATCCAGCTTGATATTTATCTTATCCAGTTCCTTTTGCACCTGGTCTCCGCCGCCCGGGCTGGAATGCTCCCGGGGGGCGAACCGGTCGGGTCTGGAAAACCGTGGGCGCTCGGGCCGGTCAAAGCGCCGGGGTGCTTCCGAGCCCTCCATTTTCCTGAAGCAGTCACGGCAGTAGATGGGCTTGCCTCCGGTGGGCTTGAAGGGGACCTCGCAGCTTGTCCCGCAGCTGTCGCAGGTTGCCGGGTGCATCTGCTTGTCAAAGCTGCCCTTGCCGAAATCATTCCCCCCGCGGGGGCCGAACTTTTTGGGGCCCCGGCTAGGAGGCCTACCGGAACCCTTTTTTTCAAATTTGCTATCGCGCTCGAACTTTTTCATTTTTGCTTTCATTATTTATAATTTACTAAAGGTCAGGGCCATCAATACCGGCTGTTCCCTTTTAGTTAAGTATACACGGATTGGCCGTCAATTACAAGATGAAAGAAAGGGTTGCTGATATGTCCTTTATATCAGCTTTTTGCCAAAAGCACGCCTACAAAACCCCCAATTCTTTTATCTATTGACTTTTTAGGGATAATATTATAAAATACATATAAGTTCAGTTAGGATAATGACTGAACATCGTTCGTAAAAGGGGTACAGATCGCATAATACGGCGCTATCGTCTAGTGGCCTAGGACGGATGGTTCTCAGCCATCAAACCGGGGTTCGATTCCCCGTAGCGCTACCATATAAGGGATGCCTCTTGCGGCATCCCTTTATTATAAATAATGATTTTGCCGGCTATTTACATTTACAGTTTTCACCCTTATAATGATAAGGTAAGTTATTGGCTGGATTGTCACACATCCATAATAGATATATTTTAACCATAGATAAGGATAATATCATGAATACTTTCATAAGGCTGTTGGGAGACCGAGTTCGCAAACTGAGAAAGGCCCAAGGCCTTTCTCAGGAAAAATTGGGGGAGAAGGCCGGTTTTGATTACCGCTATATCGGTTTCATTGAGCAAGCCAGGGTCAATCCCACCATCAAGACCCTGGAGAAGGTTGCCAATGCCCTCAATGTATACCTTTGTGACCTCTGTCCCAGCCAGGAGGATCTCAACAAGAACAAGAAGGGCGTTCCTGCCCAGATCACCGAACGGGAAAAGATCCTGTCCAAGATCATGCGCCATTTGAACAAGATAGACAACAACAAGCTGAAGAACATAGAACGCATCATCAAGATCACCGTCGAGAACGATAATTAGTCAGCACGGCTTAACGAAAAAGACCGGCATTTTATGCCGGTCTTTTTTAATTATTAACGACGTATTTATAAGCCGTTTATTCATCTGATCCTGTTTCATTTTTCAAATTGAAAAACAGGGCGTCTCAAACGCCCTGTCAGTCCAGCTTCTCTTTTATCAACTCCAGAACATCCGGCATCTCGGCCTTGATGAGATCCAGGGTCTTTAAGTAATCCCCCAGGGTTCCCCCGATGGGATCGGGAACTCCGTCAGGAGATAGCAGATTCACTTCGTTTTCGGGAGCCAGTTTTTTAACGTCCTGGCGGTGTTTTTCCTCCAGGGCTATTATCAGATCCGACTGCCGGACCCTGTCTTTGGTGCAGGCCGAGGATTGGTGCTGGCTGATGTCAAAGCCGTTCTGGGCGGCCGCCTGCTGTGAGTTCCCCATGGCGGGCATTCCCGGCATGGCTCCGGTTCCGCATGACCTTACGACAACCCTATCCTTCCATATCTTGGGAAGGATATGCCTCAGGTACCCTTCGGCCATCGGGCTACGGCAGGTATTGCCGGTGCATACGAACAGCACCTGGATCTTTTTGAGTTTCACCGGGATCCCGATCTCCTGCCGGATACGGTTTAGGGTGATGGCCCCCTTCCGGAGGATCACCGGATGATCTGCCGAAATATCCAGCACGGTTGACGGATTATTCCTGGCTATCTCCCCCCCGTCCAGCATCAAATCCACCGGACCCGGCAATGAAGCCATAACCTCCTGGGCGGAAAACGACTCTCCGAACCCGCTTCGGTTGGCGCTGGTGGTAGCCAGCGGCAGGCCAGCGCGGTTGATGATATCCTGCAATAGTGAAGAATCGGGAATTCGCAGGCCGATGGTCCCATCCTTGTCAAGCCCCCATTGTTTTACCGTCGGGGATGCCTTTACCACCAGGGTCAACGGGCCGGGCCAGAAGGCCCGGATCAGCTTGCCGGCATAGGCTGGAAGATCCTGGGAATATTGGCCCAGCTCCTCCGTTTTTCCCAGAAACAATATCAGGGGGTTTTTAAAATCCCGTCCTTTTAACTTATATATGGATTTAACCGCCTTGGCCGAATCGGGCCGGCACCCTAAGCCGTAGACGGTATCGGTGGGAAAGGCTATGATTCCCTGTTCATCCAATACCTGGGCCGCCCGGGCAACGGCAAAAGAGTCCGGCTGCCCGGACTCAACCCTTATTATCAATCCTTTTTTCCGTCTGAACATAACCTTGAAACTATTCTTGTTTCAATTTTTTCAATTTGTTTTTTAATAGCTGTCTTTTGATGGTGCTCAAATGATCTATCAGCAACACGCCGTTAAGATGGTCCGTCTCATGCAGGAACACCCTGGCCAGGATATCGCCGGCCTCATATTCCATTTCGTTGCCGTCAAGATCCAGTCCCGTCAGAGCTATTTTTTGGGGCCGTTTCACATCGACATAGATACCGGGAAAGCTCAGGCATCCCTCCTCGTAATTAACCTCGCCCTCCCGCAGATGGATCTTCGGGTTGATCAGCACCAGCGGCTGTTTGATCTTCTCATTCATCAAAGGCAGATTTATGATGCAAAGCGATTTGGAGTGTCCCACCTGCGGGGCCGCCAGCCCCAGGCCCCTGGCCTGGTTGAGGGATTCCATCATCCTCTTGGCCAGCTGGTCTATCGAACCATCTATGTTTTCGATGGTTTGGGCCTTTTTTCGCAGAATCGGGTCGCCGAAGATCCTGATGGGCATTATTTTATTTTCCTGGCCGGTCACTGGAAGATACCTATTTGTTTTCGATCTTGGAGGCCACGGTTGATTTCTGAACCTCTATCTTGACGTTCTCGTCTATCTTCAGCACCACGATATTCCTCTGTTCGTCGACCCCGACGATGGTGCCGTGGATGCCCCCGGCCGCCACCACCTTATCGCCCTTCTGCAGGGTGTTCAGCATCTCCTTGTGCTTCTTCTGCTGTTTCTGCTGGGGAAGTATCAGCAGCAGATAAATGATCACGAACATGATGATAATGGGCAGCAGCCCCATCAGCCCCCCGCCCGAGCTTCCCCCGGACGGCAGTCCGCCCTGTCCCAATGCAAATGCTATTCCGAACAATTTGGTTTCCTCCTTTTATATTTATTTTAGTGATTTTGGCCCAAAGGCAAACGGTAATAATTTCTTCAGGGTCGTTTTGATGGTCCTCTTCTTGCCCGGCATGATGACCGATATATCCGGGGCGAATTCGTTCAGCACCTGGCGGCAGGCCCCGCAGGGGGCGGTCGGCTCCGGGCTGTCGGACACGATGGCGATGGCCCGGAATTCCCTTTCCCCTTCGGAGAGGGCCTTGAACACCGCATTCCTTTCGGCGCAGCAGGCCAGCCCGTAGGAGACGTTCTCCACATTACAGCCGGTGAATATCCTGCCGCTTTTGCCCAGCAGGGCGGCTCCCACCTTGAACTTGGAATAAGGAGCATAGGCCGCTTTTTGTGCCATTTTGGCCGAGGCGATTAAGTCTTTGGTGCTTGGCATGCAGGATCCTGTCATTTCCATCTCCAGTCAAGCTAAAAATGTAATATATCTTCTTGGCGGCCTTGGCGTCTTAGCGGTTAATTAAGCCCAGAAAGCTCTGCCCGTGCTCCAGTCCTTTTATCCCGAACATCTCCGCCAGGGTGGCGGCTATATCGGAAAAACTTTCCCTGATGCCCAGATTGATGCCGCTTTTTATCCCCGGCCCGTAGACCAACAGCGGCACGTATTCCCGGGAATGATCGGTGGATGATGTGGTGGGGTCGTTTCCATGGTCGGCGGTGATGATCAGGATATCATCGCCTGTCATTTTATCGAGCAGACCGGGCAGCCAGGCATCGAAATCCCGCAGGCCCTGATAAAAGCCCGGCGCATCGTTACGATGCCCCCAGGTCATGTCGAATTCCACCAGGTTGGCCATCAGCAGGCCCTGGGATAGCATTGGCCAGGCGTCAAGGATCTTGGCCATGCCGTCAGGGTTGTCGTCGCTGTGGAGGCTCTGGGTCAGCCCCTGGCCGGCATAAAGGTCGTGGATCTTGCCCACCCCCACCACCTCCAGCCCGGCTTTTTTAAAAAGATCCAAAATGGTGGGCTTGGGCGGCTTAAGCGAGAAATCCTGCCGGTGCCCGCCCACCCTTTGGTAACTGCCGGAGGTTCCCATAAAGGGCCGGGCGATGATCCTCCCCACCGCATGCTCCCCGGCCAAAATATTCCGGGCTATCCGGCACCAGTCGTAGAGCTGTTCCAGCGGGACCACCTCTTCGTGACAGGCAATCTGAAATACGCTGTCGGCCGAGGTATAGATTATCGGATAGCCGGTCCTGACATGTTGATCGCCCAGTTCCTTGATGATCTCCGTCCCCGAGGCGGTCTTGTTGGCCAGGATATCCCGGCCGATGGCCTTTTTAAAAGGCTCTATGATCTCCGGGGGAAAGCCTTGGGGATAGGTGGGAAAGGGTTTTTCGGTTATCAGCCCGGCCATCTCCCAGTGCCCGTCGGTGGAGTCCTTGCCCGGCGATTTTTCGGCCATCTTGCCGTAACTGCCCGAGGGCTTTGAATCCGGCTCCATCCCGGCCAGGGGAATGATATTCCCCAGCCCCAGTTTTTGCAGGTTGGACAGCTTAAATCCCCCCGGTATCGCCCGGGAGATGTTGCCCAGGGTATTACTGCCACTATCCCCGTATTTTGCCGCATCGGGCAGTTCGCCCACCCCGCAGCCGTCCAGCACTATTAAAATAGCCCTGTTCATAAGTATTTGATATGATAGTGAAAATTTGACAGGAGTGCCTTCGCTAAAGCTGCTGCACTTAAAGAAGACCGAAAGGTAGCGTAAGCGAATTTACAGGATTTTTATGATTTTAGGATAAGGATAATCCGATTAATCTTGTCAATCCTGTCTTGACCAAAGGCATAATGTAACGGTTTCAATTATCTCACATTTTTTTAAGATTGTAAATAGCAAAAGCCCCCCGCCCAAAGCGGGGGGCTTTATGTTGGATTTTTCTTAGTAAACTACCAAGCGAATGTTGTCGATATAAAAGCCTTCCGACGGCCAAACGTTGCCCACGGCATCGGTGTCAAAGGCCAGAGCCAAACGCACCCTGGCGCCCAGATAACCATTAAGGCTCATACTCGTGCTAAGCCAGGCGGCAGAAGTACCCGACCAGGTTATTACTGTGCTCCAATTTGCACCATTGTCGGTGGAGGCGATCAGGCGGCAGGCGTCGGCCCCGCCATCGGTCTGATACCATCGATCATACCGTATGCGGCAGTTGCTGTAAATGTTGTAGGCGGTAAGGTCTATCTCCGGCATCATCAGGGTGTCGTGCACCGCGGTGGGTCCCGCCACCAGATAACTGGAGTCGGCATCCACCCCGCAATGCCAGGCATATAGCCCGCCATTATTAGTATTTGCAGATACACTTCGGGTGCTGCGATGCCATAGCTGCGGGGTCGTGCCACGAGTTGACCAACCTACGTTTCCATCCTCTGCCATATCATTGAATAGGATCATCTCCAGGCCGGAATTATAGGCGATGGAGGCAAACAGATCGTCCGATGTCTGATAGGTGCCCTCATTGGTGGTATAGGCGGCCTCGCCGGAGATACCATTGTTGTTCTGATCCAGATAGAATCCGGCGGTATCCCTCACCAGACGGCTGACCCACAGGTAGCCCGATCCGTCGTAGTTCTCCAGGGAGTAGCGCACACCCATGGTGTCGGGAAGTATGCTGATGCTGCCCGGGATGTACTCGGTGTAATTGGAGTTGTTATAGATCTTGATGTTCGATGTATTGAGGGTGGCCGGGTTCATCTTGCGGGTGAACCGGATCACCAGGCCCCGGTTGGCATCAACATAGGCGGTTGACAGCACCCGCAGGTTGGTGGCCTGGGCGGGAATGCCTCCGTTGCGGGGATCGTAAGTGCGGAACTTGATCCGCTCCCGATCCAGGAACTCGTTCTCGGCATCTCCATTGCTGTTCCCGTCAAGCATGTTGCCCTTCATGTCCTTGATGGAGGTCTTTACGGTGAAGAAATAATCGTTGGAATCCACCAGGACCGTGGCCAAAGGACGGAAACGAACGATATACAGGCTCGGTGCGAAACTTTCCTCAACATACATGGCCGGAAGGGTGACCACCTGGCCGTTGGCCTTGGTCAGCACAAAGGCATCCTGGGTGATGCTGGCCCGGTCAACGCTGTCGTTATCCGTGATCCATATCTCAATGGAATCGGTGGTGCTGAAATAGATAGCGTCGTTGGTGGGATTGATCATGCCCACCAGGGGAGGCGTAACGTCGTAGGCAGCGGTGGTTGTGGTAAAGCCCGTGAATTGCTCCCGATAAAAATCCTGCGGGTCCACCCAGTCGTTGCCGTTGCCGTCCAGGGCATGCCCGTGGATGTCCCTGACACCGGTGGTGACCGTCACCAGGTACCTGGCGTCATCATCCCAGCCATTGGTGGCTTTGATGATGGCCTTTTTGGAGGTCTTGTCGTAGGACACTGTGTACTGCTGGGGGGTGGATAGATGCTCCACCTCCTGAAGCAGGATGGTGCTGGTGGTGACGGTGGCCGGGTTGATGTCGGCGTCGAACAGCACTATGATCTCATCGTAGGTCGGCGACTCATAAAGGGCATTGTTGCCGTCCCGGGTGTTGATGCTCAGCACGGTCGGGCCCTGGGATTCCATGGCGGTGGTCGGCAGGAATGAACTGGTGATCGGTTCGAACGGATTTTCCTTCTTGCCGCATCCCACGATGACGGCCCCGATCAAAAGGACAACAGTCAGAGTATATAAGGCTTTTTTCATCTCTTTTGTTCCTCTCTTTTAGAATTTAAATACGGCTGAAAGCTTCCAATTGGTCAGGTCGTTCAACTGGGCAAAGCCCATGAAATCCAACTGCAGGTTGGGGGTGACCTTCCATCCGGCGCCGTAGGTATAGTTGGTGTAGCTGTAAGCCTCTTTGTAGGTCTGGGATACTCCGGTCACATCATCCAGCGGATTGGGGGTATAGGTGGTGGTGGTGGAGCCGTCGCCCATGCGGGTGACGGTGGTCTCCATCTCGCTGCCGCCGGTCAGGGTCTCGTTGTCGGTGAAGTCAAAATTGCTGATCTGATGATCGGCTCCCAGCCGGAAGACTATATTATCGGTCAGATTGAACTCCACTCCCACCGGCAGTGAAAGCAGGTATCCGGCTTCGGTGACCTTGTATTCCCAGGTCTCCCCCCGGGTGGTGGTCGCCACATAGCTGGTGGGCAGGGAGGTGTTGTTCATAAAGCGATACTCGGATACTGTCCGATCTGCCCGGTCACTGGTTCCGGTCATCTCCGTGCCGCTGGTGGTGAAGCCCAGCCCGATGGCGAATACGGCCTTCTCCAGCTTGGCGGTGTTGACCATCCGGAAATCTATCTGGTTCTGGGTATATTCCCCGGTAACCGCTTCGGTATAGCTGTCGGTGTAATAATCCGAGCTTATACTCACGCTTTGCTCATGATAGGCTCCCTCAAAGGTCGCATCCTCCGCGGTGTAACCCATATGTGTGAACTGCAGGTCAAAGCGGGTATTGACGTCATCGGTCCACTTGTAGACATAGGCACCGCCGCCGGAAAAAGCGGTCCCGGAGTATGTGATGTCGCGAGTCTCGGTCTCGGTCTCGCCGTAGCTGTCGCCGCCGGGGACGGCCTCATTGTAAATATAATCATATTCTTCCAACATATCAATACCGCCCATGCCGATGGCCAGCCGCAGGCTGAGGTCCATCTTGTCATTCATCGGCTTCCAGACCGAGGCGCCGATCCAGTTCTCGGAGCTGATCTCGGCAAAGCTGCCGGTATCGCTGCCGGCCTCGGTATAGATGGTCTGCCCGGTTATGATGTTCTGCTCCAAGAGGTCCCAGGTTGCGAAACCATCCTCTTTGTAGGACTCTACGGTGCGTTTGAAAGCCAGGCCCAGTCTCATGTCGTTTACCTGTCGGGCGTATCCCAGGAAATAATCGGTCTTGCCTTCCTGGCCCTGCCACTGGTCTTCTTCCTTGGTGGTCTCCCTGTAATCGTATCCGGGGTTGGTCCCGGGATCGATGTCGGTCAGGGTCACATTTTCAACGACCTGGCTGTCGGCCTCCATTATATAGTTGCGGGAATACAGCAGACCCAGCTTGCCATAGCCGAAGATATCCGAGGTTCCGCCCACCACATAGGTGCCGGCATCGGAGGGGTTGAACTGTTCTTCGTTCTTGTTGTAGATGTTGGCCAGGTTGGTGTAGAGGTACTTGCCGTCGATCAGGTCGATCCGGGCCGGATCCAAAAATCCCCAGCGGCCCAGCATCAGGTCCAGGTTATCCTCCAATAACCCGGCGGTCGACTGGTTGCGGAACGAATTGTACCAGGGATAGGTTTGCTCCACTGGCGCCTGGGCCAAAGCTGCTGACGCCATCACTAGCAAAACCAGGACGGTCAAAACTTTTGCTCTCATTTTTCCTCCAATTATTAGTTTAGCTTTAGGTTGATGATATTAATGTAAGTTTTATTATTCCCTAACCTAAAATTACGGTGAACTGGAATCTCACCCCCTTTCGTACTTAATGTTGTAATAATACAATTAGATAACATTTATGTCAAGCATTAATTTATAAAATTATTGACTATTTTTGCCGAGATGGTATAATAACAGTTCAAACGGACATTTAGTTACATTATTACTTCGGCAAATAAATAGCGCAATGTGTCATTCCTGCGAAGGCAGGAATCCAGGCCTGGATGCCCGTTTTCACGGGCATGACAAAAAGGACGTTCAAAAAACGGGTAAGGATTATTCACCTATTTAATTGCCGGAGTAATAATATGAAGAAAATTTTGCCTCTGGTTATCTTCGGATTCCTGTGGGTTGTTTCCCTGGGATGGTTCGGATACCAAAAGGCCGGATGTCAGAAACCGGTCGTCACCCTGCAGGGCGACACCACCGCCTACAAGGAGACCTGGCATGGCATCTATTTCTCCGGGCAGAAGGCCGGCTATTCGGTGACCGTCTCTCAAAGCCTGGATGGCGGCGGCCGCCAGGTCAGCAACCGGGCTTTTTTAAGGATCAACATGATGGACACCCCCCAGCAGATCAAGACCGTCACCAGCTACCAGCTGGATAGGAACTTTTACCTGCAGGATTTCGATTTCGTGATGGAGGGGGCCGCCGAGATAAATGTCCACGGCCGGGTGAACGGCCAGCAATTGGATATCGACGTAACCACCGGCGGGCAGAAACAGCGGCAGACCATTAAATTAGACGGCCCGGTCTACCTGCCGGACGCCATCGAGCCGATGATCGCCAACAAAAGCATAAAAAAGGGCAGTAAATACAATTTCTCCACCTTCGACCCCACCTCCCTGTCGCTCCAGCCGGCGGTGATCGAGGTTATGGAGCAGGAAAGTCTTAAGATCGCTGACCGGTCCCACTGGGCCACCAAACTGAGCCTGGAGATGGCCGGCACCACCAGCACCATCTGGGTGGACTCGGCCGGAAATACCTTAAAAGAGAACGGTCCGCTGGGCATAACCCTGATCTGGGAGCCCAAGGAGACCGCCCTGCGGATACCTCCTGATGATAACGGGATAGACCTGCTGACCCAGCTTTCGGTCCCGGCCACCGGATCGAGCTTGGATAAACCCCGGGACATTGAGCATCTTAAGATCAAAATATCCGGCCTTAATATAAGCCAGATGGACATTGCCGGAGGCCGGCAGCAGATCACGGATGCCGATCAACAGATAGTTATCATCACCCAGGAGCGGATGGACGGATTGAACGACATTCTGCCCGACAGCTTGAAAAAGTACCTGGAGCCCACCGCTTTGATTCAATCGGAGGACAGCCGGATAAAAGATACCGCCCGGAAGATAGTCGCTGGAAAGAAGTCCTCCTGGGAAACGGTCCTGGCCATCAGCCAATGGGTCAATAAGAATCTGGACAAGCAGATGACCGTCAGCCTGCCCTCGGCAGTGGAGGTGCTGTTGTCCCGGCGGGGCGATTGCAACGAGCACGCCACCCTGTTTGCCGCACTGGCCCGGGCCTCCGGCATTCCCGCCAAGCTGTGCCTGGGGGTTGTTTTTATGGACGGACGTTTTTATTACCATGCCTGGAACGCCGTCTACTGCGGAAGATGGATCGAGTTGGATCCCACCTTCGGCCTGAACCCGGCCGATGCCGCCCGGCTGCGGATCATCGAGGGCGATCTGTCCCAGCAGAACCGGCTGCTGCCGGCGCTGGGGAATTTAAAGATAGAGATATTGGAGTCCCGATGAAGGCCGGAATAGAGTTGACCCGGGCCGTAAAAAGATTCGGCGACAAGACTGCGGTGGACGGCCTCAGCATCAGCGTGAAGCCGGGCGAGATCTTCGGGCTTTTAGGCCCCAACGGGGCCGGCAAGACCACCTCCTTGAAGATGCTGGCCGGTTTGATGAAGCCCGACAGCGGCAGCGCCTCCATCTGCGGGATGGATATACATAAAGAGCCGGAGAAGGCCAAGATGCAGCTGGGCTACATCCCCGACGACTCCTTCATCTACGACCTGCTGACCGGCCGGGAGTTTTTACGGCTGGTGGGCCATATTTATAAGATCCCCAAGGAGGACATCGAGCCCCGGATCAACCGTTTGGCCGAGGAGTTTGATGCCGTGGCTTGGCTGGACCAGCGCACCGAGGGCTATTCCCACGGCATGCGCCAGAAAGTGGTGATTGCCGCGGCCATGCTGCACGACCCTTTGGTCTATCTGATCGACGAGCCGATGGTAGGCCTGGACCCGGCCAGCATGATCACGGTGCGCAACATCTTCAAGCGGGAGGCTGCCAAAGGCAAGGCCTTGCTGATCTCCACCCACACCCTGTCGCTGGCCCAGGCGGTCTGCCACCGGATTGGGATCATTGCCAACGGCAAGCTGGTGGCTTTGGGAACATTGGACGAACTGCGCAGCCTTTCCCGGAAACAGCACAAGGACCTGGAGGACCTTTACCTGGAGTTCACGGTATAATTTTTCTTTGTATTAAGTCGCTCGTGTCATTCCCGTGCAGACGGGAATCCAGCGAGAATATGGATTCCTGCTGGAGTTTACACTGAATTAACTGAAGTGCAGGAATGACAAGACCGATATAAAACCTAATGATATCGTCATCCTGAGCAAAGCCCCCTGATTGACTATCCGAAGGATCTGACGGGATTCTTCGACTTGCCGGGCAACAAGCCAGGCTCAGAATGACGGAATACATGACCCCTAAAATCTAACATCTAAAATCACTAATCTAAAACTATGGCTCTTGAAGGAAACATATCGGAATTCAGCCTGCCTGAGATACTGCAATTGTTATCCAGCCAGCGCAAGACCGGGGTCCTCCAGCTGGAGCAGGAAGGCGACACCGCCGCCTTTGATTTCGACGAAGGAAGGATCACCGGCGGGTTCTACCGCAAGAAAGACCGCCAGGAATTCCTGGGCGGCTACCTGTTCAAGACCGGGCTGATAACCGAGAGCGCCCTGGCCCTGGCCGAAGCCGAGCAGGAACGGCTGAACATTCCCCTGGAGGAGGTGCTGATAGAGAAGGGCTTCATCTCCGGGGAGGACTTCACCGAGGTCATCCGCTTCAAGATCCAGGAGATCATGGACGAGGTCATCATCTGGGTGGAGGGGCATTATACCTTCGACCTGAAGACCCGGCTCTATACCCAGAGCAAATATCCGGTCAAGCTGGAAACCGACGGTTTTCTGCTGGAGGGCATGCGCCGGCTGGACGAATGGCTCAGGATAAGGATCCTGATACCCTCGTCGGAGACGGTGGTCCATCTTAAGCCGGGATTCCAGCCGGAGGGGCTAACCCCCGAGCAGGAAAAGATCGCGGAATTCCTGGGCACCAGGCATCTCTCGGCCGGCAAGCTGGTGGAAATAAGCGGCCTGGGCAAGTTCATCACCTGCCAGGCCATTGCCGAGCTGGCCGAAATGGGCGCCATCAAAATCACCCAGACCCAACCGGAGCAGGCCAAAGCAGAGGCCCCGGGATTCAGTGCCGCCGCCCAAGCCAGCGTCATCAGCTTGATGCTGAAACATCTGGGCTCACTGATCCGCCGCCTGTCCATCTATCCATTCAACAATCCCCGGGTGCTGTCGGCCCTGGAGGAGTTCTTCTACCTGTTCAACGGGCTGGGGCTGGCCGAGGAGGGACTGTCCATCGTTCCCGGCCTGGATGGCGCCAAAATAAACGGCCAGACCATCGACCCCCGGCACGAGCTGATAACCCACTTCGGCCTGTATTTGAGCCAGCGCCAGATAGAGAAGCTGGAATTCCTGCCCCAGCTGAAAAGCGACGAACTCCGGACCTTCGCCTACCTGCTGGCCATGCCCTCCGACCTGGTGCAGATGCTGGACGGGCTGGCATCGCTGATAAAAGGGCATCCTTTGCCTCACATCCGGATCGAGCATTCCCGGCAGCGCCTGGAGCGCCTGATGCAGAGCGAGCGAATATTCGTGATCCCCAGCCGCTTCATGGAGCTGCTGGACGACCAGGATGACGAGGCCATCAGGCAGAAGAACAGCCAACATCTTTTTGAAAGCCTCAAGCAGGTGATAAAACTCCCGGCCCCGCCCCTGACCCCGGAGGATAACCTGAAGCTGGTGGAGGCCGAAAACTCATCCGAAAGGGCTTTCGGGGTCTATGGCCGCGGCGGCCGGGATAAGTATATCGAGAAGACCGTCCAGGTGCTGATGCGCCTGCCGCCCGCCGCCCGCCTGGCCTTCTTGAAACGCAAGGTCAACGATGTCCGCTGGCTGTTCCAGCTGGACAACGTGGCGGCCATCTCCAGGGACCAGTTCGACCGCATCTTTACCGCCCCGAAATAAAATGAACCTGCCGCTTTACATCAACCGGCAGAACTTCAAGGCCTCCTTTGGGAAACTGCTGGAGCCCCGGCCGGGGAGAATGCTCCAGCTGGCCTCCTATCTCTTCGCTATGACCCTGTTCCTGGCCGGAGGCTACCTGCTGTTCCACCGCCTGTTCGCCTACCTGCTGGCCCTGGAGGGCATCGGACAGTCCCTGCTGTTCCGCCTGCTGTCCTCGTCGTTTCTGACCTTCTTCATCATGCTTTTCTTGAGCAATCTGATAACCTCGCTCTCCACCCTGTTCCGCTCCCGGGAGGTGGATTTTTTGCTGTCCACCCCTCTGCCGTCCCAGGCCTTGTTTGAATACAGCTTTTACAAGACCTTCTTCTACAGCTCTTGGGCTACATTGATCCTGGGTCTCCCGCTGACCGTGGCCCTGCTGGTGACCCTTAAAGCCGATCTCTGGGGCATCCTGCTGGGCCTGGCCCTGCTGCCGCCCTTCGTGGCCATCCCGTCCGCCCTGGCGGTCTCGCTGCTGCTGATAGCGGTAAAGGTCTTTCCCCGATTGAGCCTGCGGCATCTGCTGGCCGGGCTGCTGGCCTTTCTGGCCATCGCCTCCTGGGCATTCTTCGCCTTCGCCCGGCCCCAGGGAATGTCCATCGCCCATATAAACACCATGCCCGAGCTGGAGAGTTATATGTCGTCCCTGGCGGTGGTCAATTCGCCCCTGCTGCCCAGCACCTGGATCACCGAGGGGCTGATGGCCGGAGTACGGGGCGGCATCGCCACGGCCCTGGGCCGGCTGTGGCTGCTGGCCATCACCGCCCTGTTTTTGACCTCGCTGTGCTATTACCTGAGCCAAAGGTTCTATCTTAACAGCCTGACCACCCGGGTGACCAGCTCCCCGATGGAGAGCTACGGCTCCAACCGCCGGCTGACCTCCTGGTGGGCCCGAAAGTTCCCCATCGCCGCCAAGGACAGTCTGCTGTTCCTGCGCGACCCCACCCAGTGGGCCCAGGGGTTGATCTTCGTCTCCCTGCTGATTATCTACCTGGGCAGCCTGCACCGCTACCCCATGTTCTTCACCTTTCCCATGTGGAAGGTGGTGATCACCTTCATCAACTTCGCCTTCGCCGGGTATATCCTGGCCACCCTTTCGGTGCGCTTCGTCTTCCCGGTGATCAGCCTGGAGGGGCCCACCCTGTGGTTCATCAAATCCTCCCCCATCAAGGGGTATAGATTGTTCGCCGAGAAGGCTTTCGTCAGCATCATCGTGGCCCTGGTGCTGACCGAGACGTTGAGTTTGATATCCAACCAGCTGCTGCACACCATGCCGGGATTGAAGGTCATCAGCCATATCAGCCTGGGGCTGATGTGCTTAGTGCTGACCAGCCTGACCCTGGGGCTGGGGGCAATGATACCGGATTTCAAGGAGCGCAACCCCAGCAAGATCGCCTCCGGGCTGGGCGGCCTGCTGGCGGCCTTGGCGGGGCTGGCCTACGTGGCCATTTCGATTGTGGTGCTGGCCTGGCCGGCCTACCTGTATGCCATGAACCAATGGAGAAGCCGGGTGAACTACGGCCAGGCGTTGGTAATATCCTTTGGGATATTTTTATTGCTGTCGGGAATAGCCATGTATCTGCCGTTGAGGTTCGGGCTGAAGAAGATAAAAGAGATGCAGGTGTAGGAAATTTGGAAAACAAACAAAGCGGCTGGAGAAACTCCAGCCGCTTTGTTATTAACCAGGCGGGTGCGAGGAAATAAAGAAGCCCCCCGGAGGGGGGCTTAATAAAATAATATATTTCACCTGCGTTTTGCCTTACGTTCTTCATCACGTTTTGCATCATTATAACCCCACCTCCATAAACATGCTTTTATATTATTTTCACTAATTTTAACAATCTCATTATGCTTATATTTTTGCCCTATCCTTAATGCCTTATTGCAGTACTTTAAAGCTTTTGATGATTTTTCTAATTTATCGTATACAAGGCCAATAGATATAAGACTATACGCTTCACCTTCAATATCACCAACCATTTTATACATATCCATAGCTTTCAATATATATTCTAAAGCTTTTGACGTATCACCCAATTCACGGTATAAATTTCCTAAATTCTTTAATACATTCGCTTCACTTCCTTTTACGCCTGAATTTTTATATAAAGTTAAAGCTTGCATATAATATTCTAAAGCCTTTGTCGTATCCCCTTTTCCCTTATATATAACGCCCATATTGCCAAGGGCATTTGCTTCACCCTCTTTATTGCCCATCTCCTTTTCTATTGTTAAAGCATTTTGATAATATTCTAAAGCTTTTGAAGTATCACCTAGTTTATCGTATATAACCCCCATGTTACCTATATCGCTAGCCATACCAGCTCTATTTCCAATTTCTTTATTTATCTCAAAAGCCTTTTGTAAATTCTCCAAAGCTTTTGGTAAATCACCTAACATTTGATATATAAAATTCATATGTCCCAAAGCTATAGCTATACCTAGTTTGTTGCCGGCTACGTTATCTATTTCAAAAGCATTTTGATAATATTCTAAAGCCTTAGGTATATCACCTAATATTTGATATACAATACCCATATTACCCAAAACATAAGAATTACCTACTTTATTATCCATTTCTTTATTTATTTCAAAGGCCTTTTGCAAGTATTCTAAAGCCATTGGCAAATCACCCAACACACGATACAAGTTACCAATATTGTTATAACAAATCGAGGTACCTCTTTTATCTTGTGCCTTAATATACAATAATAAAGCCTTTTTATATTCCCCTAAGGCAATTTCATTATTACCCTTTTTCTTTTGGCAAATTGCAATTTCAAAATAAAATGCAGCTTTATCCGTTTCAGAGGCACAAGCCAATGCTTTTTCAAATATTGCTATAGCATCGTCCCACTTGTAATTAACCATAGCCCTTAAGCCATCTCTTAATAATAGCTGCTTTTTTATGTCAGCCCGTTCCGGAAGTCCATCAAGATATATCAAACCTTTTGAAATATACTCCACTTGTTTTTGTAATTTTCTTATCTCAGCTATGTTTTCTTCGTTACTTGCCCTTATTTCTTCAGTATCTTCCTTAATCTCCTTAGCATCTTTTTTTGAGGCACTACGTTTATAAAAGAGTACCGCAATTAAAAAAGAAATAGCTATTGCAGCATAAAATAAATTCATTTTATAAATCGCTTCTTTTCATTTACATTTATGAATAATACATCCAAACCCTAATAAAAGTCAACGCGGAATCTTGGTTTTGTTGCTATTTTATTTTGGGCCCGGTTTCCGCCGCGCAGGTGGAACGAACCCAACCCCTACCCCTTCCCGCTACGGGAAGGGGTATAAAAGTTCCCTCTCCGTTGCGGGGAGGGATCAAGGGAGGGGTCGCCCCGCCGGGGGCGGTCAAACCTGCCGGGCATGCATGTAGGGACACGGCATACCGTGTCCCTACGGTATTAGGCCAGGCACGGGCCTGGATTCCTGTTCCCCGCCTTCGCGAGGACAAGCTTCGCAGGAATGACACATTAGTCGGGCATGTGGGTCAGGGCGAACGGCCGTTCGCCCCTACGATATATGGCCAACAAAAAGCCCCTTCCCTCATGGGGAAGGGGCTGGGGTTAGGTCGCCCCGTCAGGGGCGGTCTCTTATTTCCCCGCTATATTCACATCCTTGAACATCACCGCCGGAGTGACAAAACTCCCCCGCGACACCACCATCTCCTGGTCGTCGGACAGCTCCACCACCTGGTCCTTTAGCATGTTATACACATTGCCCGATATCATCACATCCTTCACCCGGCCGACGATCTTCCCGTTCTCTATCTTGTAGCCCAAAGCTATATTGGCCGAAAAATCCCCAGCTAAAAGGTTGCTCTGCCCGGCCCCCAGAAAATCGTAGACGATGACGCCGGACTTTATGCTCTTTACCATCTCCGCCTGTTTGGCTGTTCCGGGCTTTATCACCAGATTGCTGACGCCCGGCGACGGCAGGCTGTTGAAATCCCGCTGGGCGTGGCCGGTAGACTTCTCTCCCATGATCCCGGCGGTCTGCAGGTCGTAGATGAAGCTTTTCAGCACCCCCTGGTCGAACAGCTTCATTTTGGCGGTGCACACCCCTTCGTCGTCGTATGGCGAGGAGCCCACGGCATATTCATAGCCCGGATCGTCGGTGATGGTTATCTTCTTGCTCAGGATATTCTGGCCGATCTTGCCGGTCAACGGCGAGGCCTTCTTCTGCACCTGCTTGCCGTTGACCCCCATCCCTATGGCCATCCACAGCAGATAGGCGGCGTCGGTGGTGAAGATTACCGGCATCTTGCCGGTGGAAACCGCCGCCGGCTTTTGGGCAGCTTTGTAAAGTTTTACGATCTTACCGGTTATTTTTGAGCCCTCCCGGGCCAGCTGACAGCCGCTTCTACTGTCGCCCACATACAGCAGGCCGTTGGGGGTGACTGCCATCCCGGAGATGCTGTGGGAGAAGACGCTCTTTTGGTAGGAGACATCAAGCCCCTTACTGTTGGCAATGTAGACCTCGGTCAGGCCCTTGCGCAGGGTGACGTCCATCTTCAGCTTGGGAGCTTTCTCCTTTAGGGTGGCGATGTTCTTCTTCCCCTCGGCGATGGCCTGATCGGAAGTATATTTCTCCAGTTTGGGATCGTAAATATTGGCCCGGCGGACGGCGCACTTGCCCGGAAATTCGAAGAAGGCCTTCTGCCCGAACCCGGCGCTGGCCACCGCATTTTCCACCAGCTGGTCCAGCTTGTTCAGGTCGGTGGTGGAGGAGAAGCCTATCCGGCCTTCTTTTATGACCCGCAGGCCCAGCCCGGTGCTCTCCTTGTGCTCCACCGAATGCAGCTTGCCGGTCCTGAACTCCACCGGCATCGACTGCCCGTGAAAGGCTATCACCTCGGCCGACTGAACCCTGCCCCGGCATTTGGACAGGACTGTATCTATGAAATTCTTCATCTATTTGCCTCCGATCACAACGTCTTTTATTCTGATATGCGGCCCGCCGTCCGACACCGGCAGGGGCATCTGCCCGCCCTTGCCGCAGCCCCCCAGTCCCCCGTACAGCTGCAGGTCGTTGCCGATGGCGTCAATATTCTTGAGGGTGGTAAAGACATTCCCGGTCAGGATGACGTCCCGCACCATCGGGCCGATCTTGCCCTTTTTGATCCGGTAGGCCTTCATGGCCGAGAAGGTGAACATCTCGGTCTCGGTCATTCCCCCCAGGGCCGACACCACGTACAGCCCGTCGTCTATCTCGCCGATCATTTGCTCGAACTTATAATTGCGCGGCTCGATATAGGTGCAGCCCATCCGGATGATGGGCTTGAATTGGTAGCTGATGGCCCGGGAGCTTCCGGTGGGCTTCTCGCCCATTATCCCGGCGGTCTCCCGGGAGTGCAGCCGCCCCACCAGCAGGCCGTCCTTCACCAGGTAGTTCTTCCCGGAGGGCACCCCCTCCTCGTCGTAGGCATAGAAACCGCGCTCGCCCAGCAGGGTGGCGTCGTCCAGAATGGTCAGGTCGTTATTGCCGAAACGGGTGCCCAGCTTCATCAGCTTCTGCAGTTCCTTGTTTTGGTAGATCTCGTCGGCCTCGGACAGGTGCCCGAAGGCCTCGTGGGCGAACACCCCGCACATAATGGGGTCTATCACTACGGTGTATTTGCCCGAGGAGACCTTTTCCGCCTTGACCAGGTCCCGGGCGTCGCGCACCGCCTGCTCGGCTTTGTGCTCCTGGCCCAGGGCCGTATTATATCCCCTGGTGTCTCCCACCGAGGCATGGGCCCGCTGGACATTGGCCCCCTCCTTGGCCACCGCGGCAAAGGCCGCCCCGCAGTAGATCCGCTCCTGGGTGATCAAGCTGCCCTCGCTGTTGGCGTAGGTCTGCTTTTTAAAGACATCCTCGTACCTGGTGTTGGAGCTGATGACGCCCGGCGAGTCCATGATCAGGTTATTGTACCGCTCGGTCAGTTCTTTTTTCTGGGCCAGTGATATTTTGCGGGGATCGTCCTTTAAGCTGACCCGGACATGGTCCCGCACCGGCTTGACCTTGGCCAGCTGGACCGGCCCTTGCCCACCTGTTTGGCCGCCTTACAGGCCTGGGCCACCTTTTGGTCCAGCTGTTCCAGGGAATTGAACGAGGAGAATCCCCAGCCGCCCTTGTGCAGGGCCCGGACATTCCCGCCAAAGGAGTTGTTGACCCCGATGTTCTCCAGTTCGCGCCCCACGTAGTTGACCGAAGTGACGGCCTTCTCCTCCAGCCGTATCTCCAGGTAGTCCACCGTCCCCAGCTCCAGGGCTTTTTTTAAGACATCCTCCATTTAGAACACCTCTTATAATATATTTTTATAATTTATTCTTTTTAACCACCAAGTCACCAAGACACTAATTTAACAAAACCGAAAACAGAAAATCGTTTTGTGCCTTTGTGTCTTTGTGGTTTTGCCTAAAAAAATTAAAACTCAATTCCCCTCCGAGCCGGCACCCCCTGCTGGTAATAATGCTTGATCTCCTTGACCTCCGATACCAGGTCGGCCAGCTTGATGACCTTGGGATGGGCATAGCGCCCGGTGATCACCAGTTCCAGCTTCTGGGGTTTGCTGGAGATCAGGGCCAGTGCCTCATCCAATGGAATTAGATTGAAGTCCATGGCCACGTTCAGCTCATCCAGGATGACGATGTCGTATTTGCCGGAGTCGATGGCCTTGGCCGCAAATGCCAGCCCCTCCCGGGCTCCTTTGATGTCGGCCGGGGCCGGGTTCTTTTTGTCCACAAAGGACGGTCGGCCGAATTGTTTGATGGTGAAGCCCGGCAGTTTTTTAGCGGATTTCAGTTCCCCGTAGTTGACCTTGCCCTTCATGAACTGGATCATCAGGATCTTTTTCTTCTGCCCGGAGGCCCGGCAGGCCAGCCCTAAAGCCGCGGTGGTCTTGCCCTTTCCGTTGCCGGTGTAAACCAGTACCATGCCCTTCATTTGAAAATATCCTTTGTTAATATTACTTCGGTAAATAAATAGCGCAATGTGTCATTCCCGCACTTCATTGCATTCAGCATAAACTCCAGCGGGAATCCAGGCCTGGGTGCCCGTTTTCATGGGCATGACAACAAGGACATTCAACAACGGGTAAGGATTATTAATCTATTTAGTAGCCAGAGTAATAATATCATAATTTGCCGGCTACTGCCACCGTGGCTTTTGCCTTGATGGTGCCGGTGCCAGAATACTCCCCGGCTTCCAGCAGGATTATGTAGATCCCCATGGGGCATTTTCTCCGGGCTTCGTCCCGTCCGTCCCAAGCGTAACAACCTTCCTTGGCCGAACGATAATTGTTCAACAGGTTCCTTACCCGGCGGCCCAGCCGGTCGTAGATGCTGATATTTACTACCGCATCATCCCAGGGCAGTTTATAATTAAGGATGGTATGATCCTCAAGGCCGTCATCATCCGGGGAGAAGGGATTTGGCCCGACGGAGATGCTGGTACTGACGGAAAGATTTTCTTCATATATGCTGTTCCGCTTGCCGGGGGTGGAGCCGAAAGGATCCTTTGACAGGCCCCAGCTGGAGTAGACATTGGACACCAGAAACGGATTTATTTTTTCTAAAGTTTTCCCTTTGCTCTTCCCCCAATCGCTGGTGTACTGAACCATATCCTCCTGACAGCTTCGAAGATCCCGAAGCCTGACCAGATCGCCGTAGTCATTCAGTGACGGCCAGCCGCCACTAGGCTTTATCCGTAAACATTCGGCCAGCGGTTGATTGTCAATAGAAGTCAGTATCAAGTAGCTCCGGGGCACCATTATCCGGCTGAAGGATGTGATCAGGTGGGGTGTTCCCAGATTATCCTCCACCGACCAGCCTTTGATATCCACCGGCCCGGCGGAACGGTTGTAAAGTTCCACCCACTCGGCCAGGCCGCTATTGGGATAATACATGATCTCGTTGATGACCACCGGGCTGCCTATGGTCAACAAAATACTGCGAAAATTATTTGCCGTGTAATTCTCGCTGCTGCAGCTGACCGAGACCGCCAGATTATATTGCCCCTCCTCCAATCCGTATATCTGGGCAACGGCAGTCCTTTGATCGCTTAAAAAATCCCAGGAAATGGTGGCATGCCTTTTTTCCCCGGCATCCCAGACTGAGTCATAATCGGAGTCCTCGAATACTTCGATGACCGGCAGGTAGGCCGTATCCAGTCCCATGTTGTTTATCACGGCATTAAGGGTGATGGTTCGGCCGGGCCGGAGGGTGTCGGGGGAGACGCTGATGCCGGAGACAGCGATATCCACCGGGTAGGGCTGGTTGGTATAGCCCGGAGTGGGACGGACCAGTTCCCTCCAGTCGCTTTTCCGGTTGGAATCCAGGCCATCATAGGTCAGACCCAGCGAGTTGCCGCAAAAGGCGGTATCCAGAAAATCCCCCCGGGTCCAGATGCCGGCAGTGGCGGCGGTTGCCTCGTAGGTCATGCTGTCGTCGCCGTACTCAACAAAATCAACGATGCTGTCCTTGTTGCTGTTGGTGAAAAGGGCGATGGATCCCTTGGTATTTGGCATGTTGCTGGTGGGCGCGGTACCCTCATAGAGGTCAGAGACGGTATTGACGCCAGCCAGCCGGAGATGCAAGACTGCAAAAGATTTTCCTGCCAGCACAAAGCCCTGGGGCACTATGTAATGCGGGGTGCTGGCGCGGCCGCAGTAAATATCGTAACCGGATAAATCCTGCTCGGTTGAATCGGCATTGTAAAGTTCTATCCACTCCAATCCGGTGTCGCCGCGGGGGTCGGCATAATAGCAGAATTCGTTGACCACCACGGCGGCCAGGGAAGGAGTGATGGAAGCTGTAAATACGATAAGTGCGCCGCTCAAAATTACAGAGACCTTATGCAGATTGGTGATTCTCATTTGGTCGTTTGGCATTTTTTAATGAAGTTTTTCCGTACCCGATCGGCTTTTTGATGCTGGCCCATTTGCCGGTAGATATGGCAGATATTCTCGTTCAACACTTCATTATCTGGAAAAATTTTCCTCCCTCGGTTCAAGACCTGCAAAGCTTTGCGGTATTGTTTCATATTATAATATATCAACCCCAGACTGTTTATAGCCGCCAGATGAAAGGGATCCCTGTTTATTATTTCCCGGTAGATCGGAATCGCACTCTCATAATTTCCGGTCTTCAGAAACCCCTGGGCCCTTTCAAACGGTGTTTGTGGAATATCTTCGTACCGCACCAGATCCCCGGTGCGCTCGTATTCATTTTTTACCAGTTGACTGGCAGCATCAGCCGGAGATTTTGTTCCCCTTAATTCCTTCACCTTTTCCAATTCCCTGATTGCGCCGGAGTAATAGCCCTGGTAGGCATAGGCTCTGGCTAGATGGAAATGCCCCGGGGCCCTCCAAGGATCGAAAGGCTGGGAGGCCTCCAGGGCCCATTTAAGACCCTCTATTGCCTGCCGGTTGTCGCTTCCTCCGGGATCCTTTTGGGCCATGGCCTTTTCCAGATGGGCCCGGGACACCTCTATCCTGTCCGAACTGTAGGTGAACTTTAGGATCGGCCAGTTTACAAATAGGATCATCGTTATGATGGTAATAAGTTTTGCTGTCAAAACAGGATATTGCTTTAACCTGAAATTGGTGGCTAGCCTGATTAAGGAATCCCAGGCAAAGACAATCATCACCGGCACTATCGGCAGGCGGTAACGGTCGGCTATAAAAAAAGGCAGCAGGGAGATCAGGTATATGATTAAAAACGATAGATATAATCTCCCGGTCCCGCTGATCCCGTCCTTGATAAGCCAAAATATTCCGGCCAGAGCCAATGGGCCTACGAACCAAAATCCCAGGAAGGCGATATTCAGAATCGGGGCGTATTCCCTTTTAATGAAATAAAAATTAAGATGATTTGGTATCTCGTAAGCGTTGAAGAACAGCCCGATCTTTTTGAGCATCAGCCGGGCTTCCGCCAGCGGCTGAGAGATGATGAATTCCAGGCCCCGGCCGAGCCAGTAGCGGGAGACCTCTGGCGGTTTCAGCTCCCGGCCCGCCTCCTTTTCGGCAATCGCCTTGGAGCTTTGATACAGGTTGGAATTCTCCAGGCCGGAGCTCTCCGGCAACATGAAAACCCCCGGAGCCTCAGGATTATTGCCGATATAAAAATTTATTCCCATGTTCGACCCGGTCAGGGATAGGTCCTTATTATGCAGGGAATTACTTATGGTTACCGGCAGGGCTACTGCCAGCAAGGCGGTTAAAAAGGCTGCGATCAGCCCCAGACTGATCTTTACCGACTGCCGTTTAGAGTATAGGTAAAAAGCTCCGGCCGGGATGAATAGTATCAGGTTAGCCCGGTCCAGGCAGGCCAGTCCCAACAGCAAGCCCGAGGCCATTGCCCATCTGGTTTTCTGCTCCTCCCGGGCCTTGACTAAGAACAGCAATCCGCCGGCCACAGACATTACTGTGATCGATATCATCAGCAGATCGGCATCCAGAAAAACCAAAGGTCCGTAAAAAGCCGCCGTCAATCCTGACAGCAGGGCCGCCGTCCTGTTTTTTGATAATTTCCAGGAGAGATGCCAGACCAAACAGCAGGCCAGGCTGCCGAATATTATCTGGATCAGAGATACGAAAAATAGGCTTTGGTTGGAAACAAGCAGGACGGCCGACATGAAATAGGGATAGAATACCGATCCCAGAAATGGAACTTCAGGGTTAATGATTTTTCCCGATAATATTTCCAAGGCTCTTTGATAATATACCGCAGAATCTCCCAAAGGAAAAATATAAAAAGGCTGGTCCTTAATTTTAAAAAGGTATCCTAGCCGGATGGCAAAAGCCGCCGAAAAAATGACCAGAAAAGGATATTGATCCTTAACTATTTTTTTTATCTTTATTGAAATCATGCTTTTATTTGTAACCACCGCATTGGACATTATTGAAAATCCGGGGTGTATGCCCCGGACTTTTTGCGTGCTTGTTTTTTCCCTTAGTCGGACATCGGCAGGCTTACCGAGAAATGGCTGCCCTTGTCGACGATGCTTTCCACGGCGATGCTGCCGCCGTTGGTCTCGATGATCTCCTTGCAAAGAGACAGCCCGATGCCCGTGCCATGAAGGGTGTGGACCTTTTGGTCGGTGCGGTAGAATTTATCAAAAATATGGGGCAGGTCCTGGGCCGAGATGCCCACTCCGTTATCGATAAAGTTTATCTCCATCTTCCAGAGGCCTTCCTCCAGCCGCCAGCCGCCGGTTTCAACGGTCACGGTGCCGCCCTCATTGGTGAATTTAACGGCATTGTCTAATATCTGGCTGAAGGCAAACCTTAAAGCGTTGATGTCTCCCTTGGCCGGAGAAACGCTCTCCGGGAATTTTTTTATAATTTTAATTTTTTTTTTCTGGGCCTTATGGCTGAGGTCGTTGACCACCATGTTCAGTAGATGCAGGACATCAACCTTTTCCTTCCTCAAGCCTATCTGCCCCGAGCTGGCATAGCGGAAATTCAAAATCGAATCAAGGATGCTTGCCAGTCGTTCGCTCTCGTCCAGCACCACCTTTATAAGCTCGGCATTCTGCTGGTCGGTCTTTTTCGCCTCGTCATACAAAATCTCCGAATAGCCCTTTATCACCGTCAGCGGGGTTCTCAACTCGTGGGATATGTTGGTGACGAACTCGTCCCTTAACTTATTGAAATCCACCGCCGGGCTGGTGGGCATGAAAACCCAGCCCAGGTTCTTTCCCGAATCGTATTTCCAGAGCCGGGAATTAACGGTGATGTCCTTGCCGTCCTTGGCCACGATCGTTTCCTGTTCCCTTTCGGCCTTGTCCTGATCAGCCAGACAGGACTCTATCTTGGCAGATATATCATTCCCGGAGTTCTTGAACACTTTATTCCAGTCTTTGCCCAATATATCCTTGACCGTCCACCCGGTAATATTTTCCATGCCGGAATTGGCAAACAGAATCTTGCCTTCGTAGTCCGCCAGTATCAGGCCTATCGGTTGTTCGTTCAATACCTTCTCGAATTTGCCGGCTTCCTCCAGTTGTTTCTTTGACGATCCGATGATCTCTTTTAGTTTAGACACCTCCTGCCCGCTGATGCGCTGCTGGTTTTGGTTATTCTCCTTAAGAGCGGCGCATTCCCTTTGCGCCTGTTGCAAAGCATAGAGCTGTTTCTTTTGCCTGTAAAATAAGGCCAGGCCCCACCCGCCCAGCAGAGCTGCCGCGATAAGGGCTGATGTTTTCAGGAACAGGCTGCCCGGCAGAAAAATCGTCACTGCCGCAAAGGGCAGGGATAAAAGCCATAGAAGATGCAACATTATTACTTGGCGTCCCCTATCATGCTTTTCACCAGCTCCAGAAGCCGGTTGGGGCTGAACGGTTTGGTGATATAGTCGCTGGCCCCCATCGTCAACCCCTGCTCCCGGTCGCGTTCCTGTCCCTTGGCGGTCAGGATCACCACGGGAATACCGGCCAGCTCGGCGTCCTCTCTGATCTTCTGGCATACCTCATAACCGGAAAGCCCGGGCATCATTACATCCAACAAAACCATGTCCGGCTTCTCTTCCTTGATCTTCTGCAGACCGCTCTGGCCGTCATTGGCTGAAATGACGGTATACCCCTCCTGCTCTAATTTAAATTTGATCACCCTGGCAATGTAGGGTTCATCATCCACCACCATGATTTTTTTGGCCATAATCGCACCTCTCGAGCTTTTATTTAGAAATTTTACGCTTGGTTCTTATCGGGGCAGACTGAAAATAAATCTGCTGCCCTTCCCCGCCTGGCTTTCCACCCATATTTTCCCGCCGTGGGCCTCAACCAGTTTTTTGCACAGTGGCAGCCCCAGGCCGGTGCCGGTCTTCCGTCCGTGCCGGCGTTTCTCAACCTGGTAGAATTTTTCAAACACCTTATCCTTGTCCTCGGCTGAAATACCTTCTCCGGTATCGCTCAGGGCGATCTCGACGCTGCTGGCACGTTCAGAGCCCGTTAGAATGATAGTTCCTCCCCGGGGGGTAAATTTCAGCGCATTGGAAAGCAGGTTTGATATTACCCGGGCCAGTTTCCCTTCGTCCCCGGTAATTAAAATATTGGGGGGCATCTCCTGCAGAAGTTCGATGTTCCGCTCTCTGGCCAGAGGGGAGAAATCGGCCACCAGCCGGGCTATCAGCTGGGCGATATCAAAATTTATTTTTTCCAGTTTGATCTCGATGGCATCGTATTTATAGCCGTCCAGAAAATCATTAAGCATTTCCAGCATCCGCCTGCTGTCGTTCATGGCATTGCCTAAAAACTGGCTCTGATTTTCGTTCAACTCTCCCAGGCTTCCGTCCAGGGCCAGCTCCAAGGTGGCAATTATGGCGGCCAGCGGATTTCGCAGATCATGGGACAACATGCCCACGAACTCCTGCCTCAGTTCGGCGATCTGGTGTTCGGTGGTTATGTCCTGGCACAGTATCACCAAGCCGGTCCGAGGCCGGTCCAGCTCCTCCACCGGGAAGGAGCTGATCTTGAGATGTTTGCCGTCCTTAAGCTCCAATTCCACCGGAATAACCACCCCGGTGGTTGAAACGGCGCAATCCTGGAAAAAATCTATCAGGGCCTTGGGGTTTGCCAGATTGTTTGTCAACAAAGATAAAATCCCCTCCTGCAGGCCGGATCCCGGCCTGATGGTCTGCTTCAACCCCCATAGGCCCTCAAATCCCTCATTACTCATGATCACTTTGAAATGAGAGTCCACCATCAGCAAACCCTCGGGCATGGAGTTTATGATAGCCCCCACCCGGCTGCCTTCCCGGCGGATCTCCTCGTAAAGAACGGCGCTCCTCAGGGCAAAAGTGACCAGGGGGGAGAGCTCCTGGAGAAGGGTCAGATCTTCATGCCCGAAATAGCTGGTCTGCTTGGACAGGGCGCTGATTGCACCTATCGGCTTATCCTTCAGTTTGAGCGGCAGCCATAGCCCGGACCCCAGGCCGTTGTAATGGCCGGCTGAAAGAAAACGGGGATCCGTTTTAAGGTCCGGAACTATTTCCGGCTCTCCCCGGGCTATGACTGTGGCGGTGATCTCCTTGATCTCCGACAAACGCTCGTAATCCAGTTTTATCCCCGAGCTCTTCATCAGTTCCAGAAAACCGCCGTTTTTGCCGGTGGACTGTATGGCTTTGCCGTTCCATTCCCCCAAGACTTCGTCGAAAAAATAAATGCCCATCTCGTCGATCTTAAGCTCTTTAGCGATGGTCCTGATCATCAGGTTCAGCAAACTGCCGACCTGAAGCACCGAGCCCGAAGCAAAGCCTATTTCGTACAGCTTGGTTCGCAGGGCATTTTCCTGTTTAAGCTTGCCGGCTACGCCTATCTGCCATAATATTTTAGATAGCCCGGTGCTTAGCTCATCTATCATGGCCACATTGGTTTCGGGGTAGGCTGCCGGGTCCTTTTTGGAAAGGATCATCAATCCGGTGTTATGGCCCTTGAATATCAACGGGGTTACCAGCACCGAGCGGGCTCCGGCCAGGGGTTTTTCCATCCCCGAAATTCCCAGCCCCTCTGCCAGGGATCCCTCTTTTCCCGCCAAGCTCAGGGTGCGTCCCTCGTTGATGGCGGCTTCGGCCAGCCCGGTAACCAGATGAAAAGCTGTGTCCGGGTCATGGTCGATCATCGCCCCCTGGCTGGCCAAAAACCTGAAGCTGTCACCCCGTTCCCGAAATAATATCGAGCCGGCATCGAAATCCACAAAATGCCTTACCGCTTTTAAAAGTATCTGGGGAAGCAGCTCCACATCCTCCAGGGCCGCCACCATCCCGGTCAGTTCTTTGAAATATTCCAGCCCTTCCAGCTTAAGGCTGTGGATTTTAATGATCGAACCGGTATATTTTTTTTTCTCAAAAAATCCTTTTATCCCGATAGAGCAATAACTGTCCTTGATGATTATTTTTTTTTCTGCCTCTCTGGTTGCCCCGTTTGAGATATCATCCAGGGTCGCAGAAAGCCATTCTTTATCGCTTCGAATAAGGGGAAGTTTATCGATGACGCCCTGCCGCAAATCCGTCAGCTGTTGGGCGGAGGTATTGGCAAAAACTATTCGTTTTACCGAGTCAACTATCAGGATAGCATCTTCGATATTCTTGATATAGGCCTCCAGCACCTCTTTGCTCGAGGTCCACTCGCCTATGGACCGTACCCGGTGCAGGGTCAGGGCGATCTGGGTGGCCATCATCCCTAGGAAATCGGCGGTGGGGCGATCCATCTCCCCGGAATTGAGGCTGGTGACGGTCAAAACGCCCAGGGCTTCTTTTTCCACCTCCAGGGGCCAGCCCATTTTTATCACTGCCGGTTTTTCCGGATGGACCGTTATCAGCTCGGTCTGGGGCCCCTGCTCTGCCACCCGGCCCAGCCAGGCGCTGTCATCCGAGGTCAATCCGTCCATCTGCTTCCCGTCCCTCAGCACCAGGGGATGGACATAATAACTGCCCTCCTGATTGGCTATCGAAACCGCCAGTTCATAACCCTTGAGGGCCGGCCCGATATTCTCGGCTATGGTCTTCCAGAATTGCCCGGGGTCGCTGATCTTTTCCAGCTTCTCAACGGTTTGGATCAATATCCGGTTGAAATTGCTGTTTTCCTCCCTTTGCAGATACAGCAGCCCTCTCTCCATGGCGCAGCCGGCTAATTGGGAAAAATACGAAAGGTACCTAACCTGATCCGGGTCCGCTTCAGCATCCTTCACCACAATTGTTATCAGTCCGATCATGGCACTGGCCGATCTGAAAATCGGGATCAGTATCACATCCCCGCTGCCGTTCAGTATTTTCTCCCCCAGGCCCGGCAGGTAACGGGAGGCTTTCATTCCCTCCCAGACCGGATGATCGGCTTTGATGATATAGCTTCCCGACTGAAGGAAATCTTTTATTAAAAGTTGAGTTCTGATCAGGGGATTGGGGCTGGTTAAAAGTTCAGCGCTTTTATCCGGGTCCACCGATTCCATCCAAAGGGGCTTGAATGCCCCGAGGTCATTGTCGTAAACGCTTAAGACTATCACCTTGTATCCCAGAGCATCCTTGATGGATTGTCCTATTTCCTGCAATATCTTGGCCGGCCCGGGTTCCCCGGACAGAGCCTGTGACAGCCTCAAGGATTCGCTTAAAACCTTGTTCTGCAGAGTTGCAGGACCTTGTGTCTCAATCATCAAGCGTGATCTCCGTCTTTTTTATATTAGCTATGAACACCTTCACCAGCTGCGGATCGAATTGGCTGCCCGAATTCTGGCTGAGCTCTTTTAAAGCCTTGTCCAGCGAAAAACGGGTGCGGTAGGTGCGGTTCATGGTCATGGCATCGAAGGAATCGGCCACCGCGATGATCCGGGCAAACAGGGTGATATTCTCCCCGTCGATGCCGTTGGGATAGCCCTGTCCGTCGAACCTCTCATGATGCTGGCCGATAGCCGGCAGGATGGATTTCAGCTGGGCCACGTGCGACAGGATGGAGACCCCTATCTCGGGATGCATCCGGACTAATTCCCACTGGTTCTCGGACAGGTACTCCTTTTCGTTGTTGAGGATGATGTCCGGCAGGCCAATCTTTCCCACGTCATGCAGCAAGGCCGCCAGCTCCAGGCTTTTCAGTTTCTCGGGATCGAAATCCAGGCCCTGACCTATGATACGGGAGTACCGCCGCACCCTCTCGGAATGGCCCCTGGTGCTGGGATCCTTGGCATCGACCGCCTCGATCATGCTCTTGATGGTGCTGAAGAACAGTGACTCCAGGTCCTCGTAAAGCCGGCCGCTCTCCAAAAGCAGGGAAGCATAGGCTCCCAGCGTGGTCAGAATCTTTATGTCGCCCGAGCGATAGACGGCTTTTGATTTGGGGCCCAGCACCAGGGAGCCGATTATATTTCCCCGGCTGACCCTGAGCAGCAGGGCGCAATGCCTGTTTTCCTCGACAAAATGTTTTTTTTGTTCTATGGTCTCTACCGCCAGCTGGGCCAGCTTTTCGGATTCCACCTTCTCCCGGTTGACCCAACACCAGTGTTCCTGGCTGTTTTTCATCAACAAGCAGCCACCGGCCGCACCCACCGCATCTATGGCGGTCTCCAGAATGGCCTTCATCCTGCTCTGGTTATCCCTGGCCACCCCCAGACGGTCGCTCATCTCGAACAACAGCGACAGCTGCTCATACCTTTCCACTATCTCCTCGGTCAGGGAGATGCTCTCCAGTTCCTGTTCGGAGATGATGTCCGCCAGCTTGCCGATGGCATCATTCATACGGTCCATCAGCTCGGCCGGACCGGATAGTGCTATCCTCTGCCTGAAATTATCCAGTTCGATAACCCGGGTGTTTTTGGCCAGCGATCGTTTATCTTGGCTCTCTCCGGCATCAAGAAAGACTATCTCAAAGCCCCAGCTGTTTGCCATGGTGCCCAGTATTTTTCGCAGCCGGTCGGCCGGAAGGATGATGTTGTCTTTTATCGGCTTTCCCATATTTGGTAACTATACCAAATTTGTGCTAAAAGTCAATAAGTTTTTCTTGACTTTGCCAAAACAGTCTGTTAAACTAAACCTGCTTTGACATCTTGATCGCTGGCTCGGGGGTTTTCAGCCGATAATTTACTATGCGAGAACATGCCCAAAATAGATGAATTGTTGAGATTGTTGGTCACGCAGCAGGGTTCGGACCTACATATAAAATCCGGGGAGCCGCCGGTCTACCGGATCCACGGCCAGTTGGTCCGTTCCAGCCTCCCGGTGATGACCCCCGACGACACCCAGGAACTGCTTTACGAGATCATGAACCAGGAACGCCGGGAGCGTTTCGAAAAGACCCACCAGCTTGACATGTCCTACTCCATCCCCGGCGTCTCCCGTTTTCGGGTCAACGTCTTCCGCCAGAAACAGGCTCTGGGCTCGGTTCTCCGGGTCATCCCCCTCCTGATAAAGAGCATCGACGACCTGGGGCTTCCCCAGAACATGAAGAAGATCTGCATGCTGCCACGGGGACTGATCCTGGTGACCGGGCCCACCGGCAGCGGTAAATCCACCAGCCTGGCGGCCATGATAGATTACATCAACGAAAGCCGTTCCTGCCACATCATGACGGTAGAGGATCCCATCGAGTTCCTGCATCGCGACAAAAAGGCCTGCATCAACCAGCGGGAGGTGGGCATCGACACCCACTCCTTTGCCAACGCCCTCAAGCACGTGATGCGGCAGAACCCGGACATCATTCTGGTGGGCGAGATGCGGGACCTGGAGACCATCTCTCTGGCCATTACCGCGGCCGAGACCGGCCATCTGGTGATGGCCACTTTGCATACCGCCGACGCCGCCCAGACCATCGACCGGATCATCGACGTCTTCCCGCCGGGCCAGCAGCAGCAGGTACGGCTGCAACTATCAACCACCCTCCAGGCCATCTATTCCCAGACACTGCTGCCCCGGATGGACGGCACCGGCCGGATAGTAGCCTATGAAGTGCTGGTCTGCGTGCCGGCCATCCGCAGTATCATCCGGGAGGGCAAGACCCACCAGATATTCAGCGTCCTCCAGAGCGGCGGAAAGTTCGGCATGAATACCCTGGATTCATGTCTCAAGGAGCTCTACCAAAAGGGCCTGGTAACCATCGAGGAGGCCATGGCCAAGTCGTCCAATCCCCAGGAGTTTGAAAAATCAGCTATGAAGGCTTTTTAAAATATGGAAATTGCCGAGCTTTTAAAATACATGGCCGAACAGGGAGCCTCCGACATGCAGATCAAGGTGGGCAGCCCGCCCCTGCTGAGGGTCAACGGCGACCTGTCCCCCTGCAAGCTGCCGTCCATCACTCCCGATGACGTCAAGAAACATTTGCTGCCCATCATCACCCCGGCCCAGGCTCAGAAGTTCGGGAAGGAGCTGGAGCTGGATTTTGCCTATAACCTTCCCGGCACCGGACGCTTCCGGGTCAACCTTTTCCAGCAGCGCAACTCCCTGGGTATCGTCTTCCGGCTGATCCCCGAGAAGATCCCCACCATAGACGAACTGGGGTTCCCCCCCATCGTAAAAGAGGTCTCCCTGCGACCCCGCGGCCTGGTGCTGATCACCGGTCCGGCCGGCTGCGGCAAGTCCACCACCCAGGCCGCCATGATAGATTACCGCAACGCCCACGACCCCTGTCATATAATGACCGTGGAGGACCCCATCGAGTTCATCCACACCGACAAAAAGGCCATTGTCAACCAGCGGGAGCTGGGGCGCGACACCCTGACCTTTGCCGACGCCTTAAAATACGTCTTGCGGCAGGATCCCGATGTTATCCTGATCGGCGAGATGCGGGACTTGGAGACCATCTCCCTGGCCATCACTGCGGCCGAGACCGGTCACCTGGTGCTGGCCACCCTTCATACCACCGACGCCGTGCAGACGGTGGACCGCATCATCGATGTCTTCCCCATGCATCAGCAGGGACAGATACGGATGCAGGTGGCTGTGAACTTCGTGGCCGTCATCTCCCAGATACTGGTAAAGAGGGCCGACGGCAGGGGCCGGGTGGCCGCCTTCGAGGTGATGACCGGCTCCGGCGCAGTCCGGAACCTGATCCGGGAGGCCAAGACCTACCAGCTGCAGAGCCTGATCCAGACCAGCATCAAACAGGGGATGACCACCCTCAACATGTCCCTGGCCAACCTGTGCCGCAAGAACATCATCACCTTAGACGAGGCCATGAGCAAGTCCAGCGACCCCGATAATCTGCAGATGGTGTTGAAAAGCCAGTCGGCTTGAAAATTTACCGGAAATACTAACGTAAAAACGGCTGGAGAAAACTCCAGCCGTTTTTCATTTTAGAATTTAGATATTGGGAAAGTATTTTATTTATGGGGTGTACCGTTGCCTCGAACAACAAAACCCTTGCGTTTTCATACGCAAGGGCAAAAATACCGATAAACGTAAAATCTTACTTCTTTTTCTTTTTCCGTTTCTTCAGATTCACACGCTCCTGCTTCAATCGCTCCAGTTCCTCGGCCATCTTCCTTTCCATTTCTTCGATCTTATTCAATTCCTCTAGATCGTCATGGTACGGCTCCGCTTCGGTATCGCTATCGCCAGGTTCGGATTGTTCAACGGTATCAGCCGGCTCGGCTTCTTGCCTGGCGCTATCAGGGTTCGCTTCCGCACTATCATCCTGAGCATATTCGGAGGGATCCAGCCCCAGCTCCCGCAGAAGGCTCAGGGCTTCATCCTCCAAGTCATCCAGGCTGGTGCTTTCCTGCTCATCTGTTTTTCCGGATGCCAGCCGCGGCGGGTCTGATGCTACAGCACCATTGGGCGAATATTCAACAATATCCTGATGAGCCTCCATCTCCAAAAGAAGCCCGTTATCCCCGGAGCCGATGCCGGAGGAAGCATCCACCTCGGCCAGTTCCGCCTCCAACGACGCCAGGTCCTTGAGTAGGGAATCATCCTGAGCATATTCCTCTGGCGGCCCAGCTTGGATCGAAGCAGCTTCCACCACCAACCCGTAATCGACGCCATCCTCTGCTGGTAAGGATTCCCCTCCAGGCACTCTGGGTTCCATCGAATCAGGTTCTGTAATTCGTAATTTGGAGACTGCTTCCAAACCATTTTGGGATCCAGTTTCTGAATCGGCGGATTCGTTCTTTGTCTCTGCTGCGATTTCAGGAACATTCGCCTTTTCACCCTCCACCTCTGAAGCAGACAGATACTCCTGGTCGCCGTCTATTACCTGGGCCATAATGATCTGATCGCCGGATTCAGGCGCTTCGGCTTGAATTGATTCAGCAGTTATTTCCGGTTCTGCTTCTCTCTTTTCCGGGCTGACAGCCGGGGCTTCAGATTCTATATTTTCCGAAAGACTTTCGGGCGTTATTTCTTCAGCCGATAATTCGGTATCTGCTATTTCCGCCGAAGGCCCGTCATTTAATATGATCGGTTCCTCAAAATCGTCGGTTATTTCTGCTTCGGTGGGCTTCTCCGGCGGTTCGACAGTTTCAGCCTCTTTATCTATATCTAACACTTCCGACAGTTCTTCAGGCCCGGTTATTTCCGGCAATTCATCTTCGACGAGTTCCGGCACCTCCACCGGTTTCTCGGCCTCGGTAGCTTCCGGCAATTCTTTTTTGAGAGACTCCTCCTTTACCAGTTCCTCCGCCTCTTCGCTCCACTGCATCTCTATTACAGCCTGGCCTTGGTTAAAGACATTCTCCCAGCGCTTCTGTTCGGCCTGCTGAGCCTGAAGAAAAGCCTGTTGTGCGGCGTCCACCAGGTTATGCCGCTGGTAAAGAAAACCCAGATTGTAGCACAGTTCCGGATTGTCCGGTTCCAGGTCTATGGCCTTTTTACAGTACCTTTCGGCCTCAGCCAGCCGGCCGTTGAACATGCCCAGAGCCAGCCCCAGCTGGCTGTAAAAGTGGCTCTTCTCGGGATCGATTTTTATGGCTTTGGTAAAGAAATCGACCGCCTCCTGAAATCTCTTCTGATCAATGGCATTCAGTCCGGATTGATACTTCTTCTCGGCCGGAGTCGGATTATTGGGGTTCTGCACCAAGTATTTACCCACCACTTTTTGCAGTAGCAGATCATAGTCCTTGCGCTTTTCGGGATTGGCCAGGGTGCGGTAGGCCTGGGTGACATCGGAAAAAAGAGAGCTGTATCCTGCTTTCTGGAATTTTTCCCTTAGGATGTTCCGGTAGGTTGCCGTGATCTCAGAGGTGCTGGCTTCACGGCGGACGCCTAGCAGTGAATAATAGTCGTTCATGAGGAGGACACCTCCGATCCCTGTTTCTGAAGCTTCTCCAACCTGGTCCGGGAGCCTTCCAACAGCTGCATGATGGCCGTCAGGTTCTGCTGTTTCTCGGAGACTTCGTTGGAGAGCCTTTCATGCTCGGCGCTCCACTGTTCGCAGACGTTGGCCAGCTCTGCGATCTGCGACTGCAACTGCTGCCCCCGCTCCTCCATCTCGGCATTGAGCCGCTGTCTCTCTTCGATGGTCTGCTCCAGTTCGCTCTCCTCCACCCGTTTTTCGGCTATGAACTGCACCAGGTTCTGCACCTCGGTCTTGGACTGCTTGAGCCACTGGGCCAGATTCTCTTCGCCCTTCTTCAGTTCCACCATCCGCTGGTTCAATTCGGCCTCCTGGTGCTGTATCCGTTCCAGTCTTTTATCCAGTTCGATGCCTTCCTGTATCCGGTCCGACAAATGGTTGCTTATTTCTTCAAGCTTGGTCTGCTTTTCCCTGAGCAGGGTCTCGAATTCTATCAGCTGTTTGCGCCCTTCATCCAGATGGCCGTCCATCTGTCCGCGCTCCTCCCGCAGTTTCTTAACCTGGCTGGCCAGGTCGTTTTCCTCGGAACGGAACATCTCCAGCCAGCGATTATGGTCGCCCGCCTCGGCCTCCACCTTTTTCAGATCCTTGCGTTTGTTCTCTATGTCCTTCTCAATATCTTTTTTCTTCTGTTCCAGCTTGTCGAAGGCCTCGGTGGAAACCTCGGCCGCTTTCGATTTGGGGCCGAATATCATTAAAAGGATTATCAGCGCCAGCGCTGCGGTCTGGCCGGCCAGGATATAGATGGACTGCGGAGTTTTGATCGCCCCTGCTGCCTTGACCCTGCCTTTAAGTTGGATGTAGACGCTGCCGATCCTCTCCCGCCCCAGCAATATCGGGGCGGCGGCCCAGTATGCCTTATCCGGGGATTTGGCATTAACAACTGATTGAACCAATACCGGCTCCCCGGTCAATTTTTTTATGCCGGAGGGGAGGATTAACTCGTCCCCCACGGCTGTCTCGTTGCTGGATGCGGCAACCCCGCCCTTGAGGTTGACTATGAACAGGTCCGACACCTCGGAATAATCCTGCTTGGTCTGGGCAATGATCTCGGATAAGGCCAGATCATCCTGGTTGGCAAAGGGGTCAGAGACCACCCGGGCCAGGTTCTTGGCCACCAGCTCGGAGCGGATCTTCAGCTCGTCGGACTGGGCGGCACCGGGCTTCTTTCCAGCAGGCATATTTGCCCAATAGGAAAGACCCAATACGACGGCTGTCAACACCAGCCCGATTGTTATTCTTAAGGTATTGTTCATTAGCACTTTAGGGTTTATATCATTTATAGTATAGTCAAATATTATTAAACTGTCAAGTAAAATTATAAAACAAAAAGGCACCGATATTCCATCGGTGCCATTCAAAACAGATATGGCCTACCTTATCAGCATCATTTTTCTTATGCCGCTTTCGCCACCGGTGGACAATCGGAACAGGTAAACCCCGTTGGGAAGAGCGTTGCCCGCGCTGTCCTTGCCGTCCCAGGTTACGGACCCCTCCCTATTTTCCCTCCCCTCGAGGGGAGGGTTGGGCGGGGTCAGGGTCCTCACCAACTGTCCGGCCACATTGTAGACCGCCAGGCTGACCCGCCCGGCCCCGGGAATCTGATAGCTGATTTTGGTATCACGGTTGAACGGATTGGGATAGTTATTCCCTAGTTTAAATTCGGCAGGTAGCAGCCCGCCGCCATCCATCGACAATTTCACCGGCCCATAATAAGTTATCGTGCCAGAAAAATCATATTGGGCGATCCGGTAATAATAATCCCCAGCTGACAACTGATGGGGATCTGTGAATGAATATTCAGAGGGCTGATTGGTGGTCCCGTTCCCGGCTGTTTCGCCAATCTTGACATACCCGGCAGAAGGATCATCGGTCCGCTCTATCTCCCATCTGTCGCAGTCCTTCTCGCTCTCGGTGCGCCACTTTATCATGCCATGGCCCTGGCCGTCCAATGCTGCCGAAAGGGAGGACAGCAGCACCGGATTGGGATATTTGTCGCTGCTGTTGACGGTAAAAGTGTCGGCCGTCACTTCGATCCAGACATTGCTACCCACCACTTCCCCCCTGCCAACGGGAATGGTGCCGCCCGATCCCAACTCCGTCTGGTAGATATAATTGTTGGCCCCCGGATCATTGCACAGCCGGTCCAATGCCAGCTGGGTGGGATGGCCGTAGCCGTTGTTTCCCACCGAGATGACCGACACTTTAGGATCCAGGGTCGATACCCAATACGGATTGCTGCTGTTTTGCGAGCCGTGGTGGTTAGCATGCAGCACCGAAACCTTGCCGATGTCGGGGCCCAGGATGGATTCCACGTCCTTATATCCCCCGGAATTGTATCCCCCCAGATCTCCGGATACTATCATCTTGAAACCGCCGTATTGTATCAGCAACCCTATCCCGTAATCATTCTCATCGGAGGGGGTGATATTGTCGCCCTGGGTCTGGCCGTTGACCGCCACGCATTTGGCGTTTACCCCGGAGCCCAGATCTATCGACTGGTTCAACCCGATAGTCTTCCTTTTAGCTCCCAGGGCTGCTGCATAATCAGTGAAGGCGGTTGAGGCGTAGGCTCCGCCGCGGTCGTATCCGTAGTTCAGGACAGAGTCACTGCCGCCCAAGCTGTCGATCACCTCGTCCATTCCGCCGACATGGTCTTCGTGGTAATGGCTGACCACGGTATAATCCAGGTGATGGGTTTGTACGCTGTCCCTTAAAAAAGGCCATATCTTGCCGTATCCCTTGCCGGTCTCACCGGCATCGAACAACAACGATTTCCCCGAAGGCGAAAGCACCAAGGTGGCGTCTCCCTGGCCCACATCCAGGCAGATTATTTTTAAGGGGATGGTGGCCGGGTCGGGCTGGGTGGCAAAACGGAAGGGGTTGGGCTTGGGGCCCGGAACCAGGTCGTTGTTCGAAAGGTCCTTGGCCGCGGTCACCTGGATTTTGTATGTTGTCACATAGCTGAAATTATCATGGGTAAGGGTGGCGGTATCGCTGGCGCCGTTCCAGGAAACTAACCATCCGGCCACCCCGGTGGAGCAGCTATAGGCAAAGCTGGATTGGTTGATCGCCTTGTTAAACCCGATCTTTATCGGAGAATTTATCGCGACATTGGCGGCATTATTTGCCGGAGAGGTGTAGATGACGGTGGGGACGTTGGGCAGGATATCGAAATTTATGGTGTCCCCGGCGATAATGGTCCATGGCGGAGTGCTTTTTACATAGAAATTGACAGGGTTGTCTGACATATCGCGAACTTTGAAGGAATCAATATTTCCGGTAGGCACAGCAAACATGACATAGCCGGGATCACCGGAATCATATCCTTCAATGACATAGTTATTCTCAGTGATATAGGAGCCTACTATGGTGTCCGCCCGGTAAGCCAGCACCACATAGTTTGCCAGCGGCGTGGAATATGATGGATCGCCGTATATATGACCCTCCATCCAAGCCCCCTGGGTTGACATATCCATCACCGTCAGTAGCTGGCGGGGCGAATCGCGATTTGAACCGGTAACCGTGGTATCCGCCAGCCGTCGGATCCTGGCCAGTATATATTGTGACTGCGGAGTGGTGTCGCACTTGGTGACGAACCAGACCTTGGTGGTCTCTCCGGAATCGGCGGCGGCAATATGCTTGGAATTATAATATGCCGTCAGATCGCCGCCCCAAGTATTGCGTGCACTCGCCTCCCAGGCGGTGCTGTCCTGCCAGTGAAAGTGGTTATTTCCAGCGGTTGTGCTGGAACTGCCAATGCGGCATCTCCCCACAAAATTTTCGCCGGTGGTATCGGGAATGATGCCCACCAGAACCGCAAAAGGGTTTCCGGTGCTGGCTGCAGCCTGGCCGGATATATAGACTGGATATTTGACGATTACAGCGTAATCCGTGGCCAGAGTTTGTCTTATAAATAATATCTGACTGAAAAGTATTATTACCAGTGATATCTTTTTCATAAATACTCGCCGTTTACTGTGTTTGCTTAATTATACATCATACAAATTCCATACCTAATGATCAGGAATTTGCTGATATCAATTTAAGGCTATGGAAGCATTATAGTTATGATAAACTATAGACTGGCGGATAGTAATACCTTATTAAATACCAAATCACAAATGCAATAACTACACCCAGAGATATGATATTTTGCAATTTTTGTTAAAATTTTGCATTTAAAAAGCGGCTCTATCAGATGATAGAGCCGCTTTATGAAAATCTTTTTTATTTATCCTTTTACTTTTTTCAAGGCCTCCAGTTTTTGCCGGGTTTTTTCCAGATTTCTTTTGGCTTGGCTATGTCCGGGATCTGCCGATAATATTTTCTGCCAGATGCTTAAAGCCCGTTGGTAATCCCCGGAGCTGTACAGCTTAGTTCCTTCCTTGTACAGGGCGTCGATCTCCGGCTGGGATAATTTCGGGGCGGATGGTTGTCTGGCCTTTATGGTCACCCTGTCCTGCTGTTTTGGGGCCGCTCCGGTTTGTTTTGCGCTTCTGGCTGATCTCGGTTTTGCCTCTGTTTTGGGAGAGGTATCTATTTTTACCGTGCTGACTCCGCCGAACACCACTTTCTTTACCGGCCGGATCTTTTTCACTATGGCAAATTCCAGGTGGTTTGATATCTCCCCCTGCTTGATGTTTATCAGCCTGGAAGGTTCGCTTTTTAAATCGTAATCCGGCGGAATGCTATTGCGGTCGATGTTCAGGGTCTGTTGGCCGGTGGGAACGTTGGTTATCCGAAACATCCCCCCGCCGTTTGTGACCGAAGCGGAATTTGACGGTTGCAGTATCAGTGTGACGCCAGACAGCCCGTAATCCTCTCCGTCGAACTTTCCGTTATTGTTTTCATCCACATATACCCGCCCCTTGATGCCCCCCAGGGACGAAACAGCAAAATTGACCAAGGTGGAGCGCCACCCCCCCAGAGAAGCCTGTTTCTCCCCGACGCCGATGATGTTATACTCCGCCGAGAGCGTGGAGATATCAATTTTTATCGTCGGGTTCTTGCTGTTGATTTTATTGAACTGGTATTTTCCACGGGCATCGGTGATGGTCCTTCGTCCGTCGGAAAGGTTCAGGATGATCCCGGGCAGACCGTATTCACCGGCATCCTGAAGGCCGTTCTTGTTGGCATCCAAAAACACCAGCCCCTCCATAACATTCCCGGAGATGTCCATCCTCCTGGTTATAAACAAGCCCAAGCGCGACCTGTCACGCAGATAGAAGAAGCCGGTATCCTGGGCGATGTTGTTCTCGTTCCACCAGGAGAGGTCCAGCAGATATTTCTTAGAGAAGTTCAATTTCAACTGAAGGTTGGCTACCAGGCTTCCGTTTCGCCCGTAATGCTGGTCGCCCCGATCGTTTAATCCCATTTCGGCAATGACCCGGCTTCCGCCCCACAACCCCACATTACTTCCGGCCCGATATTTCCGTAAATACCCGGAATTATTCTGCCGGTTGTCTTTCCACTGGTCAAATTCTCCGCTCATCCAGAAAGTTGCTAGTTGCGTCCGATAAAGTGGTTTCACCCGCCAGGATTGCCTGGTTGCATCCATTGACTGCAGTTTTTTCTCGATCCGGTTGTTGACCTGGTACTTTAAGCCCATCTCAAACCGGTTGATGCTTTGACTCATCTCGAGCGACTTGTCATCGGAAATATACCATTTGGAATTGGGCCCTCCCCAGTCGACCTTCTTGTCGGTATTGGTGTAGTTTGCCTTGACCGCTGGAAGATTGGGTAGTTTCATGCTGGAGCCGGCCCCCCAGCTGTTGGTAATCATGGGATAGAGGGTGTCGCCGTCGGCATTATAGTTGGTGAATCTGCCGTCCAGCCCGAATATTTCGTTGGGCCTCCAGCTGGCGTAGAACCTGGGGCCGTAATAATTCTTGGTCTGCAACGGGCGGAAATATGCCCCCAGAAAGTCCATCCCCCCCGAGACCCGGTACTTCTTCCTGGCCCAGGTGACATTGGTGGAAACAGAGGGCGCCGATTTGGTAATTATGCTGCCGCCCGATATTTCCTGCCTTCTTTTCCAGGCCGTACCCAGCATCATATTAAGACCCCAGGGCATTACGATGTCAAACTGCTGGCCAAAACCCACCGCCCGGCGGTAAAGGGTATCGGTGGCTTGCTTGCTTTCCTCGTTGTATATGTAGAATTTTCCAGAAAGCCAATCCAGTGGCTTGATCCCGACATATGATCCAAAAGCGCTTTTATTGTTAAGCGAAGAGCTTTTTTGGTATAGATATGATGGTGCTCCGCCGTATATCCCCGAGGAAAAGCCCTTATATCGGTATTCTGCAACAACTCCTCTTATCCTGCCGTACATTACTCCCGCATTATATGGCAAATTTACATTTCTATCACCAAGGTAAACATTAACAGTGCTGCTTCCTAAAACTATCTGATCGAAGCCGAGCTTTATGGTCTGCAACTGGGCTTGATCAATGCTGCTGTAATACACGGCCAGCTCTGAGGACAGCCGGTAGCTTTCCATTTTCTTGTCAAAGGCGCTGCTGATGTTATGCCTGTATTCCTGCTGGCCGTAATTTTGCCCTCTTAACTTGTTGCCGTTCTCAAAACCATAGGTAAAATAAAGCTGATCCCCGGCCTGCAATATTGCCGGGCCGGCAATCAACAATAAAATTATGATTTTAAAAAATCTATTCATCTACCCTTTTATTTTTTTCAAGGCATCCAGTTTGGCCTTGGTTCTCTCCATATTCTTTCGAGCGGTGGAATTGCCCGGATCGACCCTTAAAAGTTTTTGCCAGGTGGCCAGAGATGCCTGGTAATCCCCGGAGGTATATTGCTTGGTGGCCAAAGCATAGAGATTCTTTATCTCCTCCGGCGAGGCTTTAGCCACCGGCTCGGCTTTTTTAACCGGCTGGCGGGTGGTTTTAATTGGCGCCTTGGGTTCCGGGATCGGCCAGCTGTGCCTGGGAGCCTCGGCAGCGACCAGTTTGACCTTGAGTTCGCCCGATAGTATCTCCGAGCCGCCGTAATCAACCATGGCAATCAGATCATAACTGCCCGGCCTGATATTGTTTATCGGTATCCTGATTATTCTTTCGGCAAAGGGCAGCACCGCTTGATTGTCCTCATTGATCATGAGTTTATTCACCGTCCAGCCGATCTGGTCCTTGATCTCCACAGTTCCAGTGGGTCGGACCAGCAGATTGCCCTTATTTTTAAATCCCAGCTCTATCTGGGCGATATTCTCCGATCCGGTGCTGTTCATGGAAAGGGACGTAAGCTCACCGCTTTTAAAGCCGGTCCCGGTAACATTTAGGACAAAGATAGTGCCTACTCTTACTGCCAGCTTGCTGCCTGACCCCTTGGTTTTTTCCTGCGGTTTGGAATGAAAGAAAATTGAGGCCAAATAAGTCCCGGCAGCATTATCCGGCACCTTGAAGGTATAGCGCACTCTTTGACTGGTCCCCTGTGAAAGGACGAAATCTTCCGGGTTTACCAGCATCCACGATTCGCAAGAGAAGGAAAGCGTCCCTCCATCGGGATAAGTAAGATTCCCTAGCTTATCCATCCCCAGGTCGGTTATATAACTCAACACCCTTACCGGGTTGCTCCCCTTATTCTCCACCGTTATTACGCCGGTACGACTTTCGCCGGGGACAACATTCAGATCCACCCGGGGGGGCCAAACATTCAATGAGATTGGTGACTGCCCAAAGGATAGGGAAGTCCAAATAATGTTAATCAGTAAAAAAAGAGAACTTTTAGCCATTAGCATAGTAAATTATTTAAACTAAAAGCGAGGCACCCCTTAATAAAAGTGATGCCCCGCTTTGTTAAGCAAGCGCCTACGGGGTTGCAGTCAGCGTGTAGGTGATGGTGTTGGTATAGATGCCGGCCATCGCTGGATCCGGGATCAGTATGTCCAGGGTTGTGGTCAGGTCCGTCCCTGCGCCCAAATTCTTATACTCGATCGCAGCACAGGTATATGCTGTGGTCGGAGCCAGAGTAAACTCCCCGTCAACCCAGGTGCCGGCTCCACCGCTACCGGTATAGGTCAAGTTAGCAGAGGGGAAGATTTCGGTTGCGTCAACGGTGTGGGTCAGGTCCTGATCCTTGTTGAGCTTCAGGTGCCAAGCGATCTTTTGATTGGTCCTGACATTGACATTAACTGCGTCTGAAGCATTGTCGCCGGGGATCAGGATCCCGAAATCGATTGCCGCCACGTCTAAAGTCAGGGTCCAAACACCGCCGACTGTAACCTGAACATCAACGTCGCTGGTTACATCTGCAGGCTGTGCCATTGCCATCCCGGCAAACAGTGCGACTACTAAGCTGGCAAGCAAAAGTTTTTTCATGGATCTACCTCCTTACTAAGTTGATAATTATTTTTAACTTGTTGTCTTAACAATAATTGCATGCAATTTTTGTTCCATTTACTCTATTATTTCATATACTACATTTTGTGTTTTGACCTTTGTCTGCATACACTATATACTTGAGAATTATTTTTATAAAATTTAAGTGCAAAATCTTGTCTTGCGTTTTGCACTTTTGTGCGTTCTTGGTATCATTAATGATGCCAAAATATATCATATCTTTTCTATGATTTCCAAAATTCGTAACCATTCAGCCACAAAAGGCACAACGGGCACAAAATGGATATGAAAATGAATTGCTGGGGCTTTGTGATAATCTAAGGCCGATGTTTTTTAATTTTAATCATTTTACGACCAGTGCCTTTAGCGAAAATATACATTTCAAGAAAATTATTTTGTGAATTATGTGCTTTCTGTGGTCAATTCAGGGAAAAGATGCCACAACTATGATGCCGGTATGGTGGGCGATGAGGGGATCGAACCCCCGACCTCCTGCGTGTAAAGCAGGCGCTCTAACCAAGCTGAGCTAATCGCCCAATGATAAAATAAGGCCTTTGTATGATTGTAGTATATATCATTTTAAGCCATTTTGTCAAGCAATACCCAGTCCGGAAATAGAGCAAAACAAACTATGGGATATTTAAATATTCCATAGTTTGTTTATACACCTCTCTTTGTTTTAAGATTTATATTTGCAAGTTGTGCCTGAAAATAACTATCACTATCATTTGGGCTCGGCTACAAAAGATGCTTCAAATTGGTAATCGCCAGCCAGCGTATTGTCGGCAAGCACATATCTTATATCCAGGGAGACGTTGGAACCTCTCTCGATCTTATAACTTTCGTATATATCGTGCAAACTCCCATTGGCTTCACGGAAATCCTTTTCACCGGACAGCCTGTACAGTATTTTACCTTTCAGACCATTGATCGAAGGATCTATCTGTCCCATTACCCTGGCGCCATCACTGCTGTTACACCACACTTTTAGGACAATGGCTTTCGGCAGATCAACATACCCCCTGGTTTTATCTTCGTTGCTGACACTTAAAATATTTGAGGCGCTCAGAACTTCGATCCGGGCCTTTTTAGCCACGCTTACCGATACATTAACGGTCCGGGAGATATCGCTGGGGGTCAATAAAGCAACCGTCTGGCCGAAAACGAATTTTGCGCTTATTGCCAGGGTCGCGATCATTATTATTTTGACATGCTTTTTCATTTTGTTCTCCTGACAATATATAAAGCATTGGGCATGCCAAAATGATATTCAATTTATATCTTCTTTAATCACATAGTGTTATATGGATTATTTTTTATTTTCCGCTTATTATTTATCTATTTTTTGTCAAATATATGTGACAGTAGAACTCCATAAAGGACAAAAGCCCCGGCGTATAAAACGCCGGGGCTTTAATATTATTAGGTTATTCTCCCAGATCGCCCATGTAGCCGATAGGGTCGACCGGGGTGCCGTTCATCCGCACTTCATAATGCAGATGCGGGCCTGTGGAGCGCCCGGTGGACCCGACAAACCCTATTATCTGGCCTTTTTTCACCCGGTCGCCGATCTCCACGTTGAATTTGGAAAGGTGCCCGAATCTGGTGGTATAGCCGGTTCCGTGATCCAGCTCGATCAAATTGCCATAATCCCCCACCCGGCTTCTAATGGTCACTACTCCCTCGGCCGGGGCGCTTACCGGTGTGCCCCGGGGCACGGCAATGTCCAACCCGTAATGGTTCTCCGAATGCCCGCTCCGTCTCCATCTCCTGACCCCGAAAGTGGAGGTCATCTTGCCGAACAGGGGCGCCAGCTCCGGCGTAGCCGAAAGCAGACATTCCTTGGTCTCCAGATAGCTGTCCACTTTTTTGAGATCTGCTACCTGCTGAAAAATATCGGGGCTGACCTTGGATTCCAATTGGGTAGTTTCGATCGGATGGCTTATGTCGTACTTACCAAGAATGATCGGCGATTCAGGGCCTCCGGCAGCCTCTCCTTCTTCCACGATGTTGGCGGTCTTGAAACCGGCCTGGATCTTTACCTTTACCGCCAGTTTGCGCAGGTTGTCCACCTGCCGGGCCAGGTTCCCCACCGATGCCAGGTAATTGCTGCGCTCTTTCTTCAGCTGAGCCTGGAGTGATGAGATGTCGCTGGCCAGCGAATCCTTGACATGGTCGTAGCTTTTCCGCTCGACCCGCAAAACCTTGTTTTCCTTGAAGGTGGGTTCAAAGGCCGTCTTGAGTTTGTAATGGAACAGATAATGCCGGGCGATAAAAAACCCGGAGATGCCCACCGCCGCTACTGTAACCAGCAAAATGGCATTCAGCCACCAAGAGTGAAGGAACACCGACTTCCCGTGCTCGCCGTGATGCGGAAGGATGATGAAGGAATATGACTTTTTAAATATCATATATCTTCTCCTCTTTTTTACCACAAAGACACCAAGCCACCAAATACAAAAATCACAATTTACGATTCACATTTCACGGTTTTTTGTGTTCTTTGTGCCTTTTGTGGTTAATTAGGTTTCAGTACGCCCAGTTTCTTTCCAACCTTGGTGAACGCCGCTATAGCCTTGTCCAGATGCTCCCGTTCGTGGGCGGCTGAGATCTGGACCCTGATCCGCGCCCGGCCCCGCGGCACCACCGGATAGAAGAAACCTATCACGTAGATGCCCTCTTCGTACAGCTGCCGCGACATCTTCTGGACCGCCTCGGCCTCGTGCAGGATGATGGGGACGATGGGGTGGATGCCTTCCCGGATGTCGAAGCCGGCTTGCTTTATCTTCTGCCGGAAGTATTTGGCGTTGTCCATCACCTTGTCGCGCAGGGCGGTCGATGTCTCCATCATCTCGATGGCCTTGATGGTGGCGGCCACCACCGAGGGGCTGATGGTATTGGAGAACAGGTAGGGACGGGAGCGCTGGCGCAGGATGTTTATGATCTCCTGGCTGGAAGCGATGCAGCCGCCCGAGGCCCCGCCCAGCGCCTTGCCGAAGGTGGTGGTGATGATGTCCACCCGGCCCATCACGTCGGCGTGCTGGTGTGTGCCCCTTCCGGTCTTGCCAATGAACCCCGAGGCGTGGCTTTCGTCCACCAGCACCATGGCCTCGTAGGACTCCGCCAGGTTGCAGATCTGCTCCAGCGGGGCCAGGTCGCCGTCCATGGAAAAGACCCCGTCGGTGACGATCATCCGGAAGCGCGAATTTCTGGTCTGCTTTAAATGAGCTTCCAGATCGTGCATGTCCATGTGCTTGAAGCGGCGCCGCTCGGCCTTGCATAATCTGATGCCGTCAATGATGGAGGCGTGGTTCAGCTCGTCCGAGATCAAAGCGTCCTCCTCCCCTAAAAGAGCCTCGAACACTCCCAGGTTGGCATCGAAGCAGGAGGAATAGAGGATGGCGTCCTCCATGCCCAAAAATTTGGAGATCTTCCGCTCCAGTTCCTTGTGCTTGTCCTGGGTGCCGCAGATGAACCGGACCGAGGACAGCCCGAAGCCCCGCTCCTCCAGGCCCTGCTTCGCCGCGGCCACGATGGCCGGGTGGTTGGAGAGCCCCAGGTAGTTGTTGGCGCAGAAGTTGATGACCTCCTTCTGGGGCGAGTTGGCCGGGTACTCCACCTTGATGCTGGCCGCCTGGGGCGTGTGGATGTAGCGCTCCTCCTTGAAAAGATCGGCGTTCTGCAGTTCCACCAGTTCGTTGCGATAAAATTCCTTTACCTTTTTATGCAGGGCCATTACTTGTATCCTTCCCTAAAGACGGCGTTCCCGATTTCCTTGATGTCTTTCGAATCCAGAGATACAAGCTGCATCATGATGTTTTTATTAGTATTGATATTGGGATACTTAGCTTTGTTTTTCAGAATATACTTGGAGATATCCTCAAATAGCTTGGTCACTGCCCTGCCGTGCGAGAGTTTATTGTTGCCGATATCCTGACTCAGGATATCCGATAGTGACAGGTGCGGCATTCTTCCATAACAGTTCTCTGATAATTTCGCCCGGTATTCCAGCTCCCATTGCCTGAATCCGAAAAGCCAGTGCCTGGAATCCAAGGCATGCTGCCCTTCGTGGATGACCGTTGAGGTGTTGAAATAGTGATCTAATAACAATCTGATGCACGCCGCTTTTTGTTCATCAAGAGAACAATCCTTATATGGTTGTATGGCTTCGTCCATGGCCTTGAGTTTGAGTTGGTTCCCCAGCCAAGATGAATAAAATACATCAAGGGGCGGACGATCTATAAAACCTTCCTCCTTTTCTTTATCCTCCGCTAATATTTTTGACCTTTTATTTTGATCGTTCAATAATTCCCATCTGCCGTAAGCGGCCCCATATTTGGGATCCATGACCACGAAGAATTCCTTGGTTTGCGACAAGAACCCGGATGTAGTCCATCCGCCATTCTGGCCTTGGTAGTTCCAGTACCAACTGTTGAAACCGTTGGATACCATGTTTTTCAGGACCACCATCCGCAGCTTTCCGGTCTTTCCCCATTGGGATATTTCCCTCATGGTATCCAGCGTTACATGCCCGAAAAGACCACCCCAATAACCGTCTATATATCCATAATGTATTATGACATGGAACTTTTTTTCGATCCTGCCGTTGACCTTGTTCAACCAACCCTTGTTGTGTTTCCTTGTTTTCCGGATATCGGGAAAAAGGCCGGCTATTTCGGCATATATCGGTACAAGTCGCGGCAGCAGGTCTTTTTCTTTTAATCTCCCCTGCACCGCCTGCTGCCGATAAAATTCATCAAGGGTTTTCTTGAGCGTCTCGCGGAAAATAATAAATTTCGACACTTTCTCAAAAGATTGGAACATGTTGTCGTCATCCGGGGCTTGTTGCCGGGCCTTTTCAAATTCCATCTTGGCTTCATCGTAGAGCAGCAAACGTTCGTACAACTGACCCATGGTGCAATGATAATCCGGTTCTCGTTTATCGCGCATTATGGCCGATTGGTAGAGGGAATTCCATTCCCCGGGGCAGTAAGATGACGTTCCGCTTTCGTCAAACAGGTATTGTGATTTCCAAATACGGTATGCCTGGTCGTATTCGCCACCTTCGACATAGGCCACATGGAGAAGGTTATTGGCCTCCAGTAGGTATGGATTCAAGCGCACCGCTGTTTCCAGCTCGCGCTTCGCCTCGTCTTTTTTATTTAGCCGAAGGCAGGTCTTGGCCAGTGATAAGCAATAATCGGCATTGGCGCTGTCTAACTCTATTGCCCGGGAGTAGCTCCGCGCCGCCTGTTCATAGTCGGCTCGGGAAAATAGTATGTCGCCCTGGACGAAATAATTTTTCGCCTCTTGGGGCTCGGCCCCGATGGCTTTTTGAATTGACTCCAATGCACCGGAGTAATTTTGGCGATAGTAATATTGCGCAAACGCCTTGTTCCGCAGGGCCTCCGGCTGCTGGGGATTATCCTTCAATATGTCGTCCAGTATTTTTTCCGAACCATTCAGATTATACTGCCACCAAATCGTATTATATTTTTGCATCAGGGAATCCATAGAAGCTTCTCCTGGTTTTGCAGCGATTATTATACATACGCTAATCGCTAAGATGATTTTTATACCAGCATGAAATTTTATCTTAATATCCTTCCCATGCTGGCCGCCTGGGGCGTGTGGATGTAGCGCTCCTCCTTGAAAAGATCGGCGTTCTGCAGTTCCACCAGTTCGTTGCGGTAAAATTCCCTTACCTTGATGTGAAGTGCCATGGTGAGTTGGTGATTACCCCTTGTGTTATATTAGAAGAAAAAAGTTAACTGGATCGACAGTACTCTGCAATTTTCACTTTGCGAGTTAACTGTTTTTGCGCTACGTATTTTTGTTTGTGCGATTGTGCGTATGTGCGAGACGGACACGTGAGCCAGCTTCATACCTTTTTTTATGTGCTAAGTCGATCAATCATCATGGCTGTGGCGATGATGTATGTCCGGGTTATGTGGGTGTTTGTGATTGACAGGAACGTGTTTGTGCGGATGGGAATGCGTTTGTGAGACACGGCTTGCGGAATGTTCGTGGGTATGGTGCCCGTCAATGTGGTCATGAATATGATCGTGCTTGAATTCAAAATGCGTATGCAGGTGCGTATGTTTTTCGGTGAACAATAAAAAGGCACCAACCACGATAAACGGCAAAGCAATAAAAAAAAGCGTGTTGGGCAGTTCCCGGAAGATCAAAAAGGAAAGGGCCGAGCCGATGAAAGGAGCAGTGGCAAAATATCCGCTGGTGCGGGCTGTGCCCAGTTCACGCAGGGATAAAATAAAGAAAACAATGCTCAGGCCGTAGCAAAAAAGGCCCAAAAGACACGCGAGCAATACTTTTACCAAACCGGGGAATGGGTTCCCAATAATTAACGCCACTGCCAGGCTTATAGCACCGGCCACAATGCCTTTGACGATAACAATAGCTACCGGGTCTTTGGCCGAAATGTTTCTGGTGAAATTATTGTCCAGGCCCCACAGGACGCAAGCCGTTGCAACACCCAAGGCCCCAAGCGAAAAGCCCCATTTGCCGGACAGGTCAACTGATAATAAAATGACAGCGATGGTTACAAAACCAACAGCCAGCCAAATGCGTTTACTGATGGCTTCCCGAAAAGCTATAAAAGCAATCAGCGCAGTAGCGACGCCTTCAAAATTTAGAATTAGCGAGGCTGTTGCCGCAGGAGTGTGTTTTAAGCTGAACAGCAGAACAATCGGGGCGGTGATACCGCCAAAAAATGTTGCGGCGACCAGCCAAGGCAAGTCAGCCCGGCCTATTTTGGCTTCTTTCACCGGGTCATTTTTCGTAATACGCCGGATAAATTTGTAAAACAACAAACCGAGGCCGCTGCCCAGATAAAGAAATGAAGCCAATAAAACGGGTTGAATATCGCTTAATAATAATTTGGCTAAAGGCGCGCTGGCTCCGAACAATGACGCGGCCACTAACGCGTATAATATGGATTTATTCTTGCTATACATAATATCGTTTCAGGATTGACACCTCTAACATGTTTGCGCCCATATTAGCAAACACACGACAACAACACAGCAACGGTAAATAGCGATCTTCCTCCTCGTTTTAAGCATAAACGGCGGGACGGGAGTTAATTCCTTTACCCTGAAGCGCCATGATGAGTTGGTGATTACCCCTTGTATTATATTAGAAAGATAAAAGTTAACTGAATCATTGTTTGTTTGCTGGTGGGGCATTACCTGAAACGAATGCTAATTAGACATTTCGCAATCTTGGAATCAGCATTCTAATTTTATTAATATAATCATTTCTATTACATGCATAGTGCATTTCCCTATGACAGTTCGGGCAAAGCGCAAGAACATTATCTATTGTATCACTACCACCGTCAGAAAGTGACTTAAGGTGATGCGCTTCTAAGTAGATTGTACCATCATCCTTAATGAATGGTCCTTCCTTATTACACTTTTCGCACTTACCTGTAGCACTTTTTAAAATCCATGCTTTAACTAAAGGATCCCTCTTGTAAATATATGTGTCCTTTTGTAACACCTTATCTGGTGTATTTACCCCGATTGGTTTACCAGTCTCAATCTTTGAAGAAAGAATAGTTGCACGTCTTTCATACTCATTAGCATCTTCAGTAGGCTCATAAATAGTTTTATCAAAAATGTTTTTCTTTTCCAATATATTTTTTATTTCATAAAACACATTGGGCCCTATATTTTTTGCAGGCAAATACCCTTTGATGCGTGGCAGACACAATGACTCCATAACAGATGAAATATTCTGCATTCTATACTCTATTGAACCCTTAGTTCTGTTTTTTAATATGCCGCTTCTTAAATCTCTGTTAATTTCAGATTTATTGCAAGGTTCATTCCTTGTTTCTTTCTCAAGCATTTGGAGGTAAGCATCTACAGCAGCAGATAATTCCTCCTGCGACCATGTTACATTGTCGTTTTGCATGTCTACAATGACATCATCATTTAATAAAGTTCCATGGTTTTCTGGTAGTGCATACCCTGAAGAAATAAGACGTGATTTAGCAATATTCAACTCTTCATCTGTAAAAAGAGATTTCCACTTGGGTTGTAGTGCAATAGCCTCAGCAGTTAAATCTAAACGTTTTAATCCCCAAAGTTTAGTAAATCCATCCGAGAGCTTTATTGTGTGAATAAGTTTTTTCGCTGTGCCAACACCCCCAAGTTCATTTATCATTTGGATGAAGCCTGCAGGGTTATAATTACATTCTTTCTTTGCGGTAACAGCTGCCATACGTAAGGCATCTGTAAAACTATATTCAAGATCATTAAACTCTTTGCTTTCTTGATTCATATACCCTCTTTTATTGGTATTGTGCAACAATATTTCACATCAATATTAACCTTTGTCCAACACACAACAACAAGCATAAACGGCGGGACGGGAGTTAAATCCCTTCCCGCCGCATAGTTACTCTCTAAATTACGGCTTGCAATAAGTAGATTGCTTCGTTTGTCCGGTACATTGGTCTTCTCGCAATGACACGTAAGCCCGTATGCAGGCATGCTTGCAATGACGCCCCCTCTCCAAATTTATTTGGAGAGGGCCGGGGTGAGGTCAAGACGGCCTGGATTCCCGCTGGAGTTTATCCTGAGCAAGGCCGAAGGGCAGGAATGACACCCAGAAAGAAAATCCTCTGTGCCTCAGTGTCTCTGTGGTTTGATCCCGTTCATGGATTCCCACTTTCACGGGAATGACCCCCAGAAAGAAAACCCTTGGTACCCCTAAAATTTATACCCGGAATCTGCGCAAATCTGCGCAATCTGCGGATAGCGTGCCCCTATAGCCCGTACTTGGCGATGATCTGGTCCTTCTTCAGCCCCAGTATCCCGTACTTCTCCCCGATCTTGGTAAACGCCGCCAGGGCCTTGTCCAAATGCTCCATCTCATGCCCGGCCGAGATCTGGGTGCGTATACGGGCCTGCCCCTGGGCCACCACCGGGAAGAAGAAGCCCGTCACATAGATGCCCTCGGCGTACAGGTCGCGGGCGATATCCTGGGACAGCTTGGCGTTGTACAGCATCACCGGAACGATGGGGGTGTCGCCCTGTTTCAAATCGAACCCGGCCTTGGTTAGCCCCTCGCGCCAGTACTTGGTGTTCTTCTCCAGCTTGTCCCTGCGGTCGGTTGATTTGGACAGCAGTTCCAAAACCTTGATGGACCCGGCCACCACTGCCGGAGGCATGGTGTTGGAGAACAGGTAGGGACGGGCTCTCTGCCGGCACATCTCGGCGATCTCTTTGGGGCCGCTGACCGAACCGCCGGTGGCCCCGCCCAAACCCTTGCCGAAAGTGGTGGTGACGATGTCCACCCGTTTCATCACGTTGTGGTACTCGTGGGTGCCCCGGCCGGTCTTGCCGATGAACCCGGTGGCGTGAGAATCGTCCACCATCACCATGGCGTCGTACTTGTCGGCCAAGTCGCAGATCTTGTCTAATGGAGCGATGTCGCCGTCCATGGAGAACACCCCGTCGGTGATGACCATCCGCAGGCGGCAGCTCTGGGCCTCCTGCAGTTTTTCTTCCAGGTGGGACATGCTGTTGTGCTTGTAGTTGAACATCTGGGCCTTGCACAGCTTAAGGCCGTCGACGATGGAGGCGTGGACCAGCCGGTCCGAGATCATGGCGTCCTCCGGGGTCAGCACCACGTCAAACAACCCGGCGTTGGCTTCCATGCAGGAGGGGAACAGGCAGGTGCCCTCCATCCCCAGGAACTCGCTCATCTTTTCCTCGAGCTCGTTGTGGATGTCCTGGGTGCCGCAGATGAAGCGGACCGAGGACAGCCCGTAGCCCCTCGAATCCAGGGCCTCATGGGCCGCCTTGACCACCTCGGGGTGGCTGGACAGGCCCAGGTAATTGTTGGCGCAGAAGTTCAGCACCTGCTTGGGCTCGGCCCCCTTGGGGAACTCCACCTTGATGCTGGCGGCCTGGGGCGACTGGATGTATCGTTCTTCCTTGAAGATCCCCTTGTCCTTCATCCCCTGCAGTTCGCCGGCGTAAAAATCCTTGGCTTTGGAACTATAGGCCATCGTATCTCCTAACTGTTAATTCTTGATTGAGCTTGTCACCCTGAGATTGCTGCACGCTTGGCAGGTTGAAGGGTAAACCTGCCATCCCTCAGCCAGTAAGGCAAAGATGTGATCTCGGGATGACAGTTGATTAGTTGGGTTAGACCTTCACCCCGAATTTCTTGATCAGCTCGATGATGTTGTTGACCGAGTCGAAGGCCTCGGGGGTGGCGGCATCGTCCGGCAGCTTGATCTGGAATTTCTTTTCCAAGTAGGTCTTCAAGGATACCATGGAGAACGAGTCCACGATCCCGCTGGAGATCAGCTTGGTGTCCTCCTTGACCTCCATGTCTGAATCCTCGTCAAGGTATTCTTTTTTCACATATTCTATGATCATGTTCTTGATGTCGTCGGACATTTTCGTCTCCTAAAATTAATGACGTTATTTAAATATTGTGCATGGATTTTTTACCCACAGGATTTTGTCATTCCTGCCCCTTGTCATGCCTGCGCAGGCAGGCATCCATACTTTTAACCTGGATTCCTGCTTTCGCAGGAATGACGTTGGAATGTACTTTCGCGCTTTTTAGCGTGTTTCGCGGGATGGTGCCTAGTCGTTTTCCAGTGTCGAGATATCGCCGATCTCCTCGCCCCACTCCTTGGCCCGCAGCATCCGGCGCATGATCTTTCCGCTCCGGGTCTTGGGCATCGAGGCCATGAACTCTATCTCCTGGGGCATGGCCAGCGGCGATAGTTTCTTGCGGATGAAGTTCATGATGTCCATCTCCAGGTCGCTGTCGGCCTTGAAGCCCGGCTTGAGGGCGATGAAGGCCTTGACCACCTCCATGTTGATGGGGTCGGGCTTGCCCACCGCGGCCGACTCGGCCACCGCCGGGTGTTCCAGTAAAGCGGACTCGATCTCGAACGGCCCCACCAGGTGTCCTGCCGTGTTGATGACATCGTCATCCCGTCCCACAAACCAGTAGTAGCCGTCGGCGTCGATGCTGGAGCGGTCGCCCGACAGGTACCAGCCGTTCTTGAACTTGCCGTCGTAGGTCTCCTTGTTGTTCCAGTAGGCCCGCATCATGGAGGGCCAGCCGGGCCGGAAGGCTATCAGGCCCACCGTGCCGGGCTTGTCCACCGGCTCAAAGGTCTTGGGGTTGACCACGCTGGCAATGATGCCGGGGAATGGCTTGCCCATGGAGCCGGGCTTGACCTTCATCCCGGGGTAGTTGCAGATCATCATGGCCCCGGTCTCGGTCTGCCAGAAGGTGTCGTAGAACGGCTGGCCGAAGGCCTTTTCGGACCAGATCACGGCCTCGGCGTTGAGCGGTTCGCCCACGCTGGCCAGGTGTCTTAAGGATGTGAGGTCGTGCTTCTTGACCGCGTCGAATCCCTCCTTCATCAGCATCCGGATGGCGGTGGGAGCCGAGTACCACATGGTCACCTTCATTCTTTCGATGAAGGCGTACCAGTTCTGGGCGCTGAAGCCGGCATCCAGCACCACCTGGGTGACGCCGTTGGACCAGGCGCCGATAATGCCGTAGGAGGTTCCGGTGACCCAGCCGGGATCAGCGGTGCACCAGTAGATGTCGTCGGCTTTAAGGTCCAGCACCCACTTGGCGGTGATGTATTGGGCCACCAAAGAATTGTGAACATGCTGGGCCCCCTTGGGTTTTCCGGTGGTGCCGGATGTGTAATGCAGGACCGAGGCGGTCTCCCTTTCTACCTTGACTATATCGAATTTCTCCACCCGGGGAAGTTTTTCCATGGCAAACGCCGCTTCGCCGGCATTCAGCGGCTTGTCGTCGGCGTCAACTATGATGATGGTGGCCAGCTCCGGCAGGTCCTTGCGGATGCGGCGGACCTTGCCCGCATGTTTTCTGGTGGTCAGCACCGCCTTGGTCTTGGCGTCGTCCAGCCGGGTGATCAGCGCCTCTTCGCCGAAGGCCGAGAACAACGGCTGGGCGATCCCGCCCATTTTTAGGATGCCCAGGAAACAGATATAGAGCTCGGGGATCTTATCCATAAACAGGCAGACCCGGTCGCCTGGTTTGACCCCCTGGTCCTGGAGGAATTTGGCGGTGGTGTTGCTGTAGGCCCGGATGTCGTCATAGGTATATTTCTTGACCTCACCGGTGAATCCCTCCCAGATCAGGGCCAGCTTGGAGCCCAGGCCTTTATCGCAGATCCGGTCGCTACAGTAATAACCAATGTTGTACTGGCCGTCTTTTCCATACTCCAGCTCCTGCTCCGCTAGTTTCCAATCGAAACTCTTGTAGCGATCCTCGTATGACCCGATGTTGCTCATCCCGTTATCTCCTATTTATTGATATTTTCAATTATTACAGAAAACATTCAAACGACACCATGAACGAGAATAAAAATGACAAGATTTACAGGATCCTTTAACCTGGTAATTAACCCTGTGAAATCATGTTAATCCTGTCTATTCCTAAAAAAGGTCTATTTGTCAACTTCAATTATTACATAGGCCACTGCGAACTCCCCGGCTTCCGATACCGAGGCATGGATGGCATGGCCGCCGCCTGCCGGCAGAAATTTGAGCAGCCGGCCGGAGAGGCTTACCCGGATATCTTTTGATACCTGGATATCATGCCAAAACGACCCTCGGCTCAGGCCGCAGCCCAACGCTTTCAACGCGGCCTCTTTGACGGCGAACCGGGAGGCGTAAAAAAAATCCCGATGGATCTTTGGCGCGTTGGACAGTTCTTCCGGCGACAGAAACTGGGCCAGAAATTCTTCCTTGTCCTTGAGCTTTCTGAACCGTTCCACGGCCACGATATCGGCCCCGATGCCAAGTACCATATTCAAAGCAACAAGAAATTATATCATCTATGTTTTTTTAAGTCAACGCCCTCCGGGGCGGGTTAAAAGGCCAGCTGCACTTGGATGGCGAATTCATCGTTGTGCGGAGCGCCTGGCTGTTCCATCTTCTTGCGTATATAGTTGGCATAGATCATGGCGTTGGTCCCCGACAGGTAATAGTTGGCCCCCAGCGTCAGCCAGGCGGTGCCGTCGTCGGAACGCTCGGTGTCAAACTTATCCCAGCGGGTCAACACCTCGATTTTCGGGTGGGGTCGCAGGCCGAGATGAGCATAGTAGCCCCCGCTCTTGACCATGCCCCCGGAGAATGGCAGCCGATCCTGACCGGCGATGACCTCACTACGGACGATCAGGAGCATCGATTGGCCGAGCTTATGTTCAATACTGAACCCGCCGCCGTAGCGGTTCTTAAGGGTATCCTGGCTGCCCTTTTGTACCGAATTCCCCAGCCAGGAATATCCCAGAAACTGCAGGAAGTCGGCCGGTTTAGCGGTAACCGAGAACAGCAGGTCCTTTCCTTTGTTGTTATCGGCATAGTTGTTGGCGGGATAGCCGTTGAACAGGCCGATGGACAGCTCCACCGGCTGCAGCTTGGTGGTGGTCTGCATCCCCATCTGCCGCCACATGGCAAACTTTGTCAGGACGACCGGGTAGTTGATCATCTCCAGCGCGGCGGTGGAGCGCGGCATGTATAAACTGAATGACGGGATGAATCGTCCCAGCATCAGGTCTGTCTTGGGCAGGTACCCGGAGGCCTGGATCCTGGCATCCAGCAGGGCTGGGCTGGTCAGGGCCTCCAACTGCACCAGATATTTGAGCCGTTGCTCGGGGAGATCCCCGTTCAGGATCAGCCGGACCCGCTTGGCGGCGAAGGACCATTTGCCGGTCTGGGAATAGCCATAGACCGTCTGGAGATTTCCGCCCAGGCGGAGTGTCCCCAGGCCAACCTCCACCGGTGTGGCCGCCAAAGGAATTGAGAACAGGAAAAGTACGGCAGCCAGAGCCGTCAGGCAGCTGGTTTTTCTCATGCTTTTCCCTCCTGTATTTTGTTTCTGGCCTGCCGGGCGGCCTCCTGGCGCTGGGTCAGCAGGGAGACCACCACCAGGGTCAGGAAGCTTAAGGGCACCGAGATGATAGCCGGGTTGTTGATGGGGATCAGGGACTTGATGTGCGGCATATGGTAGACCTCGTTGAAGGTCTCCTGCGACAGCAATATCATCCCCAAGGCCGACCCCAGGCCCACCAGTATAGAGGCCAGCACCCCGCGGGAGGTGGTCTTTTTCCAGAACAGTATCATGGCGATGGTCGGCAGATTGGCCGAGGCCGCCACCGCAAAGGCCCAGCCCACTAAGTATGAAACGTTCATGCCTTTGAACAGGATGCCCAGCACCATGGCGATGATGCCCACCACCACTGCGGCCAGCTTGCCCCACATCACTTTCTGGTGATCGTTCATCTTGACTTTGAAGAACTTGTCCATCAGATCGTGGGCCACTGCGCCCGAGGAGGCGATGATCAGTCCGCTGACCGTGCCCAGCACCGTAGCGAAGGCCAGGGCCGAGATAATGGCGAATATCGCCACCCCGAACGACTTGGCCAGCAGCGGGGCCGACATGTTGTCGTTGGTCAGGTCCAGCACCCCGTTGACCATGGCCCCCAGCCCCATGTACAGGGTCAGCATGTAGAACAGGCCGATGGCGGCGATGGCCACGATGGTCGACTTCCGGGCGCTGGCCGGGTTGGGGACGGTATAATAGCGGATCAGCACGTGCGGCAGGGCCGCGGTGCCGAAGAACAGGGCTATCATCAGGGAGATGAAGTTGACCTTGTCGGAGGTGGTGGCCCCCTTGGCGCTGTCCACCTTGAATTTCACCCCCGGCTTGAGCACTTCTTTGCCGGCCATCGGCTGCTGGTAGTAGACGGTCACCTGGTCATCGCCGTCCTTCAAGCCCACGAACTTCAGCCAGCGTATCACCGTCCCGTCCTTGATGGTCTTGATGAAGCTGAAGAAATCGGTGGTGCCGCTCTTCTCGACCTCCTGGCCATCCTTGACCACCTGGCTCATATGGCCCACCTGGTAGAATTTTCCGTTCTCCTTGGGTTCGCCGTTGTACAGCTTGGATCCGTCGGGCTTGACGGCAAGGGTCTGGGTCTCCTCTAGGCGCATCTCTGCGGAATTGAGTTTCCAGAAAGAGATCTGTCCGCTTTTGACCAGCTTGACGAAGACCAGCTTTCCCGAATTCTCCGGGAAAATCCCCGCCACCGTATATCCGCTATCGGCCAGTACCATGTTCTGGCCGTTCCAGGAGCCGACCTTGACCGTGGAAAAATGACGGAAAGGCACATCGCCGCCCTGGTCGGGTTTGGTGGAGACGCCGCGGGAGAGCACCAAAAACACCAGGACCAGCGAGAAGATCAGCAGCAGCCCGCCTTTGAGAAACTGGACATAGGTGGTGGAGGCCATGCCGGCCGTGGCCACGATGATGATCACCAAGGTGCCGACCATGATCACGCCGAACTCATGAGGCAGGCCCAACAGCGGTGTCACTAAGCTCCCGGCGCCGACCATCTGGGGAATCAGATAGAAGATGGACACCAGCAGGGTGCTGATGGCCGCCGCCAGCTGGATGCCCCGGGAGTTGAACTTGGCGTTGAGGGCGTCGGTGAAGGTATACTTGCCCAGGCGTTTGATCGGCTCGGCCACCACGAACATGGCCACCACCCAGCCGGCCAGATAGCCGACGGAATACAGGAAGCCGTCGTAGCCCGAAAAGGCGATCATGCCGCAGATCCCCAGGAAGGAGGCGGCCGAGAGGTAGTCCCCGGCGAAGGCGATGCCGTTGACCGACCAGTGGATGTTGCCGCCGGCGGTATAGAAACCGGAGGCCGATTTGGTGGACCGGGCGAAATGGTACGATATGGCCAGCACCCCAACCACGAAGGCGCAGAAGATGGCGATGGCCCATGGCGATACGGCGTAATTCATGAGTGTCCCTCCTCCAGCGCCTCTGCCTCTTCATCGGAATGCATGTTTGTCATCACTTCCTCGGCATGGGTGCAGATGTGGTTGTAGATGGCCGCCAGAAATATGGCGAAGATGATAAGTAAAAATCCATAGACTATGGCCACGTTAAAACTTCCCACATCAACCGCCATAAAGCCGGGGCTGACCACGTTGATGACGATGAAGCCGGCGTAGACTATGGCGTAGAGGGTCACAAACCAAAGCCCCAATACCCGTTTGATCGAGGCCGCATGATCCTTGGCCCATTGGCTGGAGGGTTCGTGCATCTGCTCTCTCCTGTTTTATGATTTGTTAAAAGGAAGGCTTGGAATGATTGGTTGCTGTAAAGTGTTAATGATACCAAAAAACAACTTAGGTATGCAATAAAAAAAGCGCCCCGGTTCTCCGGAGCGCCGAATTAGATCATCGGTATAGAAGTGCCTGGATAAATTACTATTACCGGCAGCAACTGGAATCGGTTGTTTTGCAGCTTACGCAGCGGCAAAACCCGTGGTAGATGGCGCAGATCCCGCCGAACAGGCAGAACAGACCCCAGAACAGTGGCAGGCCGAAGATATGGGCCAGGTCCGGCTTGGCGTATGGCAAAAGGTAGAGGCCGTAGGTGATAAGGAAACACCCGCTGGTGACGATGATGTGGCCCATTACGATCGTGGCCTTTCGCCCGCCCCGCCAGCCCAAGTAGATCAGTGACAAACCGATGACCAGCGGGATGAACTTGGCCGGGTTATTGCTTGCGATTGCACCCCAGGCGCCGAAGGCTGTCAGCAGCATGCCCAAGGTAAAGCTGATCGGCGATTTGATTTTCATGACTATACATCCTTAAATAGATTACTGAAATACAGCAGGGGCGACCGGCCGGTCGCCCCTGCTGATGAATTTATTTTATCCCCATTCTCTTCCTGGCCGCCTCCAGTTCCTTGGAATCGGGAAACAGCACTGCCTTGCCGCACTGCTTATCAAACAAAGTATTAGCTAAAATCCCATTCCCTTCAGGCGCAACACATAGGACCTTATATTGCTCATTCCTGTTTCCCTTATTTCGTAGGTTATAGAAGCTTATCATTGAATTTGCTTTTCATGAATTGAATGGCAGTTCTAAATTTTTGCATTGTTTCATCACTTAAAGGTATTCTTCTATTATCTAGAACCAAATGATTTATTGCCAAATTTAATTTCCCCTTAAGTTTTTCTGCATCATTTTTGATTTTTTCAAAAGAACCAAGTCCCAAGGCATTGTTAATTATTGCCATTTTACTTTGCTCATCAAACAAACCTTCTAAATCGGTTTCTATTCCTAAAATATCTTTATAGGTAAATATTTTGTTATTTATGTATGAACCAAACTCGGCAATATATTTATCCTTTGATTTCTGACCCGGCACATCGCTATCAAGAACAACAATGAATTTCTTGCCCCACGATAAATACAGTCTAATAATATCATAAAGCTGGTCTCTACCAGCACCTGGATAAAGATTAACATCTTTTTCATCTAATTGCACATCACAGAAATATTTAAAGGCATACCAATCAAACCTTCCCTCGCAGATTACTATGTTTGGGATTGGTTCGACCAAACTGGGTTTATAATCCAACGCATCTAGTATTGGCTGGAAATAAGAGACTTTAGGTTTACCATATCCTTCACCAACATAAGTAAAGTACTTCTTTGCAATAATTTTTGCTGAATCATCAAAAGTGATGTCACCCTTCAATTCAGTATCTGTTAATTTATCATTAATAATAACATACGAACCTTTTAACCACTTGGGATTAATTAAGTGATGGCTATGCGTTGAATAGATAACCATTGAATTACTGCTTAAATCACGTATAGCTTCCAGTATTTTTTGTTGTGCTGAAGAATGAAGATTTGAAGCCGGTTCATCTAATAAAAACAATATGTTTTTTGTCCGTTTCTTCCGAAATTCAGTAAAAATCAAGAAAGAGAAAAACCATTTACAGCCTTTACTTCTATCATTTATTGAAAAGATTTTACCGGAATCAGTTTTAACATTGAACGATACCGATAATTTTTGTGGATCGGTTTTATAATCAAGCTGTATTTCCTTGAAATTTAATTTCCTACTACCTTTTTGGAATAACGTTTTCCAACTTTTTGTGATTTTCTTATTTAATATGCCCCCAATCTGCGATATTATCTGCTTCGCCGTGTCATTATCAGTATTCCAAATATCAACCACATTTTCCTGGAATGAAGTGAAGCGACTATTAACACATTTCAAAATATCATCTAAAACTAATTGCCAGATTACATTCCTGTCTTCTGTTGCTTGTTTATTAAAATTGAAAAATATTTCCTCTGGTATTTCAAAAATGAAATCCTCGTAAAATAAAATCTCTGGTATTAGGTTTTTTTTGACAAAATCCAACAAATCAATCCATTCCGAATTCTCATACTCACGCAGGTCTTTGCTTTTATTTTGTAGGTCAACGTCTGTTACAGTTATTGGAAACACAACACTAGATTCATGCTTTTTAAATTTATGTAATTCATAAATGAATTTATGAGTATATTTAAAAACCCCTTTGTATAGATCTATTTTATATGCTTTGTTCTTACTTTCCCAATATTTTTCGATTCTATCATAATCATCCTTTTCGTACTCAATACTGGATTCAAGCACTATCTCCCCTGTAAAATCAATACCTTTTGGTCTAATTGCGTTGATTTCTTTGTCAGTTAATGTCCCGCCTTTTGATAAATCATAATAACACTTAATAGCTTTCATTATTGTGGTTTTCCCACTTTCATTTAACCCAACTAAAGAAACTATGCGGTTATGCGATAGATCAATTTCAACTTTATCAATACCTTTGAAATTAGTAATCGTGAATTTCTGGTATTTCATATTAACCTCTACATTAATCGCTAAGAGTGGATGGGATTCTAACCCATGAAACGCCTTGCGACGTCTACCTGTTTATGAGACAGGCGCCTTAAAACACTCGGCCACCACTCCATTATTCTTATTGTGAGTGAAAGCATATCAAAAAAAGCGTTTTTATGCAATATTAATATTGTAACACTTCTCGTGTATTACGTAATTATTTTATTCCCATTCTCTTCCTGGCCGCCTCCAGCTCCTTGGGATCAGGGAATAAAATCGCCTTGCCGCACTGCCGGGGGTTGCCCATAGCCGCTTCGAAGCCCTTGGCAAAATCCTTGAGCTCGAACAGGTGGGTGACGATGGGCTTGATGTCTATCCGGCCCGAGGCCAGGAAATTCTTTACCCGGTACCAGGTATCGAACATCTTGCGCCCCGAGATGCCGTTAATGGTAATGCCCCGGAACACAATTCCGTTGGTGTAGTCCACCGGGACCGGAGTGGTGGGCGGCACCCCAAAGGCGCTGTAGCGGCCGCCTTTGCGGATGACCTTCAGGCCCTCCTCGATGGCCGCCGGGGCTCCCACCATGTCCAGCACGATATCAGTGCCGTAGCCGCCGGTGTGGTCCCGGATGAATTCTAATCTATTGACGGATTTGTCGGAGATGTTCAAGGTATGGTCGGCCCCCATCTTTTTGGCGATGTTCAAAGCGAAGTCCGACATGCCGATGACGAATATCTGGGTCAGGCCAGAGGCCCGGGCCAGACCGGCGGCGAACAGCGCGGTGGGCCCGTCCCCGAAGATGGCTACTGATTTTCCGGCCACGTCGGAGTTCTCGCCTAAAAGAGTGTAGCAGGCGTTGCCCATCGGCTCCTGAACTGTGGCCAGCTCCGGCGGAATGCTCTTGTCGTTGACCCAGCAGACCGACTCCGGCAGGGCAAAGTATTCGGCAAAACAACCGTCGTGGTCCACCCCTACGATCTTCATCCGCTCGCCGATGTGGAATTGGCCCAGCATGGCCTGCAGGTCGCCGGGATCGTAGATGTGGGTCTCGGCCGAGATATAGTCGCCGGCCTTGATCCGTTTACAGTGCGGCCCCACCTCCACCACCTCGCCGGCCACCTCGTGACCCAGTATCTGAGGCAGGTTCTTTGATCCGATCCGTTCGTCGGCCCACTTGTTCCATTCGTAGATGTGAACGTCTGTCCCGCAGATGGAGGTGGCCCGAACCTTGACCATCACCCAGTCGGGCTTTAGTTCCGGAACATTGACCTCCAGCCACTCGGCCCCAAGCTGTGGTTTGGTCTTGACCACCGCCTTCATTTTTTGAGGCATTGCCAAAACTCCTGTGATTATATGAATTGATGTTTATATTTCTGTAATAGCTTTCAAAGCTACTTTCTGTAACGCCAGAAAGTAGCCAAAGAGCTCGGCCGCACACCTCCCGGGTGGGTAACAATATCCGTGGCCTAAATTTCTTGATGGGATAAATATAGCCCCTGCTCTGCAAAAAATTCTTAACGGCCATTGCTGCCATCCCCGTCCGCTGAAGCGGCCATTTTACCGGGGTTCCCCAAGGTGCCGCAGTCAGCGGTGCTGCGCAGGCCAGGCGGACGCCCGGAATTTGCTGTGAGTTACACTATTATTTCGGCGTGTTCAGCAAATTCAGTCCGTCGAACATCATTCCATCAAAGCACCGGTGTAGGCGGCGATTCTCTTTGTCACTTTCTCTATAAAGAGAAAGTGGGGAGGAAAAAGAGAAATGAGTTAAGACTCAAAAACCAGGATTCTATTCTTGCTATACAACAATTTACGAGAATTACTTACTGAGATCTCAATGTTTCGATTTCCCTGTTGTCAATTAAGATCTTTCGAATCTAAAATTATGGTCACCGGCCCGTCGTTACCGATTTTCACCAGCATTTTTGCGCCAAATATTCCCGTTTGCACATCTATTCTATAAGACTTAAAAGCATCAATAAGTTTTTGATACAGCACTTGGGCCTTTTCCGGCGGGGCGGCATCGGTGAACGATGGCCGGCGCCCCTTCCGACAATCGGCATACAGGGTGAATTGCGATACTAAAAGAACAGCCCCCTTCACATCCAATAGCGAAAGATTCATCTTTCCGTCAACATCCTCGAATACCCTTAAGTTGACGGCCTTTTCGGCCAGCTTAGTGATGATCCCATCGTCGTCCAGATGTGAAAATCCGGCCAGGATAACAAGACCCTGGCCGATCTTCCCGGTGACATTGTTTTCAACGGTTACCGAAGCCGAAGAAACGCGCTGTATAACCAGTCGCATGATCTGAACTACTGAAAATTAAAGCCGGAATAGATACTTATTTTTTCTTTGATTTCCTAGTCGTCGCTTTTTTTACGGTCTTCTTAGCTTTGGGCTTTATTTTTTTGACAACCTTCTTGGCTGTTTTTTTCTTGGCAATGACCTTTTTCGCCGGCTTCTTTCTCATCAAAGCTTTCTTGACAAGTGCTTTTTTGCTTTTGGCCTTTGGTTTAAGATTTTTTGTCGTGGTTTTCTTTTTAACGGCCGCCTTTTTGGCAGTGGTTTTTATCTTTTGCTTTTTCGCAACCGCTTTCTTCTTGGCAACCGGTTTTTTATCTTTGGCTTTTGATTTTTGATTTTCCTTGGGCTCTGCCTTCTTGGAAGTCACATAGGCGGCCCGCACCTCCCTGACCTCTGTTTCCGACAGGTGCGGCAGCACCGTGGCCACCACCTCCGGGAAATCGATGCCGTTGCGCTTCAAGGTCTCCAGGGTGGGAATCCCGTTGGAGGTCCAGCCCCGCCGCTTGTAGACCGCATCCACCAGCTTCTGGTAGCGGTCCTCCCGGTATTTGCGGTGCAGGGCCATCTTCTCCTCGGTGGACTTTCCGACCGGGTCTATCTGCATCCAGTCTAAAAGCTGTTTGTCGTAGCGTTCCTGGCGAGACTCGTATTCCTCCCTGGTGACCGGCCCCATGGCCCGGTAGGGTGGCTGGTCGTATTTCCGGGTTCCCTTGCCCATCCGCAGATCGAATACCCTCTGGAACTGGTAGACCCGCTCCGACATTTTGATGATCTCCTCCTTGGTGATCTCCCGGCCGGTGACCCCGGAGAAAAGGTCCACATAGTTCTGGACATGCTCCGGCACCTTGGCCGCGTCCATGGGAGCGTTCTTGGTCCGGTTGTCGCCCGGCTCAATGTCGTTCCAGGGCAGCTTGCACAGGCCGTTCAGCCCGAACCAGGTCCGGAACATCGGGAAATAGTACAGGGCCTCGGCCTTGTCCTCGAAGGTGGGGATCTGGTTGTTGACCATGTCCATGAAGATCACCCAGGCCTCGTCGTGCTGGGGCCCCTTGTTGGTCAGGTAGTAGCCGCCCTGCTGGGCCAGCGATTCCTTGGACATGTATTCCGACTGCTCCAGCCCCTTGCCCTCCAGCCCGATGTCGTTGAGGAAGGCGTAATCCCCCCAGCCCTTGTCGGAAAATATCTTCTTCAAACGCTGCACCCCTTGGCCGGCGATCAGGCCGAAGCCCTCGCCCCGGGCCATCTGGTGCATCAGCTCTAATTGCGATTCCCCCTTGCCCCAGGACATGTCCAGCCCGCCGGTGCGTTCGGCATTAAGGATGCCCCTCTGCCAGCATTCCATGATGAATCCGGTGATGGTGCCGAAGCTGATGGTGTCGATGCCGTAGGTGTCGCAGTAGAAGTTGCATTCTATCACCCATAAGGGGTCGAAGATCCCGCAGTTGGATCCGCAGCCGGCCGCGGTCTCGTACTCCGGACCGTCCACTATCACCTGGTGCCCCTTGTAAGGCCCGGTGCGCAGGGCGAACTCGTCCACCCCGTGGGCGCAGGCCATGGAACAGCCGTACCAGCAGCCGTCCGGTATGCCCTGGGTGAATTGTTTGAGCCACATCGTCTTGTCTATGTTCTTGGTGTCGGGATGGCTGCCGTACTGGAAGTTCATCACCGGCAGCAGGTCGTAGGCGTCCATCACGCTGACGATGTTGGTGGTGCCCACCTTGCGCATGGTGCACATCTTGTCGTCGAAGTCGTGCATCTCCTTGTGCAGTTTGACCCCGGCCCGCTGGATCCGGCCCAGGTCGGCCGGATGGTTCATGTCGCCCTTGACCTGCGGCCCGTGAACGATCAGGGCCTTGATTTTCTTGTCGCGGAACACCGTGCCGATCCCTCCCCGTCCGGCCTGCTTCAGGCGGGTCACCTTGCGCCGCACATCATAATAGGAAAAGTTGAGGCAGCCGATCAGGCTGTGAGCCGCGGCAGCCCCGGCGCTTACCACCGAGACGTTGCGCAGGTCGGCCTCATCCGTTGCATACTGGTGGGTGAACTGTTCGGCCGCGATATGGGAGTCCAGGGATTCCTGGGGCGCGGTCTCTATGGTGATCTTCCCCTTGACACCGTCCAGCACTATGATCACGTCCTCCTTGGCCTTGCCCTGGATCTCAAGGGCGTCGAAGCCCGAGAATTTCATCAGCGGGCCGAAGTAGCCGCCCACGTTGGAATCGATGGGGATATTGGTGATAGGCGACAGGGCCACCACCAGCGACTTGCCGGCCCCGGGGTACTGGGTGATGCCGCAGATCGGGCCGGGCGAGATGATGATGTCGTTCTCCGGGTCGTTCCACTTGGTGGTCGGCTTGATGGCGTCCCACAGGTATTTCAAGCCGAAGCCCCGCCCGCCGGTGAAGGTCCGTTTGGTGGCCTCGTCTATCTTCTTCTCGGTGAACTTCAAGGTGCTCAGGTCGATATGCAGGGAGCGGTTGTTGTAGCCCTTCTGGGGAAGGCTGGGAGTGAAAGCGTACACGGCCAACACTTTATGAGCCGCCTTCATTTTTTCGATGTCTTGGGTATATCTGGTATATTCAAAGACCTTGTTCTCTTCCATTTTCTTCTCCTCGTTGGGGCACGATGCATCGTGCCCTTACATGGTTGGGGCCGATATATCGGCCCTTACTTATTACTGATCCTGTCGGGACACGGCCTGCCGTGTCCTTGCCTTGTTGGGGCATCCGGGCGCGATTAATCGCGCCCCTACCGTTCCGCTATCTCCAGCGCCTTCTCGGGACAGGCCCTGGCGCAGATCCCGCAGGCCACGCACTTGAATGGCTCCCGCTGATCGGGGTGGGTGCGCATGGAAAGGGTGGGGCAGTAGCCCACGCACATCAGGCAGCCCACGCACAATTTTTTGTCCAGCATCACCACGCCCTGGCTGTTGCGCTTCAGGGCCAGCACCGGGCAGACCGCGATGCACTCGCCGCACTGGTTGCAGACGTTGATCTCGAAGCCGCTGTCGGTCTGTGTTACCCTGATGGCCGATTTTTCCGGGTCCTCCACCTTGAAAAAGGTCTTGGCGCATACCTTTTCGCAGGCCTTTATCCCTTTGCACAGGGATGGATTGGTCTTAAGATACTTCATACCCGCATCCTTTTATATTTTTAATATTTTATTATCGACACGAGGGGTAATTTTAGCACCTATAAAAGCCAAAATCAAGGATAAAAAAGACAAATAAAAAAGGAGCGACAACTCCGCTCCTTTTAACAACTTGCTTTTATGGTGCTTTTATCGTATCCGGCAATTCTTCGGAGAAAATATAATAGGTAGCGGTTATTATTATCCCTGCCAAATAAATAAAATGGCTATGACCGATCATTACTAATATCCTCAGTTTCTTCTAAGCCTAATCTTTTTAGGTAATTTGTCCATCCCTCCTCTTCTATGCATTGACGTATTTTTCTTAGATGATCAATATTTTTCTTATGGTACTTAGCTAAAAGAAAAAGAAAATTTTGTAAGTTATCAATGAACCATAATAGCGCTTTCCTTATTATAAATATATGCTCATCGGTTATTTTTATCGTTTTATGTTTTTTAGGGTGTGTGATATTATTTCTTATGCTAATTGCTTTTTTTACATATTTCCAATTTTCACCTTTAATGAGTTTATGTTCATTACACATGAATGAGATTACAATATCAAATAAATATTCCCAACTTTTAGTGGTTGATAAGTAATATTTCTTTTTGGTTTTTGCGCCCTTTTTATATTTTATTTCAGTAATAAAAGATAGTTCATCATCATTCAATAGACCCGTGCCAAACGATTTAAAAACAAGATCTTTTAATTCATATGTGCAAGCATCAATAAATGCAAAAGCAGCTCTAACATAAGCACGCCTCCATATCTGTTTTCGACTGTCCTTCATAAGCTTTTCAAAGAAAATCACATCTTTAAAAAGGGTGCTGCTGGTTTTCATTAGAATTTCCTATGTTCAATATAATATTATAATTTATGATATTACAGCACTATATTGTTTGTCAATAAAATAATCTTTGCCCCTGCTGCCCGGCGGCTTAAAATGCTTGCCATAACAATGCCGTTTCGTGTATAATTGAGCGTCATTAAAATTACTCAAGGAAGCAAAATGGATATATTTAAAAAATGCATTGATTTTACCGATGCCCGCGATGCCCGCCAGGCCGGGCTGTATCCTTATTTCCACCCGCTATCGTCGGCCCAGGAGCCGGAGGTGATAATAGACGGTCAGAAGATGATCATGATCGGCTCCAACAACTACCTGGGCCTGACCACCCATCCCCGGGTCAAGGAGGCAGCCATTAAAGCCATCGAAAAATTCGGCACCGGATGCACCGGCTCCCGCTTTCTGACCGGCACCCTGGACATGCACAACGAGTTGGAGGCCAAGCTGGCCAAGTTCCTCAATAAGCCGGCGGCCCTGGTGTTCTCCACCGGCATGCAGACCAACCTGGGCACCATCTCCTGCCTGGGAACCAAGGATGACATCCTGATTACCGACAAGTTCGACCACGCATCAATACTGGACGGCTGCCGGCTGTCATATTCCATGATGCGCCGCTTCCAGCACAATGATATGGAAAGCCTGGAAAGACTGCTGAACGGGCTGGACCATAACAAGGGCAAGATGATCATCGTGGACGGCATCTACAGCATGGAGGGCGATATCGCCAACCTGCCGGAGCTGGTCCGCCTGGGCAAGAAATACAATGCCCGGGTGCTGGTGGACGACGCCCATGGCCTGGGGGTGCTGGGAAAGCACGGCCGGGGAACTGCCGAGCACTTCGGCCTGGAGCAGGAGACCGACCTGATGATGGGCACCTTCTCTAAGAGCTTTGCCGCCATCGGCGGAGTGGTGGCCGGCGATTTCGAGGTGATAGATTACGTCAAGCATTTCGCCCGCAGCATGATCTTCTCGGCCGCCCTGCCCCCGGCCCTGACCGCCGCCGTCTCGGCCGCGGTGGATGTCCTGCAGGATGAGCCGGAGCTGCTGACCAGACTGTGGCACAACGCCGACAAGATGCTGGCCGGATTCAAGGAGATGGGCTACGACACCGGGGTGGCCTGCACTCCCATCATTCCGCTGATGATCGGCTCCCGGGAGAAGGCCTTCGCTCTGTGGAAGCATTTGATGGCTCACGGAGTTTTCGCCAACCCGGTGATGTCCCCGGCGGTGCCCGAGGGCCGGGAGATGATCCGCACCAGCTTCTCGGCCGCCCACACCGAGGCCCAGCTGGACAAAGTGCTGGAGGAATTCCGCACGGCAGGGAAGGAACTGGGACTGATCTGATTTTTGATATTATTTTAAGAGGGCGCCACCTGGCGCCCTCTTTTTGCTTTATGCTTGACAAACAAAATTATTTTTGTTAATATCCCAATTGACATTATCATCAAGAGAGGCGGAGGGACAGGCCCGGTGAAGCCTCAGCAACCTGCGGATGAAATATTCCACAAGGTGCTAATTCCTGGAGTGATGCACAATCACTGAAGATGAAACAGAGGTTTAAAGACCCTTTTCTGAAGTGCATCCGCTCCGGAAAAGGGTTTTTTATTTCTCTGGCAATTAAATAGATCAATACCAATTATCCGTTTTGCCAAGGTCTGATTTGTCATGCCCGTGAAAACGGGCATCCATGCTTGGATTCCCTCTTTCGAGGGAATGACACATTGCTCTATATATTCGCCGAAGTAATAATTAGATATAATTCATTTATTAAAAGAGAGCATTTATGCACGTTACCCAGTATCTGGAACAGCGGAAGAGGACCCTGGTCTCCCTGGAGATAACCCCGCCGGAAAAGGGCCACAGCATCCAGGTGATCTACGACGCCATCGACCGGCTGATGCCCTACAACCCCTCCTTCATCAATGTCACCTACCACCAGCAGCGGATCGTCTACGAGGAGGTGAATGGCGTCATCGTCAAGATACCCAAGCGCAAGAAGCCCGGCACGGTGGGCATCTGCGCCGCCCTGGCCAATCGCTATCGGGTGGAGACGGTGCCGCACCTGATCTGCGGGGGATTCAACCGTTACGAGACCGAGGATGCCCTGATTGACCTGCAGTACCTGGGCTTCGAGAACCTGTTCGTCATACGGGGCGACCCCCCGCCCGATTACAAGGGCTTTCTCCCCGAACCCGAGGGGCACCACCATGCCTGGCAACTGGTGGAGCAGATCGCGCAGCTCAACCGGGGCCAGTATCTGGAGAATCTGGATGACGCCATCCCCACCAATTTCTGCATGGGCGTGGCCGGATATCCAGAAAAACATTACGAGGCTCCCAACCTGGCCGACGACATCCGAAACCTTAAGGCCAAGGTGGACCAAGGAGCGGCGTACATTTTGACCCAGATGGTGTTCTCGGCCGAGCTTTTCGAGTCATTCGTCAAAAAAGCCCGGGCCGCCGGTATAGAGGTGCCCATCATCCCCGGCATCAAGGTAATAGTCAATCATGATCAGCTGACCAGCATCCCCCGCGATTTTTACGTCTCCCTGCCGGAAAAACTGGTGGATCAAATCAAAGGCCACCGCGACAAGGCCGCGGCCCGCCAGGCCGGGATAGATTTTACCGCCCGGCTTTGTAAAGACCTGATCGATCTGGATGTCCCCTGCCTTCACTTTTACACCCTGGGCAAGACCTCCGCCACCGCCGAGGTGATGAAACAACTCAAGGAGAAACAGCTGATATGAGCAGTCAGGCTAATCTTTTAGATCAGGCCCGAAGCCGGATACTGATCTTCGACGGGGCCATGGGAACCTATCTCAAGGAACTGGGACTTACGGTTGAGGATTATAAGGATCGTCCCGGCTGCAATGAATATCTGGTTGTCAGCCGACCGGATCTCGTATCCAGAGTACATCGCGACTACCTGGCGGCCGGCGCCGATATCATTGAGACTGATACTTTCGGCGGGGCCCCGCATATTTTGGCGGATTACGGATTGGAAGCCGACGCTTTTGAAATCAACAAGACCGCTGCATCATTGGCCAGGCGGGCTGCCGACGAATTCTCCACTGCCCGGCATCCGCGATTCGTGGCCGGCTCCATGGGACCGGGATCGAAGATCCCTAGCCTGGGGCAGGTCAGCTTCGATGACCTGAAGGAAAGCTATTCTATCCAGGCTGAAGGCCTGTTGGCCGGTGGGATCGATTGTTTTCTGGTGGAGACCTGCCAGGACATCCTGCAGGCCAAGGCCGCCGTTTCCGCGGCAAGAGAAGTTCAGACAAAAAGATCCTTGATAAAACCGATCCTGGTTCAATTCACCATTGACCAGAGCGGCCGCACCCTGACCGGCAGCGATATCTCGGCCATCCTGGCATCCATTGAAACCTGGGCGGTCGATGCCATCGGACTCAACTGCAGCCTGGGGCCCGAAGGCCTGGCCGAAGCGGTTTACTATCTGGGCCACAACTCATCGAAGATGCTTTCCCTGCTCCCCAACGCCGGGCTGCCCAGGATGAAGAATGGGCAATTGTACTACGATCTGGGTCCGGAGCAATTCACCCGCAGCATGGAGGACTTCGCCAAGAATCCCGGCCTGAATTTCGCCGGGGGTTGCTGCGGCACCAACCCTGGATATATCAAAATGCTGGCCGAAAGGCTTAAGAATATTCCGCCCCGACGTCCGGTAAAAATGGCCGCCCGCATCTCCTCGCTTTACCAGTCGCAGGATATTGCGGTGTCGCCCAAACCTCTGCTGATAGGCGAGCGGACCAATGCTTCGGGCAGCAAGGCTTTCCGTGACCTGCTGGACAAGAACGATCATCAGGGCATGGCCGAGATGGCCTGCCAGCAGGAGCAGGAGGGCGCCCACGCCATCGATCTATCGCTGGCCCGGCCAGGCCGGAACGAGTCGGATGATTACCGCCGCCTTTGCTTTTTGCTGAACACCCGCTGCCGCCTCCCGGTGATGATCGACTCCACCGATCCTATGGCCGTCGAGGCAGCCTTGAAGAACCTCTCCGGACGCTCTATAATAAATTCGATCAATCTGGAGGATGGCGGAGCCAAGGCCAAAAAGATTTTGACCCTGTGCCGGGAATACGGGGCCGCAGTGGTCTGTCTGACCATCGACGAGAAAGGCATGGCCCAAACTGCCGACCGGAAAGTGACGATAGCTAAACGGCTGGCCGCCCTGGCCCTGGAGCACGGCCTTTCTCATCGGGATATTTTCTTCGATACCCTTACCTTTACCCTGGGCAGCGGCGACCGAACATTGACCCGGGCCGGTCTGGAATCGCTGGAGGCCATCAAAGAACTGAAGAAGATACTTCCCGATTCCTTCACCATCCTGGGCGTCAGCAATATCTCCTACGGATTGCCTCAGGAGGCACGCAAGGCCCTGAATTCGGTATTCCTGCAGAGAGCCATCTCGGCAGGCCTGGATGCCGCTATAATCCATCCCGGAAAGATCATGCCCCTGAATCAGATACCCCGCCAAGTGCTGGAGTTATGTGACGATCTTATCTTCGACCGCCGCAAAGGACAATCGTCTCCACTGGAGTTGATGTTGAATTATTTTTCCGGCAGGCCGGAAAGGGCCCTGCCCAAGGCCAGGCTCCGAAAGTTGACTCCCAAAAAACAGATTCAGCAGAACATCATCCGGGGAGAGGAAAAATATCTTAGGGAGAATATAGCGATTCTGCTGGAGGACTATGGTCCGGTAGAGATCCTTGACCAGATACTTCTGCCAGCCATGGACCAGGTGGGAAAACTGTTCGGCCAGGGAGAAATGCAACTGCCTTTCGTTCTCCGCTCGGCCGAAGTTATGCAACAAGCGGTGGATATTTTAAAGCCTTACCTGAAAGGCCGAAAAACTTCTCGGACCGGCATCATCGTAATCGCTACGGTCAGGGGTGATATTCACGACATTGGAAAGAATCTGGCAGGCTTGATTCTTTCCGCCAACGGCTACAAAGTTATAGATTTGGGCATCAGGCAGACGGCCGAAGATATCCTCCTGGCTGTTAAGAAGCACAAACCAATAGCCATCGGCCTTTCGGGCCTGCTGGTAGAATCGGCCCGGGCCATGTCCGAATATCTGGAGGTATTCGCTCGAGCCGGAGTAGATTTGCCGGTTTTATGCGGAGGTGCAGCCCTAAACGAGGCTTTCGTAAAAAAAGAGCTTCAGCCCCTCTATCCGGGCAAGGTTTTTTACGCTCGTGATGCCATGGCCGGCCTTAAGATCGTGCAGGCGCTTTCCAAGAAATCTGGCCGTAAAAAGAGCCATGTGAATTCCCGCGTCGGCAAACCATCTGTCGGCAAAATATCCATAATCAAAAACATCCCCATTGAAGAACTACTGAACCTGGTCGATAAAAGGGCATTGTTCCAAAACCGCTGGCAGATGGTGTCAAAGATGGCTGGAAGCATCAAGAAAAAACAACAAACGGCCGAGGCTCAAAAAACTTTGAATGGTTTGATGATTCATTGTCTTAAAGGAAAAATATTTGAGCCCAAAGTGGTCCGTGGCGTTTTTCAAGCCAGCTGGGATAAACCTGTTTTAAAAGTGTTTTGTTCGAGCGAAACAAAGACCGTCGACCTTAATTTCTCCGGCACTTTGGCTGATAGATTTTTCAATAAACACACCCGAAATGATTTTATCATAGGACTTCAGGCGGTTACTCTGGGAGGCAGGATAAAAAAGGAATTTGCCCGGCTGAAAAAACAAAAAAAGATCCGGGACCAGTTCCTGTTGTACGGCCTGTCGGCCGAGCTGGCCGAGGGCCTGGCCAAATGGGCCCAGGAAAAGACCCAGAGGGCCCTGCGGCTTACCGGCACCAAAAGATTGAGTCCAGGATATCCGGTCTGGCCGGCCCTTTCGGAGCAGAAAAAAATATTTATGCTTTTAAAGCCGCAGCGAGTGGGCGTTAGGCTTTCTGCCTCCTGGCAGATGGACCCCGAATTCTCCACCAGCGCCATAGTAATAAAATAACTTGCATTTGTCTTTTTTCGGGGTTAAAATGTCCACAAATATTCGAAAGGACATATATGAGTAAAAATGCTTCCTCCGAACAGGCCCTTACGGCTCTCAACAAAGCCATCAAGGGCGAGAAGACCGGACTGGAAAGCTATTTGAAATTCGCCCGCGGCACCAAATCGCAATCGGGCAAGGATATGTTCATCCGTCTGGCCCAGGACGAATTCGGACATATGGAGCTTCTGGAGAAGGAACGCAACCGCCTTCAACAGGGAAAGAAATGGGTGGGCATTGATATCGCCCCATCCGATATTGAGGAGGTGGTCCCCAAGCTATCCTCCCAGCAGGCCAAAATAAAAGCCGAACAGGGCACCTCCGACGACCTGACCGCCCTGAATATCGCACTGGACCTGGAACGCAAAGCGGCCGATTTTTACATGCGGCAGGGCAACAAGGAGACCGACGTCACCGCCAAACAGATCTTTTTTCGTCTGGCCGAGATGGAGGAATCCCATTATAATCTGATACAGGCCGAGATCGACAATATCAATGACATCGGTTTCTGGTTCGGGATCAGGGAATTTTCTTTGGAATCAAATTAAACCATAAGGAGCGTAATCATGGACAAAACCATCGAAATGCTCAAACTGGCCATACTGGCCGAACAGGACGGTTATCACCACTATCTGATCGCTTCGGCCATCACCTCGGATAAAAAGGCCCAAGAGGTATTTAAAGCTCTGGCCCGGGACGAGGAATTGCACCGGAAGACCCTGCTGGACGGGATCGCCTCCTACGGTCGGGACAAGAAATGGAGCCTGGCCACGATAAACGGTAAATCGAAGGTATCCGCCGCCGGCCCCAGCCCCATATTTTCGGCGGAGTTCGTCAAGCGAATCAAGGACAAGCATTACGAGATGTCGGCCTTGTCCATCGGAATACTGCTGGAGCAGAATTCGATAGATTTTTATTCCAAGATGAAAAGCACGGCCAGGAACGCCAAGCTTAAAACCCTGTTATCCGTCCTGATAACCTGGGAGAAAAAACACCTGGAGGCGCTGGTCAAACAACAGAAATTATTCATGAGTGCTTACTGGGAAGAGGCCCGTTTCCAGCCGTTTTAAGGTAAAATATCAAAAGCCCGGATCGTAAGATCCGGGCTTTTCTGTTTGGTGCTGATATCAGAAATTTATGATCCTGGCAAAAGAGTCTATCTCCAGGCTGGCGCCCCCCACCAGCGCTCCGTCGATATCGTCCTGGGCCATCAATTCGGCTATATTATCCGGCTTGACGCTGCCGCCGTATTGTATCCTGATCTGCTCGGCTATTTCGCTTCCCCACAGCCCGGCCAGCAGGTCGCGGATATATCGGTGGGCCTCCTGGGCCTGTTCCTTGCTGGCCGTCATTCCGGTTCCGATGGCCCACACCGGTTCGTAGGCCACCACCAGTTTCAAGGGATCGGAGAGGTTTATCTCCTGCAGGCCGTGCAAAACCTGGCGTTTCAACACATCAAAGGTCTGTTCTTTCTGGCGCTCCTGCAGGGTCTCCCCGATGCAGAATATGGGTATCAGCCCTGAGGATAGGACCTTTTTGATTTTTTTATTGATCAGAGAGTCGTCCTCGTTAAAATATTGCCGCCTCTCCGAATGCCCGATTATTACATATTTGCATCCGGCATCGGATAGAAACGATATGGCGATCTCACCAGTGAATGCACCCTTGTCCTCATAGTGGCAATTCTGGGCTCCCAATTTAACATTAGATCCTTTTATTGCTTCAGCCACAGAGCCCAGAGCAGTAAAAGGCGGGCATAGAATAATTTGAACTTCTTTGGCCTCTTTGACTTTTTCAACGATCCCAGCCGCCAGGGCTTTGGCCTCGGGCATGTTTTTATGCATCTTCCAGTTTCCGGCTATGATTGGTTGTCTCATTATGCCGTCTCCTCAAATCTGAAATTTAATATTATTCTATTTATCGGTCAGTGCCGCTACGCCCGGCAGGACCTTGCCCTCCAGGAACTCCAGCGACGCCCCGCCCCCGGTGGAGATATGGCTGATCTTATCGGCCACCCCGGAAAGATGCACTGCCGAGGCGGAATCTCCTCCCCCGATGATGGACTTGGCCCCGGAGGCCGCCACGGCCTTGGCCACTTCGAATGTCCCCTTGGCGTATTCCGGAGTCTCGAAGATACCCATCGGGCCGTTCCAGACTATGGTCCTGGCGCCGGAGATAACCTTGTTGTATTCGGCAATGGTTTTGGGGCCAATGTCCACTCCGGCCAGGCCCTGGGGAATTTCTGTTACCTCTTTGGGATTGATGAACGTGAAGGTTGGTTTTCCTTTCTTATCAGGCTCCCCTTCCTTTTTCTCGGCGGCGATATGATCCGAAGGCAGAAGGAATTTGATCTTTTGGGACTTTTGTAAAATATCTTTGGCCATATCAAGTTTGTCTTTTTCCACCAGAGAAGAACCAACCTCTTTGCCCTGGGCCAGCAAGAAAGTATAGGCCATGGCCCCACCGATCAGGATGGCATCGGCTTTGTTGATCAGGTTCTCTATCACTGAGATCTTATCTGACACCTTGGCCCCGCCCAGAATGGCTACAAAGGGATGCTCCGGGCTTTCCAACGCGGCCGACAGATAATCTATCTCCTTTTCCATTAGCAACCCGGCGGCGTTCTGCTTGAAATATTTGGTTACACCCTCGGTGGAGGCATGGGCCCGGTGGGCCGTCCCGAAGGCATCGTTGACATAGATATCGCCCAGCTCCGCCAGTTGCTTGGCAAAGCCGGGATCGTTCTTCTCCTCTTCGGCATGGAAGCGCAGATTCTCCAGCAGAAGGACCTCGCCCCCTATTAATTCCTGCGACATTTTCAGCGGCTCCGGGCCGATGCAATCCGAAACAAATTTGACCGGCTTTTTAAGCAATTCCGACAGCTTCTCGGCCACCGGTTTGAGAGTGAACTGCATATTGCCATGGCCCTCGGGCCTTCCCAGATGGGACATTAATACCACCCTAGCCCCATGCTTGATCAGATAATTTATGGTGGGCAGAGCCCCCACGATCCGTGAATCGTCCTTGATGGCCCCGGTCTTCTTGTCCTGGGGAACGTTAAAATCCACCCGGACCAGCACCCGTTTGCCTTTTAAATCAAGATCATGGATATTAAGTTTCTTCATGCTGATCCTCCCCTATGACAATTATAAATTTGAATTTTTGGAATTTTAAAGAAAGGGATTGCTCTCCCGTTCGGCACCAATGGTTGTCCTTGGCCCGTGGCCCGGCCGGACGATGGTTTCATCCGGCAGGATCATGAGCTTTTCTTTGATAGAACGGATTATCTCCACCTCGCTACCGCCCGGCAGATCGGTCCGGCCCACCGATCCGGCAAACAGGGTATCGCCGGAGAAAAGGGTACCGTCAACATAAAGACATATACCGCCAGGAGTATGTCCTGGCGTATGCAATACGGTGATGGCTAATTTACCAAGTTCGATTTGCTCGCCGTTCTCCAGTTTACGGTCTGCCGGCGGAGAGACGACCTCTTTCCCGAACATGAAAGACCCGTTCATGGCGCCCGATTCTATCATTCCGGCATCGCTGGAGTGAATAAGCAGTTCGGCCCCGGTGGCTTTCTTGATCTGTTCGTTTCCGGCAGTGTGATCTATGTGGCCGTGGGTATTCAAGATGTATTGCAGTTTAAGATCATGTTGGCTGATAAGCCCCAGGATGGCCTTTGCCTCGCCGGAGATGAACGCGCCAGGATCAATTATCATCGCTTTTCTTGAATCCGGGCAGGCCAGCAGATAGCAATTGGTATCCACCAGGCCCTTGGCCACCACGGTCTGGAATATCAGAGGTTTGTTTGCGTCAGTCAATTTATCACTTTCCCTGGGCCAGAACGTTAAGCTGGAAATCCTTCCAGTTGGCCACCAGGCTGCCCTTCATATAAAGATTAATGATCGTGTATTTGTCGTTAAGGTCGGCATAGTAAAGATGGGACATCTTCTGGATGAAGCTCACCGCCTCCTGGAACATAACGGGCAGTTCGTTCTGGGGACAGGTGAATTTTCCCGCCCCCAGGTAGCTGGCCTTGTCCTTCTCCTGCAATTCCAGATAGCAATTCAGCACCAGGCTGTCCGGCCAGGCCAGCGCTGTTATGGAGGTACTGATCAGTTTGCTGCTGATGCCCTGCACCCGGCTGTTGTAGGCGGTCATTTTTAACGCGATCAGGTCGGCCACCGTGAACACCGCCTGCTTGTCGTATGAATCGGGAAGATATTTATAAAGACCCTGGGACGCTTTTCCCTCAGCAGCCGGCTCGTCCTTATTCGTGTCTCGCTTTTTTTCGGCCTGCAGGGATGAAGCCAGCAGCATCGGAATGACCAGCGTCAATGATAGATATTTTTTCATCTTTTTCTCCTTGGTGAATGTTCAATCCAGAATGGAGTCCGAAAGTTTGTCGTCCCGCTTTATCCGCTCCGCCATGCTGTCGCTTATCTTTTTACGCAGTTCCATTATCGGGACATATTTCTTGAAATTGATGCGGTCCGGCCCCACCATCTCCTCGTCCATCAGCATCTTTTTCAGGGAATCGTAAAGCATCCTAATCTCGGAGTGCTTCTTCCCCTGAAGGCGGTTCAACTGCCGGGCCAGCGCTTCCTTCTGCATCTGATCCGGAGCCTGGTTAATTCTTTTCTTGAGGTCCTGCTCATCCAGCACGTATTTCATGGCCAGCGGCTGGGCCACGGTTTTCTTGATGGCTATCAGAACGTGGTCGACCCTTCCTTTTTCTTCCTCCGGCTTTGGTTTTGACGGCTGTAGCTCATCACAGGTGGCGTTCATCTCGTAAGCCCTTTCGTGGGCTATCTTCATGGAGTCTTTCATCAACTGGACTATCAACGGATCGATGGATTGGATCTCCATCAGCTGTTCGGCTTTAAGATCGTGCAGCCAGAACTGGACGGTCTGAATGGCCGAATTACGGACTGCCTCAAGATATATCTGAACGCTCAGGGGATTCTTATCAAGATATTGGAGAACCGATTCGTCGGTCGGCTCAAACTTACGGTCCCGCCCGGTGTATACTCCGGAGGTGATCTCGAACCCCTGCCCCAGGCAGATATAATCTTTGGTGTCGTTGAAAAACAGCCGGCCCATAAAGTACTTGGTTTCATTGGCCGGGCGATATTTGACCAACACATGGGTGCCCTCCGGCAGGCCGGGTTGGTCCTCCCTTATTTTCAGGACCTGCCGCAGATCAAAATATCTTTCATTGCCTTCGGCGTCTGTAAGTTTTGGCAGCAGTTTGGCCAACTCCTTTTTTTGTTCCTTGCTCAGCTGGCTGAGGTTCTCCGAGGGGCGGTATCGCATGGCCCGGCGGTTGACATCGTCATATTCCGTCTTCAGCCGCTCCATCTCCTCGGAATGCTGGGCGATGGAGATGCTGTCGTGCAGCAGCGCCTCCAGTTGATCCACCGTCTGCTCCAGGTCTTTTTTCTCGTTCTCAATAGCCACGATGGTCTCCTCGGCCATCTTCATGGCTTCCTCGCGGGCCTGGCTGACCTCCTGTTGTTTCTGCTCCTCGCTGACGTCGGTGTTCTTCACCTCCAGTATCTTGGCGGTAAGCAGACCGATCTTGTTCCTCTCGGACTCATAAAGATCTTTCAGCTTGGCTATGGCGGAGCTATGGTCGCGCCGTTCCTTCTCCAGCTTCATCAGGCGCATGGCGTACACTTTATTGGCCACAGTAATGGCCCGCTCCTTATCGCCGCTGAAGGCGGTGGGGGCATAATAGACCAGAGTGTCGGTCTTATACTGGCCGGCCAGTTCGATCTTGTCGCCCATAAGGTTGGCCACCACCTCGGAGATGTCAACCATCAGGGCCTCCTTGGCGCTCATGGTCATCTGGGGGCTGCCCCCGAACATCTTCATCACGGTTTTTTCCTTGTCGCGCAGATCCTCTATGGTCAGGACTATGCTCGGTTCCATCACCTTGCCATCCGGCATTATCACCATTATCTTGCCCTGGGGGGGCTGTTTTTTCCCTGCGGTCATATCAGCTGTTTTTTTCGGTTAAAGGTTCAGATATAATATGTTAATTTAACATAAAACACTGTCAAGTTTCAACCACTTTATAACAAGTAAAGCTCCCGGTTTCTCCAGAATAAATATATCAGGGTGATCAGGCATACGGCCGCCCCGGTCTGCAGGGCCGCCGGGGCTCCGTATTTGCCGGCGATGCTTCCGGCAATAAAGCTTCCCACCGGCATCATGCCCATGAAGACGAAGGTGAAGACGCTCATCACCCGTCCTCTGATATCGTCCGGCGCAATGCCCTGTATTATTGTATTGATGGTGGCCACCTGGCTCACCATGGTAAATCCGATGAAGGGAAGACAGGCGATCGAAAGGATCAAATTACTGGAGAGGGAAAATACGGTTACCGCCACAGTGAAGACCAGGCCGCTTACCAGGACATATACCCCGCGCCGCTTCATCTGGCTGAAGGTGGCCAGGCTGATGGCCCCGATGATGGCCCCGATGCCCACCGAGGTCATCAGCAGGCCGAAGCCCCTGGCCTGAAGGTAGAGTATGTCCCGGGCGAATACCGGCATCAGCACCGCATAGGGCATCCCGAAGATGCTGAATATGGCCACCATTCCGACCAAAGACATTATCACCGGATGATGCCATACGTAGGCCAGCCCCACCCTCATCTCCTCAAAAGCCGATTTTCTGTATCCCCGCTTGGGCTGATGCTCTCCGCGTATCAAATTAAGCCCGTAGATAACCGCCAGGAAGCTCCCCCCGTTGATTAAAAAGCAGCCGGCCGGGCCTACCATAGCATACAACACTCCGGCCAGGGCCGGCCCCAGTATCCTGGCGGTATTGAAGATGGTTGAGTTTAGGGCGATGGCGTTCATCAGGTCCCTTCGCCCCACCAGCTCCACGGTATAGGCCTGTCGGGCTGGGGCGTCAAAAGCAAACACCGAGCCCGACAGGGCGCTGAGCAAAATAATATGCCAGATCTTAAGATATTTGAAATGGGTCAGATAGGCCAGGGTGAAGGCCAGCAGCATCATGATGGCCTGAGTAGTTATCAGCAGCTTCTTCTTGCTTACCCGGTCCGCCGCCACCCCTCCAGGCAATGACAATATCAGAATAGGCGCCGAACCGATAGCCGAAACGGTCCCTAGCATAAAAGCCGAGTTGGTCAGTTCCAACACCAGCCAGCTCAGAGTCACCTGCTGTATCCAGGTGCCTATCAGCGATACCAGCTGGCCCGTCCAGTAAAACCTGAAATTGCGGTGACTAAGAGAAGCAAAGGTTGTTTTGATATCCATCGTTTTCGGCTAAGGTTGACAAACCGTTATTTGGTTGTTATCATTGTGGCAAAGTTATTCATCTTAATTCAGAGCGCTAAATGAAAAAAACCGTTTTATCCCTGGCCCTGTTGTCGATTATATTCGGAATGGGTCTGGCCGAAAACCAATGCCCCTTCGGCATGACCGACTGTCCCGCCCCGGGACAGTGCGGGCGCTATATTGACCGCAACGGCGATGACATCTGCGATCTTTCTCAGGATCTATCTCAATCGGGCGGAGCCTCGGAGGGGGAACAGGCAGACGATCCCCAAAATGGAGACCAAGCTCCGGCTGGAGAATCGACCGAAAATAATCAAGCGGACCTGCCCGGACAGGGATCGGAATTGGATGCGCAGCCGGAGCCTCAGAATGTTCCCGAAACCGCTCCGGAAGATCAGCCGGAATCAATGACCGTCGAACAGCCCGAGGGGAAACCGCTGAAATTCAACCGCCCCAATTATCACCCCTGGCTTCTGCTGTTGATGGTCTCGGTATTGGCCATTGCCGGGGAAATATGGCAGCGGCGGGATTCTAAAAAGATCGTTCTGATCCAGACCGCCTGGAATTGGATGCTGCTGGTCAGCTTTTTGGCCTGCTCGCTGACCGGGCTGTATTTTATTCTGCCGCCGGGATCCCGGCCCGCGATAACCTTCAATGTATCCTACTGGCATGCCGTGACCGGACTGATCTTCATTTACATCGGGCTATACCATGCCATCCGCCGGGCCGCCTGCCTGGTTCGGGGGGCCAAGACCTGCGTTAAGAAAACACCCTGCTGCTGACCTAGGGCAGCGGCGGCACCACCCTTTTTCCCCTGGCTTTGCCCGGGGAGTTATCGAACACCTCTATCACGTGATAGACCGCCACGATGGATTTCCTGGGAGCAGCCCCGTGGAAATAATCGTGGATGCCGTTTACATATTCCACCATCTGCCTCTGGTATTCAGTAAGCTCCGGATCATTGGGATCGATCAGCTGGGTTATGGCCCGGACCTCGAACGAGGGAATATCCAGAAAGACGATGGATACCGCCGGATCGGTCATCTGATTCAAAAAGGTGTGGGTGGCAAAATCCGGTTTGGCATACAGTTCCAAAGAGATCTGTTTGGTATCATCCAGCAGGTCTTTTCTTTTGCTATAGAGGTTGATCAGCCAGTTCAATTTATAGTCCATTGAGGAATCAGCCGAAGATTGAAACTCGTTTAGCAGCCCGCCAATGGCCTCCGGCTTGGGCAGAAAGCCCATCCCCTTTACCGCATTGTTGATGGCCGTTCGGCTGTCGGAACGCCTAAAGCCGTGGCTGGCCACCATCCCGCTGTGCGGCCCGGCAAAACCCGGCATCTCACGTTTTTTGATGCCCTCCAGGGTTTTTATCCTGCCCTTAAGATTCCATTCCATAAAAGCCGTTGATAGATGCTGGATGGTAAAATCCTGCCATTTGCCTTCCACTTTTGCCCGGAGGATCCCCTGCCCGGCTTTTTTCAGGTCGATATTATCCTGCCGGCAGTATTTTCCGTCCCTCCAGAATTTGGCGCCATTGGACGTTTTGTCTTTCCCGGCGGCAAAAAGATTCACCGATAAAAGGCAGACAACGGCGGATAAAATAATCGATTTGAACATACGCCTCTCCTTATAATTGGGTTGATCTATGATGCTGGATAAGATGACAACCGGGATTTCCGGTTATAATTGTCGCTTCTCCAGCATAATGGAATTGGCCTGCGGCACCACATAGCATTTATAATCTGTCCCGTGCTTACGCTTCAGGTAGTCTAATGCGCTTGAGCAGTCGGGCATGAATTTAAATTTTATTTCTTCGGCTTTAAATTTCTCGATACTGCTTATCAGCAGGACCTCGCACTTGTCCATCACCAAGGCCGTAGCATAGGCCCGGTGGGCCTCGGCGGGCATATTCTCTTCGGGGGTAGATAATATTTCTTTTATTGAATACCGCTCCATCCCGTGGCCGAACTCATCCTGCCCTATCCCCTCCCGGCACTGGCCGATCAGCACTATGGTCCCGCCCGGTTTTATCGCGCATTCCAGGTTATTAAGCAACCTCTGCATCTGGTAGAGGTTGATGTCCAGCGGATATCCCCCGGCCGAGGCGATGATGCAGTCCGCCAACCCCTCATATTCAGCCGACCAAACTTTGCGGCATAGCTTGACCCCCGATTCCCAAGCTTTCTGCCAGTGCCCGGCGAACAGGCCAGCGATTTTATCGTCCGGGGTGGGAACCACGTTGATCAAGAAATCAATGTTTACCAGCGAAGCGACTTCGGCCATCTCCAGATGAATGGGATTTCCGTCCAGATGTCCCGGTCCGTTCTTTCGTTGCACAATCATGGCATGGTTGGCCGCAATGGAGCTTCTTGAGGCACAGCCCGGCATCACCGCCTTTCTGCCGCCGGAATAACCCGCCAGGTAATGCGGGGTGATCTTACCGGTGGCGATGATGAAATCGCTCTTCAGCAGCCGTTGATTCACTTCCGCCTCATGGCCGTTTGTCAGCCGGCTTAGGGCGATGCAGTTTTGGTCGCAGTTGTGGGCATACAGGTTCAGCTGGTCAAAGGCCTTGGGGCCATACATGGCCTCCCGTTCCTCGCAGCTGGGTGCCCGGTGATTTCCGCAGGCGATAAGAAGGCCGACCTGATTTGGGTCGATCCCGGCTTTTTGGAACTCGCCCATCAGCCGATCCAGGATCAAAGGATAATAGGGGACCACCCTAGTATGGTCGCTGGCGATGATCAGGGGATTTTTAGGTTTGACTTTTTTTAAAAGTTCCGAAAGCGGAGGCGATCCAATGGGTCCCATCATGGCCTTGTCCAGGGCAGAGGGAACGTCACCAATAGCATCACCCCCTGAAACCGAAAGGGTTTCAAGTATGTTCTTTTCCGGCATATCAAATTCAAGATAAGTATCGCCATAGGCCAATTTAATATGTCTTGTGGTGAGTGTCATAACCACTTAATAATCAATAAATTAAAAATACAAACAGGATGAAATGATTTGTAACTATAACCCTTATTTATATGTATAGTCAAGGATAAAATTCCATCTGTTTTCTCTCTAATTGGAAGGCATAAATAAAAGGCTCTTTACATTCTGGTAAAATTTTAGTATAATGACTGTCTTGAAAAAATGCGCCATTAGCTCAGTTGGTAGAGCAGCTGACTCTTAATCAGCGGGTCAAAGGTTCGAGTCCTTTATGGCGCACCAGATAATTAAAAGGCAACCAATAGGTTGCCTTTTTTGTTTTATACTGGCTTGGGCCTTCTTTAACGGTTTGTGCCTTATTTGTGCCATAGCTTTCTGAAGATGCCCATTTGAAATGTAAAAAGGTATTTATTGGTTTCGCATGAACCCGAGCAGTCAAACGATTAAATAATTACACCCCTTGAAGCCACCCCACCACGTTCGGGGGTGAATAACCATTCGGATTTTGCCTTGAGATTCGATCAGAGGTTGCAATGCCCGTAAGAACCGCCATTCATAACATTGTGGTGCATACTCTCCACGATCATGATAATTCTCCCATCTGTAATGATGTGCGGCTTCATGCACATAAGTTGTTGCGTTGGATATGGCAGTTACTTGTCTCCATACTGCATTATTAACGGGTGGGACACGTAATTTAATGTGTACAAGCCGGGGACGGCTCCCAATAAACGCTACCCCATTAGCTGGAAGATCAGGCCGGACAACCACTTCGTCAATGTTGGAATATACAAATTTATCATAACCAGCAAGTTTAAGGCAATAGAGTACATCTTCGGGAATGTAGATTTTATTCGTGATACTCATTATGGTGTACCTCCTTTAATTTAGATAAGAGGGTTACTGTTGTAGAAATTGTTATTGTTTTGTTGCAGGTGAATAACTGAACGGAAGGCTATTTTTCTGATTATTCCTTGAGCAAATACCAGACCCATGACTATGTATGCAATGATTCCCGCCTTAATTGCTGCCCGCAAGATCTCCTTGGCAGAATATTTTCTAGCCATCACTGCGACGAATACCAGTGCAAATAAATGATAAATTAACATTTTATCCTCCTTAGAATATTGTTGTTGTGAGTAAAATAGCCCAGCTTAAAAAGCTGGACTATAATTGCTATCTCAGAACCATTGCATGACTGACTTGCATTGTCCCCTGGTTTCCCTTATTGTTTGTGGCTTTGGTTTCTCTGGTTTAAGGTAATTTAACTTTCCGACAGCTTCCTGGAGGTGTTCATTTGAAAGATGCGAATACCTCATCGTCATTTTTAAATCTTTATGGCCAAGAAGCTGCTGTACCACTTTTATGCTAGCACCGCTCATCACAAGATAAGATGCAAAGGTATGGCGCAGGTCGTGAAATCTGAAATCCCTAACGTTTGCCCTTTTCAATGCATCCGTGAAGTTCCTTCGCAAATTAATTCTGCATTCGGCAAACACCACTTCGCTCTTTTTCTTTGCGGATAATTCCTGTAACTGAGAAAACAAACTGTCGTTGATTGGGATGATTCTCCGCTCATTGGTCTTGGTTTTCTCGACGACAAGGATCCTGTTCTTCAAATCCACATTGCTCCAATTGAGATTGAGGATTTCAGATCTCCTCATCCCGGTGTACATCGCGACCAGTATGATAAGTTTGGATCCTGCTGGCAACTCTTGTAGTAACCTTTTGATTTCCTCCTCGGACAAGAAACGCAATCTCCCTGGGGGCTCCTTTAACAGCTTAATGCCTTTCATCGGATTTGACAATAAATAACCCCATTGTATGGCCTTATTTAACATATGTCGCAAGCAGGCAAGGTCGCGGTTAACACTAGCTGGTTTTAAATTCTTGCTACGCTCCTCCTTATAAGATTCAATATCCTGGGGTTTGATATCTGTAAGGTATTTGCCCTTGAAGAATAAATTCAACGCTTTAATATTAGTGATGTTTAAAGTATACGATTTCTCTGATTTATTTATTTTTGCATACTTCAAATATTCCTCAGAATATTTTTCAAAAAGAATTTTATTTGTTTCTTGAATTCCCAAATGTTCTTTTCTTGCAATCTTGAGTTCAATATCTTTCAGGGTTAGTTCGGCAACTCTTTTTGAGGATCCGATCCGTTTTCTGAATCGTCTGCCCTGGAAAATATAGTCGATATACCATACTTTCTTTCTTTGATATATTCGCATTTTATCTCCTTTTCAACTGCTTAACCGCAGACCTTTATAGTTTTACATCAAGAGCACGTTGGCTCCTTCCGCTTACCTTTCTTTTTTTAAGCCAATCCTCTATCAACTCCTCGTCGAACCTTACTAGTCGCCCAAGCTTAAAATGGGGGATAAGGCCTTCATGTATCCAGCTATAGATAGTCATGGGCTTCACACACAGCTTTTCAGCAAGTGTATTTATGTCGATAAGGCGGCTCATTTTATGCCATATCCCTAAACTCTTTTAAGGTTAATACCTGTACCTTGGAATAAATTGATTCTTCTAGTTCTCTGGAAAAGGTTTTAAGAAATGCCTGTTTTTTGGATGTTGCTTTCACCTCATCTTCGACGATAGATTTCCCTTCTTTGCTTGTTGCCACGACGACAATTTGAACCTTTTCATAACCAGCATTAATATTTCTTTTGATATTCCTGCTTTCATCGTCGGCGTTTGTTGTATAGGACACCTCTACAGCGACGAGTTTCTTTCTATCGTCGCACACTGCCAAGTCGCAATCAAATCCCTTGTTTTCACCCTCTATTTCCACCTGGTATTGAGATTCATAAAACGGTTTTATCAGCTTATTGACGATCAATGAATGAAGATATCCTGATTTCCCCTCGATTATCTTAACCAGCTTATGCCCACTCCCGATAAGGTAATCCCTGCCTGCTGGTGCAATCTCGAGATAAGACGCTTTTGAACCCCGGCCTTTCTTGAGTTTTACTTTGTATTCGACAATATAATCCTGGTCTACAAGCAATTTCTTTATTCTGTCAGCTTCTGCAATGCTTTCCCCAAATTTAAGATCAGCTAATCTTTCGGTAAACTGCAGAAATGGTTTTTCTGAGATATTTATCAAGAAATCTCGGATTTTATTATTTTCACTCAAGGCTACTTCTCGTTTAACCTCTGTCATTGGTTTTGGCTTTTCCTTCTCCCCAAGGATTTGATTGATTATTTTTATCCTTTCCTCCTCGGGGATTGGCAGACAATCATATTTTTCATGTACCGGCTCAAAGATATTTTCAGTAATTGGACGGTTGTTTATTCTGAACTCTGGGACAGTTATCTTGAAAATAGGTGTCCCTGGCCTGGAATCAAGTTTAACTAATGCTTCACCGATATTAAGGTTATCTACCATTTGAATCTCATCGTCAGATAACATCATTGAATCTCGCAGGTACTTTAATTCCGTGGAATCTATCTTAAAAAGAATTTTGCACCCAGCCATGGTCCTGGCCCCATGCGATAAGGCGCTATAGCTTTGGTTGGCCAGTATCTGCCAGATCCCTGTTGACCTGGTCATTCGTATATATTCCTCCAAGGGACTGATTCCCGTAAATGTCTGTATCTTTTCACTGCTATAGTAATGCTGCGCTTCGTCAAAACATAAAACCCACGAAGCATCCTCATCCCGGCCCTGGGCAATTTGATAATGGAATACCTTGGCAACGAAGGATTCCACGATAAGCTTCGAGGTAAAATCATCTGTCCGGGAAAGGTCGATCCCGATGAATCTTTTCTTCCTGTATATATCAAAAGGAATTCCTTGACGATAACTAAAACCTTTTTGTTGATTCATTAAACACATTTCCAATCGAAACTCTCCCCTGGAATAATAATCTGCCTTAACGTGTTCGTCATAACGGCGGGGACGCAATTCAACAAGACGGGGATATATATCAAATAAACAGGGATTTACTCCCTCTGGTAAATATTGTTTAGCTTTATACGCACCAGCTATTAGAGCATTGCCTGCTTCGAAACGGATACCAAGGCTCGGTAAAAGGACGTTGCAAATAATCCTGTACCACTCCTGGTGATTGATACTTTGATGAGGTGGACAGAATGGGTTGTCACAGAGGTTCTTCTCCGGGCTGAGAAATAAGATTTGACTTTTATCAAGCACCTGAAGCAAGTACGGGTAAAGACACTTTTCACTGCCCTTTTTATCAAAGAACACTACTGTAGCGTCTGTATTTTTAAGGAAACCGTCGACCAGCACCCGGCAGGCATTTGTTTTTCCAGTTCCAGGCAGTCCCAAAACCAAGGCATTCTTCGGAGCATCGCTTGGTCGTAGCCCGAAAAGAAGTTCACTATTGCTTACAAATCCCAGTGGAATCTGACCTTGGATGTTATCAGCGATTAAACGCTGTTGCCTTATCTCCTGAATCTGCTGATAACGGGCCATTACCTCTCCAGCCCTGATTGCTGATTCATTAGGGCCTTGAAAATACCGACGAGGGGATCGGTTATTATCTGAGAAAAAGCCCATTGCTACGCCTTCCTGTAAATAACCTGTATACCCAGCTCTTGTTGGCGCGGATGTCACTCAGCATATTCTCGAGCAAGATCCTGGTATTGTCGGAAAAGCTGGGATTTGTCTGCTCATTTCGCAATAATTGACGAAGCACTATCTCCGCACAATTATCCCTGTGAAAATAAAAGAGGTTCTTTCCATCTATCGGGATAATCAAATGCAGGTTCGGCAATATCGGGGCAGAACAAAGCGAACAAACGAGGAAGTGGTTTTCACAACAAGCCGTGCCATTGGGAAAAACCCGGATCTTTGTGTCCTTTGTAGGGACACATCCGCAGGCCAGGGGTGTGGCAACATCACGCACTATGGTCTTTATACTTCCCTCCTCCGGATTGAGAACCGTTTGCGTTTCCTCCCCGCCCAATGTAACTTTTTCCCCATTGGGCTTTATAATTTCACTAACCCTGACATGAGTTTCATTGAAATTGGGCTCCGGCGTTTGCCCCCTCCTATTACCCCAGTCAGGTCCCTGATAATCGAAGTATCTCATGGCTGTTCTCCTCATTTAATCCAGAAACACCTGGCATTTTCTGGAAGGTTGATATCTTTCAGCCCGTATCGTTTGATTAAATCTTTTGCCCTGGATATTTCATCCTCGGTATTTTTCCTCTTGAAAACCATTTTATGATCATCCTGAAAATCATCCAGCAGGCTGACATAAAAGTCATGACTGGAAAGCATTTTTACGATTTCCTGTCCGCAACAGTCGACATGACCAGGCAAAAGAAGCCAGCGTATAATCTTTTTCCCAGGAAGTTTGTCCAGACATTCCAAGGTTTCTTTAGTGAAATAATTATGATTCAAACAACCTGCAAGAGAATGAGCACAGCTATCATTTCCGAATTTAACATCCACCAAAAAGACATCGGCAATTCCATCTAATAGTTTCCAGACACTTTGGGTTGCATAGCTGTTGCTACTCCATACTATTGGGTGATTCATACTACCTGGAGCCTGATTTAAGACACTAAGGATTGACAGCAAATGCGGCGTTGGATCACCAGCAGCGTTAAATTCAATTGTCTGGCAATTTCTATAATCAATCTCTTTCCATATTTCCGGACCCATCAGCTTTCCCTCTTTTCTGCCGTTATTGATATTAAGGTAATCTGACGCATGGCAAAATGAACAATTCCAGGTGCAACCCCAAAGAGCAATGCCGGCGGCAGGATTGATAACGGATTCTTCACCAATCAAGGATCCCCAGTAATCGTAATATGTCTCAACACCCACTCCGCATTTACCTTTACCTTGATATCTGTTGACTTTACAGAGATGCCCACACAACTCGCAATTTTCGTAGAACCGCTTACATATTTCGATTTTGAGGTCAAGAATTGAGATTCCATGGTTGTAATATTTCCCGGAATCATGGATCTGCCATAGCTGCTCCATTGTCATTTTTTTGACCTGGTCCAATGAAACACCGACTAGAAATTTCCTGGCTTTTTGAAATAGCGGAACATAAAACGATGGATGCCGGATGCTTTCAATATGAATCTTCTGACCGAGCTGTCGCATCAATGGCTTCACAACCTCAATGATCGGTGGATATATTTTGATTTTCCCTCCATCAATAAACACTCTTTGCTTCATGATACACCTCCTTTTTAAGAATGCTTCCCACCCTTTCTTTGGGTTTTTCAAAAGCAAACTCTATGATTTCGCCTGTGGTTTGAGGAAGCAATTTGATTCCTTTGCTTTTAAATCCTGTTTCCGTAGCCTTGAGTTCTATAAATTGGGCGATTTCGATATCTTTTGGTCTAGCAAACGGCCTGGGTTTACTTTGAGATGAAGATTGAACCGTATTCAAGGATTTACTTGAACCAGCAACCGATACCAACCCAGTCGAATAATGCCTCGGTTTAAGAAAATCATTATAAGCAGAGCAACTAAGCTGAAGCATCTTTTTAGCTTCCCTGCCAACGGCTTCTATTAGGCTGACCGCGATGTTAAATAAAACCGTATCTTCAAGCCGTATTTCATAGTTCTTTGACATGGCTATATCCCCCTTTCCAAATACTGTTTTATATCGAATGACATGCTGATATCGTGGCCAAGAATGAGTACCTCAGAAGCCCGGCTGTCCGTAAACACTTTTTCCCATGCTTCTGTTTGGCTTTTGGCAGACAAAAGATTATTTTTGTCAGAATTTGAAAACAAAGTGATTACCCTGACGCTGTCCAATTCAGGAGCATGTGTTTGTCTATTGATATTGTCCGAAAGATCACTGAACAGAAAAAGATATTTGTCATATCCTTCCCTTTTTGACTTGAAAATGGCTTGCGCTCGATGCAAGGCGCCAAGCACATCTGAATTGTTGGAGCAAGGACCGGCTAATATTTGCGAAATACTTTTCTTGACATCATCCCGCGATTTATAGTCATCAAGCAGGTTATTGATATCTGCTTCATCTTGCCGAGGCAAGATGTAAAGGAGTTGTTTGTCGCTATAAGATTTGCTATTGATAAACAAACAGTAAAAATGATCCTCTGGGCTAAGCAAATCAATCAAATTGTTTACTTTAGTAATGGTATTATCCTGCTCTTGTTTAAATGAATATGATTGATCAATCACAGCGACTATCAATTTAGGTTTATTTACTGGAAGAGTACAACCAGAAAGAAATAAACTCAATATACAGATTACAATCATTGAAATAACCCTGTAATCAGGTTGTCTCCTTTTCATGGATTCTTTTATTAAATCAACAGCTCCATTGATAATATTTACCGGAATGCCTATTATGGCCTGTGCTCCTTCAACCAATTTGGATAAAAGAACGAAAGAAAATAAAAGTAAAGATGCTGGAATAAAAACAATTCCTGCCAATATCTGCGCTGTTTGCTTAAGGAACTGATTAAAGCCTAAATGAGCACAGATTCCAGCACATAAGATCCCCCAAACAAGAAATAACATCGATAGCATTCCGGTTTTGCTTGCCAGGTTATTAGGTAAAACATAATTGTGATTTGCTATCGCACGATTTATTTCGGTAAGCCATTGCGAGGAATAATAGCGCATTAAAGCCATAATAATAAGCATGCCCAATGCGGCAACAATAACTGCTGTGAAAGTTATTTGTTCTATTAAATGTGGGTATCTATTTGCAATATATGAAAAGGCGTAATGGATGAGCAACGTGAGCATAAGAACCAACACCAAAGCGATACACGAATAAAGATAATTTGAAATGAAATAATCCACGGGTTGAATGCCTGTTTTGAAAAGCTGAAGCGTCTTCTCGGACACAATTATTTTTAGAGAAACTTCTGTAAGCAAAGCATCCATTAACGACCAGGTAATTGATCCCAGGGTGAAAAGTGCAGAAAGAATGTATCTTATTAGCCCCGGGGGATCAGGTTTAATTATATACTGCTTAAGATTTTCACGGCAGTTCTCGATCAAAGAACCAAAATATTGAATAATGCTTAATATTGGGGCAAACAATATTGCAGGAAGATTTCTGCCGGCCGCAATGATTGCAGCCAGCGCAAGGATTATGATGATTGTGGTCATGATTGGATCTCCTTATATTGTTGCCCCCATTATATAAGATTACCAAGCATTGGAAAATGATTTGCTACTGACTCAATACTGACTTTGCACTGAACATAAAAACCCTCGCTATTAAAGCGAGGGTTTGAGACGATAACTATTTATATATCTATTAGTAATATTTCATACTATGGTAATAATTGAATTAACTAAAGGGCATGTAAAAGCAATAATGTATGATGGATTTATCCCCGATAAAACAATACTACTTTCCTCCATAAAGCAGCTTGATCTAGCAAAGGCCATAAGCAAAGATGAACTATCAGATATATTACACGGTTTGCGCAGTTTGTGCCCAGACAATAATTCTTACTATTACTTTTATAACAAACTACAGTATTATGTCATGACAAGAATGAACTGCCCAATGAGAAATAGCAAAATACCTTTCTATACGGCTTTGGGAAATAAAACTGGCAAATTAAATTGCTTCTCTCAATATTACACAATCGGAACAAACAGGCATAGTCTCGAATTAAAGAGTCAAAAACATTTAAAATATCTTGACTCTCTGACAATTTATTCTTCTTTATGCAAGGAATACCAGCAAATACACAAGAAGAAGCCAAAAGATTTATATATCCAAAATGTTATTTTACACACTTTTGATTCTTTGCCGTGTGGTAAAGATCCGCGGGAATGCCTTGATAATGTTGTCGATATTCTCGGTTTTATGATTAGGAAAGAAGATTCTTGTCTTAATGCTAACGATTTTAAATATGATTGGCACTTACTTCTAAATAACATAATAGAAAAGTATCATAATCTTTATTTTCCATCTTAAACAGAGATATCATTATCAATTAAACAAAAAGCAGGATTGCCTTTAATCATGTACCCTGTTTTCTTTATGGGCTTAATATATTTATTATATGTTCTAAGCCCTATTTTATCTTTAATCCTTTTCATGATCTTGTGTACATCATTTATCTTATCCCCAGCAGGCAAACATCTAATTAGGTCATCGTAGCTAACTGTGTTTCCAGTATTATTCAACAATAGAGCTATTATTTTTAATTGAGGTTGTGATACCTTTTCAATTTCCTTTCCATACAACCATAGTTCTTCAGTCATGCAATTCACCCATATATCGATTTCTCCTCTTTCCCTTTTTCTTATTAATTTATTAAGATCATTTATTTTCATCAATCTACTATTTACCATAATTATCCAATTATGTTTCTTTTTATTTGCTTTGGCTGGTTTACAAACAGGCATATTAGTTTTAGGGGGTAATGATTGTGCTTGAATTATCATTTTAGGCACTTCATCTAATTTCCCCCCGATATCTTGTACTTGAGAACTTATACTGCTTAATTGATTGAATATTTTATTAATATCAGAATATCCTGTTGCTAATTTCCCATCGATTTCACATAAAGAAGGCATCAGTCTGTTTATTAAATATGCAGACTTATCTTCAAGTTCTTTTTGCGTTTTACACTGATATAAGTCAATTATAAAAGATTCTAAATCATTCACAGATTTTAAAGTGTTAATAAAGCCATATTTATTAAAGATATCTCTGGTTAAATTCAATAAATCACCATAGAAAAGAGATGGATTAGTTGATGGTCTGTATTCTTTACTAATATTAATTACCACTTCATTTATTTTTCTCTTTATTTCTGTTATAGTGGTCCACGTCTCATCATTGGTCAGGTGTTTTGTCATTTGATGCAGCAATTTAAGGATATATTTATTTTCGGACCATTCTGGATTTATTTTTTTATTTAATGATGAATACAATACCAAAAGATACAACCGCTTGGCAAACGTTACTTGAAAACAATCATAAGGGCCTGGTGATAATAATATTTTACTGATTCTTTTATAAAATAGGTCATCAAATACAATATTGATATCATTTTCTAAAATAGCAATACGGTTATATAGTGTTGATATATCGTCATACTTTATTTTTGCAAATTTATTAATTTTAATATCTATAGTTAATATACTTTGAAGAAGATATAAAGATAACTCTGCCGCCTCAATTAATATTTGTTGAGTTCTATTACGATAATCTATATAACCACTCTTTATTAATTTCTCTTTTGCATTCGTTAATATTTGTTCCAACTTTAATAGGTGCCTGCTTGCCCTTGTAAAATCTTCCTCACTCCAATATGATATGGTAGCCAAATAATGACCAGTTGTTTCAAATAAATACTTACTATGTAATATTTGTTCATCTATGTTCACGTTATTATTGGCTATTGAATTTCCATTCTTTTCTGGCTCTGACGAATTCCATACATTATAATGGCATAACCGCGTCATTTGGTAGGTACAATAACAAGCGTCTTTTAACTTATTGGAACGAGTATAGGCTGAGGCGAGATGAATAAGAGATTTCATCCCATTTGACCAATTATTTTTTGCTCTATCAAACAGCTTTTTTAAAGTATCGATTTCATTTTTCTTATTCCCCATTATAGAATGTATTGATGCCAATAAATAATATGCATCATAATTGTCTGGGTATTGTTTCAATGCTAATTGTGCAGCCTTTATAGAAAGTTTATTTTCCTCGTTATTCTTACCCTTAATATCAGCCAAAACGCAATATATATTGGAAAGCACTACATTACTTATCTTCTTGTATTTGAAAATATATTTACCTTGTTTTCGATAATTGTTTCCATCGGTTTGTAAGTATTTTTTATATACTTCGAGATATTCTTTACCGTACATTTCAAAGGTAGCATAACCGCATAATTCATATTCAATAATTATTTTATTGAAAATGGAATTGTACGATATTTTATCACTTTTTTTATTCGAATATAGCTTATATAGCTTTAATAATCCCAATACATATTTTGTGCGCTTTATTTTCTCATTCTTGATATCACAATAATATTTCTTTCGTGATATATTTCGGATTATTGATTCACAAATATGCTCAGAATATTCATACTTTTTATTTCTAAGCATGTCGACTAACTGAAGAAGCTTTGCTTCACATATCAAATAGGCTTCTTCTTTTTGCTTTTTATATAAATTCGAATTATGGATCCTATCTAAAGCAACCATCGCTTCTTTCAATAATATTTTCTTTTTTTTCATACGAAGTCCCATTTTATTCCGATTAATAAATTTTATAAACCTATACGATATATCTGGAACAACCTATTGAGGGTTATCATTAGCCAAATAATGTCTTTCATCACAAGTAACAAAATAAATTTAACAAGATAATAATATTATACACCAATTTAATGAATGTGCTTTGTCTGTTAATTATCAGGCAAGTACTCAATATATTTCTTAGATACTTTACCCAGGAAATCAAGCAAGATGCTCCTTTCTGATGCTGGCTGATGTGAATTCGCAATAGCTTTCATCTTGTTCCAGATAATATCAATTCGTCTATCAATACTGCTTTTCAGTTTCGATTCTGGCATCAAGGACAAGCCATTATTGACCACTTCAACAACAGAATCTATGGTGCCGTAAAATGTAACCGCGGAAGCAATACTTGTTGCCAAGTCAAGTCCCTTTCTCATAGCTTCATTATGACTTTTTATTTTTACCTCTTTTGCGATAGAATTAGAAAACAACCTTATTAACTCCCATTCTAATTCTTCAATTTCTGATAGTGTTAATACGAGCTTCTCGGGATCATGTATAATCGTGTTGCGTTTAGCATGATTTTGAAGATAATTATACCGTTTTATAAAATCAGCATGCATGCAGTCCTTTCTCAATTGCGCAACATCATTATATGACAAATGCTCCAGCGCGTTACGAGGTAAAGTTTTTAGTGTATGGGTTCTTACCACATGGAGAAATAGCCGATAAAACACTTCCATTTCTGATAAACGTCGCCTCGCTTGATCTGGCGAGGCGATGTCAAATCTAACTAGATCGTCTTGTGGCAAAAATCCTTCTGCATCTAATGATATTGCGCCCCCTAATAAATAAACGAAGTCAACATAATCCGTAAAATATTCATGTGGTTTCCCAATAATTCGCTCAGTAACAGGAAAAATTTGTCCTCTGTCTAATATCTGATTTTCTTCTATATGATTTATAATCTTATTTACTTTACCTTCATCAACATCCATCATATTTGTTCTAAGAATAGATCCTGTATTCTTCAAATCCAACAACAATCTTGAAACAAACCATTCAGAAGCATTGTTTTCTTCCCATCGTTCGATAAAAGGGGCAGATGTATCTATTAACTGCTGCATCTCTTTTGTATCTTGTCTTGAATATAAATATGACCCGGGTGAATGTAACTTCTTATTATAGAAAGAAGCTACATTCTGATAATCGCTATTTAATGCGGGAACTACTATACCTAATGAAATAATCTCAGGATTGTTTAATATAATATCCTTCACTATTTCAGATTCCAACAAATGTGGGACAGAAACCACAATTTGATCTTTTAGAAGGGCTAATGTTTTTAAATCCAATCTTATAGAATCAACAAAATTGTTTAAATCTTGCTCTTCCCATTGATAATTAGAAAAATAGGCCCTGTCTATTTTTGTATAATATATATTTACTTTCTGAGTCATTCTAATTCAAGAGTTATTTATGTTAATTGGTTCGGGGTTCCTTCTGAGTTGGTTGTTGCCCAACTGGTCACTTCTGCTACCATTAAGCCATCGTAAGAATCGATAAACTGTTTAAAATAATCCCGCAATCCTTCCGAAGTTATATTGATTCTATTAAAACACCATAAGGATTTTAGGATTCTTACTGCATCGAATTTATTCAACTCATCATATAATTTCTGATAGTCCCGGTCCTTTCTGAGATCGTATTCTAAAAAATAGAGCGCCATTTCATTCTCCCTTCAACAACATATTAGATCTTTAGGGATTTAATTATTTTATCAAGCGTTTCTTTTGATAATTTATGATCACAATATTTATTCTTGATAAAATAATATTGTTCAAATAATAAATCATTCTTTTTTATTCCAATATATTTATGGCCTTCCTTTTGTATAATGACATTTGACCCGCTTCCGATATAACTGCCTGATATTATTAGTACAGCCAATTTATCATATTTATATGCAATATCTTCAATTCTTGATATTGTGCCCCTGTAATCACGCGTTCTAAATAAATCATTATTTTCAATAATGATTATTCCAGGTTTATCAATAGGTAATTGTTCCTGTTCTTTAAACACCTTTCCCTCTAATCTGCGAAAATGATTGACTTCATCGTCTGGACCAGAAAATTGACCTGGTTGTGTTCTGTACCTCTTTGCCCAGTTTATTAATTTGGGATCATCCTCACTTGGAGCAATAGCAAAATCTAATATATAGGGGATATGAAGACATTTAAATAAATTATTTGATTTAGAAGAAACAGCAATATCTTTTACTTTACATATAACATCTGCCAAATGTTTATCTGCAAGATTTTTATATATACCTCCACAATAACTCATTCCAGGGGCACTGCAAAATACAGCAAACGTTACAGCTCTCATAATTTCAAAAGCCTTCTCTTCATAAACACTTCTTTTCTGAATAGATACTTCAATTATAAATGTTTCGCCATTCTCCTTGTTAATAATCTTAATATCAGGAACTTTTTTCCCAATCATTTCATCAATTGATATTTCAAAACCCATTCTCGATAATTTATCAGCATACTTTAAAACAGACAAACCCTCATAATAATTATCTGGGTCTTTTAATCTTTTAAGTATACTTCTCTTTTTATCATAATTTAGAGAGACATCTATTGCTTTTGCCAACCATATTATCCATCTCCTTGTCCATGCAACCACATTTATCATGTTAAATGCCATCGGATGATTTTTACTAAACACCATTTCCAAGAAATTATTACCCAAAGTGTTTTGCAATACTTTAAATGCTTCCCGAGATTCTTTTATCTCTTTTTTAGATAACCCCTCTATGTTTTCACAGGAATTACTCAATTTTGCCCATAGGTCATCTCCAGGCAATCGATCTAAGTATGGTCGATATTTATTTTGCATAATATGACAAATATTATATTAACATTTATTATTCTGCTAATTCAGGCGCCTGGATCATCCTGGGTGTTTTTTCCACAACCTCTATAATTTCTATTTCTTTATTTGAGCCCAACCCGAGATCCTTAAACTTACGGGCCGTAACAAGAACACGTCCTTCTAATGAACCAACAGCATCGTTATATGATTTTACTGCACCATCTAGTTTTGCGCCTATATTACCGATGTGTTCGGCAAGAACTCTTAAGCGATCATATAATTCACGTCCTATGTTACTAATGCTCTGAGCACTTTGTGCTATTTGCTCCTGTCGCCAACCATACGAAACAGCACGAAGCAACGCTATCAGTGTTGTTGGTGTTGCAAGGATCACCTTTTCCTGAGCGCCAGCCTCGATAAGTCCGGGATTTTGTTCTAATGCTGCGCTAAAGAAAGTTTCGCCAGGCAAAAACAGAACAACAAATTCTGGGGTTGGCTCAAACTGTTCCCAATAATTTTTTGCGCTTAATTTTGTTATATGATCTTGTACTTGTTTAGCATGGCGTTTCAAATGTCCCACTCTTGCAGATTCTTCAGATTCAGACAAGGCATCAAGATATGCTTGCAATGGACATTTAGAGTCCACTACAACATTTTTGCCTCCAGGAAGCTTGATAATTAAATCGGGACGAAGCTTACCATCTTCAGTTGACACAGATTCTTGCGTTGTGAAATCGCAATGATCTATCATGCCTGCCATTTCAACAACACGTTTTAATTGTATTTCACCCCAACGCCCACGAACTTGAGGAGCACGTAAGGCTTTTACTAAATTAGTTGTTTCCGATTGTAATTGCGTCTGTGTTATTGCTAACGACTTTACCTGTTCAGTTAACCCAGCATATGCAGAAACTCGATCTTTTTCCAATTGGTTCATTTTATTATCTACTTTTTCAAGAGACTCCTTAAGGGGTTTAATAAGTTCATCAATTGCTTTGTGGCGAACAGATAAATCAGTTTGTGCATATTGTTGATATTGATGTAATGACGTTTTAGCTAAATCCAGAAATGATTGATTGTTGCTTTTTAGAGCATCGGCTGATAATGCTTTAAAAGTATCGGCAAGCTTCGTTTGAGCTTCATTTAGTAGGCCTAGTTTCTCTTGTGCCGACAATCGTTCTTCCTGAAGCTCTGTTTGTAATTTTGCCACCTGTTCTTTTAAAGTGGTTATTTCAGTATTAAAGGAATCAAGAAGTTTTAGCTTATTTGATAATTCCTCTTCCAACGTGGGTATCCTTGAACATTTTTCTTCTGCGATAATACGTTTCTCAATTTCAGAACTCAATTCTTCATGAAGCGTGGTTAATCCAACACGAGAACTCTGTAGCTCTTTTGAAATATCTTGAATTATCTGCTCTTTACTTTGAAGTCGTTCAGATAGTACTGCTCGTTCTGTTTCGGTATCTGATTTGGCTTTTTCTGAGGCATGGCGCAGCCTTTCTTTAAAAATATAATGGCCGACAGCCAAACCTATAAATATTCCCATGAGGAGCATGATAATGTTTGCTATCATTGCTATCCTTTCGTTGGTGCTTTATCATTTTCATGTTGTGGTTTGTAATGCCAGAAATTTATCGGATTTATTGGATTATGAGTAAAAAGGCATTTCTTCTTTTTTAAACTCACGCCAAGTCTTCTTTTCTTACAACCATCATTAAACATAGAGAGCAAATCAAATCTATGATATTCGCTGTTAGATAAATCCATATTTTCATTTTCCCAAAATGATAATGTAGAATGATTCTGGAATAACCATTGGTTATATTTTTCATAATGGGTTAGGGAAAAGACTGATAACCCTGCAAATAAATCTGCGAGTTGACAACACGGCTCATCATGCGAAAGCACCTGTTTGAATTCATCAATTATAAAATGTGAATCATTATAAAATACCCCAAATAATGGCAACTCAACCAAGGACCTTTGTTTTCCTTTCATAGACAAGCATTTATTTATAGAATCCCAATCTATTTCTACTTTTTCATCTGGATATAAACACCATTTTGAATTAACGGATCGTCTTTTCAATGATTGATGATGAAGGTGATAAAACATCCTGCCTTGATTTTCTATATCATCGCGATCACGAACCAAATGGCGCGAATCTTGCGTGTCCCAAATTACAACATCTAAGCGAGCATCAGCGTTATCTAAAAAACACCATAGTGCTTTAATAAATTTATCTGCACAAAACCTATATTTTGCATTTTTCACTTTTTCCCATTTAAATTCCGAAACATCAGAATCTTCAAGCAAATAACGCAACTTACCATTTACTTCCTCTAGTTTACTTAATAAACATGAAAAAGAAGCGATACTTCGATAGCGGGCACCCGTATAACTCTCATCAGAAAAAGCAACGTATTCCATATCACGAGAATTATTACCGTGTACCACGGCCACCACAATCTGGACAAGTAACCGAGCCTTGCCCTCTGCATGCCGCACACGATTCCCATTCTTTAAAGTTCATATCCTTATGTGAATCACCACAAGCAGGACAAGGGATACTGCCGCTTCCGCCACAGGTGGAACATTTTTCTTGCGCCATTGGATTATCTCCCTTTTAAATCTTTGGTCCATTTAATATTTGAATCTTTTAAAACCATACCCTTTGTCTTTGCCCCTTTAAAATTTGCATAAGTTAAATCACTATTGCTAAAATCACATTCCTCCAAATTGGCCCCACTAAAATCACACCCGCATAAAATTGAATTTCTAATAATTGCTCCTTTTAAATTTGTTTTACAAAAATATGCCCCTCTGATTTCTATTCCATCAAGAACTGCATTTGAGAAATCTGCTTGTATAAATTTTGCCCCTTTTAGATTAATTATTGGATTCTTTGATATTAAACCAGCTTCATATATAAATTGTAACGCACGCGCCTTTCTCAATTTATCCACATACTTGAACAATAAAAGTGTTCTTGTCCTAGAAAGGCAATGGACTTCTGAATTAGCCTTGCTGTTAAGTAGATTTTTTTCAAGAAGCAGCATACCCATGTAATCAAAATACGATTCCAGTGCATTTTGACGTTGTCGATCATCTTCAATTTCACGGTCTTTAGTTTTTTCGGCTTTACTTAATAGAAAGACACTGAGCGATATGGCAACGGGAACTATTAAAAGTGAAAACCAATCCCATAATGTACGTGTTTTCACAACAGAATAATCTTTGCTTAAATGTTCAATATAGGAAAAACCTGTCCATTGCGGAGCATTGTATGGATTAGCTGCCCATTTGATAATTAAATAAGCACTGAATAATGTAATAATTATTAATAGAGTTATAATTAATTTCTTTAATACTGTCATTTGACTATCCTTGCTTATATTTAATGACCACTTCAATAGCCTGCTCCTTAGTGTCATAGATATTAATATCAAAATTGACCTTCCGAGATGAAGTACGAACCGTCATTCTGGCCAAGGGATCTCTGCCATACCGGGCGAAGCAAATAATCGTCCCATCAAGGAGCTTTTTTACCTGGTCCCCGTAATAATCCTGAACCTTGTGGTTGATCTTCAGCCCGTCTATGCAGGCCACCAGGCGCACCTTTCGTCCGATCTCCTTGAACTTATCAGCGTATAATTTTAAAAACGCGTCAACATCCTCCGGGGTGTTGATCTCATAGTCATCGACAACGAACAGAATGTTACGTTCCTGGTCATATTCGAATTTTACTGTCTGAGAAGCCACGGCTATTCCTTCTTTTTACTCACATAATATAATAGCAAATTGCTATTTTTTAGTCAATGACTATTAAATTATATTTTTTAAGATCTCAGGTTTATCCTTTTGATACCGATTTCATCGTAGATTTTATCAGAACTTATAATTGCGTCTTTTGATGAGAATGAAGCATGAAACGCGTCAAAGACCCTCAGCTTATTGTGCTTGATATAATGGGAAGCTTGCAATGCTTTTTGCCTGTCAATGCCCTCGACATTGCAAATTGCATACAAGGATAATGTCACTTTCTCTGGATCAAGGTTATACCTTTCACAAAGAAGTAACAGTTCAATCAATGTGGTAAATGATGTCCTTAGTTCTTTCTTATATTTGTTATAAATGTTTCTGGCATTGCTTTTAAGCCAGTCATCCTTTTTCATTATTGCTAGGAAAAAATCCGTGTCCGCGTACACCATTTAAGCCATATCCTTAAGGCATTGATCAATTATTTCCTGCCTTAGTTGTTTAATTGTTGCTTTTTTCGGAAGCTTTTTACCTTGCTCCTGAAGTTCCCCGATAGGATCACTTATTGCCGGCAAGAGGATTATCTCTGATGCTGAGGTTATTAATGTAAAATCCTTTCCATACATGTCAACGATTTTCTTGCCCAGGCATATTCTTCCCCTCTGGTCTGATTTTATGGTCTGTTCTGTCATTTTATCCCAATACACTAGGGATTGTGGGATTTATATACTTTTCCTTCCGGCAATTTCAAAAACAAGGATGTTTTCAAATTGCCTTGGTATTTAGAAAAACATAAAAGTTGCTCATTGATATTCGCCAACATTTTATGATTTTCTTTCTTCATATTGGAAAATTATAAAAGGCGCTTCGCCAGGCTCAGCTAACCATTTAAGATTTTCCACTTATAACCTTCGGTATGTTTCTGTTATTAGTTGCTCCGCTCGCCGAGGTCAGCCTTCCGGCTCTGATTGCCCGATACCTTGTTCTGGGCAATCGAGGTCGGCTTCCAGCTCGGCAGGAGGTCGCCCTGATGGGCGACTTGATTGTTTTCTTTATTTGTTTTGTTTCTTTTCTTTATGTTGTTGCAATACAATTGCTTGTATTTCTTCTTATTACTGATATGGGGGAAACAAGATATAGAATCTATTGGCCATTTTAGGCGGTCGGGTACAAGATATTGTGGTATCACTCTAAAGTAATAATAAACGAAAGGTTTTTATGCCTAATAATATTGCTTTTTCTCTAATCTAAGCATAACAATGATTGCTTACAACTCCAATAAATAGCAAAAGAGGCCCTAAAATGTGACAGGCAAAGGGCTTTTAAAGAACAGCGAAAAGAAATTGATTCTTTGTTTCTATAAGCCGATGAGCCCCTCAGAATTAATAAAAACCTCCGGAATCAATAATAATTTCGTTAATTGTGCCTTACGTAGATTGTCCCGGGAAAACATTGTCAAATGTTTTAACCCCGATATGAAAACCGGAAGGATCTACGGTCTGACTAGCCATGGAAAGATTTTAAGAAAGGAATTGCTTAAAAGCACCGATTTTAAAGAACCATGCCATGATTATTATATTGAACCCTCCGGGATCGACTGGAAATTGTATGGCTGGATTACGGCCGGCAAGGGCAAGAGGGAATATCTCAAGATAATGAACGATTATTCCAAGATCAGGGACGGGACGTTCAAGGCAAGCCAGGTATTCACCAGGTTCAGGTACCAGGGAATAAAAAGCACCCCGCGGACCGAAGTCTACAGAGCGATAAAACAATTCATAAAGAGAGGTATTCTATCAAGAATTGCCGTTGGCAAAAGGAATGTCAGGTTTAAGTTCACAAAAAAGGGTCTGCTTATCAGCGAAATACTCTCGGCATAAACGCAGCTATCCTATAAGAATATCATTTTGATCAGAAGCCTCTTCGAAAAAGAGGGAATTACCCTCATCATCGCTGGCCAGTAGCTGCTGATATTTGAAATAACTCACCCCAATAAATGATGTGGCTGTAAGTTTTCTGGGGTTTTGTATTCCCGATTCCTCCGTCTTTACCTTGAATACATTGAAATCATATTTATTCTTATTAATATCCTTGATGATCTTGTGTAGATTTTTCTCGTTCAATTCCTCAAAGCCCGAAAAATACAAATATTTCTGGCAGATATCTTTGTTATATTCAATCTTGATGATTCCCCGGAACTGCTTATTAATCGGATTTATTATGAAGAATAGGCTGGAGTCATTATAACCGCTCCCATTGGACATGCAAACCATATCCAAATATGGCCCGACAATCTCTCTGGTACCATTGAGGCTCGATTTATCATCGATTAAAATTATTTCATTTTGCTTTTCAGACATAATATAACTTCCCATTTGATATATTATAGCAGATAGAAAATTAAGTTCAAGAACATATTTGCCTTTCTATTGATTATCTTTACCATTGAATATTTTCATAAGGTCCTTTCCTTTTCCACTCTCCAATATTTTCCTGACCAGGATTTCTTTAACCTCTTTATCCTTGAGCAAAGAGGTCATGAAATCGTCGGAATCCTGCCTCTTTTCATCCAGTTCAATGGCGGTATTTACATCCAGAACACTGCTGCACTTGCCGCAAAATAAGTATTCCTTGGGATTAACGGCCTTACACCTCGGACACTGTTTCACCTTGGGCGCATCATCCTTTTTTGCGGTTTTTATTCCATGCAGTTCGAGCATTACCTCGTTAACATCCTGGGATACCAGGTGGGAATATTCCGAAAGCATTTTACTGGAAGGAACCCAACCGAAATATACCTTGGCCTGGGCTTCGTTGATCTGTTTGTTCCCCAATAAGTGCGTTACCCTGGTGTGCCTGAAAAGATGGGCATGGATCCTTTTCTTTATTTTGGCTCTTTCCTTCAGCCTTAATATCAATGCCCTGAAAGATGCATAGCCCATTTTGATATTTTTATTTCTATCTCCAATCATAATCCACAAAGGAGCTTTGGGATCATTGGAAAAGGGATGATTGTTAAGCCAATTGGTAAGATAATTAGATGAAACGACTATCCGTGGAGTCCGATGTCCGGTCTTCCCGGTCAGATCTATTATATGGCTATAGTTATCCTGGGTGACGTCTTTTATCTTGAGATTGCCTATTTCACTTATTCTGGCGCCAAGCTCATAAAGCATGCTTATGAATGCCTTATCCCGGGGATGCTCGGCCGCTTGGATGAGTTTTTCTATCTCCCTTTCCGTTAGGATATCAGAAGCCTGCACTTGAGGTTTTTCTTTTCTTTGAATACCCACCCGGATCCAACTTATTATTTCCGGGTATTCCATCCGGCTCTTATATTCATCACCGTATGCCAGCCATTTATAGAACTTTTTTATGATCGCCTTGTACCCTTCTTTTGTCCAGGGAGAGCAATCATTCCTTGATTCAATTTTTAGAACGGCGGTTTTGATATCCTCTTTATTAGCCTTATCTAAATCCTTTTTTAAATAGATATCCGCGAAGATGACCAAGGTTTGCATTATCTTTATTTTTCTGGCTTGGGTCAGTTTTTCGATGGAGCAGGTTCTGTCAAAATTCAATATCAGTTCTTTATTACCGGCTGATATTTTTGCTTTATTTACATTGCTTATAGCTCTCTCGTAACGCATCTCATAATCGTAAATATCCTTGTTGGTTCTCATACAAGTAGTACAGTATATATGCAACTATATAAAGCTTTCTACATATACTACTTGTTGAACGCCCAGACGAGACGTCCGACAACAAGTTCAGTTGTTGGGCTTTGGGCAGTTTAAATTTTCCGACGCTGGTTCTTATCAGTATATATCGACATTTATAAATCTTTCCTGTCCCTCTGACATAATAACAAATTCAAAAATTATCTTTCTTTTCTGATTGCCTGATATATTCATCACGTAATTTGACGATCCATTCCGGAAGGTGATTCTCCAATCTCTGTTTCCCTTTATCTGTTCCAGAATACTGAGAATCATCACGTTCACCCATTTTACTCCCTCTTCTCCAACTGATAATCTTTCAATCTCTCGATTATATGTGTCAGCTTCATATCAATGTCCCGAAGCAATTGAATCGCGAAAGACAATTTACCTTCGCATTTTTTCAAAGATTGTTGATATTTCTTCAGATTTATCTGATTCGGTTTAGCCATGCAGTTTGAGGGAGAATAATATATAAAAGGGTTGTAAGCAAAAATAAGATAAAACAACACTTGACTTTATAATATATATATTATACTATTGGCGGAGATTATATAACTATATTACAGGAGGTATCACCATGGCAAGAACAATAGATTTTCTTACCAACTTCCCGACCAAAAACGATATTGATAACACTACCCTGAAGAAATTCATCGTTGCCTTAGAATATATAATTGGATTTTCACCAGATAGATCCGAAAATACTTGGTCGGATGAAGTGCGGCATAAAATATTTTCATATTTTGGCGATATTGCAGTAATAGAAAGCGATATTGAACAATCGTTCCTGAGTGATCTTTATGTAGATTTATTTGATAAGCAAGAAATCACAAATTATCTTCCGAGCAAACGTCCCCTTGCGCTCACTGGATATGTAGGAATGGGTAAAACAGTTTTATTAAAAAAAATCGAATCTGATATTAACTCTGAATCTATATTGTTCATATACATCGATTTCAAAGCAATACATGTTGAATTTGAAGGACAACCCAAAGATCAATATAACAATATATTAACGAATCTACTTTATATAAATATTTATAACTCTTTTATCACAGATAAAGTATTTGAAAAATGGAAACATTTTTTAGTATTAAACGATCCTGGTTATTTGCCAATAAAAGAAACAATTATGGCTTTTTTCAACAAAACAAATATAAGCGAAGTAGAATTACAAGAAGCTTTAAAGAATGACGTAATAAATGATATATATTTAAAATGTAACAATAATCGCCCATTATTGACTACATTAATAAAATTTTTAAAACAATATACATTTATTATATTATGTTTCGATAATGTTGACAAACAATGTCTTTTTACGCAGAAATTAATATTATCTAAAAGCATTGATTTATCCAATTCTTCTGAAATACCCATTATTGTATCAATACGAAGACTTTTGAATTTTATTAGGGAAGAAGGACGCGATGGGGACCTTCTCTTTGAGCATCGCATTTCCCTTGCAAGCATAAGCAAAGAAAGACAACACGTTATTGACGCTAAAATTAAATTATTATTTGACAAACGTATTGACTATATGTCAACTCATGTTAAAATAGCTGATGTTTTAAAGGGATACGGTAATGAACACATTACTTACATTGAAAGCAAATTTTGGGATATATTTAATGTAATATCCAAAACATTTATCACTGAGGGTATTTACAACCTTAGCAATTATAGCATACGCTATATTCTGCTATCCTACTGTAACTTTATATATTACGCACTTCAAAACACAACTATTGAAAAAAACATACTTTCTCTAATAAAAAACAAATCGGATCATTCTAAATTAACTACTTTGCGCAACCATTTTTATAAGTGGATTATATGTGGAGATAGTTTTCGGCCCTTACAAAAGAACACTATAAACATATTTGACGAACAACATGGTCATATATTAGGACCCTCATTAACCATTTTAGAAACATTATATAACTTGCAAGAAAAAGAAACTATGCCCGATATAAGTTTGGCATATTTATATGATAATTTATCATATATCGGAATGTCCGAAGACGATTTTAATAAATATATTAAAAAAATAAATGACCTTAAACCAACATATAAGGGTGAATTGATTTTTATTGATAATAGTAATAACGATTTGCTTCATGGCAGTAACACCATAGAATTAATGCCTTCTGGAATATACTTTATTGATAAGTTATCGGTATCTCGAGAATATGTATTTTGGAGCATTCTAACAGCTGACATTGAAGTTCCCCTTATTGACAATATGCCCAAATACAACGAAACTTATAGGGATGAATTTAAGTATTCAATTATTTATAATTACCTAGATAAATATTATTTAAATAGATTTATTGCTTATATTAATCATATAAAAAATGCCATTCGATTCCCCATATTTAAAGGAGAGGCTGACATACTAAAACATTATAAATATAAATTTGCCAAAGATAAATTTTATTTGGAAAGATTAATAGAATCCCTGCTGGAAACAATATCACATGCCTACATGCCTAATCAGCAGAAAACAGAATTCACAAATAAATTTAATGAAATACGCAACAAATATAAAAATATAATCAACTAGTACCCCGCTTTAAATATTTCTATATGCAAATATATTATAATTGAAATCATCAAGACTATGAGCGTTACCTACAAGATATGATTCTTTATTTATTGCACCAATTCGCGATTGTTCAATTATTGGTGATTCGAGAATATTTATATAATCATTATTCAGCAAATGTATTTTTATTTTCGATATTCCTATACTTTCCAATTTGCGAAAATATTTATCTGCCCAAGTCCTAAAAATAAATTCTGCCATTTCCCAATTTTGCGAAGATGAAATATAGCATGAATCATCGGGACTGATAATCATTGCTTCCCTTTCACGTGGTGATTTCTTCATATCCTTTTCAGCCATTCTTAAATATTTTAAATACTCTTCCATTTCAATAAGTGCAGGCTTCTCTTCAAAATTCTCCTTTACCACCTTTTTGGCCAAATTCAAACTTAATAGAGGGGATTTATTTATCATTAGAATTGGGCCACCAGAACAATACATTCTTGCTTGTGTATAATAACCAGTACAATGCCATATCTTATCGTTAAGATCTGATTCAGCTCTTAACGAAGCAATTATTTCCCCAGAACATGTACACAAATTATTATTCAATATATACACTAAACCATCATACCAATTCATAGAACATACTAAATTTGCGATCATTGTACTTCCTTTTCCCACAACTGAATAACACTAACAGGGTTTTAATATATTATGATTACATTTATATTTTCCCAATCACCTCTCCTTCATTCCTCATCCCCTTCCACCAATCACATTCATCGCGAAAGTAGTTCATAGCGTCGTAGATATCCTTTAAACGACGAATGTACTTCCTTTCTGTAATAATGCTCGGATTAACTCCCGTAGCTTCAACATGAATCCAATTACTTGGCTCGACTTCAACGACTACCCAACTATGCGTTAAATCCAACACAATATCGGCATTGAAACCATTCCTTTCAAGCCAGTATTCCAGAAAAGCACTCATTTCAGAACAGTCAAATTCATTAGGCTCATAAGATTTCAGCCATTTGAAATTCAAAACATCCTTAAGATTTTCCAATCCATATTTTCTGTTGACAAACAGATAATAATTATCTGCCATCAATTTTACATCCACAATTTTGGGAAGCCTAAAATTGAATTTCTCGCCAATAAAAACCTTGTTTCTATTTCTGCTGCGGAATGTTTTATTGGGCACTGCTTTTATAATTTTATAAACCGACCTTTCTGATATCCTGGCGACCTTTATCCCTCTTTCCCTGAAGAAACGCATAGTTGAACCCATGACAGCCTGAGAAACAGTAGGCTCTGCCACGGAAATGGCTGCCGTCAGTAATTCTTTATTGGTCTTTATTGATGCGTCCAACAAATCAGCAGGTTTTATCACCGGCACGTCTATGGCAATTAGTCTGGTTTCTGATCTTTCCTCGACATATTGATAACAGGACACAATTATAAATAATATAAAGAAAACGAAAATAAAATATTTCATGACGATTTTCCTTTCCTTAATAAAGAAAGAGAGCCGGAGATTAAAGTTCCGGCTCTCTGATCTTAAGTAATGTTTATTATGACGACACTTCCGCCATTTCCTCTTTCTCCTGAAAAGCTTCCTGATCTTCGGACGGAATGGCTTCAACATTAGGTCGAAAAGCCTCACAGGTCTGGGACTCCTCGTATTCCACCTCGCTCTCGCACTGAGGCGTACCGAACAAAGCGCATTCCCCGCAGATGGGCTCCGTTTTCTGGTATTCCGGAGCACTCGATTGACCGTCCTGTTCCGGTAAAGAGGCATTTTCCTCGCTGTTTTGCGCCTCCTGGCTTGCCTGTTCGATATCATCCCTTCTGACCGGCATCAGGATATAGGTCTCGTCCCAATTGGCCGGCTGGGTCTTGCCGTAGATTTTTACCGGCCTGGCATAGCCCTCTGTTTCCAGGATGATATATCTGGAGGGTATTTGCCTGGCGATATCATGGAGATACTGCCAGTTGATTCTGATGACATCGAGAGATTTCTCGGGCAGGTTTTCGCCCTCGACGATCTGGCCTTCGAAGGGCTGAAAGGCCTCTCCAAATATCCCCTGGTTATCGACGGAAAACCGCTCCCCGAAATGCAGTTCCACCGACGATTCCCCGGCTGCAACATGGGAGCAAAGCTTTAATGCCCTCATCAACGAATCCCTCTCGCATTCGGCCTTGAGCTGGTAATTTAAGGGCATGATGCCCTCGGTATCCGGATAGGAATCCTGTATAAGCCGGATAAAAGCCCGCCAGTCCGATCCCATGAAACTGATAAACTGATCATCCAAGGAAACTTCAACCTTGTCGTCCCCTATGACCGAAAGAACCGTCTTAAGGGGTCCCTTGGGAATAACACAACAGGCATTTAATCCCTCGTTAGGCTCCCGGCCGGCTCTTTCCAAGTTAAGCTTAATACTTGCCAGACGGTGCCGGTCCGTACTGATGACGGAGATCTGGTTTCCGGAGAGCTTCAAAGACACCCCGTTGAAAGCGCTTTGAGGCGTCTCGGTTGAAGCAAAAGGCAACGCCAAGGATAAAAGCCTTTCCAGATCAAGCCCGCTAACGGAAAAACTTTCGGATTTTACCTCGGGAACTGACGGAAAATCCTCCACCAACGGGATATTTTTTATCTGGCTCTTATGGCTGCCAAATTGAAGGCGCACAGCGTCGCCGTTGTCCTGCTTTTCCCAACAAAACGTAACCTTGTCCTCGGCGGACTTGGAAAGCAAGGCCAGCACCACCGAACCGGGCAGCAATTTGCTTTGGTTTGGCTCCAGTAATTCAGGGAGATTTTCCGGCCGTATGGTCTTGATGATTGTCAGATCAAGGTTAGTCGCCCGAAGGATAAGTATGTTGTCATTAAACCCGAGATTGACATATTGAAGCACCGGAAGGCTGTTTTTCGTAATTGCCTTACAGACCACGCTGAGTGCTTCAACTATTTTTTGCCTTGATAGTGTTAACTTCATGATGTTCTCCTTAATTTTATTGTTTTGTTGCTTTACCGGGGATATCGGTATATCCTTGCCGCACGTCCATCCTAAAGACCCCCAGGCTAATGGATTTGGCGTATTCCTCGGAAAGAAGGATAACTGTCTCAGTCAAATCGGTTTCAGTGATGATCCATATCCTGTTTTGCTTGTATTTGAAGACCGAAATCAGTCTATCGTGATTAGACTGAAAAAACTCCTTCTCCCGGCCGTCATTCATATCCAGATCGCCACGATTTCCGGCATAATGCTTCGGCAGCGAATCCTGGAGTAACCACCTCAAGTCTCCATCTTGCTGTATGCAATCGAAGATGCCTTTGGTGATAAAAATAATTGTAACAATTCGGGTTTTATCCATATTTTATCCTCCGTTGTTGTTATTGATTCCAAAGGGGTCAAACGCCGGCCTTGACAGTGAACAATCTAAACAGGGCTCCAAAGCCCATCCACCAAAATGCCCGATGATATCGGCCTTCCGGAAAGTCCCGTTGGGGCACCATAAATGACAGTTGCCAACCACATCAACAACCATCAAAAAAGGACACTTGATCTTGTCCCTGGCTTTAATCAAAATTTTCTCAGCCATGACTGCCCCCTATATCAATTGCCAGGGTCCTGAACTTCGGATGGTCCTCGTACTCATCGGGGTCGAGATTGGCAAAATATAAGCCCTTTTCAGCCGATGAAAGATTGTGTTTGATTGTCTTTAAGCATTGCCGGAAATATCTCTCCCATTTGGGATCATTGGCCTTGCGCTCCAGATTGACGATGTATTCCCTGATCCTATCGTGGTCGGGCTTGACAATGCCTCTTTCGATAATGATATATTGGCATAATATATAATCACCCTCATCGTGAAGCTTTACTGCAGAACCCCGGGAGATCTTGCTGACCTCGATAAAAAAGTCCGTCACCAGCTTGGCGTTCCATTCGTTGTCAGCCACCTTGGTAAACCCCGAAGCCGCGATCCCCTCTTTTCGGGCATTCCCCAAGGCCAACAGCCTTCCATTAACCAGTTCCATGACCTTTTTCTCCAGATTGACCCCGTTCAAGCCCTCCAGATGGCTATAAACGATATTCCAGGCCTTATCCGCTGTTACCCCTTTATCCAGCTTGGAATCCTTGAACCAGTTCGGCCATCTGGGATACCAGTAGGGAATCCTGGTCAGGGACAGATGCTCACAGGTCCATCTGTTCTTTATGTTGTATTCATCCTGGAGATCATCTATTTTGTCCCATTCATCGTCGGTTATCTTGCCGACAACATCGTAATGAAGTGTTCTGCCCATGATAATGTCCTTTCATTTATACTTTTTTAGTGTAAAAATTCTTTTTACATCCCCGGCATTTCCAAGCCTTTATCGTCCCCTTGCATGAAACATGGAGACATTCGAACAAATCGGGCTGAAAAATATCGGGAATATATTCCTCATTGTGGCAATGCGGGCAAACCAGCAAGGTAAAGGTTTGCTCCACACCCTCTATAAGTTTCTCCATATCATCTCCTTTATTCCTGATCGACTTCAAATACAGCGCTGAAAAACAATTTGTTCGGTACTGGATCTTCCGGGTGATGCTCGATATCGCGCAAGCCAACTGAGTATTTAGCCTGATAAGTAGTATCCTCAATATCGTCATATTCCAACGACAGCTTGCATAGCGGGATTTTAAGAGGATCAATATTTCCGGAAGACTGGTTTAAATGCCGTATGTAATACAAAAGAGCCAATAAAATCAGGTACGTTTTCGGCAGGAATACTTTCTCCTGGTTTTTACTGATACTTACGGGCAGAAGATAGGCTATCTCCCCATACGGTTTTTCACTGAAGGCGATTGAATAATTTTCAGGAAAAGCGGGGTATTTATTTTTGGGAAATAACATATCAATGCAGATGTGATCCTTGATATGCTTTATGCGCAATAGCCTGCCCCTGTCGTTTTCCATTATCAGATTGGCAAATCCCAGGATATCGAAAGCCCACCAAATGCAAATATTCTTTGCCGCCCCCTGCCCGATATTGATGCATGGCAACATCCTGTTGTCCGGCTCTAACCTTCCCCTGGGATTGGCAGTCCAAATATCGGGAAACAGAAAACCATTTTTATAATTCCAGAAGAAATAAATCCTGCCCGGAATCAGAATGATATCCGGCATTATTTCCCTTCGCTGTCTTCGTTTTACTGCTTGTATCGACAGCATGATCAAAAAGGAATAAGCTATCAAGGATATGCTTAACAAAATGATTGAAAGTGGTTCCATGTCATCTCCTTTCCCTGCTTTCGGTTTCCGAGTAATAGCTGCTGGTTCCGATGATGATGTTATCCACTAGGGTGATCCCCAGCAATTTGCAACCCTCGCCAAGGGATCTCCATAAATTCCTATCCTCTTGTGAAGGAGCAGGGTCACCGCTGGGATGGTTATGCACCGTTACAATGCAGGGTACGCCGTTGGCCACTACTGACCGCAGCACTATCCCCGGGACCACGGCGCAGCTATTTACCGTCCCCATGGCCGTCATCTCCTTCTTGACCACCCTGTTCTTGTTGTTGATGTGCAACACCCAGAATATCTCGCGGTCGGCCAAGGCCTCGGCTTTCATGTATTCGTATACTTTCTCCGGGCTGGACATGGGAATCCCGTGGATCGATTCTGATACCCTTAATATCTCCAGAGGATATTTTCTGTATTTGCTCATATGATCCCTTTCCTAAAATAAAAAGAGCTGCCCATTAAATGAACAGCCCTTTTGTGTTATTGGTTTGATCTACCTTGATTGTTTGTACAGTATTTATCGGGGCAAAGAATCACTACTTCCCGGCTGTATTTATCCACCAGGATCACGGCCACATGCCCGCAAAGCGGACATTCCCCCTTTTCTTCAGAAGTGTTCATGGTTTTCACCGTCAGGAGCGTAATTCTCACCTGTTGCAGAAAGATTTCCCAGGATATAATCAACTGCTTTTTGAGCCAGCGAGGAGGCGGAAAATATAAACCTTTTGTCCCCCTTGAGCACCGCCAGCCAATTAGCGATATAACCGGCCTGGTTGTCTATGGTCTTGGGAGCGATACGGGCATGAGCGCACAGAAACGAACTGCCTATTTCAGCCACCAGTTCCTCCTTGGAATAATTTTCATTCATGCCGGCGCTTCCCGAAAGGACTTTTCTGTTGAGCCTCTCGGGATGCCCGGTGGAATGAACCAGTTCATGAAAAGCCGTCGAGTAAAATTCCTCAGCTGATATGAAGTTTTTCCGGGGCGGCAAACCGACAGCATCTAACTCTTTGTCGTAAAAGGCATTGGGGGTTTCTTTGATTTTGGGTATATTTGGCATATTGTCAAGTATCTTCTCGCAGGTGGTGATGGAATCAAAGCTGTTGTTTCTGTCAGGCAAAATTTCCTCGGGGATGTTATTACATTGCTCGCTATTGAATACTGTGTAATATCTGAGCAATGGTTTTTTCTCCTCTTCGCCAGTATCCTCGTCATTTGATTCAATTGCTTTCCAATAGACCACTTTAAAACCCTTGGAACCGGGTTTGACCATGCCTCCCAAGTATGCCAGCTGTTTGAAAGTAAGATAATAAGGGCTGGCATAGGGAGACATGGAAAGTATCAACAGATTGATACCCCGGTAAAAGTGCTTGGAAATCAGGTTCATAGGTAGTTCTGTCTTCCAGGGTTTCTTCCAGGGAATGGCGCCTTTCTCCAATGCTTCGATGATCTGATCGGTGATTATTTGGGCAATGGTATTGTTTGACATTTTGGCTCCTTTCTAAAATAAAAAAAAGAGAACGCAGAACTTTCAACAATCCTGAATATTTATCCAAGAAGTTAAAATATGCTTTCTCTGTTAATGATTGATTTTATGGTTTAGTTATTATTTCTTAGAATGACATTTACTCCTTTCGTTCTTATGATGGAAAGTGTGTGTTAAATGCTATTATCCGAACATTTAACCGGTGTTATTGTAAAGTTTGATGAAATTAATCGTTATTAGTATGATGTCTCTATATAAGGGCTTTGTAGTCAATCTATTTAAACATCGAACTCCTGGGCTAAAAGCAATTTTATCCTTTCATCCCGATCCAGATATTCGTCCTTAATCTGACGTTTGATCCTTTCCAGGACCGTGCTGTTGGTAGATACGGAAAGAATCATATCGAATCCAGCCTTAAGATCTTTCCTGATATTTGCCATGGCATCGGAGTTTCCGGTCTCGATCTCGATGGCCGTCCTTTTCCCTTTATTCTCCACGGCGATATCGGCATAACCGTTTACCGGTTTCTCGACGATAACAGTATATCCCTTCTCCCTGTAATATCCGGCTATTTTTTCTTTCCAGTATCTATGTTCCACTCCCTCGGCCTTGTCCAATATTTCATAACCGGACTGTCTGAGCAAAGCCTTTCCCTTCTCGGTGATATCGACGAGAACAATCTGGGTCTTTCGGGTTATTATCCTCCTGGGTATTATCAGACCTTCCGTAAACAGTTTATGCTTTAAAAAGTTCCCTCGCCTCATGCTCAATCCCAGCCGTTGATACCTTACGGCCAAGGTAGAAAAGGGTTCTTTATAAATGTCCCCCAGACATTTAATGGCCTCGGTATCGTTATTACCTCCCTCTGGAAAGTGTTCTATTCTCGGTTTAAAGGACTCTTTAGCCCCGGAAAGCGTGGAAAGTCCTTCCCGGGATCTGATATATTCGTCGTCTATGACCCCTTTTATGATCGGCACCAGGGGAAATCTCACCAGGCAGGGGTTGATCCTGCCCTTAACCTTGACTATACCCTCCCCCAATTTAAGCCTATCGAGGTAGTTTTCCTCCTCGGGCTTGATAAAAAGGGCTTCCCTGGCTGCCCGGACATCCCTTTCGTGCTGTAGGCTCAAATATACCTGGGTATGGCAGTTTCCCAAGATATAGATGGGTAATAACGACGGATGCTGGGTAATACTCACCAAACCCTGCCCAAAGGCCCTTATCTCTCTATAAACGTATTCCAGGCTTGTATTAGCCTCCTGTTCATACTTTGACTTGGGAAAGAGGTTATGGACCTCCTCCAGGAACAATACATGCCTCAATTTATCGGTCTCACCCTGGCTAAGACGGTAAAGATGAATAAATCTGAGGATAATTTCAGTAAAAAACGTCCTTAAAGGCTTGCTCATCTCCTGATCCAGCTCCAAAATCACCGGTTTTTCCAATAAATCCTCGATTTTAAGCGGTTTTCTGGAATTAAAGGCCTTATTGCTCGGCCCGAAGGTAAAACTCTTAAAAACCCTGCCGGCCGACTGCTTCCATAAAAGCTCCCTGGCCGAAGCCTTCATCTTGTTCAACTCATATCCCCCGTCGAAGAAATTGGGGTACATTTCCGGCTTATTTGTCTCATTGAACCCGAAATCCCGGAAAAGCTTCTCGAATATCTTAATAAAAAAATCAGCCACACCCAGACCTGCCAGGTGTGACTTTTCCAGTACTTCGGTAACCACATTGATCCAGCTTTTATAATGGATATTGGGCGGAGCCCTAAAAGGGTTCCAGTAAAAGGGAACGATATCCCGGCCGATGGTATAGACCTTAACATCTTTTAGTTCGGGATACTGGTCTGATAAGGACAGGATGTTTCTCCAGGTTCTTTTCCAATCCACTATCAGAAACGGCACCTTGTCCCTCAAAAGCTGCAAAGCCAGGGATAATGCCAGATTAGTTTTTCCCTCTCCGGTGATGCTGAATATCCCGGCCTGTTTTATCAGATCCTCCGGCCTTAAATAAAGGGCTGATTTTACTCTGTCATTATAAACCACCTCGCCCAAGTAATATTGCCCGAAGCTTTGTCGCGGCGCAGGCGGAGGCAAAAGAATCTCTTCCGTTTGTAATGTTTCCTTGTGTAGCAGCTTTTCAGCCATGATTTCAATATCCAAAGCAATATCCTTCCGTCCCTTCTCATCCTCAGCCAGGTACATATGCCATATCCTGTCGGCTTTTTCACCAATAATAGGCTTCATCTTCTGGCAGATCTTGTACGCTTCAATTGTGTTCATTTTCTTTGTCCTCAATCAAGTCAGACGACAATAATTGTTGTCTCTTGGATAGCTTCCAATATTCAGACAGAGCCATCATCAGGTATTTCTTCACTATCATCATATCCCTCCAGCATTCCAGAGCCTCGGTTCTTTTCTGTTTCTTCAGATCGAATATCTGTGTTTCCAACTGACTCCGTCGGGGCATCAAAGAAAGTACCATTTCCATATCATAGCCTCTGCCGACATGCAGTTTTACTTCCTCAAGAAATGTATAACATGCACAGATGTCATCGGTGATGCTTTGAAAAATATCTTTGTCCACCTGAAATCTCAAATTTATCTCGTTGAAAAGCTGTTTTATGGTAGATTTAAGGACCTTGGTTTTATTGGAGAATATTTCATCCAAGTCGGAAGATGGTTTTTCGTCTGCAGAAAGAATTGACAGGACGGTGTTTTCAAGATCAGGATAATTAGTTCTTTGGAGGGAATCCATTAAGAAAGATGTAAAAGAAGGGTTTAAAGGGTTGTAGGCAAAGATAAGTAAAGAGAAATAAAAAAAGAGGTAGTCATAAAGACTACCTCTTTTCAATATGAACTATTTTATAATCATTATTTTCTTTTATGGCTTTGATATATTTTGATCTCCGGTAAGCATAAAAGCGTAAAATATATTTATGCAATTTTTTTAAACATTTGTATATACCAAGATTCAAATCCTTGATTTCTATAAAATTGAATAATGGCATCAATATTTTTTGTAGCCGAGTAAACCAGTAAATATTTTATATTATATTTTTTACAAATACTTATAATTTTATTCAATAATATACTGCCGATTTTTTCTTTCTATATTTAGAAGCAACATATATATCCTCGATTTCAATATATTTTCTTCTTTTTGGAATTATTGATGTTCCGGAACTAATTTGCGATTTACCATAAATATACCCAATTATCGTGCCCTGCATTTCTGCAACCCAAAAATAGTTGCCAATATATTTATTAAGATCATCTATAGGCGATGGAATAAAGCCATAGGTAATATTCTCTTTCCTCCACTTTATTTGCAAATCGTGTACTTTCCTAATGTCTTTCTTACACGCTTTTCTTATAATTATATTCTTCATGATTTCACTGATTTTAATTCTTTATGGATAATGATTATAAGTTCCTATCTACTCTTCGAATTCCATATATATCTGACTTGCCTGTCTTATCTGTTATTCATTTTGAATTCTTACTAGCTTTGTTCCATTTGTATCCATGATAATCTCGTATAGTTCAAACATATATTTTAGTTTTGGTTTGCTTTCTGGTCCATTAATATTTTCCAACATTTTAAATGAAGAAACTACCGGCAGCAAACCAGTTGCTGAAGTTATTGTTTCGGGTATCTTTGTATCGGTTTTCAAGCCATATGTTGTAAGTATGCTGTTGTTCAAGGTTATACTCAAATCGCTTGTCCCCAGGCCTGATATAATCTTGGCATACTGCGGATTGGCCAAGTCGGGCAGGTAAACGATACGGGCTGATGTGTCATTACTGGCCTTATGTTCCACCAAGAGATATGGTTTTGCGGAATAAAACTTCAGGCCGGTTTCTGTTTTCAAAGATTGATCGCTGTAAAATTTAACGGTTGCGCAACCCGACATATTCAATGTAACCAAAGCAAGCACTATAACATTTTTCAAAATGTTCATGATAATTCCTCCTCTTCTAAAAGTTTGATTGATAAAAATATAGATATAAGCGATACTACAGAAGCCCTGACCTAAGTCAGGGCTTCTTGATTTTGTTTAAAACTTTCCTATTTCAGCACTACCATCTTCTTAGTTGCCTTGAAATCACCGGATTCCAACCTGTAGATATAAACACCGTTTGCGGCAGTCCTTCCAGAATTATCTTTGCCGTTCCAGTTTGCGGAATAGATACCAGGTTGTTGCTGTCCTTCGACCAAGGTGTTCACTAATTGCCCCAGCGTGTTGTAGATCTTCAAGCTGACGTTGCCGGGCTTGGCCAACTGGTAGCTGATCCTAGTCTGGCCGTTGAACGGGTTGGGGGCGTTCTGTGCCATAGCGTAGACATAAGTAAGAGGCTTGCTGTCGCTTGAGGCGATCTGAACCCCTCCGGATTTCTTGGTTCCGCCGCGTCCGGTAGCCTTATCATAGGCATAAAGTTCCCACTTATCGCAGGTAACAATCTTACCACTTTTCAGGTTGACAATCTTGACAATGCCCTCGCCATCGTGGGTCACCGCATTGGGGAGATCCTTCTCAAAGACCACTGACTTCCCGCTGGGAACCTTTACCGACCCCAAGGACACATTATCCACCCACACCTGATAGATGTAATCTATCTTCCCGGGATATTCCTGGTAGAAGGTGAATTTCATGGTCTGTTTCTGGTCGCGATCCAATGTCGGCAGGTAATATTCCAACGCAGTGCTGTCGTAATCAACCGTAATTATACCTGTAGAAGGGACTGCATCGGTGGCACCGTATACAATATAGCCGTCACGCTCTATCAGATATAAAGATGCTTCTTCGCCACCCACGTCAGTCGTGGCCTGCGCTGTTACCTGTCCGGCCGCATCACGGGCTATCAACGAATACAGCGGTCCGGTTCCTTCGGTCCAGATGGTGGTCATCTTGTTGCCGTCAACATTCTGACGATAGGCTATCTGTGGATATAACGATGGCTGGCTGGGATTCTTGCTGTAGTTTTCCGGCGTTTGCCAGGTGTAATCCGCATAGTTTGAATAAAATGCCGAATATATGCCAGGCGCCGTCTCCTCGCTCCAAGCCACATAATTACCGTCGAATACAGGGTTTAACGAGGCTGTGGCGGGACTATTATAGACATTCTCGACACCCTGCCAGTAGAAGCTTTTGGTAATTGCATCAATGATATTTTCCAACCGGGGATAGCCCCAGTTGCCTTTGCGATGTTGAATATCGTTGCCTTCCTGCCACACCAAGTGCACATCTCCATAGAAAGACAGCGACGGTTCGGCGGAAAATACTTCCGGGCTGTTGGTAAGGTTAGTCTTGTCTTTCCACGCGCCAAGATACGGATCATATCCCCGCCAATAGATCTCTCCCTCATAATCCCAAGCGATATGAACGCCGCCCTTGGAATCCAGACAGATGGTCGGGCTTGCCAGGTTCGGGTCCTGCCCGCCCCAACTGCCGGAAGTGCTGTCCAAAACGGTCCAGGCATAGGCTGTCTGGCCGGCAGCCTTGAAACCATATAAAAGTTTCCAGTACCAGATTCCGCTCTGGCCGCCGATTTGGTATTGGGCGTCCACCCGCTCTATGGCTAGGTGCGTTCCGGCGTTATTGATCGCCATTGAGGGCGGACTGACATAATGGGTCTGTTCCCAAGTCCCTATGGCTTCCAAAATGGTCTCTGCCGGACTCCAGCCATTGTTCACCCTTTTGGCAGATTTGAGAATCCAGCCGGAGTTTTCGGTTTCCGCCTTCCAAGTCATGGTGGTATCTGCTCCATAATAACCGATAACAGGCACTGGCTTGGCGCCGCCTGAGGCGAAACCGGAGGAAGGCGTCCAGGTTATGCCATCGTCCCAGGATTGCTGATACAAAACAGAATCCTCGGAGGTATAAACCAGGAACAACCGGCCTTTATCATCATAGATCAAATGCTTGCCATTATTATAGGCAGTGGCCAAGGATGTATTTGAGTTGGTGAGGGCCTTGGTATTGATACAAAATGTCTGGCTCCAGGGAGCGATATTGCCGGAACGATCCATAGCGGTTACGCTAAAACCCAAGGATAAGCCTAAATACTCATCAGGAACGTAATATTTATATATTGGGCGAGTAATCGGCGAAGCGTGTTCCACATGATAGGCATCCGGCTCATAGACTCCCGGATCGCCGCTGCTGTACATCACGCTGGCAAACTCGCCCACCGGCTCTGGACATACCCAGTAGCCGCCAAAATTCGGATCGTCTAATGATTCCTGCCAATTCAATGTTATGATTCTGTTGCCAACATCATAGCTTCCGGTTTGGATTGGCAACTGTGCAGGTGCAATATCATCTTTGACAGTCACACTGGCTGTCACTTGCAAAGAGGGCACTTGAAGCCCGCTGGCTACATTATATGATTCCACCCGGTATGTATATGTTTTATTTTGACATTTAGTATCGGGAAAGCTGGTGCCGGTTGTGGTACCCAACGGCCAAACATCCCCATCGCGCCAAACATAATATCCGGCGGCTCCTGAAACGGCATTCCAAGTAATGTTTGCTGCTTCGCCATGATCTGCGGCAACATCGGTAGCTATTACATTGGTCGGGGTCGCGGGTCTGGTCGGCAAATTGGGCAGAGAGCCTGTCGGGGTGGCCGACCCGAAATAGAATATCCCGGCCTGCCGGGGAACTCCGGCAACTTCTATCCAATATTCATACTCTGTTTTATAAGGAACGTTATCAATGTAATAATAGCTGTTATAAGTCATGGAGCCTGTTCCATCAACATAACCCAAGTATGTTCTACCGATACTGCCTTTTACTGTGCGGTATATTTTGTATCTATAAAAGATATTGCCTTCGCTCGAATTGTCCCAATCCAGTCTGATTGATGTCGCTCCAGCAGTCGGAGGTGCCATATAAAAACTGAACGGCATGATCACATGGCTGGAATATATGCCACCCTTTCCTGCAGCCAATCCACCCCTTATGCCATACAAGTCAATATTATTTCCAACACAAGCAGTATTCAGGATTTCTCCATCGCTACCCACGGTTAAGTTTACGTCCGAATCGTAAAACCAAATCGGCATCTCGGCAACTTTATTTAATGTGCCGTTTTGCAGAACATACCCATGATTAAACGGCACTGTAAAGGTAGTCCAATTGCTATGACCCATTTCATATGGAGCCAAAGTAAGAGTCTTGTTGAACATGGTATTGGTAGGCCAAGTATAGCTTATCGGTTGGGGTAGCTCATTCAATTTATAAGACTGTGGAGCCGTCCATGTTGCTCCGCCATCGGTGCTTTCGGACCAAAATCCGTAATTATCCCCCACCACCCGAACATTGGCAGAATTCGTCGGATCAGTGTAAATGCTTTGGAACCAAATAGAAATGCCATTAGGGTCCTTTGCTGGATCATTAATAGGACGTTTAATTTGATCTTCTGGCCAATTGGCACCCCAGTCGTTTGATTTTAAAATTATCCCATTCCCACAGGCAATATAACCAGTACCATTATTGGAAAAGGATACATCCTTGAAGGAGGTGCCAGAAGGAAGGACAGGCATTGTAACTGTTAACCAATCTGCAGGATTGTTTCCGCCATTAATAGTTCTTTTTAAAATACCCTTATATTTATCTGTCCCATCCTTTTTCTCACCCACAATCCAACCATTGTTGCCGACAAAATGTATGGCATTCAAATTATAGTCGTACAAACCAAGATCAACCGTGGTCCAACTTACATGCTGTCCGCCATCCAAGGTAGTGCTTCTCCACATCAGCAAACCATCATTGCCCACAGCCCATTTGCCGAAAACGTCATTCATTGTGCTGGTGCTTTTTTCCAACGCCCACGGATTTATTGCCGTGGGAAATTGGGCCATTGCCGTCCCCGTGGTTATTAACAAACACAGAAGAAGCAAAGACCAAGAAAGATTTCTTTTTCCCATGGTGATCCCTCCATTATATTATTGTTACTGGCATATTAATTACCAAGAAAATTGCAATAAACTATCTGAGTAAGGTCATCTTTTTTACCATGCTTTCTCCTCCTCTGTTAAGTTTATAGATATAAATTCCATTGGGCGCTTTTTGTCCTTTCTCATCCCGACCATCCCAGGTTACGGACCCCTCCCTACCCTCCCCGATGCGGAGAGGGACTGAATTGTCGTTGATAAGCGTCCTTACCAATTGACCAGCGATGTTATAAATTGATAAATTTACCGGCCCGCTACCCGGCAACTGAAAACTTATAACTGTAGATCCATTGAACGGATTAGGATAATTCTGCCCCAACTTGAACGCTGTTCGCTGTCCGCTGTTCGCTGGCGGCTCCGCCGCAACCCCGTCCGGTCCGGTATATCTGCATAACCATATCCTTGTATCGTTGTTGGCATAATAATTCGATACTAAAAACTCATCCCGCCCACATCCGTCTACATCTCCGGCAGGGGCAACCCTTGCACCCATTACGTCACCCGGCGAACCCGAATACCTGCCCTGTATATAGGCATCATATTGATTCTTCATGGTTGGTCTTCGCAGATATAAATATGCTCGACCTGCTTGATCGAATGACGGCGAGGCCCCGGCCAGCATGTCGTCTAATTTATCACCATCGGCATATCCGGCTGCTGATGACCAAAATCCCAAACCCGTATCTTCACCGGTTATTGTCCAGAAAGATGTTAATTCTCCAATAGTATCACCAGGCACCATGTAACACTTGCCCTCGCCAAAACTGCCTGTTGCGCTTGGCCAATTCGGTGTGCCGAACCATGGAATGGGTTTATATCCGATTGTTTCGGCTTGAACCATGCTTAAATTATATGCCCCCAGATATTGTTCGGCCATTTCCCCATATAACCATCCATCGGTCATAGTGTCCAATGGCGCATTATTGCTTAAATATATGTAAACCTTCCCTGCAGCTGTTCCGCCTATGGAATTCACTGGTCCTGCGGCAATTATATCGTCATAACCGTCCTGATTAAGGTCATACATTCTGCTTTTTTTTATCCCAAAGTTTTCGTAGTATATAGGACTGGAATGTCCATTCAGCATGATATCAGGCCAAGTGTGCAGACCAAGCGTATCACCATAATAAACAAACACTCGCCCATTCCTGTCCCCGGATATTGGATAGTTCGGTGCCCCCACCACCAAATCATCTATTCCATCGCCGTTTATATCACCGACGGAAAGAGCAGCGCCGAAACTTGTGGCCGTGGCACTGCCATAACCGCCTATTATTAAATCTGGCGTAGGGTTAAGGTCAATACCAGTTCCATAGTGTATATTTATCTGCCCTTTCTCAGAATTTACTCCAATACCCCGGCTATCGCCAATGGCCAAATCACCATAACCATCCTTGTTAAAATCAGCAATACAAAAAGAGGGATGGTAACCCATAGAGTCGTACACTATCACCTGACTTGGCGTTGTGCTTAAAACGGAGGCACCATTATATATATATACTTTACATTTAATCCTGTCCCCTGATACATTTATTACCGAGTCAATGGAACTAAGAAAATCTGAATAACCATCGTTATTAAGGTCCCCGCTGGCCATATTAAAACCCCAATAGCCCCAATTTATAGAAGCTTCGGGTTTTACCTTCTGCCAGATGATATCAAGGTTGTAGGTGGTTTGGGTTTGGCTTAGGCCACAGACCAGAGATAGCAGGCACGAGGTTAATATTATTTTTTTCATTTTACATCACTTCCGGAGAATGTAATAAAATTTTCCTTTAGTTATATTTACGCAAGGCAATACATAGTAATATGGATGGCATGAAATAGCATACAGAAAGATCCCCATTAACACAATAATAAGATGTTAAAATTAGCATATGTAGTTAATATTGTCAACACAAAAAAGCCCCAAGTGACGCTATTTCTTTATTAAAAATCAACATTGACGCTATTTAATTGTGTATTAAGAGATTAGCAGATTATTTGTAATTCATTTTATGGCATATACTATAGTATAATTTTTATAAATATTTAAGGCATATACAAAATAATAAAAGCCCTGATGTAACCACCAGGGCTTTTACAAAAAACACTTTAAAAAGAATAATATAGATCGTAGTTCTGTGTGCTGAATAATGGTGGATCCTCTACTTCGACGGTATTGCTCTGACCGATCAAAACATAACTGCTTGTGCTGTCATCCCAGTCATAGCAGTTAATCCAATATTTCCCCACTTCCGGACTATCGTAAGTTTCTGTAAAACCGCCGTATTTCTTGGCAAAAACAGATCCGTCTCTAATGATCTCGGAATACGCATTGGGGCCGCGCCAGGTGGAAACCCTGGCGTTTAAGACATTTTTTCCACAGCCCAGAAGGGCAAATGAAATGATAAGCAGTAAGAAGAATCTATAACTCATATCGTTCTCCTTGAATAATAATGTAAATTATATGTTTTATTTGATAACCACAAATCTTTTCCGTTGATTTATACTGGAGGAGTTCAATTCTACAAAATATACACCTTGAGAGATTTTATGCTCCAAGCTGTTTCGGCAGTTCCATTGATAATAATGTATCCCCGAAGATTGTCCTTTAATTTGATGCGAATAAACCATCTCTCCGGCAATATTGTATATTTTTAGATTGACATCACCTTGCTTAAAAAGGGCATATTTTATTGATATATCACCATGGCTGGGATTCGGATAAATATCATGCAGTAAAGATGCTGCCGGCAAAGCCATATCCTCGGGGTTTCCCTCCACTCCGGTAATCGAGGATCCTCCGTCATCTACCCTGTATTCAGAATTTATACCATTGTAAGCATAAACTCTTAGATATAAGCTCTGCGACGGCAAACTTTTGTAACGTATCCAGCCGGTATATTCTGGATTGGTGGAACTGGTGGCGCTGGCAACCAGGACATTGTTTTCATCGTATACGAACAGATCATAATCCCCCAGTGTGGATTTTATTTTATATCTGAATGTAGAATCGTTATTAGCTAACCAAGCAGGGGCAATGGTTTCGTACCAATGCTCCCTTTCCGTCGAAGCGTTGCCATTATAACCTTCTATGCCGTCCTGGGGTGTGGTGGTATTGGGATAGCCGTATAATGTCTGATTCCTGCCGTTCAGCCAAAACCTGGTATTTTTTGTAGTCGGTCTTCTCACCCCCGATAAATAGAATTCTGAAGTTGTGGGTCCGGAAAAGTATCTCACTTCCAACAGCAAATACCTTGCTGTGCTGGAACATTGATAGACAAGGGAATCGGGATACAAACTGGATGTGGCGGAAGCGACCAGTGTTCCCGGATAACTGCTCCCGCAATTATAGAGGAACATATCATAATCTGTCGATGAATTACTGCAATTCAGTTTCCAGTTAATTTTCTCATAACTCCCATATCCCCCATCGTAATAGTACCAGTAGGACCGGCCGCTTGTTCCGTTGGTAGCCCCTGTTCCAAAACCGCCCAAGGCCGTACAACGATAACCCGAAGAGGTTGAGATCAAGCCTACGTTAGCATAAACTGTTTGTGGACCAATTACCGTTAGTAAAAACGGTAAAATCAGAAACAATGCATACTTTTTAAGCATGGCTGTGCTCCTTTGTAAATAATTGTGTTTGTTTGGGTTTGGGAAATATTATCATTTTTATAACTCATTGTCAAGATATTAATCATTTTATTTGCCTTTTCATTACTTTTAGTCAATATACTTTGTTTAATTTTAATGGTAGACTTTGCTTATGAAAATTCTTGTACAAATTGGGAAACAAATAAAAGCAGCTCGGAAAGCGCAAAAAAAGACCCAAGCGGATCTAGCTGATTTGACCGGCTTGAGTGACAACTACATTGCTCTTTTGGAACGTGGACATAGATCCCCTTCCATTGAAACCCTCGATAAAATATCCAAAGCCTTAAAGGTGCCTATAAGTTTTTTCTTTATATTCACCCCGGAGAAAAGAATCGAGCTTACAAAAAAACAGTTGTTGGATAAGATGATTAAAAGATGCAGCGAACACAATGCTGATGATATTTATCTTGTCCTTGAAGTTGTCGATTTAATAAGAAATTTGAAACAGACTAAATAAACTTTCAGGCAACAAAAAAGCCGTTCCGATTAAGGAACGGTTTTTTATTATTATCACTCAGTTCAACCAAATTTGTTGCGAATCATCATAGGTTCTTGCAGTATTGGCTTTCATTACAAGCGCAATGCCATTTAAGGCACTCTGTTTGGTTTTATACCCTTCGGAGCTTACTGCAATATCCTCATGGTTAGCGGCGCGATATTTCCAGCGCCACTCCCCGCGGTTATCCTTATAGATTATAAAATACATGGTTCCTTCCCTAAATTAGCTCTCTTCCATGACCTTCTTTATTTTCGCAGCCAAGTCAGCCAAATGATACGGCTTGCTTATATAACCCTTGAGCCCCAATTTAAACAATTCATTTGACTCCCGCCCCGCGCTAAAGCCCGATGATATCAGCACCTTTACTTTCGGATTGATGTTTTTAAGCTTGATAAAAGCATCCATACCGTTCATCACGGGCATAATCATATCCATGATCACTAGGTCGATCTCTTTTTGGTGTTCGCCATAAAACCCTACAGCCTCTGCGCCGTCGCAACAAGTGCATACATCGTATCCGAGATGTTTAAGTAGATTTTGAGCCATCTCTCGGATCATTTCCTCATCATCTACCAGCAATATCCGGCCCTGGCCGGTTAGATCATCCGTCAAGGGTCCCGCAGCCTTTTTCTCAGGCGCCGCGTTCGTTGCTGAAGGAAGCCAGATATTGAATATAGCCCCTTTCCCCGGTTCGCTTTTAACCTCTATCGCTCCTTTATGGTTCATGATCGTCCCATAGACGCTGGCTAATCCCAAACCGGTGCCCTTCCCGGGATCCTTTGTTGTAAAAAACGGTTCAAATATATGTTTTAACGTATTACTATCCATCCCCTCTCCGGTATCGGATATCGATATAAGCAAGTACTTCCCTGGTTCAATCTGATAGCCATGGTTTTTTATAAAATTGCTATCCAACACCTCTTCGCGGGTGGAAAAAGTAAGCAAACCTCCTTCGGGCATAGCATCCCTGGCATTCACTCCGAGGTTTAATAACACATTTTCCAGCTGGGACGGATCTCCGTTTACCACCGGCATCACAGCATCCAATTGACGGGTTACCATTATGCGGCGATCAATGGTTTTTTCCAAGATTCCGCAGGTATCGGTTATCAGATTGTGGATGTCGGTTGGTTGCCACACCATTCGCCCTTTTCTGGCAAAAGTAAGCAATTGTTTGGTGAGGGTTGCCGCATGATCGGCGGCATTGGCTATGTTGTTAACGTAAGATGACAAGGTTTTATCGCCCGAAAGCTTCATAGCCAACAATTCTACATTACCAATGATGCCCGCCAGCATATTATTGAAATCATGGGCCACTCCGCCGGCCAGCAATCCTATGGCCTCTATCTTTTGGGCCTGCCGCAGTTCCTGCTCGATCTTCCTGCGCTCGGTAACATCCCTCATGAACACTAATGCCCCGTTATCTCCCTTGTATTCGAAGGGCACTGCCGAAACCTCGACGTCAACCGGTGTCCCGTCGAGCTTAAGGTGTCTATATTCAACCGTAGGTACATCCGTCTTTTCCCGGTTAAGCAACCTGACCCTTTCCTTGACCATTTCCTGAAAATCGGGATGAATTCTTTCGATAATCGGGCGGCCTATCAGCTGCTCCGTTCTTTCCGCCCCGTAAAGAGACAGGCAGGCCTGGTTGACATAAGCGTATTTTCCGTCAATCTGTATGAAAATAGCATCCGGCGCACTGTCGGCCAGAAGCTGGAACTGTTGTTTGCTTTGGTATAATTCCTCCTGGTTTCTGGTCAAATCATTCAATTGCTGTTGCAGTTCTTCTTCGGCAGCCCTAAGTTCCTGTTCGGCCGCCATCAGTTCTTCATTATTGGCCAACAACTGTTCCTTTTGCGCCTGTATCTCCTCTTCATGCCTTTTGCGTTTCAGGGCAATCCCTATGCTGGCTCCAATGCCCTCCAGGTAATTTATCAGGTTAAGAGTGAATATATTCGGAGAATGGTCGTTCATCTGCATCAAGCCGATTATCTCGTTGTCCGATTTCAAGGGGATCAGGGCAACCGATTCGTAGCCCATCATGTTACAAAAGTTGCGGGTGTGCGTCTGACGGTCCATATCCGTGGTCTGGGCTAGGAGATCCGAGGTGTTATTGCTCCAAAAACTGCCACCGGGTGTAAAAAACGGCTTAGAAACATCAACCCTGCCGGTAATAATGTTTCCGCACATGCACTCCAGGAATGGTTTACCGTCCTGCCCCACTAATGCTTCGCCCCTGCTGTCGCGGGAACAAAGGCTCCGCTCCTTTTCCACGAAATGCTCCGGAAATCCCTGGGTGACAAAATAGGGGTAATCTCCGTTATCCTTTAGCCTGACCGCTATCGCCTCGCAGCCGGTGATCGGTCTGATAATGTTAAGTATCTCACTGATGATATCCTCCGTGCTTTCCGGGCGGTTTAGTATTCGGAGAACGTCGACCGTCAGCTGTTGCTCAATTTCCGCCCGTTTGCGATCCGTAATATCCACCGAAAGTATAAACACCCCCTCCGGCAACGGATGAATCCCAAGCTCAAACCACCCCCTTTGGCCGTCGGGAAATATAAATTCGTTTTCTATCAGGTGGACGACTCTATTTTCCAAAGTATCCTTAATGACCGCATAAACACTAGTCTTCTCTATGCCCGGCCACATGTCGCCGTATTTATTGCCCAGCAGTTCCCCATTGGGGCGGCGATTGTGTCTTTCGGCTGCATCGTTGATGTATAGATAACGCCAATCATTACCCAGAATCTGGCAACCTTCAAGCATGTTGTCCAGAGTGGACCGAAAGCGCTTCTCGCTTTTCTGTAGATCCTTGTATTGTTGTTGCAGTTCCTCCTCGGCCGCCCTCAGTTCTTGCTGCGAGGCAGTGAGTTCTTCAATAGTAGCCTCCAACTCCTGGTTGCTCTCCAAAAGCTTTATATTGGCTTCCTTAAGCTGCGACTCGACCGACATCAGCGATTCCAGATATTGGTTCCTGCGCCGATACCAAACGATGCCCACCGCTCCGGCCGCCACCCCGGCCAGTAAAAAGGCCAGCAAGGCTACCGCCACGAAAAGTTTTTTTAGTGGGGCATACACCTCATCGGCATCGACCTTTGAAACCATGAACCAGGAAGTGCCGGATATCCTCCTCAAGGCCGCCAGAACCGGCTTGCTACGGTAGTCATATCCCTCGACCGTTCCGGTCCTGCCGGTCACCGCCATCACCGCCGGAAGCTTTGTGTTGGTCAGGGACTCTTTCATTTTCATGGCAGTATTTTCACGATGCCGGACGTTATTCAGAAAAAGCACCGAATCCCCCTCCTGCCTGATAATTAAGGTCTCTGCCGTACGGCTGGGGGTCGGCCAATTTTGAATAAGTGGATAAAAAAATCTGCTGGGGTCGACCCGGAGGATCAAAGCACCCGTCCGCTTGCCTTTATATATAATTGGTGCGACAAAATCCATATGCGGCCTCTTGGCTTCGGGGCAATAGTAAAGATCGCTGGTCAAAACCTGGCCCGAGACAAGAGCCTGCGTAATAAAGCCGGTTACCCTGGGGCCGGTATGTTTGGATGTATCGTTGACGGACATCATTACCGTGCCGTCGGGCTTTAGTAAAAGAATGGCTTCGTATTGATTGTAGCGCAGCAAAGAACCCAACCGAGTGGCTGCCGCCTCTTTCAATTTCACATCCTTCGGATTTTCGAACCATTTGGCCGTGGCTTCCGCAAACGAACGGCTGTCGGCAATTCCCCAGGCGTTGTTGATGCGCTCCTGATACCATGACTCTATGAGAGATGATTTCAGGTCCGCTACCGCCGAAAGATTTTCCTTTTGTTCCTCCGCCAGGGCACGGCTCTGCCCTGTATAAAACAGCATCGCCCCGGCGGTAATTAATAAAAAAATGACGGCCAGAATGCCTATCATGTATAAAAGTTCCCGCCGGGCTCTTTTTTGGGCTTTATTCCTCATTGTCTGCTCCCGTGGTTACCTTACCTAAACGGTCCGGTTCAAAAGGCGTTTTAACACACCCCCTTACCGATGAAAAAGGGCGCGTATTTTTTATCTTCAACCAGTATGTGTTTCTTCAACCATTCCCTGAGAAAACACATGGTTTCCATACTGGCGGAATAATCTTCGTTTTCGTGTTTTTCCTTCAAGGAAATAATTGTTTTTTTGAATATATTATGCTCCTGAATATGATGCATGGTCTCGGGGTACAGATGAAGCCCGAACAATGTTTCCTCCGTTTCGAAATGATATTCGGCATAATCCATCATCTCGGTCAAAATTCCAGCCAAAATGACCCTGGCCCCTCCGTTTTTCAGGGCAGTATATAGTTTATTGACCAGATCAATCAATTTTATATGCTGCTCGTCTATTTCCTCGATATTTACCTTGTATTGGTCGGCCCATTTTATCAACGTCATGTCAGCAAATCTCCGTTGTCTTGTGGCTGGAAAGATATTCCCTGGTCTTTAAGATGGCCTCCTGGGGATCTACTTCAACATTGCTGACGGTTATCCAGCCGTCATCCAGCCGATGCTTATGATAATAACGATACCCGCCTACCGGATCGATAACCTTGGCAACCACATTATTTTCGTCCAGTCTGAACAGCACCGCGGATACGATTTCCGGCTCAGCCAAATACTGGCTTTTGGGATGGGGCATTTCGCCCAGAACAAAACCCAGTTGTCTCTCCCGTTCGGTAATTACCGTGGCGTACATTTTAAAGGCTCCATAAGGTTATTTAAGGGAAATTGTGATTTGCTTTTTCTTCAGGGTAAAGGCCACCTTGTCCTCCCTGGCCAGCCAGCCCAAAGCCAGATACAGCCACTTGTCGTCCAGTTTGGATGATTTCTTAAGAGTGGTCAGGTTTTTCTCTCCTTCAGTGTCGAGAATCCTCCACAACGCTCCGGCGTTATTGCCAATTTTAGCCGTCCACATTTTGAATACCTCCTTCAATTAATGGTTAGATACCGGCTTATGCCGATCTATCCAATATGATGTCGGCTTCATCAATGGAAAAAACCGTGTTGGCTGTAGAATATCCCTGTGGTTTGGCCGCCCCGTTATCGGACCGCGGGACAACCTGGATGATACGCTTGACCCCCAAATATCCCAAAAAGGCCTGGGCCCGTTTGATCTCGATAGCGCCTTTGGGACCGGTGGGATGGGCCTGGGAGATATCGTTTACCACGGTAAATCCGGGTTGGAGTTTTTTAGCCTCCTCCATGGTCTTGTCGGCGGCGGCTTTGGCCGCTTCGTCGGAAATGGGGCCTTTGATCACCAAGTACAACCGGTTCTTGCCGTAATCTGTCCAGATTTTATAATCAAGATCCATGATTCATCCTCCTTCCTTTTTAAAAGGAATGCTCTTCACTTCATTTTCTCGACGGCCTCTGTTGCCTGCTCCTTTGTATCATAGATATTTATATCAAAATTTACCTTGCGGGAGGATGTGCGAACCGTCATTCTGGCCAGGGGATCCCGGCCATACCGGGCAAAGCAAATAATCGTCCCATCCAGGAGCTTTTTTACCTGTTCCCCGTAATAATCCTGAACCTTGTGATTGATCTTCAGCCCGTCTATGCAGGCCACCAGGCGCACTTTACGTCCGATCTCCTTGAACCTCCGGGAATACAGATTAAGAAAAGCATCGGCCTCCTCCGGGGTGTTGATCTCATAGTCATCGACAACGAATAGGATGTTACGTTCCTGATCGTATTCGAATTTTACCGTCTGAGAAGCCATGATTCGGTTCCTTAGCTTACTGTTTATTGTACTATATTACTACCCGAAGGAATATATTGGGTTATTCCATTATGTCCCAGACAGGGATTTCGTAACCTACTGTTAAGCCAAATCTAACATTCTCGGTTCGAATATCCGTGTAAGGCAAACCTCCCGATAAGGCAAAATAAACAGATTTATATTGTGCCCCAAGACCCGTCAGATAAAATTTCATCCCTTCTTTATAGACCGTGTTTTTTATAAGTGGATCCATAAAACCTCCGGTATAAATGAAGCATGAAATATCTCTCCGGTGATATGTTAAACGGGCTTGGTCCAGCACCGTAAAATCCAGGAAGTTGTTTTCTGGCCCGGCCAGCCCGGTGGCGGCCAGCGAAAACATATATTCCATCTTGATGCCATCCTGTCGGGCCTGGCTAAGCCATTCGTTAAATATTTGTATAACCGTTTGAATGGTTTTGGCCTTGAGTTCCTCGGCATCCACTAAACTGTACTGGGTGGAGACGACGATGTTCAACAACGGCAAGAAATAATCATTTATCGAATAATCGTATTCTATGCTGCCGGAAAGGCTGGGGCCGCTCCGATAGGCAGACTCTGTCATCAGGTCGATGAAAGCGCCATAAAATTTGACAAACGTTTTTTCGCCCCGTAAAGCAGCAATGCTATCGGCCCATTGCCCGCTGCTAGGAAAAACATTGGCCAGCATTTTTAGGGTGCTGTCTATACGGGCTTGGTAGCCTTCGCGCCTGAAATACATTTCGCCGATCAAGTACTGAAAAAACTCCAGGGACCTTATATCCAGCGCTATGTTTTTCCTTTTTTGCTGAGCTAGGTTTTTGCTGACCAATACTGTCCATTTATTATCGTTTATCCTGAGCGATTCGATCTTGCTCCTCTCCAGTGCCATTTCCATGATATAGGGGGAAATATACAGGCGATTCTTCATTCTCTCGCAATAATAATAGTAAAGGCTGCTGTATGCCTCCAGTTGGGTTCTGGACCAACCCATACTCGGAAGCAGTTCGAGCACCTTGGGATTTTCATCGATCAGCGCCGACACCTGCCCCTTGACGTTGCCAATAAACAGGCGGGTGGTAACGACATTGATGGCGGCTCTTATCACCTTATCCTCGTCCCTATGACTGTCTATTATCTGGCCGATCATGTCTCTGGCAGCTATCCCGGTGATTAGGTCCTGCTTGGAAACGTAGTTGACAACCTGCATTTTTATCTTTTTCCGGGCTATCCTGTCGACGGTTTTCTTGAAGGCGTCGCTAACCGCCATCTGCTGGGCAAAGACGACGCCGGCCGTTAATAGGAAAAGCAATGAAAACAATAACTTTTTCATGACTCCCTCCTAGTGTTATATTTTGCGCATCAGTAGTTGATTGACGGTAAGAATGGCCAGACCCACGATCTTGACACCCTAGCAGAAGATCAGGTCGCGGATGGATTGAACAGTTCGGATGGGCATTAGGGCTTTATTTCTTCTTTCGGTTATACGGGCTTTGGTCGGTGGGTTTTAATGCGCCAGGTCATTCCGGCACTTCATTGCATTCAGTGTAGACTCCGGTAGGACTCCAGGCTTTTCTTCCCCACACAAAGCCACAGAGAACACAAAGAAACTTATTTACTTTAATACCTTTAACCTTTAGATTTTTGCAGTAGCAGCGGCATCACGCAATTGTTTTAAAGATATACTTGGATATTGCTTATAATAAATGTTTGATAAATACTTTATATTCTATAATTTCAGGGAACTATATTCTATATTTTCAAATAATTCTGGACACCTGGAAATTAATGTATAATTGCATACTTCCCAACCATGACGAAATAAAAGATCAAAATCTTTTACAGTTGGTGCGTTTAAATCTGTTTTATAATTCTTTGCCCTAATAACATCTTTTTCCATTAAAGCTTTTGACACATAATAATTTGTTTTTTCGCTATCATATTTAGCATCAGTTAAAAGGTATTTTGTATTATTGCCAATTTTCAAATATACACCTGAATTTTCATGGGAACAAAAATGGTTCATTATTATGCGTGTTCGCAAAGAATTTACTTGACTCATCGCAATATCAAGCAGTCTTTTTACACGTCTCCACGGCAATAATGATGATTTTTCTTTTTCTATGCTTTTCGATGCATTGCTAATTATTAAAAAATTAAATGCATCTCTATACTCTATACCTTCATCGTTATTTTTGAAAGATGTAAGCGGTTCCGTACCCAGATTATCATAAACCCCGCCATCCCAAATTGATAATTTTTTAAATGTAGGTATCGTTTTTTTATCTAATACATCACTCGTTGAATATTCTACCCAATTGTATTTCTTCGTATCCAAAATATATGCGCCAATGAAACCCGGATAAGCAGCGGATGCAGCCAAGGCATCTTTTAATGGAATATTCGTTTCGAGAATATATTTATTAATGTAATCACCAACTCGTTTTTTGGGTATGAATTGCCACAGTTTCCCAGATTCATATGAAGTAGCGTTAATAACCCATTGTGGTTTTATGGCAATATCGTCTAAATAACATCTAATACCCCATTTTTCATAAAGGCTTTCAGAAATTAAATTTGTTCTGCCAACAAATAAATACCACGGCCTTAATATTAATCTAATTATTGCATCTTTTTTTATATTATTATTAATAACTATTGCTTTCAGTTTTGGCAATAATTCTTTTATGAAATCTTTGCTGCCGGGCCATTTATTATTTGATAGTGAATATATTAAACCCGTTATCATCGAACCGCCGGATACTGTAGATAAAAAAGTAACATTTTCAAGAAGGCCCTCTTTTGCCAGCCTAGCAAGGACCCCAAGGTGAAATAAGGCAGCACGTATACCACCGCCAGACAAGGCAATGCCAATTTTGATGTTTACTTTATTCATGTTTATGAAAGATAGAAATTATATTTATTGCCAGCAATCATTATTAAAGCTGGAACACCATTTTTGTTTATTTCAGAAGCTAATGAACGTAAAGCTTTATCGTCTAAATCACTCTTATCAGATCCACAACCTTCTGGGTGCGAATGCCATTCGCCAATATAATTTAAATGGCCCCCTGTGACCACTTGTATTAGCTTTACTTTTTCTTGCAAACCCTTGCAACCCCTTATATACGAATTGGGCCATTCCTCGCTATCTGGTGGCGATTTTATAGTATCTACGACATATATTATTTTTCTAAACATATCGTAGGATCCCACTAATACACCCCCCGTTTCATTGGGTAATTTCCTGTTTCTATATTTATAAATGCAATCAATTAGTCCATCATCATATTTTATTTTCCACACACCACATTGTATTTCTTTTGTGGGGTAAACAAGTATATCCTTGTACAGTTTCACCGCCATTTCTTTGTTTGCGGACCATATTAATATCTTGGGCGTTTCATCAGTAATAATTGAAGGTAAGGCGTGGCTTGCAATAGCAGCATGCATACTCATATAGTCTTGTGGCAGTCTGTTACTATAATCACTGCAAGACGTTGAATACCTTACTTCCACATTATTAGCTTTAAAATGATTCTGCAAAAGCGGCTCATTTGCAACATATCTATAATATTGCATTTCCAATGAATCAAGTTTTACATTTCTTTTTAAATCTTCCACCAATATAATTAAATCTGTACCCATTTGGTTTATAAATGACGAAATACATCTTTTGATTAATATATTATTATTTGACAAATATCTTGAAACAGCTCTTGATGCAGAAAAATTTAATATAACATCATATCTGTTTATTTCAGTTAACCCAGCATCTCCATCATTGATAATATTGGATACCATTGGTTTTGATATATTATCATTCAATAAGATATTTGCACTATAAGCGAGAACATTTACCTTGGGGTAACCCAATGAATAACTATCTAAAGCATGCCTTGATAGGTTATGTGGGTATAATAAATCATTATCAATAAGAAGCCAAGTATACAACCCCATTCTAATAAGGTTATAATATATCTGTGACCCCAACGCGCCTAAACCTATTACCGCAACACTTTTATCTTTAATTTCTGTTTTTCCGGCAAGATCTCTAGCCATTTCTATTGTGAATGGCTTTATAATATTAATACCTATAATATTTGCTTCATTTGCATATTTACCGATTTCTTGGTTTAAAAGCCCTGCTGGTTTATCAAATTTCTCCGTATCCCATATGTTTAGCTTATGTGCTATGAATTTAATATCATCTATTGTTTTAAATGCATAATTAGTTTCTCTCTCAGCTTGTCCCTCGTCTTCTCTTTTTAAACTAATATTCAAACACAATATTAGTTTTAATTTATATATGTACTTAATATCATATTTATTTTGGTTTAATTCATTCAATTTGTTTTGAATATGCTCATATATATTTATATCATATGATACCAAGGTATCATACAACGCTTTTAAATTAGTGGGTATATTGTTTATTATACCATGGGTAAAAGGACCCGCATTAATAAAGATCACAATACTCTCTGCTTTACTTATATCACTTACCTGCTTTAAACCAAATGTTAATATTCGGCCATTCGTACTTATTGGTTCAACACAGTAAAAGAAATTTTGCGTAGTGTCCCTTGGCAACAATAATTTCACTTCTGAATCAAACCAAAATGGTTCCAGTATTTGGTTTTCTTTATGTAGTTTACTCAACGCCGTTTCTTTAAACCACCTGCGTATATCCTCAAGGTAATATCGCGCACACCAAGTTAACAATATTTCGTCAGAAATTCTATTATCTAAACAAATGCTTAATGAGTATTCCCCAATTTCATAATTACAATGTGGTAGTCGTGGGAATTTTACTCTCATGGGTATTACTTTGGGTATTTTAGTATTATCTGTGAAGCACCATATTGCTATTCTTTCCTTATATCTAATATCAAACAATATTTTTTGAGGTCTTTGAATATCAATATCAACAACTATAACCTCATCATTCTCTTTTTTAATGCATTCAACAAGATTAAAATAGTTTAAGTAATTAATAGCTGTAATTATTTCTTTTGCCTTGTCACCGATGAGGCTACCTGCCTCTATTTTATTACCTGATATATTAATATATTCATCCCGCATATTATGCCCCAGCTATAGGCGCTGGTCTTAATGTAATATTATCTATAGGATTAGTATTTATTTTTTCTATAGTAGCTTTGTCTTTGCCAATTAGAATAACTAGTGGTTTAGGCCTTTCTGGTTTTGGATATTCCATAGTTATTTTGTACTCACCTTTTATATTTTCAGCTATAGCTTCATAATATTCCACCGCACCAATATATGGTGCATCTTTGGCATCTTTATCTTGTTTAATATTGCTTTGAGAAATTAACTTTGCTCCCTCCTCACCCATCTCAAACAACTCATTTATTTCCTCTGATATTGCCTTGGGAATATCTTCTTTGTTGGCCGCTAAACCAGTATGACTAGAATGATGTGATATATCAAATATATCCCACTCTAGCTTATCTAAACGTTTATAATGTTTAGTTATCTTCACAATGTCTACCCATGTATCCCACTCCGTATCAGAACCTATCATTAGTTTTGTATTAACCTCGCTTACAAAAAAGGTAGCCTGAAACGTTAACGCCGCATTGTTTCTATCAATGCTAACACCATCAATACTGTCCGAAAATGGCGCATGTGTGAAAAATTCAACTCCGTCGTTTTCTTTGTTTAAGCTTACAACAGTCCCGCCAGCGTGTATTATTATATTTTTAACACTTTCATAATCAATATCATTCTCTTTCAACCAGTCTTGTAGTGGGTCCGGCATTGAGAATACTTTAAGATTTTTAGTATTTGCTAATCTATATCTGGCTTCAGATCTCAATATCTTTGCTTCCTCAGGTAAATCTGTGTCAATAATCCCCGCTGCTGGTACCCATAATTCATTAATTTTTATTCTTTCACCTTCTTGGTATTTTTTTGCGTGTTCAAGATAAAAGAAGTCTGAAAAACCTTTATAGTGGTCTTCATCTAAATGGGTGAACGCTACAATATCAATATAATCTTTCTTTGCCTCTTTTAATATTTCTTTAAGCAATTTAGGGACATCGGCCCTTAAATCTTCTTTATCCTCTTCATCTCGTTTAACTGCATAAAAGTCTATTAATATATTTTTGCCGTTTTCAAGTGTTATTAAACAAGTATCGGCATTTCCAACCGGAAAATATGTTATTTTGTGCATAACAACCTCTCATTATTATTTTAACCGTGAATATTTATTCGATACCATATTAACAACACCAGCCGCAAGGGAGTATATTAAATATGCATCTTCTTTTGCAGCCCTTATATCCGGCATAATATTTTTACCCTGATCTTCTTTGTGGTGAAATTTAGAAGACAAGTTAAACAAGGACTGAAAGCTTTGATCAATGTTACTTATAGCTTCTGCAGTATATCCATCTTTTTCTAACAAATCCTTTACTTCAGCTTTGTTTCTCAATAGTTCAAATACTCCTCTTGACTTTTCTATAACACTATTCCAATCGCCTTTAATAATTTCCTCTTTCATGTCTTGTAACGCTTTTATAGCCCCGTTTAATCTTTCAGCCATAGTTCCACTACCTTTAACAAATTCAGGTGTAAAAAATTCAAATACAACAAAATTACCTATATTGAATACGGGGCAGAAATCATGAACCCAATCACTTGAACTTATAATTATTTCGCTTTTTTGGTTAAATGTGCTTTGTTCAAGAAATACAGATCCACCTTTGCCGGACAATACCCACATATCTTCATTACTTGATCTAAAATTACTATCATAGTTATATAAAATAAATTCACCCTTTTGCCTTTTGCTAAGCACTGGCATTTCTTCACTAAGTTTAGTAAAACAAGAAAGTGTTGTTTTTGAATGCAATGTTTTTATGTAAATATCTAGCTTTAATTCTACATCACCTTTTTTATTATTATTTCTATTTGAGCCAATAATTTCAACAGATCTATCGGTTAATTGTGATGTAATAATTAATTTACATTTTTCTTCGCCAATACCTCTATTATCATGAGCTGCTAATTCAAACTTCTTACCAGATTCAAACAACAATGTACTAATATTTGCTAATTTCCTTTCATCCTTTGTTAGCAAGTAGCCCGTAATCTCTAACGGGATTTCAATAGGTCTGTATATAAATAAATCTACTTCAAATACCAGTTCTGAATTTATTGAGTTTTGATTAGGTTTAACTGTTATTTTATCAATACGCATTTTTAAATCCTCATTATTTTGTATTAATTGTGTAGTTTTACTTACCCCGCCACCACCTTCTTCTCCGCCTCGCTCAGCCCATACAACCTGTACACCAACTCGTCAATCTCCTGGTCTATTACGGCAATGTCCGCAGAGTGGCGCTGCCGCAGTTCCGGGGTTTTGTTTAGCTTAAGCATTTCTTTTACAAGTCGTATGATTTTAACTTTAATCGTTTTATTCTTTTTCGCATCAAATACCTTAATTGGTATTAGCCTTACTTGGGCTGGGTTTATATTCACGTTATCGAAATATGATTTATACCAATAATTAATCAGCCTGCTATTAAATAGTCCCAAAATATATTCCAGAGAATATTTATCATCGATTAGAATAATATTATTAAAATTATCTCTATTGTAATATTGTTCCTTGTCTAAAGTACCAATTAACTTTCGGTCCAAGGATTTATTTCTAAGCCTGACAAACAATATTTTGGGTTCGGTAAAATATTTTGATTCCCTCGGGCACCACAACCAAGTACCATATTTTAAATATTTATGCCCCCAACTAATATTATATCTTTGTACCGTGCTGTGTGTATCAAGTAACTTCACCCATTTATCATTCTCCGCTGTGTTAGCTATATATAAATTCTTTTCTCCTTCTTCACGTGTCTTATATACAATAATACCTTGTGAAACATCACATATGTTACCAAGGCTTTTAGTACCCATTTCTATTTTATTAATCAAACTTAAATCTGCTCTGATCAAAAATCTTTTCTTCGGTATTTTAAGCCATTCATCTTGTTTAATCGCTTGAAAATTTGTATTAGATATAAACTCGTGTATGTTTTCTGGATGGACAATCAAGGTTTTCCCTTTTTTACATGCTTTTTGTATCACAATAACTAAAGTCTCTGCTGCGTTATCTTTCCAAACGTTATATCGAAAATTCGATAATACTAATATATGGGAATCGTTCAATAGTGCATTCCGTAAACCTTCTGCCCTTTCGGATTCAATAAAATTAGTGGGGGTTATATATGAACCATAACCATCTTTTGCTAACAAATTCAACATGCGTGCTATAAAATACTCATAAGATTCAGGCTGCCCTTTCAAAGTAGTGTAATTATTAAATAAATATTGTTTTTCCGAACTATCAAATTTAGCACCATACGGCGGGTTCCCTATAACAGCATCAAACCCTCCCTGTTTGTATACCTCCGGGAACGCCACTTGGTAATTCAACGGCTTGATCTCATCCAAATTGGTGAAATATCCCTTTAAATTATCCCCCAGCTTACGGTTCAGCCTTCTCTCCTCAATCTCTATCTCCTTAATCAACCTTTCCTTCTGTTCGTCCTCAACTGCCTTGTAAAACTCGTTATGCAATTTCAACAACGGTTTTATGTCCACCACGTCATCCAGCCCCGGGATGGTGGTCTGAGCCTCCTTTTCCGCAAACTGTTCAATGGTCTGCCCCGAGATCAGGGAATTGCCCACCCTTATATTCAGGTTCAGATTGGGCAGCAGCTTCCGGCCCTTAAGTTCGTGAAAATCAAAACCCTCCAGAGCCTTCAGCATAAGATTCAGCTTGGTTATCTCCACCGCCCGTTCGTCCAGATCCACCCCGTAAAGGTTGTGCTGTAATATTGCCCGCTTTATTTTCAGATCCTTCCTGGTCTCCAACTGGCCCTTGCTTTTATCTATCTTCAGCTTTTCATAAGCATCATACATCACGTCAAAGGCCTTTATCAGAAAAGAGCCGGAGCCGCAGGCCGGGTCAAGTATCTTTATCCTTTTAAGGTCGTCATCGGTCCTGGCCTTCTTTACCAGTTCGCCCACTGTGTTCTTGACGATGTAATCCACGATATATTCCGGGGTGTAGTAAATGCCCTGGCTTTTGCGTTTGGCCTGTTCCTTGTGCTCCTGCATTTTTAAGCCGGACTTCTTGGTGACTCTCAGCATCTCGCCCAGGTAGTTCTCGTAAACCTCGCCGATGATGTGCACCGAGATATCGGAAAAATCTATGCCGTTAAGCTCGGTTATTATCGGCACCATCACTTTGTCATCAATGTCAAAATGATCTATGGGCAGCGGAGCGAACAACTCGGTGTTGAAATGCTCGTCCATATCCCGGAACCGTTTTTTCAGTTCATGGTATTTGTCGTCCCTGGAACTTAATATCGCCCGGTGGATATCCTGCCCGATTATTCCCTTGTCGTGGCAGACCTCCATGAAGATCATCCTGTCTAGAATCTTCTGGGTAAACAGATCTATTTCATCCTTCTGGTATTTTTCTCCATAATTTTTATGCAGTTCCCGGCGCAGGCTGTCCCGCCAGCCCTTTAGTTGAAGGAAAAACTTGTTCTTGATCTCCTCGATCCGCTTCTCCAGGGGGTAATAGACCGGGTTATCGTCCACCTTGCCATTGGCCTGGCACAGGGGGGTGCGCTGGAATTTAGACAGAAACGCCAACCCCTCGTCGGACAACAGGTCCACGTATTCCTTGGGGTTGGCTCCGGACCATAATAGGTCTATAAAAGCGTATTTCTTGTTTTCGTAAAGCCGGCTCAGAGTTGAATTATAAAGGCGCCATTCAACGAAGTTGGTAAGTATGCCCCAATATATGCCGTCTTTCTGGCAATAGCCGTATAGCTGCTGTTCAAAGGTTTTATTCTGATACCGCCCGTCCAGCTTGTCGGTCCTCCTGGCATCCTTGCATTCCACTATCATTACAGTGTGTTTGTTGCGGTTGTGCAGACGGATATCCGGAAAGGTGCCAGTGTTTACCCCCTGGCCGGAGCCCAGCTTCCAGTCGCTGCTTTTCCATCCCAAGGCTTCCAATATCTTCAGAACATAATCGCTCTGCACCTGCATTTCGGATAAATGGTGGATCTTGTTGGCTTTGGCTTGAGTTACAAGTTCCTGAAGGGCGGTTTTAAGGTGAGGCATAAATAACGCTTATACTTTTTATTGCGATATATTTAGTAGTAACTATATACCTTTAAAAGGGAATTGTCAAATAGAATTTAGCCTTCGGGCGGCGATCAGTCTGTCGCTACGATCAACCGCCACCGGATGCCCCCCTGGCCAGATTTATGCTGATGATGGTTTTGCAGTGGCAGGGACTTGCCATAACCGGCGACAATTTCACAGCCGCAGCCATCACAGCGGTATATGCCTGAATTTTGCGCCACGGACCCAGGCCCGACGGCAATATCAAAGACATAGGTATATGCTTGCCTGATGAAATCAGGATATTTGTAGATCGCCATGACCGTTCTCCTTTGTTTCTGAAATATATCGCCGATAAACAAAAAGCCCGGGGTATGAGTCAAAAAGATACCGCTGGCCTTTTATAGTACAACAGTGGGCAGGAGCAGCCCGTCTATTGCCTGGTCCATAAAGTGATGGTGTAGGTATATCCGTATTTCCAGCCCTTGCCACCGGGTCCTCCCTGATAACCGAGAAGCAACAGGCCTTTCTCCCACTTTCGGGCTTCATCCTCGGTGGCAAATTCGCGCATCACTTGCCAATCGAACGAATTACCGTGATCCAGCTTTCGCTGAGCCGGATTATCGGTCAATCCCACATAACGCATCTTCTTACCCTTGACCTTTACTGCCGCAGGTTTCCTCCACGTTGGCCGGAACGAAGATGGTGGCATCGATCACTTCGATGGCCCGCCCGGTCAGGGAATTGTGCTCGGCACACAGAGGGATGATATACCAATTGTCATCGTTGGCACCCACCCTCAGCACCTTCCCACCGGCCTCCGCTTGATTGGCGCAGCCGGCTTCGGAACAATACACCGCTATGCGGCCGCTGTATTTCTCCCAATGCGCCAGCCAGCTTCCGCAACGACAGTTATTATCCGGTGTTCCGTTGATGTTCCGCACTTTCTTGGCCATATTGATCCTCTCTGCAAAATTTCGAACATTCAGTTAACAGATTGCCAGGCTTTGAAAAACGCCGGACGATCCTACAGTTATCGGTTTTACAGCCAGATACTACCGATTCTCCTCAAAGGCCATGGCCTGCCTTTCCAGCACTTCCAGATGACTTTCCTCCCATTTGACCAGGTAGTCGAAAAATTTACTAATATTTTTATCATCCATGCTCGCTGACAATTTGGCATACAGAGCTATGGCTTTGCTTTCTTTTTTAGTAAACTATTTCAATGTCGCCAGAACAGGCTTCGGCTCTCCGGTCAAGTCCGCCAGTTTTTTGGAATATAATGGGCTAGCTTCATGCTTCCCATATTCTGGGGGCGGTCCTATATCGGGAAAATCGAACTTTTCGTGATTGTATCTGTAGCTTTCCACCACGTATTCCAATATTCTTCGGTGCTTCTCCTCGTCCTGGGAAAACTGCATCAGCATTTCGCAGGCTCGCTTATCTTTAGATAGCATAGCAATATGTTTATAAAAAAGCGATGCCTCGTTCTCCATTTTAATGGCCTGTTTTATGTTTTTCAGCAACTCCTTATTACCCATAGGTTTCCCCTCTTATCAATCATTGTTTTAGTTCCAATTGCCCTTTTATTATTTAAACCAATTGGAAACCAAACAAATCGACAAGGTTACGATTCCTGATGGAGGCCCTTGAAAAATATTAATCCTGCCAAAACACTCTTTAAAATAGTGCTTCTCTTAATTACTTTGCTTGCATATTTTAGGCCATTTGGATAACTTTCCGTATCATTTGTAAACCTTCCAATTCTATGGAATTGCAGCAACTCTGTGTTTCGGTCGATAAAGGCAAGGCGATAATTATGCAATATTTACCTACCAATTTGCAATAGGCAATTTTTCCGGCTCATCGGCATAGAAAAAGGCGAGATATTATATCCCGCCTTACTTGATAGCCCAACTAATTGCCATATAAAATTGTATACCCCGGGTTATTTCTCAAGAAACACCCTCTCCACTCGCCGAAATATTTACAATTTTGGCAATGCTTTTCAGCTTGCGATTATCGACCTTATTTAAGTCTTTCATGATCTTAGACATTATCTTTTCCCGTTCAACAACCTTGGCCGGCACCCCCTTTTTATTGGTCTCGATCTCCTTACTGCTGGGAAACAGATCCGGCACCGTCAACTTAAGGGCATGGGCTACTTTCTCCAGGGTCTTGATTGTTGGGTTTACCCGGGCCTGTTCGATAAAACCGATATACCGATAATCAAAGCCGGCCTTCTCTCCCAGCTTCTCCTGGGATAATCCCTGGGCTTTGCGCAGCATGCGGACTTTATTCCCCAATAGCCTGATTAATGCATCCATTGGTTTTTCCTTCTTTGATTGATATGGTGAATTGATTATATTTTTAATTTACTCTTTAGTACGTCCACAGGTAATTTATAGGAAAGGTATTTGAATGGCACTCGATGCATTTTACTTTCGATCTCGTTCATATTGATGGAATAACGGTCCCGGTATTGCTGCATCGAATACTGATACAAATAAACCAGGTTATTTATCGAACCGATGACCCGGCGGTTTGTGTTTTTGGTGAATATTATATCGTCCGATTCTTTTCTTATTTTTCCTATGATATTCAACGGCACGTTGACCCTATGCAAGGAATCGATTAAGCCGGCCATTATTTCTATCTTCATGATGTCCGATGTCAGACAACGCAAAGTAAAAGAAAACAGGGTTGCATCATTGACGAAAAGAAACACTTTGTCGTTGTTATAATAGAAATATGTCGCGGACCAACTGCCGAGGATGCCCCTATCGGAAACAACTTTTTCCATCGAGGGCTCGATCTCCAATTGATCCAAGAATTTATTGGTACAATGTAGAATAAGCATTTTGTAATTAATTTTATTCTTTGATGGAAAAGTATATAAACACAATTTATTACACTATAAAATGACACTACGAAACGTTCGATATGTAAGGGTACAAGATCTCACCTTAGACCAAAAAAAGGAATTAAGTATAGAAGAAACTCTTACCAATGGCATTGTCGCTATAGAAACCCACAACTCCGAGCATTGTATAAAAGCCGTTATCATTAAAAGAGGAATTATAGATTACATATTAAACGGAGATTAATTCTAATGAGTATTTCTTTTCTTGTCAGTTATGGTGTTTTGAGTGGCTGTTTTTCGCAGAACAACATAACGGATTTTACAGTAAGCGCAAAAGATGTATATGACAAAATATTCGATTTATGCAGAATGGATAATTTTTGTTCAATTTACGGATGTTCTCAATCTTTGGATAAAATAAAATCCGCGTTTAATGGCGAACAAAAAGCGCGATTTGAAGACAACATTAATCGCGAAAATGCCACACTTGGTTGTACCGGATATGGTCCTGAGGATTACTTGACCTTGGCAGAATCGGCAAAATCACTTTCATTCAGCGGATATGTAATAGTTATTTGTGATGATAAAGAAAAAGTAAATATTAAAGTAAACTCAAGGGCAATCACAATAACGCCCGCTGACTTTATATTTCTTTTGAATGAATGTCTTTCATTATTAGACAAACTCCAAAAATTATTTCCATCCCGACTTACATTGATGGATTTTCTGATCGGGGCATTATTCAGAAAGGATGCTTACGAAAGCCTGAAAACTAATATCGATAAGATTGTTGATTGATTTTACTTCACAAATTTATTTGGGTGGCTTTTTAGTTCCCCACTGCTTGTCATTTCCACATTTCCATGGTGATTTTGTCATTGCCCAGCACCATCCGCCTTCGAATTTTTGGACATAATAATTCTCACCATTGGCAACCCCCACATATTCGTCTCTTATAGGATATTTCAAATACGACTTTGCCCCGATGCCCTCTGTTTTAACATAAGCTTTCCAAATATTTCCCGAAACAATATATATATCATTGCTACCGAATTTCTGCATTATCCCCCCGTGCCAACCATCGTTCGTCTCAAAGTCCTGGATGTTGCCATCACCCCAAAGATGCTTATCGTTCATCGGAAACATATCTATTTTCTTGTCATCATACTTTTTCCAGAATTCAGGCGGAACTACAAAAGCTTTTCTGTTCTTTCCGCACATAATGGCATAATTACCATAAGGACCATCAAAAAGCTGTATTTCAACGTTTTTCAAGGCGCGAATCATTTTGCTTTTATTATAGGTCTGAATGGCTCCTTTTTGTCCCTTATATGCGCTCTGGAATTTACCAGCATTTTTTGAATTATATCCTATCAAACCAGAAGGATCTGAAGGTTTGGATATTTTCCATTTATCCTTTGGAATCCCTATGCCCTTTATGGCTGTATTTGTTTTGTCATACACCCGCCCCAGCATGATATCCTTGTAAAACTCATTCCAACGCTCGTCAACCCATTCCTTATAATGGTATACGCCGGCTCCGTCAGATTGTCTATCCGGCATTGGCCAATCATAACCTTCAAAAAAGTAACATACCCCATGAAGCCATTCGTGCATAAATGCTTCGCCTTTATTCTTTTCCAGAGCCAAATTTGAGGTGAGGTCGCCAATCATAGAGTGAAATGTTGCCCCTTTGATTAAACTCATATAATAACTTAAATGGGCCAAATGAATATCTGCTATGCCCTCTGATTTCCTTCCCGGAAATATCGTAAAAATAGAATCGTATTCATTATAATCTAGGTTCCAAGTACCGTCATGTCGTTGCATTGCCCTGATGAAGTCATTATCGCTAACAAGCGGAGACATAATCGTGCTTCCAGCTCCCTTATTATTCGTAAGAAAATTCAATTTATCAATTTCTTTGGGAGTATTGTATTCCAATTCGACCACATTTCCGGTATTTGCCTTCACCTGCCCCGCAAAATCATTGATAGCCTTATTTATTGCCTTTAGCGCGGTATTTGAAAAGCTATCTTTAAAATTCCATTTATCAACCTTTACGTCGATATTTTTGAATATCACGAATAAGCATTTCCATTTCATATTATTGCTCCTTTTCTGGATTGTTATAAGGAACCAAGGAGTAAATCATCGTTGTTTCTGTTTTCATTTAGCAATATCAACTATACTCTCATTTATTTAATAATAAAATCACTCTGGTTATCATTAACGGAACCCTAGGATTATATCTTCCGTTTCCCAGATATAATCGAAACGATATTAACTAGCGATATAGTTGCTTCAGCACATAAAGCAGCATCACGAAAATCTGCTGTTCTCTTATGTTGTAATTCATTGGCAAAATCTAACGATGCTTTTGCATGCTTTCTTGATATTTCGTTTGCTTTCCCGCATAGCTCAGCCATTAAATAAGATTCTAACATGCGTTTTGCGTCTGTGCTACTTGGAGTAACATCGTCCGAAGATTTATGTATATTGGGATCATACACTTCTTTGGCTAAATTGATCAATGCTTCCCGTGATAGCAATCCGATTTGTTGATATTCTTCACTATGTATAGACTTTACTAATTTATCTTTGATGCTTTTGAGACATCTATCAACGGATTCCCATCCCGTTAAAGAATCATATAAATTTACGCGTTGCGAGACATAACCATTTTTAATAATATCAATTAGAGGGTCAAACAAATCATTGATATAGATTCTTCTTGATTGATAACTCGGATAATTCCCGGAATGCCACTTATTATACCATTCCCAAAGATCATTAAACGGATTTGGATCAGAAATATTTCTTTCTTTAAGTGCTTTATTAATTTTCTTTTTAGATATTTTATAATCATCATTAATATTTTGTATTCTTTGTCCCCCGGTTGAGACATCAGTCATAATATTTTTAATTGTGTTTATTTCGTTAATTAATTCTTCATCTGTTAATAATTCAGCAGAAAGGTTTGAGCTATCAAGATAGAACCCAATATGATTAATTTCTATTTCATACTCTTTTGGTGGGTAAATAACTATAAAGGCTTTTAATATTTCATTTGCCTCATCATTGTTTAATTTTAATAATGATTCATAATCCTTAAGTGGAGCAAATATTTCAACTGTGGTCAGCTTTGAAAACAAATATGACCCATAATTATTGCTCTCATTGAAATCGAAAGATGCATTTATTAAGAGCTTGGCTAAATCTGGTCGTTTATTGTGAATTAATAAACGTTGGATTTGTTCAGTAGAATTCATTTATCTTTTTTAATATAGACCTTCTTGCCTTTACTGTTATAATAATATTGGCCACCCCGGGGTCCGGTATATATTATTCTATCAGTGCTTTTCGTGGAAGTTTTAGTAATGGTGGTGTCTTTTTTATCTTTACTGGCACTTTTTGTCGGAATGATTGTAGACTGATTAATATGTTGATAACAAAATCCCGAAGGATCTGATGTCGTACGTTTACAGCGAACACCTTTCTTGGTAGTTCCTAAACATTGATTGGTTTGGATTTTGTTAGATTTCTTGGTTGGAGATGGCTGTTTTTTTATTACTGCATCAGAGGATTCGGTATCAGTTTGATTGTTTAACACGGGGGGATGGCATCTTGAACAAGGACCATAATAATTAACTGCTTCTGACAGTTTCATTGGTATTGAACTCTGGCGAAGATAGCTGCAAGTTACCCGGTGATATTTAGCACCTGTTCTTGTAACATAAACTGTTTGATCATCCTGCCCAAAAGAATTATTTGCAAAGAGTCCCACAAATAGAATGGAACTCAAGAGGAGAACGAGTTTTTGTTTCATCTTTGATCTTCTCCATTTTGAATTGCGGGATTATATTACAAAGAGCAAGCTTACTATTCTTTAAACCAGGCCCCGACATCAAGAATACTTTCTATTATCTTCTCCTGGTCATCCGGAAGCCGATAAAAGAAGTCTATCCCAGTAAACTTTTCAACACTGTCCACAGTCACTGTGTAGCTCTGTAATGGCTCTGATGACCCCGCGTTGGGCATTATAAAGCCAATAGCCTTTATTTCGGGGAGAGTATAGTCCAATATCACTTTGTAATAATACTTGGGCACAGAGACCTTATTTGGGCCTATGGTGGGCAATCCATCAGTCAATACAGGCCCTGTAATGACATATATTGCATTATTCTCTCTTGCCCACCCCCTGACCTGTTCTTCCAGCTTCTTCCAAATACCGCGATTGAAGCTTGGTTCCTGGGGACTCATGTTGCTGTAATAAAACGATTCCGTCATTGCAGTTTGGGACCAGGCCATATCCGCGGCCGGCACTAAATGTCCCTGATCATAGCCTGATTTCTTATAATCTTTGCTGGTTGCTGATCCAGTTGAGATATCCGGATCCACAATGAATTTATTCGTCCTCTTATACTTCCCTTCTGTCTCTTTCTCAGTCAATTCATAAGCCACCCAATTGGCCTGCTCATGCTCCTCATTATATGAAAGAGTATACCCTGCATGAACCACCATTTGGCAAGAAGAGGGATTTTCCGGGATTTCAAGGAAATCAATATGTACGGGTTTTATTTCAGTAATGTAAACAGCATATTGCCAGGTTCCATCCTCAAAGAGGATTACTTTCTTTCCATCAGATGTTGTTGCTTCTTGTTGGGCGTTTAGAAGGGAAAAAGAGAGGAGGGAAATAATATAGAAGAGAATTTTTCTCATAAATCAATACTCATATAATTAAAATACTGTATTGATTTTCTTCGAATTTGTTCTATTATAATTTAAAGATGTTAACCTTATATCCTCTGCTGCAGATAATTGCCCACATCCAGCTCCGATGTCAACACCTTTGCTTTTAAACAATTTTGTCTCAATATTTTTACTTAAAAGGAAATTATAAAATATTTTATATTTGCTATCGGGAGGCTTACTAAAGTGTGAGCTATTAGAATTTATTTCTGATAATTTTACATAATGATATTTTGGGTTCAATAATTTATGTAAGGCCCTTAGCTCTTTCTCACTATCATTAACATTATTAAGCAATAAGTAATTAATGCAGACCTTTCTTTTAACCTTCCTAGCATAATATTCAGATGCATTAATAATATCTTTAATATTGTCTCTTAAACCTGGCATTAACTTATTTCTCAAATACTGATCAGTAGAATGTAATGATATCTGCAAATCGATACTAAAAGGATAATTTAGTTCAGCAAGTTCATATATTTTATTTACTAGGCCTGCAGTAGATACCGTTACTTCAAGATTATCACCATACTCTTTTCCAAGCCAATCGAATGTTTTTATTAGATTATTGTAATTCAAAAGGGGTTCACCCATCGCCATAAAACTAATTTCGAACATTTTAGAAGATGATGCACTTTTTAGTCTATCATGTTGTATAATATTTTCTATTTGTTCAATGATTTCTCTATTATTTAAATTTCTATGGTATTTTTGCCCTGTTTTGCAAAACTTACAACCTATAGTACAACCGATAGCTGATGATACGCAAATTACTTTATTTGGGGTTCTATAATCTAAATCAACCAGAGCGGATTCATAATGCAAGCCATCCTCTGTTTCCCAAATATATTTCTTCGAACCGTCAGAAGATATTTTATAATTTGTCAATGTACCCATATTTATTATAATATAATAACCTTTTTATTATTTACTGTTATTGAACTGCTCATTGGCAATACCTATGATTTTATGCAAATATGTGTCTGTCATACCACACACAAAATCAATTATCTCAAGGTAATGTCGTAATTTATCTCCATTATGTTTTTTTAAACTATTTATAAAAGCAATAAATATTTTATCCTCGTTATATCTATCATCGCTTATCGATAATTTAAATGCATTTATGCACTCTTTCTCCTTTTCCTTAATATTTGTTTGATCATTTTCATCTCTTATTTTAAAAAAATTAAATGCCGTTCCTATTTCAGCTTCTGCCTGTGCGTCTCTTTGTTTAAAACAATTCTTTACTTGTATTATTTCGCTACGGATAAAAGACTCATATCCAGATAAGAAAGATTTAATGTTTTTATCTAATTGAAGTACAGGTTCTTCTCCATATCTTCTTGGTTCCTTTGCAATATAATATTTGTAAATCTCATCCGAAGAGTAATCAATAACACTATTGATTATATTTCTTAACCTTTTTTTACGCCCCCATCCATTTATATGAGTAGATTCCGTTGTTAAAAACCATTCGTTGAATATCGCATACGCATCAGAATATTTCAAATAACCCTTATTATCTATATGTTTTGATCCGGCTTTTTTTATTTTATCAATATCATAATCTGATTCCTTACAATTTAAAATATCCTCGGTATCATGATTTATACCAGCAATCTGATCAGCTATAGCAACAGCTTGTGCCTCAAGTGTATCTGGGATACCATATTTTATTTTGCTTTGATTCTGCCATGGACTCCAACTATGAGTAATAATTCCCCTTTTTGTTATAAATCCTATACCTTTCATCTTCCTTTCGATTATTCTAACCGAATTAACAGCATGGTGAAATAAATAATATGGTTGTATTTCACGCTTTATTTTTACCTTTATATTGTAAAAATATAATGCTTCTGTTAAATTAATTTTAAGTTTCCCAAGATCACATAACGGTAGTATATTCGCTTTAAATATTCCTTGTATGGCTCTTTCTCCTGCATGGCCATATGGGCAATGGCCCAAATCATGACCACACGCAATAGCATTAATAAGTTCATTATTTAAGGAAAGATGTGAACCTATACTTTCTGCTATTTGCTGTACCTCTAAAGTATGCGTTAATCTAGATCGGTATTGCTCAACAAATTCTGGCTTAACCACTATTTGGGTTTTATCCGCAAGTCTACGTAACGCAGATGAATAAATAAACTCATCCTCATCATGTTTAAATGCACTTCTTCTTTCATCAGGATCATTATTATATTTCTCGCACGTTGCGGCCCATGGAACAATATTTTTTTCTTTAATTTTTTCTATCTCAAGATAAGACATTTTATTCCTTAAAATAATAACAAGTTAAATATTATCAAATTGACATAGTATAGGTACTATTAATTTAATTTCTGACCATTTTCTTATAGGTATGGTGTTTTCCTGAGCTGATTGTATTTCTAACTGCATACCCTTTGAGATGATATCTGAAACAAGCCATAATTCGTCACAGAAAAGTACTAAATTTTTACTTATTTCTTCTGTGTATGATCTTACGGAATTGTCCTTCTCCTCATTAAACACCGATAAAATTAAATGTGGAACTATAGGAGCAAAAAAACAATCTGGATTATCTATCGAATGTTTTACAATAGCATTTGCTATAGCAGTCACTCTTTTAATATTATATTCATAATTGTCAGTAAATGGATGTGCTAGGTATATATATTTGATTTCTTTATCCATTGTGATGATCTTTTAAATCAATATGTTTTATAAAAAAATTATAATAAAACTAAGCTGATGGTCTCCCAGATTAATATCTAAACAGAACGATAACGGTAATATTATCACTATATTTAGTATCTGTCAACAATAAATAAAATATAATTTAGCCTTACAGCAATGTACTGTTTGCTCTATATCCAAACAACTATAAGTCTCCGGATAGGATATGATAATTTATTGATCGCTATCGTGCTGAGTTAAAATTGATCATAATATATCGAATTCTAGTAATACTTGTTGTTGTTTCTTTTAGTCTTTTTTTCCGAAGCGGGTAGGCCAAATTGCACGAGAATATCACGTCAAACGGGTTTTAGTTCAAACGTTTTTTATTACTGGAGACCTTGCTATTACCAATATTTCTTTGGCTTTCACGGGGTCTATTTCCTTATCGAATTGACCTGCGCGAACATATCGAACGTTAAGGATCTCAAGACCACTCTCCCTCACAAGACTAGCAATGGATTCCCTTGTATATCGCTTATCACGCACAATAATCTCGGTTGGAAGCTGCTCTCCACGACTAAACTGCTCCCGACGATAGACAACGCCAGAATAAGAATCTACTAGATAGTATCTCGGATCAAATACATTTCCAGACGACTCCATCGTGCTACTTGGAGGAAGACGGAAGAGTTCTTCTGGATTATCTCTCAATGAAGCACGGAAAAGTGCGTTATGCTCGGTTCGGTGCATATTCATCACTGAAATTACTGCAAGGCCACCAGGAGTCAATCGATTCACAATAGTCCTTAAAATTGCCATATTCTCTTCTTCGCTTGCAAAGGATCCAACGACGTCGTATAGAGCAAGTACAACATCGAACCTTGTATGATCAAAGTCAAGATTTCGCACGTCACCAATATAGAAGGAGCAAGAGTGAAGTTTTTGTATGGCCGCTCTTTCTTTAGCCTTTTGAATAAACATTGTAATAAAATCAACTCCAATGACGTCCATCCCCATCCTGGCCATTTCGAGGGAATGGCGACCCGTACCACAACCAAGATCAAGAATTCGAGAGCCTGGACATATTTCGTAGGTCTCCATTAGGTATTTGACCTCTTCCGCAGCGAATTTCATCCAACGATGGTTGTCGTCAAGCGTCATGCGTTCGAAAGCTTGCCATAGCTTTTGTTCGGAATGCTGGAGAAGTATGTCAAGGTCTGAGCAAGTAATTGGAAACGGCTTTTGTTCGTTGAAGGTAAACGCTATCCACTCTTCTCCGGCTTCAAGCTCACCCAATTTCCATGGCTCCTTACTCACATCGGACGTTGCCATAATAAGAGAGTCAAGTTCGTCGAGATCGAGATGGAAGGATGTGTCTACAACAGATCGAGTCTCATCACAACGAAAAATACCTTCACCAACATATGGAACGTGTTCTTTGGCGAACGCCCTTAGCAAGTCTGAATGTGTATATACCATAGATGGGTCCACTCTACGTCGAGTTGCCTTCTCCAATGCCCTAACGGCCTTGGGATTGGCAGTGACAAGCCCCCACGAAAAGTGATCAGAGAATCCATATACAGACGCCAGAAGATTCTTGGCAATACCCATTCCTTGATATTTTGAATGAACAACTAATTGTGAAACCCACGACAAGATTCCTTTATCCGGAACGATGGCCTGAACTGCAACAGCGTAACCAACCAGGTAGTCTTCGTGACGCGCGAGAGCAAGCCAAGTATCAGGGCCAGTCAAAAGAGCACTCATCCGCTTCGGGGAGAGACGGACTCGCTCTCCAGGAGTTAAGCCATAAGGTGCCGTCTTCCCCCATATACCATAGTGTGCAGAAAAGAGATCAACACACTCCTGAATCAAAACTTTACTAACTTTATTAGCAAGGTGCCACTCGAAGCAAATGTCGGATAGTTTCATAAATAATCGTCTTTAAAAAGATACCCTGATATCACCGAAGCCGCAATTTAATTGCGGCTTCTTATATCTTACTCCAAATCCGAACATTCCTTATCACCTTTATATAAAGTGACTAATAATAGCATATTCATCTTTCTCAACTAACCTAAAGATACACATGGTACAATATGAGGGTCAATCTCATTATCGATATAATAGCACCAATGTCGAGCAATATTAAGGCTTAATCCGATATATGGTATATTATAAAAATCAAATAGTTATTTCGGCTTTAGTAGTTTATCGTTGCATGTATATATCGGTATATTTATATTATTAATTGATTTACTTTGATAATCGCCATCATTAGTAACAAGTGATAAATTTTCAATTTTTGCTAAAATCGCATGATATTTGTCATTAAAATCACAATTCTCGACATCATCTATTAACTGCTCTATAGTAATCGATTTGAATTTATCATCAATAGGTTTTGCACATTTCATTATATTGTTGGTCAAAACATTCTTCACGCCTTTCATTGCTACACAATAATCATGAGTATTACGATAGTCAGATTTATAGTTTACATATTTCATTGGATCCTTTAATTTTAAATACTCAAACTCGATTTGATGGTATATTTTAATAAACTCTGACAATATTAACGACGAAATAAATATTGATGCACCAGAATTTATGATTTTCTTAAAAAATCCACTATACTCTCGTATAAAATATTTCTTTGCAGGCACATTGCAATACAGATAAGCCCAGATATTTGTATCTAAAATAAATCTGTCATCATTCTTGGGGCTATATCTGCGAATATCATGACAATTATTCATCATTCATAACCTTATCGATGTTTCTATCAATCCCATCATTTTTTTTATTATTAAAATATTGTTTGGCTCTTTCAATAACTTTCATAAATGTTATATTATCTTCTTCCGATATATTAATTATTTTTAAATGCGTTTGAATATATATCTCATCGTATTTACCAAACAATTGTCCTATTGCGGCATTTAAAAATATTGAAGTTAAGAGTTTAATATTTGCAAAGTCAATAATAACACTTTGAGCGTTTGTGAAAGCCTGCTCAATACGAAGAAAAACATTATTACCATCCTCGTATGAAACAGCAGCGTCGCAACCAGCTTCTTGAAAAATTATTATTTGTATTTCCTCTTTATCGGACATTGTTTTCATCCTTAAGTTGAATTGTTTTCAATGTCATTAATTTCTGATTTAAAACAATAATACTTTTCATCAATATTAAATTCAATGTTGACTATCGTTCCTGGGAAAGCATTGCTGTATTTTTTCACTATTACCTTACCATTAGTTTCTTCCCAAAAACCATCTGATGAGATTATTTGTATTTTCCCCTTATTGATTTTTAAAAATTCCCGTATTAAATATAACCCCAAGCCACCCGGAATAGAACCAATTTTTGTAGTATTGCCATCTTTTACTGCCCAGTCAATCGCCTCAGTTGCTGAACAATTTTCTCTCAGATAATTATTCACATTTTCTTGTATAGTTGTTCCAATATCAACAACCGTAAAATCTAAAGCTTTATGAATGGGATAATATTGACCGCAGCTAAAAATATTAACGCATTCACCATGCGCTACAGCATTATCAAATAGTTCAAGTAAACTTTCATTAATTTTCTTAGTTAGTCGTTCCGACATTTGTGGTATATGTTGAGCTGAAAGTAAGTCTTTTTGCAAGTATTCATTAAATATTTTTAATTCATGAATACCGAACTTGCTGTATTTTATAACTGTTTTATAATAATCAGGCAATTCGCGGCTACCGAAATAAGTGAGAAATTTATTCCGCTTAAGTAATGTTATTAATCTTCGATCAACATTTTGAATAAATATTCTATTCGTTCGCTTTTGCAGTTCCTCAAACATTGCTCCTAATACTGCACATAGATTAGCATTAAAAAATATATTACTGAAGTCAATATGAATATCTTGAGCCTGCAAAGAACTGGTTATTGTAAAAAAATTAATTAATTCTTCATATCCCGAATAATCGCTCTTAATGCTTCTTCTATTGAAGTTATAAATCATCTTGTCCACAATTATGAATTAAAGATTTTATTATATATTTAATTATGTGTCAAGCAAAATTCAATTGTATATGATTGAACCGATATAGCTATTACTTGCCAAAAAAGAATTTAATATATCAAGCAAAACTATAGATGTTTAATTTTACTTTCTTTTTAATTTTCAATGAAAACATCGTTAATCATGATATAACATAATAACATCCTAATAAAATATATCATACTCTCATTATATTCATTTTGTCAACATAAAAGAATAGCCCGGTATTGAAGCCGGATTATTCCACTTTTAAATAGATTCAATTTATTCTCAGCTCCCCGTAAATGCTCCTGGAGAAATGTAAGTGTCTTATGGATCATATATTCCTTTCTTTTACCTTTCTTATTTTTTAAAACCAAGCCTCGCCCCTCATCCTAAGGAGGGGCGTTTGTGCCAAATTTGTGCCATGTTTGAAGCAATACTGGTATAAATAAACAAAGCCCACAAAATTAACAAAATACTATAACCCCCGAATTGATAAGCTGTTTTTATGAACTCCTTGAAATTACAATTCTTCTGAAAAGGGACCAAATATAACTCTTAATCAGCGGGTCAAAGGTTCGAGTCCTTTATGGCGCACCAGTTTGATAAAAGAAGCCGTTACTAACCGTAACGGCTTCTTTTATTCTTGTCCGATTTTCATTATTATTGAGAGAATTGACTTTTTACCCACTGGGCGATCTTTGAGGTATCCGCCATCTTATCCCTCCAGCCCTTATCTCGATACATCACTCCATCATGTCGGATGGTAACGGCATCATCCAGCGATTTCAGTTGTTTGTGGGCTGGGTATTTCTCAAAAAAGAAGAAGGGATAATTGTGCCTGTCGTCGAAACAGACCATCTCATCCCGGTTGAGCATATTCAGCACCGCCCCAGCCAGGGCCGTCTGGTGCAGGAAGATGTTTTTTTTAATATCCTTTTTGCTTTCATCCTGATAGAATGGATCGGAATATAGCTTTTCATAGAATACCGGCCATTTTCGCAGGATCCCCCGATCGGGCCGGACTATCAGTATCCCGGCATTGAAATATGCCCTTATCTGCTCGTTATCCACCGGCGTGGTTACGGGAAAGATCGCTTCCGGCTTTACGGAGAGTTTAGCGTACAATCGTGACCAGAATTCGTCGGGCGGCTGATTATAGGCCGAACCGATCAGTTTGAGCATCACCGGCCGCCAGCCGAAGCAAACCCCGTCTTTTATAAGAAAATCCTTCGGCTCCCGGACGATGACATTATCGGCATCCAGCCAGGCCAGTACCTTAAAATTCCCGGCGGCGGCCCCTTCGGCATTGCCGGCGGCGAAGGTCTTGCCGGAATAATAGTAATCCATGGCCGCTTCGGGAGTGGCGGATGTCCGCACCTTGATATTCAGCGGCGCTGACCTATCGCCGATCTTCCCCGCCAGTTCGGGTGATTCGGCCGGAAGGTATAGCCAGAATGGCGCCTCTTTCATATCTCCGCCAAAAGTGCGCAGGCTCCTGGCCAGCACCAGAGCCTGTTCCAGTTCGGATTCATCCTGGGCAAAGGTGGCAAAAACGATATTCTCCATAGTTTTCCTCCCATGGGCTGTGATGATAAGCGTATACATCAAGAGAGATGACAGCAGGAATATTTTAGGACTTATTTTCATAGGTCTCTTTTCCTGGCTGTAAAATGATCTTTATCCTTTGTTTAATATACTATAAAATCTTTAATTTGACAAACATTAATTTCAAAACAAATTAGTATGCCGGAATATCATCTTTATCAAACATCTTGACTTGAATGCCATTTAATGGTTATAATTGCCATTGAAGTGCGCCCGTAGCCCAACTGGATAGAGCAACGGACTACGAATCCGTAGGTTAGAGGTTCGAATCCTCTCGGGCGTACCATTTTATTATGCAAAAGAAACATAGCGATACATATTTCATGCAACGGGCCCTGAAGCTGGCCCAAAAGGCGGCCCTGAACAATGAAGTCCCGGTGGGGGCCGTGGTCGTTCATGATTATAAGATCATCGGAAGAGGCTGGAATCAGGTGGAAGCTCAAAAAGACGCCTCCCGGCATGCCGAGCTTATTGCCCTCAAGCAGGCTGCTAAAAAACTGGGCCGCTGGCGGCTGACCGGCTGCACTCTGTATGTAACTTTAGAGCCTTGCTCCATGTGCGCCGGAGCCATGGTGCTGGCCCGCATTGACCGGCTGGCCTTTGCGGCTTCGGATTCCAAGGCCGGGGCCTGCGGCTCGGTTTTCAATATCGTCGAGGATAAGCGCCTCAACCACCGGATCAAGGTGGAGCGGGCCGTAATGGACAAAGAGGCCTCGCAGCTATTAAAAGATTTCTTTAAAAAACGCCGTTCTCAAAACCCCTGAAATCTGTTATCCAAATACCATTATCTACAAGCGGAGAGTTGGCCGAGCGGCTGAAGGCGCACGACTCGAAATCGTGTATTCCGTGATGAACGGGATCCGGGGTTCAAATCCCTGACTCTCCGCCAGACTACGCCCAAATGGGCAAAATAATCAGCAGGCTGCATCTGGCAGCCCAATTTTAGTATCCTTGACATAATTTAATATTTCTTATATAATCTCGTTTGTTAAGGTGCTCCCTAATTTAAGGGAGATAATCGGGAATCCCGTGCTCTGAATTTTTTAGAAAATCGGGAGCTGCCCCGCAACTGTAAGCCCAAATAATGGATATAAGCATAATGCCACTGTTACCACGGGAAGGCGCTTATGATCCGGGCAAGCCAGGAGACCGGCCTTGACACAATATTTACCGGACCTTCGAGGGAAAAGGTCGGGCTTGATTTGTTTTAAGGTCAAGGCTCGAATCTTTTCATAAGGTTCGAGTCTTTTAAATTGGGGGTGTATGAAAAAAACCTTTCTGTTTATCATAACGACATTCTTTTTTATAAGCTGTAGTCAAAAGGAACCCCAACAGCTTTATTCTGGTGAAAAATTAACCGTAACCGACGATATCGGCCGGACAGTTACATTATCAAAAACTCCCGTCAGGGTGATCTCCTTCGCTCCCAATGTGACGGAAATGATCTACGCCCTGCACGCCGAGGACAAGCTGGTCGGCATCACGGCTTGGTGCAATTATCCCCCGCAGACCAAGGAAAAAGAAATAGTTGGCGACGCTACCACCGCCAATCTGGAGAGGATCCTGGCTTTAAAACCCGACCTGACTGTCATTGTGGGAACGAAGAATACTCCTATCCTGGCCAAACTGGAGGCACTGAAAATCCCGGTGGTGGTTTTAAATCCGGTCAGCATTGATGATATCTTCCGAGACATCAAACTTCTTTCAGTGGTTTTAAACAAACAAGCGGTGGCCGATTCCCTGCTGATTGATATCGGAACAGCCCTGAGAGAAATAAAATCTTCCCTGGAGGTGATCCCGCAGGGCAAAAGGCCCAAGGTATATGCCGAGATTTCGTCACAGCCGTTGATGACCGCCGGCAACATGGGTTTGGTAGGGCTGCTGATTGAACAGGCCGGAGGTGAAAATATCGTTTCGGATATCGGCCAGGATTATGCTGTCATCAACCCGGAGATCGTCATTCAACGACGGCCGGATATTGTATTGATACTCCATCCCCAGACCGATAAAAAACGATTATCTGAAAGGATCGGCTGGCAGAACATCCCGGCGGTCAAGAATAAAAAAGTGTTCGACGACCTGGATCTGGATATTGTCCTGCGGGCCGGGCCCCGTTCTGTTATGGGATTAAAAGAGCTGAATAGAATATTTTATGAGAAGTAAGCATTTAGTCTGGCTGTCGCCGCTGATACTTTTCCTGGCAGTTTTAGCCGGTCTTTCCTTTGGCCCTGGTGGATTCGGACTGTTCGTCAGCCCGGAGATAGCCTCCATCCGGCTGCCACGGGTATTGCTGGGCGCCCTGGTGGGGATGGGCCTGGCCGTTTCCGGCACCGCCCTGCAGGCGGTTTTGGGCAATGCCCTGGCCGAACCATATCTGCTGGGGGTTTCCGGCGGAGCGGCCTGCGGCATGGCTTTGGCATTGATCCTGGGTCTATCGTCCGGTCTTGTCGGTGCTTTCACATTGCAGTTATTCTCCTTCTCCTTCGGAGTGGCCGCCATCTTTTTGGTCTACCGGCTGGCCCGGGTCCACGGGCGGCTTCCTTCAGAGACCATGATATTATCCGGCGTGGTGGTCAATGCCTTTTTCTCCGGCCTGATAATGCTGCTGATGTCCCTGGCCGGAAGGCAGCTACAGGATATGATCTACATTTTAATGGGCAATCTGGGGATCCTGTTTACCCGGGACACGGTCTTCCTGCTAGCCATCGCCTCGGTGTTGGTGGTGGCGGGGTCTATCTATCTGTGGATCCAGTCGAAAAACCTGAACTTGCTGACCCTGGGGGAGGCCCAGGCCCAGAGCATGGGGGTTCCGGTGGAACGGCTGAAAAAATCTGTGTTCTTTATCATCGCCCTGATGGTGGCAGCGCTGGTTTCCCTGGCCGGAGTGATAGGCTTTATCGGGTTGATGGTACCCCATCTGGGAAGGATGATTTCGGGGCCGGACAATAAAAGGCTGCTGCCTGTTTCCGGACTGTTGGGCGCCAGCCTGTTGATCCTCTCGGACACTCTGGCCAGAAGCTTCGGAAATTTTGAAATCCCGGTTGGCGTCATTACCGCCCTTTTGGGCGTACCGTTTTTCATTTTCCTGTTATGGAGAAAAAAATCACAGAAGATATGATAGCTATAAACCATCTGACATACCGCTACGGCCCGATTACGGCCCTTCGCGATATCAGCCTACAGGCCGCTTCGGGAGAGATGATAGGGCTGATCGGGCCCAACGGCTCCGGCAAAAGCACTTTGTTATCTTGCCTGGCCGGATTAAGGGGTAATTTCCCCGGCCGGATAACTATCGGAGGAAAGGATATTGCCGGATATAATTCACAGGCTCTGGCCCGTATGGTTGCAGTTGTTTTTCAAGACAATTTCTTTCCCTTCGATTTTACCGCCTACGAAATAGTGGCCATGGGTAGGAGCCCGTTCCTCAAAGCCCTGCAGGATGAAACAATCGGGGATCATAGGATCATTGAGGAGGCGATGCGGCAGAGTGACTGCTATCAGCTAAAGGATCGCCCGATCACCGAACTTTCGGGCGGCGAGCGGCAACGGGTAATATTGGCCCGGGCCTTGGCCCAGCAGCCCAAAGTGTTATTAATGGATGAACCCACCAATCACCTGGACCTCAAGCATCAGCGCCTGATCCTGGGAACGGCCAGAAAGTTGAGCTCCGAAATCGGGGTTCTGGTAATAGCTGTTCTGCACGACCTGAACCTGGCCGCCAGTTTTTGCGACCGGATAATATTACTGCATCAAGGGGCCATCGCCGCTGACAACCCGCCCAACGAAGTGCTGAACGCAACCATCCTAACGCCGGTTTATGAAACCGATATCGATATCGTTTTGCATCCCAGAACCAATAGACCACAAATTCTTATTTAAAAGGAGGAAATTTCATGTGGGAAATGAATATCGGCAAAAATGCCGGAACAATCTGGCACGAATTGAATGCCAAAGGCGAGCAGAATATCAGCGCTTTAAAAAGAAGCACCAAGCTTGACGATAAAAACCTTTACCTGGCCCTGGGCTGGCTGGCAAAGGAGAACAAAATAAAGTTCGCTCAGAAACAAAGACAGATCATGATCGGTTTGACCGGATAATAAATATTAAGGAGAATAGATGCTAACCGCCTTGATGCTTAGCCTGATCTTGGCAGCCTCCCATGGGGACTCTCTAAGGGGCCCAAACGCCCCCGGCAACGACCCCAATGTATCCCTTGATACTTTGTCCGGGGATGGAATAATCAAACCGGCTGCATTGTCCGATAGCATCCCGGTTTTTACCTTAAAAGGTATAGTGGTGACCGCCACCAGGACTCCTCTGGCCCAGTTGGTGGCCCCAGCCAGCGTTTCCATCATTCAGGCAGATTCCATGGATCCATCCAGAGGGGCAGTGACAGCCTTCTCGCAGGTATCGGGGGGCAATGTGGGGATTACCGGGGGGCTGGGCAGCGTGGCATCATTCAACATCAGGGGCTCGTCTTCCGAACAGGTCCTTTTTCTGCTAAATGGCATGCCTTTGAACTCGGCATTGACCGGGGGCTACGACCTTAATAAGATAACCGGCAACATAAAACGGATCGAGGTGGTCAAGGGACCGGCCTCAGCTCTTTACGGGGCCAATGCCCTGGCCGGAGTGGTCAATATAATAACCATTGACGACGCCCCTGAAAAGCCTTATTCCAAGATAACCTATCAATACGGGAAGCATAAACAGCAGACAATGTCGGCCATCCTTTCCCGGCAGTTGAACCGGTTTTTGAGCATCTCCCTTTCGGCTGATTGGAAAAGCACCGACGGAGAACGACCCAATTCCGATTACAGCGGCAGTAATTATTTTTTGGGCGCCACCGCAACGCCGATAAACCTTTTAAAGGTCGGCCTGGAATACCACTCATACCAGTCGATGAGCGGGTCGCCGGGGAGCCTTATATATGGCGCCACCTTGCATGACCGGATGTTAGACGACCAGCAGGATTTTTACGCCAATATTTCTTATTCCGATCTTGTTAAGATAAAGTTCGGACAAAGCATGGTGGATAATATTTTCTACAGTTACGATTATAATTCCAGCACCAGAAATTTCTCCAGACAGAACAATGCAGATGTTCAATTTAATTATGGCTTCCGGCAAAAATTCAATGTGGTCTTTGGGGGCGCCTATCAGCAAGTAACGAGCGAAAGCGATAATTCCGGAGATCACAATATTGATCAGTACTCGGCCTTTATAAATCAGGAGGTCAAACCATTATCGCCCTGGCTGGTCGTTGCCGGTGTGAGGTACGACAAGAATTCATCTTATCCACGCCAAATTTCACCTTCGATTTCTTCCAGTTGGCAATTAACCAAGCAGTACGCTTTATATGCCACTTACGGCATAGCCTATCGCGCACCTACTGTCAATGAATTGTATTGGTATTCAGTTTATAATTCCCCCTGGGACGTATCTATTTATTCCGGCAATGACACACTAAACCCCGAAAAAAGCAACCAGTATGAGATCGGCTACAAGCAGGAGAACGCTTCGTATAATAGTTCCATCTGTTTATACCAACGCAACACCACAGACCTTATTAATTGGAATCAGACAACTTTCATCCTCCCCGATACTTTTTTTACTCAAACAGCCAACCTTACCGAAGTTAAAACAACCGGTTTTGAAATTAACGGTGGGGCATCGCTGCTGAAATATTTTGTCCTAAATGCCAGCTATAATTATTGTTTGGCAAAAGTAGTAGATGTTTCTGCTAAATTTCAATTCGGCTTTTCAGATAGCAACCGGGAGTTGAATTACACTCCGGCCAATTCCGCCAACCTGTCATTTGCTGTTAAGGGTTACCCCATCACAGACCATCTCTCGCTCAGCTGGCAGTTAAACACCCAGTACAAGGACCGCCAGCTGGCCAGCCACCCCGATGAATTTAATCCGGGATCCGAACTGCCGCGTTATTTCGTTTCCGGCCAAACGCTGTCGTTGAAGATCAGGGATGCGCTTTTGTTCTACAAGATCGACAACCTGTTCAACGCCGAATACCAGGTGCGGGCCGGATATCCCATGCCCCGCAGGAGCTATGCTTTCGGCATATCCATGGAGCTTTGGAACTGATCGTTTGATTTTTAACCACAAAAAGCCCGATCCACCTCGGGCTTTTTATATTTGACAACCGCCATCACTTAGTATAAAATCCTTTATATGGATGATAAATTGAAATTAGCCTGCCTGGCCTCCGGCGGCGGAACCAATCTCCAGGCCATAATTGATAATATCGAATCCGGCCGGCTTGATGCCCGGATAGTGGCCGTCATCTCCAACGTTCCCGGTGCCGGCGCTTTGGAAAGGGCACAAAAGCACGGCATTCCCTGGTTCGTCGTCAATAATAAAGACTATCCCACCCGCGAACTTTTTGACCGGGAGTTGTCCGCCATTATTGACCGCCAGAAAGCCCAATTGATCTGCCTTTGCGGGTTTTTGCGCATTTTTAGTCCGTTTTTCATAGACCACTATCCCAACCGCATTATCAATATCCATCCCGCCCTGCTGCCGGCCTTTGGCGGCAAGGGATTTTACGGCCACAAGGTGCATCAGGCCGTGCTGGCCTCCGGGGAAAAAGTATCGGGCTGTACGGTTCACTTTGTGGACAAAGAGGTGGACCACGGCCCCATCATCCTGCAGAGAACAGTGCCGGTGCTGCCGGAGGACACTCCGAACACCCTGGCAGCCAGGGTGCTGAAAGAGGAGCACATCGCCTATTCCCAGGCCATATCTATGATCGCCCATGGCAAATTAGAGACCGCCGGAAACAAAGCAACCCCCTTAAAAGCACAGAACTAAGATGCGACGCAGTTTTATTTTAGCTTCCATTACCAGTCTTTTATTATTCCTTATATTCCCCCTCTTTTCCCTGTGGCCCCTGGCATTTGTCTCATTGATCCCCTTGTATTTCGGCATTGAAAATCTCTCTGTTCGCAGAGCGTTTCTTGTTGCCTGGCTGAGCGGATTTTTCTTCTTCTGCGGCCTGCTTCATTGGATAGTGTTCAACCCTGCGGTGGAGAGCTGGGTCAAGCCACTGTTATACTTGGGAGTGGTTTTAATCGCAGCCTATCTTTCCCTTTTCTTTGCCGCTTCTTTTTCTCTAGCCAAATGGTTGTCTGGCAGATTAAATATACCGTTTTGGTGGGCGGCCCCATTCGGCCTGGTGCTGTTCGATTTCCTCCGCAGCCACGGCATCCTGGGTTTCCCCTGGGGCTCATTGGGCTATAGCCTGGCCAGGTGGACCAGCGCCATTCAGATGGCCTCTTTTACCGGGGTATACGGGATTACTTTCTGGATCGTTCTGATGAACGGGCTGATTTATTGGCTTATAAAATATTTCATCGCTAACCGGCCCTTCCGGTTGACCACCCCGGCTGTTTTAAAAATATCCTTGGTGCTGCTGATCTTTGTTATGCCGCCGCTAATCGGTAAAATTATGCTATCCAGGGTAAATAAAGAGATGCGCAATGCCCCTATGCTCAACGTCTCCCTGATACAGGGAAATATAGAACAGGGGTTGCGTTGGGATCACGATTTTCGAGAATATAACTGGCAGACCTATGATTCCCTCAGCCGGCAGGCCCTAAAACAGCCGGTTGATCTGCTGGTGTGGCCGGAAACGGCCCTGCCTTTTTATCTCCGGTATGAGCCGGAATATTTTTTACGAGCCCTTTCCCTGGCCAATGATTTAAAAAGCAGCATCCTGACCGGGGTTCCGGACTTTTCCTATGAACCAAGTCAGCAAAGACAGCTTTATTATAATTCGGCCTTTTTGATACGTCCCATCTACGGATTGACCAATTCTTATGCCAAAAGCCACCTGGTGCCGTTCGGCGAAAGGTTCCCCTACAAGGATAAGATACCCTTTATCAGAAATGTTAATTTTGGCGAGGGTGAATGGACCCCGGGAGCCGACAGCATTGTTTTCGATTTGGGCGGCATAAATTTCTCCTGTATGATCTGTTTTGAATCCATCTTCCCGGAGATCGCCCGAAAACAAGTAAGCCAGGGCGCCAGGTTCCTGGTCAACATCACCAATGACGGGTGGTTCGGGCGATCCGGGGCGGCCCGCCAGCACGCCGAAATGGCCGTCTTCCGGGCGGTGGAACAGCGGCGAGCGATAGCCCGCTGCGCCAACTCCGGCATCTCCATGTTCATCCTGCCCACCGGAGAGAACATCAAACCCACCCCCCTTTATAAACAAATAATAATAACCAATGCCATCCCGCTTTTAAACACCAGAACCTTTTATCAGAAGCATGGCGATATCTTCGTTTTATTTATCCTCCTCGCCTCACTTCTCCCTATTCTTGCCCTTCTTATTAAATCATTCCTTTTTAAAAACAATCCTACTAAATGACCCAGCGGCAGAGGGCCCGGGGTAACTAAGATTTCAATATAATTTGACTTTTCAGCGATTGGCTGGGAATAAAATTCCTCCCTTTACGGTATATTGGATAAAAGGAGGAACGGAAGATGCCACACAACTATATCTGGTTATTCCCGCTGGCTGGAGTCCTGATCGGATTCGCCTTAAGCTCGGCCTTCCTGCGCTTAAAGCCTGCATTTTCAAAGGGATATACCCGGAGCAACTATGCGCCCATTGAGAGCAATGACCTGAAGCTTGGCCTGTTATTTACGGTTTACGGACTGATTTTGATTATGCTCTCTTCGGCGGGATATTCATTATATCAAAACATCCAAAATGCCAAACTTGCTTCCGACAATACCATATATGTGCCTGACAAAACAAAAATCATTATTTACCAGTTGCCTCCGCCTCCGCCTATAGATAAAAGATTTATTGATATAGATCATTCCCTGCCGAAAGCGATTGCCGCCCCGATGCCCGGCATCCCCACGCCGGTGGCTGATGCCCTGGCAACGGATGACGGCGGCTTTTCTCAAAGGGATCTAAACAACGCCCTGATTGCTAATGCTGTTAACCCCGATACCATAAAAGGACCAGTCGAATTTGTCAAGGACAACGATATCCCCGAATCCGGGATCTTCCAGGAACTGAGCAAAAAGCCAGTATTGCTCAAATCCATAAAACCTGTCTACCCTTCAATCTGCATCGCCGCCCAGGCCGAAGGCCGGGTCTACCTGAATCTGCTGCTTGACTATGACGGCCATATCATGAAGGTGGAGATCGTAAGAAGCTCCGGCAATTCGGCCCTGGACGAAGCGGCGGTGGCTGCCGCCGGGCAATTCATCTTCTCTCCGGCCCTGGCCTCCTCCGGCAAGGCGGTAAGGGTTTGGCTGGCCTATCCCATCACCTTCTCCTTGGGAAAATAGTTGCGTCAGACAACGGAAAAAGGGGAAAGCATACGCTTTCCCCTTTTTAATTTTCCCGGCGATCAACTTCCGTTGGGAATATCTATTTCTATGGCGGTGGAGATCTCCGGCGGCGGGCAGGGCGAATCATCAGCCGGCAGGAAGATGACGATGGTCTTCACCTCATACACCACGTGGGGCGCCGCAGCAACCAGCGCCATCTCCTGCCTGGCGCGTGGGGCCGCCGCCCGGGATTTCTTTTCCGGAGCCCGGGCCAGGAGCGGTTCTTCGTCTTTGACCATGCTGACGGCTTTATCAAGCTCTGTTTCCCGGGGGTTGGAGAATTCTCCGGAGTAAAACAGGTTCACGGAAATGACCAATAAAATGATCACCGAAGCCGCGGCAGCTATCGGCATTCCACCCCAGTTAAAAATTCCCCATAGGGGCGTTTTCTTCCGGGCTATCTTTCTTTGGGCGATGCCGCCGGCCACTCTGGAAGCCAAGGTGTCAAAGTATCCCTCGGGAGCCGATTGGCATTCCGCATCGGCCACGGCCTGGTCCAGGTTCTTCAATTGCGTGACCAGCCCCTGGCATTCCGGGCAATGGCTTAGATGGGCATCTACCATGGCTCGATCCCGCTGATCCAACTGCCCGTCAATATAGGCCTGCAATTGGTCCAGATCTATTTTATGTTCATTCTTATTCATATTACATCCTTCAACCTTTCCATCAGGGTCTTTCTTCCCCGGAACAGCCGGGACATTACCGTCCCCAGGGGGATTTTCAGGGCCCGGCTGATCTCTTCATAGGAAAGCTCTTTATCGACCCTTAATAAGAGGACCTCCCGCTGGTCGTTTGGCAGGCCGTCTATCTCGTTCCTGATCCTTTGGCAGGAGTCGTTCTGAATGGCATTCTCCAGAGGGTCATCGGAGTCCGACAGTTGGTGATCTTCCTCCAAGGTCACGTACCGTTGTTGTTTTTTTACCGCATCATGGCAAAGGTTTATGGTTATCCGCACCAGCCAGGTATAGAACCGGTACTGGTTATTGTAGGTTCTAAGTGAAAAATAGGCCTTGATGAATGTTTCCTGGGCCGCTTCGTCGGCCGCCGCATGGCTTCTTAGGTACCTGGCGGCAGTGGAATAGATAGCCCGCTGGTATCTTTTCACCAGCTGGCTGTAATAGGCGTCCTGGCCGGACAGCACTTTTTCTATCAGTTCTTGGTCGCTTAGTGTTTCCAAATTATATACCGTTTAAAACCATACTTTATTCCCTAATAATAAAAGGCGGAATGCTCCGCCTTTTATTGGTATTTATTTTTTGGTGTTAGCCATAAGTCTCATGGCGGAGAGGCAGGGATTTGAACCCTGGATACAGCTTTAAAACCGTATAACGGTTTAGCAAACCGTCGCCTTCGGCCACTCGGCCACCTCTCCGCATTAAACATCTAAACTAATTATACTGTTTTTTGGTCTAAAATTCAAGATGGCCCTGTCGGGCAAGCAATTCTAACTGTGATTTGATCATGAACATTCTGGCGGAAGCGAGAGGATTTTGCACCTGCGGCGCATCCGCCGTCGCCTTGTTTGCATAATTCCTGCCGGCGGAGAACCCCGTGGTCTTCAACCACTCCAGGGGTTCTTGCAAAATGGCGGAAGCGAGAGGATTTGAACCCCTGGTGCCTTGCAGCACTGCGGTTTTCAAGACCGCCGCCTTCAACCACTCGGCCACGCTTCCATCATGGCATTGCCATCTTTAATATTTAATTTTAACACCTTAATTTATTGATGTCAATCTAAATATTCATGAATTATCCCGTCGCAAGTTGGCGGGATATTAAAATGAAAGTTGTTTTACTTCTCACACAGGTTGCCGTTGAAGGATCCCGCTTCTCAACCTCCCGCTGCCTTGATCCATTGCCTGTCACAGATGATGGTATAATTGCAGTTCGGGCAGGTCGTGCTCGGATCTGGACAATCGCCTAATGGTTCGGCCGGATCAAGGATCTCGGTTATCAGGGCTTTTATCACCCGATGATACCTTTCTAACAATTCCTGGCGGGAATCGGAGGCCTCGAACAGGTTCTCCTGACAGATCGCTTTTTTTCCCAGCACCAGCAGGCCGCTGTTCAATACCTCAACCGGAACTTCCTGGTGCTTGTCCTTGTACAACAGCAGATACAACGGCAACTGCACCGATTTTACGGTCCTGTGCCAGTCTACCCGGCCATCGAGTTGAACTTTCTTGTTATTGGGCTTGGACGGGTTGGCTCCCGTCTTGTAATCCAGAATGAAGATATCTTGGCCCCTCCGGTCGACCCGGTCGACCCTTCCGTTGAGCATCACCAGGCGCCCGTCTTCCAATTTCATGCTGCCGGTCAGGGTGTCCTCGTTGCTGATGATCTCGATGTCTTTCAGGTGCTGGTCATGATACTGCAAAATGGCCTCCAGGCGGTTCTCCACCTGCATCTTGATCAGCCGGACCGGGCCGTCCAGCACCTGGCCGAATTCTTTGGCAAATGCCTTGTCGCAAATCTCCTTGATTTCTTTCCTATCACCCTTGACGATGGTCAGCTTTTTACCCTTGCATCGTTCAAAGAAATTCTCCAGTATCCCGTGGACTAGTTTGCCTATCATGCTCTGGTCCACCTCTTCTCCGGCCTCCTCCTTCTCCTTCAGCCCCATTACATAATGGTAATAAAACTGTAGCGGGCATTTCAGGTAACTGTCCAGCATAGTGGGCGAAAAACTCATGCCTGCTAGTTGCCCGATCACTTCCTGGTTCTTAGCGATGGGCCGGGGGTCGCCATGTCCGAAAATTGTCCGGAAGAACACCGGGCTTGGCCTTCCGGCCTTCGGGTCATTTGTCCTCTGTTGTTCCCGCCACATCAGGTCCTCAACAAAACGGCTCTTTTCCTGGCCGTCGCCCTCCCGGAAGAATATATGAACATCCTCCGCACCCCAAACCAGATTCTCAAAGTAATATTTCAGGATCATCTCCCGCTCCCGGTAGCCGATCAGCCCCAGCTCCTGGCGCATGGCGTGCGGCAGAAGGGTGTCCGGTGACTTTCCGGGTGGAAGTATGCCTTCGTTGGCGTCCAGCAAAAATACCTCCCGGAACTTTATGCCCCTGGTTTCCATCATCCCCAGCACCTGCAGGCAGCGGGAGCTGCTGCCTCCGAAAGGCACCGCTATGCTGCCCAGGAAGTGCTCCAGAAAGCGGAAATAGGAACCCACCCGGTCAAACCTCTGGCCGGCCAGCATTGAGTGTCGCAGGTCCTCCAGGCCGTTCAGCAGCGACTCTATGAAGGCCGAAGTATAAGGATGCCGGTTGGCCGAACCCTCGCGGGAAATGAAGGACACCAGGTTCTGAAGTTTCCCGGCAAAATCCCCGATATCGGCGATCTGGTCAAAATTCCGGAACACCACCTGGTGGATATTTGCCAGGTGTTTCCCCGCCAAGTCCCGGCTAACATCATGATTGCCTCCCACCGAGCACCTTTCGCAGAATTTTTTAACCAGTTCCTGGTCCCGCTCGATAACCTCAAGCTCGACGAACCGGGCTTGATGTTGGGTCAACTGCTCCTCTACGGTATGGGCCAGTATCCGTCCTGCCTGGACAGAATCCCCCATCTTGATATTCTTCAGATAGGGATGCAACAATAATCCCAGGTAATCCTGTAAATAATACCTGTTATCATTTTTTTGTTCCAGAGCCTGTCGCAGGGCCTTGATCATGGCGTAGATTGGGGTTCGGAACAGGGGGTAGCCCATTGATATGTTCCAATCGTCTCCCGTTAGAGGCAGGGTATGTTCCACCAATGGGAACAGGCTCTCCGGGGACGGCAGGATGATCGCCCGGCCGTCGAGTTTACCGGTGCCTTTCAGTATCTGGTTCAGCCCGAAAACCTCGCCATGAATGTCCCTGGCCCGATGATAATGCGGTTTAGCATTTGGTCCCTTTGTCTCCGGCATCTCCGGTTTTAAACCCAGGGCCTTGATTATGCCTTCGATGCCCGGCCCGTCCTGGAGCAGGATGGTAGTCTGATCCAACTTCAGCAATTCCCTGAATATCGCCTGCTCGGCCCGGGTTAGGGCATAAAACCCGGCCAAAATGATGCAGGAATATTTGCCAAGTTTCAGCCGGGCCGTTCCCTCCGAAACCCGGGCATACCGCCAGGCCCTGGTAGAAAGCCCCTCAGCTTGGATCTTGTCATAAAAGGCCCGGTACATGCCTGAAAAGTCACTGAAATCCTTTTGCATCCGGGGTGGGATCTTTTGCTCGGCCAGCGCCTGGAACGATGACAGCTGTTCGGGCCTTACCCCCTCGATATAAAGTTCGTCAAAATCGGCCTGGAGCTTGAAACCCCAGGGAGCGAATTCATCCAGACTGTAATCTTTCTTCCCGGCCCCGAAAGAGCCCCGTTCCCGGTGCAGGTCGTATAGCAGGGCCATTCCATCGGCGGGAGAGACCGGCCGGGTGATCAACCCCAGTTCATCACAGGCCCCGTCAACCCACTCATCTATTGACAAGATCTCCGGACCGGCCATGGCTTTGCCCTTCTTGGCCGCCAAAAGTTCGTAGACCGCAACGGCCGGCCTTTTGCCGGGAAAGACAAGCAGGGACTGGTCCAGATTCTCTCCCTGCTCCAGCAATATTTCAACCGCCCCGGCCACCAGGTCGCCGCCCTTGGAAAGAACTATGGTCCGGTTCATGATAATTCCTCCACTTTGGCGGTTTCGACATGGGCGATAAAGACCCTGATCTTTTTGCCGGGATAGACCTCCCCCAGGATCTCAGCATATTCCTTCATCTGCTTCCGGTGGTCGCCCTCCCGACCGGTCTTGAAATCAACCAGGGTCAGCCGCTCATCCTGGACTATCAGACGATCCATACGGTAAAGTCTTCCATCCCGGCCGATGAAATTCTTCTCCTTAGAGATATTCCTTCCTTCGTCAGTCCGGAACCATTCTTTTATCTTTTGATCTTCGAGGAATGTGGCGACATGCTGTTTCATCTCTGTGGCCTCGGCCGCGGAGAAATCAGACAGCGTTCCCTCCTTTTCCAGCCGGGCAAATACCCGCTCGACCTCTTCGTTTAATCGGCCCGATGGCTCTTCGGCAAGTTCCAGGGCCCGGTGATAAACCTCCCCCTTGCGGGTCTCATGCAGGCGATGGCTGGTCCATTTATCCCCCCTGATGTCGTCTTTCCTGGCAAAGTTTTCCGGCAGGATGATCTCGGTGGGAGACTGGGTCGCCTTGTCTCCTTTCACATCACGCTTAGCACCCTTCTCGGTTACGTCAAAAAGCCTTTTATAAAAACATTTATCACTTTTGTAAACCACCAGGTTATAAAGCTCATACTTGGCTCTGGTGCAGATCACATAAAGCAGGTTCATCTCGGCTATTTGATCATCAATGGCCTGGCGGTCAAATATTCCGCCCAGGGTGTCATTGATCTCGGCCGTCTGCTTGGTTATTCTGTAAAGCGCAAGGTCATCCCCCTCCTTGGCGTAATAAATCGATCCTTTCGAGGCCCGGGAGTCATACAACAGGTTTATTACGACGGGAAAGCCCAGACCCTTGGCCTTGTGGAAGGTCATCAGCCGGACGGCATCGCCGTATTCCGGCAGTTCCTGCTGGAACAGTTCCTGGTCCTGGCGCCCGGCTTGCTCCAGAAAATCACGGATACTGTTGGCTCCCTTGGCCTCCAGGCCGTTGACCGACTCCAGCATCTTGGCCAGAGAATCGGCCTCCTCGGCAAAATTGGCAAAGACATTCAGCGCCTTCATTGCCAGGGAGAGCAGGTCATAAAGTGGATAATAGCCCGCTTTTTGGTAGAGCGGCTCCAGGAAAACTGACCACAGCTGTCCCAGTACGGCATCACGCTTGAAACACTGGTAGAGGTATTCCCGGCTTTCCCGGCGGACGGCCAACAGGGCGTGCAGCAGTTCCGGTGTCAGGTTGATGTTTAATGATGATGCCGCACGGTTCATTATATTCCCACTGATGAAACGGTAAAATGACAGGTCATCCACCGGCGAGTCCAGGAATTTCAACAGCTCCGCCAGTTCGGCCACCACCTTGCGGTTCCGGATATCAAGCGAACTGGACGAGGCCACCGGTATGCCGGCCTTGTTCAGCCAGCCCACTGCATCCTCCAGCTGGGCATTCTTATGGGCCAGCACGGCTATGTCCCGGGGAGAATATCCCCGCGATAGGACATCCTTGATTATCGCTAAAAGATCATCCCGGCCCGGCTCCGGCGGGCCAGTCTCCTCCGTTTCGGCCGCCGGACTTTCGTCTCCATTTGTTTCCCCATCTTCGGGCTCGGAGGCCTTGGCCGGAATGTGCTTCACCAGCACATAACCCTGGGACTTTCTTTCCGGCAGGGCCTGCTGTTCATATTCAGTCAAGCCGCTGTCATCGGCGGCAAAATCCTCGGTGCCCAGCATTGCTTTCAGTTTTCCCTTAAACACACCGTTCACATAATCGACTATCACCCCCCCGCTGCGGTAGTTGTTCAATAGGGACTTGACATGGGCGCTGCCGGCCACACTGGCCGGGACCTTCTCCCCGCCCTTGGCGGATTTGGCCTCTTCCATCATCTGCCGCATAATCCTGTAGTCGGCGTTGCGGAACATGTAGATGGCCTGTTTGACGTCGCCCACCACGAACAGCGAACCCTGGCGAGACAGGGCCTCCCTAAACAGGGGATCCAGCGTCAACCACTGCATGGGCGAGGTGTCCTGAAATTCGTCTATCAGGAAATGGTTGAGCCGGGCACCCAGCCTCAGATAGACCTCGGGAATGATCTCTTCCCTAAGGTATCCGTTTAAATAACGCCCCAGATCGTTCAAGTGGACAATACCCAGTTGTTTTTGGGACCGCGCCAGGTAGGTTTTAAAATCCCCGAACAGCCGGGCATAGGCGCTGTAGTACGATGTGGCATGGGCATAGGCCAGCTGCTCGAAAACCTGTCGGAGTTCCAGCCAACGGCCCATCATTTGTTCGTAGGCCTTGTCTGCCTTTTTAGGTTTGGCAACCGGCAGGGTCCGGTTGGATATCGTCAGATCCAGAAGTTTAGATATTTCGCGGGATGACACATATTCCATGAATTTGCTTGGTTTCTTCAGCTCCAGGCCGCTTTTTTGGGCTTCAGTGATTATGCCTTCATATTCCGTTTTTATTACGATTAAGAACTGATTCACCTTGCCGGGCTCCGAATGATCGATGATGTTTCCGTACTTCTTGGCTTCTATGCCAAGAAGCACCGAGAATTCTTTAGCCATCTTTTCTTCGGGTTTCCAGGCAAAGATCGCCCCCTCGGTACGGTTTAGGGTGGAGATGAAATCATCCAGCGATCTGTCCAGGGCCTCATCCTTTCCGGACCGGCTCAGCATGTCGGCGATGGAATAATTCAGCAGGTCGGTGTAGTTGAGGGCCAGCTCTATGTCCGACGGCAGGTCAAAATCATTTATCGATGCCATGAAGATGTTTTTATCGAAGCTGTCTATGGTCTGAACCTGAAAATCGGAATAACCTTTCAGGATCCGGTCCAGCGCCGCGGCAGCCGCGGCGGGAATCTCCTTTGGTTTGATCTTTAAAACAGCTGCCGTCTGGGCCAGGGTTTCCTTGTCACTGTTCAGGGCCAGAGCTTTCAGCCAGGCAATTATCCGTTCCTTCATCTCCCGGGCGGCGTTCTTGGTGAAGGTGATGGCCAGTATATTCTGAACCTCGTTCTGGGGGATTGCCGGGGATAGCAGGAACTGGACATAGCGAAGGGTCAGGGCGTGGGTCTTGCCGGACCCGGCCGAGGCCGAGACCACCAGCAGGTGGGGAAATTTGTATTCGCTGTCTTTTATTAACACTTCGGACATTGTAACGCTCCGATTGGTTGATTTATCAATTAAGGCCTGGGGTTGATTATCTATTATCGGACAGAAAAAATCAAGAAGATAGATATCTTATATTGTCATAAAGAAAACCCCTTTGGCATATTTAGTATTTTAACACAGAGGGGCGACAAAAGCAGTTAAAAGTTGAAAAGAATATAAGATGCTGTAATATCTTTGTTGCTTAATAAAAACGGGCCGCCTTTTTAAGGGCGGCCTGTTGGTTGGCTTGTCTTTTTATTTCAGCACTATCATCTTTCGGCTTTGGGACTTGTCGCCGGTGCTTAAATAATAGATGTACACCCCGGCGCTGACCTGCTTGTTATGGTTGTCCTTCCGGTCCCAGCTGAGGGTATAGCTTCCTGCCGGCTGATCTTTGTTGACCAGTGTTTTCACCAACTGCCCGGCTATGTTATAGATATTGAGCCTGACCCGTCCAGCCTTAGGCAGCTGGTACTTTATTGAAGTCTGTTTGTTGAATGGATTGGGAGCATTTTGGAACAGATGCATTGCCGTTATCCGATTTTCTGTTTCCGGTTTCCCGTATACGCCGTTCACCTCCCCAAAATCATCCATGATCTTCTGAACCGCCGCCTTGGCCTGGGCCTGATCCATGAAGTACAGCGGGAAGCCTAGAAGGGCCGTCTGGAAGTCGCTTCCCAAATACCTCACCCCGCAGTTCTGTCCCTCAAAACTGCTTCCGTTGTTCTTCATGTCTATATCATATATCCCCTCGGCCGGAGACACCGGGGTCAGCTTCTCTATATACCGCATGGTCCCGATCCACGATGCCACCGGGACCTTGGCCGGGTCCACCGAGATATCCGAATAGCCCTGTTTGCCAACCGCCGCCTGGAACGAATCCGTCATTAGTGATCGGCTCATCTGCGATACTTTCATATAGTCATACATAAAGCTGCCGGCATAGTAATGGGCTGTATCAATATTGTTGCCGATGATATCCGCGCTGGGCTTCCAGCCGGCTACGCACAATTTGCCGCCGTGCGACAAATACAACTTCAGGTCGCTTACGCAATTGTTCAGCATGGGTGAGCTGTAGTCGTCGGCATGCCAGAAGACTGTGGAATAGGGGGCCAGGTCGATCAGGCCCGGCTTCTCACCGCTGGTCCCATACTCGTGTTCCGTGATGATGTAGCCATCCAAAAGATCACGGTAGTATTTATCCTGGGTGGTATCCCGGGGAAAGCTGCCGGCTGTCCAGTTCTGGGTCTCGTCCACCACTAAAATTCCCTTATCCAGTGTCAGCAGTACCGGAACGCCGATAGCCTCGGCGGCAATCGGGCTCTCTCTGCCATCATTGTCCACGGCTCTAACGGTAATATAACAATTAACATTTGATGTTAGCCCCGAAATTGTGTCACATAATGAGGTTGTATATTTACTGTATGCATAGGATCCGCTAGCATAACCATAATAGATATTGTATCCGTGTATCTCGGGTTCATTTAACTCTTCCCAAGCGATTTGAAGTCGTTCCCCGTCGCCCAGGTCACTAACCACGGGATTTTGAACAATTCCAGGATAATTAGTAAGAGTAGCTATCATTGCCAGCCCGGCGCCGGTAAGTTGACTACAATAAGGAATGCTTACATAATCAATGATATCCTGCATCGTATGCCAGTATGGGCTATATGGGTATTCCTTTCCCCGAGTTGCTGGGTAACCTCGTTCGAAGAAAGGATAATCGTCGCTACTGTAATATCCCGGAATAAACTGCGGAATGAGTGTGGTATAAATTTGAGCGGTTTGACCTAATAGTTCACCATATGCTTCAAACCCCGGATACCTATATATTTGAATTTCCCCATTATTGCCAACATATCCCATAACATCATTCACTAATACGCAACCAATATCCATACCTAAAGAATCAGCAACACCCGCATAATGTATGCTTCCCAATGCTCCGACCTCCTCAGCAGCGAATGCAATAAAACGTACAGTTTTTCTGGGAGGGAATAGTGCCATGATCCTGGCCATTTCCAGAGTTGCCGCCAATCCGGTGCCGTTATCGTCGGCCCCCGGAGCAGGGGTGTATATTCCGGTATAGGAATCGTAGTGCCCACCGGATATATATATCACAGAAGTATCTTTAGAACCCGGTATGGTCGCTATGACGTTAATCGATAGGTTGCTGCCGATCGAATCGTATTCCGCAGTGTAAAGAGTATCGAACTCCACAAGAGGAATACCCATGGATGTGAACCATTGGCGTATAGTGTCGGCGATGGTAAAACGATTAGATGAAAGGTAATATCTAGTACCTAAGGACTGCAAAGCGAGAATTCGATTTTGAATCGATGTGGTGTCGATAGATGAAACCATTGCCGCGATAACGGGATCGTATTGGATCTGACCGGTTGATAACAATGGTGTCGGTCTAAAAGGAAGTCCCTTTAGAGAAATTGGGGATAGTGTGATACCGGGCGCAATTATTAATCGTTCGATAGGAATTACCACATTGGCGGCTATCAACACATCATTGCCACGTTGGATGAGTATACGCCCCAAAGATCGCAAGGCCTCTGGGTCAACGGCACCATCGGATTTTAAACGGTAAAGACAAGTTTCATCCATCGTGCCAAGGCAAGTTACCCTAAGATCGCAGTTAACTAGCCGAGCATGATCCGTTTTCAAGCCAGTGATAATATAACCCGATCCAAATCTGGCGATGACTTCATATTCAGGCTTGTCTGTTCTTTGGATGAAATCACGATTATAATTTCCTTCGATATAAAAAAAACTTTGCTGACATATTGCTGGAACTGGCCAGCATAATGCCAACAGTATGGTTATGGCAATTATTAAGATATTAGTTTTCATCGTCATTCCTCATAACAATTCGATTTCTGAATTATTCTATAATAGAACTGCCATTAAGTTTTTCTCTTTTATTTTAGCACTACCATCTTCCGGCTTTGGGTATTGTCGCCAGTGCTTAAATGATAGATGTACACCCCGGCGCTGACCTGCTTGTTATTATTGTCTTTCCGGTCCCAGTTGAGGACATAAATTCCCGCCTGTTGATCTTTATTGACCAGTGTCTTCACCAACTGCCCGGCTATGTTATAGATATTGAGCCTGACCCGGCCGGCCTTCGGCAACTGGTAACTGATAACTGTAAACTTGGTAAAGGGGTTGGGAGCGTTCTGGGATAATTTGAAGTTCAAAGCCGGGATCTTGTCCTCCGGATTGCCACTCACCCCGCTAACCTCCCCAAAATCATCCATGATCTTCTGAACCGCCGCCTTGGCCTGGGCCTGATCCATGAAGTACAGCGGGAAGCCTAGAAGGGCCGTCTTGAAGTCGCTTCCCAAATACCTCACCCCGCAGTTCTGTCCCTCAAAAAGACTGCTGTCGTTTTTCATGTCTATATTGTAGATCCCTTCGGCCGGTGATACCGGCGTCAGCTTCTCTATATAACGCATGGTCCCGCCCCAGGAGACCACCGGCACCTTGGCCGGATCCACTGAGACATCCTGATAACTCAGTTTACCCACCGCTGCCTGGAACGAATCCGCCGTTAGTGATCGGCTCATTTGGGACACCTTCATGTAGTCGTACATAAAACTGCCCGCATAGTAATGAGCAGTATCAATATTGCTGCCGGTGATATCCGCGCTGGGCTTCCAGCCGGCTATACACAATTTGCCGCCGTGCGACAAATACAACTTCAGGTCGTTAACGCAGCTGTTCAACATCGGTGAGCTGTAGTCGTCGGCATGCCAGAAGACTGTGGAATAGGGGGCCAGGTTGATCAGGCCCGGCTTCTCACCGCTGGAGCCATATTCATGCTCGGTTATGGTATAGCCCTCCAGAAGATCCCGGTAATATTTGTCCTGGGTGGTATCCCGGGGGAAGCTCCCCGCCGTCCAGTTCTGGGTCTCGTCCACCACCAGGATTCCCTTATCCAGCGTCAGCAGTACCGGAACGCCGATAGCCTCGGCGGCAATCGGGCTCTCCTTCCCGTCAGTGTCAACCGCCCGGACGGTAATATAACAGTTGGCGTTTGATGTCAGCCCCGATATGGTGTCGGATAATGAAGTAGTGTATTGGTTATAGACGTAAGACCCGCTGGTATAGCCATAATAGATTTTATAGCCCGCGATGTTGGATGCCGCATTCGGGGTCCAATCCACCGCCAGTTCGGTTCCGGTTCCGATATCGCTGGCGATGACATCGGCTACCTTCTGGGGATAGTTGGCCAGCGTGCCCAAAAACCCCGTCCCAGCCTTGATAATGCTGGTAACATAGCGCATGTTCATATATGTAGTGCTGTCGTTGGTCTGGTGATAGACCGTGCTGAAAACATCCTCTTCGCTGTAGGTCACCGGAAACCCGCGAATGGAGAATTCCCAGCTATCGCTGCCGTTCAAATAAACGCTGTTGTATACCGGCACCAGATTGGTGTCGGCGGTTCGGCCGTACCATCCGGCCAGCTGTCCCAGCATGTAGGCATATTCTTCCGAGCCCGGATAAAGTTTGGAGATAAAAGTGCTGTCGTTGCCTTTATATCCGATCATATCGTAATTGAGCATGCATCCTATGTCCTTACCCTCTGCCAGAGCCTGCTGGGCATAATATTCACTGCCGAACAGACCATATTCCTCCGCATCAAAGGCAATGAACCTGACCGTGCTGTTGGGCCGGTTGCCGGGCTGGGCCAGCACCCGGGCCATCTCCATGGCCGCCACCGTGCCTGAGGCGTTATCATCAGCGCCGGGGGCTTGAGAGTATTTTATTAAAGGATCTGAATAACGTCTGTCAGAATAGGAATCGTAATGCCCCCCCACGATATAAACGACCGATGTGTCTAAAAGACCCGGTATAGTAGCGATGATATTATGCTGTTTGGGACCGAAGCCGATATTAAAGGTATCTAATATAACATCGGTAATGCCCATGTTCAGAAACTGATTCCGTATCCAACCTACCACCGAGTCATGATTGGCGGCGTCTAAAAATCTGGTGTTAAAAGATTGCAAAGCTTCTATCCGGGTGCGTACCTGGGCGGTATCCACCAGATGGGTCAGCGTCGCTATCGAGGAATCCCTGACCAGGGTTGTGCCCAGCACATAGGTATTGGCGTTGAGCCTGATCGGCTCCCCGGAGAAATTCTTGATGGTAAAAGACTCGTAGTCCTTGGCGGTTGAATGCTTGATATCGGGGGCTTCCAGCAGATAGCTTCCGTTATGGGAGAAGATGATTTTTTGGGCCGGGGCGGCGGCAGCAAAGCCTTTTCTCTGATAGGCCCACTTTAGGTTTTTCGAATCGCCCTGGTATATCTTTTCGGCATTGATGATCTTGCTGTCATTTAAAATGCTCTGCCTGTCGGACACCAGCAGCTGTTCCTCCATGGCATAAAACACCTCCCAGCCTTTGTCGGCGGCATAGCGGTAGGCATCGGTGCCGGGAGCAAGTTCGACTTTGTAGATCCCCACCGGCAGAGCGAACAGATACCCGCCTAGCAAAGAGAAAGCCAACGCAAATAACAACCCCGTTTTTTTCATCGATCGGTTTCCTTAAAAAAGTTATTGCCTCGTTTTATGAATTATACACCCCTTTTACCCTAAAAGCTACCCCCTGGCCAGGGCCCTCAGTCTGGCCACCCTTTCTTCAATGGGAGGATGGGTGGAGAACAGGCTCATCAGGCTTTTACCCGAGAGCGGATTGACGATGAACATGTGGGCCGAGGAGGGATTGGCCTGAAGGGGCCGCGCCTGCGCCCCCCTTTGCAGTTTCTCCAGGGCGCTGGCCAGGCCGGAGGGATTTCCGGCTATCCTGGCTCCCCCGGCATCGGCGTCGTATTCCCGGGTGCGGGAGATCCACATCTGCACCAGCAGGGCGGCAATCGGAGCCAATATGGCCATCAGAATGAAACCTATGGCTCCGCCACCGCTGTTTCGGTCATTGCCCCTCCCGCCGTAACCGCCGAACATGGCGGCCCAACCGGCCATCCGGGCGATCATGGTTATGGCTCCGGCAAGAGTGGCCACGATCGAGGCGATCAGGATATCGCGGTGCTGGATATGCGCCAGCTCGTGGGCGATTACCCCTTCCAGCTCCGTCCGATTAAGAAGGCTCATTATGCCCTCGGTCACCGCCACGCTGGCATGGCTGGGATTGCGCCCGGTGGCAAAGGCGTTGGGGGATGCCGAGGGAATGATAAAGACCTTGGGCATGGGTATCCCGGCCCTGGTGGCCAAACCCCGGACAATAGAGTGCAGTTCCGGGGCCTCGGCCTCGGACACCTGCTTGGCCCGATAGCTCATCAAGGCCAACTTATCGGAGAACCAGTAGGCAAAAAGATTCATCCCTCCGGCAAATATCAAGGCCATCATCATCCCCTGCCGGCCGCCCAGTTGGTCCCCGACTAAAACCAGGATAACCGTTAACCCCGTCATTAATATGATAGTTTTGAGCAAGTTCATCTTTTCTTTCTTCCTTTAAAATCGGGTCTCCATAAAAAACCCTATGGCCTGCTGTTTCAAGTTTATTGAATTATCAATATCTGTATAACTAAGACCAGTTTCATCAATATCGGTGGTTCCCGGATCATCACCATAGAATGTCTGCTGTTGTTCGCCGGTGGTGCTGACCCTTGTCATTTCAAATCCGGCCCCAACGAATATCTCCGCTTTTTTCAGGTGCCCTGCTAATATCTTGGTTGATATTGAAGCCCCCCACCCGCCACCATGGCATTGCGAAACTGCGGTTTTCTTTCTTAAAATATGGTCGTCGAAGTCGTTGACATTTGACATTGGATGCCACAATAGTTCTCCTGCGATCATTACGTTATCGGTCATCCCGATATCCAGTTTTATCCCGGCCAGGGGCAAATGATAGGATATGCGGTAGTCCAGCACATTGTAGTTCTGATAAACATCAAAAGAATAGATTTCTCCCCCGTATTCCGGCTGTTGCCAGCCATCAATCCCGAAGATATCATAAGAGCATTTAAGATAACGATACCCCAGGATAAGGGCGCCATAGATGTTATTTCCCAGATCCATGCCTATCAGCGTTTTAGCGGATATTTCATTGATGCTGGCTTTCGCGGTGGACTTGGTGGCGCTCCAAACCCATTTCTCGGTAAAAGAACCTGCTTCATATACCCCGTAATCGGAATCGACCATGGCCTCTTTGGGGTCAGTCATATACCGGGCATACAACAACTCAAAACTAAGATCTTTCTTAGGATCCTTGAAAGGATGTTTTAAGTACGAAGCTTGTACGGTTAATTTATTACCATCCAGAGGAAAGGCCAGGATGCTTTGCCAGGTTATGTATCCTTCCACTATCTCAATGTGATAATCGGTATACCCCGACATTTTTTTTAATGACAGATCGACGGCAAACGGGTTCCTGGTTGCCATTATCTTTGCCGGTGAAATCAGCCCGGCGGTACCCTTTTCCTCAAATCTAGTTATATTATTCGACGGCTGGCCCAGCAGACCCAATCCTGCCAGTTGTTCCTGACTTAGCCCCCCGCTGGCGATCCAGCTATCCTCGCCCGGAACATGTATGGTGTTATCGCTTAAAATAATCTGGGAGATAGATTTCACCGAGATATCGAAAGATTCATTTATGGTGGTGCCCTTAAGAACGAAGGTAATATCTTCCTGGCCCCACATGATTACTGTTCCATTGAATTTACTGCCTGCCAACAGATACAGTTCATCGCCCACCGCTGGAGTTGCCAGACAGGATAAGATAACAGCCCATATAGATAAATGCTTCATGTTTTTTCTCCCGAACAGTATTTATTTGTTTTCTTCAAGAAGTCGGGCTATGTTATCTTTCAGTTCATCCAAGTTGCTGGATTTTACAATATAGGCATCGGCCAGCCAGGAGGAGAAATCCGTCTTATAGGCCGGATAGGCGGTATTGATGATGATGGGGATCTTGCGGTTGGTCTCCCTCATCCAGCGCAGCATCTCCAGGCCGCCGTCGTGAGCGGTAAGCTTAAGGTCCAGGACCACTAGGTCTACCTGGTTCTGGGAGAACTCCTTCTTGGCCTCATCCAACGTCGCCGCACAGATCACCTTGTAACCGTTAGCCGTAAAATCCTGCTGGTATAAAATGCGGATATTCTCCTCATCGTCGACCACCAAAATAGTTCTCATGATACGCTCCTTTTTAAAGGTTACAGACCCCGATAAATCCCTATATCAACGGAATGCTGATGGTGAAGGCGGTCCCGCCTTCCGGCCTTAACTCGGCTTTTATCACTCCCCGGTGACTGTTTATGATCTTCTTGCTGAGGGCCAGTCCTATGCCGCTGCCACCGTTCTTGGTGGTAAACCGGGGTTCGAATATTCTGTCTATATGGTCGCCGGATATGCCGGATCCGGTGTCGGAGATCGTTATCTCAATATCGTTGGGGTCGGTTCTTCTGGTTTCGACCCGCAGCAGACCGCCGGTCGGCATGGCATGAATGGCATTCTTGAATATATTAAAAAAAACCTGGGGTAGCTGCAGTTTATCCAGCCAGATCAGATGTTCCGGGCAGTTGAAGCTGGCTTGTATCTCTATTTTCTTGTCCTCAAATTCCGGCAGCAGCAGTTTAAGACAATCGTCAATGATGGTATTGATGTCGGCCCGGACCAGCTCCGGTTCTTTGAATCGAGCCATCTCCAGGGTGTCGGAGAGGACCGCCTCCAGGCGCTCGATCTCGGAGCCTATTATCCTGAACTGCTTTTCAAAGGGCCGGTTGTCCGGCTGCTGCTTGGCCATGGAGTTGATGAAGCCGCCGATGGATACCAACGGGGTCCTCATTTCATGGGCCAGAGTAGTGGCGATCTCTCCGATGGAGGCCATTTTCTCGGCTTTTATCAGCTTGTCCTGGCTTTCCCGTAACTCCTTGACCTTCATCTGCAGCTGCTGATAAAGCTTGGCATTGCGGATGGCGCTGGCAACCTGGCCGGCAAATATCTCCAGCAGGGTCAGGTCGCCTTGCACGATGGGCGCCTGGGTGATCGAATTATCCGCCATCAATACCCCCAGCGGTTCGTTCTCGGCAATCAGGGGAACTATCACGAAATTACTGACCTTGAGAACTGCGGCAAAGCCCTTGGCCCCCGGTGTGGCATGGGCATCGCTTACCAAAAAAGGTTTCCTTAGGCTGATGGCCCTGATGGCGACGTTGTCGTAATCGTCAACCGGCACTTTTATCTCCCTGACCAGCCGGTTGACATATTCGTTGCCGTTTATTTCATGATGAGGCCGCATAGCCAATTCCTTAAAACTGGCGGGGCTGCTTTTAAGCTCGTCCCATATCTTTGTCGCTTCCTCCGGACCGGTGGGGCCGACCGCCATCTCTCCCACCAGGTTTTTCCGGCTGTCGTCCAGCAGCAGTAAAAATGCCCGGTTCAGCCTTAAAATTTCCGCCGCCGTGACCCCGGTCAGGATTATATGCAGGGTCTGTTTCAGGTCCAGGGTGGACTGCAGGGCCTTGGTCACTTCATTGAGCATGGCCAGGTTCTGAACATTCTCGGTAAGGGCCTGGTTAGATCTGGCCACCTCTTCGTGAAAGGAGCCCATCTCCTCCAGTAGTTTAAAAAGGGTATCGGACATCAGGCGGTCGTCCGCTCTGCGCCCGGTGGCCCTTTCGATGATTTCATGGAAATGGATGCAACCGCGGCAGTGCCGGTAGAGCCGTTCACGGAATGGCAGATACTGCCCGTCAAAGCCCGGACGGGGCTCGCTGAGCCAGCAGTGCTTGCCGCCTCGGCGGCGGACCGGACATTCTTTCTGCTGGCAATTTCTGTCTTCCCAGCACTTAGTATTCATTAGGTGAAGATGATATTGTTTTAAGTGGTTTTCACTATCCGGTCCGGAGGCCCGCCTCCGGTATCGTCCAACTCCTGATGCCAGCCGTTCTCCAACTCGTACTCCTTCGTCCATTCCACTGCCTGTCGGTATTCCTCCCGGCTGATGTTTCTTCCCAGTTCGGCCGTTTGGTTTGCCTTGTGGGCTGGAAAGAACTGGGACATAAGTGACAAGTGCACCCTGGGCGATATTTCACAGTATAAAAATTTTAAAGCTTCCTTGGTTTGCGATAATCCATTAGGCAGCACCAGATGCCTTACCAGCATTCCCCTGAACGCTATCCCCTCGTCGTCCAGTTGCAGTTCGCCCACCTGCCGCCACATCTCCTTTAATGTCGCCTGATTGACCGCCGGATAATCCCCTGCTCCCGAATATCTCTCCGCCGCCCCGGGATCGGTGTATCTGATATCCGGCAGATAAATGTCTATTACCCCCTCCAGCAGTTTTAAGGAATCCAGCGAATCATACCCGCTGGTGTTGTAGACCAACGGCAGATTAAACCCTTGGGGAACGGCGATCTCCAGCGCCATCAGGATCTGGGCGATCATATGGGAAGGAGTAACAAAGTTGATGTTGTGGCAGCCCCTTTGCTGCAGCTCCATCATCATCCCGGCCAGCCTTTCGCAAGAAACCTCCTGTCCCTGTCCCAGTTGGCTTATGGGCCAGTTCTGGCAGTAGCAACAGGACAGATTGCAGTGACTGAAGAAAATGGTTCCCGAGCCACGGGTCCCCGATATCGGCGGCTCCTCGCCGTGATGAGCGTTATAGCTGGAGACCGTGGGCAGAAATCCGGACCGGCAGAAACCAAGCTGGCCCTGCAAACGGTTGACTCCACAGCTACGGGGGCAGAGGGTACAGCAGGTTAAAAGATCATGGGCCTCCCGGCTCTTTTTTTCGAGATCTCCGGTTTTATAAAGTTCTATGAAGCGTGGCTTGATATTCATATGAAATATAATAATAACTGCTGATAATTTCAAGCAGTGTTTTAACGATCTGCCTGGGTATTACATGAACTCCACAAATCCGGCCATTATTTTTTTCTTCACCCCGCCGCCGAAAACTATAGAGAGCTTCACATCATCGCCGTCTCCCTCGGCATCCACCACCTGGCCCTGGCCCCATATCTCATGGTGTACCCGCTTACCCTTGAGGCCCTTGGCCTGGATTTGGTGAGTTCCCTCCTGGGATTCCCTAGGGAAATCGCCGGCCTGTTTTTCGCTTCTTGGCAAATCGGCATCCAGGTTCTCCCTGGGCAGCTCGGCAATGAAGCGGGAGGGTAATGATTGTATCAGTCCGCCGAAATGTCGGCGGGACATGGCCGAGCAGAGCGTCAGCTTGTTTTGAGCCCTGGTGATGGCCACATAGAACAGCCGCCGCTCCTCCTCCAGCTCTTCAATGGTATCCAGCGAGGCCCGGTGCGGCAGCAGCCCCTCCTCCAGCCCGGTGATGAACACCTGGGGAAATTCCAGCCCTTTGGCGTTGTGAATGGTCATCAGCGTAACCGCCTCGGCGGAATCGTTCCAGCGGTCGATATCGGCCACCAGGGATACCTCGGCCAGAAAAGCGGGCAGGCTCTTATCCTCCGAACGCTCGCAAAATTCGTTGGCGGCCGAGGCCAGCTCCTGAACGTTCTCGGTCCGGCTATCGGCCTCGACCTTGTCCAGATACTGGCTGCCGATGAACTTTATATAGCCGGATTGTTCGATGACCTTTGTGATCAGCTCCTGGGCATTCAAGGAATCTTTTAAGGCTATCAGCTTTTCCAAATCCTTTACGAACCCGCTGACAGCCGATTTTATGCCCGGCCCCAGTCCGGGCACCTGGTCGTTTTCCTTAAGAGCCTGGAACAGGGAAATATCCCTCTCAGCGGCATAGGATTCAATCCTGGACAGGCTGGTGTCGCCAATGCCACGGGGCGGAATATTTATGATCCTTTTCAAGCCGACGGCATCCGCCGGGTTGACCACCACCCGCAGATAGGCCAAAATATCTTTGATCTCCTTGCGTTCGTAGAATTTCAGGCCGCCCACTATCAGATAGGGCACCGCTGCTCGCCGCAGGGAGTCCTCCAGCGCCCGGCTCTGGGCGTTGGTGCGGTAGAGTATCACGCAGTCCTTTAAAGAGCCTTTGGTCCAATGCTCCTTGATGGCCCGGCAGATCTTTTCGGCCTCGTCGCGCTCGTCCCAGGCGCACCACAGCGAGACATTCTCCCCTTTGGGGTTGTCGGTCCACAACTCCTTGCCCTTGCGACCGGCATTGTTCTTGACCACCTGATTGGCACATTCCAGAATGACCTGGGTGGAGCGGTAGTTCTGCTCCAGGCGGACGATCTTGGCCTCGGGAAAATCGTTTTCAAACTCCAGGATATTCCGAATATCCGCCCCCCGGAAGCCGTAGATAGACTGGTCGTCATCGCCCACCACACATAGCTGGCGATGGCTCTGGGAAAGCAGTTTTACCAGCATATATTGGGCGCGGTTGGTGTCCTGATACTCATCGACCAGGATGTGTTTGAATTTATGGCCGTAATCGTCTAGAACCTTTTTATTGCCGGACAGTATTTTTACGGTATTGAAGATCAGATCGTCGAAATCCATGGCTTGGTTCTTCAGCAATTCCTGCTGGTAGAGGCTAAATATCTTGGCCACTTCCTTTTCAAAGAAATCGTAGGCCATCTTCTGGTATTCCTCCGGCCCCACCAAGCTGTCCTTGGAGCTGGAGATGCGTGATATCACGGCTTTTACCGGGACTCTGCGTTCCGGGATGGCCAGGGCGCTCATCACTTTTTTCATCAGGGCCAGCTTGTCATTCTCGTCGTAGATGGTATAATCACGCTGGTATCCCAGGAGATATCCCTCTTTGCGCAGTATCCTGGCGCAGACCGAATGGAAAGTCCCTACCCACAGACCGTCCACGCTGCGATTTATCAAGCGGCCCACCCGGTTTTTCATCTCCCCGGCCGCTTTGTTGGTAAAGGTCACCGCCAGGATGGCCCAGGGGGCGCAAACGCCCTGCCCCACCAGGTAAGCCAGGCGGTGAGTCAGCACCCGGGTCTTTCCGGAGCCCGCCCCGGCCAGTATCAGCAAGGGACCCTCCAGATAGGTGACAGCTTCTTTTTGCTCGGGGTTGAGCTTTGCTAAAAAGTCCATTAAAAATCTTTCTGTAGTTATGATGCCTTCAATGCGGTGTATTTTGCACTATTTATTTTTTCTCATGCAGACTGGCCAGCGGTACCTCCAGTATAATTTCCACCTCGGCGTCGCTGATGTAACGAGTGGACCGCACCTGGCTGCCCGGAATGGCCACAGTTCCGCCGGATAGGGGTATCTTTTTCAGGGCCACCGCCAGCTTTTTATAGGCATCCACCTTGGCCAGCCTTAGGGCCGTAAGCTTCGGCAGAGCCTCATAACCCGGCGCGTCTATCCTGTTTTTAGTCCGCCCCACTCCCCTGACCAGCATAAAATTTCCCTCGATCCAAACATCCTTCGAAGTAACGATATCCGGGAGCAGGCTTTCGCTGGTGCTGTACCCCAACTCTATTTGCTTGATAATGAATCTTCCGTCGCTGATGAAAGGTATGCCCCCATCGGCATAAAACATAACCTTGAAGATATTCTGCGGCCCCAGGTAATCAATCCGGCCATCGTTTGATGTTGTATAAATATGCTTGGGGCTGTGGGATTCCCATAAACCATCGCTGTCGGTCGCTTCCCACAGCCTCCAGTTGGGACCCAGCCGTTTATTGCGGATGGAAAAATCGTCGAAGGCGATTCCATAATTATAAACGTATATCTTAAGCCATTTGTTTTTCAAATTTTTGAAGTTTAATCTGGCCTTTATCCGGTCGGTGGTGGCCGGAAGCTGGAATTGATAGACTGCCGCACCATAGGAGAAGAGTCCCTTCAGCATGGCATATTCCCCGGAAACGCTGGTCTGGCGGGATTCTCCGGAATAGGCTTTCCCCTTGATCTTCTTATTGTTTTGAGCTGTCAAAGGGGTCGATGCCAAAACAGCTAATAAAACAATCTTCAAAATATTGCTGAACATAATTCCTCCATAATGATTCATTCATAATGATAACACTGTAATTTCATACTGTCAACGGGTTTATTTTATGCAATATTTAATTATATTTTTTACTTGACTTGACTTGTTTACATTGATATTATTAAATTGTATAAGGGTTATATTATAAAATTGTTCATCTTTGGTTTTTCATTACTTTTAAGGAGCAATATCATGAAACAGAATCCAGATTCAAACAACGATTTTGAATTTCTATACTCGTTAAGCAAGGCGTTGTCATCGACCCTGGACCAGACCCAGCTGCTGGATATGATCATGGAAGCAGCCAAAACACTGACCATGGCCGAGGCCAGCTCTTTGCTGCTGTTGGATGAGAATACCCAAAGGCTTCATTTCGCCCATGCCACCGGGCAGGTTTCGGAGGAATTGAAAAAGCTTTCGGTTCCTATGGGCCAGGGCATAGCCGGCTGGGTGGCCAGGGAGAAGAAACCGCAGATAGTCAATCAGACGGATACGGACAACCGCTGGTACAAGGGCATTGACGAAAAGACCAAATTCATCACCCGCTCGCTGTTATGCGTTCCTCTGGTGCTGGACGACAAGACGGTCGGAGTCATAGAAGTCTTGAACAAGCAGGAAAGCCAGTCCTTTGACGAACGTGATCAGGAGCTTCTTCTGAAAGTGGCCGAGATGGCGGCCCGGGTCCTGGAGAATGCCGACAAATATCACAAGCTGCAGACCGAGAACCTTCAGCTCAAGGATGACATCGCCAGCCGCTACACCATTATCGGAGAAAGCCCGTCCATCCAGGAGGTTTTAGGCCTGGCTCAGAAGGTGGCCTTGAGCAATACCACGGTTTTACTGCAGGGGGAGAACGGCACCGGGAAAGAACTTCTGGCCAGATACACCCATAACCAAAGCCCCAGGCGCGACAAGGCTTTCATCGCCGTAAACTGCGCCGCCATACCCCTGGAGCTGCTGGAGTCGGAATTGTTCGGTCACGAAAAAGGTTCCTTCACCGGAGCCACCAACTTAAGGCGGGGCCGGTTTGAGCTGGCCCACCAGGGGACCATATTTCTGGATGAGGTGGGCGACCTTCCTTTGGCGGTTCAAGCCAAGATCCTGAGGGTGTTGCAGGAGCGCGAATTTGAACGGCTGGGCGGCAGTGAAACCATCAAGGTCGATGTCCGGATAGTCGGAGCCACCAACCACGATCTGATACAATTAGTCAGGGAAAACCAGTTTCGGGAGGATCTGTATTACCGCCTGAACGTGTTCCAGATATTTTTACCGCCACTAAGACAGCGGCGGGAGGACATACCGGTCCTGGCCAATCATTTTTTGAAATATTTCTGCCGGGAGACCAAAAAAAATATCACGGGATTTTCAGCCGATGTGATCAGTTCCATGCTGGAATACAACTGGCCGGGAAATATCAGGGAGCTTCAGAATGTCATTGAGCGGGCGGTAGTGATATCATCGGGAAAAGTAATTAATAACATCATGCTACAGGATATCGGCGTCGGCGGTAAAAAGGACATAGCGTTGCCAGCCAATCTTCCCTGGGATGAGGCGCAGAAAATTTTCAAAAAAGAATATTTGATAAAAGTCTTGAATGCAAACAACTGGAATCAACGTAAAGCCGCTTCCGCCATAAAAATACAACCCACTTATTTGTCTCGGCTTATAAAAGAACTCAATATATCTAAACCGTAGTTTATACTATTATATTATTCTTGGATTATTTAATAGTATAACTTTTCAAGAAATCATATCAAACAATCAAACAACTAACTCTACAAATAACAACAAGTTAAGTTGTTATTTTTTCTTGGCATACTATTTGCATGTAATTCTAGTGTTAACAATAATAGCACAAAGGATTTACATGTATAATTCAAAGGACTTCCCGGAGCTTAGCATTTTCATTAAGGATACCGTTGATTGTTTTGAAAAATGGAATATCCTTATTCACTACAGCCGTCAGCCCATGGCTCAGGAATCGGTCTGCAGCCTGACCAAAATGACCGGACGCACCGAGGAAGCAATAAAAAAGGCTATAGATGACCTGCTGATGCAGGGGGTGCTGTACTCAAATGAAAACAACCAGGACAATTACCATCTGTCGTCAGAAAAAGCACCTATATTTGAAAAATTAAAAAGCGGCATGACCGATAAATCTGCTAGATTGAGATTGCTGATGGTGGCCGTGGAATCAATAAGGGTAAAAAGCAATTCCGGTAAAGGAGAGAAGAAATGAAAAAATTATGGTTAATGGTTTTACTTACTGCTGCCTTCGCTTGTGTGGCCCAGGCAGCCCAGGATACCTGTAAAATATTCCTGTGGGACAACGATGCCGGCGAAGCTACCCAGCGGGCCCCGGCCGCTGTGATGGACGAGAATTACGGCTCCCGTTATGTATGGGCCGACAGTCGCGACGGAAATTTCAACATCTACGGCCGGATATGGGAACGGAAACCGGCAGCGGCTACCGGCTCCTTTCTGGTCAACCGGATCCGGGTGGACGAGCATACCCAGGAGCAGCCCGATGTGGCCGGAACGGTGGGGGATTTCTTTTTTGTGGTCTGGCAGGACTCTGTAATGAAACCCGGGGAACTGTGGCAGCTTTATGGCCGCAAGCTGGACAAGAACGGGAAACCGATGACGGACGAAATAAGGGTCACAGAAAAAATCGTGAACAACGCTAAATTTCCCAAGGTTGCTGTAAATAAGCGCACCCAGGACTTCGTTATAGTTTGGCAGGAAGACCGGGATGGGCAGATTGACATTTGGGCCAGGCTGTTCAACTATAAGTTCGAGCCGCAGTCGCCCGACATCAAACTAAACGAGGACGGGCTAAAAGTAGCCCACATTCTACCTGTCGTCAGCTTCAGCGACAAAGGTATTGCCGTGGCCTGGCAGGACAACCGCGACGGACTGGCCCGGGCCGATATCTATTTTCGATATTTCAAACCAGATCTTTCCCCGCTCACAGCCAGCAAGCAGGTCAATAGCGACGTCGAAAGATGGCATTTCACCCCCGCCATCGCCGTCTCTGACACTGGCTATTTCACGATCGTGTGGTTGAGTTTCCAAAGCAATGCCTACGGAGATATTGGCGCCCAGCGTTTCGATCCCGACGCCAAGCCGATCAACCTAAACATCAAAGTTAACCTTACCGTCGCCCCGGTGGCCTGCCGGATACCGTCGGTGACCATGGGCATAGACAACGTTTCATTCTGGACCAGCTGGGCCGACTCCCAAAATACATCTCTTATGTATCAGATACGGGCCCGTTATTTTGACAAGGCCGGCCGGTTCAACGCTGCGGTCAAAACAGTCAACCAAAACCCCTGGTACGGCCAGCGGGCCCCGGCGGTTTGCCGTTTTGGCGAATTGTTCTCTGTGGCCTGGCTGGATTCCAGCCGGGTCAACGGCCGGGGCGACATCTTCGGGCAGTATTACATGCTTAATGTCAATAAGGACGATACCCTGGATGCCGTGGGCGTAAACTACAACATCAGCAACGACAAGGCCGCCGGGCGCACTATCTGGTATCACCCCAAGAAGAATTATGATAATCCATCCACCCCCGGCTGGAACGAGGATCCCATCGCCGAGCCGGATTCTATTTACATTCCGTTGGATTCGGCTTATGTGTTGGCCTTTAAGGAGCGTAATATACCAAACCAATTGTTTGTCCAAATCACCAACACCGAAGTCTTGGAATACATGTGGCGGGACAAACAAAAGCTGAACAGCAGCGCCGCATATGACCTGTGCCTGCTGGACTTGGGCTATGCCGAAGACGGCTCCACCGCCGGGGTCATACAGGAAGAACAGCAGGATTCTTTGGAAGCTTTTGCCACGGACAGCCTGAGCTGTTTGATCGTGGCCGGAAATGATTTCGGCGAGATGTACAATGCGACCACATTATTCTCGTATTTCGGCTCCAAATATATCGGTCCAGGCAATTCATCCGAAACCGGCAATATCCAGAAAATAAGCGGCTTGCCCGGAACCTTTACCGAAGGAATGAATTTTGATTACCCATTTCAGCAAGGGCCGGATAATTCTGTGGATATAATTGGTCCTCTGGCAGCTGGTTCTCAACTTGTTATGGAAAGCGACGGCCCCGGGAAAATTACCTACGGACGGGCCACCACCTATGGAAGCTACTATAAAGGCGAGAAGGCCTCTACACATAAAAACGTGTACCTGACCTTCTCCATCGGCTCCTTAAGCAACGGGATTCACCCCAGCACCGCTTCAGAGCTGACCCGCCGGATATTGGCCTACCAGGGCTTCAATGTGGAACCGGAACCGATTGTTGACCTGGTGGATTCGGTTTACACCGGCACCATTGAGGGTACCGTAGAGCTTTCGTGGACGGCTGTCAGCGATGACGATGCTACAGAAAAGGCCACCAAGTATTGGCTGAAATATTCCAAGTACAATTCCGCTGTTTCCGACTTGGGCAAAATAAGTTCCGAAATCGATTTTATCGACACTGGTTCTACATATTACCAGACTTGGACGCCAGCAAATGCTGGTGTGCTTGAGAAGAAAACTGTTTACGGTTTTGCTCCAGGAGATACCTTGATCTTTGCTTTAAAAGCCGGTGATGAAAGTTCTCCCATCAGGTGGGGTACTTTGGGTAATGAGCCTCGCATTGTGGCTTCAGGAGATACGGTCACTCCCCATACGATAAGATTGGGTTATATTACATTCGGCGCCGTAAATGATTTCTGCAAAAGTGAACGGATTGGAACGCGGATTGGAGCAGTGGGTTTAAGGGATACGCTCTTTACCACATGGGATGCATCCAATCTATACTTGGGTTACGGCCGCAATGACTGGCGCACCGCTGGAGACCTGTTATTCTACTTTGACACCCGCACCGGAGGGGCCGACTCAACTTTTAAATACAACGGTACCGGATCCGCCGGATTCGATATCAATTTCCGGCCAGATTTCTGCCTGATTTTTGAAAATGCCGACTCAATATCTTTGAAGAAATGGAACGGTTCAGCCTGGGTTGATTCAGTTCCCATAGCAACCTATCTTGCATCCAATAGGCCTTATCTGGACAGCATCAATAAATTCACTTACGCTGAAATGCGGGTACCCTTTAGTTATTTAAAATATACCGTGGGTAACGTATTTAAATTTTTGGCGGTTTCCCAATATGAAACCAGCGACAATCCATGGAACGCTTTTCCCACAACCAATTCCATCACTACAAAGGGCGCCAAGGTGCCGGCCAAATACGGCTCTTATTATCAATTCAACAGCCTGGCCTCCGGGGTTTCCCCCCGGGTGGTGGCTACCCCCTTGGCGGTGGAACTTTCCATGTTTGCCGCGGCTTACGAGCAGGGAAGTGTAAACCTGGCCTGGCGGAGCGGCCTGGAGGAGGATCACGATCTGTGGCTGGTGGAGCGTTCTTCCGACGACGGGAGAAATTATGCCCGGCTGGTTGAGCTACCCGGCTCAGGCTCGGGTTCGGACTACAGCTACCAGGATAATTCGGCCCTGCTGGGGCAGGCATATCTGTATCGCCTAGGGGCCCAGGATAATATGGAATTTGTCGAATGGTACGGGCCGGTGTTGGTGAACACCCCTGTGGCAGCCGATATCTATTCATACAGCTTAAAAGCCATGCCCAATCCATTTAACAACAATTGCCAGATCCGTTACAGCACCAACCGGCAGGAAAGAATGGCGTTAAAAGTTTACGATATCTGCGGGCACCTTGTAAAGACCATATTTGACGATGTCAAACAACCCGGCAGTTATGCCGCCAACTGGACCGGCACCGATGACAACGGCCGGAACCTGGCCAATGGCGTATATTTCTACCGCCTGACTTCCGGACAGGGTTGTCTGACCCAGAAGATTACGCTGCTGAGATAACGGTTCAAACGAAAAAGCGGCCCCATTACGGGGCCGCTTTTTTATTCATTCTGCCTGCCTACTCGGAAGATATTCTGGCTTCTATATATCCTTTTCTTAAATACTCCGGAATATTCATGGCAATGTCGTCGAGCTCCTTCTTCTGCCTGGCTAATTCGGTTTCGGCTTCATCGCTTTGGTCCTGCAGTTTTTTAAGCTGAGCCATCAGGCCATGGCTGTCTGCCATTTCCTCCCTGGCCCCGCTTTTGGCCGCTTCCTCCCTGGCGTCCACTATGAACATCTGAGCCTCGTTGATCGATCCGCAGGCCAGCGATCTTCGAGCCGAGATCAGATAAAGCTTGCACAACAGGATACCATCCTTCATTTCCCGGGCCAGGGTCAGCGATTCCGATATGGGAGCCGACGCCCCTTCATGTTCGTTCTGCTGGACCATCAGCAGGGCGCTGTACATCAGGGCATAGGCTCGTTCTCTCTTGTTATGGGTATCGCCGGATATCCTCAGGGCCCTGTCAACTTCCTGCTGGCCGGCCCCGAAATCGCCCTTGGCCAGGTTCAGCTCTATGAAGCCCCGGACCACCGACAGGATGACCTCGGGGTCCCCCACCTTCCTGGCGTCATCCAGGGCCTCTGATAGAAGCTTTTCAGCCTGGTTCAGATCTCGAAGATTGACCATGGTCAGCCCGTAGTTGGCCCTAATATAGGCCACCATCCGGGGGTCGCTTATCTCCAGGGCCAGTTTGAGCCCGCTTTCAAATTCGGACCGGGCCTTGTCGTAATCAGCCAACATGGAAAGATCGATCCCCAGATTGCGCTTGGTCTCCAGTTCGTTGTTTCTGTCCCCTATCTTCAAGGCTATTTCTAGGGCATTGCTGTGGTATTCCAGGGCGGCCTTGGCATTTCCCCTCACCTGTTGCAAGCATCCCAAGTTGATGTCTATGTTCATCTGCTGGGCGATATCGCCTATCTCCCGGGCCGAGGACAGAGCGCCTTGGTAATATTCATGAGCCGAATCGTAATTCCCCATGATGTACTGGCAGTTGCCCAGGTTGAAACCGGCCAGGGATTCGACCCTCCGGTCCCCGATCTTCCCAGCCATGTTAAAGGCGGTCCTGAAATTAGCCGCAGCCTGCTCTATGCTGCCTGTCATCAGCAGATTGATGCCCAGGTTATTGTTGTAAGAGGCTATCCCCTCCAGGTAGTTGATATCCTGGGATATCGCCAGGGCGATGCCATTATGCTCGATGGCCTTGTCCAGATTCCCCATGACCTCTTGAGCCTGGGCCAGGTGCGAGTTTATCCGGGCAATGTGTTTTTTAACCTTGAGCTCCTCAAAAACCTTCAAGGCGGTCTGGAAATCTTCGACGGCTTTGGCCGGGTCCCCTTTTCGCAAGTACAGCAGTCCTTGATTTTGCAGGGAAAGGGCCTGGGCCTCCTTGTCCTTGTCCTTTTGGGCCGCTTTCTGTACTTTTTGCCACAGGGCAAAGGCGCGGTCGGCCTGGCCCAGCATATCATGGATGATGCCGACCTCCAATGTATATTTCCGGGAGACAGCACTATTGCCACCCCCGGCCGTCACCTTGACTGCCTGGTTGAGATTTTTAAGAGCCCTTGTCATTTCACCTATCAGCCTATAGATGGACCCTTGGGCACCCAGCACCTCTGCCTTTTCCAATGTCGAATCCTTGGTCTGTTTTACGGCTTTCAGCGTCGCCAAGCATTTCTCGTAAAACTCTATGGCCTCCGGATTGGCATAAAGCCCGCGTGATTTGTCTCCTGCCCGATGTAGGTACGTAACAGCTTTATCCTGGTGGCTGCTGTTGTAATAATGGTGGGCCAGATCCTCCAAATGCAGGAACAAATTATCCTTAAATTCATTCTCTAAGGTGCGGGCCACATTGCCGTGCAGCTCTTTTCTGCGCTGTTTTAGCAGGGTAGAATAGGCCGCCTCATGGGTGGTGGTGGAATGAAATTCGTATACCCGCTTGGTATCCACCATTTTGGAATATAGAAGACCTTCAAAGTGCTCCAGGTTGTCCAATAGCCCCTGTATCTTTTCCTCCGGTTCTTTCAACAGTTTTGCCAGAACCGCTCTGTCAAATTCCTTCCCTATCACTGCGGAATACTGCAACAACCTCCTTAGTTCCTCTCCCAGCTTGTCGATCCGACCCAGCACCACGGAAGCCACTGTGTTGGGCAGGGCCATCTTGCCTAACCGCTTGGTGGCAACCAGGCTCTCCCCCTCCCGTTTTACCAGGCGGCGGGATATCAGATGCCTGATCACTTCCTCTATGAAAAGCGGATTCCCTTCGGTCCTTTCGATAAGCTTGTCCAGAACCAGGTCGTCCACATCGGAGACCGAGGCCAGGGCCGAAACCATCTGCCAGGTTTCCTGCTTCTTCAGCGGTTTTAGATTTATATTCAAACAATATGGTTTTGCTATGAAGGGAAGGGCCAGTTCCGGGCGAAAATCGGCACAGATCAGTATTGATTCGTTGGGAAGGATATCCACCAGGTGTTCCAACAATTCAAGGCTTAGGGTATCAGCCCACTGTAAATCTTCAAAGGCCACAGCCAACGGCTGTTTTTTCGATTGGCGCAGATAAAGCTCCCTAATCCCCTCGAAGGTCTTTCTCTTGCGTTTTTCGGGATCCAGGCCCTCTATCTCGCCGTAGGTGATCCCCAGAAGCGATCCCAAAAATGGCTCAAAATCGCTCAGATCCAGCATATGCAGCGCTTCCTGAATCTTTTCATGTTTTCTTTCGCCGTTGTCCTTCTCTTCGATATTAAAGATCACATTCAACTGCCGGATGAACGGCTGGTAGGCCACATTGCTGGAGTAGGAATAACACTTCCCTTTGGTGAATTTGAACCCCTGATCCCTGGCCAGCAATTCCAGTTCCTTGGCGATCCTTGATTTTCCCACTCCGGATTCTCCGGTTATGGCCACCATTTGCCCTTTGGCGTTCTTGGCCTTCTCGATGGCCTGCTTTATCCCCTCCATCTCGGCCATGCGACCCACCAGCTTGATACTACCCGAACGCAGGGCGCTACTCTGGCCGGCCTCCTCCATCCGTCCCTGGATAAGATAGACATTTTGGGGCTTGGACTTTCCTTTGACCATCACCGGTTTGAGTTTCTTCAGCTTGATCTTGCCTTTTACCTGCCGGTAGGTATTTTCCCCGATAACGCATTCCCGGGCGGTGGCCACCTTCTCCAGCCGGGCCGCCAGGTTGACTCCGTCGCCGATGACGGTGTATTCCATCCTTTCCTTGGAGCCAACGTTGAGGGCCACTACCTCTCCGGTGTTCAGACCGATGCTCATGGCCAAATCCATTTTTCTCTCGGCGCTGAAACGGTCCATGGCCTCCAGCATTTCGATGGCCGCCATACAGGCTCTTAAAGGGTCATCCTCATGGGCTACCGGAGCGCCGAAAAGCACCATCAGGGCGTCGCCCATGAATTTATCGATATGTCCGCCATAGCGGGAAGCTATCTCCACCATGGTGTCGAAATACTGATTGACCACCTCCACCACCTGTTCAGGATCCATGGTCTCGGACATGGCGGTAAAGCCAGAAAGATCTCCAAACAAAACGGTGACCTGTCGGCGCTCCCCTTCCACCTTGACCCCATCGGGGTTGAGCAGGATCTTGTCTATCACTCTTTTGGGCAGGTATTTCTGAATGGAGGATATTATCTTCTCCACCTGGCCCAGTTTGTCAAAAACAGCCTGTTCCAGGTCTCCCTGCAACAAGCTGCTTTTCCTGCCGGTTATATTATCCAGCTTCTCTAGTATTTTTTTTATCAATTCATGTTGTTCCATTACTGGCTCCTTTTTTATATCACTCGCTAAGCGGAACTTTTGGATTTTCTTAACCTGCGATCGCCGAGTTCCATGGCCCTAAGCAGCTTTTTCATCTCGAATTCCTGGCTGGCAAAATACTCGAGCTGCTTTTCCACCCAACGCTGGATCCTCTCCGAAAGCTCCATCACCTGTTCGGAAGCCAATTCCCCCTCCCTCTGGGCATCAATGATCTTATCCAGCAGTTTCGGCCCCAGTTCCATATCGCTTTCCCTTTTTAATTTTTCCAAAAAGACAACCAGCTTAAGGTAATATGCGTAGTTCTTTTTTTGGATGGGGGTAGCCTTGTCGGTTTTCGGTGGAGGTTTGTTCATATCCAGTTCTCCCGGTTTAAAAAGATTCATTATTTCTTGACAGCAAAGTCTTCTTTTGCTATGCTATATAGTGATTGACATCAGTTATTCTGATCCTTGAATTTTTCGTCTGTCGTCCTTAAGCGATGCAATGCCACCTTTACCAGGGTGATCAGGAGTTTTGACGTTATCCTGGGGTCGGTTTCCAGCATCTGTTCAAAGACCTTCTTGGTGATTACCACCAACTCTCCGTCCTCGGCTATTCTGGCGGTGGCTGAACGGGGCTGGGAATCCAGCAGCGACATCTCCCCGAAATAACTGCCGGGGCCAAGGGTGGCCAGCAACAGTTCGTCCTTATCTTTTACGGTCTTGTATATCCCGACCTTGCCGGAATGGATCAGGTACATTACCTCCCCCGGAGTGCCCTCAAAAAACAGGGTTCTGCCGGCCCGGTAGGCCCTTACGAAGATCAGCCGGGATATCCTCTCCAACTCCTCAGGGGTAAGGGCGCTGAACAGGTTGTTACCTTTAAGTATGTCAACAATATTAGTCATTGTGGCTTCCTCCTAAAAATAAAAGAAAGGATATTTACATGGACGAGATTACCGGCCTGCGTCAATGCCTGCTTTTTCAGGAATTGACCGATGAAGAATTTATGAAGATTACTCAGATCATGTCCACCGATGCCGAAAGCTTCATGCCCGGAGCATTGATCTGTCAAAAGGACGCCCCTGGGGACAGCCTTTATATGGTAAAAAGCGGCAAGGTACAGATAAGCCTTCCCTCCGATCAGACGGATATTATCCTGGCCGAGCTGGGAACCGGAAAGTTTTTCGGCGAGATGTCTCTTTTAGACAAAGCTCCCCGATCGGCCAATGTGGTAGCCCTAGAGCAGACCGAGATCTTTATATTGACCAGAAAGCACATCGCCTACCTGGTGGAAAAGGATCCCAAGATTGCCGCCAAAATGATGCTGTCACTGGCCCGGGTGCTTTCTGCCAGGATCCGGGTTTTAAATGAACGGATCGAGGGCATCCTTTCAGCCGGATAACATTCCGGCATCAAATATCCTGTCCGGGCAGATTCCCGCTTTTCCCACCATTTCCAATGAGTAGTCCAGACGGCAGACGGTATCCCGGCCGTGGCCGTCCGATCCCAATGAGAACCTTACCCCGGCCTCCAAAGCAGTTTGGATCGTTTCATATGCCGGGAGTTCCCACCGGGTATTTATCTCCAAAGCAAAACCGTATTTCAGAGCCAGCTCCACCAGGCGCTGGCTCCATTTATTGCCAAGGATACTGCCTGACTCCGGCCTGAGTTTTAAAGGAAGCAGCCCGGGATGGGCCAGTATTTGAAACCTGTACTGCTGGGCCTTTGTTTCGATCAGATCCAGCATCTGTTCAACGATTGCCTGGTACGCCGGCAATCGTGCCTGGTTGTCGAAAAAATTCAAATCGCCTATCGAATGCACACCTCCGATGAGATAATCGCATTTGCCCAGCAGTGGCTGAGATATTCCGATTTGGGTGCCCAGATCTAACTCGGCCGATTTGAACACCGAGAGCCCTTCCAAAGCCTGAAGATACTGCCTGAATTGATCATCGCTATTTATCTGGAAGCTCCCTTCGCCGCAGTGATCGGAGATACCCACTAGGTATCCCTTGGCATTGGCTATGGAGCATACTTCTTCCGGAGTAAGTTTCCCGTCAGAAAATATTGTGTGGGTGTGAAGGTCTTTGATAATCAAGCTATCGGACCCGCTTTTCTATTGTATTATTTATGCTTGTCGGTTGTCAATTGAAAATCAGATAAATTTAGATCCCGGCGCCGGTTATTTTCCTTGCTATGAACTGACCTTGTGCCTGGTATCGCTCATCCTCCGGCTTGACGTTCGCTCTAAACTTTTGGCAAAATACAACTGCTCGCCTAAAAGGCTTTTAAAGTCGTCCTTATGGAGCCGGAGCACCAGACATTCAGTCCCGGCCACAACATCAGCCGTGCGAGGAACATCAAGCAGCAATGCTATCTCGCCAAAATACTCGCCGGGGCCCAGCTCGGCCACCTTGTTCTTCTGCCCGCCCTTCGTTACCAGTACATCCAAACGGCCCTCTTTGATGATGAAGAAACTGTCGCCTATTTCCCCTTGAGTTATTACCGGTTGTCCGGGGTGGTATCTTTCAGGAACCAGCCGGGAGGCGGCCATCGCCACCTGAGCCGGGGCAAACTCGGCAAACAGCGGCAGCCTTATCAAAAAACCCCGGTTCTCTATCAGCCGATCGATCCGGACCGCCAGATCCACCTTTCTGGCCATCAGCGATTCGAAATCCTTCCGTTCCAGTACCAGCAGGGAGCAATCGGCCACGGCTTTTACCGATGCGGTTCGGGGGACGTTCTTGATCAGGGCAATCTCTCCGAAATAATCTCCGCGGGAAAGTTTGGCCGCCATCAGATCGGGCTCGCCTTTACGGGAGATTGTCACCTCCACCTGGCCGGATTTGACGATATAGAACTTATCGCCCTGCTCGCCCTGCCGTATGATCATCTCTCCGGAACGGACCCTTTCTTCCTTGAGGTGGGAATAGAATAAGGTTGTTTCCTCTTCGCTCAGTTCCCAAAATCTTGCCACTCCGGCAATGACGTTCTGGGCGTCACGTTTCTCTTGTTTGAGGTTGGCCACGGCCAGGTCCTTGGCCCACTGCGAATCCTTCATTATATACTGCTGGGCTATCTCCCGTTCCTCCCAGTAAAGGCTTTGATAGGCCGTTTTTATCGTATTCCTGGCAAAATAATCGCCCACCTCATGCGAAAGGTAATTCAACACTTCATCCAGCATGCCCCTAAAGGCCCGGCTCCGGTCGACTATGCCGGCGCTGCGCTCAAATCGTTCCTCGCTTCCGTTGCCGTAAAGGCGAATCGGCCAGTTCCTTTCTATCATGATCAGATTAAGGCGGTCGTCCATCGCCCGGGCCTGCCCCTCTCCGAAGAACGAGGCAAAATAACTGCGGGACATGCGGTATATCTTTATGGCTGCCTGGCGCATTCTTCTTTTTTCGGACGATGCCGGTTCAAAGGTTGCGTTCTCCGGCAGCCAACGGGCGCTTTTTATGATCAAATACAGCCAAAATACGGCAAACACCAGCAGCAGGGCGGCCAGAAAACCAAAATTGTATAGGGAGAACAAAAGGATAATGTTCCAGGAAATGATCCCCAGTAAAAAATATATCCAGAAATATTCCAGCGAGGATCCCATATTGTGCCACACTAACGACAACAACATCAAAAAGGCCGTGGAGGAAAGCATTATGGACAGGGTCCGCGAAGTGGACATCCCGTGGAAATACCCCACTAATACCAGAATTCCGAACCACAGCCCGCCCCACAATATCCTCTGCCACTGCCGCCAGCGGCGAAGGCTAGAGAAGGAGAATTGGGTATAGGTGGCGGCAAACAATGCCACTGATCCCGTCAACCAAATGGCCGGCCTGAGGCCAACCGGAAATATCTTTATGAATAGGCTTCCCAAAGCCGCCAGAAGAAGCCCCAGCAGCACCAGCCACAATGAGGATCCTTTGTAATATGAATAAACCCTCTGGGAAAGAGCTCCCAGCGCCAAGGCAAAAATGATTGCGATAACGATTGCCGACCATCCCCGAATATAGCTGTAACCAAACGAGCTTAACAAACAAAGCAGAAATAAAACCCCAGCCATGATGGCCGGCCTGCGGTATATCAGATCGGTAAAAGCCTTCAAGAGGTTGACAGCCATAAGTCTTATCTTTTTATAAGCTGCGCCCATTGCCGCCAAGATAATCACACCAACCCCCAATAGAAGCATCAGGCGCAACTGCTGGCTGGTGGCGTTGAAAAAATGGCTCCCTATCTGCTGAGCCCTTATCCGCCAGAAATACCCGACTATAACCAGGGCTAATACCGACCAAGCAATGGCGCCCAGGCCGTAGGCCGTGAAGACCTTGTCCTGCCAGCTAAACGGCTCTTTTGCCTTGATTTTAGGCCATAGCTGTTTTTTGACAAAATTGGAGGCCTTGGCCTTAAGGCCCGGGATCTCTAACCAGTCTATCAGAACGTAATATCCGTCCAGCTCCAGCAGCGGATTGAGGTTGAGGAACACTGTTAGGTAAGATAGGAAAGCAAATTTATAAAGCAGCGGATTGATGAAAAGATTGGGGAACAGTATTATTACCGCCGACATGATTCCGGCAATAAAAGCCTGGGAGAATGGCCCTATCAGGGATATCAATATCCTTTTTCGCTTGGGCAGCAGCCAGGTGTCCGTGATATCAACATAGAAAGATGGAAAGATGGTATTTATTATCACCCCGCCGCTGTTGATGCGCCTTCCGTAATGTTTGCAGGCCAGGGCGTGCGATAGCTCATGGGCCACAATGGAAACATAATTGAGGAGCACCAGTACCGCCAACCCCAAAACAACCGAGCCGGACGATTTAAGCAGGCTGTATTCTCCGGTCCTGAATAGATGGGCAAACATAAAAAATCCCGCTAAGGAAAACACGGCCGCAACCATCTGTACCGGCCGAAAATAGAACAGTTTGAAGCCTTTTTCATACAGCCCGGTGATGCCGTTGTCAATATTTGCAATCGGCCACTGCCGCCGGGGTAAAGATTTTGCGAAATCAATAAGTTTAACCAGCGGTTTATCCAGCTTGATCTTCTTGAGAAGCCTGCCGTAGAAAGATTTTGGGCTTTCGGAAAGAAAGCCCCCTTTGAAAAGCTCCTGCACCAGGGTCCCCAACCGGGAGAAGGCCAGGGCGCCGTATTTCCTGAAATACTCCACCAGGACCTCCTGGACCATCCGGCTGCCGTCGAGCAGTGTAAATAGGAAATGATCCTTGGCCGAAAGGCGGATATAGCCGTCTCCGCCGGGGGACTTCAGGACGTAAAACTCTTTGCCGTCGCGGCTGACAAAATGGGCCTCCTCGCATCCCGGCCGGATAGCCGGGCGGCTCTTGACAAAATCCATCTTGTCGGTCAGTTTTTGCCAGAATGAAATTGATACTGGAGAGTTGCTATTCTGGGGGTCCATCGTTTTATCGCATAAATCCGTCATTTATCTTTATAGAGCCCCTGCTGCTGGATGTATTGCCGGACCCTGGCCGGCACCAGGTATTCTATACTGGCCCCGCGAAAGGTTCTCTCCCGGATATTTGAAGCGCTGATCTCAATAAGCGGGACCGGCAGGAAAACTATCTTCTTTTTCCATTTGTTCTCAACATCCGCCGTCCTGTAGCCGGGCCGGGCCATAACCACTACTTTGCATATTTTTAATATCTCCTCGGGCTTCCTCCAGGTGGAAAGGGCCAAAGCCTGATCCAGGCCGATCAGCAGATATAATTCTGAACTGGGAAATAATTTTTTGATCTTCCTCAGGCTTTCTACGGTATATGAGGCGCAATCAGACGCCAGCTCGATATCTGAAGCCGCAAAATATTTATTGCCCAAAATGCCGAGCTTGACCATTTTATATCTTATAACGGGCGGGGATATCTTCCCGCTGCATTTATGAGGCGGCTTCCCGGCCGGGACAAATATCAGCCTATCCAGCCCCAGGATCTCCAGGGCGTTCTGGGCGGCTATCAAATGCCCGTAATGGATGGGATCGAAGGTGCCTCCGAAGATCCCGATTTTCTTTATTTTATTTTTGATCACCGCCATGCAGCTTATCTAGTTGGTCTCGTCGGTTTTAGTGCTGTCAGCTGTCGGTTCCGGTTTTGCCGGGGCCATTTTTTTCAACAACGGTTCGATCTGCACCAGCATCTGGCCCGATTTCTCGGCCCAGGGAGTGCCGGGATAATCTTTGATGACGCCCTGGAAATATATCTGGGCCGGGGAATATTGTTTCATCTTGAAATATATCAAGCCCGACTCGTAATCCTTGCGGGCCAGCTTTTCATTTACCTGAAGAAGTAGCTTTCTGGCATCCTCCTGGCCCTCCGGGTAGCGTTCAAAATACAACTGCAAAGTGCTTTTGGCTTTTTCGGCGGTCTCGGTCTGGTCCAGGGCATAGTTGGGCGACATTTTGTAATAAGCGTAAGCCATGCGATACAGACCCTTTTCAGCCATGGGGCTGGAAGGATAGTCGGAGGTCAGATGCTGGTACTCGTCAACCGCAGTGGCATAATCCTTGGTGTTAAAATAACATTCCCCCAGGTAATATGAAGCTTCGGCGGCCACCCTGGTGCCGGAGTAGTTATAAACGATCTCTTTGAAATCGTCTATGGCATCCACATATTTTTTCTGGTTGAAATATTCCATGCCCCTGGCAAAAGTGTCCTCGGCATCAAGTTTGGCTATTGTCTTTTTCCCGCCGCAGGAGATCATTGACAACATAATCAACAACGCCGCCGTTATGGATAGGATACCTTTTTGCATTTATTGCTCCTTGTATTATGAGATTGAATATTTTCACTGGCCCCATACGTTCCGGTCCAGACTGCGATATTGTATGGCCTCGGCAATCTGGGCCTGGGAGATATTTTCCGACCCGTCCAGATCGGCAATGGTGCGTGACACCTTGAGGATCCTGTCATAGGCCCTGGCCGACAGGCCGAATTTGGTGATGGCATTACGCAGCAGTTCGTCGCTGGATTCATCAATGGTGCAGAATTTACGGATATCTTTTGACTGCATATGGGCATTGCAGAAGATGTTCTTTCGGCCCTGAAACCTTTTCAGCTGTACGTCCCGGGCCTTGTCAACCCTGGTTTGAATGGCCGAGGAGCATTCCCCGGGTTCTTTTTGGGTCAGCTCCTGGTACTTGAGAGCCGGCACCTCTATATGGATGTCTATCCTGTCGAGTAGCGGGCCGGAGACCTTGGACATGTATTTTTGAATGCTCTGGGAACTGCAGTTGCACTCGTGGTTGGGATCGGTGTAATACCCGCAGGGACAGGGGTTCATGGCGGCGGCCAGCATGAACGAGGCCGGAAAGGTCAGGGACATGGCCGCCCGCGATATGGTCACCTTCCCATCCTCCAGCGGCTGGCGCATCACTTCCAAAACATTTTTATTGAATTCCGGCAGTTCGTCTAGAAACAGCACCCCGTGATGAGCCAGGGAGACCTCGCCCGGCCGGGGATGGGCGCCCCCGCCAATCAGTCCGGCGTCGCTGATGGTGTGGTGCGGGGTCCGGAAAGGCCTGGTGGCCACCAGGGCCGAATTGACTGGCAGCAGGCCGGCCACGCTGTGGATCTTGGTGGTGTCCAGGGCTTCGGCCAGGGACATCTTGGGCAGAATGGTGGGCAGTCTCCTGGCCAGCATGGTCTTGCCGGAGCCCGGCGGTCCGATCATCAGAATATTGTGGCCGCCGGCGGCCGCCACCTCCAGGGCCCTCTTGACATGGGCCTGCCCCTTGACATCAGAGAAATCCACCGGGTAAACTGCGCTGTCGCTGAATATCCTGTCCAGGTCGACCCGGTGGGCCTCTATCACGGTCTCCTTATTGAAAAAAGCAACCGCCTGTTTCAGGGTGGTCACCGGATAGATATTTATTCCCTCCACGATGGCTGCCTCCTGGGCATTTGCGGCCGGCAGCATCAGTCCTTTAAATCCGGCATCCCTCATGGCCGCTGCTATCGGCAGACTGCCCCGCACCGGCCGCAAACTACCATCCAGGGAAAGCTCGCCCAGTATGGCGATCTTGTCAAAGTCATCGCACAGCACCTGCTCGTGGGCCGCCAGGATCCCCAGGGCAATGGGAAGATCGAAAGCCGAGCCCTCTTTTTTAATATCGGCCGGCGCCAGGTTGACGGTGATCCTCTTCAGGGGAAAGACAAAGCTGGAGTTTTTTATGGCGCTCTCCACCCGCTCCCGGGATTCCTTCACCGCATTATCCGGCAGGCCCACCATGGCAAATCCGGGAATGTTGGAGCCCAGATCGGTCTCGATCTCCACCGGATAGGCGTCGATGCCCAGTACGGCTGATGAAATCAGTTTTGACAGCATTTGAATAGATCCGATCGGATGATATTCCATTTATTTAGGCGGTACAGCACCGCCGTTTTTAGGCATCCCGCTCCATACATCAGGCTCCGGCGGAAGTTTATCGAGGAGGCCTCCTTGAAATATTTGGTGGGGCAGGTCACCTCGGCCACCCTGAAATCATGGAATAGTATCTGGGACAGCATCTGGTTGTCGAACACAAAGTCGTCGCTGTTATCCTGCCAGCCGATCCTCTGCAGCACCCCCCGGCTGAAGGCCCGGTACCCGGTATGGTATTCCGAAAGCTTCTGTCCCATCAGGATGTTCTGAATCATGGTCAGTATCCGGTTGGCATAGTACTTATAGCGGGGCATGCCGCCTTTGATGGCTTTGCCTCCCAGTATCCGGGAGCCCAGCACCACGTCGTATTCGCCGGATTCTATCAGGTCGATCATGGCCGGTATCAGCTTGGGGGTGTACTGGTAGTCGGGGTGCAGCATGATGATGATGTCGGCCCCCATCTCCAGGGCCTTTAGGTAGCAGGTCTTCTGGTTGCCCCCGTAGCCTTTGTTCCTCTGGTGGAGGTGGGTCTCGATGCCCAGCTTCTGGGCCACCGCCACAGTTTGGTCGTTGCTGGCATCGTCCACCAGGATGACCTTGTCCACCACCGATAACGGGATCTCCCGGTATGTGCCGGCCAAGGTCCTGGAGGCATTATAGGCCGGAAGAACTACAACTACCATCTTTATAAATCACCTCGGGTTGATACGAAAGGCATCTTCAATATGCTCCATTAACTTTTTCCCGCCGGTAAATTTTATGGATACTACGTCGAAACGGCAGTCGGCTTTTCCATAAAGATTTTTCAGGTATAGATACTTCTTGGCCAGGCGGCCGATCTGCCTCTGTTTGCTTATTCCGACAGCCTGGACGGGCTGGCCGTATTTTTCAGAGAACCGGGTCTTGACCTCTATGAATACTATGATCGGCCCGTCCCGGGCGATTATGTCGATCTCTCCGTCCCGTCCGGAATGCCAGTTTCTCTCATCTATAATATAACCTTTTTCCGACAAAAAAGAGACTGCCAGTTCCTCCCCCCATTTACCGGCGGACGGCGTCTCTTTCATTTCAGGCTCCCAGTAAAGATTTGACTGGCTCGAAACTCCTCCGGTGGATGGCACAGGGGCCGTATTTGTTCAGGGCGGCAATGTGCTGCCTGGTGCCATAGCCCTTGTGCTTGTCAAAACCGTAACCGGGGAAATCATTATGATAGCCCCTCATCAGCGAATCACGCAGGCATTTGGCGATTATCGATGCCGAGGCGATGGCCAGGCTAAGGGAATCCCCGGCTACCACCGCCCGGGCCTCTGTGGGGCTAAGGCCCTTGGGCAATCCCCGCGGAATCCTGTTGCCGTCAATCAGGACCAGGTCGGGCCTGAGATTAAGGCAACATAGGGCGTAATTCATGGCCTTAAGCGAGGCCTGCAGGATATTGATCCGGTCGATCTCCTCGGGGGCAACGATCCCTACGCCCACCGCCAGTGAGCTTTCGATCACCAGTTTAAAAGCCCTCTCCCGCTGCTTTTGGGTAAGCTTCTTGGAATCGTCGACGCCCGGCAGTTCGGCCTTTTCTTCCAGGATCACTGCGGCGGCCACTACCGGCCCGGCCAGCGGCCCCCGCCCGGCCTCGTCCACTCCGGCAATCAGCTTATAACCCTGCTGGCGATATGAATTGTCGAACAGGTATAATTTATTGCCTTTAGGCCGGCTGGTCATTTGAAGCTATTTTTACCGCCGGGGCTGCAACTTCCCTCTTTTGGGCCACCTTGGCGGCCTTGCCGGTCAGTTTACGCAGGTAGAACAGCTTGGCCCTTCGGACATCGCCCCTCTTGATCACGTCAACGGCGGCGATATTCGGAGAATGAAGCGGAAAGATCCTCTCCACCCCCACTCCGCCGGAGATCTTCCTGACGGTGAAAGAAGCGCCTATTCCCCGGCCCCGCTTCTGAAGTACCACGCCCTGGAAGGCCTGCAATCTTTCCTTGTCTCCCTCGATGACCCTGACCTGCACCTTTACCGTGTCCCCGGCCCGGAACTCCTGAAGATCGCTCTTGGTCTGCTCGGCCTCTATGCTTTTGATCACAGCTTGCTTGTTCATAATGGTTGATTTAAACCTCCTGATTATTTTTTATTTAGTATTATTATTTATTGTTCGCATTCATTTAAAAAGGCGGCGTCCTGGTCGCTCAGATCGGCCTTATCCAGAAGATCGGGCCGGTGTCTTTGGGTCAATTTCAAAGCCTGCTGCCTGCGCCACTGCTTTATCTGGGCATGGTTTCCGGAACGCAGCACCTCCGGCACCTTCATCCCCCGGTATTCCTCGGGCCTGGTGTAATGGGGATGGTCCAGCAGTCCGGTCTCGAAGGAATCACAGTTGGCCGACTCCGGGTCGGAGATGGCCCCAGGCAGCAGCCTGACTATGGCGTCAATCACCACCAGGGCCGCCGGCTCCCCCCCGGACAGGATATAGTCGCCCAGGGAGATGTCCAGGTCCACCAGGCTCCTGTTCCTTTCGTCAATGTCCTTGTAATGCCCGCAAAGGAATACCAGGTGCTTCTCTCCGGCCAGCCGTCGGGCCGTCTCCTGGTTGAATACCTTTCCCCGGGGAGACAGCAGGACCAGCTTGGCGTCGGGATCGGTTTTTACCTTTTCCACCGCTTCGAATATCGGCTCCGGCTTCATCACCATGCCTGGGCCGCCGCCGTAGGGAACGTCGTCGCAGACCCGGTGCTTGTCGTGGGCGAAATCCCGGATATTGACGATGTTGAAGTTTACGATACCCTTCTTCTGGGCCTGCCCGATGATGCTCTGCCCCAACACCGTAGGGAACATCTCGGGAAACAAGGTCAATACGTCTATCTTCACCTTAGACCTTCCGCATCCCTGATGACCATCACCTTTTTATCCAGGTCTATCTGCTGGATGATGTCGCCCTGAGACGGGATATAGAATTCCCCCTCCGGTCCCTTGACCAGGTAGATGTCACCGGAGGGCATATCCTCGATCTGCGACAGCACCCCCAGTTGCTTGTTGTCCTGGGAGACCACATTAAGCCCCAACAGCTGAAAAGTGTAATATCGTCCCGGCTCCAGCGACTCCAGGCGGGAGTCCGGTATTGCCAGCTCCGCCCCCCGCCAAGGCTCGGTCTGCTCGATGCTGGATATTTCGGCCAGCTTAAGCAGTCCGTACTTGTTCTGGGGCGTAAAACTCTCCACCGTCGCTTCCTGGATCCTGTTTGCCAGAACCAGCAGCAGGGATTCGCCGGGCAGGAACCTTTTGGGATTGTCCGTCTCCACCCTGACCTTGAACATGCCCTTCAGTCCGTGGCTCTTCATCACCGTCGCCACCACTATCAGGTCGTCCTTATTTATGTCCTTGGAGAGCACTTTATCCCGACGCTTTTTTGCAGACGGAGCAGCCCATCCCGGTCACTCGATTATCTCCAGGGAGGTTCGCTTGCCCAGTTTGGTTCCGGCGGCTGCCAGCAGGGTCCTCAGAGACTGGGCGGTCCTGCCCTTCTTGCCGATCACCTTTCCGATATCCTCCTTGGCCACCCTCAGTTCAAACACGGTAACGCTGTTCTTGGTTACTTCGCTGACGCTGACCTTTTCGGGCTGGTCAACCAGGGACTTGGAAAGGAATTCCACTAAATCCTTCAACATAATTCATTAATCCTTTTTCTTTTTGGCAGCCAACCGTTCCTTGTGGGTCTTTTTGGTTTTGGTTGACGAAAAAGTGACCAGAACCTTCTTTAAATCCACTCCGTCATCGGTGGCCTGCTTTTCGGCCAGCTTGATCACCCGCATGGCCGTGCTGGAGACAATGGCGCCTTTCTTGATCCACTCCCGGGCCTTTTCCAGATCAACCCGGGCCTCTATCGGCTTGGCAGCCGGGCGATAGTATCCCAAAGTATCCAACTGGGCCCCGTTGAGCTTGGACCTGGTGGTAGAGACCACGATTCTGTAGGCGGCTAATTTGTTGCTTCCGCCCCTGGCCATTCTGATTGATACCGACATTTGGTTTGACACCTCCCTTGGTTGTAGTGATTGTTGTTTATTTGTTTTCTACTGGTTTACTATTATTTTATCTTTCATAAAGAAAATTGGGAATTTATTCCCTACTGCGGAAAACACTTTGAAAATTAAGTATGCCTTAAAAAATATTTCCAAGTAAGGTAATGTCATAAGAAGAATTGTTAATTTAATCCCATAAGCACAAGCCATTTTATCAAATATGGGCAAAACAAATAATCCTATAATTTTGAACAGCATCAATGGCAAGGAATAATACAATAGGAATAAAATCGATAAAGCCCCGAACAATAAACTATTTTTTGCAACTGCTTTTGTGAATGTTATTTTATACTTCCAGCTTGCCAACACTACTAATCCATAAATGAATATCAGGATGTTCCCCATCCCGTAAAAGGTGATGAAGGTAGTATTGTAAATAAAAGGTACCTTTAGCAATAACCTGGTTAGGTCAATAACCGTATAAACGAGTAATAATAACGAAGAAATTACAATTGGCTTTATTTGGGGTTTAAATAATTGTAACGTCAGGGATTTTAAGAATATTAATAGATAAAGAATAGTTAAAGCAAAGTCAAGCCATGACCGTGGCAAAAAATATTTTTTATATATAACATTGTTAGCGTAAATTTCTCTTTCAACTGTCTCGGCTATTTTAATGTACGCTTTTATTACTCCAATGTTATCATCAAAGTTAAGTTTTTGTATTACATTTTCAAAACTATCGCCATAGTCTTCCACTTTGATATTCTTGGGCAATTGCACTTTAACCAACATCAACACAATCAAGGTTAAAAATAATGCACCAGCCCAGCTTTTCTTGAACTGGATTAGATGGAGATACTTTCTCGTTTTAATAAATTCAGAGAAAATATTCATTTACTACCATCGCTTATATTCTTTATTTACCTAAATTTGCTAAGTGGTTTCGCGTGTTTCGCGGGCAGCTGTCAAAATCCCTTGGGCATCTTGAATCCCCGGCCTTTTGAATTCATCATCTGCTTCATCATCTTCTGACTCATCTCAAACTGGTTCAATAGCCGGTTGACCTCCTGGACGCTGGTCCCGCTGCCCAGGGCGATGCGCTTGCGCCGGCTGCCGTTAATGACCTGGGGACGGCTTTTCTCCTGCGGGGTCATGGAACTGATGATGGCCTCTATCCTGCTTAGGGCCTGGTCGTCTATCTCGGCATTCTGGGGGAGCTTGGCCGCCGCTCCGGGAATCATGGCCATTATCTCCGACATGGAGCCCATCTTCTTGATCTGTTTCATCTGCTGGGAGAAGTCCTCCAGGGTGAAGCTCTGCTTGCGGACCTTCTCCTCCATCTTGGCGGCCTGCTTCTGGTCGAAGACGCTCTGAGCCTTCTCCACCAGGCCCACCACGTCGCCCAGGCCCAGGATCCGCGAGGCCATCCGTTCGGGATGAAAGGCCTCCAGGGCGTTGAGCTTCTCGCCCAGCCCGATGTACTTGATGGGCTTTCCGGTGACGGCTCTCAAAGATAGGGCCGCTCCGCCCCGGGCATCGCCGTCCAGCTTGGTCATTATCACCCCGGAAAGATTTAGCCACTGGCTGAACTCGGTGGCGATGTTGACCGCATCCTGCCCGGTCATTCCGTCCACCACCAAAAGGATTTCGTGGGGCTTGACCGCGGCCTGGACCGCCTTGAGCTCCTCCATCATCGGCTGATTTATGTGCAGGCGCCCGGCGGTGTCCAATATCAGCCAGTCAGCCAGCCGCTTGACGGCCTCGTGATGGGCGGACTTGCAAATGTCCACCACGTCGGTAGTGTCCTTCTTGAAGAAGTCACAGCCCACCTGCTGGGACAGTATCTCCAGCTGTTCAATGGCGGCCGGGCGGTATACATCGGCCGCGGCCAGCATCACCCGGCGGCCGGGCTGCAGCAGGCTCTTGGCCAGCTTGGCGCAGGTGGTGGTCTTGCCGGAGCCCTGCAGGCCGCAGACCATGACCACCGTGGGCGGCTGGGAGGCCATCCGCAACGGCTCGTTTTTGGTGCCCAAAGTAGTGGAAAGCTGTTCGTGGACTATTTTAATGAACTGCTGGCCGGGGGTTATGCTGTTAAGCACCTCGGCCCCCAGGGCCTTTTCTTCTATCGCCGCGACGAAATCCTTGACCACCTTATAATTGACATCGGCCTCTAAAAGCGCCCGTTTGACCTTCTGCGAGGCTTCCTTTATATTATCCTCGGAAAGTTTGCCCTTTCCGGTGAGATCTTTGAACAGACCTGTGAGTTTTTCTGATAATGAGTCGAACATTGTTGACTAAATGTTTTCTATTTTGTCATACTGTTTTTTGAACCACTCTGCAGCGTCTAAATATTGCTCTGTTTTATCGTACTTATTAAATATTTCTACTGGCATTGCATGCTGTGCATAAGGATTATGGAATATCTCACATATATATTCCTTTACACCGCCAAAACAATAAGCAAAATCAATTACACCAACAGCTGATAAGTTTACAATATCTTTTTGGAAAAACCCATTGGGTTTAAATACATCATACGCCTTTTCCTCGTCCAGTTCTTGACCTACTATTTTCCAAGGGATTTGTTTTTTAACTTCTCCGTATAATGCTTTAACCATTGTATCTTTGTAAGGACGTGAGTCCCCTAATCCATGTCCAAAAATTATTAATGTTATTCTCTCGTCATTTGGAAGAGTTGGATATTTTTTTATCATTGATTGTTTTATAGTCCCCGAATAATCACCTACCATATAATTACTTGGCGGGAATCGTCTATATGGTGACGTTATTTCGATAAAAATCTTTTTTCCATTTCCAATGGTTATTTCTAGATCACCTTTCCCATTCCCCAAATAACTCCGCGGATCAAATGTTATATTTTCGTAGCCAAGATACTCGTGAATAAAATATGCAACTAATAATTCATTTTTTGTTTGAACAAAATGTGCCCAATCAAAAGCCTTTAAGTCACCGATTCTTTTCTTTGTTAAAGCGCTTTGTTCTTTTGCAAATATTAGATACTCTTTAAATTCATTTAAATATGGATTGTCTTCTCTATGAAACCCAATCAAACTCTCCGATTCTTGATTAGCTATTGTCTTTAATTTGTCAAAATACTTGTTAGAAAATATTTTGCTGTAGACATCCATATTTGCGATCATTTATAAATACAAAACGCCGTCAGTTGTACTGCAATAATTCCTCAGGTTCCGCCAGGAATTTGGCGTTGCACGGCTTTCATGTTCCCTTTTTACCACAGAGGCACAGAGTTTTTCTCTGGGTCTCCTTGTCTCAGTAGCAGTCAACCACTTATAACAGACCTAAAGATTTATGCTTTTCGAAGACAGCTTCCGCCAGCTTGTCCAAAGCCTCAAAGTCCTCTTTTTTCGGCGCGCCCTTGATGTAGACCGGCTCCAGCACCTCGGCCTTCAGGTTGGTCAGCAGCGACTTGATGGTCTCCACTGCCTTGCTGCCCCAGCCGTAGGACCCGATGATGCCCAGAAACTTGGTCTTGGGCCTTAAGGCCCCCACCAGCGCCGCGGCATACAAACCCTGCGGGTGCGGCCCCACCAGTGCGGTGGAGGTTGCCAAAATGACCGTGGCGGCATCCACCAGAGAGGTTGCCAGTTCGCCGATATCGGTCTTGTTCAGATTGAACGGCTTGACGGCGATGCCTTTTTTGACCAGGGCCTCGGTAAGATGCTTGACCATGGCCTCGGTGCTGCCGTGCATGGAGACCCAGGGGATCACCACCTCGTTCTTGGCGTTCTCCGAGCTCCAGTCCTTGTAGGCATCCACGATGTAGAACGGCTTTTTATATACCGGACCGTGGGTGGGGGCGATAAGTTCGATGTCCATGGTATCCAGCTTCTGCAGGTGCTTGACGATGGAGGGGCGGAAGGGCATCATGATCTCGGCAAAATATCGCTTGGCGCCCTCCAGCACCATGTCGTCGCAGGCGAAGATGTCGGTGGTGGCCAGATGCGAGCCCAAAAAGTCACCGGAGATGAGGACCTTGTCCTCTCGCAGATAGCTGAACATGGTCTCCGGCCAGTGCACCCAGGGAGCCAGTATGAATTCAACGGTCTTGTCGCCCAGCGAAAGCGTCTCGCCGTCCTTGACCACCTGGAAACGTCCCTCCTGGATGTGCAGCAGGTCCATTAAAAACCCTTTGCACTTTTCGTTGGTCACCACCACCGCCTTAGGGAATTTCTCCGTTAGAAATCCGATGGAGCCGGAGTGATCCTGCTCGGCGTGGTTGCAGACTATGTAATCGAGGTTCTTGACCCCATGCTCGGCCAGGTTGGCCAGCAATTCATCGTACTTGGCCGGATCCACCGAATCCACCAGCGCGGTCTTATCACTGCCTTTTATCAGGTAGGAATTATAGCTGGTGCCGTGGGGCAGGGGGATCAGCTCATCGAAAAGCCTGCGGTCCCAATCCTGCACTCCGACAGCATAAATGTTCTTCTTTAACTCTCTTATCATCTTAATTTAAATTCTAAACGCTAAACAAAACCCAATGTCAAATCACCGATATGTTGCCAAGGTTGATTTTGTTCTCTTTGTGCCTTGGTGTCTTGGTGGTAAAAATCCCCGATTTAATCTTCGGGCTCAAAGGCATCCTTGGCGGCGCCACAGACCGGGCAGACCCAATCGTCGGGCAGGGATTCAAAGCTGGTGCCGGGCTGTATCCCGTTATCGGGATCGCCGATAGCCGGATCGTAGGTGTATCCGCAGACAGTGCAGGTGTACTTCTTCATCTTGGTTCTCCTCTCTGTTGGGGCAATTCATGAATTGCCCTTACTTTGCGATATACGACGGGGCGTTCTTCTGGGTCTTTCCGCCTTTTATCCGATGATAGTAATCGTAGGTCATGGGCTGGCCCTCGGCCAGGATCTCCGATTCCACCACCTTTCCGATGAACAGGGTGTGGCTACCCAATTCTATCGATTGAACAACCTCCAGGTCGAAATGGGCCAGGCTGTAATCCAGTATCTTGGGGTTGCCGCTGGAGCAGAGCTGGTAGTTGACCCCGCTGAACTTGTCCACCTGGCGTCCGCACTTGAAGCCGAAGGTGCCGATGGTGGTGAGCGGCGTCTCCTGGGAGAGCACCGCGATCGAGAATTTTTTCGAACTCTTGATAAACTCGTTGGTCAGGTTCTGGCAGTTGAGGCTGACCGCCATCAGCGGAGGCTCGGCCGTCACCTGAAAGACGGTGTTGGCTATCTGGCCGTTCAGCTTTCCCTCCCTGAAACTGGAGACCACGTACATCCCGTAGCTGATCAGCCGGAAAGCTTTCGGATCCATTATATCCCCCTGATGGCTTTAATCTGCGACGCCCGGTCCTGGTGCTTAAAAATGGCCGCTCCGGCCACTAAGACTTCGGCTCCGGCCTCCCTGGCCTGATGCGAGGTCTCGGGATTGATCCCGCCGTCGATGGATATTATTGCTTTGGTCTTTCCCTGCTTTTTTAGGACCGACAACTGCCGAACCTTGTCCAGCACCTCCGGCATAAAGGACTGCCCGCCGAATCCCGGATTCACACTCATTACTAATATCAGATCCACTTCCGGGATAACTGATGATATCTGCGCCAAAGGCGTATCGGGATTTAAAGAAACCCCTGCCTTGGCCCCCAGTTTTCTTATCTGCTCCAGGGCCGGTTTAAGATCGGGCATGGTCTCCGAATGAATGGTCAGCCAGTCGGCTCCGGCCTTGGCAAACGCCGGGGCATATTTCATTGGGTCGGAGATCATCAGGTGGACATCCAGCGGCAGTTTGGATATCCGCTTGACCGCCTCCACCAGCAGCGGCCCGAAAGTGATATTGGGCACGAAGTGCCCATCCATCACATCCAGGTGCAGCCAGTCGGCCCCGCCTTGTTCTATTGATCTGATCTCGCTTTTCAGATCCGCGAAGTCCGCCGACAACAGTGACGCTGCGATCTTAATCATATCTGTCATTCCCTACTGTGTGCTGACCGCAATATTGATGGTGTCGCCCTGCTTGATCACGAACCCGGGCTGGGGAGCCTGCAACATGATGGTCCCCGGCTCCAAAGCCTGGCCGGAGATGTATTTGATCTGGCCTATCACCAGGCCCTGTCCCACCAGCTGGCCCTGCACCTCGGCCAGCTTGCGGCCCACCAGATCGGGCATCAGCATCTTGCCGGTAGAGCCCTTGCTTAAGGTGAGCTTGATGGCGCTCCTCTTGGCCAGCAGGGTCCCGGCCGCCGGGGTGGAGGACACCACGCAATCCATGGCAATGGAATCGCTGGAGATGCTGTCCACCTCGGTCACCGACAGCCCCAGCCGGTCGATCAGGTTGATGGCCCGCACAGAGGAGAGTCCGGCCAGATAAGGCACCGAGACCTTCTCCTCCCCCCGGTTGATGATCACCCGCACCTTGCGCCTTTTCTTGACCATCATCCTGGGCTCGGGATCCTGGGAGATGATGGAACTGTCGGGCAGACCGGCATCATAGCGCCAGCCGGCATTCACTAATTCCAGCTCCCGGGCCTGTAATGTCTCCTGAGCTTGTTTAATATTCATACCGCGGATATCGGGCACCTCGACCACCGAACCCTGGCGGACGATCAGCGGCATCAGCACGAAGTTAGCCAGCAGAAATCCAGCCAGAAAGACCAGCAGCACCCAGATAACATTGCGCCACAGCCGGGGAAGTTTTTTAAAATAATTGGCCATTTATTAGTCCGGTTCGACGTCGGTGCTTATCCAGAGGTTGACATTGGATCCCTTGGCAACCTTGGATCCCGGCGAAGGATCCTGCCTTATCACCAGGCCCGGATCCTGTTCTTCGTCATAGACATACCGGACGCCGCCCACGTTCAGCCCGGCCTGCTTGACCATTGCCTGGGCCCTGGACCGGCCCCAGCCGCGCACCGAAGGCACCGCCACCTCTCCGGCCCCGGCGCTGACCACCAGGTCCACCGCGCTGTCCTTGGATACCTTCAGGCCGAACACCGGATTGCTGGATATCACCCCGTCCTTCTCCACCGAGTCGGAGGGCTGCATCATCACCTGTCCCAGCTTAAGCCCGGCCTGCTGCAGCACCACCGTGGCCTGGGCCATCGGAAGGCCCTTCATATTGGGCACCTCGGCTCCGGCGCTGTTGGGCCACACCTTGACTGTCCACCCTTTTCGGACCTTGCTGCCCGGCGGCGGATCCTGCTTGCTGACCGTCCCGTCCGGCACGGAGGGATCGCTGATGGTCGTCTCCTCGTACACCCGGAACCCACGGCCCTCCAACAGCGATTTGGCGATCTCGACCTTCTTGCCGGTGACGTCCGGCACTTCGGACATCTCCAGTATCGGCTGGATAAAGGCCCAGAATAAAATGGTGGTGATCAGGCCGGATAGGGCCCCTGATAGGATCGCTACCCATACGTTCTTCTTGTTGCTGGTCTGCTCATATATCGGCATAACTTTCTCCTGGATTGATTTTATATATTTTTATTTTTTATTAAGCGAACGGCAAAAGCCCCGTCCATTTGATGGATCTGCGGCCAGGTGGCCATAAATTTATTTTGGACCAGCATTGCCGGAAGATATTTTTCGGCCGGGTCCAGGAAAAACTCAGGATGACGGTTTAAAAATCCCATTATCTGATCCTGGTTCTCCTCCGGGGTCAGGGTGCAGGTGCTGTATACCAGCGCTCCGCCAGGCTTGACCAGCCCCGCGGCATTTTCCAGGATCCGGCTCTGCAGCCCGGCCATCCGCTGGATATCGGCCTCCCTGATCCGCCAGCGCAGGTCCAACCGCCGCCGGATGACGCCCAGCCCGGTGCAGGGCACATCGGCCAGGACCAGATCGAAAGGGGTTTTGAATTTTATATCAACGGCATCGCCGTTGATCAAATACCATGAATCCAAGCCCAGACGAATAAAATTTTCTCTGACCCTGGGCAACTTCCGGAGGCTCCGGTCAAGGGCGAACATATCCGCCCGGCCGCCGGCCTGCTCTATAGCCAGTCCGGCCTTGCCCCCCGGAGCGGCGCAGAGATCTAAAATACTGTCGCCGGCTTTGGCCCCAAAAAGCATTCCCGCCGCCTGGGCGCTGGAATCCTGAAAATAGAAATGCCCCCGGACAAACAACTCATTATCAACCAGTCCGGAAGGGTTATTTATCTCTATGGCCTGGGGAAGAATTTCTGAGAACTTCGGTTCAAACCCGCCGGCCTCAAGTTGTTCAAATAAAATTTCGGCCGAGGGCTTCAGCCGGTTGGCCCTTATGATCACCGGGGCCGGAGAATTGTTGAATTCCAATATTTTTAAAGTATCATCCCAGCCCAATTGTTTGGCCCATCTTTCGATCAGCCATTCCGGATGGGAATACTCAATGCCGGCATCTTTAACTTTATCCCCGGTATCGGGTTTTTTTAGATACTTTTTGTTCCTAATTATATCCCGCAGGACGGCGTTTGTCAAGCCAATTATCTCTTTCCGGCCAAAGCGTTTAACCAGTTCAACGCTTTCATTTACCGCTGCAAACGCCGGGATTTTATCCAAAAATGCAACCTGATACAGCCCCAACCGTAATATATTGGCTTCCAATGTATTCAGTGATTTAAGGCCCCTTTTAAGGGACCCATCCAGCAGCCAGTCCAGTTTGGCCCTTTGCCTAAGCACCCCGGAGACCAATTCCCGGGCCAGGTTTTGGTCGACCCGGGAAAGCTCTGCCTGGTTGAAATATCTTCTTAATACGCTGTCGCTGAATTCGGTGTTCTTTTCTACATCCGACAGGATTTTAAGCGCTGTCTCCCTGGCCGTCACTTAAATTTCCTTTCCCAGCAGGGAAACAAAGCCAGCCCTAACCTTCTCCAGATCCACCGTGGTGTTGTTGCAGGGGCCGTGGGGACGTTGGTTCAAAATGCCATAAACGGGGATGGGGTAGGCATCCAGAATTCCCGAGACCAGGTCCCGCTCGCAGGCCACCGCCAGGATCAGGGTAGGCTTGATCTCCACAATCAGCCGCCGGGCCAGGGTCCCTCCGGTGGCCACTGCGATCCTGGCCTTTATTTTTTCGGAAAACCCGGCCAGTTCGGAGATGGCGCATTTTCCGCATCTTTGGCAGTTCCCGACATCCGATGTCACCCTATATTGACAGTCGCTCAGCTGCAGGCAGTGCGGCAGCAATATCATTATCCGGGTGGAATCGATCCGCTTTCTGGTGGCCCGGACCAGGGCATTGTTGAATTCCACGAAAGATTCTCCCACCCTCTCCCGGCCGATGCCCAGCAGAAACCCCAGGAAAAGGTTTATGGGGTAGAGGATCTTTACCGTCACCTGTTTTTTGCCATGGGGGAACAGAAAATCCTTTTCGGTTATGGCCGACAGGAAAAGAAGCAATAGTCCGCCGCTTACCACCAGCAGGAATAATGATACTGCGGCCCCGGCCGCATAGAACAGCCATTCCGCCAGCATCTGTAGGCGCGGCATCACTAGCCAGAAAAGCAGTATCACTCCAGTGCCCAGGATGGCTAGACTGACGAAGGACAGGGCCAAAAACAATCTCTTGCCGCCATTCATAATAACTTGTCCCCCACTGCCGGCTTATAGCCTCGCAGGAATTCGTCGCCGCCCATTGCCTTTTTCCCCTGCGGTTTTACTTCTGTCAAGATGACCACCCCGTCCAGGGTTTTGATCACCGGTCCTTTATCTTTATCCACCGCTACCACCTGTCCCGGCAAATATTCATGATTTTTAATTTGTAATTCGTAATTCATCAGTATATTCAGGATCTCCAGCCTTTTCCCTTTGAACATGGCAAAAGCCCCAGGCTTGGGGGTCAGCCCCCGGATCTGGTTTTGGACTTCGTCGGTCGACCTGCTCCAGGTGATATGTCCGTCTTGAGAAGAAAGTTTCGATGCCAAAGTAACCATGGACTCATCCTGCTTCTTGAATTCAGAATCTCCCGCCTTCAAAACATCTAAACTTCGGATAATAAGATCGGCCCCCAGCTTTGCCAACCGCCCTTCCAGTTCCCCGGCGTTTTCTTCGTCAGTGATCGGCACTTCCTCCTGCAGGATGATGTCCCCGGCATCCATTCTGCTGTTCATCAAAACACTGGTGATCCCGGTCGTCTTCTCTCCGTTGAGCAAGGCATGATTGATGGGTGCCGCTCCGCGGTATTTGGGAAGCAGCGAAGGGTGCAGGTTAACCGCGCCGTATTTCGGGATGTCCAGGATATCGTTGGGGAGTTTGAGTCCATAAGCCACTACCACTACTATTTCAGGTTCAAGGTTTGAAACAGCTTGAATTGTTTGATTCTGTTTCAGAGTATCTGGCTGTTGAATCGATATGCCAAGCTCCATGGCCTTCTGCTTGACCGGGGAAAAGGCAATGCTGCGGCCCCGGCCCGACGGCCGGTCCGGCTGGGTAAAGACCGCCAGGATATCGTGTCCTTTTTGATTAATGGCCTCCAGGGTCGGCACGGCAAATCCCGGAGTACCCATGAATACTATCCGCACTTTGAACTGTCTTTATTGTTATTGGCCGGTTTACGCCCCCCGAACATCAGCCACAGCAGGCCGCCCAGCAGGGAGATGCCGACGGCCACCAAGTGATATAAAAATCCCAGCGACAGGGCCAGGGGTTGGGCTATTCCCGCCCGGCCGAAGAACACAATGAAAGCCCCTTCCTGGAGCCCCCAGCCGTTGATGGACAGGGGGATCATGCTGACCGCGGCGATCACCGGCATATACAGAAAGAAAGGTATTACGGATATCCCTATTCCCAGCGACAGGGCTATCAGGTAGGCGGTTATCACCACAAAGACCTGAACCATCAGGGACAGAAAGAGGGCCAGAAACACCTCCCGCTTATGGGTGCGGTAGGCATAGATGGCATGATAAAAATCTATCAGTTGGTGCTCTACTTTTTCCATCAGGGGAAGTTTGAAAAGCCAGCGGAATTTTTTCACCAATGATTTGTTCAAAAATAAAACCACGAATAACAGCGCCGCCGCGATGCCGATCAACATGCCATTGAGCAGGCTGATTTCCTGTCCCCCCTTGGCCACCAGGATCAGCCCCACGATGCCGGTGATGATCACCCCAAAAAGACCGATGAAACGGTCCACCAGCACCGAGGCTAACGCCTCGGACTTGCTCTTGCAGTCGTCGGCCACCAGGTAGGCCCGGGCCAGGTCGCCCCCCACAGTGGTGGGCAGAAAGTTGCCGAAGAACAGGCCGTTCAAAAAGTATCGCAGAAGTTTCCAGTATCCGCTTTTTATCCCCCGGGCCGCCAGCAAAAACTGCCAACGCCAGGCGCAGATGGCATTGACCACGAAATAGGCGGCCAGCGATGACAGCAACAGCCAGATGTTCAGGGACCGGAATGATTCCAGCAATTGTTGCTTATCAACTTTCAGCATGATCCAACTGATCAAGCCCAGGCTGACCAATATCCTCAGAATCAGCAGTGAGGTCTTCTTTATCTTTTCTCTCATTTCTTATTATAACTCGTTGGCAGTGCGTTTACCCTGAAGAAAATACTTGACAGCGATGCTGCCCTGGTACATTTTAGCCCTGATCATGCTGTCGCTGGCGGCTCTTAGCTTCTGGGTCTCCCGGTGTTTTTTCCAGACCAGCCGGGGGTTTTCCGCCATCCATAAACCCGCCTGAACAATGGCCCGGACCCACTCCAGATTCCCGGAGAAGAGAGCCTTCATAAAAGCCGTCATCTCCAGGGAAAGCCGCAGGGGCCAGATCCACATCAGGCTGACCGGCGAATAATTCTTCCACAGCATCAGCAGGCTGTTGCGGTGATTAAGGTACATCTTGCGGAAATTGCCGGCAGGCAGGGATCCGCCGGATAAGTGATAGATCACCGATTCGGGGACGGCTATCACCCGATGCCCGGCCAGGTGCATCCGCCAAGCCAGGTCTATCTCCTCCATATGCATGAAAAAATCCTGGTCCAGCAGGCCGACCTTATCCAACACGCTCCGGCGGTATATCGAGGCCGAGCCCGAGGCCCAGAAGATATCCTTTACCCCGCCATCGTATTGTCCCAGGTCCTTTTCCTTGGCATCGAACAGACGGCCCAGGCAGTAGGGAAAGCCGAAGATATCCATCATGCCTCCGGCCCCGCCGGAATAATCGAACAGGCTACGATCCTTAAGCCATAGTATCTTGGGCTGGGCCGCAGCCACCGTATCGTCCCTATCCAGTTCGGAGGCCAGCTTGCTCAGCCAGTCCGGTTTGACCTCGGTATCGTTGTTTAACAGAACGACATATTCCTCGGTCGTGGAACGAATGCCCAGGTTACAGCCTCCGGCATATCCCAGGTTCTGTTGGGAGGAAATCAATTCTATCTGTGGATAGTTCTGCTTGGCCCATTGGGGGCTTCCGTCCGACGAAGCGTTGTCCACCAGGTAGATCCGAAAATTATCATACTCGGTCTTGACCAGGGACCACAGGCAGTCGGCCAGCATCTGTTGGCCGTTGTGGTGCGGTATGATTATGGCTATTGCGGTTGGCATGGCTGTGATATCCCCCGTTAGATCCCGGTTGACAGGCGTTCGGCCAGGCGGACCGGCAGGCCGGCCCGGATTATCTTTTCCTGGGCGGATTTGATATCATACTCCACCCGCCGTATCGCCACTTCCATTCTTTCCCCGTCGTAGATGGCATAGGTGGCCCTGGGGTCGCCGTCCCTGGGCTGTCCCACGCTGCCCGTGTTGATTATGTATCTCCTATCTTTTTCCAGATGAACGTACTCCTTACCGGCGATGCTGCACTTGCCATGGGCATCGCATTCCCAGAATATGGGCTGGTGGGAATGGCCGACAAAACAAAGTCTTTCGGTAAATTTTTCGAACTGATACTCGGCCTCATCCAGCGACAGGATATAATGCCAGTCATCCGGCTTATTGGGAGTGGAATGAACTATCAATATTTCGTTTTCATGGATGCTACCCTTTAGGTGCAGGGGAAGCTTTTTGAGGAGGTCTCTTTCCCCTGCCGTTAGTTTTTTCCCCGTCCATTCCGCCGCTTTGCGGGCATTAAAATTGAAGCTGGAAAGATCCAGCAGTCCCACCGCCCCATGATCGTGATTGCCGGCAATGATCTGGTCGGTAAGTCCGCCTATCTCCGCCAGGCATCTGGCCGGATCGGCTCCATAACCTACGGTGTCGCCCAGACAAAAAAGGTCCTTGATGCCTTTTTGTTTAATATCGGCCAGTACCGCGGTCAGGGCTTCATGATTGCCATGTATATCGGATATTAAGGCGCATCGCATCTTACTTTTCCTTTTTTTTCATATCCTTGAAAATCTTATCCAGCACCCCGTTGATGAAGCGACCGGATTCCTCGTCCCCGAATTTTTTGGCCAGCTCGATGGATTCGTCGATGGCCACCTTGGGAGGCACCTGCTCATCGAGATACTGCAGCTGGGCCACCCCCAAGCGGATGATGTTCCGGTCTATCAGGGCCATCCGGTTTATGGTCCAGTTCTGGGCGGCCTTCATGATGGCCTGGTCGATGCTATCCAGATTGGTGACCACGGCATTGACCAGAACCCCTGAAAACTCGACCATTTCAGGGTCATCTGGGTTCCGGTGCTTAAGGTCATACAGCGCCTTTTCCGGCTGATCCCCGGCCAGGTCTATCTGGTACAGGGCCTGCAGCGCCAGCTCTCTTGATTTTCTTCGGGAGCCCATCGGTTCCTTATATCTTCCGGTAGAGGTCGGTCAGCTCGATGGCCGACAGGGCCGCCTGCCATCCCTTGTTGCCGGCCTTGCTGCCAGCCCGGTCCAGGGCCTGGTCAAGGTTGTCGGTGGTGATCACTCCGAATATCGTAGGCACCCCCGAATTCATGGAAACCTGGGCCACCCCCTTGGCCACCTCGGCCGCTATGTAGTCGAAATGCGGGGTATCGCCGCGGATGACGGCACCCAGGCAGATTACCGCCTGGTATTTTTTTGAAGCGGCCACCCTGGCGGCCACGCCGGGGATCTCAAAGGAGCCCGGCACCCAGACCAGCTCCACGTTGGCATCGCTCCCGCCGTGTCTGATTATGCAGTCCAGGGCCCCGTCCACCAGACGCTGGCTCACCAGGTCGTTGAACCGTGACACCACCAGGCAGAATTTTTTGTCGGCCGCGCTTAAATGGCCCTCGATTATCTTTGGCATTTTATCCCTCCTTAAAAATGAATGTTCCGTTAAAGGATCAATTGAGACAGAAATCCTTGTCCAGCAGATGCCCCATCTTGTCGCGCTTGGTTTTCATATACCGGGCGTTGGCCGGGGTGCAGGGCACCTGGATGGCGATCCGCTTTACTATCTTCAAGCCGTAGCCCTCCAGCCCGGCTATCTTGTCGGGATTGTTGGTTATCAGCCTGATGCTGGACAGGCCCAGGTCGGCCAGGATCTGGGCCCCGATGCCGTAGTCCCTTTCGTCGGCGGCAAAGCCCAGGGCCAGGTTGGCCTCGATGGTGTCCATCCCCTGATCCTGCAGTTTATAGGCCTTCAGCTTGTTGAACAGCCCGATGCCCCGCCCCTCCTGCCTCATGTATAAAAAGACCCCCTGTCCCTCCTGGTCGATCATTTTCATAGCCGCCGCCAGCTGGTCGCCGCAGTCGCAGCGGCTGGAGCCCAAAATATCCCCGGTCAGGCACTGGGAATGCACCCGCACCAGGATATTTTTCCGGTTCTTGACCGCTCCCTTGATCAGGGCCAGATGATGGTAATTCTCTATCAGATCCTCGTAGACCACCAGCCGGAACTGGCCGTATTTGGTGGGCAGCTTGGTCTCCAGCACCGGCATCACTAACTTTTCCTTCTTCCGGCGGTATTCTATCAGGTCTTTGATGGTGATGATCTTAAGTTTATGCTTGGAGGCGAAGGCAAACAGTTTTGCGCCCCGGGCCATGGTGCCGTCGTCGGAGATGATCTCGCAGATCACCCCGGCCGGATACAGTCCGGCCAGCCGGGCCAGGTCCAGGGCCGCTTCGGTATGTCCGGTCCGGCGCAGCACCCCGCCCTCGGCCGACATCAGGGGAAACACATGGCCGGGCCGGGCCAGGTCGGACGGTTTGGTCTTGGGGTGGATCAGGGTTTTGATGGTGGCCGCCCGGTCATGGGCAGAGATGCCGGTGGTGGTGCCCTTTACGGCATCCACCGAAATGGCAAAGTTGGTGCCCAGCTTGGCGGTGTTGCGCTCCACCATCGGCCCCAGGTCCAGCGTCTCCAGCCTCTGCTGGGAGAGCGAGGCGCAGACCAGGCCCCGCCCCTCCTTGGCCATGAAATTTACCGCTGCCGGGGTCACCCTGGCCGCGGCCATCACCAGGTCGCCTTCGTTCTCGCGGTTCTCATCATCCACCACAATGATCATTTTGCCGGCCCGAATGTCGCGGATAGCCTCGGGAATTGAGTTGAATTTAAAGCCCTGCTTCATCGTCGGTCCTTGCCTAAAAGTGATTCGGTATATTTGACCATCATATCGAACTCCAGGTTTACTCTGTCCCCGGTTTTTCGGAATTTCAGATTGGTTTGTTCCATGGTATGGGGGATGACGGCTATCCAGAATCCATCATGCTCTTTTCGCGATACGGTCAGGCTGATGCCGTCCACCGCCACCGATCCCCGGTCTATGATATATTTGAAATATTCCGGCTCCAGCAGTATTTTAACTTCAGTGCCGCCGGGCCGTTTGATCATCTTCAATATCTTTGATACGCAGTCGATATGGCCGGACACAAAATGGCCGCCCAGTCTGTCACCAACTTTCAAAGCCCTTTCCAGGTTGACCCGGCTACCGGTTTTACTGTGGCCAAAAGTGGTCCGGGCCATGGTCTCCCGGCTGAGGTCGGCTGAAAAGCCCCCGGCGATCATCCTGGCTGCGGTCAGGCAGGCCCCGTTGACGGCAATGCTTTCGCCCAAAACCAGGTCGGACCACTCGGCCGCAATATCGATCTGGGCCGAATGCCCAGCATTTTTAAGGGCCTTGATGGTGCCTATCTGCTCTATCAGTCCGGTGAACATATCAATCCTTCGCCGGATAGGCTTCGATTAAAATATCATCGCCTACCGGCCGGGCCTTCAGATCGCAAAGCTTAAAGGCCTCAGTGATGTTTTTAAAATCCATCTGCCCGCAGGCCGGCACCCCCTCCGCTCCAATGATTCTCGGCGTATAAAAGAAGCTCAGCTTGTCAACCAATCCTGCTTTTAAAAATGATGTCGCCAGGCCGCTGCCGCCCTCGACCAGGAGGTTGCAGTATTCATGAAGTCCCATCTGGCGCAATAATTCTTTTATGTCCACCATCCCATCCGGCAGGGCCCGGATGGTCCAGATCTCTATTTCTTTCTTTTCCAGTTCGGATCTTTTGGCCTGATCGGCCTTGTCGGTGGTGATCAGCACCGTTTTAGCCACGGTCTGATCGAAAACCTTGGAATGAAACGGGCTTTTAAGGGTGCTGTCAATTATGAATCGGGTGGGCTGTTTTTTGTCTGGGTTATCGATCAAGCGGACGGTCAGCTGGGGGTCGTCCTTGATCACCGTGCCGCTGCCCACCATGATAGCCTCCGATTCCAGCCTCATCTTATGCACTAATTTGAGTGATTCCTCCGACGACAGCCCCCGCGATTCCCCGTTTGGGGCGGCGATCCTGCCGTCTAAGCTTAACGCTAGTTTCAGAACGGTAAAGGGATATCCGGTGGTCATGTATTTCCGGTAAACTTCGTTTAATCCTTGGGCTTCTTTTTCCATCACTTTTCCTATCACTTCTATTCCGGCTTTTATGAGTTCTTCTGCCCCCTTTCCCTTGACATTGGGGTTGGGATCATCCATTCCGTACACTACTGTTTTGATTCCGGCCCCAATGATGGCCTGGGTGCAGGGAGGGGTTCTTTTCCCGCTATGGCAGCAGGGCTCCAGGTTGACATACAGGGTGGCCCCCCCGGCCTGTGGCCCGGCCTGAGCCAGGGCCTCAATCTCTGCATGCATCAGTCCGGCTTTTTTATGATAACCCTGCCCCACGATCCGGCCATCCTTCAATACCACCGCACCCACCATAGGGTTGGGCCAGGTGCGGCCTTTGGCTTTGCCGGCCAGCTCCAGGGCTAGACCTATATATCTTTTATGTTCTTCTATGTTACTCATTGGAATGATAAATAAAAACCCCGAATAAGCCTAAAAGACTCCTTCGGGGAAATCAAAACAGACAGCCCTTACGCAAGAACAGCACTTGCATCCAGGCCCTGTTAACCTTCTTTCATCCGGACTTTCCCCCTCCGCTCAACCATTGAAAGAGCAGTTAATTATGGGTATTGTGGAGGGACCGTCGGCCCCGGTATTTCACCGGGTCAATCCATGATGGATTTGCGGGCTTTGTCCGCCAGGCTTATTTTGCGGACCTACCGCCGATCGGGGAATCTCACCCCGCCCCGAAGGTATAGTAAATATATCCTATTATCAAGATAATGTCAATATTCAAATGCTTTATTACTCCGCCAACCAAATACAACAATATGTCATTCCCGCGAAGGCGGGAATCCAGCTCTGGATGCCATTCTTCAATGGCATGACAATATGGGTTATTGACCTATTTAAATACCGAAGCAACAAAGGGCCGACTATCTCTCCAGCAGGCTGTTCACAAAAGCAGTCGGATCGAAAGGCAGCAAGTCATTCAGGCCCTCCCCGATGCCGGTAAAAAACACCGGGATCCCCAGCTCCTGGGCGATGGCCAGCACTATGCCGCCCTTGGCGGTGCCGTCCAGCTTGGTGAGAATTATGCCGTCTATCTTGGCCGCCTGGGAAAATAATTTTACCTGGCTGACGGCGTTCTGTCCGGTGGTGGCATCCAGCACCAAAAGGGTCAGCTGCGGGGCCCCGGGCATCTTCTTGCCTATGGTGGAGTATATCTTGCCCAACTCGTCCCGCAGATGCTTTTGGGTATGCAGCCTGCCGGCGGTATCAATCAAAAGATGGCTGACATTTTTGGCTATGGCCGATTCCACCGCATCGTAGGCTACGCTGGCCGGGTCGGCCCCGGTTTTACTGCCGATGAACTCGACCTCCAGCCGGTCGGCCCATTTTTTAAGCTGCTCAATGGCGGCCGCCCGGTAGGTGTCCCCGGCCGCTAGCATTATTTGCTGCCCCTGCCCTTTCAGGTAATGCGCCAATTTGGCGATGGAGGTGGTCTTGCCCGATCCGTTGACCCCGATTATCAGCCACACCTGCGGCCTTACGGCCGATTCTGAATTCTGAATTCTGAATTCTGAATTCATGGAGAGGATGCCCAGTATCTCTTCCTTAAGCCGTTCCCCGGCCGACTTCCCGGATGAGCCCTGCTTTATGGCCTTCATCAGTCTTTCGCTGGCCGCCACCCCCACATCGGATAGTATCAGCAATTCCTCCAGTTCGGACTGCTCTTGGGAAGACAGGGATCCTTTGCCGGAGATCAGGCTGACCGCCTTTTGCCAGAAACCGTTTCTGGTCTTACCCAGGCCGTCCTTGACGGCTTTGATCAGGGGCACGGCTACCACTTCTTGAAGCGCCAGAATAACATGAAGGCCACCACCGAGACCAGGGCCAGCCCCATCACCATCCAAAAGGCCGACGGATGCCAGGAGAAGGGGATGCCAACGTTCATGGAGAAGGCGCTGACCACGAAGGTGGGAACCATGATGCCGATGGTGATGATGTTCAGGGTCTTCATCAGCACGTTGAGGTTGTTGCTGACGATGGAAGCCCTGGCGTCCATCATGCTGGCCAGGATGTTGGAATATATCTCGGCTTGCCGGTAACACTGGTTATTTTCAATGATGATGTCGTCCAGGAATTCCAGCCCCTCGGGCGAGAAGCCGATCTTGGCGGCACTGGTCTTGAGTTTTTCTATCAGCATGGAATTTGAGTTGATGGCATTCAGGTAATAGACCAGGCTCTTCTCCAGGGTGAACAGGTTAAGCAGGTATTTATTCTCCATGGAGGAGCTGATCTTATCCTCCAAAGAATCGGTTATCATGTTTATTATTTTCAGGTGTTCCAGATAATGAAAGATGGATCGGTAGATCAACTTAAGCAACAGGTCGTTCAGGGATGCCACCCGCTGGAACTGTTTTCCCTCAAACAGCGGAGTCTCTTCCGGCATAACCACAATCAACCTGTCCTTAAAAAGGAATATGCCTACCGATGATACCTTGAACAGAAGTTCGTCCTGGGAGGAGTAGTTCTTGGGCCGCTTGAAGATCAGGGCCGCATGATCCGGCTCGAATTCCAGCCGCGACAGCTCATCGGGGTCCAGGGCCGAAGCCAGGGTATGCTCGTCTATCTTCAGATCATCAATTAAATATTTTTTTTCTTGCTCATTGGGGCTGATATAAACCCATATCGTCCCGATTCCATTCAGGCCGTCAATTATCCTGCAATTTTCTATTTGATGTTTTTTTAACATGCGTTTTTACTCCGACCTCAATCGAATTTTACCGAGACCACCTTTGAGATGCCGGGCTTCTCCATGGTCACCCCGTAAAGCCGGTCGGCCACCTCCATGGTCCGCTTGTTGTGAGTTATCACCAGGAATTGGGTGCCGCTGGCAAAATCCCTGAGCATGGCGCAGAAGCGCTGGACATTGGCGTCGTCCAGCGGGGCGTCCAGCTCGTCCAGCACGCAGAAGGGGGCCGGTTTCACCAGGTAGATCCCGAACAGCAGGGCGGTGGCGGTCATGGCCTTCTCCCCGCCCGACAGCAGCCGGATGGACTTCATGCTCTTGCCCTCCGGGGTGGCCAGTATCTCAATCTCCGCCTCCAGCGGATCATCGTTGCCGGTCAGTTTCAGATCGGCCTCTCCGCCGATGAACAGCCGCTGGAAGATCTGGGAGAAGCCTTTCTTGATGGCCTCGAATGTTTCCAGGAACATGGCCCTGGCGGTTTCGTCTATTTTCCTGATGGTGCTGGCCAGATCCTCCTTGGCCGACAGCAGGTCGTCCCGCTGTTTGACCAGAAAGCCGTACCGCTCCTCATCCTGCTGCAGCTCCTGGAAGGCGGCAAAATTGACCGGGCCCAGTTTCTTCAAGCGATGCCGGAGGTCGTCGATCCGGCTGCGGCTCTCCTCCAGGTTTATTTCTTCGGAGGCCGCCAGGGCCTGGATATCGACCTCGTATTCGCTCCTCAGCCGGTTGGTGATGTTGTCCAGATCGTTCCGCACCGAGCCCAGTTCTATCTGAGCCTGGGAAAGCTTGCTCTGAAGCTCGTCGCTCTCCAGGCGGCTGCGGTGCATCACCGACTCGGCCTGTTTCAGGCGGTTGAGCGAGCCCTGGCTCTGTCTCTGCATCTCCTCCCGCTTGACCAGAAATGTCTTGCGGTGAGCCGCGCTTCCTTCGATCTCGATGCTCAGCTTTTCCGCCTCCTCCTGAAGCCCGGCGATGGCGGCATACCCGGCCTGATCCTCGGCCCGGAAGTTTTGGATCCTCTCCAGCGCCTCGTTCTTCCGCTGTTCCATATTGGCCGATTCCTGCCGCAACCGTTCCCTTTCCGACTGGGCCTCGGACAATGCGATCCTCAGACGGTTCACCTCTTGGGCCGCCTGATTGCGCTTCTCCTCCTTCTGCGACATATCCTGATCCCGCTGCCCCAGCAAACCGCTTTCGTCCTTGTTGCTTTCGCTTATCTCCTGGAAAGATCCCCGGGCCTGGTTCAATTCCGATTCCAGGCGGGAGATGTTCCCCTGCAGGGCTTGGGACTGTTGCTCCAATTCGTTTAACCGGTGGTTGTTCATTTCCAGGGAGGATTTGCTCTTGGCCAGGGAGCCCTCCGAGATCGTGATCTCCTTCTGGTATTTTTCCGTTTCCCGGTCGACATTTTCCAACTGTTTGTCCTGCTCCTCCAGCTTGCCCTTCAAGCTCTGGATGCCGCCAATCTCCTGCTTTATTTTTTCTTCAAAAGAGGATATCTCTATGCCTAATTTTTCAATCCTCTCCTTCCTCTGCAGCAGCCCTATCTGGCCCTGGGGAAGCTCTCCGGCTTCGATGGCTCCGGCCGAATGCAGCACCTCCCCGTCCAGGCTGACCAGGCGCACCCCGGGATATCTGCTTGAATATTCCCAGAAATTATCCAGATTCTCTACTATCACCACATCCTTCAACAGAATATTGATGATATTTTGAATCTTCTGGTCGCAGCGGACGAATTTGAAGGCGGCTCCCCTTATCCCCGGCCCGGAGATCTCCCGGCTGCCGGTATTTTCGACCGGTGCCGAAAGGGCTATCAATGTGGCCTTGCCAGTTTTTTCGGATTTTAAGATGGCTATGGCTTTTTTGATGTTGTCCAGATCATCCACCGCCAGCCATTGCAATTTTTCGGCCAGAGCGGCCTCTATCGCCGCCTGATAGCCGGGTTCCGCTTCTATCCTCTCGGCCAGGGGCGCTATGCTGCCGGTGAAATCCTGTCGCCGGGAGAGCAGGTGCTGGGCCCCCTGGCCGTATCCCTCATACTTCTGCTGCAGTTCGGACAGCAGTTCCTTTTCTTTCTGCAGGCCGGAAAGGCTTGAAGACAGTTCCCTCAGGCTGTCGTTGGCGCTTAACAGCTGTTTCTGCCATTCCCCGCTCTTCTGCTTAAGTCTTATCTTTTCCTCGGTCAGCACCTGGAGGGCCTTTTTCTGGGAATCCATCCTGTCGTTGAGTTCGGTCAGTTTCAAATTCCCTTCCTCCAGCTTCCGCCGCAGGGATTGTCCCTCCTTTTGGGCCTTGTCCTGCTCGGCCACCGTGTTCCCGTAGCGGTTCTCCAGCAGGGCCAGCTGTTCCTTGCCGTCGGCCTCCTGCTTCAGGGACTCGAACAATTCTTTCCGGGCTTCACTCAGGGCCAGCTTGGCCGAAGTAAGCTCCGATTCCAGCCCGGCCAGTCCCGATTCCTTTATCTTCAACTGCTCGGTTTTGGCCACGATATCCCCGGACGACATTTGTAGGCTCTCCTGGACCGTTTTGATCTGGCCCTCGTGTTCGCCTATCGAGGCCATCAGCAGTTTTATTTCCTTCTCGCGGCGCTCCATGGATTGCTCAATGCCGGAACGCCTTTCCTTGATCACCGCCTGGTTGTTCTCGCGTAATTGCAACTGCTCGCTGATGAGTGATATCTCCCCCTGCAGTTCCTCTATCTTCCCCTCGTTCAACTCCAGGGCCTCCCTGGCGGATGATATCTCACCCTCCTGCATCTCCAGTTTGGCCGACAGTTCGCTGCGGGCGCCCTGCCACTGCGATATATTTTCCTTAAGTTCCAGAGCCTGGACATTCAACCGGTCGCGGTCGATGGCCGCCACCTTCAGGTCGATATCCTTCAGCTCCTGGTTGAACTTATCGTAGACCTTGGCCTTGCTGGCCTGGCGCTTTAATGATCGCAGCCTCTTCTCCACCTCGCTGACGATATCCTGCAGGCGCAACAGGTCCTCGGTGGTGGCCTCCATCCGGCGCTGGGCAGTCCTCTTTTGCAGTCGGTACTTGGCCACCCCGGCCGCTTCCTCGAACAGGCTGCGCCTGATGGAGGGGTCCTCCGACAGGATGGTGTCTATCATCTTGGATTCTATCAGGGAATAGCTGTCGGCCCCCAGTCCGGTGTTCAGAAAAAGATCCACAATATCTTTTAAGCGGCAGACCTGGTTGTTCATCAGGTATTCGCTTTCCCCGGAACGGAACAGCCGGCGGGTGACCGACACCTCATTGTATTCTACCGGCAGATGGCCGTCCTCGTTGGAGAATACCAGACTTACCTCGGCCATGGAGAGGGGCTTCTCGTCCCGGGCCCCGCTGAAGATCACATCCTCCATCTTGTCGGAGCGCAGCATCTTGGTGCTCTGCTCTCCCAGACACCAGCGGATGGCGTCGATGACGTTGGTCTTGCCGCAACCGTTGGGGCCGACGATGCAGGTTATCCCCGAACCTATTTCCAGGGTTATCTTCTGGGGAAAGGATTTGAATCCGTACAGTTCTAATCTGGATAGATACATTTTTATCCCTGATTTATTGTCTTTATTAACTTGTTTTAACCAATAAGTTTAACAGATATAGCCGGTGTCGTCAATATAAATATCCGGCAAAAAACAAAGCTTTCCCGCTTCTGAGAAAGCTTTGTTTGGCTATATATAAGCCATTCTATATGGTTCCCAATACTTAGTTCATCAGGTCTGTCCTGAACACCCTCACGTCTTTGCCCAGATAGTTTAAAACATAAATGAACCTGCCGTCCGGAGATTGCGCGATCTTTAAGGGAATCAACCCCAGATCGTAATGGCCCACGAACTGCCAGGTGGGTTTATATATCAGAGCCAGCCGACCGGGGGGAGGCGGGGGGTCGCCGCCGGTGCTGGGGGGGTAGGATTGCAGCACCCATAGGTGGGTCCCGTTGGCCGAGTAACAGGCATCGCAAACAATGCTACCATACGGGAAGACCGGGCTGGTAGGCCCGCCTAGCCCCAAGGCATCGGCCAGCATCAGGGTGCGGTTGGCGGAATTGCAGACTCCGATGTTCTGGTAATCCAGATCCCAGAACAGCCCCATGGGATCGGTTCCGGTAGCCGTGCCGGCCAGTTCGTCTCCGGTGCTGGCGTCTACCCTGGCCAGCCGGTTTTCTTTGTCAAAAGTAACATATAAATTATCGTTTGACAGGTTGCCGACCACTTCATTGGGTTCACCTTTGAGTTTTAGGATTTTAACTATGGTGTCTGCGCCGGTCTGATAGATAAAGATGCTGCTGTCGGCCGAGTTGACAGCATAAAGATATTGTCCGTCCGGGGAGAAGGTCAAGTTTTTTACCCCCAGATGGCGGGGCGGTGGGATCTTCTTAAGCAAAGTTCCGGAAGTAAGCTCCATCACCGCCAGGCTGTCCCCGGTTATCTTGGCGTAGATCCGGTTTGCCTTTTCACTGGCAGCCACCAAATACTGCCAGGAACCGACCAGCCGGTCGGTCGAGGAGATAATGGTGGAATCGCCCAGGGTCAGCTCGGTCAAGTAAAAGCTGGACTTGTTGGCAATGAACAGCTTCCGGGCCTCGGGGGCGTAGTCCATGTCCACCCCGAAATAAGTAAGGTTGACCGTTTGGATGACAGCAGGAGCGATATTGGTCATCTTTATTATCAAAGTCCGGGTCTGCGCTGGTTTGATCTCCACCTGCTGTTTCCATTCCTTGCATCGGTAATACCGCAGGCTTACGGTATGCCAGCCTACCGTAATGCCGTCTATCTTGGCCGGGGTTAATCTGTTTTTGGTCTGGCCGTCTATCAGGATCTCTGCCCCCGCCGGGTCGGTAGAAACGTATAACGAGCCGATGGAGGGATAGACCGGATCGTGACTGCAACTGCCGGCCATAATTATGGCCGCCGGCAATGCCAGGAATTTTAATATCTTCATCTGTCGGCTCCTTAAAAACTGACCCTGAAACCCAGCCGCATCAGGCGGGGCATGGAACTTAGGGCCGGATTGGAATTATACAGATTGTTAAAATAATCCCACCGGTCCCATTGCTCGGATACTTCAAAGACCCCATTATGATTCAGGTCTCCGTCCTGGTCGTAATAGGGCGATGCCGAGGAATAATCCGAAGTGGGTGAGCGGGGCTGCCAGTCCCTGGTGTATATCTCGTAGGGACCGATCTCCCGCTGATAGGAATAATTGAAATTCTCCCAGTTGAAAAGATTCAGTATCTCCAGGCTTAAGTAGCCGGCCAGTCGGCCAAGTTTTATCTTTTTGGAAAATTTCAGGTCCAGTTGTTTGGTGGCGCTGCTGCGGTCGTCGCTGAGCGATTCTGCGTCGCGGGCGACCGTATCCACCGGGGCGATGGTGGACGGCAGTCCGCTGCCGTACTGGAATATCAGGTTGAGGGTGTTCTCCGACTTCACCCAATTGTCAAGGAACCCTGCTCCTTGAGCCTCTTTGCTGAAAATTGAGGCTTCCAGGGAAACTTTGTTGCGCTGGTCAAAGTCCAGGGGGATGGATTCCTGGGGCAGGGTGCCCAGCGATTCGCCCTTGACGGTGGACAGGTATTTTTCCCATACTGCCTGGGGGCTGGAGCCGGAGCCCTCAGCCTTGGCGTAACTGTACTGCACCAGCCCGGTAAAATGCTGTCCCAGGTGCTTCTTAAGGGTCACCTCAAAACCCTTGGAAGTGGCGTTGTCTATATTGCGGTACTGGTAATAGGCCTCAGGGATAGAGGGGACATATTCCACCCCTATCAAGTGGCGGATGTCCTTGCTATATATGGTGAAATCAAAACTCCATTCTTTGCCGACCTCGGTAACGGTGCCGAACTCCAGGCTGGTGGTGGTGGGGGGCCGCAGCGCCGGGTTGCCCAGGATGTTCCCCTTGAGCTCGATGGCATTATAGGCCCCCAGATACTGGTAGAAATGCTGGAACTGGGGTTGCTGAAAATATTTGCCGTAGCCCAGATGAAAGGTGGTAACCGGTGAGATGATATAAGACAGGCCTATTCTGGGGCTGTATATGCTCTTGGAACTTAAATCGATGTTATCCAGGTCCTGGGCCCATAACCCCAGAGCGGTGGCCGACACCTGCGGGTCTATCCGTTCATAACGCAGACCAAGGTTGACCACCAGCCCCTGGTATTCTATTTTGTCCTGCAGATAGACTGCCTGGGTGGAGGGCTTTTTTTCATATGCGTCAAATATCGGAACTCCGTTGGCGGTGGGATAAAGGTAAAAATTGTTTATCCGGTAGAACTTGAGATCGGCCCCCAGCTTTAACTGGTGGATGTTGTTAACCTGAGAGGTGATATCGAATTTTGCAAAGCGCTGATCGGTGGCCCGGTCCCGAAATTTCCAGTAGCTGCCGTACCGGTAGAACAGCATCCTGTCGTATCCATAGGGATTATAGCCGGCGGTGAAATGGGCCACTCCGTTTTCGTCATAGTATATCTGGTTGTCCTGGTAGTCAAAGAATCTGATGTCCTCCCACCAGTGGCGCCCGATGTCCCAGAAGGTGTCCCGCACCCCGAACTTTCCGGTGTTCCAGAACCAGCCCAGGTTAAGATTATAAAAGGTGGAGTTGCTTAATGACTGGTTGATGTTCAGGGATCCCAGCCGGCCCTTGCGAAAATCTGACCGGTAGCTCCCCGGAAAAAAATACCAGTCGTGTCCGTAATAGCCATACTGGCTCCGGGACTGGGCTCCCAGGGCGGTCAGCCTGATTCCCAGAGGTGCGGCGTATATCGCCTTGATCAGGCCGGAGTAATCCTGGCGGCCCTGGTTCGGCACCAGCTCCCGGTGGGGCTGCCAATCGTCCGTTAGCGCCAGGTCGGCTGCACCGAAAACTTTAACTTTGCCGTCATATAACGTGCGCCCGTAATCCATCTGGTAGTTTTGATAGCCCCTTCCCCACTGCTGGCTGAACAGGTCGCCGCTATTTGCATAAAAATTGAATTTCGGGTTTCCCCCGTCCTTAATGGAGGCATTTATGACGCCGGACATTACTTCCCCGTATTGGGCATCGAATATGCCTGTCAGCAGGCTAAGGTCGGAAAGGGCGTTGCTGTTGACCAGCAGGCCGGAATAGCCCTCCACCGCGTCCCGGACAGAAATGCCGTCCAGCAGGTAGCTGACTTCGTCCGACCGCCCCCCCCGGATGTAGAACTCCTGGGACCTGACCACCACCCCCGGCTGACTGGCCACCGCCTTCTCCGGGGTATCCCAGGGCATCATGACCAGATCCTCGATCTTGATGGTCCGCCTGGTGGCGGTGAGCTCCTTGTCCACTATCGGCCGTTCGGCGGTTACCACGATGCCTTCCGCCTTTATGGGAGCCACCTTTAATTTTAAATTAAGCTTGGATGTAATATCCTGGGTGCATTTGACGTCGATCACGGTCAGCGATGCATATCCCGTCATCTGGACCCGGACGCTGTAGCTTCCCGGCGGGATATTTATCAAATAATAATTTCCGCCATCATCGGTAAATGTCCCGATATTGGTTCCCACCAACGAGACCACCGCCCCGTACAAAGACAGGCCGGTTCCGGCATCGGTAACCTGCCCGGCGATCTTTCCGGTATTTCCGGCCAGGACCACATCCGCAGAAATAATGGCCATCAACCCGGCCAACAGCCGCAGATATCGCATACTGCCCTCTGCTTTAAATATTATTAATCCGAGCGGTATATTGTTTACATATATTCTGATTTGTCAACATTGCGAGGAATAACCATGTCATTCCCGCAGAAGCGGGAATCCAGAAAAATGCCTGGATGCCTGTTGGAGTTTACCCCGCACGGTGATGCGGGGCAGGCATGACACTTTGACAGGAAAATCATACCAAACATTCATTCCTCGAACGCTACGCTAAATATGTAAACTATTAAATGCACCCATTAATAATAGGGGAAGGATTCTAAATCCTTCCCCTATAGCATTCACTGGTTTACCTGATTAAAAGCCCAATCCCAGGCTGAACCGATGAATATTTTCCAGATAGCCCTTATTGGTAAAGGCATAATCCACATTGATCTTTGATGTTCCCAGCTTGCGGCCGATGCCAACGCCAGCACTCATGTTGTCGGCGGCACTCTTGGTCTCATACCAATCCGGATCGTAAAGATATCCGGCCCGCAGTGACAGGTTGGCTATGGAGTTCTTCCAGGTGTATTCGGTCCCCACCGCCACCTTCTCGTTGCCGTCGTTGGGGTGGATCAGGTCGGCCGCCGTAATGACGGTATGCTGCTGTCCGAACAGGAAGTCGTAGGCCACCCCTATTTTGAATTGCAGCGGCATGGGGAAGGCCGTGGACAGTATCTCCCAAGAGTTGCCGGTATAATTGCTGGGCCAGCTGGTGTCGGTCCATTCTGCCTGCAGGTCCTTGCCGGCGAATTTGATGTCCGGCCCGTAGTTTAGAATGGCCATCCCGATGCGCAGGGTTTTATAACCGGTCAGGTAAAAGGTGCCCACATCCAGGGCCATCCCGCCGGCCGAGACCTCGGCTATCTTCTCCCTGACGTATTTGGCGGTGACACCTACGCTGAACTTATCGGTCATGTTGCGGGCGTAGGTTACCCCCAGGGCCAGATCGTTGGCCGAGAAGGAGGAAAGCCCCTCGCCGTCATCCTCCCGGATGGTGGTGGTGATGTCGTCGATGGTGGTCCGTTCGAAATCGCCCATCGACATGAACGAGGCGCTGAAACCGAAATTGCCCATCAGCCCGGCCGGGACCACGTACCCGATGTATTCCTGATTGATGTCCAGCACCCAGTTGGTGTGGCTGAAGATGCCCTCCATCTTTTTCAGTTTGGCCACTCCGGCCGGGTTCCAGTAGAGGGCCGAAGCGTCGTTGGACACTGCGGTAAAAGCGCCGCCCATGCCTATAGCCCTGGAGCCTATCCCGATCTTCAGAAAGGTCAGTCCGGCCCTTCCCACATTGGAATATTCCGGCTGAGCCCAGCTCTGGGAGGCCAACCCCAGAGAGGCCAGAGCTAAAACAAGTATGATTTTTATCTTATTCATTTTTTACTCCTTGTCATTTTACTTGATTACGGCGAATTTACCAAGCTTGGTGCCAATGCCCGGAGCGTCTATCTGATAGATATACACTCCGCTGGCGGGCCGCTTGTCGTAGGTGGACAGCAGGTCCCATTTCTCGGTGCCGTTGTTATCGTCGAAGGTGGATTCGTGGTTGAGAACCCGGATCAGATCCCCGGCCAGGTTGTAGATCCTGATGGTGCACTTGGCCGGCAGATTGGCGAAGTAGATATTGGGATAATTCTTGCTGACATCCCAGCTGGCCCGCACCAGGTAGGGGTTGGGGACCACCTTGATATTGTCCAGCAGGCTGGCCAAAAGGGCCGCCTTCTGGGAGGCCTTGGTGGTGATGAAGGTGACCACTCCGCCCGCCATGGGATTGCCGGGCCCGGAGCAGGATACGGTCCAGACATCGCCGGTGCGCGGCCGCAGGTCCCACAGGGTGGAGATATTGCGCAGTGATCCACCATTGCGGCGGTTGAAGTAAAGCACTATGCCCGAGATGTACATGCCGAAACGTGAGGTGCCGATGCTGTCAACGTAACCGGTGCAGGTGGTGGCGGTGGGGTTGAAGCACCAGGAGGACTGGGTCATGTTGGCCTTGGTGACCCCGGTCTCCAATGGCACCTCGATATTGTTGGTCATATCCCACACCGTGGCGGTAATAATGCTGCCGCTGGGATTGGTGCCCACCGTTCCGCTGCTGTCGCGCCAGCGGATCTCGAAGTCGCTGCCCCGCCACTGCCAGGCGTTGAGGCTGGCGGTAAAGTTGCTGTTCAGAGCTCCGTAAGCCTGGGCGAAGATGCTGTCGGCCGGATAGACCCCGGTGACCGACACCGTATCCACCGCCGCCAGGGTCCATGCGTACTTGTATTGGGGCATGAACACCACCCCCCCGAACGGGACCTCGTCGTCAAAGGTGCCGTTATAGCTCGCCAAGGGGTCGCTGCCCACCATCCCGTAAGCCGGCCTGAAGTTGATGGTCTGCAGGGTGGTATCAATAAGGGTATCCTTGATAGCCGTTCCCAAAGTGTCATAAAGTGTAACATATCGCCAATCCTTCAGATCGGCATGATACACCGGATAATTTGTCCCCAGGATAAGGGTCTTGGTGACCGGCTTCCAGACCAGCCGGAAGGTGTCGTTGTTGACGTTCTTGGGAGTCAGGGCCAGTTTATATTCGTAGTCAACCGTCCCCCCGGTCCTGATGTTCGAGCCCCCGGTAACGGTGTATTCGACCACCGGCGCCTGATAGTCCACCATCGGCTTCTGCCCCACCCCGTAGGTGGCATTCTCGGTGGGGTTGCTGCTCAGGGTGGTGGGGCATTTGTGGGTGAAGTAAACGTTGGTCTGGTAATCGTAGGCCGAGACCCCGTAGTACCACCCGAACCCGTTGATCACGTCATCGTCCCGCAGGCTGTAGATCAGACCACGGTCAGTCCCCAGGGTGTCGTATTTGGCCAGCATGATGGTGCTGTCCGGGGTGAAATAATTATTGGCGTCGAAATTACGCATCACCTTGATGCCGTCGATCTTGTCGTAGTAATAGCCCGAGCCGCCGCCGTAGCTTAAGGTGGTGGCATTGAAGGCCGAACTGGGATCGGTATATAGCGTCCCCACATACTCCCTCCTGACGGGGTCGGCCAGGTCTGAGACGGTCCGGGCCCGGTAGGCGATATAGCCCTGGAAGTCGTATTGATTATACATGGACCGTTCGCTGAACTTGGTATTCAATGTGTCGGTTCCCAGAGCCGCGCCGAGGGTGTCCCCTCGGACGATTTTGGCGGTGGTGGCGGCGCCGGTCTTTATCTCCAGGGAGTCCACCAGCAGCCGGCTGGAAGCCGGCAGCCATTTCCAGGAGCCCTTAAAATAGGTGAACCATTTTTTGGTGGTATCCAGCTTCTCCCAATAGGGGTCGGGAATTAGCTCGGCCCGGCGGTCCCAGCTGATCACCACGTATTTATCGCCCGAGGTAATGGTCAGGCCCGGGGCGGCCGGCGGGGTGGCCAGCTCGAAATTGTTGTCGTAGATGGTCTGGGCGATATCCGAGGCCAGCTTCAGTTTGACGGTATCCAGGGCGGCGATGACCCCGATGCAGGTGCTGACCACCGAATCGATGCCCAAAGTGAACGGACCGCTGGACATCAGGAAACGCTTGTCCCCCGGCGGATCGGCGCCCCATTCATCGTAGGCGTCGGGGATCAGATCCCAGTAGTTGATGCCCATCATCTCCAGGTAGCGCTCCTCGTCGGTCTTGGGATCCTGATCGATGGTGAATATCTTGAAGGCGGTCATGCCCAGGGGTTCCCCCGGAGCTATGCTATGGGGAAACTGGTTGTCTACCACCTTAATGGTGTCACTGCTGTTGTTGATGGGGCTTTCAAAATAGCGGAAGCCCACCACCCCGGTCTTGTCCCAGCCGCCCTCGTTTACCGTCTGGTACTGGATGGCCAGATTGCGGGTGTAATCAAATGCGGTCCGGTCGTTGGCGTTGGGAGCGGCCTCGTCTCCGATATCGCAGTCGTTGGCCGGCCCGACATATACCTGGTTCAAGGTCTTGCCGCTCTTGTTGTGAACCTTGAAATAGAAGAAGACCAGGTCGTTGTTATCGGCGTAGTTCCAGGCGTAGCTGAACTGCTCCACCACCACTTTAAGCTGTTTGTCGCCCGAGGTGGTGAACTGGGGGTTGGCGTCGCTGTAGCGGGCATAGCTGTCCTGACGTGATTTGATGACCTTCTTGCCGCCCTCCACCAGCGGCCAGGCCGCATAATCGGCCGGGTTGGTGGCTAAGTAGACCCGGATGCTGGCGTCGCTGAGGTAGTTCTCCCAGTTGTCATTCATGTCCACCGGGCCGAACTCGTAGGCCCCGGAGTTAGGATTGTAGCCGAAGGCCACCACCTTGTTGCCGTTATCGTCCACCGCCCCCACCCACAGGCCGGCGCCGTAGATATAGCCGTGGCCCGGGTTCCGCCAGAAGCCCCCGCTTCCGACCCCGGGATTTACGAACGGCCCGTAGTTGGTGGTGTAGATGGTCCAGGCGTTGGTGTTTAGGGTCTTTTGGGACATGCCCTTATTTGGTGCAACCCTGGCTCCCGGAGCGGTGGCCGCCAGAGCCGGGCCCGCCAGGACTGCCGTTACCGCCAGCCCTATCAGGATCAGCCAAACACCCTTGGGTATGCGTTTGAACATTGACTATCCTCCTGTAAGAATAATTTAATTATTTGAATCAGATCCCGGGCCCTTTTCGATATGGGCCCGGGGTTGCCCGATTTGTCAGGGCTGAAAGTTAGAAGCTGAAACTGAGGGCCAGGCGGCTGCGACGCGGTTCGGCGTAGGCCCTGGTGTTGGGCGTCCTGTTGGCGGTGAAGGGGTCGGTGATATAGTCGTCCCAGGCCGCCACGTAGGAAACGTACTTCTCGTATTGGTCTACTTCCCCGTCCCCGTTGATATCCCGCCACTTGCTGTAATAGGGATTGGGCACATACACCGGGTCGCCCGCCCCGTCCACCGTATATGAAACGCTGCAGGGGATGGCAGAGGTTGTAAAATCGCCGAGGGTGATGATGCTGCCATCGTTCAGCGGGTTTCCGGTTACGGCAAAGACGTTGGCGACATTCTTGCGGTTTAAAAGATTCAGAACCTCGAAATCTATGGACATCTTTATCCCGGCCACCGTCAGCGAGCGGCTAAGCAACAGGTCGGTGTTGAGGGTCCAGGGCATCCGGCCCTCGTTGACCCCGCCGATCTGGACCCCCTTGGAGTTGACGATGGTATAGGGCATGCCGCTGCCGATGTTGTTCAGCAGGCTGATGGATAGGTTGGCCAGCGGTTTGAAGCCGGCGATGGCCGGTCCGAATTTTTCGCCGAAGTCAAAGTTGGTGGATACCGAGAAGGTATGGCGCTGGTCGTATTCCAAAAAGGCGTCGCTCTTGGGGAAGGGCACCGGCAGTCCGGTGGCCGGGTCGGTCCCGCCCCCGTAAATATAGTTGAGATAGCCTTCCCAGGGATCGGAGGCAGTGCCCTTGGCCAGCATCAGGGAGTAGGCCAGCTTGCCGGAGAAGATACCGTTGGCCGAGGCCCGCTTGTTGAGGGTGGCCTCAAAACCCCGAACATTGCCGTATTCCGTGTTCAAGAACGAGGTATAGTTCAGCCCGGTAATGGTGTCCTGCAACATCCGGGTGCCCAGCAGGTCGAAGATGTCCTTATAATAGACGGTAATATCTCCGGCCATATCATTGGTTAACTGCTGGTTGAAGCCTATCTCGTAGGCAATGGTGCGCTGGGCCCCCAGGTCGGGGTCTCCCATCACGGTATTGCCCCGGGCAATATTGGCGCTTAGGGATTCGTACAGATACTGCAGCTGGGGCTGCTGGAAGAAGTGCCCGTAGCTGATGTGCATTACGGTCCGGTCGGACACCGGGTGGGAGATGCCCAGCCGGGGGCTTAGTTTATACTTGGTCTCGGCATCTATATAGGAAGCGGTGTCGGTCAGGTTGAAATTGTTCAGCTTCTTCTGGGATTCGGGCATCAGCAGGTCCAGCCGTAGGCCGGCATTGACGATGAAGCCCTGAAACTCCAGCTTGTCCTGAATATAGGCCGCCCCGGTGATGGGCTTGAAATCATAATAATCCTTAAAAGGCACCGGATCCCAGGGAAGCGAGTTGCTTTTCAGGATGACATGGTGCTGTTTTACCTCCAAGCCTCCCACCATCTGGTTGAATCTGTTCACCTGGGAGGTGACATCGATCTTGCCTCCGATATACTCGGCCTTGGTTGTCTCCCATAGCCGGGCCAGCCCGAAGGTATAGAAGATCCCGGAGACCCCGTAGGGGTTATCAATGCCATAGGCATAGGCCTGGCCCTCGTAGGCGTCGTACATGCTGTCGCCGTCGGCATCGGCATCGCTCAGAAACGTATAGTCCTCCCACCAGCTGCGGTCCTTCTCGACGGTGGTGTCGCGCACCCCGGTCTGGGTTCTGGTGGAGAATTTGTTGACGGTTATATTATAGAAGGTGTTCCTGCTTACCTGATGGCGCCAGCTGGCATTGCCCTGGTAGGATTTCTGCAGATATGAATAATAGCTGTCCAACCAGTATTTGAAGGAGGCGGTGTAGCTGCCCCGCTGATCGCGGTTGGCAAAGCCTCCCAGGGTGATCTTGGCCTGCCAGGCCGGGATCTTATAGGTCACCTTGCCCTGCAGGCGATAGCTGTTATAGTCGTTGTGGGGCAGATAGTTCTCGTCGTACTCCTTCCAGCCCCGTTGATAGCCCAGGGCAATCCGGCGGGCCTTCTCGGCATCCCAGTCCGAAACGCTGGAATCGGCCCAATCGCCTTTCCAGCCTATCAGCCCCACGCTGTCGGCGGGATCCCACTCGGCCCTGCTGTACTGTATGGTATCGGCCCAGAAGTAATCCTTGGTGGGATCGTGTTCGTAATATTTATCGGGCATGAAGACCGGGCGGTAATCGTCGGTGTTGCCGACCTCGCCGGACAGGAAGTAGCCCAGGTTCTTGGCGTAGGGCGCCGGGCCGCCCAGGCTCAGTTCCACCTTGTTGTTGTTGCGGCTATCGGAGAGCATGTGCATGTCGGTGGTGAACCGGCCGTATACGCTTAGCTTATCTCCGCCCTCCTTGGTGACCACGTTGACCACCCCGGACATGGCCTCGCCGTATTCGGCATTGAAGCCGCCGGTGATGACCATCACTTCCTCGATGGCCGCAGTGTTGATCTGGGAGCCCATGGCACCGGTCAGGGCATCGGTCACCGAAACGCCGTCCACAAAAATCGCCATTTCATCGGACCGGCCGCCCCGGACGTTCATCTGGCCTCCGGAGCTGACCACCCCGGCGGTATTGCCGATGACGTTATTGGCGCTGGCGTTGGGCATGGCCATTATTTCTTTGGTTGAAACCACCCGGGAGGTGGAGGTGGCATCGGGGATGACCATCTGCCGTTGGGCGGTCACGGTGATGCCCTCGCTTAATATCACGGTGGGCTTAATTTTAAAGTTGATGGTGGTTGTCAAATCCATGATGGATTTGACATTGGTGATGGTCACCGTCTCATAGCCCATCATCCTGGCCCTCAGGGAGAATGTTCCCACCGGAACGTTGACTATGAAGTACCGCCCGTCCATATCGGTATTGGCGCCGATGGTGGTCCCCAGCAGCTCCACTACTGCGCCGGGAATCGGTTCTTTGGTCTCGGAGTCCGTCACAGTTCCGACGATCTTTCCGGTGGTGCCGGCAAACAACAAACCTCCTGCCATTACCATGCAGACCGTGACTGCAACTAAGATCTTTAGAGTTTTCATAACTTCTAATTTACCTCCAGAAAATGGTTGTTGCTTTATTCTTGCTTAATCCTTGGGGTATAAATGACTGCTTAACCTATTCCCGTTTAACAAGGATATTTTCCGAACTTTCACCTCCTCATTTATTTTTTTATTTTATATTTTGTTTTATTTAAAGCAGGATTGGGTTCTATTTATGGCTTATCGTTTTAAGGCTTTTCGGCCCTAAAGCGTCGGTTGGCATCTTCGGATCCGGCCATTACCGGCCGGAAATACCTGGATTCCGGGTCAAGCCCGGTTGAGCTCATCGGTAAGTGATAGTATGAAACGAAATGCGCCGTTGGAGCGAATGACAAGGAATCTCCCCGCCTCGAGCGACGGGGTTTAAATCAACAATCAAAGTAGTGGAACTTATGACGCACTATGCTAATTTACGCGGCAGGTAGCTTAATTTTAGGCAAACATTTTGCCTAAAAGTTGGCGGGGCAAAAGCCCCGCCAACTTAAACATGGGTTTTACTTGACTACGATCATCTTCTTGGTGGCGGTGCTGCCGGCGGCGTTCAATTGATAGAAGTAGACGCCGTTGGAAACATTCCGGCTGCTCCAGCTGACGGTGTTGTTGCCAGCCTGGCCGCGTCCGCTGATGTTGTTGACCACCTGTCCGGCCACGTTGTAAACCTTAAGGGTGTACTCGCCAGCCTTGGGCAGGTTGAAGGATATCTTGGTGTCGTTGTTAACCGGGTTGGGCCGGTTCTGGTTCAGCACGAAGGGCTGAGTGACAGTGACCGGCTTGCCGGTGATGCCCGACGGGGTCTGCCAGTCAACCACGTTGGTGGCGGTGCCGTTGTAGAAGAAGTCATACACCGCGCTCCAGGGGGAGGTCTCCCCGCCGAAGTGTGAACGAACCTTGTAATACCATACCACGCCGGCCTCTGGCATGCCGACCACGCCCAGGATGTAGTTGACGTCCAGCAGGGAGGCCAGGTCGTAGTTGTCGGCCGACCAGTCGGCGGTCTTGGAGATGGTCACCTCATATTGGCCGTTCAGGCCTATCATCGGAGACCAGAAGTAATACATGGTGTCGTTGTTGACGGTATCCATCACCGCATCGATCGGGCCGCCCACGCCGCCTTCGGCAGAGCCGCACAGCAGGTTGGGAAGGTCGATCTCCCGCGGCCTGGCAGGGGCTGCCAGCAGGGTGGCGGTGGGAACAGTCAGGTAATACAAGCTGTCCATGATAGCAGGCGGGGCCAGGATATGCATATTGCCGCCGCCGGCATACTCGGCCGCTTCCACGAAGCTGTAGTCATAGGTGGCGCCGTCGTTGGTCAGGTAGACATGCTGCAGCCAGGTGTTGCCGCCGTCGGTGGAGGCCACCCCGATGATGTCCGCGAAGGCGTTGGACCCCTGGGACATGCCCACGTAGGTGGCAAAGATATTGCCGGCCGCGTCATAGGACAGGGTGCTGTAATCGGCATAGGAACCCACCAGGTCGCCGTCGTTCAGCCCGGCCAGGTTGCCCGGGATCTCGGAGATGCGCACCCCGGTCCAGGCGCTGTAGTCGCCGGCCACGGTCGGGAAATAGATGAACAGGGCGTTCCCATTCCACACCCCGGCGTTATGGCAGTACAGGAAGTATGGTTTGTCGCCAATCCAGGCGCCGTCGAAACGGTACCACCAGCCGCCGGTGGTGTACTGATAGGGATGCCCGTTGGCGTCGGTGCCGGCCATATTGAAGAAGGCCGGGGCGCTCCAGGTGCCGCCGTTATCGGTGGAGATGGAATAGACCGGGCGGTAGTTCCCCACTATGGTGTCTTCGCACTGCTCCCAGAAGGCCACTATTGTATCGCCGCTGGGGGATATGGTGAAGTCGGCCGCATCCTGGTCGTCCCACCAGGGAGCAACCATCCAGGGCTTCCAGCCCCATGAGCCGCTTAAATCCCAGGGGGCGGTCCAGGCGCTCAGGTCGGCCGCCTTGTTGTGGGCCATGTGCAGGGTGGCATTGCCGCCGAAGGCGCTGTGCGGAAAAGCGTCAACGAACAGGTTGAAATTGCCGGCCCCGTCGTCCTGAATGGCCATGCCAGGCAGGTACATGAAGCCGGAGTCGGTCAGGTTGACGGCGGTGCTCCACAGCCCGGCCGTGTATCCGCCCTCGTCAAAGGTCAGGCAGATGGGCCAGCCAGCGGAGACGATCCGATCCTGCCAGACGATGTAGGGGGTGAAATTGGCGTCCACCGCCAGCCCGGAGTAGGTCCGGGAGTTGCGGTTGGAGACTATGGTCTGGTTGTTCCAGGTGGCCCCGCTGTTGTCGGAATAGCCCCAGGTCAGGTTGGAGGGGTTTCCGGCCGAGCCGCTGTATGTGCCATAGAGCACCTGGATGTCGGTGCCGGCGGCGTTGGAGATGATGCTCTTGCCCTGGGCGGCCGCGATGGTCCTCCAGGAATCGGCATAGCCCATGGGACCGATGGCAACGGCGCCTACCGGGGCCTTGCCGGGAGCTGCCTTGACCGCTGTCGTAGTGCCGCCCTCAATGGGAATTCCCTGATGGGTGGGAGCAGCATAGGCTGTCAAAGCAAAGCAGGCAAAAACGGCTACAAATAACAATAAACCTTTTTTCATGTTTTTCTCCTTGAGTTTTTTGATTTTAGTTACCTTTGATTAGGGTTCGGCATTTTTGCCGGCATTAAAATAAAACTCTCTGGGACTCCCTCACCTCCTTTCGAAAATTCAATTATTTAATAAACTTTGCGTATGATAAACAATTCTTCCCGTCATTCCTGCGAAACTTGTCCTCGCGAAGGCGGGGAGCAGGAATCCAAGTTTTTTATGGATTCCCGCCTGCCCACGGCCCCGATGAAATCGGAGCCTCGACTCTATGTCGGGGCGCGGCGCGGGAATGACACAAAGGGACAGTCTTCACCCTAAAATTAACATTTGCTAAAGTTGAGTATCTAAACTAAAAAGGCCATAACAGAAAACCTGTTCCAAAATTTATCTCTTGGAACTGACCTCATTTGAAAAATTACCACTTTTTATTAAAAAAGTCAAGCCTTTTTAAATAAAATTTTTATCTTTTTTTCAATCGTTGCTGTTGAAATAACAAAACCGCCACCCACTGCTACCGGCTGGTCCATCGGGTGTACATCCAGCCGGCCAGAATGGATATTAGGCCCGCCAAAAATATGCCCGCCGCCTCGGCCGATCGGTTCTGGCAGATCTGCATCAGCTGGTCGGTGCGGGAGGGGTCTAATTGCGGATATATGGCCAGGGGGATGAAGTGGAAAACGGCCCCCAAAGCCAAAAATCCGGCGCCCACCATGGGCAATACCCAGATGCCGGATTCCCTTCGGATCACCGCCAGAAGCCTCTTTAGTATCCTGGCATATAAGAACAGCGACATACAGAAAAGCGCCACTCCAACAGCGAACAGCAGTTCGGCCGGTATGGATATTTCCATATTGATTATCTCCTAAAAAATCTGGTTTATCGTAGGAATTTTTTATCTGGTTGTCCGTGTTCTGTCATCCCGAGGCTTGTCCTGAGATTGGTAAAATTTGTTGCTTTCGAAAGCCTGTCCTGAATTTGGCGCGGTGCTTGGCTTTGGAAGGAGAATGCATTCTCGCCTGACTGGCTGAGGGATGATTTGGTATTGATCCTTCGATTTGATAGGCAAGAAGCTATACTCAGGATGACACGGATTATCGTGCAAGCAGCCGGGTTCAGATTACAGGAATTTAAACCGTCGGTTTGGCAGCCGGGGCCGGGGCAACCTTTTTGACCGGGCTTACCACCTTCTTGAACTTCATGGCCCCCAGCAGGGACAGCAGTCCGGACAGCAGGAAAAAGGTGTAGGCGATCCAGGACTGCATGACGTTAAGTTTTACCTGGCTGGCAAAGGCGATGATCTGGATGACGGCGTAGACCAGGATCCCGGAGGGAGCGAAGATCATGTACTGCCAGTCGGTCTTCTTGCGCAGCACCAGCTCGTACTTCCGGGCGATCAGCCCGAACAGCACGCAGGTTATCCACAATAATATGCTGCCGGCGATGGTCACCAGGTTGGTAACGGTGACGTACCACAGGAACTCGTTATCATAGAGGAGCAGTTTGAACATGTTCACCTCCAAATGTTGATTACGGTGATTTTTTAACGGGATTTCGCTGATTGTTCATCAGCCTTCGAACCTGGCAACCTCCCTTTAATAAACATGAAAGCATAATTCAAAAAGCAATGATTCTGGTTTATTTTTTAGCGAAAAGCCTCTTTGTGTTTTTTATTATCGTCACGAATATCGCAGTAAGTTCGTTGTTCTCTTTTACGGCGGCATCGATTTCGTCAAGTTCACACCGGCAGCTTTCTGAAATCAGTTCCAGCCAATACCCCGTTTCTTCAAGTTCTTGGAGCGAAATATTAGCCTTAGAAATAAATTCCTCTTTGGATCGCGACCTGGTGGCTTCGCGAAAGTTTGCACCGACCGAGGTGCCTGACCTCAACATTTGTTTTCCGAGTATCTGGGCAACATTATTTTTAGGCAGTTTGCTGTTAGCCGGATTATCTGTAACGCAAAGTCTTTGGTCCGTATTTTCAAATCTACCATTTTTGCCTTTTGCCCTCTGCCTTTTGCTTTCTGATCTCTGATTTCTGCTTTCTGCTTTTATTTGAGCAGCATCATCATTTTATCGGCCATCTGCTTGGCGGCCGAAGGCCCGATGATCATGGAGGCGTCCTTCTGCAGGGCGTAGCAGAACTTCATCACCGAGTCCCTGGTCAGCTTGGAGGTATTCAGCTTGTGGTCGGAAAGCTGATTCTCGTAGATGGTGGCGCCCAGCTCGCCCAGGGCCTCCTCGGCCTGGGCCAGTATCTTCTCCAGGATGGCGGCGTCCACCGTGGTGGGCGGCTTGGGGGCCGGAATCTGGGACGGTGCGGCCGCCGGGGCAGGTGCAACCTGCGGGGTCGGAGCGGTTTTGGCCGGAGTGGCAGCCACCACCGTTTGGGGCACGGCCGGCGGGGCCGGGGCCGGAGCCTGGGACGACTGCTGGGCCATTATCAGCATTTCTTTTAAAGCCCCGTCCAGGGCCGAATCTATCACGCTGACATCGGCGGTGATATCGGTCAGCAGATTCAAAAATCCCTTGTCGCTGCGCCGGATGAACAGCCGGCTGCCCCCGGTGTTGACCAGCATCCGGTTGATCTTGAACTGGGCCACCTGGGAGAGGGCTTCAAAGGTCTGGGCCAGCACCATCACCGCTCGCTTGGCGTTCTCCTGGACGAACGACTTGGAGAGCGACTGGGAGATGAAGCTGCTGTCGTCGCCCACGAAAAAGCTCCCGGTCACGCCGGGCAGGCTGGATAATCGTATCAGTAATTCTTCCATAGCCGCTACCTCTTTTCCGCTGCCAGCCGGGAGATCACGGCCTGGAACTTCTGTTTGACCTCCACGAAACCGATGGAGGCGATGGCCTTTTTGCAGGTCAGGTTGACCATTTTCTCAAAGGCGTCCCCCACCTCCTTCTTGGAGATATCGGTCTTGATCCCGCTGCGGGCGGTCACCAGCCCCGCTCCGGCCTCCAGCATCTTGTCCAACCGGCCCTGGGGATCTATGTTCTTGATCTCCTTGTCCAGCATCTCCTGCCACTCGTTGGATTTTTCGCCCTTGGCTCCGAATTCCTCCAGCAGCATGTTCAGCAGGATGATCTTCTGTTTCAGCAGTTCCTCGGCCTCGGAGATCTCGGCCATCTTGTCCTCGGAGAGCAGATCTATGGGATTTATCTGGGTGGCCCACCAGGGAACCTGGGCCCCGTCCAGCTGCACCCCCAGATAGGCCGTCCCGACCGGCATGATCAGCATCTTATGGCCCTCGCCCTCGGCCACCACCGAATTCAGGTTGCCCAGATCCAGGTTGGCGGTGATCACCTCCGCGGCCGAACCGATAAAAGCCACCACCTCGCCCAGGTTTCCCGGGGCGCCGGCCGAGGCCTTTATTATGGACCCGTCCTCCTTGGAGACGGCGGCGCTGCATTTCACGCCCTCCATCTTGAGGACACTGTCCATCAGCTCAGCTGGTTCCTTGGCCATAATCTCTCCATCAACGCTTTAAATATTTTGTCCTTTAGCCGCTCTTGGCCGCCTTCTGGACAGCCTGGTATTTGTGCTTGGCCAGCATCGTCCCGTATTCCTTGATGCCCTTCTGGTGCATGGCCTCGGCGATCTGGTCCCATACCTGGACCACCTCTTCCTTGCTGATGTCGGTTTTGGCGCCGTCTTTTATCTTGACCACAAAATCGGTAAATTCCACATGGCGGACCATATTGCCGTTCTTGTCGCCGGCCGCCAGGGTGGCTTTGGCCAGCTCCATCCAGGGCTTCACCCCGGTCCCCTTGACACCGAACTCCTCCAGCATCAGATTGACAAAATCCACCTTGGCCTGCAGGATGCGCTCCACTTCGTGGGGATCCACCACCAGGTTCTTGGCCAGGAACCAGGATATGGTCTTGACCACCTCCAGCACCCCCAGTTTGCTCTCGTCGATGATGGCCCGGATGTCGCGCTTGCCGTTGACCAACGCCAGTATGGTCCAGTCGCTGCGCCGGATGGTGACAGCCGATTCTTCGGGAGCCTGGGCGGTCCTTACCAATACTGTATTGAACGGGGGGAGGGCCTTTAATATCTCGGCCATCTCCAGGCGCCGGCGGTCGCCCTCCTGCAACAGGGCATCGGCTCCGTCCTTGATGGTCTCCTCGGAGGCCTTGGCCCCGGGGGCGAACTTTACTTCGCCGGATGATTCCAGGCACAGGCCGTAGACCGCCTCGCTTCCCTTGATATCGCCATAGGCAGCGTGCACCGCCCGCCCCTTGTCGAAGTAGATCTCGCCGTAGTTCTTTCCGGCCTTGACGGTGATCACCCCGGTCTTCTGGAAGTGGAACAGCAGATAGATTATTTCAGTAAGATGGAAATCTGACAGATTGGCTTGTAGACTCATAAATAGAAAATAATGGGTATTAGAAAAATTTTGTAACTTCTTTTATACCTAGGATATTAAGTCTAATTGAAAATCTCCAATCTGTCAACAAAAATTTTTATCCTTCGACAAATATCAGCCCTGGTTTTAATCTTCCGGCGGTATTTTCCTCGTCCTGGGTCAGGGAGTCAGGCGCCAGTTCTATATTCCAAGACTTCATAAACCCCTGCTCCATGCCGGCCGCCACCTCATCGAAAGCCGGCTCCCGCCCCAGGATCTCCCTTAGGGTTCCCGCCCGGTTCTCCATAGGATCCCGGCTGAAAAATTTATGCTCCTGCCCGCAGGTCATCAGCAGCGAGCCTTGCTGGAGGATGACGCCGTTCATCCGGCGCTGGGCGCTGCCGATGAGTTTTTTGCCTCCGGCGGTTATCTCGTAACGCCCGGCGGCGGCAAAGCACAGGGCCGAAGCCGTGGCCGGAATATCGGGGGCCGAAGATCTTACCATCTCGGCAGCCACCCCCAATATTTTCAGGCCCGCCAAAAGGCCCTGGGCGATCCGGCCGTAGGTCTCCATGATGGTCCCGCCGATCACCGGATCGTTCTCCCGGGCGATGACGCTGTAGGTGAATTCGTCCTGATGGATCACCGCCCGGCCCCCGGTGGGCCGGCGGACTATGTCAAAGCCGGCCTTGCGGCAGGCTTCGATATCCAGGTCTTTTATTTTTTGATTGTACCCCAGGGATACCGCCGGCGGGTTCCACCCGAAGAACCGGATCACGGGCAGCGAGGCGCCGGATCCCACCGACTCCACCAGGGCCTGATCCAGCGCCATGTTATAGGCCCCGTCGCCCAGGCCGGTATTGAGAAACCGCCAGCTTGTTTTTTCCGTGCTCATGTTTTTATTTCATTCCCGCTTCCATTCCGGCCCGGGCCTTATGATAAGAATCGATGGTAAGGCTGTCGGTTATTCCGGCATCAATGGCTTGTTTCAGATTTTTAACGGCTGACGGATACTGCCCCAGGTTGAGCTGGACCTCGCCCCAGTAGGCATAAATCCAGTCTCCGCTAAAGCCGTTAGCGGCCGCCCGCAAAAAAGCGGTATCGGCCCTGGCCCATTCCTGCTGAATCGAACAGGCAATACCCAGGTTGTACCAGGCATCGGGGCTGGAATCATTCAGCCGCACCGAGCGCTCCAGAGCCTCCCGGGCCAGAGGATACTGCCCCAGCCTCAGCATAACGCTTCCGTAATCGTTCCAGTAGAAGTAAACGTTGGGATTCAGGACCAGGGCCCTTTTAAAATATTCGGCCCCCTCGGTCGGCCGGCTGTTCTGAACCAGGATGGTCCCGTAGTTGTACAGCATCCGGGGATTGTGGGGGGCGTTCTCCACCGCCTGCTTATAGGCCCATTCGGCTTTGTCCTTTAACTTGGCCTGACGGTAATATATCGCCAGATTTTCGTAGCCGTAGGCCGATGATTTTTCATCCTGCCCCAATATTTTCAGATATCGTTCAATCGACAGATCCAGACTGGCATTCAGCAACACCCAGGGTAGGAGAAGCCATAAAGACAGAAACCCGCCAACCATCAAAATCTTTTTATTATTTTCCTTTTGCTTCATCAGATGCAGCCCCAACACCGCCGCCGGAATGCCCACCCAGGCAAACAGGTCCCAATCCCGGGCGGCCCCCAGCTTGGGGTCAGTGATGACGATGAAGGCCAGCCCGCTGATGGCCAGTAGTGACAAAAAGATAATTGTCCGATCCAGCTTGACCCTGGCCCGTTCAATCAGCAACGCCGAGAATAAAAAGATGATTCCGGGGATGGTCAGCAGGTATTGATTCAAGATGTCCATCCAGTGCCCGGGGGAAAGGATGCCATAGCCCCGCATTCCGTCCCACAGCGGCAGTAGTGGATTTTTGGGGATCTCGCCCAGCGAGGCCTCCCAGTGAATATCTGGCGAGAGCCACCTGCCGGCCAGCACCACCGCCAGCGGCAGGGCCGCCGACAGAGGAACAACCCACCACAATCTCTGCCGGACCTCCGGCCACTTGGCCGCCAGCAGATAGACCAAGGCCGGCAGCAGGAAGATCCCCTTGGCATGCAGGGCCACGATCAGCCCGAATAAAAGCACCAGGGGCAGGGCCCCTCCTTCGTCCTCCAGGGACCGGGCGCCCAGCCAGGCGAAGGCCAGGACCGCCAGCATAAAAGGAGCGTAGCTCTCCACGTAGCCGAAGAATATTTGGTTGAAGCCCAAACCCAGCAGCAGGGCAGTGGCAAGCCAATAGCTGTTCTCAAACCACCGGGTGGATATCCTGTGATAGAGCCAAACCATCGCCAGGCCGGACAGAATGCTGATCACAACATAGGCCCGGGTCGCGGCCGGGGCATCGCTGACATTCCCGGACAGGATATTGAACAGCAGGCCGTGGACCATGGTGGTCAGCGGTTCGGTCAGGGAGAATATCCGGCCGCCGGTGATCTCCCGGACCCGCAGGAAGCCGTCGCCCAGCAGGGGGATGGCCTGGCGCAGTAGCCAGAAAAGCCCGCCCATGACAGCTACCAGCAGAACCAGGTTCCAGAGTTTCCGGTTTTCAAATCTGTCATTTATTATGAGAAGTCCCGGGACCCAAAAGCCAAGCGATAAAAGCGCCGACATCCCCGCCAGGACCCAGCCCAGCCGGAACCACAGCGGGTAATACTGCAGGTAATCAAACCCCCAGGTAAAGCGCCCGTTAAAAAAAGAAGCCCCGAACCATATGAGTAAAAATAATACTCCAATGATTATCGGCTTCCATTTATTGGTGTATGATTTATTGTCCAATTTTAGCATCCGGCAAGAGTAAAATATTTTTATTTCAGGATATGCAGCCAGTTTCCCAGCAGAAATTGCATCTGCCCTATCAGCAGGGATATCCTGGCCATCACGGTGTAGCCGAAGGCCGCCCCGAAGGCGATCATCAGGTACCACACCCCCACCTGGGCGGTTCCGCCCACGAATCCCTTGTGCTGGGCCGAGAAGAAGAAGTAAACCAGGGTGGTCAGCACCCCGCCCACAAACAGAATGTTGTTGACCGAATTCAACGGGATGGCGGTGGCCTGCACCTGGGCCAGGACATCGGCCGACAGAAAGGCCATCACGGTAAGGCCGGCCCCGATGCCCACCACGAAGGACAGGGGAAATCTTATCAGCCAGTTGAGTTTGCGGGAGAAGGCAAAGAATATCAGCAGCCCCAGCAGCCCGGGGATGATCAGGTAGAACTTGTGGGCGAAGTCGCGGTACAGGGGCGTCAGCAGGTTGGGCAGCACCACATTGTGGTATTCGGCCGCCACGAAATAACCGGCCGAGATCCCCACGTAGACATGCTCGGCGAATTTATAAAGCGGGTTGTCCTTGTATAAAAAGCTGTAGATGCACAGCACCAGCAGCGCCGCCAGCCAGGTTCCGAATACTGCCATGTTATTTCTCCTCCTTCTTGCGGGTGGCAAAATAGGCGATGTTGCCGATGATGATGAAGGCGATGATCAGGAAATGTCCCAGGCTCTGGGCCGACATCCCGGTGGTGGCCTTGGCCGAACGACCGATCAGCATCTCGTATTCGGCCGCCCCCCGCATGCCTCCCATCAGGCCCTGCAGCTGGTTGGACTGCAGGTAGGCCGAGAACTCCGGGGCCGACACCGCGGTGCAGCCGCCGGTGACCGGGACCCGGAAGCGCTGCCAGGCGAACTGGATCCACATCAGCAGGCCGGGGTCGCCGGCCGAGAAAGACACGATGGCGGCCACGTTTTTAAGCGACCTCACTTTTTTCATCAGCGGCAGGGTGTCGGTCCGGTTGCGGTAATAATCCTGGGGAAAGGCGTCGTAGATGTTCTGGGCCATGGAGACCACCACCACATATTGGCCGGATTTGTAGCCCAGATTGACGTAGTCGGTGCCGTAGACCTTGTCGGGAAAATCCTTCCGGATGACCTCGGCGATCTGTTTTTCGATAAGCGGAATGCCGGTGACCCAGTGCCCCATCATCACCACCTTCAGGTCCTTGCGCATGGCATGACGCAGCATGGCATCGGACAGGGGATACAGTTCGGGCATCGAGCCGGGGTCGTAATCCCAGGAGAAAAGCACCGGAGTCCCGGCCGGCAGGCTGTCGATCAGGTTGTAGGCCCGGCGCACGTCCTGGGAGACGGTCACCGGCATCTTCAGGTCCACCAGCAGGGCCGCGGCCACCACCAGGCCCATGGCCAGGAATATCCAGCGGCGGTCCAGCTGGGTGAGCTTGGCCATCGTTTCCTTGAATCTCATCTTAATTTCCTCCCCCGGTGGTCAGGTATGACCGTTCGATGCCCAACAGCATCCGCAGGGCCATGGACACCGCGCCCAGGGCCGCCCCGATTTTGATGCCCCGCTGGCCGGCGGCGTTGGGGATGTCCATTATCCACTGGGTCAGCACTTCCAGGGCATTGGGAAATTTGGCCCCCAGCCAGGGAAGGTGCTGCCAGATCACGTTGCCCAGCGGCACCCGTCCGATCATGATGATGGTGGCGGCCACCAGCAGCAGGGTGGCCTCTTTGTTACGGGCCCGAAAAGCCGGTAGGCGGCCGAGGCGATGAAGAAGGCCAGCAACGAGAACATGGCGGCCGATAAGGGCGCCATTACGTTATCGTAGAGCCAGTAGTAGACCGTGCCCTCATTGATGCCCCAGAACAGCCCGATCACCATCATGGCCCCCAGGCAGATCAGCAGCACCACGCTGTAATACCAGCCGCTTTTTTGGCGGTGGATCTTCACGGCGTGCACCTGGATCAGGTTGCCGATGCCCAGCACCAGAGTGAAGGCCACGATGATGATCTCCCAGGACTGCATCTCCTGGGCCGACACCGCGATGGCCTTGTGCGGCACAAAGAAAGCCAGTATCATGTAGAAGCCGGCCAGGAAGGTAATTATCAAAGGCAGTGTTTTTTTCATTTTTGTGATCTCCTTACTGCGATGACAGCCATTGGCTGACGAAAAAGTGAAGCCGGGGATATTTCAGGGCCAGGGTCTCCATGATTACCCCTATGATAATCAGTCCGATGGCGATGGCCTTGCCCCAGTCCTGGGCCTTGATGGTGCCCATCAGCACCGGCTCCTTTGACAGGTAGGCCGAGGCGGCGTAGATCTCCTCGCCGATAAGAGTGTAATCGCAGGCCGCCACGAAGAACGGCAGCTGGGTGATCATGGCGGTGCCGGCGATCTGGATGGCCCCGGTGGCATAGCCGGTCTCGGCCAGGATCAGGGATTCGGCGTAAAAAGTGCCGATCATGAAATTGGCCGCCGGTTTCTCACGAATCATGATGCCGTCAACTCCGGCGGTATAGGCGAACTGCTCGTTGGTCAAATAGCGGATATTCTCGGCCCGGTAGGCGTCGGGGCGTCCGGCGTTCATGTAGCTGGCCTTGACGATCTCCTGAGCCAGGGTCATCACCAAGGGATCGGAACAGGGCACCAGCAGTGGGGTCTCATACTCGGCGGCCTTCTCGGCCACCTGGCCCAGTATCACCAGACTGGCCAGGGTCTGGATGTCGGACACCGCCGACAGCCCTCCCGATGGCAGATACAGGATGGGGCGCCCCATCTCGGTGGCCCGGCCGATGGCCTCGTCCACCGCCGACAGCCCGGTTATCTTCCTGACGAACAGCGAGTCTCCCTTTCTGGCCCGCCAGATGAAGAACAGCACCAATCCGGTAAAGAGGGCCAAAGCTATCAGCAGGCTGACCCGCTGGGAGTTGAACCATGAAGCCCGAGGAACCGCCGGATCGCTGACCCGGGAAGGAAACACCCCGGCATCGGTGACCGCATCTATCCGGTAAAAATATTTTTTCCCGTTAGCCAGTCCCTGGTCCGAATACTCGCTGATCCCGGGAGCCATTTCGATGATCTGGGAGAACGGACCTTCCGGGATCTCGGCCCTCAGTAATCGCAGCACCAATATCTCCGGACCCTGGTCGGCCGGCAGGGTCCAGCTTACCTTGAGTTCACCCCCGGCATCATTGGGAACATCCTCCGCTTTTATATTTTCCACATAAAAATTTTGGGGAGGCGGATCATAAGCGGAAACAGCTTCTGAGAAGGATGGCCCGGCGGACAGCACCAATAATGTCAATATCGTGATTTTTAATTGCATATCGGCCCCTCGTCTGATGATGGTTGAAAAATCATGCCCGGTTCGATGTAAATCTCCCCGGACATGATTTCATTATTGTAATTTTATCTGATCAAGCCGGATCAGTCTTCGATCAGCTCCACATTGGCCCGGGGGACCACCGCCTTGGCGCCGTCCTCGAAAGTTACCTCCAGCACCCGGGCGTGGCTTTCGGATTCCAATTGCTGCAGCTCGTGGGGCAGGGCCGACACCTTGCCGATCTTGCCGAAGTAGGGCTGGCGGATCACCCGGATGGCGCTACCGATCTCCATACCGCCGGCCTCCTTGACGGCCTCGCTGCCGACATCCTGGCTGCTTAGCGGAATGATCACTTCGGGACGCATCACGCCGGCCCGGATCTGGGTGGCCCCGTTGACCGAGGCCTTTAGCCCCTCTTTGGACTTCAGAAGTTTGAAGGTCTTGCCAGCCATGCTCATCTGGCCGAAGCCCTCGGTGACCACCAGGGTCAGCCCCACATCCTCATGTCCGGTGATGGCCACCCCGATGTCGTATCCCATCAGTTTCTTCAGATCGGCGTCGTCAATGCCGCCCACCACCACCGCTTTGACTCTTACCTCGGCCGCCTTCTTCAGGGCGTCGTATTTGATCAGCGAGCCGCCCACCACCACCTTGCCCTGGCAATCGGGGGTCAGCATCTCGATGGTCAGCTCCTGGGAGGGATCAGCCGCCACCACCTTGATCTCGCCGTTGGTCTCCCCGCCCACTCCGAAGATGCCCTGGATGAAACTGCCGAAAGCCTCCACGGTGGCCCCCTCGGCCTCGCTGACCTCGGTCACCTGCCCGTCAATGTAGGCCTTGATCTGGACCGGCATGGGGGGCTCCCGCAGGATCACCTGCCCGGTGATGCTGGAGACGGACTCCAGGGTCCCGGCCACCGGGGCTTTGCAGCTGCTCTTGAACAGCCCGAAGAATCCCTTGCTCTCGGCGATGGTCTCATCCTTGGCCACCGGGTCGCCGATCTTTTTGAGCATGTGGGAGGGCACGTCCTCGGCCAGCAGACCCAAAAGGCCGGAGACGTTGACCGGCTGGACGTTGCCCGGCAGTTCGGTCCTGGCTACTATCTGGTCGGAGCCTACCTTGTCGCCCTTCTTGACGATCACCTGGCCTTTCAGGGGAAGGCGGCGGTCTTTTTTGATCAGGGTCTTCTCGGTTACCTTCAGTCCCGGAGTATATGCATGTGCCATCGTATATTTCCTGTTTTGAATTTCTGGTTTCCTGTTTGCTAATTTAAATGACAAAAAGCTTTAAGCTTTGAACTTTAAACTTTTTACTTACTAGGGTAGACCCCCAGGGCCTGGTTCCATTCGGTTAGCTTGCGCACCCTCTCCTTCTTGTCCTCGGGGATGACCAGCGGCCGGCCCCGGCCGTCTATAATAAGCCCCACTGTCCCGCCCTCCAAAGCAACCTCCATCTCCTTGCCCTTGCCGGCTCCGATATCGAAGCCCTTGGCCGGAACCACCATGGCCTTGACGTTCTCTTCCAGCATTAGATGTTTCATCTGTCCCACTTTGATGTTCTCCTCCACCTTGGTGCCGTCGGCCTTAGCGAACTTGACGGTAAGGCATGGCTGGCCCTCCTTGCCGTGGCCGGTGGGGCAGATGCAGGAGCCCAGGCGCACCAGGCAATCTTTAAGAAAGACCTCGTTGGCGGCAGCGGCATGCACGGTTGATAAAATTCCCAGATGCGGGGCCATGAAGATGGAATCCACCGCCATGGTGGTAATGCCTTCGGGCTGGAAGGCGTCGATCATCATCAGGGCCGACTGCACCCGGCGCGGGGCATGCGACAGCACCCCGCCGGAGCCGATCAGGATCTTCAGGTCCATCATGTTGATCAGGGTCTCGCCCGAGCCGGTCTGTTCGAAGGCGTCGGAGATGGTCCGCTCCTGCTGGACGCCCTTGAGCCCCACCGCCATGCTCTTGTGCTGGACGAAGGCCAGCCTTAGGGCCTCGCGGGAGATGGCCTGCTCTATCTGCAGCTCCTCCTGGGTCTGGGGGATGGTGGTGGGCCGGATCATCTTGTTGCGGATCCGGTTCCGCACCTCGGCCTCGTCCATCTCGAACGGCACCCAGCGCATGATGTTGGCGATGCCGGCCTCGGCCAGCACGTTGGAGATGGAGTAGCTCATGCCCAGGTTGGCCGAGACGGTGCGGTTGAAGACGTCGCTGTCGGTCCCCTTGTCGAAGAACACCGAGAAGACATCGGTGGTGGCCCCGCCGATGTCGACCCCCACGGCGGCAATATGCTCGGCCTTGGCCAGGGATTGGATCATCAGCCCCACCGCGCCGGGGGTGGGCATAATGGGGACCTCATGGGCCATGGCCATTAGTTTTTTATATCCCGGGGCGTGGGCCATTACGTGCTCCATGAAGACGTCGTGAATGGCGTCGCGGGCCGGGGTCAGGTTCTCGCGCTCCAGCACCGGCCGCAGGTTGTCCTTGATCAGCAGGGCGGTCTTGGACTCCAGGGTCTTGGTGATGATCTCCCGGGCGTCCTTGTTTCCGGCATAGATCACCGGCAGGCGGTAGCTGGTGCCGAAGCGGGGCTTGGGGTCGGCCGCGGCGATCAGCTCGGCCATCTCGGCCACGTGGGTAATGGTCCCGCCGTCGATGCCGCCGGACAGAAGGATCATGTCCGGACGCAGGTGGCGGATCCGCTCGATCCGCTGGTGCGGCAGGCGGCCGTCGTTGGAGGCCAGCACGTCCATCACGATGGCCCCGGCTCCCAGGGCGGCCCGGGCGGCCGATTCGCCGGTCATGGATTTGACCACTCCGGCCACCATCATCTGCAGGCCGCCGCCGGCCGAGGAGGTGGACATATAGATATCCACGCCGGTCATGCCGTCGGCCGGGGTGATGATGTCGTCACCGTTGAGGATCTTGCGGCCCGATAGCTCCTCCAGCTCACGCACCGAGTTGAGAACCCCCTTGGTCACATCCTCAAAGGGCTTCTCCACTGTGGTGGGCGCTTCGCCCCGGGTGGTCTGGCGGTATTCGCCGTTTTTGTATTCGATCAGGATCGCCTTAGTGGTGGTGCTGCCGCAGTCGGTGACCAGGATCACTTTCAATTTGTTGGGATCAACTGCCATTATGAGTCTCCTAATGGGTTACATAGATTATGTTTTGTTTTTATTTTTACCGGCTAACCTGTCATTCCTGCAACGGCAGGAATCCAAGGACCTAATTGGACACGGATAAACACAGATTTTTTATTTAGCACGTTTCCCTCTCCGCATCGGAGAGGGTAGGCCTGCCCGCCTATATGGACTGCCTGCTAATGGCGGGGAGGGGTCGGTTTCGGGCGCAGGGCCTTTCGCTCCTACTTTATACCAAACTTATTTTTTATCGTCTCCCACCAGGTCTTCTTGCCCTCCGCTTTTCTCTGTTTCTTAGCTTCTACTCTCTCCGCCTTCTCCCGGGCCTGCCACTCGGCCTCCTGCCGTTCGATCTCCTGCAGCAGCAGCTCCACGTTATCCCGATCCTCCATCAGCACCGCGAATTCGTCGTATTCCTTGCGGTTAAAAAAGGCCTGAACGATGGGCTGCATGAAGATCAGCACCTGGCTGCCCACAAAGGACAATGGCTTTACCGACTCGATGAACATGATGGCCGGCACCGACAGTTTTCGTTTGACCACCTGGTTGGCTATCTTGGCCAGCAGTTCTTTGGCCCGTTCCGGGCTGACCTCGCCTAGATCGGAGATGGAGGAATTTGTCATGATGATTTTTATAACAAAATATTGATGCTTAAACTTCCCCTCTAATTAAGAGGGGTTAGGGGTGTGTTATTCCCCTCTAACAAGAGGGGTTAGGGGTGTGTCACCGTACTATCAACATTTTCCCGATTGCCGTCTGCCCCTGGGATTCAAGTTTGACCAGGTAAACCCCACTGGCCACTTTGCGGTTTCCGGCATCCCGGCCATTCCACTGTAAATTGTAAACTCCGGAACTTTTAAACTCGTTCACCAGCGTCCGCACTTCCTGCCCCAGCAAGTTATAAATCTTTAAGGATGCAACCCCACCTTGCGGCAACTGGTAACTTATTTTATTGCCAGCCACATTCAACTTTAAACTTTCAACTTTAAACTCTGTTGGTTCCCAATGCGAATCAGAAACCCCGGTGGTGCTGGTGTTGTAGAGAACAACTAATCCATGGTTGTAATCCGCTAACACAACATCCGGCTTACCATCACTGTTGATATCACCACACGACAGCCCTTGAGACTGGTAATGACTAGCATAGGGCACGTAAACGGTGTCGTATGGTGCAAGTGTGCCTGCTTCATTCTGCCAATAAACGCTTACCGCGTTCCATCCCCCGTTGGCCACGACAACATCATTTCGTCCATCCATGTCAAAATCGGCTATCCCCACCGGTTCTGCACAATCATAACAAGGATAGCATGTCGGTAAATTCTGCAAAGAATTGAGAGTATCCTGCGTCCATACCGCCACCCCAGAAGTAGGCATATTTCCCCCAAAGGATAACACGACATCATTGCGACCGTCGTTGTTCACGTCCCCGATGGCCGTGCCCCATGCCGTTGTATCACCCATCCCATAATTCATCGGTGAATCCAACTGACCGATTGAATCCTGAAGAAAAATCAAGAAATTGTTATTATTATAACGGCCCATCATGAATAAGACGTCGTCGCGGCCGTCATTGTTGACATCCCCGGCGTTAATACCATGCCACGATTCCGAATGTGCGGCATAGGTCCGGCTCGAGTCAAAAACACCACTCGCTTGTTGGTAGAATACCCGAATAAAATCATCATCGAAGTGACTGGCAGCAATATCCTTTAGCCCGTCACTGTTGAAATCACCGGTGGTAATGCCATTCACGCCGCTGCCAGAATAATAACATATTTTCGGTTGAAGCTGTGAGGTTGTATCTTGCAAAAAAACACCTATTGAATCATCGAACCCAACAACGACATCATTGCGACCGTCGTTATTTAAATCTCCAACATCTATTGATGTCACGAAACCAGCATCATAGATTTCTGGCTGATTCAATGTGCCTTCAACAGCTTGGATAAAAACGAACAACTTATAATCATTCAAAGTATCTGCGCCGTATGATGTCCCCAGCACCACATCATTACGGCCATCGTTATTTACATCACCTATCGCAACCACTTCGGGATACGACCCTGTCGGAATGGCTATATAGGGAGCGAACGAAATCTCGCCGGCGTTGGCCGACAATGACAGAAAGATGTAAAATAGTATCGTGATCAAGGAATAGATTTTTTTCATGGCCGCACCTCCGTTTGTTAACAGTTTGAAACCATTCCAAAAAATATTTACTCTCTACCATTGGGGGAGGGCAGAGCCTGCACTGAGAATGGCCCCCGTTAATCTTTCGAAGTGGAGGGTTCAACCACAGGTGCCGCCCCACGTCAGCTTCGGCTCCTTCACCGCCTTGACGTCGTCCAGCCGGCCGATGGGCGTATTGTTGGGGGCACTCTTCACTATCTCGGGAGTTTTCTCTATCTCTTCTGCTATCTTCTTCATAGTGTCGATGAAGGCATCCAGCGTCTCCTTGCTCTCGGTCTCGGTGGGCTCGATCATGATGGCCTCGGGCACGATCAGCGGGAAATATATGGTCGGGGCGTGATAGCCGTAATCCAGCAGCCGCTTGGCGATATCCAGGGTCTTGATGCCCTTCTCACGGAACTTGACTCCGGAGAAGACGCATTCGTGTTTGCAGTGGGCCTTGTAGGGCAGATCATAAATGCCTTCTAAAGACCGCATGATGTAATTGGCATTGATGATGGCATTTTCCGAGACGGCCCTGACCCCTTCGGGCCCCAGCATCCGCAGGTAAGTGTAGGCCTTGACCATTACCAGGAAGTTTCCGAAAAACGAGTGAACCTTCCCAATGCTTTCGGGACGATTGTAGTCAAGATAATACTCTGCACCCTTGAGTCCCTTCTCGCTCTCCTGGGGCTCCTGCCGGCCCTTGATGACCGGCGACGGCAGGAAGGGCTCCAGTATCTTTTTGACCGCCACCCCGCCCCCGCCAGGGCCGCCGCCGCCGTGGGGCGTGGCGAAGGTCTTGTGCAGGTTAAAGTGCATGGCGTCGATACCCATGTCGCCGGGCCGGACGATGCCCATCAGGGCGTTGAGGTTGGCGCCATCCATGAACACCAGCCCGCCTATGTCGTGCACCATCTTGGTGAGGGTGCAGATGTTCTTCTCAAACAGTCCCAGGGTGTTGGGGTTGGTCAGCATCAGGGCCGCCACCTCGCCGTCCAGGTGGGCTTTCAGATCCTCGGGATCCAACAGCCCCTGGGCGTTGGATTTTATCTGGACTGCCTGGTAGCCGCAGAGGGTGGCCGAGGCCGGGTTGGTGCCGTGGGCCGAATCGGGGATCAGTATCTTGCTGCGGGGATTTCCGTTCTTGGTGTGATAGGCCCGGATCATCATCAGGGCGGTCAGCTCGCCGTGGGCCCCGGCCACCGGCTGCAGAGTGATGGCGTCCAGCCCGGCGATCCGGCACAATTGATCGCCCAGTTCGTTCATCAGCTTCAACGCGCCCTGTATGTCTGTCTCATCCTGCAAGGGATGCAGTCCGGTGAAGCCGGGCAAGCGGGACATATCCTCGTTAATCTTGGGATTGTATTTCATGGTGCAGGAGCCCAGCGGGTAAAAACCCTTGTCCACATGGTGGTTCAGAGTGGACAGCCTGACGAAGTGGCGCATCACATCTATCTCCGAGACCTGGGGCAGGCCGGACAGATCGCTTCTGATATATTTCTCGGGGATCAGTTTGTTCAAGGGCTTAACGGGCACATCGCAGGCCGGCAAAGGGTGTCCTTTTCGCCCAGCCGCCGATAGTTCAAAAATACTCTTCTCGATCATGGGAGTCCTTTAAACAATGTGTTGTAGCATAACAGCATAGGATATCATTAAAGAGTGGATGATGTCAAGATAAAATTAAATTGGCCGAAAGGGTGGGTATATGCATTAAAAAACCACTTGTCTAACCAAAAGGGCGCCCTGTTTATCAGGGCGCCCTTAATATTTACTATAAATCTGGTGGCTTGGGGGGAACATAAACTTTTTGAGCATTTGGATCTACGGCAAGTATTGCATCTTTTGCCGTCTGTTGTTCATCATAGGTTCCAAATGTCCCGGCTATAGCAAACTCATCGATGGCTTTCTCCGAAGTATAGTACCAGATATTTTCCTCGTTCTTCCCTTTTGAATTTAAAAAAGCCTGTTCGGTCGTAGGATGAACAACATATTTATTCCCTGCAAAACGAATGCCTAAATATATCATTTTATTCACCTCCTTTCATTTGAATATTTATTTGATTCATAAGACGATTTGCTTCGTTTTTTATGCCTTCAATATTTATTTCCATTTTCAAGGCTTGTTCAAGTATATTATGGGCTTTGTCGAAATTTTGTAATTTTATATAACTATCACCAATATTAAGAAGAGAAACAGCCATCATATAATTAATCCCATATTTCTGTGATAACTCAAAACATTTTTCAAACATTTCGCATGCCTCATTATATTTACAATTACCGTAATAGAGCAAACCAATATCACAAAGCAAATATATAATTACGACATTATCACCAATCTTATTTGCCAGAATATAAACTTCATTTAAGGAATTAAACCCTTTCTCATATTCACCCATAGCACAATGGACTTTGCCTAAAACCTGGATAGATCTGCATAATTTCGTCTGGTTATTGGTTTTTCTATAGAATTGAAGAACCAACTGGAGTATTTGTAAAGCTTTGTCAAATAGCTGCAAACTCCGGTAACAATCTGCTATGCTCAATAAAACAGAGTGCTTGCCTTCTTCGTCATTAAGTGTTGCATAAATTTCTTCAGCGTTGCTATAATATTTTATTGCATCGTCATATTTCTCGTTAAAATGTTTTATTTCACCTAATTGCTGATAGCACAGGGCCATCCCTTTTTTGTCATCACACAATGTATAAATTTGAAAAGATTTATTATAATATATTTCAGATAATTTAAAATCACTTTTTTGCAGGTATGCATTTCCAATCTGTCTAAAAGCCTTTGCCTTTATATTTTCATTCTTTAATACTTCCCCGATATTCAAAATTCTATTAAAATCAAACAACGCCTTATCGTATTTGCCGATCAGCTTATGAACCTCGCCCCGCTTTTCGTAAACATCGGATACATGACAGTACTGGTTCTGGTAGAATTTTTCCCAAAATGTTTTTCTGGCAGTGTTCATCGTTGTTTTTTTCATTTACGTTGGTGGTTAAAGAAAGGCCTGGATTCCCGTTTTCACGGGAATGACCAGCCTTCGTCCATCGACGTGCACATCACAAAAGCAAACGGACTATGGCTGGCAAGCAATAAAAAGTATATTATAAATCTCAGTGCCTCTGAGTCTCTGTGGCTAAAGCTTCCCTAAAATCCATCATCCGTTCTCTATCATCCATTGCCTTATACCAAATACTGTCTACCGTATACTGAATACTCGTATGGATTGCTTCGCTTGCCCAGTATGGATGCCGCCTCGCAATGACTTGCTTCCTGCTATTTGCCGATGCTCCTCTTCCATTTTTGGTCAAACTGCTCGACTGACAGATTGAATGACCCCTTAAAAACCTTTTTAAAATCCCCGACCTGCCCCATCTTGTCCAAAAACAGCCGGACCATATCCCATCCGTTATCCTCGATCAGGAAACTGACCGCCGACAGGCTGGCCCGATAGGCATATTGGGCATCCTCCCGCTCCAGGGTCATGAACGAACCGGACAGTTGGGATAGCGGAAGGTAGACGTGATTGACGGCCCGTTGTCCCTCCTGATACTGGGCCAGACCCTCGTTGAACCACCCGGGAAATTTCCGGCCCCCGATCTCGAACAGCAGGGCGTGGACGAACTCGTGGGTCAACACCCTCTCCAGCACTTCCCGATCCTCCAGGTAATTGGCGACCGGCACCCTTATCTTCCCGTCGAAGGCCGCACCGGCCCAGGAGGCCAGGCTGGTGATGTCGGAGAACTGCTGGTTATTGTAGAGTGTTACGCTGATGTTCCTTTGAGCCTGCCAGCCGAACAGCGCCCCCTGCTTATCGCGAATGCCCTCCAGCATGAAAAGTATCCGGTCGGCCATCTCCCGGTTCTCCCCGCCCTCGAACTTGATGTCGAAATACCCGGTCTGGCTGGCCTCCAGACCATCCTCCTGGCGGCAGCGGTTGTCCAGGTCGTCCAACAGGCTGATTATCACCGAGTCCCTGGGGTTCAGATCATAGGCTCTGCCGATGCAGGAAAGACAGGAATCGTTCATGCTGAGACTATACCAGGCTTCCGCCCTGACATATAGCAGGGCCGGCTCTTGCGGCAGCAGGCTCAGGCCCCGGCCCGAGAGTTCCAGCGCCTCCTGATATTTTCCCTGATGAATCTGACTGACGCCGAAATTGAAATAGACCGCCTTCAGATTCTCGCCTATCAGCGAATCTCCCGGAGCCAGCTTCTGGGCTTTTTCCAGGAGCTTGAGAGCCCCGGAATATTCCTCCTGCCGGGAAAGCGCCACCCCCTGATTGGATAGCTCTATGGCCTCCTCAAGTCTGGCCCTCCGGCTCTGGAGCATTTTAAGATGCCCGTTGCCCTTGATGATGAAGACCAGCTCGGCGGCGATCAGGGCCAGAATGACGATCAGAACTATATTTTTTAATTTTATTTCCATAATATCTTCACTGTTGGGTTCCCAGATAGGCCTCTATCACCTGGAGGTCGTTTCTTACCTTGTCCGGCGGGCCGGTAGCCCCCGGTCAGGCAGTTGAACAACGTCGTTTTGCCGGCCCCGTTGAGTCCGATCAAGCCGAGTATCTGACCTCGGCCTATCTCGAATGAGATATCCTGTAGGGCCATCAGGCCGCCGAAACTTTTAGAAATATTTTGAGCCGTTAAAAGCATCTATAACCCTGTCATTCTTTGATAAAGATCATTTTACGCTCAGCCAGTCCCAAAATTTTCCGCTGCCCCGTTTTAAGACCGCCCAATCGATAGCTTCCGATACCTATCCGCACCAACCGCAGGGTGGGATATCCCACGGCGGCCGTCATCCGGCGCACCTGGCGGTTCTTGCCCTCGGTCAAAGAGATCTCCAGCCAGCAGGTGGGAATGTTTTTCCGGATTCTGATGGGCGGATCCCTCTCCTCTATTTCGGGCTGAGGGTCGAGGATCCTGACCTGGCAGGGAAGCGTCCCGTGCCCCTTTATGGTTACCCCTCTTCGCAGTTTTAAAAGATCCTTCTCCTGGGGGATATTCTCCACCTGGACCCAGTAGGTGCGGGAGTGGCCCTGCATGGGATTCAATAGTTTGGCGTTCAGCTCGGCCTCGTCGGACAGCAGCAGCAGACCCTCGGAGTCGGCGTCCAGCCGGCCCAGAGGATAGACGTTTTTGGGAAAGCCGAACTTTGCCAGGGTCACATGGCGGGGATCGTCCGAGGTGAACTGCGACAACACCCCGTATGGTTTATTGAAAGCGATCAGCATAATTTTAACCCCTTCTCATTTAGGAAAGCGGACATCCCGCCGGCAGCAGCATTCATGATGCACCTGGCTTTATCATTTGAACCTTACCACTCCGAAGTTCTTGGTCTGGTACGACCAGTCGTACATCCACAGGGCCGACTGATTGTTGCGCTGCTGTTTGCGGCGGATGTTCATTCTTAATTCGGTGTTCTTGTCCAGGGCCGTCAGGCCGATATCCTTCAAAGGCACCTTCATCTCCAGCACCCATTCCGATTCCCCGGCCAGAGCCTTGGCCTGGAAGCCGCCGTTCCATTTCTGATCCAGGTCGTCGCGGGTGTTGTCTATCAGCTGGTCCCAGACGGTGGATACCGGATTGACGTACATCTGGTAGACCGTATCCTTATTGGCGGCGAACAGGAACCCGATGCAGTCGTCGTTGTACACCTGATCGTCCCGGACGGTCTTGGCGGTTTTCAGCTGGGCCATGACGGTGTCGCGGCAGACGGCGGCGATATAAAGGTTCTCGCCATCGTGCATAAAGTAGACCTGGGTGGGATCGGCCGTGGCCGGGTTGCCGTCCCAGCCGCAGAAATCGGCCACCTTGCCGGCCCCCAGCCATTCATTCTTTTCGAACTGGCCGTCGATGGCCGGAGATTTTTTTACCCTGGGGCACTCCAATATTCTAGCCACGCTGGGGGTCATCTCCAGGTTATAAACCTTATCGCGCCCGAAAGGATAGGACATTTTCATCACCGGCAGGGGATACAGAATTCCGGAGCCTTTGAACCTGAAAACGGACTTGAAGCTGTCGCCGGGGGCTATCTCCACCGGGATTTTATCCTGGCCGGATTTCCAGTTCTTGGCAGTCTCCCATAATATCTCGGTTTTCAGAGGCTGGTCGGTAAGGTTCATGATTCTGACCTTGGCATCCAGGGAGGAGAATTTCTTGCCTTCTATCAGTTCCGATCCATTTATAAACACCGCCTTGCCGGGTATCTGATGGGCAAAGATCTCCTCCTTCAGACTGACGTAATCAAGGTCATAATTATTCCCGGCCTTTACCAATGCCGGACTGAATTTTCCATCCTTGATGGTGACCCACAGGTACTGGTAAAAGCCGGCCAGGCTGACATTCTCGGTGGGCCCGATATCCGCCCCGGAGCTGCCCATCACCACATAGCGAACGCCGTCGTAAACCTCCGAGGCATAATTATGCCAGTGTCCGGTGAACACCGCCGTCACTTTGTATTTTTTGAACAAGTCATGCAGCTTATCCGGTTTTCCGGCCCCCACCCCGGCCGTCCAGAACGGCTTGTGCATGAAAACGTAGATGCCGGATTTTTTCCTGATGCTTTTCAGGTCCTTCTCCAGCCACCTGATCTGGGCGGGCTCCATTTTATCAAGGGTCTCCACCAGGGAGTTGTCCAGGACTATGAAATGGCTGTTCTGGTGATCAAAGGAATAATAGGGGTTCCGCCCGGTCTTTTTGATGAAGATGCTGCGCACCTCCGGCGTGGTGATGTCGTGGTTGCCCGGGGTCAGGTACACCGGGCAGGAGAGCACTTTTAGCATTGGCAGGGTCTGGTCCCAGTCCTTGACCGTCCCGGCCGAGTCCTTGTAGCCCTCGATGAAATCGCCCACCGTCACCACCAGGTCCGGCTTCATCCGCTCGATATCCTTCAGCACCATTTCGAAAGCCTTTTGGTTGGCTCCGCCGGTGCGGTCGGCCAGCACCACCAAGCGGAAATTATCCTGGGGCCCGGCCGGCCTGGCCGCCCAGCCGGCCTGGATCATGGCCGCTGCCAGAAGCACCAGGACCATAACGATTTTTTTCATATTATCTCCAATAGTTTTAATTATTGATCTATTTACTATGGTAACAGGTATTCAGTGCCAGCAGGTCAGTTCACTCCTCCAGCTCCAGCCTCCTTCTTTTGCTGGGCAGCAGGCCCTGTGGGCGGAAGATCTTGGGGCCACCATGGCACTCAACTAAAAGGCCAGATGAATATTTTAAGTTTGTTTTTCACTTAACTAAGTTGATCTATAAAGATATTTCCTCGATAAACTTAGATGTTTTTGCATTATATTTCTTTCTTTTGTAATTGAAACGAAATTCTTTAAAATCAACTTTATGCGCGTCTTTTGCTTCCCATTCCACAGTTGAAATTAGATCTAATTCCTTTTTTGCCCGTGTAATACCCACAAACAATAATCTTCGTTGTGCTTCTATCGTATCAACGCCTTTCGTTTCATTTGGCAGAATTCCTGTTATCAACCCATTTATAATAACATAATCTGCTTCTAGCCCTTTTGATTTATGAATAGACATAATATTTACTTTATTATCGATAAATTCTATGGGGTTACGCATTCTTTTAGTAATGGTTTTTACAGAATTTGGCAGGTCATTTAAATTAAGATATTCACGAAATCGTTCAAAAACCGGTAACTCTTTTGCCAAAGTATCAAAATTTGGTGGTGCAGTTATATGTCTAGCTATATTGCTGGGCAATTCGTTAAACTTTCTTGTCTCAGATAATATGGCGGTCACGTCGAAATCCTTTTCTATTTTATCTTTAAAATAAGTAAGATTTTTCTTTTTTTGTAAAGCTTTGTAATGTTTTAGCAGCAATAATAAAAATAATGTTTTCTTATCTCCATAAAATAGGTTAAGCCACCAAATATATACTAATTTTTCTTCATCAAGGTCATTATGCCAAAAATCAACGAACTCAATGCCTTTATCTATCAATTTATTTTTAAGTGCATCAACTGAAAAACCAACAGCACTTAATAATAAAATACTTGCATTCAGATCACTACGACATATTGTTTTTATTTTATCCAAAATATAATCGTCCGATTCTTCTTGCGTTATATGTTGTACGATATTTACAAGTCCGCCCTTGCTTGTTTTTAACCATTTTTTGGGGATTCTGTTTTTGTTTATTTTTATTAAGCGTACAGCATAATCAACAACGTTATCTGGACAGCGATAACATAAATTCTCGTGCTGGATTTTTTCTACATTTTCATTTTTGTACAAAGAAATAATTCCATCCGGGTCAGCATCTTTAAACCCGTATATGGATTGGTCATCGTCACCCAATATAATAGTTTCGGAAGCAATCTTTGATAATTGAAGCACAAAATTTTGTTCGACGGGGTTAAAATCCTGGAATTCGTCTACAACCAAAAGATCAAGTTTGCCTAATTTATCTACAAAATATGCCGAGTTGCTTTTTATAAAAGCCAAACACGCGAGTATCATTTTATTAAAAGTTATACAATGAAGAATTTCACAAATAGTATCAAAGTCTATTTTCAGTTTTCCAGCTATCCATTTTAATATGTTTTGTTCTTCTTTTATTAGAATATGCAACTCAGGTAGATGATTATACTTTAAGGCAAAACTGTGAAGTGTCATACACGTAACATTTTCACACTTTGAGAATTTGGTATTTAAATCTTTTACCGTAGCATTGGTAAAAGAGAGTACTACAATATTTTTACAACCATCATATTGTTCAGTTATAATGCTTTTTATTTTTGTTGTTTTTCCAGTGCCTGGTCCAGCCAATAGTATTTTCATATTTTTTACCAAATGCAATTAAATTACTATAGTGCCACCGAATCGTTTAACACACTGATGCCCGACTTTCGTTTTCAGATCCTATCCGTCTTGTTCCCCGGTATCCCCTGCGGCCTCAGCAGCAGCACCCGACCGCCGCCCGGGAATTGAGCCCCCACTGGCTTAAAAGCCCAGGACTATCAGGGCATAGATGGAGCCCACCGTCAGGCCGTTTATCAGTTGCTGTAGAAACATCAACCAACGACAGAATAGTAAATTATCATTTTTTCATATTACTACAAATTGCGTATTTCTGCAATACAAAAATCATCATCTCCCTCTCCTAATGCCTTAGGAGAGGGATGGGGTGAGGTCAAACCAAGATGCCGACGCGCTCATATGCGTACACTTCAACCTGCGGGGCACGGAATAATCTCAGTGTGACATTATTTTCAGCGAAACTAAAAAGGGCTGCCGGATGCCGGCAGCCCTTTGGGGTTTATTATTTTGACAGTCTCTTCAGTTCGCTCAGCCAGGTCTTGACCACCTCGAAGCTGCCCTGCCAGAATTCCGGCGAGGACATATCCATGCCCACCTCCTTGATGATCTGGTCCGGACTCTGGGATCCGCCGTAGGCCAGGATCTTCTCGATCTTGGGAACGAAGGGTTTGCCCTCGTCCTTGTAACGGGCGAACAGGGCCAGGGCTAAAAGTTCCCCGAAGTTGTAGGCGTAGCAGTAGAACGGGGTCTGGAAGATGTGCGGAATGTAGGCCCACTCGCTGCGGAATTCCTCGGCCACCTCCACCGCCGAGCCCAGCTGGGAGCGCAGCTGCTTGATATACAGGTCGCTCAGCTGGTCGGACTTGATTCCTTCGGTGATCCTTTTATGGGCCTGATTCTCGAACATCACGAAATATGCCTGGCGGATGACGGTGGCATAGGAGTCGCCCAGCTTCTCCAGCAGCATGGCCCGGCGCTCCTTGTCGGACCTGGCCTGGCCCAAAAGTTTTTCAAACACCATCAACTCGGAGATGGTGGAGGCCGTCTCGGCCAGCGGCAGGGTGGTGTGCGACGAGCTGAAGTAGTGCCCCTGGGCGTACAGATCGTGAACCCCGTGCCCCAGCTCGTGGGCCAGGGTGGACACCGAGGAATTATTGCCGGTGTAGTTCAGCAAAATATAAGGGGTTGTTCCCGGAGCGATATCGGCGCAGAAGGCCCCGGTGTCCTTGGCTGGCCGGGGATGGCTGTCGATATGATCGGCCTTGAAGATGGACTCGGCCTTGTCGGCAAAGCCCGGCGCGAAGTCGCGGAAGATCTCCAGCACCAGCTTTTTGGCCTCGGGCAGGGGCATTTTGGACTTGGGCGCCTCCAGCGGGGCATACAGATCGTAGCGACGGAGCTTCTTCATCTTCAGCAGTTTGGCCTTATAGCGGAAGAGATCCTGGTAGATCCCAACGTTCTTCTGGCATACCTCCAGCAGGGTATTGATGGCCTTATCCGGCACCCGGTTGTTGAAGTTGCGTACCGAAACGGGACTGGGAAAATTCCTCAGTTTGGCGTCGTTGTCCCAATCCTTGACTAACGCCCGGTAGATGACGAACAGCTTATCCTCGTTGTCATGGTAGGGTTTAAAGACGGCTTTATAGGCCGCCTCCCGCTCCGCCGCCTTGGCGCTGTAGTAGTAATTGCGCACCTGCCCCTGGACCTTGAATGTTTTTGCCTTCTGGCCTTTGGGCTGGAATTTATACTCGAAGCTGTCGGTGATCAGGTTGTACATATCCACCAGGGCCTGGGAACCGGTGACGCTCTTGCGGGTGATGAGCCTCTCCTCGCCCTGGCTTAAGGTGTGTTTGGCGGCCGCCCGGTTATAGTTGAATACGTATTCCAAATCCGGCAGTTCGGCGAATAGCCGGTTGGCGTTGAAGTCGTCCAGTTTCTCCATTCCCTCCACCGTCAGCCCTTTAAGCCAGTGCTCCAGGGGAAGAATAGCATCGGACAGTTTGATGCTCAAGTCCTGGGTGCGCGATTTGTACAATTTGGCGTCCTGCGACTTCAGGTCGGCGTTCTCCCACAGCTCGCCGTAAGAAGAGATCTTGGACAATCTGGTCTTCAAATCCTCGCGGAATTCTATGACCTGCTTGAATTCGGCCAGGGACATCTGCGGCTTGAGCAGCTTTAGCTGCTCCGCCATCCCGGTGATATCCTTTTCGATCCCGGAATACGTTTCGTTGAATTTTCCCTTGGCCACGATGTCGTTGAGGTTCCACTTTAATTCCTGCCCTGCCATAAAAAGTCCTTCCATATATTTGGTGATGATAGATTTAAACGCCGACAATTATTACTCGGAGCATATAATAGAAAACATAAGGCCATGAATGGCCTTGATTATCTTCAATGGGTCTCCTTAACCCAGCCTTTAAGGGCTGGGTTAAGAGCACGTACTGTACCAACCTTAGGCCGTTCACGGCCTTTGCCTCGGTCTACTAATAACTGCTCCAAGTAGTAATAACCAGCAACTAATAACCATCGCCTATTCAATCGGCACCGAGTGGGCTTTCCATATCTGTTCAGCGTACTCCTTGATCGAGCGGTCGCTGGAGAATTTTCCCATATTGGCCACGTTGAGTATGGCCATTTTGGTCCACTGGTCTGTATCCAGGTAGGTCTTATCCACTCGCTCCTGACATTCCAGGTAGGAGGCGAAATCTGCCAATAGCAAATAATAATCGCCCTTGTTCAGCAGGCTGTCCACTATGGGCTTGAACAGTCCCGGATCCTCGGGGCAGAATAACCCGCCATCCAACTGGTCCACAACTTCTTTCAGCTGGCCGTTGGAATGATATTGATTTTTGGGATCGTAGCCCTTGGCTCTTAACTGTGACACTTCCTCGGCCGTCAGCCCGAAAATGAAGATGTTGTCTTCGCCCACCTCCTCCATGATCTCGATATTGGCCCCGTCCAGGGTGCCGATGGTCAGGGCCCCGTTCAGGGCGAACTTCATGTTGCCGGTGCCCGAGGCCTCCATCCCGGCGGTGGAGATCTGCTCCGACAGTTCGGCGGCCGGCATGATTAGCTCGGCCAGGGATACCCCGTAGTTGGCCAGAAAGACCACCTTGAGTTTATTACCGATATCGGGATCGTTATTGACCTTGTCCGCCACGCAGTTGATCAGCTTGATCACCAGTTTGGCCATGAAATAACCGGGGGCCGCCTTGCCGCCGAAGATGACGGTCCGCGGTACCACCGGGGCCTCCGGGTCCTTTTTGATCCGGTTGTATTGGGCTATCACCCCCAGCACGTTCAGCAGCTGGCGCTTGTACTCGTGGAAGCGCTTTACCTGGACGTCGAACATGGAGTTGACATTAACCTCCAGGTTGTTGTGGGTCCGGATGTATTCCGCCAGGCGGATCTTGTTGTCGCGTTTGATCCCCCGCCATTTCTCCCGAAACAGGCAATCTTCGGCCAGCGGCTCCAATTCTTTCAGCAGGCTTAGGTCCTTTACCCACTCCGGCCCGATCTTCTTGGTGATCAGTTCGGATAAGCCCGGATTGCATTTTTTAAGCCAGCGGCGGGGGGTGATGCCGTTGGTCTTGTTGTTGAACTTGCCCGGAAAGAATTCATTGAACTCCGGGAACACCCTTTCCTTGAGGATCCTGGTGTGAAGCTCGGCCACCCCGTTCACAGAGAAGCATCCGGTGATGGCCAGGTGGGCCATCCGTACCTGGGGCTCGGGATCCGGCGAGATGATGGACATGGCTTGTTTCTTCTGCCGGTCGCCGGGGTATTTCTTTTCCACCGCCTCCATCAGCCGGCGGTTGATCTCGCCGATGATCTGCCAGTGGCGGGGCAGCATCCGTTCGATCATGTCCACCGGCCAGTGCTCCAGGGCCTCCGGCAGCACGGTGTGGTTGGTGTAGGCGAACACCTTTCCAGTGATGTCCCAGGCCTCCTGCCATTCCATACCCTCCTGGTCCATCAGCAGCCTCATCATCTCCGGGATGGCGATGGCCGGGTGGGTGTCGTTGAGCTGGAAGACGGTCTTCTCTGGAAAGGCCTTCATGTCCGGCTGGGTTTTTTTATAGCGCCGGATGGCGTCCTGCAGGGTGGCCGAGACAAAGAAGTACTGCTGCTTTAAGCGCAGCTCCTTGCCCTGATAGACATTGTCGCTGGGATACAGCACCCGGGTGATGTTCTCCTTCTGGTTCTTGTCCTCCACCGCCGAGACGTAGTCCCCGCTGTTGAAGTAACTGAGGTCGAATTCCCGGGTGGCCTTGGCCGACCACAATCTGAGGGTATTGACGGTGTTGTTGCCGTGGCCCGGCACCGGAGTGTCGTAGGCCATGGCCATCACCTCCTCGCCATCCTGCCACAGGAACCGGGACCGGCCATCCGGCCACTGGCCCATCTCCACCCGGCCGTAGAATTTTACCGGATACAGATGTTCCGGCCGGGGCAGCTCCCAGGGGTTCTGGTATCTTAGCCAGTTGTCCGGCATCTCCACCTGGTAACCGTTCTGTATCTTCTGCAGGAAGATTCCGTATTCATAGCGGATGCCGTAGCCGTAGGCTGGCAGGGCATGAAAGGCCATTGAGTCCAGGTAGCAGGCCGCCAGCCGGCCCAGGCCGCCGTTGCCCAGCCCGGCGTCCCACTCCACCTCCATCATCTCCTCCAGGTCGAATCCCAGCTCCTCCAGGGCCTTGCGACAGGCGAAATCCATCTCCAGATTGATGATGCTGTTGCCCAGGCTGCGCCCCATCAGGAATTCCAGCGACAGGTAGTAGACCCGCTTGGCGTCCACCTGGTAATACCGCTGCTGGGTCCGCACCCAACGCTCCACCAGCCGGTCCCGAATGGCCAGGGCCAGGCTCAGGTAGTAGTCCCGCTTGGTGGCCGAATACTTGTCCTTGGCCAGTGAGAAGGCAATGTGATCCAAGAAGGATTTTTTCAACGATTCCTTGTCTACCCCCTGGCGGGTGACCTCGTCACCTATTTTTATTTTCTTTTCCGGCATATCAGTTTGATATTATTGAATATTGATTTTTATAAACATCACACAAAGACACGGAGGCACTAAGGGGAAGAGACCCGACAATAACTTGGTGTCTTAGCGTCTTGGTGTGAGAAAAAAGAGAGCTACTGTTCCCCCGGCTTGCCGAACATAGCATCCTCGATGTTGTAGGTCCCCATACTGGGCGCATTCATGAAGCCATGCCAGGCGGCCTCGGCGTATTTTCCGCTCTCCAGCACGTAATACAGCCACTGGTCCACGTAGCGGGGATCCTCCTGGACGAAGCCCGAGCCGATGTGCTCCAGCCACTGCTGATTGAATTTCTCGTGGGCCCCCACCGGCGGGGCGATGATCACCGGCAGGCCCAGGGCGGTGTAGAACGACATCTCCGAGGGCTTGGTCCACAGTATGTCGGTGGTCCTCAGCTCCCGGTTGATGATGGAAAAGTAGGCCCGCTTGTCCAAAGCGTAGATCACCTTGACCCCCGAGTTGGTCCGGGGATCGATGCCCAGGGCCTTTAATTCCTTATTGAAGTAGGCGGCCGTGTCCAGCCGGGTGCCGGCCACCAGGTTGACCCTGATCTTGCCGGCGCAGATCTTCTTCTGCAGGGCCTTGACGATGGTGATGCCGATCTCGGTCTGGGCCCCGGCCCCGCCCACCAGATAACACAGGGTCAGGGGATGGTTGCTCTTGGCCCTTGATTCGCCCAAAAATTTCTTCAGCGTCTCGTCGTAGACAGTGATGAACTTTTTGTGGGGATCCAGATTTGGCAGGCGCTCGGCCAGATCTTTTTTCAGGATCTTCTGGTCCCGACCCCCGATATTCTCCCGGGGCAGGGGGAAACCGGTCATGATGATCCGGTTCTCGGGCACCCCATACTGCCGTAGCCGGATGGTGGCATGGCGCGATGGGGTCAGGTATTTGATCCTGGTCTGGGCGGGCTTGTCAATTGCCCACACCCGATTGATGTCGGTATCGGTGACTATGCAGTAGACGTTCTCCAGCCCCAGGTAGTCGGCCGCCAGGGCCGGGATGAAATGGGTGGTGACCAATGGCAGTGGTTCTTTTTTGACGTAATCGATCAGGCTGCTGCACAATCCCCAGCGCTTGATCAGCCCCTTCACCCGGAGCACGGTCAGATTGGGCCGGGCATCCACCTTGAAGGGGTAGAACGGCGCGATGGACTGCAGGCTGTCGTAGGCCCCGAAGATGAACTTGCCGATCCAGGGGATGGTCTTCAGCCGGGAGACCGTCTCATAGCCGATTCGGCTCCACTGCCAGATCCCCCGCTCCCGCTCCGAGATGATCTGGTCGTTGTTGGCGGTGATCACCCGTTCGTTGGCGATCTCGTTCAGGGGGTAGGCGGCCCGCTGGTGGCCGTAGCCCATGTCCACCGAGACCACCCAGGCCCGTTTGGATTGATCCTTTGCCGGCATAATATTCTTTACTAATTTATAATTTTTGCCACCAAGACACTAAGACTTTATATTTTTAGCTTTAAATACGGACGTCATTCTGAGCCCGGCCCCTTGCTTGCCAAGCCGAAGAATCCACCATTGTCATTCCCGAGAAGTCGGGAATCCAGAATTTTAACCACAGAGGCACAGAGACACCGAGGCTTTTAAACTTTGCCGGAGTTTAACCACCAAGACACCAAGGCAATAAGATTTCTTATTTTTACAATGTTGCCGTCTACTGAATACTGTATACCGAATACGCAAACCGGCTTTTATTATTTAACCTGCGTTAATGTTACAATAATTATGCCCGGACTGCAACACCAAAGTGCAGCAAATATTTTGCCCCGAATATCAATATGAAAAGCCCCGCCTTTGGCGGGGCTTTTTCACTTAAACTACCTTAGTCCTAGATTACCTGACTATCAGCAGTTTCTTTGTCGCGCTGAAGTCTACCGCCTGCAGGCGGTAGAAGTAAATGCCGTTGGGCAGGGTATTGCCGTTCCAGCTTATCTGGTGATACCCGGCCGGCTTGCTGCCCTCCCGGAAGGTCTTTATCAGCTGCCCGGCCACGTTGTATACCTGAAGCTGGACATCGGACTGCCTGGGCAGTTGGTACTTGAATACCGTCTGCCCCCTCGACGGGTTGGGATAGGCATTGTTCAGGACATACGAAGTCGGAAGCGATGATGCCGGCCTTCCCGCCACTCCCATAAAATTGTATAGCCAAATCGCCCTTGGCGAGCTCTGAACTCTGTTAAAATCGTGAGCATGATCCCTAGCGCTGACCGAATAGGTGACGATCAGGCTGTCTCCCGCGGCCAGTATCTGGGCCGGGATGCTGGCGGAGAAGCTATCGGCTGTGGTCCTATTCATGGCCACGCTGTCTCCGTCGTAATGCAGAAAGGCCGTGGAAATGCCGGAGAAATCCCTGATGACAGCTTTCACCTGGTATGGACCGTAACCACCGGTTGAATCAGTATCATCCGCCAGACTGTCCCACCAGGCGATGGTCGGCGGAACATTGTCCAGGTAATAGATTGGGTATGTCAGCACATTCCCCGTCATGGCCGTGCCCAGGCCCAGGTTGTTGGTGGTGCCGCTTTGCGACAAAGGCACGATATTGATATAATTCTCGCCCCACAGCAGGGAGTCGCCGCTCCAGTTGTAAGTCCAGTCGACGGTCTTACCGGATCCGTTCACCGAAGCCTGGTGCCAGGCCTCCTGCCCGGTCATCCATTTGTCCAGCACGTGATCTAAAGTGATCCAGTTGGGCGGCCAGTTCACCGAGGCCGTGCCTGTGATATATGGCCGATGGGCATAGCTGCGGTGATTGATGCTGCTGTCAACGGCTGCCGTTATGCCGGTGTCCCACTCCCTAACCGCATCGATCACCGTCAGGTTACTGCCGCTATTATTGGCCACATATGCCTTGTTGGTCACCTTATTCACCACCAGGACTATGGGGGAGTTCCCGGCGGCGATCGTGTGAGTGGCATTGGTGGCGCCGTCGATCACCGTTACATTGTCGCTGCCACCATTGGCCACGTAGATCTTGTTGGTCACCGGATTCACTTTCACGTCACGGGGAGTTGCCCCCGCAGCCACTGTGGTTGTTCCATTGGTGGCGCCGTCGATCACCGTTACGTTGTCGCTGCCGTTATTGGCCACGTAGATCTGGTTGGTGGCCGGATTCACCGCCACGGCATAGGGATTCGTGCCCACAACCACGATGGCGGTGTCGTTGGTGGCGCCGTCGATCACCGTGACGTTGTCGCTGTTGGTGTTGGCCACGTAGATCTTGTTGGTCAACGGGTTCACCGCCACTGCCCGGGGGCTGGCTCCCGCAGCCACGGTGGCGGTGTTGTTGGTAGCCCCATCTATTACCGTGACGCTGGCGTTCCCGTAGTTGGCCACGTAGATCCGGTTGGTGGCCGGATTCACCGCCACGGCATAGGGAACTGATCCGGTGGTCACCGTGGCGGTGTCGTTGGTGGCGCCGTCTATCACCGTGACGCTGGAGTTATTGCCGTTGGCCACATAGACCTTATTTGTCACCGGGTTGACCGCCACCGCCCGGGGGGTTGTCCTGACAGCCACCGTGGTGGTGCCGTTGGTGACGCCGTCTATCACGGTCACGTTATTGCCATAGTAATTGGCCACGTAGACCTTATTTGTCACCGGGTTGACCGCCACCGCCCAGGGGGTATCGCCTGTCGCAACGACATTGGTGTCGTTGGTGGCACCGTCGATCACCGTGACGTTGTCGCTGTTAGTGTTGGCCAGGTAGATCTTGTTGCTTACTGGGTTCACCTCCGCGCCAAAGGGAATGGAACCCGCGGCTACCGTGGCTGTATCGTAATCGCCTCCGTCGATCACCGTCAGGTTGTCGCCCATGTGGTTGATGCTGTAGATCTTGTTGGTGGCCGGGTTGACCACGATGGCCTGGGGCCAGGTAAGATTCCCGGTGGAAATGTTGGTTATGGCATTGGTGGCCCCGTCGATCACCGTCACGCTGTCGCCGGTGTCGTTGGCGGTGTAGATTTTGTTGGTCACCGGGTTCACCGCTATGGCCTGCGGAGGTGACCCCAGGGCCACTCTGGTTGTGGCATGGGTTGCCCCGTCTATGACCGTTACGCTGTTGTCATTATAATTGGCCGCGTAGATCTTGTTGGTCACCGGATTCACCGCCAGGGCCCCGCCGTCTCCATCAATCAACACGAAGCTGGTGTCATGGCCGTCCCCGTTCACTTCCACCACCAGGCCGTCGCCCCTGGTGGCATAGACCATGTTGGTGGAGGGGTTCACCGCCACGGCAAAGGTGTAGGTTCCGCTGGGCGCTATGCTGATGCTCTCCGTCCAATTATCGATGCCGGCCAGCTCCGTCAGATAGTGGCTGCCGGCGTTGGCCACGTAGATCATGTCGGTCACTGGGTTCACGGCTATGGCGCAGGGCACGTCTCTTCCCGTCACGTTCACTGCGGAATTATTGGTCCCGTCGATCACGGTGATATTGGCGCTGCCCTCGTTGGCCACGTAGATCTTATTGGTCATGGGATTCACCGCAATTGCCATGGGATTGGTTCCGGCCGCCACGGTAACAGTGGAATGGGTGGCCCCGTCTATTACAGTCACCGTGCCGCCGTCATAGTTGGCCACGTATATCCTGTTGGTGTATGGATTGACCGCCAGGGCCCTGGGGTACTGGCCCACCGCCACCCTGGTCGAAGACAGGGTGGCCCCGTCGATTACGGTGACGCTGTCGGCATAGCGGTTGGCCACGTAGATCTTGTTGGTTACCGGGTTCACTGCCGCGGCCACCGGCCAGGAGCCGGCAGATACGGTGGCGGTGGCCCAATCGGCCCGGCAGGTTGCCGCTCCGCCCAGAAGCATTGCCAGCAAGGCTATTGCCGTGATAAGCATTCTTTTCATGTCTATTCCTTGTGAATTAAGTTTTCAGAGAAAGCGCCGATAGCGGTTTATGATCCAAACCCCATATTGATGTTATCTTAAAACACCCAATAAAGCAATATGAATTTCATGAATGTAGTCATAAGGGCCGCCCTAAAGGGCGGCCCTTATGCCAATGAAAGGGGCTTACCTGACTATCAGCAGTTTCCTAGTCGCGCTGAAGTCCCCGGCCTGCAATCGGCAGAAATACACCCCGGAGGCCACTCCGGCGGCCTTCCATTGCACCGTATGATGCCCGGCCGGCTGTGTCCCCTCAACCAGGATCTTCACCCTCTGGCCTGTTATGTTATATATTTCCACCTTGACTGCTGCTGACTTGGAAAGTTGATACCTGATGGTTGTCTGATCCTTCATGGGGTTGGGCCAGTTCTGTTCCAGCCTGAATGCCAAAGGCTGTCCGATATTCTCCGGTTGGCCGGCCACCCCGTAGGCGGTCGAGTCTATCCGGTAGACCGGATAGACCAGCCTGTTACCGGAAAAGGGAGTGCCCAGCCCCAGGTTGTTGGTGGTGGCGGCCTGCATCTCCAGCGGAACGAAGGTGACAAAGTTCTCCCCCCATACCAGCGAATCCCCCCAGTTGAAATTGAAGCTGATGGAGTCCGAGGAGGTGCTGTCGAACGGGCCCGCCGACCATTGCCAGGAATTAGGACAGGGCAGGCAATCGTTGATGACGCCCATCATGTCGGTCCTGTTGGTAGCCCAGCGGTTGACGGCCCTGCCGGTCAGGGTGGGCTGGGACAGGTAGGTGCTGTTATTTGCCAGCGGAGTAATCACCGCCCGCACCCCGGTATCGTAAACAGGGGCCTCGTCTATCACCGTTACGTCGTTGCTGTAATAATTCGCCACGTAGATCATGTTGCTTGCAGGGTTGCAAGCCACGGCAATGGGGTTTGTCCCCGCCACCACGGTGGTTGTGGCATTGGTGGCCCCGTCGATCACCGTTACGTTATTGCTGTTGTAATTCGCCACATATATCTTGTTGGTTACCGGGTTATAAGCCACGGCATAGGGATATGAACCCGCCTCTACGATAGTGGTGTCATTGGTGGCCCCGTCTATCACCGTTACGTTGTTGCTACCATAGTTGGCCACATAGATCTTGTTGCTTGCCGGGTTGGCCGCCACGGCAATGGGGTTGGTCCCCGCCGCTACGGTAGTGGTGGCATTGGTGGCCCCGTCTATCACCGTTACGTTGGCGCTGGTCCAGTTGGCCACGTAGATCTGGTTGGTTACCGGGTTGCAAGCCACTGCACGTGGACTTGTCCCCGTCGCTACGGCAGTGGCGGCATTGGTGGCCCCGTCGATCACCGTCACGCTGTCGCCGCTGTAATTCCCCACGTAGATCTTGTTGGTAACCGGGTTGCAAGCCACGGCACAGGGACTTGTCCCCGCCGCTACGCTGGCCGTGTCACTAGTGGCCCCGTCTATTACCGTGACGTTGTTGCTTGAATAGTTGGCCACGTAGATCTTGTTGGTAACCGGGTTACAAGCCACGGCATAGGGTCCTCCTTCCGCAGCCACGGTGGTGGCGGCATTGGTGGCCCCGTCGATCACCGTTACGTTGTTGCTGCCGATATTCGCCACATAGATCTGGTTGGTTACCGGATTGCAAGCCACGGCATAGGGTCCGTCTCCCTCCGTCACGGTGGCCGTGGCATTGGTGACCCCGTCGATCACCGTTACGTCGTCGCTGCTGTAGTTGGCCACGTAGATCTTGTTGGTAACCGGGTTACAAGCCACGGCATAGGGATATGTCCCCGCCGTCACCGTGGCAGTGGCATTGGCGGCTCCGTCGATCACCGTTACGTTGTTGCTGCTTTGGTTGGCCACGTAGATCTTGTTGGTCACCGGGTTGCAAGCCACAGCATTGGGACTTGTCCCCGCAGCCACGATTGTGGTGTCATTGGTGACCCCGTCTATCACAGTTACGTTGTTGCTGCCGATATTCGCCACGTAGATCTTGTTGGTCACCGGGTTCACAGCCACGGCCCAGGGCTGTGTTCCGGTCGCCACGGCGGTGGTGCCATTGGTGGCCCCGTCTATCACCGTTACATTGGCGCTGTTGTTATTCGCCACATAGATCTGGTTGGTTACCGGATTGCAAACCACGGCATAGGGTCCTTCTCCCTCCACCACCGTGGCCGTGGCATTGGTGGCCCCGTCGATCACCGTTACGTCGTCGCTGCTGTAGTTGGCCACGTAGATCTTATTGGTTACCGGGTTGCAAGCCACGGCCCTGGGGTTTGTCCCCGCAGCCACGGTAGTGGTGTCGTTGGTGGCCCCGTCTATCACCGTTACGTTGTTGCTGCCTTCGTTGGTCACGTAGATCTTGTTGGTGGCCGGGTTTACCGCTACGGCATAGGGGTTTGTCCCTGCCGCCACGGTAGTGGCGACATTGGTGGCGCCATCTATCACCGTTACGTTGTTGCTGCCATTGTTTGCTACATAGATCTTGTTGGTTACCGGGTTGCAAGCCACGGCCCAGGGGCCGCCTCCCGCAGCCACGGTGCTGGTATTGTTGGTGGCTCCGTCTATCACCGTCACACAATTGCTGCCATAATTTGCCACGTAGGTCTTGTTGGTTACCGGGTTGCAAGCCACGCCACAGGGGCTTGCCCACGCCGCCACCGTGGTGGTGTCATTGGTGGCCCCGTCTATCACCGTTACGTTGTTGCTGCTCCAGTTGACCACGTAAATCTTGTTGGTTACCGGATTAATAGCAACAGCGGAAGGGTTTGTCCCCGCCGCCACGGTGGTGGTGGCCCAGTCGGCTTGGGCCGGAACGGCCAGAATAAAAAAGGCCCCCAGCACGGCCATGACTGCGGACAAAGTGTGTTTCATCTTGTTCTCCTTTACAGTATTAGAGTAATGGTATTGCTTAAGCCCAATGATGATATGTTATAAGTATTCTACTATTAATTATCCCATATGTCAAACAGAAAACCCGCCGGCCGGGGCCGGCCCAATGTTTCCTGCCGGGTAGGCATGGTGCCGGACATGGCGACCATATCCCTACGGTATTGTACACGGCCCGAACCAAGACACCCCTCATATCCTCCCCTTTTTAGGGGACACAAAAGCCCCTCTCCTAATGCTTTAGGAGAGGGGTCGGGGGTGAGGTCGGCGGGTTTAAACCCCGCCCCTACTGATTACTGTATACTGTCTACCCATCATGCTTATATGCCGGGATCACATATTCTTTCTGATCATATTGGCCAGCCGCTGAATGCCCTCCGCTATCTGTTCCTCCGAAGCGTAGGAAAAATTCAGCCGCATGGTGTTCTGCCCCTTGCCGTCGCAGTGGAAGGCCGAGCCTATCACATAGGCCACGTTCTCCTCGATGGCCTTCATGAACAATTCGGTGGCGTTCATGTTCTTGGGCAGTTTGACCCACAGGAACAGCCCCCCCTCCGGCTTGGTCCACTTGACCCCCTTGGGCATGTTCTTCTTGAGGGCCTTCAGCATCACCTCCCGCTTTTTGCCGTACAGTTTTTTGATGTTCTCGACCTGTCCTACCAGCAGCCCGCGCTTCATATACTCGGCCACGATCAGTTGGTTGAAAGTGGGGCTGGCCAGGTCCATGCTCTGCTTGGAGACTATCATCCGGTCGGTCCAGGCGGCCGGGGCCATCAGCCAGGCCAGACGCAGGCCGGGGCAGAATATCTTGGAGAAGGTGCCCAGCACTATCACCTGGTTCTGGGTGTCCAGGCTGTAGATGGGCGGCACATCGTTCCCGGTGAACCGCAGGTCGCGGTAGGGGCTGTCCTCTATGATCGGCACTTCGTATTTATAGGCCAGCTCCAGCAGTTTCTTCCGGCGCTCCAGCGACATAGTCACCCCGGAGGGGTTCTGAAAATCCGGCACCACGTAGATGAACTTGGGCTTCTTTTTCTTCTTGGCCATCCGGGCCAGAACCTTCTCCAGCTTGTCCACCTTCATCCCGTCGTTATCCTGGGGGATGCCGATCATCTTGGCCCGGTAAGCCTGAAAGGCCTGCAGCCCGCCGATGTAGCTGGGCAGTTCCACGATGATGGGATCGCCCGGATCGATGAACACCTTGGCGATGATGTCCAGGCCCTGTTGCGAACCCGAGGTGATCATGATGTTCTCGGGATTGATGCCGGCCTTATGCGCCGCCATCCATTTGGCGATCTCCTGGCGCAGCGGCAGTTCGCCCTCGGTGGGGCCGTACTGCAGGGCCACGTTCCCTTTCTCCCTCAGCACCTGGCAGGCTATCTCCTCGATGTCCTTGAGCGGGAAGGTCTGGGGATCCGGCAGCCCGCCGGCAAAGGAGATGATCTCCGGCTTGCGGGTGTATTTGAGAAGCTCCCGGATCTCGGAGCGCTTCATGTTCAGGGCATTCTTGGAATAGAAAGCAGAAAGGTCTTTGATCATCACAGTTCCTCCGTCTTTATATTTTTTTAATTTGAACGCATTGTCATTATTTTCTGATCTGGGGGTTCTCCAGAAAATCACGGTAGGCCAGCTTGAGGCCCTCCTCCAGCGGGGTGTGTTTGGTCCAGCCCAAACCGTGCAGTCGGCTGACGTCCAGCAATTTCCGGGGGGTGCCGTCGGGCTTGGATTCATCCCAGCGGATCTGGCCCTTATAGTCGACAGTTTTGGCCACCAGTGCGGTCAGCTCCCTGATGGTCATATCCTGTCCGCAGCCGATGTTGACAATTTCGCCGCCGTCATAGGTTTCCATCAGAAAGATGCAGGCCGCCGCCATATCCTCGGAGTAGTAGAACTCCCGGCGGGGCGAGCCGGTGCCCCAGGCCTCCACATAGGGCCGACCCTCCTCCCGGGCCTCGTGGAAGCGGCGGATCAGGGCCGGCAGGACATGCGAATTGAGAGGATGGTAATTGTCGTTGGGGCCGTAAAGATTGGTGGGCATCACCGAGATGAATTTGGTGCCGTACTGTTTGTTGTAAGCCTGGCACATCTTGATCCCGGCGATCTTGGCCACCGCGTAGGGCTCGTTGGTGGGTTCCAGCGGGCCGGTCAGCAGGTATTCCTCCTTCATGGGCTGGGGGCATTCCCGGGGATAGATGCAGGAGGAGCCCAGGAACAGCAGTTTTTTGACCCCGTTGAGGTATGAGGCATTGATGACGTTGCACTCTATCAGCAGGTTATCGTAGATGAAATCGGCCGGATAGGTGTTATTGGCATGGATGCCGCCCACCAGGGCCGCCGCCAGAAAGACATACTCCGGTTTTTCGGCTTTGAAAAATTCACCTACCGCCGACTGATCCCGCAGGTTCAGCTGGTTCATCTCACGCAGAATGATATTGTGATAGCCTTTTTCTTTCAACTGCTTCAGCATGGCCGATCCTACCAGCCCGGCATGTCCGGCCACATAGATCTTGGCATTTTTATCCATGACTTTTCCCTTATATGATTATCTGGCTTATTAAATACTGATCCGCCCTCACAGGGTGAACTTATTCCCCAAGAATTTCTCCCGGGCCCCGGCGTGATCCACGATCTCCTGGGGCGTGCCCGAGGCGAATATTTGGCCCTCGTAGACCACATAGGCCCGGTCGGTGATCTCCAGGGTCTCCCGGACGTTGTGATCGGTCAACAGAACGCCGATGCCGCGTTCTTTTAGTTTGATCACCACCTGCTGGATGTCGGCCCGGGCGATGGGATCTATCCCGGTGAACGGCTCGTCCAGCAGCAGAAAGGCCGGGTTGGTGACCAGGGCCCGGGTCACCTCCACCCGGCGCCGCTCCCCGCCTGAAATGGAATGGGCCTTCTTGTCGGCCAGATGGGTGATGCTCAGCTCCTGCAGCAGGTTCTTCAGGCGATCCTGCCTCTGCTGATCGCTTAAAGGCATCATCTCCAGGATGGCCATGATATTCTCGGCCACCGTCAGCTTGCGGAACACCGAAGATTCCTGGGTCAGGTAGCCCAGGCCGTGCCGGGCCCGCTGGTACATCGGCATGTCAGTAATGTCGGTTTCGTCCAGGTGCACCGAACCTTCGTCGGGCTTGATCAGTCCGGTGATGACGTTGAAGGTGGTGGTCTTGCCGGCCCCGTTAGGCCCCAGCAGCCCCACTATCTCCCCCTGGTTGATCTCGATGGAGATGCCGTTCACCGCCCGGTGCTTGCGGTAGCTTTTGTAGATGTTCTTTATTTTCAGTGTTCGGTTATTTACTTCGGCCATAATCGTCCATCCTTAAGTTCCATTATCCGTTCGGCCCGCCCGGCCAGTTCGTTATTATGGGTCACCAGGACCAGTGCGATATTCTTTTCTTGGTTCATCCGCCATAGCAGGTCGGCCACCGATCCTCCGGACCGGCTGTCCAGGTTGCCGGTGGGCTCGTCGGCCAGGATGACCTCCGGCGAATTGGCCAGGGCCCGGGCCACCGCCACCCGCTGCTGTTCCCCGCCCGAAAGCTCCGAGGGCCGGTGCAGACACCTCTCTTTGAGGCCCACCTCATCCATCAGCTTCTCGGCCAGAGCAAACGATTCATTTTTTTCCATACCGCCGACCAGCAGGGGCAGGGCCACGTTCTCGACCGCGGTGAACTCCGGTAGCAGATGGTGGAATTGGAAGACGAAGCCGATGCTTTTATTTCTGGCCCCTGCCAGATCGTGATCGGACAACAGCGAGGTATCCTGCCCGCCCAGCATAACCTTCCCCGCGGTGGGCCGGTCCAGACACCCCAGGATATGCAGCAGGGTGGATTTGCCGGAGCCCGAGGCCCCCACAATGGAGGCGGTTCCGCCTTTTTCGATGGAGAAGGATAATTCGGATAATACCTTAAGGTCGCCTTTGGGGGCCTGGAATATCCGATTCACATTTATGGCATCTATCACTGCCGTCATTTATTTCTTCCCTTTGATTAAAAATACGAACATGATCACCGCCAGCAGGGCGGCGGCCGCTCCGAAGATGAATGTGGACCTGAACCCCAGGGTCTGCCACAACAGCCCGGCGATGGTGCTGGCAACAAAACTGGCCAGCCCGGTGGACATGTGGTACACCCCCATTCCGGTGGCCCGCAGCTCCTCCTGCACCAGCTTGGAGGCATAGGCCTTGCCCACCCCGTCGGTCAGGGCGGTATATAATCCGTAGACCGCGAACAATACCCACAGCATATGCGGGCTGTGATTGAAGGCGAAGCCCAGATAGACCAGCCCGAAGACCAACAGCCCCAGGGTGAATACCTTGCGTGAACCTATCCGGTCGGCCAGCATCCCGGCCGGGTAGGAACCCAGGGAATAGGTCAGATTGTACAGCATGTAGGCCAGCAGCGACATCACCACCGGATTGGTTGAGAACAGCTCCTTGGCCCGGACGATCAGAAAAACATCCGATGAGTTGCCGATGGCGAAGATCAGGTTGATGAAAATGAATATCTTGAAATCCTGGTTGAAGGCCTTCCACTGGAACTTGGGTTTTATATAGCGGCTGACAAATGGTTTGTCCCGGACGGTGAACAGCAGAAATACCCCCAGCACTGCCGGGACGAAGGCCCATAAAAAGACCGTCCGGTAGGCCGCGGCACCCTCCCCCAGCCGGCTCATGAAGAACAGGGCCGCCAGCGGGCCCAGCACCGCTCCCAGGGAATCCATGGCCCGGTGCAGTCCGAAGGCCCGGCCCCGCAAACAGTCCGGGGTGTGGTCGGCGATCAGGGCGTCCCGGGCCGATGACCTGAAGCCCTTGCCGGTGCGATCCATCACCCGCAGTAGAAGAACCAGCGGCCAGCCGGCCGTCAGGGCGAAGATCATCAGCGGCTTGGACAGGGCCGACAGCGAATAGCCGCCAATCACGAAGGGCCGGCGTTTTCCGATCCGGTCCGACCACCAGCCCGAGAATATCTTCAGAATGCTGGCAGCGCTCTCGGCCAGCCCTTCGATCAGGCCCAGGGCCGCCATCGGGGCATTAAGCACAGTGGTCAGAAAAATGGGGATCAACGGATATAGCATCTCCGAGGAGGCGTCGGTCAGCAGGCTGACCCACCCCAGCCGGACCACGCTGGGCGATATCTTTTTATTCCCGGTATTTTCCATTTATAATTCCCTAAAATCTATTATCCCATATCTGTAATCTTAGTAGGCCCCTTTGGCGGTGATCACCGCCGGAATGGTTTTGATCAGTATCTCCAGATCCATCATGGGCGACCAGTGCTCCAGGTAGTAAATGTCCAACAGCACCATCTCTTCGAAGGACAATTCGCTCCGGCCGGAAACCTGCCACAGCCCGGTCATCCCCTGTTGCCCCTGTAGTCTGTATTTATGCCAATCCTGGTATTTCTCCACCTCCGAGGGCAATGGGGGTCGCGGTCCCACCAGGCTCATATCCCCCTTGAATACGTTGATCAGCTGGGGAAGCTCGTCCAGGCTCAGGCGCCTCAGCCAGCGTCCCACCCTGGTGATCCGGGGGTCCTCCTTGATCTTGAATATCGGACCATCGGCCTCGTTATGCTGATGCAGGTTCACCTTTACCTTTTCGGCATCCTTATGCATGGTTCGGAATTTTAACAACGGGTAGAGGATGCTATTCCTTCCCACCCGGGTCTGCCTGAAGAAAACCGGCCCCGGGGAGTTGAGTTTGATTAGCAGGGCGATTGCCAACATCACCGGGCTGAACACAGCCAGGGCCAGGGTCGAAAGGGAAACGTCCATGGCCCTTTTGACATAGGGGTAAAACCGGCTATAAAAGGTCCCGTGCTGGGTCACAATGGCCACCCCGGCTACATCATATATCCCGGCCACCTTAGCCAATAGGTCATAGTGGTGGGAAATTATGCTGACCTCCATTTTATGGTTGCGGCAGAGATCGATCAGGTCGCTGTAATCGGCCAGTTTAGTGGTCAGACCCGGGATGAATATCTCCTCAACTTTATTTCTTTTGACGGCTATATCGCAATCCCGGTGAAGGCCGATGGCCTTCACCCCTCCGTATTTGAATTGCAGATCCTTTTCGTTCTCCACCAAAAATCCTATTATCTTGTATCCGTAGGCCCGGTTGGTTATCAGATGGTCAAAAACGGCTTTGGCTGTTTTCCCACTGCCGATAATGATTGCATTTTTTATACCCCAGCCGCGCTTCATAAGCTCTTCACTGAATACAAAAAACAATACTCTGCCCAAAGAGAGCAGGAACGGCGCAGCCGTATAATATAAAACAATAAATCCCCTGGAATACCGATAACCTTTTATTAAAAAAACCACCACTATAATGAAAACCAGACTTATAAGTGAAGATTTATATATGTTCAATATTTGTTCCAGCCGATTCATTTTATAGGTGTGGCGATACCCACCGTGCAGCAGCACCGAGAGCAACAGAAAAACCACCAAAGCTACCTTATGTTCCATCTCCAGCGGCTGCGGACCCTGCCCGGGGCCCCATTTTACAAACCACAGGGTCCATAAAATATTGGCGGCAGTCCAGCCTAATATTAAATCGCTGGCTAATATAATCCAGGAATATATTGCGGCCCAATATTTTCTCATCGGTCTCCCTGCCTCTGTTGAAGGAATGCCTTATATTGATCGCTTAAGATTCTGATGAATTTCTGCTCGAATATTTTTTGGTCAAAAGTCTCCGCCTGTTTTCTTACGGTCTTGCTTTCAAATTGGAACTGGTTAAAACCGGTAACCGCTGAAATCAAGCTCTCAGGTGTTTGTTGCTGAAATAATATACCCGTCCTGCCATCCACGATGGTTTCTTCGCTGCCGCCTTTCCCATAGGCTATAACCGGGCGTCCGCAGGCCTGGGCCTCTACCGGGGCAATGCCGAAATCCTCCAAGGCGGGAAATATCAAGGCCCGGCAACCCTGGTAGTACTTCAGCAGCTGGTCATCCGATACCCTGCCGGCAAAATTGATGTTCGGGCCGGCCAAGCATTTTAGCCGGTTGTATTCGCCGCCGTCTCCGACTATTATAAGTTTCAGCTTAAGTTGGTTGAATGCTTTTACCGCTAGATCTATCCTTTTATGCGGCTTGAGCCTGGACACTACCAGGAAGTAATCGCCAATAGCGCTGTCCTCCGGCGGAATGAAAAAATCGGTTTTAACCGGCGGATAAACCACCGTAGAGTGGCGCCGGTAATACTTGGCAATCCTCCTTTGCACTTCCATTGAATTTGAAACATAAAAATCCGGACGTTGGCAACTGCATTCGTCCCATAGGCGGATCCTGCTTAAAAACGGGATCAGAAAGAGATTGGTAACGGCATTATGTTCATGAGAAATATAATGATACCAATCCCATACAAAACGCATGGGCGTATGTACATAACAAAGATGGAATGTTCGGCTAGTGGTTATAGCCCCCTTGGCCCAAGCATTGGAACTGGAGATAACTATGTCGTAATCATTTAGATCGAAGCTTTCCACCGCCAGTGGGAATAAAGCCAATAGTTTTTGATAGTGGCGCCGGTGCCCTGGTAATCGGTTGAGAAAGGACGGGCGGATATCCCAGCCACGGAAATGGCCTGGCAGCATATCGGGATCATGCAGCAGGGTATAGATCGGAGCCTCCGGGAAAAGCCCGTGCAACGATTCCAGAACCCTCTCGGCTCCGCCGTATTGGTTCAGATAATCGTGGACAATGGCAATTTTAGTGTTTTTCAGATTGCTATCCATAAAAAGCTTACTTAAACCTATTACACGGTTATGGCATTATAAAGACGAATCAGTGCCCGTTTAAAAATTGATTATTCCCTGCGAAAAACTGAATCCCAGTCCCAACCCGGCCAACCATTGACTGCGGTTTTGCCCGGAGATATTATCATAGTTTTGGCTGTTTTCATATCTCCATAATCCGAAGACATTCATTAGCCGGTTTTGATTCAAAATTTTAATTACCGTCGTCTGCCATTCCAGGTTAATCTGGCAGCCTAATGTCTTCTCCACCACTCCGGTGGGAAAGGTCTCGTGCCAGGTTGAATCATGAGCCCAGGGTTCAGTCCATGGATCCTCGATGCTTCCCTGACCCTTTCGTTTATAAAATACTTCGGCCGAGCCGATCCAGGCCGAAGAATTCGCAGTTAATTTCCATGACAACCGGTCGAAATCGTTTCCTTCTTCGGAACCGATCGGCTGGGATTCAAACAAGAAACGGTTCCAATCCTTGGATTGATTGTATGTCCATCCGGTGATCATCCGGTAGGAAAGCGATGTGGTGACAAAACAGGGGCTGGATATAACCGCCCAATCGGCCTGTAGGCCAAATCCGGCTTCGGTTGGTTCCTGGTCTCCGGCGGTTTTCCTTTCTATCTGAAAATCATCAATGGTCACCTCTCCGGATAATCTGAAAGGAGGTTTTACGATTTTAAAATCGGCATTCCAGATGACGTTATCGTCAAACTGGCGGTTGATCTGCTCTCCCTGGTAAAGATATAAGGGAATAAGATAATATAGTTCCACATTCCGTCCCGGCCCGCCATAGATCACATATTCATTGAATCCCAATTGAAATGGGGGAAAAGATATCTCGGCCCGATGCCCGGCCAGATAACGGTTGACAAAAACGCTGTCCTTAAGCCAGCCGTCAAGTTTGCCGACAAAACCGTAAAGTTTCAAGTGATCCCCCAGGGTCACACCCCCCTGAATATTCTCGTAAGGATCCCGGCCCGAGAGCGTCAGCCCCAGCCCGCAGTTAATCTGGTCCTTGCCGATCTGGAAAAAGCTTTTATCGCCCGACCACCTTACGTAAACCTGGCCGGTCTTGGCCTTGACTCCGCGCCACTGATACCCGTAATAATTTGAAGAAAGATCGTCACCCGATATTCCTTCATATACGGCGGCGGATGACCACCGTCCGGAGCCCAGCAGCATTCCGCCATGAAACTCGCCGACGGTTGATAATTTATTTTTGTTTTTAAGAAGCTGGGCCTCAACTTGGCCGAAAAGGCGCATTTGTTCACTGCCGGAAAACGGCAGCCCCAGCTCCCGGTAATGTGAGATTGATGTTTCCCTGGTCGAATCGGGGATTGATTGATATTGGCGGTAGGTCAGCGGGCCGTACAAACTCGCCGGCTCGACCAAGCCCCGCAATTCAAGATCATAATAATATGAATTGAACTTATCGTCAATGACTGTGAAATCAGCCGCCGTTATGTTTGACGCAACAAACAGCAACAACGCGAGCAGAATTAATAATTTATTTTTGTTCATGATTACAATGAATATTTTGTTTATTGATGCGAGGCATCCAATGCTTTTGACCGTAATGCCATAATTGGAATAATGCGGAAATTCTTTTATTATAAATCATCTGTGCCGCCGCGAGTCCGACCGAACACCCGTTTCAAATTTATGAAGTAAGTGTCAGACACCTTTGCTCGAATTTTTCGAGAATAATGTTTTTACTAAGTGTTTCTTTGGCATATCGCCGGGCATTATCCTTGAATTCTTTCCGCAAATTATGATCACTTACTAAGCGTTCTATACCCAAACCCAGGGCGCCGGATGATTCCGGTTCGACAACCAATCCCAGACGGTTTTCCTCCACAATTTTATGTAATGCGGTCCCGGCATCGGCCGTTACTAAGGCTGCTCCGCCGGCCGCAAAGATCCCGGTCAGTTTCGAGGGCATGGCCAGATCGGCCACTCCTCTTTTCTGAAGAACCAAATGAATATCCCCCGATGCCAATAGCACCGGCAGCCTATCGATGGGCTGAAGTGGTTTGAATATTATATTGTCCAATTTCCGATCAGCCGCCGCCTGCATCAACTCGCTTTTAGCCGCACCCTCTCCCGCAATGACAAACAATATATTTGAATGTTTTTCTTTGAAGTCCCTGGCAACCGAAAACAACAGCTCCAGCCCCTGTTTCTTCCCGATATTTCCGGCATATAATACAACGATCCTGTTTGCATCAATGTTCCACTCGGCCCTCAATGACTGGCTGGAAGGCAAGGGAACAATTTTATCTGTGTCAACCCAATTGGGGAAAAGGACCGCTTTTGTCGGCTCAACCCCGCGGCTGATTAATTTGGCCACCATGGCGTCTGATATGCTGGATATGATGTCATACTTATTCATGATCCATCGTTCCAGAGTTATCAGGACTTTTAATATCAAGGAACCCTTCACCAAACCCAATCCAAAGGCGGCATCGATCTCGAAATCCTGAAGATGCAGCCAGGTGCGCGATCCGGATAAACCGGCGCCCAGTAAGGCTGGCGGCACGGTAAAAAATGTCGGCTCAACGGTCCAGATTATATCCGGTTTCCAGCCGATAGATTTTATCAACATGACCGGCAGACTGCTCAACATGAAGGACAGTAAGTGGATTATTCGCTTTGGACCATTAGGCTTGCCGGGAACCCAAAGGGGGCAGCGATAAATTTTCACTTTGCCACGGCATTCAGTCCGGTATCTCCATCCCGAATAGCCATCTTGGGTACGCCAGCCGGGATAATATGGCGGAGAGGTAATGACCTCAACCTGGTGTCCCCGTTCTGCCAGCCATTCCGCCATTTCGCCGGTATATTTCCCGATCCCGGTCAGCTCCGGCCAGAAATTTATTCCGTATATCAAGATCTTCACGGGGTGGTCTTCTTATAAGCTTTGACCACCAGACAATCGCCCCTTTTGATCCTGTTTCCCAGCCACAGGACGGGGGAAAAAAGCAATCTGGTCAAAAACATTGTTATCCCCACCAGCCAGAAAGAACGCATTTGTTGGGTAATCCTTCCCTGCCGGGCAAATAACTGTGCGATAAAAGACTGTGTTACCCAGAGCGCCGGCGTCTCATTTTTCAGCGAGATAACCTCAAACCCCGTCTCTTCCAATATCTGAGTCAAGGTCTCTTGTGAAAAATGGGAAATATGAAACGGCGGATGCCAGTTTATCCAATGCCGCCCGAATAATTTTCTATACCAGCTTTGGCTGTTGGGGCAACTTATCCAAACCTGGCCACCGGGCTTTAGCCTTTCCCTGATGCTTCCCAGCATATCCGCCGGGGTCAATGAGTGTTCTAAAACATTGGTAAGCACGGCAATATCGTAGGCTTCCGAAGTTTGAAAACTTTCCAAAGGATCAGCGTGCACCTTAAACCCCAGAGACCGGGCAGACCGGGCTGCCACCGGGTTTATCTCCAGCCCCTCGGCAGTAAAGCCGTTTTTTTGATAAACGGCCAATCCCCTGCCCTCGTTGCATCCCACATCCAAAAGTCGCCCCCCGCCCTTGGCCCGGTAAAAAGCGATATCGCCGTCAATAAACATCCAAAAGCTGTAGAGAAAAGACGACAGAAATTTTTGCCGGCGTTGCCGGTATTTTGGACTATCGGCCCCCTGAAAATTGTAGTGCTCCTCATAGAGTTTTTTCAGTTCATCACTGCCCGGACGGGAAAACAGCTGTTCCAGGCCGCAAGAGCTGCATTTGCCGACAGCGTAAAATCCCTTTATCCCGAACCTGGTGTCGAACACGTTTTTAACCGTTAACTCAGCTTTGCTACCGCATGTCAAGCATATGCCTTCCGGTGAAGTCATTTTTCTATATATTCCTTATATTTTGTATCTATTCAGCCATTTGACCACGGATGGCGCACCGATTGCCACCAATAGATCACACTATCCGCCTTATTTTTTGCAGCTTGGAACTGCCAAAGTTGAAGAGCAATCCTACGCGCAGTCCCGTCGTTTTCAAATAATTGAACAACTGCGCTTCATCGCTGGCGGTGAGTGTTGTTATCGCTTTGTTTTCAACAAGGACTTTCTCTTCCACCAACAGATCAGCCCTGAATTTTCTCTTGAAAACGGTGTTCTTGTACTTGATATCCAAATCCACTTGTCGCTGAAAACGAATATCCAAAGCTTCCAACTCGTAACACAAAGCATCTTCATAAACGGATTCCAAATATCCTGGACCTAAGACTTTGTGCAC